>Ga0316205_10000004_pt1 | contig 657747 bp, 665 predicted proteins | sample 3monthpyrite_MG_FD_204941 | JGI IMG/M metagenome (GOLD analysis project Ga0316205, IMG submission 204941) | Microbial mat bacterial communities from mineral coupon in-situ incubated in ocean water Damariscotta River, Maine, United States -... | ecosystem: Environmental > Aquatic > Marine >...
TGCAAAGGAAAAATGAAAAACCCTTATGGGGGCATGCCCCCATAAGGGTTGCAATCGACCAAATAACCGACCAAAACTTAACCAAAGGGCTCTACATATGAATGGTAGTAACTTGGGGCGCAGGTCACTGTCACGATATTGTTCCGCTCCTTTAACCGCGTATTATGCGCAAAAGGAGAACGACTATGGGAACGAAACATTCAATGGAATTCAGGCAAGAGGCAGTGCGTGTGGCGCTGACAAGCGGCCTTACCCGTAAACAGGTCCAGAGGTTATTGAATTTGAGCTTGCCGTTGGGAACAGAAAACAACGATTTAGAGGAATTCGGCTGGTGTTCGATTGACACTGGCGTAACTGATTCTGAAAAATTGCATGAGTTTATGACCAATCTGGGGAATCATCTGGGGGAGGTCATGCCTTCTCGTGAAGGAGGCCAACAGGTTGATATCTTAACGCCAATCGTTCAGGAAGAAGCGCGGCCATCATCCCTTAGTAAAAAATTTGGCCAAGGAGCATTTCCCCTACATTGCGACACGGCCTATTGGACTACGCCTTGTCGATACATAATTCTGGGGTGCTTGAATGCGGGGCAACATCCCGCTGCTACGCTGCTGCTGGACACGCAGATACTACATTTTGAATGTGACGAAAACCCAGCAATTCAGAATGCCGTCTTTTTAATTCGAAATGGTCGTAAATCTTTCTACGGAAGTATCCAAAGTCCTTTCCGGCGTTTCTCTCGTGTTGATGCTGGCTGTATGGAGCCGCAATGCGACGATGGGAAACGGGCAATGGAGCTTTTTTCGCTTGAAAGAAATTCTCAACACATAACGCGCCTTGATTGGCAGGTGGGTGCCGTGGCTGTTATTGATAACTGGCGAATGCTTCATGGTCGGGAAGAATGCGTTGCCGGCGAAGAAATGCGTAGACTGCTAAGGGTGACGGTGCAATGAGTCCTGTTGAAATTCTACCTGCATTAAACCCCGAGGCCATCTATGCGAAATCCAAGCAATATGTTGTGCGGGCGTTGCGGTGCAAGGGTGAGGGCGATCTGAACGAATATCAACTGTGGGCATCGCTTGCGCTTGAGTTACTCGGCAAAGCTTGCTTGGCGAGGAAGCATCCGAGCCTGATTGCCAACCCCACCCACCAGACTTCCCTCTTTGCCGCTTCAGGCATCAATATAGGCACCGATATTAAAACCATCATTGCCAAAACCCTGTTTGAGCGGCTTCGCATCTTAGTGACTGGTTTCGATCACAATGTTGAAAAATACTGCGTAAATATATCTGAGCGCAGAAATGCCGAGCTTCATTCAGGGGAGCTTCCGTTTGAAAATATGAAACTAGCCGCTTGGGAGGCGCGGTACTGGCATGCCGCCCAACTTATTTTGCATGATATGAATTTGAACCTTGAAGGCTGGCTCGGTGTAGATCGGGCAAAGGCTCCCAGAGAACTTCTGGAACACGCTCATCAAGCAACGATCGATGCGGCTAAGGTGAGAATTGAACAAGCGCGAGAGAAGTTTTCCGATCAAAAGAAAGCGGTCAAAGAAAACTTACTTGAAGAAGCCAAAGGAAAGTTTCCTTTCCACTACCGAGGGGTTTTCGACTTCTCTACAGATGAAGAGTGGATGGATGAATGCCCCGCTTGTAGTGGCAATGCGATTTTGGCCGGGGATCAAGTTGACGAAGAGATTTTGGATGAATACGACGAAGAAAACCCGTGGGAAGAAACGGTTGAAAAATACTATGTGGCTGATTCCTTTTTCTGCCCCGTGTGTCAATTGAGGCTCAATAGCCAAGCCGAGCTAGAGGCTGGCGGCTTAGAAACTTCGTATAGCGAAGTTGAAACCCGCGAACGCGAATACGAGCCCGATTACGGGAATGACTAGTTTTTGTTGTACCCAAATTCCCCTCGGCTCAGGAGGGCTTCTTTCCAGTAGTTTTCCCGCTCGATAATTTTCTCGTCATCGGTTTTCATTGGCCTGTATTCGAGCAGTGAAAGTCGGAAATTTTCCCGTGCGTAATCCAGCCCTTTTTCATCAATGATTTTGGTAAGCTCGTCATTGTATCCATGCCCCGTGGTCATATAGGTAGACCACCTTGACCAAATCCCCATATCGCCATAGGCGGAGCCAACATATTTTTTGCCATTGTTCTTGTCGATGATGAGGTAAACGCCTTTGACGTTTTCGAGTGCCGCTTTCCAGTCTGGTTTGTTGCTGGCGAAAATGGCTTGAAGCCTGTCAAAATCGTGATTGATGTTTTCATATCCACAGAAGCGTTCGCCCGAGTAGGGTTCTTTGAGGATTTCAGAAACCTCAAACTTCTCGATGTAGTTCTCGAAAATTCTCGATTTGGCGCGGCCAGTGCGTTTCCACTTCAATTTTAGTCGGCCAATCATCGGGCTAAATTGGTTGGTCAACTCCACCTTATAACTATGGGCGTGATTTTTCCCGCCTCTTTCAATAACCCTGAATACACCGCCAAACAGCCATGTGTCGGGTTCAGGGTAAAAGTCGATAAGGGAGAATATGAATTTGCGATTGAATTCATCTTTAGAGCTTCGCCATGAATTCCACAGCTGCCATTCATCACGGCTTCTGACAAACACATCCAAGGGTTGATTGTCGCCGTTCCAATTTGCAAGGTGAACCTTGTAGGCGGTTTCATCTTTGATGTTCAAAACATCTATCAGTTCAATTTTCTTTGTCATAGCTGAGGGTGTATCCACATGCCTAAGTATTGTTTCTTTTGCCTCATTCCAATGTAAGTCAGTTTCCGCTTGTTGGAAATATGAAGTATCCAGATTGGGAAAAGCCTTCTCCTCGCTCCAAACCGCGATGCCAATTATTCGCTTCCCCTTCAAACGGGGATACCCCGTAACGCCCCCAGATAAAACGAGCCTTCTTTGAAGGCGGTATCTGAATCGAGACGCTGCGCTTTTTACTTTTGGTTTCCAGCTTGTGCCAAGTTTCGATTGGACCTGTCACGATATTGTTCCGCTCCTTTAACCGCGTATTATGCGCAAAAGGAGAACGACTATGGGAACGAAACATTCAATGGAATTCAGGCAAGAGGCAGTGCGTGTGGCGCTGACAAGCGGCCTTACCCGTAAACAGGTCGCTGCCGATTTTGGTTTAAAACGGTTTCGTTCAATAATGCGGTGTCGGCGCGGGATTTATCGCCAATATATGCGGCGTTGCCGAATGCGTTGTTTTGCAGTTTGGCGGCAGAGCCACGGGACGCGTTGACACTCGCACTGGCAAAAAAATTGGATTGCGCGGCTAAGGATTTGCGCAGTTTGCACTGGTTGTCCGGGGCAGGGGTTTGTTATGGCGCGGAGTTCTGATGGGCCGGACAATCAAATATATGCTTGCGAGTGCGCTTCGCTACCATTTAAGCAGAGATGAAAGAATGCGTTCGCGGTCGCCATCCAATTCAGGGGCAGGGGGTCTTGTTGCCGGGTCAGGAAAACGTGAAAGTTTGATTGGATTTCCTGCCATCGTGACGCTTCCGGATGTTGGATCGTCGGTTGAGATAACCATGTTACGGGCGTTGACTTGTGGGTCGTTTAATACCTGTTCAATATTGTTTATGGGACCGGACGGGATTCCGGCTGTTTCCAGAATAGTTAACCATGTATCGGCTGAAGACTTCGCCAGTGTTTTGTTCAGCTCAACGGTTAGATCATCAGAATGTTTTGTGCGCTGGGCATTATTGGTAAAACGATTATCTTCGTATAATTCAGGGCGTTTAATGGCGTTACATAGTTTTTCGAACAAAACATCGTTGCCAGCGGCGATAATAATATAATCGTCTTGGGCTTTAAATGCGGCGAACGGTGTAATCGATGGATGACGCGCGCCTAATGGCTCCGGGATAACATGATCGGCCGTGTACCGAGCAATGGCGTTTTCCAACATGGCAACTTGGCAATCCAGCATCGATATATCAACCATCGTGCCTTGACCCGATTGTTGGCGTTCATAGAGTGCCGACAAAATTCCGGTAACGCCAAAAAGCCCGGCGGATATATCGCCAATGGACGTGCCGACCCGGGTTGGCTCGCCACCGTCATGCCCGGTGACGCTCATGATGCCGCCCATGCCTTGGACCACCATGTCGTATGCTGCGCGTCGGCTATAAGGTCCGGTGTGACCAAAACCTGATATGGCAGCATAAATTAATCGCGGATTGATGGATTTTAATTTATCCCAACCAAGCCCAAGTTTTTCCATTGTGCCGGGACGATAATTTTCCACTAGAATATCAGCATGGCTAACAAGTTGTTTAAACGTTTTTACGTCGTCTGAGAGTTTTAAATTCAACGCGATACTTTCTTTGCCGCGGTTAAGCGACATGAAATAAGCTGATTTTTTGTTGATGAACGGTCCAAAATGACGGGCGTCGTCACCACCACCCGGGGTTTCGATTTTGATCACCCGTGCGCCCAAATCGGCAAAAACCATCGTTGCATAAGGTCCTGCTAATACGCGACTAAGGTCCAGCACAACTAATCCAGAAAGAGGGCCCTTGTGGGTCATTAATAACGATCTCCTATATATTTAAAATTTGTTGGGTTTGATTGAATTCCATGACAATGTGGCAACAAAATCCTTAAACGATCCCGTTTGCACAGACACGTGGGCTTTCATCAGTGACGCAGTTAAATTGGCATCACCATTGATGATTGCGTCAACAATTTTACCATGTTCATCAAAAGATTGTTTAATGCGATCCTGTGCGCGTAACTGTAACCGGCGATATAGTCCAACCCGGTTTCGTAAACGCATCGTTTCTTGGGTTAAAAAATTATTTTTTGCGCCATGATATATGGCTTCATGGAAAACCATATTGAGCGCATAATAATCATCGGGCATTTTTTGATGAACCCATTTTTCGGTTGCAAGGTGAATGGCCTTCAGTTTTTGTTTTTCATCATGACTCATCCGGGTGGCAGCTAACCGCCCGCAAAAACTTTCCATTTCAGCCATGACTTCAAACAGTTCAAGAATTTCTTGTAAGCTGATCATGGCGACAATTGCGCTTCTTCTGGGACGCAACTCAACAATGCCTAAAGTGCTTAATTGATTAAGCGCTTCGCGTACAGGGGTTCTGGAAACCTCAAATCGTTTGGCCAACGAAATTTCATCAAGCCGTGTGCCGGGTTTGAGTGCGCCTGTGATAATCTCTTGCTCCAGAATTTGTTTTAAATGTTGTGCAGAACCGCCGACCATAGTGTCCCTGTTGTTTTAATAATTTGGCTAGATGCTAAGAGTTAAGCAATAGAATTGATGCATACAAATTGTATACAATTTAATTGACCATGTACACAATAATACTTATTGTGATTTTGAAAGCGGTTTTTTGCATAATTTTATATTGTGGAAAATAGTCGCGTACAAAAATTAAAAAATAAATAAACTATAGGTTTAAATTTACATAAACAATATCAGGGAGATCACAATGAAAACGACAAACATATTAAAAAAGCTAAGCCTTAGTCTGGCGCTTGTTTCTGCTACGGCGATGGCCAACGCTTCAGTCGCATATGCCAGTTCAGATGTCATAACATTAAAAGCATCTCATCAATGGAACACCAAAGACGTGCGCCATGAAATGGTGCAAATTATCGCCGATGAAGTGGCTAAAGCCAATGTTGGTTTGAACGTTAAAATTTATCCTTCAAGATCATTGTATAAACCCAAAGAACAATGGGCGCCGTTGACAAAGGGCCTCCTTGATATTTCAGCTTTTCCTTTGGCTTATGCCGCTGGTCGTCATCCAGAATTTGATGCGACTTTGATGCCGGGTTTGGTAAAAAATCACGAACAAGCCAGACGATTAAATGATTCACCATTCATGGATGATATCAAAAAAATTATCAATAAAGCGGGTGTTATCGTGTTATCAGACGGTTGGCTTGCTGGCGGTTTTGTTTCCAAGAAAAAGTGTATTTTGTCACCATCTGATATCAAAGGCCAAGTTTCACGAGCGGCGGGTAAAGCATTTGAAGAAATGTTGGTCGGCGCTGGTGCATCGATTGCGTCCATGCCAAGCTCTGAAATTTACAGTGGCCTGCAAACAGGCGTTTTGGATGCGGCGAATACCAGTTCTGGAAGTTTTGTATCCTACCGAATTTATGAACAGGTCAAATGTTTGACAGCCCCTGGTGATAACGCATTGTGGTTCATGTATGAGCCCATTTTGATGTCTAAAAAATCTTTTGATAAATTGAATGAAAAACAACAAAAAGCCATCATGGCGGCAGGACAAAAAGCCGAAGACTTCTTTGTCGGCGCAGCGGCAGGTTTGGATCAAAAAATGGTTGATGCCTATAAAAAAGCGGGTGTTAAAGTTGTTACCATGACTGCTGCCCAAGCACAGGAGTGGCGGGATATTGCCAATAAAACGTCGTACGCTAATTTTGCTAAAAAAGTTAAAAATGGCGACGCTTTAATCAAAAAAGCTTTGGCGGTAAAATAGACATTTGCTCATTGATTTTAGTTGAGGAGCCGATCGGCTAGAATTTTTAATAAGCACTGCATCTTTTGGGTAGATTTAGTCATAGCCTGAAAGGTGCGGTTTGTTTATGATCGGGCGTCTAATAAATTGGCTGTAAGGAACGGTTATGGCGATCTTTATTCGGTTTGTGAAAACCATATCAACGGTTTGTGGAATGATATCCGCAGCCTTGCTTGGTGGCGCTATTTTAATTGTTTGTCAAATGGTGTTTATTCGTTATGTGCTTAATGGCTCGACCGTTTGGCAAACGGATTACATTACCTATTCTATGGTGGCGGCGACGTTAATCGGTAGTCCTTACGTTTTGTTATTAAAAGGTCATGTGAATGTTGACTTGCTACCTTTGTTCTTGAAACCCAAAGCACGTTTGTATCTGGCTCTGTTGGCATCCGCTGGGGGGTTGGTTTTTTCCGCAACTTTAGCATGGTTAGGATTTGTTTTCTTCCTAGAGGCGTGGGACGGCGGTTGGCGCACCGATACTATTTGGGAATTGCCATTATGGATACCCTATGCATCCATCCCCATCGGAGTTGGTATTTTGGCTCTGCAATATGTGGCTGATATTTTAGCTTTGATTACCGGCCGGGAAATGCCTTTTGCCATGGATGATCATGCACCAGTAAAGGATATTTAAGATGGACCCCGTTTTAATAGGTGCCTTCATAGCGATTGCTACAATTATTGTTCTTGGCACCGGAATTCCTGTTGCTTTTGGTTTGGCGCTGGTGGCCATGGTTGCTCTGGTTATGGTCGAAGGTATAGGCGCACTTGAAACAACAGCCGAAACATTTTTTGCCGGCCTTGCGGAATTTGCCTTGGTTTCTATTCCGATGTTTATTGTTATGGGGGCGGTTGTCGCCGCAACACCTGCGGGCAAAGATTTGTACGAAGCCTTGGACCGGTGGTTGCACCGCGTGCCGGGCGGACTGATTTTATCAAATATTGGGGCCTGTTCTATTTTTTCTGCTTTAAGCGGATCGTCGCCTGCCACATGTGCGGCTATTGGTAAAATGGGTATTCCTGAAATGCGCGCCCGTGGTGTAACGGATGGTTTGGCGACCGGGTCTATTGCCGCTGGTGGGACGCTTGGGATTTTAATTCCGCCTTCAATTACCATGATTGTTTATGGTATCGCAACGGAAACATCCATTGGGCGTTTGTTCTTGGCGGGAGTGTTTCCGGGATTAATGTTGACCGCTTTGTTTATGGTTTGGGCAATTTATTCATCGTGGAAAAATGGCAGCGCCGCAGTCGCCGATGATAAAGGTTTCAGTTGGGTTGAACGGTTTGCAATATTGCCGCGTGTAATCCCGTTTTTGATTATTATCGCAGGCGTTTTGTATGTTTTGTATGGCGGCGTCGCGACACCAAGCGAAGCCGCAGGCGTTGGCGCTTTGTTCAGTTTAATTGTGGCAATGATCATTTATAAACTATGGAGCTTTTCTGCAATTTGGAACATCCTATCGGAATCGATGCGTGAAAGCGTGATGATTTTAATGATCATTGGCGCATCAGCATTATTCAGTTTCACATTATCGTCGTTGTTTGTGACCCAGTCGATTGCCGAAGCGATTGCCACAATGGCACTCAATAAATGGGTGCTATTAGCATTTATTAATATATTTTTATTGGTAGCAGGTATGTTTTTACCACCTGTAGCCGTCATTTTAATGACCGCACCGATCTTGTTACCGATTGTGACGTCGGCTGGGTTTGATCCATATTGGTTTGCGGTTATGTTCACGATTAACATGGAAATTGGTTTGATCACGCCGCCTGTGGGTTTAAACCTTTATGTGATCAATGGTATTGTACCTGACGTACCGTTGCCTGTGATTTTAAAAGGCGCATTGCCGTTTATGTTATGCATGATCGTGGGTATCGTATTATTGTCATTGTTCCCGGAAATAGCGACATGGTTGCCGGAAAAAGTGATGGGAAAAGCAGTATAAACAATAAAAATTTAGAACAAATTAAAGTGACGGCAATGTGTAATTTGACGTGAATAATGACTGGTTTCGGCCATTGGACAATTCGTCATAAATCCAAGCATAGGTCGTAGACAGCCCGTCTTGTAATTTGGTTGATGGCTGCCATCCGAGTTCAGCTTGGATCATGGTATTGTCGCTGTTGCGGCCACGCACGCCTTTGGGCGCGTCCAGTTTATAGGCGCGGTTAAGTGTAATGCCGGCAATGGCTTCGACCATGTCGACCAGTTGATTGATCGATACCATTTCGCTACTGCCTAAATTGATTGGCTCGGTAATGTCGCTTGAAAATATTTTTTGAACGCCAAGTACACAATCATCTATATATTGAAAACTACGTGTTTGGTGGCCGTCACCCCAGATTTCGATATCGCTTAGTCCGGATAACTTAGCCATGGCAACTTTTCTGCATATGGCGGCAGGAGCTTTTTCCCGGCCGCCGTCAAATGTTCCCATCGGGCCATAGACGTTATGTAATCGGGGGATGCGCGTTAACAAACCGTTGTCCTCGGCAAAATGAAGACTCATGCGTTCGCTGAATAATTTTTCCCAGCCGTAACCGTCTTCGGGCATGGCAGGGTATGCATCGCTTTCTGTTAATGCGGTAACATCGGTGGATGTTTGTTTGTCGGCCCGATACACACAGGCCGATGATGAATAAAGGAAACGTTTAACGCCCGCATTATGCGCTGCGACTAATAAATGTGTATTGGCGAGAACCGATAACATGCATTCGACTTTATGGTTTTCAATAAAACCCATGCCGCCCATGTCACAGGCAAAGTTAAAAACCCAATCAACGTTATTCATAACAGTGTGACAGGTGTCCAATAGACGCAAATCACCGATACTGTTGTCAACGGTGTCGAATTTTTGAAACCATGTGTCCCTAGGTTTAATATCGACCGCGCGGATATTATAAAATCCTTGTTGGATCAAATTTTTGATAAAATGGCCGCCGATAAACCCCCCCGCTCCAGCGACGAGGATTTTATCAGATTTAGCAATCAAAAGAAGAGCGTTTTCTGTGGGCATAAATATTTTCCAGTAATTTTAGAATTTGCATTATTTGTATATTTGCTTGGCCGCCGTATCAACCCATGTTTGATGCAAGAATATGGATTTGTGTTTTTGTGGCTTGACCGTCGATGAGTATTTCAGGTTAATGGAATACATGTGAAACACGCTTGGGGAAATAAAATGACAATTCAGTTTGACCGTAAAATTGTTGATGAACATGTTTTTCAACGCGCCATTGAACGCTTTAAACAAGCTGGGGTTCAATTGCCAAAAATATCTGAATTGGCAGATCCTATTGCATACAAAGATAAATTCCAATCAATGATCAAATCATCTAATCCGGATTTTCCCGATGCCAATAATTTATACCGCGTACATTGGCATAATGGGGCAGACCGTAAACAATTGGTTGATGTGCCAGATCACATTGTTTTGCCAACTGAATTAACCGGCGTCGATGCCAAAATAGTTGTTGCCCTTGGTAATCGGTTTCCAATGATCAGTGCCCACAAAGTGTTGCCGGCTTACGGTTGCTTAGTGCCACGCTTGATCACCGGACAATTTGATCCAACTCATCACCGGGCTGTGTGGCCGTCAACCGGAAATTATTGCCGGGGAGGGGTGGCGATATCACGTATCCTAGGGTGCAGAAGTGTTGCTGTTTTACCCGAAGGTATGAGCGACGAACGTTTTAGTTGGTTGGAGAAATGGGTGACCGATCCTGACGATATTGTTCGTACCTATGGCACGGAAAGCAACGTCAAAGAAATTTATGATGCCTGTCATGAATTGGCCAAAGACAAAAATAACATTATCCTTAATCAGTTCAGTGAATTTGGGAACTATATTATCCACCGTGCCGTTACAGGCCCTGCTTTGGAACGCATTTTTAATGCGGTTAATAAAACAGGTGATTTGCGCGCCCATGCTTTTGTCTCTGCATCAGGTTCTGGCGGCACATTAGCGGCAGGCGATTATTTAAAAGAAAGTTTGGGCTCATCGATTGTTGCGGTCGAAGCGTTGGAATGCCCAACATTGTTAAATAACGGTTATGGAGAACATAATATCCAAGGTATTGGCGACAAACACGTACCATTTATTCATAATGTATTTAACACGGATTTTGTGGTCGCTGTGTCGGATAAAGCGTCCAACGCATTGAACTTGGTTTTTAATACCACGACTGGCCGACAATTCTTAACTGAAAGATTAGGCCTTGGGCAGCAATTATTAGCTGAATTAGCCGATTTAGGGTTATCCTCCATCGCCAATGTATTAGCCGCGATCAAAGTGGCAAAATATAATCGATTAGGTGAAAATGATGTAATTTTGACAGTAGCCACCGACGGCGCTGAAATGTATGAAACTGAACTTGTTAAAACACAATCAGAATTATTTGGTAAATCGTTTGGTCGGGTGGCTGCGGCTGAAATTGTTGGTCAATACCTGATGGGGTGCACGACTGATCATATGCAAGAACTTACCCGGCCCGACCGGGAACGTATTTTTAATTTGGGTTATTACACTTGGGTCGAACAGCAAGGTGTTGAATTGACTGATTTCGATGCTCGACGGGATCCGCAGTTCTGGAATAAATTGATGGATATTGTTCCTGTTTGGGACCGCATGATCGACGAATTTAACCAAGCCGCAATGTAACGAAATTTAATGCTAACGTTTAAAAACGGTGACCGTTTCAATGTGGTTTGCGTATTTGAACTGATCGACGGCTGTTATCTGGGTGATCTGGTATCCTGACTGAATTAAAATCAACGCATCCCTAGCCAAACTTGTTGGATCACAGGATACATAAACAACGTTGGCGACTGTAGATGCGGCAATTTCCTGAATTTGGGAATGGGCACCGGCACGCGCAGGATTGATGACGATGGCGTCAAATGCATTTAAATCGTCTTGGTAAACAGGGTCGCGGAATAAATCTCGTACATTTGCGTTGATTGGTTTTAAACCTTTGGCAAAACGTGCAGCCATTTTTAGCGCATTGATCATGGCGGTATTGCTGTCAGCGGCATAGACTTGTGAGCGGGTCGATAACCTGAGTGCAAAAGGACCTATTCCACAAAATAAGTCAGCTACTTTTTTGGCTTTTCCGACACCTTTTAATACCAGATCTGCCAATGTATTTTCGCCTAAATCCGTTGCTTGAAGAAAGCTGGAAGGCGGAAGTGGAACCAAAGCCGCCCCCATGGTTATCATTGGTTTACAGCGTTGCAAAGCCGTTTCCCCGTCTATGGTTAATCGTGCGAGTTGGTGTTTTTGAACACATTTACTAAGCATAACATGTGTTTCTGGGGAGACGTTTCCAGCCCCTTGGATGTCACAATCAAGGCCTTCCGGGGTGGCCGTAAATTGAATATCCAGTTTTTGTTTTGATGATGCAAATGGGGCGGCTAGCCCTCGTGCTATGTCGGGTGTGTTTTTAAGCCTTGGGGCCAATATTGGACAGCTATCAATATCAATTAACTCACGGCTTTTTGCCTGCATAAAACCGGCAAGGATACGACCTTTGGTAAATCTGATATGCAATGTCACACGGCGGCGGCCATTACCATGGGCATCAATGAAATCGATTTCGGGCAGGTTTTCAAGCTTTGACTCGCTTGTGGAATTAATCCCTTGGTGTTTGAGCGCCGTCCGGAGGGTGTTCAATTTCCACGCTTGATAACTTTTATTTTCAAGGTGCTGCATCGAGCATCCGCCGCAACGCGTGAAATAGGGGCAAATCGGCTGAATTCGGTTAGGGGACGGTACTATAATTTCTAATAGATCACCGCGTTTGCCGTCACTTAAAATCTTGACTTGTTCGCCGGGTAAGGCAAACGGTACAAATACATGTTGCGCACTTATATCAGGTTTGGTGGCAGCAATGCCTTCCCCTTGGCGACCCAGTTTGGCAATTTGGACTGTTTGTTGAGATTGAGGGGTTTGCGTTTTGTTCGGCGAGCGGGGTGACCGTCTTTTTTTATGGCGCCGCCTTGTTGGTGTTGTCATGGGCTTGCCCTGATGGTGATTTTAAAATTTCAGCAAAATAGGCAGATCCGAACAGATTAAGCTACTTTTTTTTGCTTATGACGCCAGCCTTGTGCGGCGTTGTTTTTTCTGGTCATGGGCATAATCTGTGATTGTTGTGATTTGGCGGGAGGTGTTTTCGGATTCCCGGTCCAAGCGCCAGACAAAAGCTGGAGGCGTATTGCGCCAGACAAAGGCAACTCTTGTGGATTTCAGTCCTAAGCGTTCCATCACGGCTTTTGCAATGGGCGGGGTGGGGCCATAGGTGAATTGGATGAATGTGCCGCTTTGTACCAGCAATGAAAATGCGCGCTTTAATAAATAATATTGTTGTTTGGTGTCAAATAACAGCATCGGAAGGCCTGAGACAATCGCGCTAATTTCATTATTTAACTGTTGTTTGGCAATAGATCTAAAATATGAAGAAACATCAGCTTCGATAATATTAAGATCAGGGAAATGTACCCGCAATGCTTGGGCCATGGTTGGATTTTTTTCGATGATCTGTAATTGTTTTGGCTTCACCCCGGTTTGCAGCAGCGCTGTTGTAATAACGCCTGTTCCCGCCCCAAGCTCAATGATTGACCCATCATTTGTATTTGTTACCTGCATAGCCATGGCCTTTGCTAACGACCCACTGCTGGGGAATATAGCACCGACCTCTTTTGGATTGTTAAACCACTGCCAGAAAAAATCTTTTTCATGTATTGACGGCATTGCTTGTTTTCCCGAACTTTTACAAATTCACTGGTTGCATTATAAGAAATGCTGATTAAACACGTAAATAAGGCGACAACATGACGCTTCTTAATTTTTTTTCTAACACAATATAGCAGCAGCAGGTAATATTAACAAAGTTCAATATTTTTTATCGCTCAACATCCTTAATTCATGTATGTTTTTTGTTAATCTTTGCCGTCAACGGAAAATTGAGATTTCTACTTTGAAATTAAGAACAATTCTATTTGTAGTGCTTTTGTTTATCGGTACTGTTCCGTTCGCGGTATATGAGGCCGTACCGAATATTAAAGCGTTTGAAAAAGAAATCAATGACGTTTCCGAACGGCATTTGATTTTAGCGCGGAATATCGGGTTAGCGTTAGAACGCTATGATCAGGATATCAAGGTTACATTCAAGTCGTTGGTTTTGAATATGATCGAAGATAAAAACATGTCAAATACCAAAGAGCTATGGAATAGTTTGGGATTTCGTCACATTTGTATCGCCAATGCATCAACGGGTTTTATTGTTAAAAAAAAGGGGAACACCCAATTTCCCTGTCCGGTAACAATACCTGAAAACCGATTTCGGTTTTTCCTAAAATGGGCGAGCACAAAACAAGTCATGTTTACACCCGTCAGGGCGGGGCCAGATGGTGTTCCATTGTTGTATCTTGTTTGGCGCGTTGATGGTAATTTGGCCATTGGTGCAATTAATACAGATTACATAGTCGGGCTAGGAAAATCGATTAGTTTTGGAAAACGCGGCCATGCGGCGATTGTCGATAATATAGGCAACGTTATTGCCCATCCGTTACCCAACTGGCGCAAAAAAATGCGATCGCTTGCAAAAATTGATCCGGTTAAACGTATGTTGAAAAAAGAAACCGGGGTGTCTACGTTTTACTCGCCGGCTTTAAAAGCCGATATGATTGCCGGTTTTACATGGGTTAAAGGTGCAAATTGGGGGGTTATGGTTCCACAGCCTGTGGCTGAATTAAAATTACGTGCACGGAAAAGCCAGGAACGGGCCATCGGTGTGCTGTTAAGTGCCGTGGCCTTGGCCGTTTTTATAAGCTGGTATTTGGCGGGGTATTTGGCGAAACCTATTTTGAATGCATCAAACACGGCGAAAAAATTTGTTGATGGTGATCATGCGGCCCGTGTGCCAATAATCGGTGTTCGTATGCCAAAAGAATTAAAAGAACTCAGCGAAAGCTATAACTTTCTAGCAGACGATGTGGCCCGTGCTTATAACCGATTGTCTGAAATAGCGATTTCGGTTTCTTCGGGGGGTGGGCGTGAAATTTATTCGTCTTTAGTTCGGGGAATATCGCGCATATTAAAAATCGATTATGTTTGTTATGCAGAATTTGACTGTGATGATAAATCTAAACTTAAAACAGTTGCCTTTTATGCAGACGGAGTGCTTCAAGAAAACTTTGACTTCACAATTTCTGATTTGCCGGATGTGATTGATGTTATAGAAGACCCTTGTGTGTTTGAGGTCGCCACGGGGACGTTATTTAAAAATATTTCACAATTTAATAATTCTGGCGTTACCCATCACATCAGTTTACCGATTACAGTGCCTTCACAAGGAACTATAGGGTTAATTATATTATTAAATAGGCGTCCGGTTTCATCAATTCATGCAGTCATGAGCTCGCTTTATATTTTTGCAAATCGGTTTGCTACTGAATGGCAACGTCTTAGTCTTGAAAAAAACACCATGAATGCGTTGGTGACCGCCGAACAAGCCAACAAAGCTAAGTCTGAATTTTTGACCAATATGAGTCACGAACTTAGAACGCCGTTGAATGCCATTTTGGGGTTCGCACAAATGTTGCAAATGGCGGCAAAACCAACACTTTCAAAAACGCAACTGGATTATGTAGAGGATATTATAACGGCCGGTACGCATCTGCTAAAACTTGTCAATGACATTCTGGATCTTGCTAAAATTGAATCGGATCAAGTTATTTTCAAAAAAGAAAATGTTCATATTAACGAGAGTGTTTCCGATTGTTTATCGCTCGTTCGACCATTAGGTGATGTTCAAAATATAACGATCAATAATTTATTCAGTGACCATGCCGCAATTTATCTTTACACAGACCCATTGCGTTTCAAACAAGTATTGATAAATCTTTTATCCAATGCGGTTAAATACAATATAACCAATGGGAAAGTGTCGGTCGAAGGTCATAAAACTGAAACTGGTTATTTTAAATTGATTATATCTGATACAGGTATTGGAATTCCCGATGATGGAAAAACGGATATTTTTGAAATTTTTAATCGATTTGGGTCCGGCTGGACAAGCAACCCCGAAGGCACTGGAATTGGCTTGGCCGTCTCAAAATTATTAATAGAACATATGGACGGTCGCATTGGTTATATTAGCGAGCCGGGTGTAGGCAGTCAGTTCTGGGTTGAACTTCCTTTGCCGATATAGTTTTCGGTGGCTGTTTATTTTAATTCAGAATAAGTTTTAGCGCTAAAATCAGATACCTGTATGATCTTATCCCGGATCAATTCAGCTTTTACAATGGTTGTAAATTCATCGCTTGAAACAATGTCTTTTGCCGCGGCTGTTTCCGCCATTTTCATCATGTTTTCTTTCTTTAAAATTCCTTTGCGGACGGCGCTATCAATTTTATCGCGTACGGGTGCAGCTCGTTTAACAAGCGTTAATGCATGATCTAACTGTCCTAGTCCCGATTGATCAATTGGAGGGATGAAAATATCCATTGTTAAATGATCACGAATAGCATCGTTAGAAAACAGTATATCGGTTGCAGCATCAGTTTGTTGATCATTTACAGGTCTGCATCTGGCGCCAAATGGAAATGCCAAGACCTGTATTAACTGAGCTAAAAAACGGTTGGGCAGGTTTTCAAGGATGCCCAAAAGCGCGTCTTCGATTTGTTTTAACGCGTGTGTTACCGTCCACTGCATCAAGGCTTTTTGATTATGTGGGCATCCATGATCATGGAAATATTTTAACGTGGTTGAACAGATGAACATCCAGCTTAACGCATCGGCAAACCGTCCACTGATAAATTCTTTGCGTTTAAGCGCGCCGCCCAACGTGCCCATGGCCACATCTGCAAGCAATGCAAAAACCGATGAAAAACGTGTTAACTCCCTAAAATATCTGGCTGTGACGCCGGTTACGGGTGATGCTGCAAACCTCGAACCCGATAGACCCAATAAAAACGACCGGGCGCAATTTTTAGTAATGTGAGCGAGGTGAGCAAAAAAAGCGCGGTCAAATTTTTTTAAATCATTATTGGCAATACCATCCATTTCGTCTTGTACATAGGGATGGCAACGGATGGCGCCAAGACCAAAAATCATCAATGAACGGGTTAATATGTTGGCTCCTTCGACCGTGATGCCGATGGGAATAGCGTTATAGGGACTGTTGAAAATATTGCTTGGCCCCCGGCAAATGGCAGATCCGGCATGAATGTCCATAGCGTCATTGATGCACGTTCTGGAGGCTTCGGTAAGATAGGCTTTAACGATGGCTGAAATCACTGACGGTTTTTCGTCTGCATCAACGGCGCCAAATGCAAACCGCCGTGCGGCATTCATAAAATACGTTCGTCCTGCGATGCGTGCCAAACCTTCACGCACACCTTCGAATTTTCCGATGGGTAACCCAAACTGTTCGCGGACTTGGGCATAGGCACTGGTTGCTCGCACACTTAGCTGGGCGGCGGCTACGGCTTGTGCCGGTAATGACACGCTGCGTCCCGCAGCCAATTGTTCCATTAACATATGCCAACCACGTCCGGCACCACTTTGGCCGCCGATGATGACATCAATGGGTGCAACTACATTGGCACCTTTTACCGGGCCGTTTTGAAAAGGAATACCCATAGGGTCGTGTCGATCACCGATGATTAATCCTGGGGTTGAACGCGGTAAAAGCGCGCAGGTAATGCCCAAATCTTGAACATCACCGATTAAACCGTCCGGATCATATAAACGGAAAGCCAGACCAATCACTGTCGCCACAGGTGCCAGTGTGATATAACGTTTATTGAATGTCAGGCAAATAGCAAGGTGGCCTTTTTTATCTTTGCAAACAATGCCCTCACTTTGACCGTTGGCAGCATCACTTCCAGCCGTTGGTTCGGTTAATGCAAAACACGGTATATCTATTCCTTTGGCTAAACGCGGCAAGTAATGGTTTTTCTGATCCTCGGTTCCGTAATGATGTAATAATTCGCCGGGACCTAATGAATTGGGAACCATAACGGTGACGGCGGCCGTCACGCTTACGCTTGAAATTTTGCTGACAACTTTTGCATGGGCGTGGGCTGAAAAACCAAGCCCGCCATATTTTTTGTCAATGACCATACCCAAAAAACCGTGGTCTTTGATATACGCCCAAATTTCTGGTGATAAATCACGGTCCTGAATGATTTGCCAATCATCCAACATGTTACATAATTCGTCTACGGGACCGCCTAGGAAATCGAGCTCCTCACCGGTTAAAGGTTTGATTTTGAATTTTAATAATTTGTCCCAGTCGGGGCTGCCTGAAAACAATTCACCATCCCAGCCAACGGTTCCCGCTTGTAATGCAATGCGTTCCGTATCGCCCATTTTGGGCATCGCTCTAGCCGCCAGTTTGATAATATATTTAGAAATCAAAACCCGCCTTAGAGGGCGAAACATCAACAGGACTGAAATCCCGACGATAATGCTAATGATAGCAATGGTTAATGTGTCCATGATTTAATTCCTTAGAGGTTTACCTGTTTTAAGCATGTGTTCGACTCGTGATAATGTTTTTGGGGTTCGCGCCAAATTTAAAATGGCGGCCCTTTCAAGGTCCAGAATATCTTCTTCGGTAACTGTATCTATTAAATCAGTTGCGCCTCCACTTAGGACACCGGCCAATTCGTTAGAAATAAGTCCGTCATGTTTTGACGCCACTCCTTTTTGGATGAAATCATGAATAGCCAACTTCAAAGCTGTGCGTCCGGTGGGGCCGGGTAAGTGTAACGTCTGAGCTTTTGGTGGGGTGTAGTCATAGGCCAACTCAAGGGCTAGTTTTTTGGCATCAAACAACACCCGGTCCCGGTTCATGGTGATGCCGTCATCGGGCCTTAAAAATAAATGGTCTTGGGCTTCCATGGCAGATTTTGAAACAAAAGCCATGGCAATATCCTGAAAAGTTTTTATGATCGCAGGCATGGGTCCACCAGCGCGTTTTTTTGAGGACGCCCACCGGCACAGTAATTCTTTGCAGCCGCCCCACCCAGGGACGATACCAACCCCGGCTTCGACCAACCCCATATAGGTTTCGCTGTGGGCTTGTATCCTATCACAATGCAATAAAATTTCGCAGCCCCCACCCAAGGCCATACCTGACGGCGCACCGACAACAGGAAAGGGAGCGAATTTTAATTTTTTAAAAGCCCCTTGCCCGCGTTTTAATATCCAACTGACAAAAGGCCAGAGTTTAAGTTTCGCCGCATACAATAATAAAGCAATGTTGACGCCAACCGAAAAATTAACGCCTTCGTTATAAACGACCAAGGCTTTGAACCCACGGTCTGGTAATTGTTTGACGGCTTTTTCTATCATCCATAAAATAAACGGGTTTAGGGAATTCATTTTTGATGTGAATTCCAAACACATCACACCATCACCAATATCCCATAAACTTGCCGATACGTTTCGGGCGATGGGAGCCTTTAATCTTTTAATATCTGCTAATAATAATATGCCATTTGGGCGCGTGACGGGGATATAATTATCGCCGGTGAATTGTTGTAACTGCCCTTGATCGACATGGTAAAATTGCCTGTCGTCAACAGCGGATAATAAAGGAGGAACGGGAATCCCGTCTTTTTTTAACGCTTCGGCGAACCATTCAGGCCCGATTTCATCAATCAGCTCAAAAGGGCCTTTTTTCCAATTATAGCCTAATCGCATGGCTTCATCTATGGCAAAGGGATCATTGGCAATTTCCGGGATCAGGCGGGCGGCGTAGGCGAGCGTTGGTAACAATACGGCGCGAGCGTATCGGCCTTCATGACTGTCATGTTCTAATGTGGCTTTTAATCCACCTTTTTTAGACACCTTAGCAGCGTCTGGTATTGCACGCATAGCCGGGGCATAGGTGCCGGTTTTTAAATCAATGACTTCTTTTATTTTTTCATGGGATCTTTTGTTTAGCCGGTAAAATCCACCTTTGCCTTTGCGTCCGGTGTATCCGTCTTTGATCATGTTTTGTAAAAGCTCGGGCGCATTACCTAATTCATGGAAAGCATCATCAGATTTAAGTGTTTCCTCAAAGCTTGATAAAATATGCGGCATTAAATCCAGCCCAACCAAATCAAGCAGGCCAAAAATTCCTGTTTTTGGAATGCCGGCCGGACGACCGAGGACAGCATCGGCGGCTTCGACATTGATGTTTTTCTGAACCGCTTTGGTGACTGCTGCGTGAAGCCAAAATGTGCCGATGCGGTTAGCGATAAAGCCGGGCGTGTCTTTGGCGATAACCACGGACTTACCCATCCGGTGATCGCAAAAATCTTGGATGGTGCGGGCCACTTTTGCATCTGTACCCGGACCCGTGACGATTTCCAACAGACGCATATAACGTGGTGGATTAAAAAAATGGGTGATCAAAAACCGACGCTTTAAATCGTCATCCATATCCGCTGTTAATGTGGCGAGGGGTATGGTCGATGTGTTGGAACTTAAAGCTGCACCGGGCTTTAAAAGCGGATGAATTGATTTGTATAGCTGCTGTTTGATATCCGGTTTTTCAATGATGGCTTCGATAACCCAGTCACAGTCTTTGATTAAATCTAGGTCATTTGTGGTCGAGCCCGTGATGATGTTTTTGGCGAGCCGTGGATGCATAAAAGCAGGGATTTGAGATTTTTTTAATACGTTCACCGCGTTTTCAGCAGCACCATCTGCGACATCCAATAACACAACATGGGCCCCGGCATTGGCGGCGTGGGCGGCAATGCCAGCCCCCATAACACCAGCTCCGATGACAGCTATTTTTTCGATGGCCGTTGTTTTTGTATCTGCCATTAAATGGCCTCCATCACGGTGGCAATGCCTTGGCCGCCACCGATACATTGGGTGGCGAGAGCATACTTTCCGCCATCCCGTTTTAATATTTGCGCGGCTTTGGCTGTGATGCGTGCGCCTGTGGCCCCCAATGGGTGACCGAGTGCCAATGCCCCGCCATCGATATTTATTTTTTCCATGTCTAAATTCAAATCACGGATGGATGCAATAGACTGACTGGCAAAGGCTTCGTTCAATTCAATAACATCTAGGTCTGCAGCCGATATTCCGGCTCTATTTAATGCTTTTTTTGTCGCCCCGACCGGGCCAATGCCCATGATGTCTGGTCGGCAACCGGATACGGCGATGGATTTTATGCGGGCAAGGGGTACGAGGTTAGCTTTTTCGGCAAAGTCTTCACATGTGATGAGTGTGGCTACTGCGCCGTCCGTTAACGGCGATGCGGTGCCTGCTGTAACCGATCCGGTTTCATTAAAGGCAGGTTTTAATTGGGCTAAGGTTTCAAGAGTTGTTGTATTGCGGATACAGCCGTCGATTTGGATTTTTTGAACACCATTATCAATGGCAACGATTTCATCATTAAATTTTCCAGTTGCTTGGGCGTTAGCCGCTTTTTCGTGACTTGAAACGGCAAATGCATCTTGTTCATCGCGGCTGATGGCATATTGTTTTGCGATATTTTCAGCCGTTTCGCCCATACCCATATAAGCCGATGGAAAGTCTTTATATAATTTTGGGTTGGGCATGGGATTAAAACCGGTCATGGGGATGCGTGACATTTGTTCCACACCAGCTGCGATAAATGCGTCCCCGGCACCCAACATGATGGCACCTGCGGCCATATGGATGGCTTGCATAGATGATCCGCAAAATCGGTTGACGGTCACCCCGCTGGTGGTTATTGGCAGATCAGCTAAAAAACCGATCAGGCGGGCGACATTGAAACCTTGCTCGCCTTCGGGAAACGCGCAGCCGACGATCAAGTCTTCTATTTCCTCTGCATTTATTTGGCTGTCTTTAATCAATCCTCTGACAACACATGCGGCCATGTCATCGGGGCGAACACGCACCATTTCTCCTTTAAATGCCGGGGTGAAAGGGGATCTTTTATAGCCTGCAATGACAACAGATTTCATAATGATTTCCTTGTGCTGGACTGGGTGTCGGACTGGTTTTCTTGGGCGAGGGATTGTTTGTGTTCTTCGATCAGTTCTTTTTTTGAAAGTTTGCCGATCATGGTTTTTGGAAGTTCTTCCTTGATTTCTATGCTGGTCGGACGTTCGATGGGGTTGAGCGTTTTGTTGGCAAATGTTAAAAGCTCGGCTTCGCTGATGGTACGGCCAGATTTTAATTTAACAAAGGCTTTGGGTGCTTCGCCTCGGTAAACATCCGGGATGCCAATAACGATGGCTTCATCGACGCTTGGATGTTGATACAATACATCTTCGATGGTGCGCGGATAGACTTTGAACCCGGAACAAATAATGATGTCTTTTAAGCGGTCAGTGATAAACAGATAACCATCTTTATCCCTAAACCCGATGTCGCCGGTTAATAGCCAGCCGTCCTTAATTGTATCAGCGGTTGCTTGATCATTATTCCAATATCCGACCATAACTTGCGGGCCTTTGACGGCTAATTGGCCGCGTTCACCAGAGCTTAGAATTTTTTCCGTATCATCTAGATCACGAAATTGAACCTCGGTCCATGGAAACGGCAAACCAATAGACCCGGTTTTATTTTCGCCGTCTGCGGGGTTGCAACTCACCACAGGAGATGCTTCCGATAATCCATAGCCTTCGACGACGATGCACCCGGTTAAGTCTTCGAATGCGGATTTCGTTTGTTTCGGAAGTGGTGCGCCACCGGATATGCAAAACCGGATCGATGATAAATTATATCCTTCTGTTTCCGTTGACGCATTGATGGCGGTCAATAATGTCGGCACGACAGGAAATAAAGTTGGTTTGCATTCGTCAATTGTTTTTAGAACCGTTTTTAATTCAAACCGAGGCAACAGAATAAGCTCGGCCCCAGTCATGATGCCTAAATTCATACCAACAGTCATGGCAAAAGCATGAAAAAACGGAATGACGCATAATATGCGTTCGCCGTCTGGGTTAATGGCCCCCGTCCAAATATAGGCTTGATGTACGTTGGCGACGACATTGGCGTGTGTTAACATGGCCCCTTTTGGTACGCCTGTTGTGCCACCGGTATATTGCAAGACGGCCAAATCATTGAGCGGATCAATGTCTACAGGGTCGGGATCATCGCCATGGTTTGTCAAATCATCAAAACGGATGTGTTTATTGTTTTCAGGAATGCTGGCAATTTCGCTGCGTTTAAAAATATTAAACAACATACCCTTGACTGCAGGCAATACGTTACTTAACGAACACACGACAATTTTTTCTAGTGGTGTCGTATCGATAGCAGATTCGATTTTTGGGAAAATGGTTTTAACATCCAGCGTCACCATTAAACGCGTGCCGCTGTCAATGATCTGATGGCGAATTTCTTGCGTTGTATAAAGCGGATTAAAATTAACAACTACGGCGCCAATTTTCAGGGCAGCATAATAACTTATCACGTAATAAGGACAATTAGGCAGGCATAACCCGATGCGGTCGCCTTTAATAATACCTAAACCTTGAAATCCTTTGGCCATGCGCGCGACTAAATTTTCAATGTCGGCGTAATTTGTTGTGCGTCCTAGAAAATTCAGACAGGGGCGGTTTGGTGTACGCGAAGCGGTTTCGGATAATATGTGGTCAACTGGTTTTATCATTGCGTGCGAGGGTGGGTTTAGGCGCGGGGCGGATAAATGATCGACTTCGAACAAAGCGTGCTCAATGAAACGGGTTAAAGCATCGCATGTGCCGTCGATGTTTTCGTTTAATATGCCGTGCCGATCGGATTTGACCCATTTGATAAATTTATCGGCTGTGGTTAATTGTTCAAATAAACGTTGGCCACTGATCGGGTCAACGATTGGATCGTCGTCGCCCTGAATGATGAATGTAGGTGCGGTGATATGGGATAAATGTTTTTCTAGATCGCGGGTTAAAGATTGTAGTTCATATAGGCCTTGAAGCGGTATATGCCGGTAATTAATTTCAGGGTGTTCAGAAATATTTTCGCGGAACGGCATGACGCCTTCGACGTTGGGCAACCAGTCTGTTAATTTATTCAAGCCGTGAACCAGCGGCACCAAAGCCAGTTTTTTATTTCTGTAAACAAGCGGCGTGGACACCGCGGCGACGCCGGTCAATTTAGTTGGATGGCTGGCGGCTATTATTAATGATAAAATACCGCCCATGGAAAATCCGATGATCACAATTTCATCAACAAACGCGCTAAGAATTTTATATCCCCGGCGTACTGAATTGACCCAGTCTTTCCATGTTCTAGATTTTAAATCCCAAGGGGATGTGCCGTGCCCGGCTAACCGGACGCCCATTACAGCTAACCCGGATTCGGAGATTTGATGACCATAGCGGCTAAGCTCGGCTGGGGACGCTAAAAAACCGTGTACCAATAACACGCCTTTGCGGTTGTTGTTTTTGGGTTTTATAAAATAGGGTGCCGCGTCTTCAGTTGCGGTTTCTTGTAAATTAATTTCATCAAACTGTCCCGCTGCATAATGTTCGCGGTTCCATTCATAGGCCCTGAGTTCGTCATCAAAAAGAAAATTAGCCAGTTCGCATTCGTTGATACGCGATGATTTATCCATCGCCCATTTGATGGTATTGTTCACCTGCACGATTGGCTCAACTTCGTTGGCGTAAACGGATATGGGGTTTTCTAGCCGAACTTCATGTTGGCTGTAATCACGCCTTAGTTTGTCAAGCAGCCGGTATGACGTTTTTGTTTCTTCGACCAAGCCTGCTTCACTGCACGTTCTAAGAAACCGTTCAAGTTCGGCGTTTTCACCGTCCAATAATCGGCGGTAACGATCAGGCCATTTCAGGCTACGGTGTAAGTGGATAGATGCAATGCCTTGCAATTTTTTAAGCGATAAATAGAGTGCCAAGTGGAATTCAGAGATATTAATTTCCTTTTGATTTTCATCAATCATACTTGTGATAATCAATGATGCCAAATGGCTTAAATTAACCGTGATCCCGGTATAAAGTTCTTCCATATATTGATCGCGAATACGTAGCGTTTCATTGCATATGCACCTGTCCAGCATACGTTCAGATATGCTGACTGCTTGTTTATGAAGACCAAATAAATCATCCAATGACGTGATGTTTGAAAAATAACGATTGAGTAGTTTTTTCTCCCACCAGCGCCATTTTTTTGCCGTTTTAATGACTGGGTTAAGGCGAATATCCATATCGGTGTCGCGAAAGATTAAATTGCCTTCGACCAACATTTCTTCGGCTATTCGGTCCGGTAAATCTTTAGTAAATAACCCAACAGCCCGGCTGAGTATATTCTCGCCAATTCGGATCGGGAAAAATGTAATGGTCGCGGGCACGATTAATGTCGGCTCGCGCACTTTGATTAATAATTGTTCCATATCATCTAACCCTAAAGCATTAACCCAGCGCTGAATGCGTGTGTGGTCTTGTTTGGTTTCTAAATCAAGAATACGGTTTTTGAAAATATCCAACGTTAATGCCAGCACCGCTGCCCCGCGGTGATGTTTGCGGTGCATGTCTGCCGTTGCTGAAAAAATACCGTATTTTCCCTGATCATTGATCACTTTACGGTCTTTGACCATGCCGCCTTCGGGGAACATGACGACTTTGCGGCCCCGTAAAATCTCGGCCGCTAAAAAAGCCAGCAATCCCTCTTGGTTGTTGGGGATTGCCCCTGCGCCAATTAGAAAATTTGACAGTTTTGCGTTGCCTTCGAAAAGCTGAAAGTCGGCTACAGACCGAGTGTAGGCACCGGTAGCGCGGTATATAAGATAGGGCGGAATAACCGTTTCAAAACGGGCAAAATGGTTGAATAAAAAAATATGCCCTTGTTTTAATAAGTCATTGTTAGGATGAACTTTGACGTTTAGACCTAATCCTTTGCGGACGGTTTCATATGTCCGTACGCACCAACTATAGTAGCTGTCGTTGATAGCAAATTTTTTTAGTTTTTCATTTGTTTTATCAGCAGTCATGCGGCACCTTTTATCAGCTTATCTTTGTCAGCTTGTCTTTGTCAGCTTGGTGACACCCCCCACAATGCAGATAAGGATAGCTTAATTTATACTTTAGGTGAAGTGTTAAGCGTAAAATATAAAATTCATGCCTTTAAGGTTTCTGAACTAAATAACAAATATGCACATGATAACTTGAAAATTTAATGTAAAAATGAAATACCCGACGGAACCTAAACGAAGAAAAGCATGATAATGGAACAATTCATTTCTAGCCTTGGCGCATGGACTGGCGGATTAACAATAGCGACATTTGGTGCGTTGGTTGCGGCTATTGGTGTTTTTGCTGTTATTTATACGCTTATACGCCATGAACGCCGAGTTATTCGTAATAATACCTGGTTATGGTTCATCGAAGCCCTGTTATTGCCGTTGGCCGTTATGGGCGCGCTGCAGCTTATTTTATCATCTTTTCCTTTGGATGCTGAAAAATTGCTGTTGGTTAAACAAATTGGGAACGGTGTGTTGTGGCTAGTCGCTGCATTTTTGGGTGTGCAAGCCTTGGACATTTTTATTTGGCGTGACCTATTCCGCAAAAAATTTGATGTTGATCCTCCAGCTTTGTTAAGCGGCATGACCGCCGTGGCTTTATATTTGTTAGCTCTGTTCGCAATTTTGGCTTTTGTTTTCAATTTGCCGATGACGGGGTTGGTGGTGTCATCGGGTGTGGTTATGGGGATCATTGGCTTGGCTATGCAAAACTCCTTATCTGACTTGGTGGCAGGGATGGCACTTACCATCGAACAGCCGTTTAAAATTGGTGATTGGGTTGAATTGGACGATGGTACCCTTGGCGAAGTCGTTGATATTAATTGGCGGGCGACGCATATTTTATCATGGAACAGCAGTTTGTATATTTTGCCCAATAGCCGAGTATCTAATGCCCGGGTTCATAATTATAATTTACCCAATAAAAATTATGGTTATTGGTTTTATGTGCATATTCCTTCCACAGTACCGCCTTTACTCGTTCGCCGTGTCTTGTTGGAAGCCTGTCTTTTATCCAGTAAAGTATTAAAAGACCCGGCCCCTATGATCCGCGTTAATGCAGTGGGGGGGTCTTATAAATATATGATCTTTGTTCATTTTGAAAGTTACCCTAGCTATTTTTCAGGGGTCGATGATATTTTAATGCATATCTGGGTCGAATGCGCGCGCCACGGTATTGTGCCATCGGCGGTGACCACCGAAGTCATAATGCGTCGTGGTATTGCCGAAGAAATTCAACTGCCTGCACCCGAAGAACTGTTTAAAGAAATCGAGTTGTTCGCTGAGTTAGATTTAATCAGTCGGCGAAATTTGTTGGGCCAAATGAATGTCAGGTCATTGGCTATGGGGGATGAAGTTGTCCACCAAGGTGACGTTGGGGCATCGTTGTTTGTTGTGTCATCAGGAATGGTCGCTGTAAAAATTGCAGTGGATGATGGGCCGAGAATTGAAGTGGCAAAATTAGGCGCGGGACAATATTTTGGCGAAATGTCATTGTTGGTCGGCGACCGCCGTGCTGCGACCGTGGTTGCACATACGGATTGCCAACTGTTGGAACTTGATAAATTTGCAATGAAGCCAATTTTTGATAAACATCCAGAATTAATGGAAACCATGGCGTTGGCCGTTAGTCAGCGTCAAATCGCTAACCAACAGTGGGCTGAAACAGCATCAAAAGAAGACATCGCTGCACGCTTGCAAGAGTTTGCCAAAGGCCTACTTGTTAAAATGAAATCGTTTTTTTCAGAAAAGCCAGTCAATTAATCGCGTTTGATTTAAAACGTATCCCAGTCGGGGTTGTTGCCAAATCGCTTGCTCAGGAAATCTACAAAAACGCGTATTTTTGTCGCCAGATGTCGGTTGTGGGGATAGACCGCATAAAGCCCTGATTTTGGTGTTTCAAACTGGCTGAGTACGACTGTTAATTTCCCTCGTGCGATGTCCCGGCCAACGACATAGGTCGGTGACAATGCAATGCCAGCGCTGGTGATGGCTGCGTTGCGGGCGGCAAGCGCACTGTTGACATGAAATGATCCCGAAACTTTAACAGAAAACGGGTGGCCGTTTTCTTGAAATGCCCAATGTAACCCGTCCCGGAAATTAGTGTCGATGATGCATTTATGGTTAACCAGTTGTTCGGGGTGATTTGGCTCGCCAGCTGTTTTTAAATATTCGGGCGACGCATAAGCAACCAATCGGGCCGGAGCTAACCGTTTAGCGATTAAACTGGAATCATCAAGTTTGCCTACACGAATGGCTAAATCGAAACCTTCATCAACAATGTCAACATATCGGTCTGATAATTTAAGTTTGACACTAATTTCTGATTGGGTTTTTAAAAAGTCCGTTATGGCCGATGTCAGATACATTTCACCAAACGTTGTCGGTGCGCTGATTAACAATGTGCCTTTTGGTGTCATGTGTTTGTCTTGGACGGCGGCTTCTAAATTATCAAATTCGTCTAGAATAGACTGGCACTGTTCAAGGTACGCGGCACCGATTTCCGTTAAACTGATGCGTCTGGTGGTCCGGTTAAGTAGCCTTACGCCAAGACGGTCTTCTAGTTGTCCGACATATTTGCTGGCAAGCTTTGTGGAAACCCCAAGTCGTTCTGCGGCTTCGGTAAATGATGACGCTTTAACAACGGCTGCAAATGTGCGCATGGCATCAATGGTATCCATATTATGAACATTACATAGATAGTGTTTGAATAACAAGGCGCTTTATCTTCGTTTTGGAATGTAAAATACTCAGGGCATCAGAAATCGTGTGGTGTCGTTGTTAAATCGTCACCTTCAACTTAGAAAAGGAAAATCTCATGTCTAATCATACACAATCATCTTATGCGGCTTTGTTATTACGGATCTCGTTGGGGGTTCTGTTTTTAGCCCATGCGGGACTTAAAATCTTTGTCTTTACACCGGCCGGAACGGCTGGATATTTCGGATCATTAGGGTTGCCAGCATTTTTGGCTTATTTGGTCATATTCGCTGAAACAGCAGGCGGTTTTGCCCTGATTGCCGGGCTTTTTACACGTTTGGTTTCACTGGCATTAATTTCAACCCCTTTGGGCGCCATCATTTTTGTTCATGCCGATAAAGGTTGGCTGTTTACCAACGAAGGCGGCGGTTGGGAATTCCCGGCATTCTGGATTGCAACGCTGGTTGTATTATCATTGATGGGACGTGGTGCCTATAGTATTGAGCCCTATGTTTTAAAAATGTTGAAAAAATCTTAAGCCCATAAAACAAGAATGTAGAAGGAGAAAAATAATGTTAATTAATGGGAAATGGGCTGATGATTGGCACCCGGTTCAAAACAAAGACGACGATGGCCGGTTTGTCCGTCAAACATCCAGTTTTCGCAACTGGATTACAAAAGACGGGCAGGCAGGTCCAACAGGAAGGGCAGGATTTAAAGCCGAAAAAGATCGTTATCATTTGTATGTCGCACTGATTTGCCCTTGGGCGTCTCGGACATTGATGGCGCGTAAACTAAAAGGCTTAGAAGATATGATCACTGTGTCTGTCGTTGAACCGATGTTGACGGATCAGGGCTGGAAATTTGGTAGCTTTCCGGGATCAAGTCTGGACTTATTAAATGGCGTCACCTTTATGCATCAAATCTATACAAAGATTGATAACCGTTTCACAGGCCGGGCCACGGTCCCGGTATTATGGGACAAACAGCAGCAAACGATTGTCAATAACGAGTCTGCGGATATTTTGCGCATGCTGAACTCGGCTTTCGGTGAAGCTGATGACACTTTCGACTTGTATCCCGATGATCTAAGGAATGATATCGATGCTTTGAACAAGACGCTATATGAACGGTTAAATAACGGCGTTTATAAAGCCGGATTTGCTTCAAGCCAAGGCGCCTATGATGAAGCCGTCCGGGGTGTATTTGAAACACTGGATGGATTGGAAGAACAATTATCCGATGGCCGCGATTATTTGTTTGGAGAACGCTTAACAGAAACTGATATTCGCTTGTTTGTAACCCTGATTCGCTTTGATATCGCCTATCATGGATTGTTTAAATGTAATTTTCAGCGGATCAAAGATTATACGGCCTTGGCAAAATATTCAGACCGGGTTCTGGGCTTGCCGGGAATTGATGCCACGGTTAATTTCGATCACATAAAAAATGGATATTATTCCATCAGAGCGTTGAACCCATCGGGAATTGTTCCTTTGGGCCCAATTTTAAAAGCCGCGTGATGCTGGGAGATAAAACAATGGACAATACTCTTATGGTTAAAACACAACCCAGTTTGTTTTTACCCCACGGCGCGCCGAATTTAACATTAACCGATCATGTGGCCAAACGATTCATGCAGGAACTCCCCCGCACTCTTGAAAATGCATCCGGCCAAGTCGCCAAGGGTATTGTTGTTATTTCCGCCCATTGGCAAACAGAATTGCCGACCATCACCACTGGTCCTGATCTGGAAACGATTTATGATTTCTATGGTTTCCCAAAAGACTTATATTCGATTGTTTATCCGGCAAAAACAAGCCCGCCCTTGATCCAGCTTGTGAAGGAAATTTTTAAAAAAGGAGATTATCCATTGATGGAAGACTCAGACCGAGGTTTGGATCACGGTGCGTGGACACCACTTAGGTTAATCTATCCGGATGCGCACATTCCCCTTGTTCAATTGTCACTGGGTGCGGGAAAAAATGCAGATGATCATTTGCAATTGGGCAAAATTTTAGCACCGTTGCGTGAACAGGGAATTTTGATTCTGGGTTCAGGGTCAGTCACGCATAATCTATCAGCACTCGGTCCCGAAAGCAGCAATCCACCCGGATGGTCTAAACGTTTTGATCAATGGATCAGCGATAAACTGTTAACCCATGATATTCCGGCGTTGCTGGATTTTCACAGGCAAGCCCCTGATGCTCAAATTGCCCATCCGACGGACGAACATTTAATGCCGTTGTTTGTAGCTTTGGGCGCTGGGTTGGATGCAGGAGGCATCAATCAAATTCACAACAGTTTTAGCTGTGGATCTATTAGCATGTCAGGTTTTGCTTTTGCTGAAGGGGAACTTCTGAATAATATGAAGTTGTCATGAAAGGTTAACCGTATGCCCCCTGTTATTTTAACCTGTGCCGTAACGGGCAACCAGACCACGCCTGAGCAAAATGAAAATTTGCCGGTAACGCCCCTTGAAATTGCCGAAGACTGTTTGGCCGCCGCCGACGCCGGGGCGGCGATTGTGCATATTCATGTGCGTGATCCTGAAACAGGTTTACCGTCCATGGATGTGGACTTGTATGAAACGGTTGTCGGATTAATTAAATCCCGCAATAAAGATTTAATCATCAATTTGACAACCGGGCCAGGCGGACGTTTCCATCCCAGTGATGATGACCCCAAAATCGCGGGCCCACGCACCAATTTAATGCGCCCTGAATCGCGCATTAAACATATCTCCCGCATCCAACCGGATATTGCGACTTTGGATCTAAACACCATGACGTTTGGTCGTGAAGTGGTGATTAATACCCCGCCAAATGTAACCATCATGGCCGATGCCATTTACCAAGCCGGAGTTCAGCCGGAAATTGAAATATTTGACAGCGGTGATCTGCATTTGGCACAGGATTTATTAAAATCAGGTGTGCTTAAATCACCGTCCTTGTTTTCGTTTGTATTGGGCGTCCGGTATGGGATGCCAGCAACCCCGGAATCGATGATGTATTTACGTAATATGTTGCCGGACGGTGCCATGTGGACCGGGTTTGGCATTGGTCGTATGGCGTTTCCCATGGTCGCGCAATCGGTGTTGTTGGGCGGGCATGTGCGTGTCGGTATGGAAGACAATGTTTATATTGAAAAAGGCAAATTAACATCTGGTAACCGGGAATTGGTTGAAAAGGCAAAACAAATTGTCACAGCCCTTGGGGCTTCACTGGCAACGCCAAATGAAGCCCGGGATTTGTTGTCGCTTTAAATCAAGCCCAGTATCCTCATGCCAAGGGTAATCTGGCAGGCAAAGCCGATTAAAAATACAGGCGTGCGCAGCCACGGAATACCAAAAATATAAATCCCGTAGTGGGCGATGCGGGTATAGAAAAAAACCGCAGCCGCCATAGCGGTTACCGTCGTGCCGACCGCAGTGATTTGAATAATGATTGCCAGTAAACCAAACACAAGTAGATTTTCAATGGCGTTGGTATGGGCGCGGATGGCGCGCCTAGCCCATGGCGCTTGTGTGTCGACATCGTGCAATGGATCGCGCAGTGCATCATAAGGCATCATTTCAAAAATGCGCTGGAGGATATGCGGGACCCACAAAAAGGATGTAAACAGCGCTGTAAGCGTGGTCCAATAAAGTTCCGGGGATAGTGTTGTTTGCATTTATTTGTCCAATTCGTATGAGGTTCAAGTTGATGTCGGACAAGATGGCGCATATAATCAGTAATGTTAAGTACGCAGTAATATTGCCTATAGTGAAAAATAATATCCTTGATTACTTATAGTAACTGCTTTCTTTAGTTTCTTGTGAAAGGTCATGCAGATGACAAGAAAACAACGCCATACCCAATATTTTGATTGTCCGGTCGAAGCGACGCTTGACGTTATCGGTGGTAAATGGAAAGGGGTGATTCTGTTTCGGCTATTGGATGGCACAAAACGTTTTAACGAACTGCAAAAACTATTGACCAAAGTGACCCAGCGTACGCTGACCAATCAACTGCGTGAATTAGAAGCCGACGGTTTGATTAATCGCAAAGTCTATGCACAAGTCCCGCCGAAAGTGGAATACAGCCTGACGGACAATGGCCGATCTCTGGAACCTGTACTTGTTCATATGCGCGACTGGGGACAGCAATATATTCTTGGGGATCAAACATAATAATGAGCATTCGTCGTCTTCGCACATTGATCGCCGTTCAGGAAAAAGGCAGTTTTTCAGCCGCTGCAGATACGGTTTGTGTATCACATGCCGCCGTCAGTCAGCAAATGAAAAGTCTGGAAACAGATTATCAAACGACGTTATTTGATCGTACGCGGCGGTCTCCTGTACTTAATCATGTGGGCCAAGCATTGGTCGCAAAAGCTCGCCTTTTGATAAACGATTACGACCAAATGATTTTGGGCTTATCCGGTGATAATCCGTTGGCCGGGGACGTTTCAATCGGGGCGCTGCCGACAACGATGACCGGGTTGGTCCCGGCTGCTATGACCGCTTTGAAATCAAGTTATGACCAAGTGCACGTGCGTATTGTCCCAGGGCTGTCAGCAGATTTGTTAACGCAAGTTGACAGGCGGGCACTGGACGCGGCGATTATCAGCGAGCCAACATATTTAGCGGGACATCTATCGTGGCAAAAAATTGCAATTGAGCCGATGATTGTCATTGCGCCTCAGGAAAGCATTTCATCGGACCCCATTGAATTACTGGAAACATTGCCATTTATTCGTTTCACCCGCCAGGCTTGGGTCGGATTGTTAATCGATGAATGGTTGTTGAAAAATAAAATCAGCGTTAATGAAAGCATGGAACTTGATACATTAGAAGCCATTTCAAGTATGGTTTTTCATGGCTTAGGCGTATCGATTGTGCCAAAAAGGTGTGTGCCGTCACCGCACCCATTGCCGTTAAAACGCATTCCATTAAAATCAAATCCGTTGATGCGATCATTAGGTTTATTGTCGCGCAACGATAACCCACAATTTAAACTCATTGAACGTGTTTTATTGGAATTAAAGCAGCAAATTAAAGGCAGTATATTGACGAGTTAGTGTAAATTTTATTTAATAATTAAGCAAAAATTTTTGATTTTACGAATGTATTGCTTATGCATTAATATAGCTCCTGTTATTTATCGGAGCGTACCACATTGTCATCAACGGTTGAAAATTCTGCAAAAAATTTAAAAGTATCGATTTGGCGGGGGACGCCGGACGGTGGAGCTTATACCGACTATGCTGTACCTAGAAAAAAAAGTCAGACCATTCTGGATGTGGTTAGTTTTGTGCAGCGTTATTTGGAACCTGGATTAAGTTTCCGTTTTGCTTGCCGGGTGGGGATGTGTGGATCGTGCGCTATGATGGTCAATGGTAAACCCCGGTGGACCTGCCGCACCCATGTTGAAAAAGCCGTTGATGGCGACAAATTGGTCATTGCACCATTACGAAATTTACCCATCATCAAAGATTTAGCATGTAATATGGATGTTTTTTTTGATAAATGGACGCGCGCCGAAGCCCGGTTTTATCCGACAAAAAATCGGGGTGATGATATCGAACCCGTATTGCCCAACAGCCCGGCCCGTGTTCATGCCAGCCAAGGTATTGAATGTATTAATTGCGCGGTCTGCTATGCGGCCTGTGATGTGGTTGAAAAAGATGGCGCGTTTTTTGGGCCTGCTGCGTTGAACCGGGCATGGACTCTGGTGAATGATAAACGTGATGGGGCAGGCGTTAAACGGTTGCGAGCTGTATCAGGGGAGGGTGGTTGCCAATCGTGTCATTCACAACAAGGCTGTTCTGAGTATTGCCCTAATGAACTCAACCCAACTTTATCCATTGCCGGATTAAAACGCATGGCGGTTAAAGCGGCCATAAAAGGTGAACTGTAATGGAAGTAAGACTGTACCTGTTGCAGCGGATCAGCGCCATGGTCATGGCACCTTTGGTCATGGGGCATTTAGCATTGATGATTTACGCGATCAAAGGCGGTTTGTCGGCTGTTGAAATATTGTCCCGCACCCAAGGCAGTTTTTGGTGGGCTTTATATTACGGCTTATTTGTTGTTGCTGTTTCGATACACGGGGCATTAGGATTACGGGCTATTATTCGTGAAGAACTGAAAATTACAGGCTCGGCATTGAATATATTTACAAGCTTTGCCGGGCTGGTTTTGTTGGGCCTTGGCCTGCGTGCAGTGATGGCGGTGGTGATATGATGATCAGCGCTCACCAGAAACACCCTTTGTGGCTGGCTTATAAACTTCACCGTTTGTCAGGGCTGGCGTTGGTGTTGTTTTTGCCCGCCCATTTTTACGTGCTTGGGTTGGCGTTAACCGACGCCGTTGCTTTGGACGGGTTTTTAAAATGGACCAGCAATCCGTTGGTCAAAATTGTCGAAACCGGTTTGGTGGTTATGTTGGCCGTGCATATTTTTGGCGGGCTGCGTGTTATGGCGTTGGAATTTTTACCATGGTCGTCGAAACAAAAAACCTATGCAGCGATGGCCTTGGCGGCCGCTTTTTTTGTGGCCATTAGCTTTTTAATGAATGCGATATAAGCCATGAACAATAAAACACTTGAACGCTACGATACGGATATCCTGATTTTGGGTACGGGAGGGGCCGGGATGTTTTCCGCCTTGCACGCATTAAAAGCTGCACCCGATCAAAAAGTCACCATTGCTTCAAAAGGCTTAATGGGCAAATGCGGCTGCACCCGCATGGTACAAGGTGGCTATAACGTGGCTTTGTCACCGGGCGATAGTATTGAACGCCATTTTATGGACACCATCATCGGCGGTAAGTGGCTTCCTAATCAAGACATGGCGTGGAAACTCTGTGAAACGGCGGTTGTTCGGGTGCGTGAGCTGGAAAATGAAATTGGTTGTTTTTTTGATCGTAATAAAGACGGTAGTTTGCATCATAAAGCCTTTGCCGGGCAAACATTTGACCGCACAGTACATAAAGGCGATCTAACAGGCATTGAAATTATTAGCCGCCTGATGGAACAAGTTTTGGCACGACCCGTTGACCGCATGGAAGAACACAGGGCCGTGGCTTTGATCAAAACTCCATCTGGTGACGCTTTGTCAGGCGTTCTGTTTATTGATATGCGTAGGGGCGTATTCCGTTTTGTTCGTGCCAAAACGGTGTTGCTGGCAACAGGTGGCGGTCCCAGCATGTACCGCTATCATACACCGTCGGCCGATAAAACCATGGACGGATTGGCCATGGCCTTGCGCGCCGGGTTGCCATTGCGGGATATGGAAATGGTGCAGTTTCACCCGACCGGATTATTGGGCGGGGATGATACATGGATGAACGGTACCGTATTAGAAGAAGGCTTGCGCGGGGCAGGCGGATATTTATTGGGCGGCGACGGCAACCGCTTTATGTTTGACTATGATGCCAAAGGCGAACGCGCAACACGCGATATTGTTAGCCGCGCTATTTATGATGAAATGCGCAAAGGCAACACATCCCCCAACGGCGGCGTCTATATCGCGATGGATCATTTGGGTCCTGAAATGGTTCGAAAAAAATTTAGCGGCATGGTCAAACGCTGTGCCGATAGCGGATTTGATTTAGCCGGTGGCCGTGTCGAAGTCGTGCCCACGGCCCATTATTTTATGGGCGGGGTTGTCTGTGATGCCGATACCCGGACGTCATTGCATGGGTTGTTTGTGGCGGGCGAAGATGCCGGCGGCACCCATGGGTCGAACCGATTGGGCGGCAACGGGGTTGCTAATTCAACAGTGTTTGGTGGCATTGCAGGCGACGTGATGGCGGATGTTGCGATAACGGAAACGGGTTTACGTGATGCGGACGACAATATGATATCGGCTGAAATTAATCGCGCCCGTCATCCGTTTGCTCAAAAACCGGGCGATATTCACAGGATTCGAGATCGATTGAAAGAAGTGATGTGGACGGATGTGGGCATTATGCGTAACGCCCATGGATTAAAACGCGGCATTGACCGTATTCAGGATTTGAAGAATGAATTACTGGAAACGGGCATTCCTGAGAACGATTTGGCTTTTAATATGACGTGGCATGAATGGCAGAATATTCAAAGCATATTGGATGCAAGCGAGGTCATCGCCAAAGCGGCATTATCGCGTGAAAATTCCAGAGGCGCTCATTACCGTGAAGATTTCCCCGAAGAAGGTGACCTTGATAGATCGACGTATACGGTTTCTCGACAGTCCAGCAAAGGCATCGATGTCACTCAGGAAAAAATCAATTTTTCTATTGTCGCCCCCGGTCATTCGCTACTGGATGAAAATGAATTGCAATGATTACAGAAAATAGTGTTAGAAAAACTGCGATCACATTGATGGAAAAAGCGGCTATTGAAATTCCAGATGATTATCTGCACGGCCTGAAAAAAGCGGCCGACGTCGAAGACGGAGACTTATCATCCTTCGTTTTATCGGCTATGTTGGAAAACTACCAAGCTGCAAAAGAAGACCGCCGTGCCATGTGTGGTGATACGGGCTGTCCTAGGTGGTATGTTAAAATGGGCAATGATGCGGTGGTCGAAGGCGGACCGGTGGGATTGGAACACACCTTGCGCCAAGCGACGGCGACGGCGACCCACGATATTCCGCTTCGTCCCAACCGGGTGCATCCGTTGTGGCGAACGGACCATAATAACAATGTTGGTATTGGGGCGCCGGAAATCGAATATGCCTATGAACCTGACGCCGACTGGATCGATTTAATAGCCGTGCATAAAGGCGGTTTGTTTGGCACCGATTACCGTATGTTGTTCCCAAGCGATGGGATAGAGGGCATTAAACGATTTTTCCTGGATACACTGGTGGCGTTTGGTAAGCGTGGTTTGGCCTGCCAGCCGGCAATCATCGGCATAGGTCTGGGTGGGTCCAAGGATACTTGTATGGTGCATGGTAAACGGGCAGCCTGTTTACGCATTGTTGGCGACCGTAATCCTGACCCTAAAATAGCCGAACTGGAACAGGAACTTACCACACTTGGTAATTCTATCGGTATGGGGGCGATGGGTTTTGTTGGTAAATCAATGGTCATCGATACCCATATCGAAGTCGGATATTGTCATACCGGGGGCATGCAAATGAGCGTTCATGCTTTTTGTTTATCATCTAGGCGGGCCGTTGCGCGTATTTATGCTGATGGTCGGGTTGAGTACCGCACGGATCCCGGTTGGTACACACCTTACATGCGGCGGGAGACGGTCTGATGGGCCATAAAAAAACTTTCAAAAAAATTCGCTTAAACACAAAGCCTGATCAGGAAGATCTTAAAAAACTCAAAATCGGTGACATCGTTTATTTAGACGGCATAGTTTATACAGGCCGAGAAGAAGTATATAAAAAAGTTGTTGAAGACGGGGTGGATTTGCCGTGTGATTTAAACGCTTTAAGCTGGGCTAACTTTCATTGCTCACCTGCGGCATCAAAAATTGATGGTGGTGGTTATAAAGTTGGGGCAGTGACGGCCACCGCGTCTTTTAGGTTTTCAAAATGGTTGAGACGGTGGATGGATATTTCTGGCGCAAAACTGATCATTGGTAAAGGGGGGATGAGCCCGGACGATTATCAGAAGTATTTTGTCCCCAAAGGAGCTATTTATTTAACCACCGTTGGTTACGGTACCGGTGCATTGTTGGGCCGCGGCGTTAAAAAAGTGATTGACGTGCATTGGCTTGAACAACTAGGTATCGCCCAAGCCATGTGGGTGTTGCAGGTTGAAAATTTTGGCCCTTTTATTGTTGAATGCGATGTTTTGGGCAATAGTTTGTTTGAACGGGAAAACAAAAAAATCACCGAAAATCTTGAACGGGTGTATGAAGGCACCCGCCCAGCGGTTCTCAAACGTTTTGGTGAAACGGATGATCGCAAAGACGAATTGATTTAATCCCGTCTTTTCAATCCTGTGATCATAGCACGCACCAGATTTTCCCGGTGTATCAAACTCGTATAAATCACCCCCGCCAAATGTAAGCCGATCAGGACCCAAACCGTACCAGCCAAGGCTTCATGGATGTCGCCTATGATTTCACGGGCGACCGCGTTTTGGACAATTAAAAAACTAAAAATCGATCCTTCTTTGGTATCAAACGCCATACCACTGACAACGATCAAGGCGAGCAGGGCCATCAGCATGATGATCATGGCGCCGCCGGCCGGGCTGTGTCCAAGATAACGTGCTGAGATGTTATTTTTGAGGTCACCAAGATAGGCTATAATAGTCTTGGGTGAATAGACAAAGTTTGAAAACCGGGCGTATTTGGGACCAACCAATCCCCAGAAAATACGGGCAATGATTAATATGCCGACAGCGTACCCGGCAACAATATGTAGATTTAAAAAGTCATCTTCGGTGACAAGGGCAATAAAAACGGTAGATACCAGAGACCAGTGGAAGACCCGAACAAATAGATCCCAAATACGTATGTTTTCAGTCATGATATATATTCCTGTTTCTGAATTAGGTCAGGTTGCCTAGTCTTGAATTTACCTAAGAGCCTTATAATGTAACGGGCATGAACCGGGCCTGAACAAAGGACTGATTGGGTGAAAAATTATCTAAATTGATCAAATTCGCGCTGAAGAGCCAGAACAGCATCGACACCGCCTTGGGCACGGACAGCTTTTCCGATGATCTGTGCTGCTTTATAGCCTGCGTCCGGTGTGCTCGCCGGGACGCTCATTGTGGCTTTATTTGTGTTGTCACCAGCCCCAGAAAAACGAACGATGATATCGATTTCTTCCCATGGCAACCCACGGCCTATGTTTGAAATGACTTTTTTATTCTGATCGGCCAAGGTCACATACACATCCAGTCCCCCTAAATGGCCGTCAGATTCTTCGTCTGCGTGATTGTCCCGCTCTGTCGTTGCAACCATGAACCGCTTGAAAATAGTTTCACCAACCGTGCTGTTCCATCCGGATGATGGTGCCACCAGAGCCACATTAAACCGGTGCGCTTGAGCCGTGGCTGGGAAAAGCATAGCGGTTGTCAACAGGGTGAAGATGAACGTTGTTACATATGTGTGTATGCGTGTCATGGTTGTTCCTAAAATGGCAGTTGATCCCGATTTTTATCCAGATGATAGGTGAATGCGATGGCAATGCAGTTTTTAAGAATGTTCTCAGGCGGGTCTTGATCGACATGAAAACGAACCAATCGTTTGCCTTCATAATTCATTTGTTCAGGGTATAATTCCCGGTACGTTGCCATTAAAGATGTCTGGCAATTGACGAATAAACCGTACGTGTCTACAGATGATTTGATCTGATCAATGCGGATCGTTGTCCCGCTTTTGCTGATCGGCGTTAAATAACTGGGTTGCCCCCATTTAAGCGTTTCTTCTATATCGCCAAGGTTTGGAATTTCAGCCGCTGTGTCAAAAATTAATTGGCGCAATTTCAACAGCTTATTCCGCAAGATTTGTGGATAAGCGTCAAAGGTGGCTTTGACATTTGCGTTTTGAAATTTATTCATAAAACAGTGCCGAAATTGATACATAGATTTGAGTGACAAATGTAAACCATTTCGTTAAATTCTAAAACAGTAATTATTGATATAATCTGAGGGAGGTTTCATGACATTGACTAAAACTATTGGCGCGGTTGCGCTTAGCCTTGCGCTCACCATGTCTGTTTCTGCCATGGCTGAAACGCGGGTGACTTATAAATCTGCAAAAACCACATCATCTTATTTTCAAATGGCGGTACAAATTGCCGAAGCCATGAAAAAAGGCTCGAACGGGGACATCATTGTCACAGTCGAAGAAAGCCAAGGTTCCGTTCAGAATGTCAAAGAGGCCTCTAAACGCAAAGGCAATTATGTTTTTACGACGCCACCTGTTTTGGTCAAGCTGGCACAAAAAGAACGGGCCATGTTCAAAGGCAAAGGTGACCCTAAATACAAAACCATTCGGGCATTGTTCCCGATTCCGTCACTCACCATGCATTTTGTCATGCGAAAAGACGCGAACGTTAAAACGTTTGCTGATTTAAAAGGTAAAAAAATCTTGATTGGCAAAGGCTCGTTTGGTGCCAAAGAAGGGGCTAAATATTTAAAATTATTTGGTTTGGAAGGCCAGGTCGAATTGGCGAACGTTGAATTGGACGCCGCTGTTTCTGCCCTTAAAAATCGCCAAATTGATGGTTTTGTGACGGCCGGTTCATATCCCGCGCCGAACGTTATCGAAGCCGCTGCCGGAACGGGTGTAACAGTTCTGTCATTAACCGATGAACAAATCAAAAAAACAAAACGCACGAAGTTGGTGATCCCGGCCGGCACCTACAAAGGCGTTGATCAGGACACAGTGACAACATCCTTACCTGTGATTGCCTATACAACGACATCTATGGATAATGACACGGCCTATCAATTAACGAAAACCTACTGGGCCGGCAAAAAATCCATGGGTGCCAATGCCAAATGGTGGGATGCCGTTTCGCCGAAAATGCTGGAAAATGTGTATGGTAAAATTCATGCCGGTGCATTGAAATATTACGACGAAGCGGGCGTTAAAGTGCCTGCCAACTTAAGGTAAAAAAACATTGCAAAATGTCGATCGGGTGCCGGGAAAACTGATTTGGGTTTTTCTTGGCACCCTTTCCATTGCCTTTCATTTAGGCCTGATTTTTAGTGGCTTGGTATCAAATTTAATCAGCCGCCCGATGCATATGGCGTTGGCGTTGCCGTGGGCGTTGGTGTTTATTGCAACAAACCGTCTGCAAAAAATAACGGGATTGGCGCTTGCCGTGGCTGGCGTGCTGGCAGCCCTATATATTGTCATCAACCAAAACGAATTATCTGATCAGTACGGTTACCTTGAAGGAAACGTACAGTATTTTGTCGCCGCCGTGTTGTTGATTGCCGTGCTGGAAATGGCAAGGCGGGCGATAAGTTGGCCCTTGCCATTAATCGCGCTAATGGCGTTATTATACGGATTGTTCGGTGAATATATTCCCGGCGAATTTGGTCACCCTGGTCTACCGTTAGGTAGTTTTTTAGGTACGTTAACCATTGCCGAAGGTGGCCTGTGGGGGAAATTAACCGGGGTCTCTGTTGAAATTGTTGCCATTTTTGTAATTTTTGGTGCTGTTTTAAATGCCGGTGAAGCCGGCGACGGTTTTATGAATGCGGCCACCGCCGTGGCCGGACGCCTGAAAGCCGGGGCGGCAAAAGTATCGCTGTTATCATCGGCATTGTTTGGCTCGATTTCGGGCTCGGCATCTGCCAATGTTGCATCCACAGGTGCCATTACTTTGCCGACCATGATAAAACTAGACTATCCGAAACGGTTCGCAGCCGCCGTCGAAGCGGTCGCCTCATCAGGCGGGCAAATCATGCCACCTTTGATGGGGGCTGGGGCTTTTGTCATGGTTGAATTAACGGGCGTTCCTTATACATCAATCATGGCGGCGGCAATATTGCCCGCCATACTTTATTTCTGGACCGTTTGGGTAGGCATTAATGCCTATGCAAAACGCTATGATTTAAAAAAAATATCGGCTGATGATCAACCATCCACAAAAAATTTACTGATTACCACAGCCTTTTTTGCGGTGCCGTTTTTTGTATTGTTGGAACGCATGTTCATCAATGATTACACACCGCAATTTGCAGCCTCCGTTGCGATTTTGAGTGCATTTTTGCTGTTGTTTCTAGATGCGCGTTTAAAAATTTCTATATCCCGATTATTCCAACGCCTTGAGACGGTTGCCTTGAACGCAGGCAAACAAATCGCCACTATAGCTTCTATTATTTTGTGTGCCAGCATCGTCATTGGTGTTTTGGGACAAACCGGTTTGGGTATTAAAATCACCTCATTGATTTTATCAGGGTCAGGCGGAAATTTATGGCTGGCATTGTTGTTGACGGCTTTTGCTTGTTTGATTTTGGGTATGGAATTGCCAACCACGGCGGCTTATATCATCAGCATTTCGGTGGCAGGACCTGCGCTCGAACAACTGGGGGTGCCGTTGTTAATGGCGCATTTATTTGTTTTTTGGTTCGCGTTGCTGTCAACCATCACCCCGCCTGTGTGCGGAGCTGTTTTTATCGCCGCCGGTATGGTTCAGGAAAACTGGTTGAAAGTCGCTGTTACGGCTATGGCTTTGGGTGTCGGGCTTTATCTGGTGCCGCTTAGCATGATTGCCAATCCTGAATTAATATCACTGGCAACGACACCGTTGCCGTCTATGGTCGCATTTGTAAAAGTTGCTTTGGGGCTGGCAATGATCTCGTATGGAGTGATCGCGCCATTGAAATTATACTTCCGTGGAGGACTGTTATTATTAGGATTAATGGTTTTGTTTGTGAGTGTATGATAGAATTATTTTATGCAGGATGTGCAAAATACTCTTGACAAGAATCGTAGATGGTCTATATGGACTTTGTTGCTGCGTTACAAAGTCTTATACTGTTTTCGGATCGGCTAGCTAAGAATAAGTTTGCTTCCATGTTACTTTCCTGACATTGTCAACGTTTGAACCGTGTGCAGACATGTAGTTTGCGCACGTAATATTGTATCTAAAAGGAAGTGAACAATGGTTAACGGTACCGTAAAATGGTTTAATGCTACTAAAGGTTATGGCTTTATCGAGCCTGAAGATGGCGGCAAAGATGCTTTCATCCATATCTCCGCTCTTGAACAAGCTGGCATTGCCACGCTTGCCGACGGACAGAAAGTCAGCTATGAGCTGGTTGCTGGTCGTAACGGTAAAGAAGCAGCTGAAAACATTCAGCTCCGGGACTAATTGACCCGAACAATCAAATCTGACTGGATTTGATTTCGAGCGGGGGGACGGTTCGTCCCCCGGCTCATTTTTTTTGCAGCTTTAGAGTCCATAATACGGCCCGTCTAAGGCGCTTTGACAATTTTTGGACTTTTTTAAAAAAGCTGAAAGAATAAAATAATGACTACTTTTTCCGAGCTCGATTTGATCGAGCCGTTGATGCGCGCGTTGAACGCAGAAAACTATACAAAACCAACCCCGATCCAAGAACAATCGATCCCTTATTTATTAGAAGGTCGCGATTTATTAGGTGTGGCTCAAACCGGTACCGGTAAAACGGCGGCTTTTGTGTTGCCGATGTTGCAACGTCTGTCGGCAAAAACCGAAGACGGGCGGCCCAAATCCTGTCATCCACGAGCATTGATATTGGCGCCAACACGGGAATTGGCCGTGCAAATTGGTGACAGTGTACGCAGTTATGGTCAATTTATGCATATTGGTTCAACAAACATTTTTGGTGGCGCTCCTATTGGCAAACAAATTCGCGCTCTTGAACGCGGAGTCGATATTGTTGTGGCGACGCCTGGTCGATTAATTGACTTGATTAATCAACGCAAACTTTTCCTTGATCAGGTTTCCATATTTGTCTTGGACGAAGCCGACCGTATGTTGGATATGGGTTTTGTTAAAGACGTTAAAAAAATTGCGTCTTTGGTGAACCGTAAACGGCAAACTTTATTGTTTTCGGCAACAATGCCGCCGGAAGTTGGCTATCTAGCCGAAGGCTTGTTATCCGATCCGATCCGTGTCGAAGTTGCTGCCCAATCGACGACTGCTGAACGCGTTAATCAGCGTATTATGTTTGTAGAAAAAGGCAATAAACGAGATTTGTTAAGTGATTTGATGCAAAACGATGAAATCGTTCGGGCTTTGGTATTTACGCGTACCAAACATGGTGCCAACAAAGTCGCCACTCATTTGGAACACCATAAAGTTTCAACCGGCGTTATCCATGGTAATAAAAGCCAGACCGCCCGGCAGAATGCCCTAAACAATTTCAAAAAAGGCAAACACCGTGTTTTAGTGGCAACGGATATAGCCGCCCGTGGTATTGATGTCGATGGCGTCACCCACGTTATTAATTTTGATTTGCCTAATTTGCCTGAAAATTATGTTCACCGCATTGGCCGCACGGCCCGTGCAGGTGCTGCGGGCGAAGCCATTTCTTTCTGCGATCACGAAGAACGCGCTTATTTATTTGATATTGAAAAAGCCACCCGGCAAAAAATATCTGTGGATATAGACCATGATTTTCATGAACCGTCGATAGCAAACGCAGGCATTAAAACGGCAAAAGCCGCAAAAGCTAAAATGGATCGGGAAAATCTTGAAAAACAAAAAGCCCGCCAACAACAGCGCCGCAAAAAATGGACTTCAAAATCTAAGACCGGCAATAAAAACCCGACCTCTGGCAAGCCAAATTATTCTGGCAATCGTTCAAGCGAACAAGGCAAAGGCGGGATAGCAAAAACATCCTCTGGAGCAGGGAAAGGCTTTAGACCAACAAAGCAATCCAATGCACGCAGGAATAATCGATCATCGGCTTGATAGATACGTTATTTCAACGATCATCGTCATCTTCGGTTTTAGGAAGGTTATGGGCGATGCCTTTGTGACAATCAATGCAGGTTTTGCCATCATCGCGGCCTTCCTGCATTTTTAAAGCGGAACGCCGGGTTTGTTTTTTAAAGTCCATATTCTCAAAACTATGGCAATTCCGGCATTCACGAGAATCACTGGCTTTCATAGATCGCCAAACATTTTCGGCTAATTCTTGCCGTTTTGCTTCAAATTTTTCGGCCGTATCAATGGAGCCCAAAATTGTATGGAATAATTCATTGGTTGCCTGAACTTTGCGGACCAGTTTTGCCCCCCACGGTTTAGGAACGTGGCAATCAGAACAGGTGGCCTGAACCCCAGATGCATTATTGAAATGAGGTGATTTTTTGTATTCCTGATAAACGGTTTGCCGCATTTCATGACAAGAAACACAGAATTCAAGCGTGTTGGTGTATTCCATGAAAGTGTTGAACCCACCCCAGAATATAATGCCGCCAATGCCGCCAGTGATCAAAATAGCCCCCCATGCGAAACGTTTTGTCGGGCTCCAGAACCATTTCCATATGACTTTTAACGTTTGCATTTAATAATTCTTTTTGATGTTTTAGGGCGATTGATAGGCAAGCAATTCCCTACTCTTTAAAAGTAGATAATAATTAAAGAGCAGGGTTTTGCTTTATTACTTATTGTTTTGGCAAAGTCTGTAGATAAGCCAAAACATCGACCGCAACTTGTTGGTCAAAGGCTCGAAGTGCCGGCATTTTCTCACCGGGTTGACCGTTCATGATTTTTTGCAAAACTTCCCATGGGTTTTTATTAGCAAGTTTTCCAAGCATCGGCATGTCTTTTGGCAAACTTCCATTTTTTGCATGGCAATTTGCACAAACGGTGTTGTACAGGGGTTCCCCAACGGCGGGGTCGCCTTTGACCTTTTTGGTTTTAAGGTCGATCACTGCGTTCATGTCGATTTGACCTTTGCTGACGAACAATGCCATATCCATGTAATCCTGTTCGTCCATTTTTCCGGCAAATCCATGGGTTTTGTCTTTGATAATAGCAACAATTTTTTGTGGGGCTACGCCTTGCATAGCGCGTAAACCTATAATTCCTGTTTTATATGACCCCGTGGCATAAGCGCCGTCCTTGCCAGATAAATCCCACCCATGGCATGCTTTACAACGTTGTGTCGCATCACCTTTTTTCTTGGTGTTGGATGCGGGCCACGCCGGATGGGTGGCTTTTGGCTTTTCGGCCTTGATGACTTTGTACCATTTATCATAAAGTTGGCCACCTCGGGCAATATTCGAAATTTCTTCACCTGCCAAAGCCGGGATTGCTATAAACGCCTGTGATAATAAAATGGACACAATGCCAACAAATACTAATTGTATTTTTGCCATTTTTAATGGATATAACATTCGTTTTCTCCTCAAAATATGTTTCAAAATATGTTTAGGGTATCAACGTGCACGTTATTCATTTTGTTACTGATGATTTTAGTGGCTGCATTATTTCATACTTATTATAGGCGGGCCTTGATTTATGTCAAAATAAAGGCATATCAGAAATAGGCTGTACATGTGACGACTGAAACGATCAGCTCCAATCAAGTATCACTTTACCAGCGTTACCGGCCCGCATCTCATCAAACCCGGTTTTGAATTCATTAAAACGCAAGCGGTGCGTGATGATCGACGAGATATCCAATCCGGTTTCAATCATCACCGACATACGGTACCATGTTTCATACATTTCCCGGCCATAAATACCTTTGATCGTTAACATGTTAAATACAATAGAATTCATATCAATGGCGACGTTACCTTCGGGGATGCCTAATTGAGCGATTTTTCCACCGTGACACATGTTTTTGATCATATCGTTTAGCGCATGGGCGCTGCCGGACATTTCAAGCCCCACATCAAAGCCTTCGTGCATATCCAATGTGTTGATGACATCAGATATTTTTTCAGTCCTGACATCAACGCCGCGCGTAGCCCCTAATTTCAAAGCCATCTTTAAACGATTAGGGTTTAAATCGGTGATTACAATGTGTCTGGCCCCTGCGTGTTTGCAAACGGCCGCTGCCATACAGCCAATGGGACCAGCGCCAGTGATCAACACGTCTTCGCCAAAGACATCGAATTGTAACGCTGTGTGCACCGCATTGCCAAAAGGATCAAACAAAGACGCCACGTCTAAATCTATGCCGGGTCGGTGGGCCCACACATTGGACATAGGCAGTGCGACAAATTCGGCAAAAGCACCTTGGCGGTTGACGCCAATGCCGCTGGTGTGCGCACATAAATGCCGCCGCCCGGCCATACAATTGCGGCATCGTCCACAGACAACGTGGCCTTCGCCAGATACAATATCGCCGATGTTGAAATCATTAACGTTACTGCCAATCTTGACGATTTCGCCAACAAATTCATGACCGACAACCATCGGTACGGGAATGGTTTTTTGTGCCCAGTCGTCCCAATTATAAATGTGTAAATCGGTGCCGCAAATGGCCGTCCGTAAAATTTTGACCAATACGTCATTGATGCCGGTTTCAGGGATGGCCACATTTTCTAGCCATAACCCCGGCGTTGCTTGTTTTTTCACCAGTGCTTTCATCGAAGTCATTTTGGCGCGGCCTTAATAAAATAATTAAACGGCTTGTGAATGGCGGCCTTTTTTTGATGCCAGGTAAGTATCAAATACAGCACACACGGACCGTACCAAAGGACGCCCTATATCGGTCACACAAATCGTTGTGCCAGATATTTCGATGATACCATCCCTTGCCATTGGCTTTAGTTCAGAAATTTCTTGATCATACCCTTGGCCCACATCAACTTTTAAATCACACATCAATCGCTCGATGATAGCCCTTCTGGTTTTGTCTTGTTCATCCAATGCGATGCCTTTTTTAATGGGTAGTTTGCCGGCTTCAATGGCCCGGCGGTATTCACGAATTGACGGGCAGTTTTGGATGTAGCCTTGTTCTAATCGGCCAATGGATGAAGCGCCAATGCCAATCAGTGATCCGGCGTTGTCGTTGGTGTAGCCTTGGAAGTTACGTTGTAAAGTGCCGTTTTCCAAAGCTTTGACCAACGGGTCACCGGATTTGGCAAAATGGTCCAGACCAACCCGTTTGTAGCCATGGTACTGCAATCTTGATGCCGTGCTTTCTGCTTGATCAAGGCGGGCTTCGTCCCCGGGTAAATCGTCGTCTTTGATCATTTGCATATGGGTTTTCATCCACGGCACATGGGCGTAGCCAAAAAGCGATAGACGGTCCGGGTCTAATTTAACGGCTTCGTCCACTGAATGGATTGCATCGGCCGATGTTTGGTGAGGCAATCCATACATCAAATCAAAATTAATGGCTTCTATTCCGGCGTCCCGCAGCCAGTTAATAACACGGGCTGTGACTTCTTTGGGTTGAACGCGGTTGATGGCTTTTTGCACGGTTTCATTAAAATCCTGGATGCCCAAGCTGGCCCGATTGACGCCCGATTTTGCCAATGCTTTGGCTTTGTCCTGATCCAGTGTACGGGGGTCTATTTCAATAGCAATTTCTGCGTGATCAGAAAAATCAAAAGCGCTGCGGGTTTTATCCATAATCGCTTTAAAGTCATCAATTGCCAAAATGGTTGGGGTGCCGCCGCCCCAATGCACATGCGTGACTTTGGGGCCATTGGCAATGACTTTGGCGATTAAATCAATTTCTTGTAATAATAATTCTGCATAGCCTTTAACCGGATCATAACGGTTAACAATTTTTGTGTGGCATCCACAAAACCAACACATTTTTGCACAAAACGGCACATGGAAATACAGTGATAAATTTTCCGATTTATCCATGTTTTTAAGCCATGATGAATAGGTTTCGGCTTCGATCCCTTCGTGGAAATGCGGTGCGGTTGGATAACTTGTGTACCGAGGTACCATGCCGCCATATTTTTTCAAAAGTTCAATTTGCATAATTATTCACCATAAAAAGAAGCCTTACCAATGATATGACCTTAAAAGTCCATAAACTCAACGGTTTTCATGAATGATAAATGATTTATGACAAAGAATGATACAACAGACCGTACTGTATTGATCTAAATCAATGCAGATATATACAGCATCATAAATACTATGAAATCGTTGCGTAGAATGTTCTTAATTTAATCTATTCACTATAACATATTGATGTGATCTCATGAATTTCAAATCTCTTCTTGTATGGTTAACGGGCGATAAAAGCGATTTTGTTGTTATGCAGAGTGCTATGGCCGTTGCGGAAAAAATAAATGCGCATGTCGAAGCGTTGCATGTGACCCCGCCGTTGGAAACATTATCGCCGATGATGGGGGAATTTGATGCAGGAGGTGCGACGCAGCACTATTTTAAAAAAGCAGAAAAAGTAGCATCTGATAAATTAAATGATGCAAAGTCCGTGTTTGAAAATGGCCATTATTCAGAAAAAGTAAAACAATTGATAGAGGTCCCAATAGAAAGATTGTGGACCCATGTTTCGGGATTTGATGGGCCTGAATTATCCGCCCGTGGGCGGTTGTCGGATTTAATAATCATGGCCCGTCCGGAAAAAGAGAATGGCGGCATTGATGCAGCAACAATCGAAGCCGCTTTATTTGAAACGGCCCGTCCGGTTATGATTGTCGGGAAAAACTCACCTCGGATGAATGATTTGAAAATCACCATCGCGTGGGATGGGTCACGTGAAGCCACCCTTAGTATAGGGTTTGCTGTACCTATATTACAGTTAGCAAAACAAGTGACAATTATTTGTATTCAAAATCAGAAATCGAATGATGATATGGCCTCATTAAAATTGGTCAATAGCCTTAGCCAGTACCTTGACCGACATTCAATAGCTGTCGAAACGACCATTCGTTCGTCCAGTAAAGATGATATTTCTCAGACTTTGTTGGACGAAGTTCATAAAAACAAATCTGACCTCGTTATAATGGGGGCTTATGGACATTCGCAACTTAGCGAGTATTTGTTTGGTGGTGTGTCCCGCAGCCTGTTAAGTGATCCTGACATCAGTGTTTTCATGGCGCATTGATTAAAATGCGTTGATAAAATCTTTATTATACGTGGAATAGTTCCATTGTGTATGCTGATTTTCGTGCTAATGTGTCTCAGTATAAGTTGCCAAATCTATTCATAGTTTTGTGTATTGTTGATTTGTTTTGATTTTTTTGTCTTTATTTAAGCGCGAATTTTAGGGTCACTGGATCCATCAATGCCTAGGGTCCATACGCATTCAATATCTTTGGTAATTTATGCAATTCTGTTTGCAAAACAAGGGACTTAGCCAAATGAAACAACCTAAGGACATGTATAACATATATAAGGATGTTTCATGCCGGATAAATCGTTTGTTTTACAAACCCATTCGGGCGCGGCATAATTGCTCACAAAATGTGTCTAAAGATTTTGGAAATGCACCACATTTCCTGCACCATTTTTCCTGTTTGGTGAACAAATCTGCTCGCGCAGAACGGATGATTTGAATGAGTATGGACCCTAAACAGACTGCTTTGGATAATAGCAATATCAGCGCCGATGACGCCGAACGATTTCAAGCTCTGTTTGAACATAAATCATGCACTCAATGCCGGGTTCGTGATTTGTCGATCTGTTCTTTCCTTGAAGGCGAAGAGGTCGCTGAATTCTCGGACATTTTGCAACATGTTAATTTGCCCAGCGGTTCGCCGTTGTTTGATGAAGGTGAGCCATCAGATTTTGTTTTTTCCATTACGACCGGTGCGGTCAAACTCTATAAACTGTTACCTGATGGCCGCCGTCAGGTCACGGGTTTTATGTTCCCGGGGGATTTTCTGGGTTTGGCACGGTCTTCGGAATATGTTTATAGCGCCGAAGCCGTTGAAAATGTTAACTTATGCCGATTGCCGCGGGCGAAATTAGAAACATTGATCGGCAAAAGTAGTAGTTTAAAGCAACAATTTTTGGCCTTAGCCCGCGATGAACTCGCCGATGCCCAGGATCATATGTTATTGTTAGGCCGGAAAACGGCGATCGAAAAACTAGCTTCTTTTTTAATCATGCTATCCGAACGCAGCGTTAGGCGCGGCGATTTGGATAATCCGATTATGATCCCCATGAATCGGAATGATATTGGTGACTTTTTAGGCTTAACAACAGAAACCATCAGCCGAACATTAACCCGGTTGCGTAAGGGCCGGGTTATTGAAATTGGTTCTGATCATTCGATTGCCGTTATTGATCGACAAGCGTTAACGGATTTGTCCGAAGGGCTTTAATCTTTTTTGGTCTTTTTATTGTCGTCATTGACATAGATCAAAGCGTACTTATAAGTGCTTGAATATTGTCTTCGAAATCATGCTTATTAGCCGTTAAGAGCTAATGGGAGTTTCGGGGAATTTTTTACATTTTTTCAACGTGAAAATTCAGTTTTGAAAGTTATTTTTAAGGGCGCAAAATAAATGCCGCTATATAGAGTTAACCCCCTATTTATTCAACATTTAGGAAAGGCGAGTTTATGAACTCTCTGATCTTTTTACCAATTCTGCTGACAGCATTTTTTGGTCTGTTTACGACGACCATGGGTGAAGACTCCGGAATGGCAGTGCATGGTGCGTTTTTTCTTATTGCAGCGGTACTTGCCGGTTTTTTTGTAATGAGAAATAATTCCAGAGCTTCTGGGTTACCTGTTCCTGAAATCAATGCAGAGGGCAAGGTCAATTATAACGATGACATTGTCCGGGCTGGTGTTGTTGCCTCAACGTTTTGGGGGGTTATTGGCTTTACGGTAGGCCTGGCCATTGCTTTGCAATTGGCCTTTCCCGTTTTAAATTTTGACCTTCCGTGGACTAATTTTGGCCGTTTGCGTCCGGTTCATACGTCGGCTGTGATCTTTGCTTTTGGTGGTAATGTGCTGATTGCAACGTCTTTTCATGTTGTGCAACGCACTTGTCGCGCCAGATTAGCAGGTTTGTGGTCGCCGTGGTTTGTTTTTTGGGGCTATCAGTTGTTTATTTTGCTGGCTGCCAGCGGCTATGTTCTGGGGATTACGCAATCCAAAGAATACGCTGAACCAGAATGGTATACGGATATCTGGTTAACGCTGGTGTGGGTGGCCTATTTGTTGGTTTTCTTAGCGACTTTAAAAAAACGCAAAGAAAAACACATTTATGTGGCGAACTGGTTTTATTTGGCATTTATTTTAACCATTGCCATGTTGCATATCATGAATAACTTAGCCGTACCTGTATCGTTCACGGGGACTAAAAGCTATCCATTGTTCGCCGGTGTTCAGGACGCCATGATCCAATGGTGGTACGGACACAATGCGGTCGGATTTTTTCTGACAGCCGGGTTTCTTGGTATTATGTACTATTTCATCCCCAAACAAATCAATCGCCCGGTTTATTCATACCGGTTAAGTATTGTGCATTTTTGGTCTTTGATTTTTTTGTATATCTGGGCCGGACCGCATCACTTGTATTATACGGCTTTACCTGAATGGGCGCAGACATTGGGTATGACGTTTTCTGTGATGTTATGGATGCCGTCGTGGGGCGGGATGATTAACGGGTTGATGACGCTGTCAGGCGCGTGGGATAAACTACGCACCGACCCGATCATTCGCATGTTGGTTGTCTCCGTCGCCTTTTATGGTATGAGCACGTTCGAAGGTCCATTAATGGCCGTTAAACCAGTCAACGCATTAAGCCATTATACAGACTGGACTATTGGTCACGTCCATTCTGGGGCCCTTGGTTGGGTTGGTTTTGTCAGTTTTGGAGCAATTTATTTCTTAGCACCGGTGGTTTGGAAACGTGAACGTTTATATTCTTTAAAACTGGTATCCCTGCATTTCTGGGTAGCGACCATTGGCATTGTTTTATACATCACATCGATGTGGGTATCGGGTATTTTACAAGGCCTGATGTGGCGAGCTTATGACAAACTTGGCTTCTTGGAATATTCATTCGCTGAAACCGTAGCCGCTATGGAACCGTTTTATATCATTCGGGCTATGGGTGGCGGACTGTTTGTTTTGGGTTCATTTATTATGGCGTATAATGTGTGGCGCACAGCACGCGGTGATATACGAGACGAAGCCGTGCCAGAACCGGCCGCGCCTGTAAATTCCAGAGTCCAAGCATAAGGAGCAGATGATGATTGATCATTCAAAAATTGAGAAAAACTCGCTGCTTATGGTGGTGCTTATTTTAATCGTGGTATCAATCGGTGGGTTGATTGAAATCGTTCCATTATTTTTCCTTGAAAGCACAATTGAAAAAGTTGAAGGCGTGCGCCCTTATACACCATTGGAATTAACCGGGCGAAACGTATATATCCGCGAAGGTTGTTATAATTGTCATAGCCAAATGATACGTCCGTTCCGGGACGAACAAGAACGCTATGGAAATTACAGTTTGGCGGCTGAAAGCATGTATGATCACCCGTTTCAGTGGGGATCAAAACGCACCGGGCCTGATTTGGCACGGGTTGGCGGTAAATATTCTGATGAATGGCAAGTCAGCCATTTAAAAGACCCTAGAAGCGTTGTCCCCGAATCGATTATGCCGGGCTACGCATTTTTAGCTGAAGCAGAACTAAATACAGAAAATATTAAAGCACATTTGAAAGCCAATGTTATGATCGGCGTTCCTTATTCCGAAGACATGATCGCCCAAGCCGAAGCCGATATGTTGGCTCAATTGGATGCGGATAGTGATGATGTTGATGGGTTGCAGGAACGTTATCCCGGTGCCACGGCCCGCAACTATGATGGTGCTGAAAAACGTTCTGAAATGGATGCGTTGATCGCTTATTTACAAGTTCTAGGCACGATGGTCGATTTTAGTTCGTTCAAAGCCGAAGGCGATAACCTGAGATAGGAGTTTAAAATGGATTTTGAGACTGTATCTCAATTCTCCCGAACATGGGGGCTGGTCTATCTGGTGATTATGTTTATCGGCATTGTTGGTTATGCGTTTTGGCCTAAATCCAAGAAAAAATTTCGCGATGCGGCGCATATCCCGTTAAAGGAGGATTGATGAATGTCCGATAACAAACATGTCGATGAAGTAACCGGGACCGAAACAACAGGCCATGAATGGGATGGTATCCGCGAATTAAACACACCGTTACCAAGATGGTGGTTGTGGATTTTCTATGCAAGCATCGTTTTTGCCGTGGGATATTGGGTTTTATATCCGGCGTGGCCTTATCCGGGTGGATATACCAAAGGTTTAATCGGCACAACAAGCCGCATGGAATTTATCGAAGATATGAACAAAGCCAAAGCTTTTCAGGCGCCATATGAACAAAAACTAGCTGCGGCTACGCTTGAACAAATTCGCACGGATCCGGATATGCTGGAATATGCCATGGCTGGCGGTAAATCAGCATTTGCTGTTAACTGTTCACAATGCCACGGTTCCGGCGCCCAAGGGTTTAAAGGCTTTCCGAACCTGAATGATGATGAATGGTTATGGGGGGGCACGCTTGAAGATATCAATTTCACCATCACTCATGGTGTACGCAATGAAACTGATGATGCCCGTGCAACGGATATGCCTGCATTTTTGAAAGATGAAATTTTAACGCGTGCAGAAATTTCTGATGTGTCTGAATATGTGATGTCTTTATCTGGAACGTCAACGGATGCTGCATCATCGGAAAAAGGACAGATTATCTTTGCTGAACAATGTGCAGCTTGCCATCAAGCCAACGGTAGTGGTTCTGCTGATTTAGGCGCACCTGCTCTTAATAATGCCATTTGGCTTTATGGTGGTGATAAAAACACAATAATGAAAACCGTTTCAAATAGCCGCAAAGGTGTGATGCCCGCGTGGGGACAGAAATTGGACGCTGATGTCATTAAAAAATTGACAATTTTTATTCATTCACTTGGTGGAGGTCAATAATTAATGAAACAAATTCCCGGTCGAGGTGGCCTAAAATAGTGAGTATTGGACTATCTTTACTGTCTGTTCTTAGGAGCCGCAGTCATGGCTAATACCCGTCATACCAATAATATTGATCGGCATGACGTCGAAGCCGTCAATAAAAAAGAAAACAGACCGCTTTATAAAAAACGCGAAAAAATACACCCTAAACGTGTAGACGGCGGGTTCCGGCGGCTCAAATGGTGGATTATGGCCGCTACATTAGGCGTTTATTATATCGTTCCTTGGTTACGCTGGGACCGCGGGCCAGGCATTCCGGATCAGGCCGTTTTAATCGATATCCCCGCACGGCGGTTTTATTTTGCGTTTATCGAGATTTGGCCACAAGAAGTATATTACCTGATGGGATTATTGATCCTTTCGGCATTTGCATTATTTCTGGTGACAAGTTTGGTGGGGCGTGCATGGTGCGGATATACGTGTCCGCAAACAGTGTGGACCGATTTGTTTTTGGTTGTTGAACGTTTTGTCGAAGGCGGCAGAAACAAACGTATCAAATTGGACCGGGCAAGGTTATCGGTTTCCAAAATTACCAAACGCATTGTTAAGCATGCGATCTGGTTGCTGATTTCAGTTGCAACGGGGGGTGCCTGGGTATTTTATTTTGCCGACGCACCGACTTTTTTTGTTGAATTGTTTACGTTTAAAGCGCCGTTTGTTGCCTATGCCACAATCGGTATTTTGACATTTATTACCTATACTTTCGGCGGCCTGATGCGTGAACAGGTGTGCACATATATGTGCCCGTGGCCGCGTATTCAGGGTGCCATGATGGACGAAGGCTCATTAACGGTAACCTATAAAGAACAGCGCGGAGAGCCGCGTGGGCCGATCCATAAAGGCCAGTCGTGGGAAGGTCGCGGCGACTGTGTGGACTGCAATGCTTGTGTTGCGGCATGCCCTATGGGTATCGATATTCGCGATGGGCAGCAACTGGAATGTATTACCTGCGCATTATGTATTGATGCCTGTGATACCATCATGTACCGGGTTGGACGACCATCAGGATTGATCGGCTACGCAACTTTATCCGGCGAAGAGCCACCTAAAGATAAAAAAGCATTGGTTCGAAGTTTGTTACGTGGCCGGGTTTTGGTGTATGCGGCGTTGATGGCCATAGTCGGTGGGGTGATGTTGTTTGCATTGTTATCCCGAACCGATATGGATATTAACGTGTTACGTGATCGTAATCCGCTTTATGTAAAGCTTTCAGATGGCTCGATTCGTAATGGTTTCACCTTTAAGGTCTTGAATAAATCTCATTTACGCCGAACCTTTATGTTAAAAATTACAGGTGTAGATAATCCTGAAATCTCAGTTGTCGGTACCCATAATTTAAGCCGGGGTATGCATCATTTTATAGTCGAGCATGACCGGGTTAAAAGTTATCGTTTATTTGTAGCCGTTTCTGGGGAAAACGTAAAAAAAACGTCGACGGATATTGAATTTGAATTAACGGATATCGATACCGGTGGGACATCAACTTATAATAGTGTATTTAGAGGGCCAGAAAAATGACCGCGCAGGTTAAGCCGTTCACGGGAACGAAAGTGATTATCTGGGTTGCTGTTTTTTTTGCTGTGGTATTTTCAGTCAATGGTACCTTTGTCTATTTTGCCATGACTTCATGGACCGGGTTGACGACTAAAACCGCCTATACCGACGGGGTTAATTTTAACAGAAATTTTGTACGAATAAAGGCACAAAGAAAACGCGGCTGGCAAAGTAAAATTTCTAATTTTTCATCAAAAAATATCACTGTTCAATTCACAGATAAACAAGGCAAAGCTTTGTCTAGCCTGGATGTTGGCGTTAAACTTATGCGTCCGCTTCGGGACCGGTTTGACCGGACTGTGCGTCTCAAAGAAACTAGTCTTGGCACCTATAGCAGTGCTATTGCATTGCCACTTTCTGGGCGTTGGCAGGTTGAAGTTCGTGCCAAAAATAAAAACAATGAACCGTATCTTTTGATTTATGATTTGATGGTAAAATAATGTCAAAATGGGTGGCCGCTGCGGAACCTGTTATGAGCGCAAGTTGTTGTGTGAACAGTGGCCTCGCGGCCGAAGCCGACAAACTCATCAAAGGCGATGTGCCTGAACCACGGAAGCCCGATACAATAGCCTCTCCTGATGCTTTTGTTGTAGAAGACGATAACGGATATTTTTGTTTAAATTTAATGGTCAAAAATATGCACTGCGCAGCGTGTATTTCGACAATTGAAAATGCAATGCTTAAATTACAAGACGTCAAGCATGCGCGGGTCAATATGAGCACGCAACGGGTCGCTGTACAATGGCAAGGTGATACGCTAGATGGTCGACAAATCATCCGAAAACTTTGGCAATTGGGTTATCCGTCGGCGCCATATGATCCGTTAAAATTAAAAAATCAAAAAAACGACGAAGAACGATTTTTATTGGCAACCATGGCCGTTGCCGGTTTTGCCAGCGCCAATGTAATGATCTTATCCGTGGCTATTTGGGCCGGTGTTTTCAGCGATATGGGCGACGCCACAAGAAATTTGTTCCATTGGATTTCGGCATTGATCGCGCTCCCGGCTGTTGTTTATTCTGGGCGACCATTTTTTCGTTCGGCTTATCAAGCCTTAAAAAACATGCGCATGAATATGGATGTGCCGATCAGTGTTGCTGTAATTTTGGCATCAAGTATGAGCTTGTACCAAACGACTCAAGGCGCCCGGGACGCGTATTTTGACGCATCGATCAGTTTGTTGTTTTTTTTACTGATTGGGCGTTATCTGGATTTTCGTGCTCGCAGCAAAGCCCGCGCAGTTGCGGAACATTTACTGGTTTTAGGCGGAACGCCGGCTAGGGTTATCGATGCATCAGGGGATGAACGATTGATCCCGGCGGATGCGGTAAAGCCGGGTATGATCGTATCAGTGTTGCCGGGGGAACGCATTGCGGTTGACGGCGTGATTTTATCTGGCACAACCGATGTCGATCAGTCCATGATTTCCGGTGAAACATTGCCAGTGTCATGTCGCGTTGATGATGTTGTTTTTGCAGGCACATTGAATTTAAACGGATCGATCACAATCAGAGTGACATCATTATCGGATAGGACATTATTAGCCGATATCGTGCGATTAATGGAAAATGCCGAACAAGGCCGTGCGCGTTATGTTTCAATAGCCGATAAGGTCGCCAAAATATATGCCCCTGTGGTTCATGTTTTAGCCGCTGTGACGTTTGTTGGCTGGATGGTCTGGGGAAACGGTGGTTGGCAGCCTGCAATGATGTCGGCCGTCGCTGTTTTGATTATCACCTGTCCTTGTGCTTTGGGTTTGGCTGTTCCGGTTGTGCAAGTTGTCGCCAGTGGTGTGCTTTTAAAACATGGCGTTATTATGAAAAGCGGTGACGCCTTGGAACGTTTGGCCGATATTGATACAGTGGTATTCGATAAAACGGGAACGCTGACAGATGGCGTGCCTGAATTTATGAATTCAAATAACATTGCAAACGACGACATAATCCGGGCTCTGGCATTAGCAAAACATAGTCACCACCCGTTATCCAAAAGCTTAACGTTTTGGGCGGCAAAAAATAGCCTTAAATCAAGTTTGGCCGTTGATGATTTTCTAGAAGTCCCCGGCCAAGGTTTGCAAGGCACTGTGGATGGCGTTAAAATTCGTCTTGGACGATTAGATTGGTGTAACGAAGATAATGATCTAACTGGCAACCAGCAAAATACAATGTCTATTTGGTTAAGCGTAAATGGACACCCCCCCGTTTGTTTTAAATTTAAAGATCGTACCCGGGTTGATGCAAAAACTACGATACAACAATTTAAAGACAAAGGTTTGAAAGTTATTTTGCTGTCAGGTGACCATGAAAATGTCGTCTCGGCTGTGGCCGATGAATTAACCATCGATGAATGGCATTCGTCGTTGTTGCCGGCTGGTAAAGTGGATGCGTTAGAGCGTTTGGAAATTACCGGGCATAAAGTTTTGATGGTAGGAGATGGTCTAAACGATGCCCCTGCATTGTCTGCGGGGCACGTATCTATATCGCCAAGTAGCGCCGTTGATATCAGCAAATCGGCCGCTGACTTTGTTTTCCAAGGGGCTGATTTAATTCCCGTATTCAACACATGGATGTTGGCGAAACGTGCTGGGATGCGGGTTAAGCAGAATTTTGCCTTGGCTTTTATCTATAATGTTATTGCCGTGCCCGTTGCTATGGCGGGATTGGCAACGCCTTTATTAGCCGCTATTGCAATGTCGTCGTCATCAATTTTGGTGACGCTTAATGCGTTGAGTTTGCGTCTGCGCCGGACAGCATTGAGTAAAATCTGATGGATATTTTAATACTATTGATCCCGGCGGCATTATTTTTAGGTCTCATCGGTTTGGCTGGATACATGTGGGCTTTGAAATCCGGGCAATTCGAAGATTTGGATGGTGCCGCGTTACGTATTTTAATTGATGATGACGATGTTATTGTCAGCCAAGAAGATGACACTAAGTCTGATCAAACACTTTGATTTATTTTTAATTCAAAATCCCGGTCGTGTTCGAGCGACGGAATTTTTGACCGCGCTTTTTTAACTCTATCTGCATTGATTTCGGCGATTACAAATCCCACATCTTCGCCTCCATCAACTATGACTTCTCCCCACGGGTCTATGATTAATGAATGACCAAATGTTTCGGCTTTACCATGATGCCCGGCTTGGCAAGCGGCGATAATGTAACAGCCGTTTTCAATGGCCCTGGCGCGTAATAATGTATGCCAGTGGGCTATGCCTGTTGTTTTGGTAAATGCCGCAGGCACACTGATAATACCGGCGCCATTTTGTGCGAGCGTGCGGTACAGGATTGGGAAGCGAACATCATAACAAATCGACATGCCCAATGGCATCCACGGCATGTTGGTGATCACGGCACGGCTTCCGGCTTCACAAGCGTCCGATTCCCGGTACATTTCACCATTTGATAGATTGACATCAAACAGGTGAATTTTTTCGTATTTTGCCTGTACCTGCCCCTGCTCATTAATCAGGTAGGACCTGTTGAAGATTTTACCAGACTGTGCGGTGATGGCGAGGGAGCCTAATAATATAAAAGTTTGAGTGTCCGCCGCCAACTTACAGAATAGGGGCAGGGCCGGATGTTCGTCCTCAGGATATGGGCTTAAATGCAAACCGTCTTCATCAATGCTGTAACAAGAAAAAAATTCCGGTAGCACAATCAATTGAGCGCCTTCTGCAATAGCTTTGTTTGATAAATCAAATGCTTGTTCAAGGCTTGCCATTAAATCGTTACTGGCAGAGTTTTGAATGCAGGCGGCTTTAAATATCGATGTCATCAATGGTTCCAATAAACAGCATAAATAAACAGGATTTCACTTTTACTTTTTCAAGTGCCGTTGTCAAAGAAATCATCGTTTGAAATCATACGGCTTCAAAGGTTATGTTTCAGAAAAGAGTTAATTACATTTTTATTGTGTAATTAAAAAATAATAACAAAATAATTGACAAATTAAAAAATATAACATAATTATATTGATGATAAGAATGAGCCGATTTGATAATGCGAAAGGCAATAACAAATGAAAAAAGAAAACTATTCAAAAGTGATCACCGCCAATCGCTTGTTTGACGGGGCTGTGGTTTTTTTAACGTCCGACAACATTTGGGTTGAAAATATTGGACGGGCAAAAATTTTAGCGGCCAGCCAATCTGGTGACGTTGCTTATAGTGTAAGCACTGAAGTCATCGATTTTTATGAAATTGATGTACAGGATTTGCCGGATGGACGTGTTCAACCTGTCAAATTCCGTGAACAGTTGCGGGCTTTTGGGCCATCGTCCCATACGCAATTTAAACGATGTCTGGGTGGTTTTGATTTATCTTCTTCAACGGCACGGTTTGCCGCTTGATTATGCATAAAATAGGCGTTTATAACCTTAAAATTTGAGAACAATCCCATGTATCATTATAATGATTTTGATCACCAGTTTGTACGTGATCGCGCCCGGCAATTTGAAAAACAGGTCGCCCGGCGTTTGTCCGGCGATTTAACAGAAGACCAGTTTAAACCGTTGCGCCTGATGAACGGTGTTTATTTGCAACTCCATGCCTATATGTTGCGGGTTAATATTCCATATGGTGCTTTGTCGTCTGTACAACTCCATAAACTAGCTCATATCGCAAGAACGTATGACCGTGGATACGGGCATTTTACAACACGTCAAAATATTCAATTTAATTGGCCGAATTTAAAAGACATTCCAGCTATTTTAAACGAACTCGCCGATGTGGAAATGCATGCCATCCAATCCAGTGGTAACTGTATCCGCAATGTAACGGCTGATCATTTTTCAGGCGTCGCCGCTGATGAAATTGCCGATCCTCGTATTTATGCAGAGATTGTCAGGCGTTGGTCAACGCTGCATCCCGAATTCACCTATTTGCCTCGGAAATTCAAAATAGCCCTCAGCGGCTCAGATGTTGATCGGGCCGCTGTGTATTTTCATGATATCGGTTTGATTCTAAAGAAAAACGGAACCGGTGAAATCGGATTTAAAGTTTTGGTCGGCGGCGGTCAGGGGCGCACACCTTTGAAAGGCCGCGTGGTTAAAGATTTTTTGGCCGTGGCTGATTTGCTATCCTATCTAGAAGCCGTGCTTAGGGTCTACAACCTAATCGGCCGCCGCGATAATAAATATAAAGCGCGCATTAAAATACTGGTTCATGAAACCGGGTTGGACGATTTAAAATTTTTAATTAACCAAGAATGGGCGTATACAAAAAATTCTGTGGGTGATGTTAAACCCAACGACATCGCCGATATACAATCCAGATTTAAATTACCGGATTATGAAAATATTGAAACCCACCCATTGCCGGTGACAGATCCAGATTTTACACGTTGGCTTCAATCCAATACGCATGACCATAAACAGGACGGTTATGCTATCGTTACGTTGTCGTTAAAACCTACGGGCGGTATCCCCGGTGATTTATCCGCCGACCAAATGGATGGTGTCGCTGATTTAGCTGATGAGTTCTCGTTAAGCGAAATGGCCGTGTCTCACGAACAAAATATTGTCTTTCCCCATGTTCAAAAATCGGCATTGTTTGAATTGTGGACGGCACTTAAATCCATTGATTTAGCGACCGCAAACATTGGCCGCGTGGGGGATATTATCGCTTGCCCGGGTATGGATTATTGTGCGCTGGCAACAACCCGTTCGATCCCGGTTGCCCGGCGCATATCCGAAAGCTTCGCTGATCTGGATCGACAACATGATATCGGGCAAATCCGGGTTAAAATTTCCGGCTGCATCAACGCCTGTGGGCATCATCATGTGGGTGATATTGGATTGTTAGGTGTCGACCGCCGTGGGGATGAATTTTACCAAATATCTTTGGGAGGCCGGATTGGTGAAAATTCTGCTATTGGAACAATTGTTGGCCCAGCTTTTTCCAGCGATGAAATCGTTGATGCGGTCGAAGCCATCATAGAGACGTACATTGAACAACGGTTTGATGGAGAAAGTTTTTCGGCAACTTTGGACCGCATTGGTTATGTACCATTTAAAACTCGATTGTATCCGGAGAATTTTCATGACGCTGCTTGAAAAGGGTGAAATTATTACCGACGACTGGGTGTTTGTGGCGTCAACGGATCGCTTGCCAAACGGCGGACATGTTATTGTTGATATTGACCGCTGGCAATCGAACCGGGGCGATGTGTTGGCGTTAAATGGTCCCTTAGGCATTCAAATCAGCAATGATTATGACGTTGGCTTATTAGCCGATGATCTAAACCGTTTTAATATGATCGTTTTGAATTTTCCAGCCTATACCGATGGCCGTGCATATAGCCAAGCACGTCAATTACGGTCACGCTATGGATTTAAAGGAATAATTCGTGCGTGCGGCGATGTGTTACGTGACCAGTTGCCGTTGATGGTGCGTAGCGGTTTTGATAGCTTCGAAGCCCCAACTGACATTACGCCCACCGTTTTTAAACAAGCGACTACGGATATGTCCGGCACGTATCAGGTTTAAAGGCTGCCATTAAATAATTTCACCAATATATTTGTGACTGATGGTGTTCAACTGGCTTCGTCGCCATTCAGCAGGCGTGCCGTCTAACGTTTCGGCTAACCGATCGATTTCCAATAGCGGGGCGCCGTTTTGCACATTTAAATGGCGGGCATGGTTTCGATCAGCAGAAATTGCGCCAATACGTTCTACTGCTTTATGAATGGTCACACCATATTGTTGCTCGTAAAGTTGGTAAAGCTCATTGGGAAGGGTGTCATTCATGCCTAAACCCCTGAACATCTTTGCCGGAAGCACGATGGTTTCAAAAATAGCAGAGCGTTTGCCGAGCTCGCGGATGCGTTCGATGAAAATAACCCGTGTTGCTGGTTTCAACTTTAACCTCGTGCATTCATCACTGTTGCCGCGGCGGTTTTCGATGCCAATAATACGTTTTGTTGTTGGTAATTGTTTGCGCCCGTCATCGCGGGTTAAATTGAAAAAATGAAACAACTCACGCTGCGCTGTGTGGGCGGTGACGAATGTTCCCTTGCCTTGATGGCGGGTGACTAGATTGCGATGGGTCAATTCGTCTAAGGCTTTTCTTACGGTGCCTTGTGATACCATTAATTCTTCGGCTAAAGCCATTTCACTGGGCAATGCATCACCCGGCAGCCAAACCCCTTTGTTAATACGAGCAACAATTTCTTCACTTATTTGTTGGTAAAGCGGGGTTTGTTTGTGACGTGACTTACCTGTTGCGCGCATTGAAAACGTCCTTGGAAAGGAAATAATTATGGAAACTGAACCCTATCTTAATAATAAAATAAAAGCAGTCTTGATTCTAAATTCTTGTATAAGAGTTATATGATTTAATTGACAACGACAAGGTATTACAGCAATTTATTGATGCAGTCATTGAAAATCCAAGATATGTTTTGGCTATTGACCATGTTTTGGTTTTTTGAAAAAGGTTGTAATTTTTTTACTCAAACTATAGGAGCTCAATGTGGCAACTCCGCATTTTTTAGTTCATGAAATCGATGACAGCGTAGGCGTTGTTGTCGTAGAAGACGCAAGCAAAGGACAGACATTATCTGGCTGGGTGATGGCAACGGACGGGACCGTTGAGCTCGCTAGTTTAAATGATATTCCGCTTGGTCACAAAATTGCTTTAAAAGCCATTAAATCCGGCGACACCATTATGAAATATGGTCATGACATTGGCAAAGCCGTTGCTGATATCGCCGAAGGTGGCCATGTCCACGTCCATAACATGAAAACAAAAAGGTGGTAATGATGAGCACATCTATTCAAAGCCCACAGGTGCCAAAACATACCGTAGATACGGTTATTTGCAAACCTGAACCTCGTATTGGTGCCTTGCGCAAAGATGGCAAGCCTGTGTTTTTCGGATATCGTCGTGAAAATGGCCGTGTCGGTGTACGTAATCACGTTGCTATTTTACCGCTTGATGATTTGTCCAATGCCAGCTCGGAAGCTGTCGCCAATAATGTTAAAGGCACGCTAGCGTTGCCGCATCCTTATGGGCGTTTGCAATTTGGCGAAGATCTGGAATTGCATTTCCGCACTTTAATCGGTACCGGTGCTAATCCGAATGTCGCCGCTGTGATCGTCATTGGAATTGAACCTGTCTGGACGCAGCGTATTGTTGATGGTATCGCCAAAACCGGTAAGCCGGTTGCGGGTTTTTCCATTGAACAAAATGGTGACTTTAAAGTTATCGAAGCCGCTAGCCGCCAAGCCAAAGAATTTTTGCATTGGGCTACAGAAATACAACGCGAACCATGCAGCGTTGACGAATTGTGGGTGTCGGTGAAATGTGGCGAGTCCGACACCACATCGGGATTGGCATCAAACCCAACAGTGGGTAATTTTATTGATAAATTTGATGCTTGGGGTGCGACGACCTGTTTCGGTGAAACATCTGAAATCACTGGTGCAGAACAAGTTTGTGCTTCGCGCGGTGCTACGCCAGAGGCGGGGGCGAAGTTTTTAAAAACCTGGCAAGCCTATATGGATGAAGTTATCGAACCATTCAAAACATCTGATTTGTCTGATAGCCAGCCGACCAAAGGGAACATTGAGGGCGGCTTGACCACCATCGAAGAAAAAGCTTTTGGAAACTTAGAAAAAATCGGCAAAAACACACAATTTGTTGACGTGTTGGAACCGGCCGAAGCACCTGCTAAAGGGGCCGGGCTGTATTTTATGGATACATCATCAGCCGCTGCAGAATGTGTAACTTTACAAGCCGCTGCTGGTTTTGTTGTGCATTTATTTCCAACAGGCCAAGGAAACGTTATCGGCAATCCGATTGAGCCGGTGATTAAATTAACAGCTAATCCACGCACCGTGCGTACTATGAATGAACATATTGATGTCGATGTGTCGGGCATTTTGCGCCGGGAAATGAATTTCGATCAAGCCGGGGACGCATTAATTGATATGTGTATTCGCACGTGTAATGGTCGGGCAACAGCTGCCGAAGCTTTGGGCCATAAAGAGTTTGTATTGACCAAACTTTATCGTAGCGCCTAAGCATTAACTACGGAATAGAGGGCGGAGAGCTGTTACTATGCTCTCTGCCTTTATTTTGTTGGAGCCAATAAATGGTTGATATTTTAATTTCCGAGTTCATGGATGATGCGGCCGTGGCTGGACTGGTTCGTGATTTTGACGTGCTTTATGATCCGGAATTGGTGAATGACCCAGAAAAATTAGCTTGCCTGATGGCCGGGGTGCCGGCGATCATTGTGCGTAACCAGACGATGGTTAATGACGCATTATTAGATGCGGCCACAGATTTAAAAGTTGTCGGGCGGTTAGGCGTTGGCCTTGATAACATCGATATGGACGTCTGTAAAAACAGGGACATAACAGTCTACCCGGCTTTGGGTGCGAACACAGTTTCTGTCGCCGAACTGGTGATGGGCGCCATGTTTATGATGTTTCGTGGCGCTTATCAGTCAACTCAGGAAACAGCATCCGGTGGCTGGCCACGCATGAAATTATTGGGCCGTGAAATGATGGGCAAGCAACTTGGCTTGGTAGGGTTTGGTACTATTGGCCGCGCCGTTGGTATGCGCGCGCGGGCCATGGGCATGTCGGTATTGGCATATGACCCGGCATTGAATAATAATGATCCGCTGTGGCAAGAGCAACAAACAACACCTGTTTCGCTTGATGAATTAATTGAAACCAGTGACGCCATCAGTTTGCATGTGCCGTTATCAAAACACACTAAAAACCTGTTTAGCCGACCTCAACTGGCAGCCATGAAATCCGATGCTTATTTAATTAACACAGCCCGTGGCGGTGTGGTTGATGAACAGGCATTAGCGAATGCACTTAAATCAAATGAAATCGGCGGTGCTTTTTTAGATGTCTATGAAACCGAACCATTACCTGTAGGCAACGTTTTGGATGATGTGCCTAATTTATATTTAACGCCGCATGTCGGTGCACGCACGATCGAAGCCGACATTCGCGTTTCTAATATGATCGCTGATGCGGTTAGAAATTTTTTTAAAACCTTAGAATTTGAGATACTGAAAAAATGACAATACTTTCTTTAGAAAATTTTCACCAAATGGTCGTTGATGTTTTAGTTCAATCTGGAACGTCACCTAAAAATGCAAATTCTGTCGCCGATGCTTTATCCGCCGCCGAAGCCGATGGATTATCCAGCCATGGGTCATCGCGTATTTTATCCTATGCTGAACAGGTCAAGGTTAGAAAAATAGATGGTATTGTCGATCCCGAAGTCTCTGACTTAACGGCGGCGGCTTGCGTGGTAGACGCCCGTTCCGGGTTTGCGTACCCGGCGATCGAGGCGGGTATCGAGCGGGCCTTGGAAAAAGTGAAACAAACCGGTATTGCGGCCGTGACAATTAAAAATTCCCACCATTCGGGGGCCCTTGGTTATCATGTTGAAAAAATAGCGAACCGTGGCTATGTATCTTTATTTTTCTCGAACTCACCAGCGGGTATTGCGCCTTGGGGTGGGACAAAAGCCGTATTTGGAACCAATCCGGTCGGTTTTGGATGTCCCCGGAAAAATGGCGACCCGTTGGTTGTCGATTTATCATTAGCCACCATTGCCCGAGGTAAAATTGTACAAGCCGCCGCCAAAGACGAAGCCATACCCGAAGGCTGGGCGATTGATGAAAACGGTCATCCGACGACGGATGCCAAAGCCGCCATGAAAGGCACCAATCTTCCTATGGGCGGGGCCAAAGGCGCGGCATTGGTCTTGGTTGTGGAATTATTAGCCGCCGCTTTGACCGGGTCGCAATTTGGTTTCGAAGCCTCTTCATTTTTAAATGCAGAAGGCGAGCCACCTCATATCGGACAATTTTTTATGATTATTGATCCGAAAACTTTTGCCGGTGACGGATTTGTTGACCGCGTTGAAATGCTGTTGGCTGCCATGCTGGATCAGCCGGGAACGCGGTTGCCGGGGGCGCGTCGTTTGGATATTCGCAAGCGTTCGAAAACGGACGGTGTGGAAATTGCCGATACGTTGATTGAGAAAATTAACCAGCGTATTGATGCCCGTTAATCAGGTACTACCAATAAGACATGGCGCCTTTGAATAATTTTTTTAAATGACCTGAGTTAATGGTCATGGCGGCATTATCGGTTAACCGTTTTTGTGGAACAGTTTTGGCTGTTAATGCGTCGATGTCACTCTCGTCATAGCCTAGCCCGTTTAACCCGTTGGGCATATTCGCCATACGCATCATATCTATGACCCGGTCGGCTAAAATATCGCCGGCATCATTGATGTGGGCATTTGTGGTATCAGCGCCCATGGCTTCGGCTGCTTGTAAATGTCTCTCCGGGCAAGACGGTCCGGTCATTCTGAAAACGGATGGGGCATTGACGATGACGGAAATGCCGTGCGGTGCCATCACATGATCGTCGGGCCAACCGTCCGGTTGATAGTTTTTAATTAAACCGGCTACGGCATATGACATGGCGTGGGGCAAATGACATCCTGCATTGCCAAACCCGATACCGGCTAACATGCCCGCAAACATCATGGCTTCAAAGCGGGATGTATCGCCTCTGTTATTGACAGCTTCAACCAAATTATTGCCAATCAGTCGAATGGCTTCCAAACAGGCTATATCACTGTAAGGGTTAGCCCCTTGGCCTAATGGACGGGCATTAGATGATGCGGGGGCCAAGCGCTGTGTATAGGGACGTGCGGTTAACGATTCGACCGCATGGCTAAACACATCAAATCCATTTGCTGCCAACACCGGCGTCGGTAATGTGGATAGCGCATCAGGGTCTAGTATGCCAAGGTTGGGGCGCAAGCGTGCATTGGCAATGCCTGTTTTGGCTTCCATTTCCAACAAATCAAAGACCGCGATACCAGTGCATTCACTTGCCGTGCCAAAAGTCGTTGGGCAAGCAATGTGCGGTTGTAATGGTCCTGGCACGGGTTTGGCGTTACCAATTGGGGCGTTGACGTAGTTTAAAAATTCAGTAGGATAACTGGAATATAAATTGGCCGCTTTTGCCGTATCCATAGCCGATCCGCCGCCGACTGAAACGAAACCGTCAAATTGCCCGTCTACTGCAAACTTTGTTGCCGCTTTGAACGAACGGTCTGTGGGTTCAACCTCGGTTTCATCAAAAACCGCGACATCCAATCCAGCATTGCTCAGTGACTTTTTGGCTTTTGCAAAATGTTCTAACTGAACCACAACAGGGTCAGTGAATAAAGCTACCCGCGTCATGCCAAGGGTGCGCGCATCATCCCCTAATTCGGCAATTGATCCAACCCCGAATTTAATTTTTGGCGCTTCCATAGTGAACGCACTGTCCCCATTTTTGGTCGTCTGATAATATGGATTGATCGGCATTTAGTTGTTCCCTGCAATTAAGGTTCTCATAAAAAACATGATGATAAATAGAATATTATTCAGAGCCTAACGGTATAACGGTTAATCACAAAACAAATAAAATTGAATTGTTTCTAATCTATTGAAATTAATGAATTATATGTTATTTTAACAGTGGATTTTGAAATATACGTTTTTTTAAATATTTTGACCTATTTATATAAACTGGATCCATACTTTTTGGCATCGAAATTCACCGTTTGTTTGATGCAAAACGCTTTGTTGGTTCTATGAAATAAAAATAGCCAATGTATTTTGCATTGTGATTTCGAAAATCGTGTCTTTACATCAGATTTCACTTTTTCTTGTTGTATCTGAACAGGTTTTATCAAGGAGCCGTCGCATTACATACAATATCAAATCAAAAAACTCATCCGTAGCGACTCAACGATTGGCTAAAAATTTTACCCGACGATCGATTGTAAAAAATGCATTTGCTGTAGGCATAGTTGCGGCCACCGGACCGTTTTATGTGAAAGATGCATTTTCATCATCAGGGCGTGTGAACATTTTTATTTGGGACGGTTATTTACCAAAGCCGTTTATTGACGGTTTTACAAAACAGACCGGTATCAAAGTAAAAGTGACCTCTTTGAATTCTAATGAAACGCTGTTGAATAAAATCAAATCGACAAAAGGGCGCGGGTTTGATGTTATTGCGCCAACGCTCAATCGGGCTTTGCAGTGGAAAGATTTAGGGCTTTTACTGCCATGGGATTTGAATAAAGTTCCCATTGATCATGTTGATCCGCGCCAATTTAATGTTGGTAAAGACCAATGGACTTGGGATGGCGGGCTTCATTTTTTGCCTCATATTTGGGGAACAGAAGCCATTGGATATCGTACTGATTTGTTTGAAACCGAATATGGAAAACTGAGTTTTGGTAATTTATGGAGACCCGAAGTTAAAGGTAAGGTGATGGGGCGCCCGCATTCGTTGATGGCCGGTATTGGCCGTTACCTAGAAGCCAAGGGTGAGCTCCCGCCTTTTATAGATGCCTATAAAGACGAAGACAATATGCGCCGGCATTGGGATGCGATCACTAAATTTGCCATAGAGCACAAACCTTGGGTCAAACAGTTTTGGAATAGTGCTGATGAGCTTAGGTCAGGTTTTATTCAAAACGGTGTGGTGTTAGGGCAAACGTGGGATGGTCCGGTTATAGAACTTAAAAATGCTGGCAAGCCCGTCAATTATATGGCCCCTGTTGAAGGCGCTTTTGCTTGGCTTGACGGTTTAGCGATGCCCATCGGCGCCAAAAACAAGGACGAAGCTTATGAATTGATCAAGGCCTGTTATACGCCAAAATGGGCGGGGCTTCAGGCGAGCATGTCAGGCTATAATTCAACGGTTATTGGTGCGGATAAATATTTGACTTTAGCCGCTAAAACGGCGTTTCAAGACGCTTATCCTGATGACGCTGTGGATAAGCTTTGGTGGTGGCCGGGTGAGCCGCAATGGTATGCGGATGTTCGCGCTGAATACCGGGATAAATTTGTCGCCGCCTAGCAATACACTAAGACTTTACTTGATTTTATTTGTGCTCTCTGGTTCATTTTGACACTAAGATTAAATGTTAAGTAGATAAGTAACATGGATATGGTCATGTGATGATGGCGTATGTTATTATTCAAAGCTACATTGGTTTTTGTAATATGAAAAAATGAGGCGCACATTAAAGTGAGCCCGTCTATATCAAGGGAAGGTTCGAATTAATGATAAAAACGCTACATCCAGAAAGCCGAATGCGGTTTTGCTATATTTTTGCACTTGTCGTCGCGGTTTTTTTGCTGGCCTCACAATCGGTTAAAGCCGAAGAAAAAAACTTTAAAAATGAAGCTGGCCAACTGATCACAACATTGGCAGACACTGCCCTTAAATCGTTAACCGAGCCTGATTTGAAGATTGAGATTAGACGCCAACGGGTACGTGAATTATTAAACACATATTTTGATTTTAAAGCCATCAGTCAATGGGTTCTGGGGCGTTATTGGCGACGGGCTACGTCTAAAGAAAGAGATCGGTTTTATGCATTATTCGAAAATTTAATGGTCTATTCCTACGCGGACCGGTTTTCTCAGTATTCGGGTGAAAAGCTTGAAATTGGTAAAGTTGATGTTCGTGGAGAAAAAGACGCGCTTGTGCACACTGAGTTACAAAGAACAGGCGCTCGAAAACCGGTGAAAGTCATTTGGCGCGTGCGAAAACGTAATGGTGAGATACTAATTGTTGATATTATGATCGAAGGCATCAGCATGGGCATAACTCAACAGAAAGAGTTTGCATCTGTGATCCGTAATAAAGGTGGGAAAGTTACAGGTTTGCTTGGCGAGTTGGAAAATCAATTGGCAGCTCTTAGTACTGTGTCTCAATAAAATTGAATGAATGTGACTTTGAACGTACTTGAAACGCCTTCTGGTAAAGACAGTGATTATGAAAATTTTCCCGTTGGATCGTGGATATTACCGGCACAATTAAGACCGCATATTTATATTTATTACCAGTTTGCCCGGGCTATTGATGATATTGCCGACAACCCTGATTTATCCTCTGATGATAAAATCACACGACTAAATGCATTTGCTGATGTGCTTGCGGGCAACCAAGGGCCCACAATGGTCAAAACTGCACAGAATATGCGTGCGTCGTTGCTTGAAACCGGCGTGTCGTTTGATCATTGTCTGGATTTGATCAAAGCTTTCAAACTAGACGCTGTTAAAAACCGTTACCAGGATTGGCAACAACTGATCGATTACTGCATGTTATCGGCGGCCCCGGTCGGGCGTTATTTAATCGACCTTCATGGCGGCACTCGAAACGGATACGCCGCGTCCGATGCGCTTTGTTGTGCGTTGCAAATCATCAATCACCTGCAAGACTGTAGTGAAGATTTTAAACAAATGGACCGTGTCTATTTACCGAAAAACTGGATGGGTGAATTTGGTGCAACAGTTGATGATTTGAATAAACCCATCATCACGCCAGCATTAAGACTCGTATTCAATGAAATCTTAAAATCAACCGAACATTTAATGATTAAAGCGTGTCCTATAGTTAGGGATATTAAAAGCCACCGACTGGCTATGGAATCTGGGTCAATCATTGCCATCGCAAATCGTTTAATCATCCATTTAACAAGCCGCGATCCAATGGCTGAAAAAGTTAAATTGAACAAATTTGAATATATATTGTGCTGTGTTAAAGGGTCGGTTAAAGCCTTGGCCCAACGTTGACGGGTTTCATAAGATGATATTTTTTTCAAGCTTAGTGTTGCTGGCCTGGATTTATTTGATTTTTTTTCGTGGACGGTTCTGGTGGGCGGACCAACGTTTGGGCGGGGCTGAAACATTGATAAAATGGCCGTCAATTTTAGCGGTTATCCCGGCGCGTGACGAGCAAGATACGATAAATCAAACTGTAACATCATTATTACAACAAAACTACCCAGGCCATTTGAACGTGGTTGTAGTTGATGATAATAGCCGCGATAAAACAGTTGATAGGGCTGGGTCTGATCCAAGGCTGCATATCGTTTCTGGAAAGCCTTTAATTAAAAACTGGACGGGTAAATTATGGGCATTGCACCAAGGCATTGAAGAGGGATTAAAAAAAATTGGTAATACGGATTATTTGTTATTAACAGATGCGGATATTTTTCATAGTCCTGAAAATGTTAAAAACCTTGTTTATAAAGCAGAAACTGAAAATCTGGATTTAGTTTCATTGATGGTGAAATTGAATGTCAGAATTTTCTGGGAAAAAATGCTGATCCCTGCATTTGTATTTTTCTTTCAAAAACTTTATCCCTTTATTTGGGTTAATAGCCCCGACAACAATACAGCTGCCGCGGCCGGGGGGTGTATGCTAATAAACCGCAAATCGTTAGCTGTGGCGGGAGGCGTCAATGCCGTTCATCAACAGCTAATTGATGATTGTGCTATTGCCAAACTATTGAAGCGCCAAGGGTTTAAAATTTGGCTGGGTTTGTCGGATGATACGGTTAGTTTGCGGCAATATCATCAATTAAGCGAGATTTGGAATATGGTTGCGCGAACGGCCTTTGTTCAACTCAATTATTCCCTCCTTCTGGTTCAATTATGCGTGGTTGCTATGCTCGTTATATATCTTGCACCTGTTTTATTGGTATTGTTTGCGTTTTATTTTTCAAACACATATGCGTTGATGTTAAGCGGCGGCGCATGGGTTTTGATGATAACCAGTTATCTGCCGATGCTGAAATATTACCAGATAAGTGTATTATGGGCTTTGTTTTTACCTGTTCAGGCGTTGTTGTATTTGTCGATGACTATAAGTTCAGCTTGGCGCCATCTGCATGGCCAAGGAGGGAGCTGGAAAGGGCGAACATACTGCGCTGATCAAAAACGTGTTGATGGTGTTATTGAAGAGTGACCTTGCCCGGTGGTTGATGTAAAAAGGCACCTATGACAGACAAAGATATGAGCAATTTACCGTCGCAACAAGAAATTGATGCTGCACACTGTGCGGAAAAAATTGTGCGCCGTTCAGGGTCGTCTTTTTTTTGGGCTATGCGCTGTTTGTCTATAAAAAAACGCCAAGCCATGTTTGCCGTCTATGCTTTTTGCCGCGAAGTTGATGATATTGCTGATGAAGTTGGTGCAGAACAAACCAAGCGCCAACAATTGCAAAAATGGCGTAAAGATATTTTGTCTGTTTATAGTGAACAACCAACCACGACAAGGCTGGCACAGGCATTGCTTCGCCCCATACAACAGTTTGATTTGCAAAAAAATGATTTTTTAGCAGTTATTGACGGCATGGAAATGGATGTGGGGTCCAATTTTCGTATGACGGATATGGCCATGCTGAGCCTGTATTGTGACCGGGTGGCTTGTGCTGTAGGGCGGTTGTCGATCCGTGTTTTCGGAGTTGCTGGGGACAAAGGGGACGCGATTGCCAAAGCATTAGGCGATGCGCTTCAGTTGACAAATATTTTACGGGATATCGAAGAAGATGCCAAAAAAGACCGTATGTATTTACCAAAAAACGTACTTTTAAAATACGGGATTTCAGAACAAGACCCATCTGACATTATAACACATGTTCAGTTTGAAAACGTTTTTAAAGAGTTTGTTGAAATGACACACCAAAAATTTTCTCAAAGTCGTATTTTGTTATCAGCAGAAAATCCAAAAACTGTGCGCCCGGCTGTAATGATGATGGAAGTTTACCAACGCATTTTTAATAAATTACGCCTTCGGGGATGGCAGCCGGGGCAGTCGAGGCTTCGCTTGAACAAATTTATTAAGTTATGGTTGGTGATCCGGTACGGGATTTTTTAATCATGATCGAGCGACAGAAACGGCGACGTGTAACAATCATAGGAGCCGGGCTAAGTGGATTAGGAGTCGCCGTCGAATTAGCTGATTTGGGATGGCAGGTTCGAATTTTTGAACGTAGCCCACATGCGGGCGGCCGGTGCCGATCCTATTTTGACAGTACATTAAAAAGGACAATTGATAACGGAAATCACATGCTGTTAAGCGGCAACCTATGTGCTGAGCGGTATTTAAATAAAATTAATGCCCGGCACACATTTTATTCACCGTTTAGGTGTGATTACCCATTCGAAGATTTGTTGACAGGCGATAGATGGATTGTATCACCGGATAAAGGCCCCGTTCCGTGGTCGTTGCTAAGATCTAAAAACCGTGTGCCGGGGGCAAGGTTAAAAAATTATCTCGCTGCTTTTCGGTTGGCTTTTGCCAAAGATAAGGACTGTGTTGCCGATTGTCTGGATACGGACAGCGCACTATTTCGCAAATTGTGGGAACCGCTTACAGTATCCATTTTAAATACTCAAGCCGCCGATGGTCAGGCGCGCATTTTATGGCGGGTTTTAAAACAAACTTTTTTCAAAGGTGCTGATGCGTGCCGTCCAATGATTGCTAAAGTAGGTTTAAGCGAAAGTTTAGTTGATCCGGCATTGAACACGTTAATGGATAAAGGGGCGGAAATTCATTTTTCTGAAAACCTTAAGTCTATTCAATTTGCGGGCCTTAAGGCGCGTTCTTTACACATTTCTGGAAAAACGCTGCAACTTGATGACGATGAACAGTTGGTATTGGCAGTCACGCCGGATGTTGTGAAATCATTATTGCCAAGTATTACTGTCCCTGATCAAAGTCGGAGCATCATCAACGTTCATTTTGTTTTGCCAAAATCTGCGGCCTTTGGTGATGAAGCCCCACCTCGTTATATCGGTCTCGTTGGAGGGTTATCTCATTGGTTGTTTGTTCGGGGAGATGTGGCATCAATTACCATTAGCGCGGCTGAGGTTTTAATGGATATGCCCAAAGAAAAACTGGCGTCCACGTTGTGGCGTGAAATTTGTATTGTTTTAAGACTCGGAAACGAAGCGTTAGGGAAATGGAAAATAATTCGGGAAAAACGCGCAACATTTGCTTGTACGCCACTGCAATGCGCGTTAAGGCCAGATACTAAAACTGCGTATGAAAATGTAACAATTGCAGGCGACTGGACGAATACAGGATTGCCTGCAACTATGGAAGGTGCCCTTAAATCTTCACATAAAGTTGTTTCTTTACTTGAAAAATAAGTAGAGTTTCTTGAAAATATAGTGCAATTTTCCAATCAATGTTACATTTATTAAATAGATATACTGTTATTTTCAGGATTTACCAAAACCCATGAGTGAAACCCATGCTCAGTTGAAAGTTGTTGAAGATGCATCTAAAAGTGATGATGCTCTTTTCGCAGCCCAAGATATAAAACGATTGGTGTTGGAATCTCGGAAATGGCTTAAACAACAACAAAACCCTGATGGGCATTGGGTGTTTGAGTTAGAAGCCGATGCGACTATTCCGGCTGAGTATATTATATTAAACCATTTTTTGGGCACACCGAATGCAGAAGCTGAAATAAAAATAGCAGGTTATTTACGTCGAACCCAAAGCCAAGACCATGGTGGTTGGCCTTTGTATTATGACGGTGATTTTAATATTAGCGCTTCGGTAAAAGCCTATTATGCTTTGAAAATGGCTGGGGATGACATCAATGCCCCGCATATGGTCACAGCCCGTAACGCGATTATAGGCTACGGTGGTGCAGCGCGTGCCAATGTATTTACGCGTATTATGTTAGCCCTGTTTGAACAAGTGCCTTGGCGTGCGGTCCCTGTAATCAGGGTTGAGACCATGTTGTTGCCCAAATGGTCTATTTTTCACATTGATAAAGTTTCTTATTGGTCGCGCACTGTGATGGTGCCTTTATTTGTGTTGGCAACTTTAAAACCTAAAGCGGCAAACCCGTCTAAAGTTGATATTTCTGAATTGTTTGTTGTACCGCCTGATCTTGAAAAAAATTATATGATTAATCCAAGTGGGCATTGGATTGGTGCTGCGTTATTGAAAGTCGATTGGCTTTTGCGGTTTATTGAACCCGTTTTACCAAATTTTTTTGCACAAAAAGCCACCCGAAAAGCCATGGCCTTTGTCCGTGAACGGTTAAATGGCGAAGACGGTCTAGGTGCTATTTTCCCAGCGATGGCTAATGCGGTTATGGCTTTTCACGTACTTGGGACGCCAGCAGATGACCCGGCATATATAACGGCGCGGAAAGCCATTGATAGATTGCTCGTTTTTAAAGACGGTATCGCCTATTGCCAGCCTTGTGTATCGCCCGTTTGGGACACAAGCTTAGCCCTTCATGCGTTGCTTGAAAGCGGACTTGAAGATGATAACCACAGCGTTGAAAAAGGCTTAAACTGGCTGGCTGATCGGCAAATTCTTGATGCTGTTGGTGATTGGTCGTCAAAAGCCCCTAATTTAAGACCGGGCGGTTGGGCATTTCAATATAACAATGATTTTTACCCAGACGTTGATGATACGGCTGTTGTCGTCATGGCTTTACACCGTGCAAACCCCGGAAAGTATGAACACTCTATTCAACGTGGTGCCGAATGGATTGTAGGTATGCAAAGCAAAAATGGTGGGTGGGGCGCGTTTGATGTTGATAACGATCATACGTTTTTACAACACATTCCATTTGCTGATCATGGCGCCCTATTGGATCCGCCGACCAGCGATGTAACGGCTCGGTGCCTAGGCATGTTGGCTCAACTGGACCCGCTTAAATATATTAATGAAATTAATCGTGCGATAACGTATCTGAAAAATGAACAGGAACCCAATGGGTCATGGTTTGGTCGTTGGGGAAACAATTACGTTTATGGTACATGGTCTGTGCTATGCGCATTAAACGCTGCGGGTATTGATATGCAAAGCCCGTTTGTTGAACGCGCTGTTGATTGGTTAAAAGGCCGCCAATGTGATGACGGTGGATGGGGCGAAGACTGTGCCAGCTATTGGCAAAACCGCCGGGATGAAGTCAAAGTATCGACCCCATCACAAACATCGTGGGCGGTATTGGCATTAATGGCGGCTGGCGAAATTGATAGTATTTCTGTCAAAGGCGGCATTGATTATTTGTTAAATGCGCCTAGGGAAAACGGCCATTGGTCTGAGAATTATTTTAACGCAGTCGGATTTCCGCGAGTGTTTTATCTGCGCTATTATGGGTATAGCGCATTTTTCCCGTTGTGGACCTTGGCTAGGTACAACAATTTGAAAAATTCCAGAGAAAAATTCCCAAAAGTTGGGTTATAAAACGTGACGCGGATTGGCATCATCACTGGAATCCCTATGGAAGCTGAGTGCGTTGATTTGCACCCAAAAACGGAACATGAAATTTGTGTTCGTTCCGGTGTTGGCTATGAAAAAGCAAAAAAAAACGCACTTTCATTGATTGGTAAAAAAGTTGATGGGCTTGTCAGTTTTGGTCTGGCTGGCGGGTTATCACCAAGTCTTGAAAGCGGAATGTTGGTTTTACCCAGTGAAATAAGTGGCATGGGTCATTTGATTTCTGTTTCTGAAAAATGGCGTCAGTCATTGCTGGCTTGTTTTCATGAAACGGTTTCGTTATCAGCGGGGCCCATGGTACATGCCGACCGGGTCATGACGAACGCAGTTGATAAAAATGAAATGTTCTGGAAAACCCGATCGAGCGCTTGTGATATGGAAAGTTTCGGCATCGGTGAAGTCGCGGTTGAATATGATGTTCCATTACTGATCGTGCGTGCGGTTTCTGATCCGGTTGATTTAACGATCCCGCCTTGGATGCCCGGACTTTTGGATCATCAAGGCGGCGTTAAAAAATTAGAACTGTGCCGTCAATTGCTGGCTCACCCCAGAGACATTGCCACGTTGTGGCATTTAGCTAGAGCTTCAAATAAAGCCTTTAAATGCCTTAAAAACGTTTCCCGATTAGCCGGTCCCAGATTTGGGTTTCCGGTTTAATGCGACGTCTTCGCGTTTCTGCGATAAAGTTTTAACCAAACCTTCAAACACAAATTCGGCGGGCCGTTGGTTGTCCAACGGAATTTCAGGAGCCATACCCCCGGATGTTTTGTATCCTTTAAGAAAGACTTTTAATGCTTTGACCGGGTGGGCTACGGTGTCATTAACAGCAGTTGCTTCGAACCCGCAATGGACCATGCAATCAGCACATTTTTCGTAGCGTCCAGTGCCGTAATTTTTCCATTTGGTCTCTTCGATTAATTCTTTGAAAGATTGGGCATATCCTTCGTTTAATAAATAACAAGGTTTCTGCCAGCCAAAAATATTGCGTGTCGGGTTGCCCCACGGTGTACATTCATAGGTCTGATTGCCAAGTAAAAAATCCATGAACAAAGTTGATTGGGAAAACCGCCATTTAATTTTATTTTGCAGTTTAAAAATATCCCGGAACAATTGTTTGGTGCGGGTTCTGGATAAAAAATGATCTTGATCAGGGGCGCGTTCATAAGCATAACCGGGGGATACAGTGATGCCTTCGACATTTAATTCATCAATGGCAAAATCAAAAAATTCGGCGGCTTCGGCGGCGGTCATTTGATTGAACAAAGTACAATTTATGTTGACGCGAAACCCCCGTTTTTTGGCCTCATGGATGGCTTTTACCGTGCGTTTAAACACGCCTTTTTGATTAACAGCTTTATCATGGTGGGCTTCTAATCCATCTAAATGAACGGAAAATGTTAAATAAGGACTGGGTGTGAAATCATCCAGTTTTTTTAAGAGTAATAATCCATTCGTGCATAAATAAACGAATTTTTTGCGTCGGATAATACCGTCAACGATGTCATTGATATCGTTTAGAATAAGAGGCTCGCCACCGGGGATCGATACAATTGGTGCTCCGCATTCGTCCACGGCGGATAAGCATTCATCAACGGATAGGCGGCGATCAAGGATATCTTTTTCGTAATCGATTTTACCACACCCGGGGCATGCTAGATTACAACGAAATAAGGGTTCCAGCATTAAAACAAGCGGATAGTATTTATTTTTTTTAATGCGTTGTTGTAAAATATAGGAACCAACTCGAAACTGCTGAATTAAAGGAACGGCCATAGGTTTTCTCTTTATCGAATTATCAGGCGTGGATGATCAGGACGGCACGTTAGTTCGCGTGGTAATTTGAAAATAATATTTTCTTTTTTACCGGTTAAGAGTTCAAGCTTAACATCGCGGATGGTTTTAATATGCGTAATCAGCCCCTGTACCAGCGTTTCTGGCGCCGAGGCCCCTGCGGTGATACCGAGCTTTTCGACACCTGATAGCCAATTCGCATCAAAGCCGTCCACGTCATCGATTAATTTGCTAGGCTTGTCAAGTTCAGCTCCCAAATCACGCAGTCTATTGGAATTTGAACTATTGGCAGCCCCGACAACTAATATTAAATCGACTTTATTGGCTAAATCCCGCACCGCGTCTTGACGGTTTTGTGTGGCGTAACAAATGTCATTGACATCGGGACCAGTAATGTCAGGAAATTTTTCTTTTAGCGCTGTGATGATGCCGCGGGTATCGTCGACGCTTAATGTTGTTTGTGTGACATAGGCGAGTTGCTTTTCATCGTTAACTGTTAACGCCGCGACATCTTCGACTTTGCTAACCAGTAACACCCCGCCCGGAATACGACCTTGAGTGCCTTCGACTTCGGGGTGGCCTGGATGACCGATCAAAATAACTTGCCGTCCCTTGCGGCTGTGGCGCTGGCCTTCTTTATGGACTTTAGATACCAGCGGGCAGGTGGCATCGATAACCGGTAGACCACGTTTTTTAGCGGCATTAACGACCGCATCGGACACGCCGTGGGCACTGAATATTGTATTGGCGCCTTTGGGGATTTCTTCGACTTCATTAACGAAAATAGCGCCTTTTTCACGCAGTTCATGGACCACATGTTTGTTATGAACAATTTCGTGACGAACATAAACGGGGGGGCCAAAAACGTTAAGTGCGCCTTCGACGATTTCGATCGCCCGTTCCACGCCGGCGCAAAAACCTCGTGGGCTTGCCAAATAAATTGTTAAAGGTTGCATAGGTTTGACCAATTCAGTGATAGTGATAACGGGGTGTAGATGATATGGATATCAAGCTTAGTATTGTAAAGCAGACTCAATGAAATAAACCCGGACTTTAAACAGTGATTAGGCTTTATACCAGCATAAAGCCTTGGCTTGGCAAGTCTTTGGTAAAGGTAAAAATAGAATGATCTTAGTGACAGGAGCATCGGGATTTGTTGGTTCGGCAGTGATCCGCCAATTATTACAAGCTGGAGAACAGGTGCGTGTTTTATTACGTCCGAATAGTTCGCGGAAAACCATTTTAGGCTTGGATGTTGATGTTGCTATTGGTGATTTATTGGATGCTCATTCTTTGAAAGCCCCGCTTCAAGGGTGTACGGGATTATTTCATGTGGCGGCTGATTACAGACTGTGGACCCGTGATGCCGCGGCTATGTTCAAAGCCAATGTTGATGGAACGGTAGCCATTATTCAAAACGCCATTGATGCGTCTGTTAAACGCATTGTGTATACATCCAGTGTCGCCACCCTTGGAATTCAGGAAAACGGGGTGGCCGATGAAAACACAGCCGTTACATTTGATGACATGATCGGGCCTTATAAACAGTCAAAATATTTAGCTGAAAAAAAAGTCATGTCGATGGTCAAGGACCATAATGCACCTGTTGTTATTGTTAACCCGTCAACCCCGATTGGGCCTTTTGATGTGCGGCCGACACCGACCGGGCGCATTGTAGTCGAAGCCGCATCTAACCGTATGCCAGCCTTCGTCGATACTGGATTAAATGTTGTCCATGTTGACGATGTGGCTTCGGGCCATGTATTGGCTTTTAAAAATGGAAAAATTGGTGAGCGTTATATTCTGGGCGGCGATGATTTAGAACTTAAACAATTATTGACCATGATTGCCAATACGGCGGGATCCGAGCCACCGACGATGCGTATCCCCAGAAAATTATTGTACCCATTGGCTTACGGGGTTGAAATATGGACGCGGTTGGTGGGCGGGGATGATCCTTTTATCACCGTTGATGGGTTGCGTATGGCCCGTAAAAAAATGTTTTTTTCATCAGCCAAGGCCAAACTTGAATTGGGATATCAACCAAGACCTGCATCTCATGCCATCACCGATGCCGTTGACTGGTTCAAAAAAGAAGGCTATCTCAGGTGAAAATTTATGATCTTAAGGAATAGCAAATGAAAGCTGTGATGTTGGCCGCCGGCGTTGGCCGCCGTTTGCATGGAGATGACAATGGTGAATTGCCCAAAGCGTTGTTACGATTTGATGGGCAAACCCTTTTGTCTCGTCACGTTGATTTTTTGATTGATTTTGGTATTAATGAATTGGTTGTGGTCGTTGGTCACCGCCAAGACGAAATAATCGCAGAACTAGATAAAGTCGCGCCTAAAGGTTTTACCCGTACACTTTTTAATCCCCGTTTCGAAGAAGGCCCTATTTTGTCACTAGACACGGCAGCATCCGTGATGACGTCGGGTGATGATATCCTGTTCATGGATGCGGACGTTTTGTATCAAGGAGATGTACTTGGTCATTTGCTGAAAGCCGATAGACCTAACTGCTTTATTTATGATCGGGATTTTGAACCGGGGGCTGAGCCCGTTAAGCTTTGTTTGAAAAATGGTATTCCTGTTGATTTTGGTAAAACCATAGTTGAAGACTATGACACGATTGGTGAATGGCCGGGTTTCCTGACCATGTCACCGGATGTCTCTAAAATGGTGGCGGTAGCTGCCAAAAGGTTTATTAACCGCAACGAAATTTTATCCACCTATGAAGAAGCTTTCTGCGAAGTCATGAAATCTCTGCCTGCGGGGATTTATGGCGCTGTGGATATTACGGGACTTGCGTGGATCGAAATTGATTTTCCCGAAGACCTTGAACGGGCGCAAAAAAACGTATTTCCAAAAATAAATTTGCGAACCGATAATCCATTTAAAGCGGCCGGCGAATAATACTTGCTGGTTTATAGTTTATTCAATTGTAACAGCACAATTCCGATCATGGCGATGACGGATGCGACAATCCGTCTCGGTCCCATAGGTTCACTTAAAAAGCGGCTGCCGATCCAGGCGGCGATGATGACACTGCTTTCGCGCAATGCAGAAACGTACGTTAATGGAACGATGCTCATGGCCCAAATCACCAATCCATAAGCCATAAACGATAATGCGCCGCCTATAAATCCGGTTTTAAGGTGACGTTTGATTGCGCGTTTTGGTGACAAGTAATAATGAATGATGACCATCGGGATAAAAAATACTGCATCAAAAATTTCCAACCATACAATATAACCAAAGACATCACCTGACAGACGACCGCCGATACCATCGGATACGGAATAAAGGGCGATCATGGCCCCGGTGAACAAGGCAATTAAAACAGCAGGGGCATTATGCACCACCCACCCTTTATCTATCGATTTATTTAAAGCCAGACTAAGTATTGAAAAGCTGATGATGATTACGGCTATAATACCAAGGACCGATAATTTTTCACCGATCAACACGTATGAGCCAATCGCCACCAATACCGGTGCGATGCCGCGTTGTAATGGATAGACTTGGGACAAATCACCAAACCGGTAGCCTTGGCAAATACACACAAAATAAACCAGATGAATAGCCACGGATGCGGCCAGATATGGCCATGCCTTAGCATCGGGAAATGCAACAAATGGTACAAATAAAAGTCCTATTAAACCGCTGACGCCCATCACAATGCCGAGACGTATCCATGGGTCCCCACCGCTTTTGATCAACGAGTTCCATGTTGCATGCATAAATGCCGCGCCAAGAATAAGCAGTAAAACTGTAAGATCCATGGGCCGTTGACTTTCAGGGTGCGATTTAAAAAAAGGTATTTTAAGCGATGTAAGAATTTAAAAAGGATGTTTTGTAAAATGTGAATGTGAGTTTTTGACCGGTTGTGCGGCATGTTTAGGCATCGTAATCCGGGAAGACTATGATATCAACGCACAAGCGAATACATCATGATAGGGATGATTATTATTCGGCCGTTCATTTTTGATTGGAAATAATTTTGAAAACCGCCGCAGAATTTTTGCATACCACGCCTTTGGAAAACTTAACACAGCAAAGTAAAGCCAGCCAATTTTCAGCGATGATTTCTTCTCAAGACTTAGAATTCATCATGGAAGCTCATGACGGTTTGTCGGCACGTATTGTAGAAGAAGCTGGGTTTAAAGGCATTTGGGCTTCCGGATTATCTATGTCAGCGGCCATGGGTGTTCGCGATAATAACGAGGCTTCATGGACGCAAGTTTTGGAAGTTTTGGAATTTATGTCTGATGCAACGACAATTCCAATTTTGGTCGATGGCGATACGGGGTGGGGTAATTTTAATAATTTACGCCGTGCCGTTGGTAAACTATGCCAACGGGGTATCGCGGGTATTTGTATCGAAGATAAATTATTTCCCAAAACCAATTCATTTATCGGATCGAACCAGCCGTTGGCTGATATGGACGAATTCTGTGGCAAAATCAAAGCCGGGAAAGACAGCCAAACAGACCCGGATTTTCAAATTATTGCTCGCGTCGAAGCTTTGATTGCGGGGTGGGGGCTGGACGAAGCTTTAAGGCGCGCAGAAGCTTACCGCCAAGCCGGAGCCGATGCGATATTAATTCATTCCAAAAAATCTAACGCGGATGAAATTTTTGCTTTTACCAAAGAATGGGCGAACAGGTCCCCGGTGGTTGTCGTGCCGACTAAATATTATTCGACCCCAACCGATGATTTTAGGAATGCCAATGTGTCACTGGCTATTTGGGCTAATCATAATTTACGCACTGCGATTACGGCGATGCGGGAAACGTCTCGGCAAATTTACCGGGATCAACATTTACAAGGCGTCGAGAGCCGCGTTGTTAGCGTCAGTGAGGTGTTTGATTTAACCGGGAACGAAGAATTAGCTGAGGCCGAGAAACGCTATCTGCCAGAAGACGTTTCGCCAATGAAGGCCATTATATTAGCGGCATCCAGGGGCGAAGGTTTAGGTGAATTAACTGCGTCCCGGCCTAAATGTATGATCGATGTTCGTGGGCAACCCTTATTAAAAAGACTGGTTAGAAGCTTGGCTGATGCCCAAGTACGTGATGTTACTGTCGTCAGAGGCTATTGCAAAGATGTGATTAATTTGCCATCTATCAATACGGTGGATAATGATTTTTATGCCACTACTGGTGAGGTGGCGAGTTTATCTGTGGCTGTTTCTCAGTTGAACGGGGACGCCATTTTGGCTTATGGCGATATTTTGTTCCGACAATTTTTTCTTGATATGTTGTTATCAGTCGATGGTGATATCGTGGTGACGGTAGATGCTTTATGGCAGCAAGGTATTCATTCAGACGACGAGCGTATACGTGATTTTGTTACATGTTCAAAACCTTATAGCTCCGAATTCTTGGACGATGCCCCCGTTGAATTAACAGGCATTGGCCAGAAACTGGATAAAAAGTATGTATCCGGTGAATGGATCGGATTGGCGCGGTTAACGGCCAATGGATGTGATATCGTTAGAAAAGAAATAGACGCTATGAAAGCGGACGGCAGTTTGCAAAAATCCGGACTGCCTGATTTATTCGCGCGGATCGTCAAAAAAGGTCATAAAGTGCGTGTTGTCTATGTCTCCGGTGAATGGATGGATGTTGATGACGCTGCTGATTTAACGGCGGCTGGGAAATTCTTGTGATCCAAGCCAGAGATTTTATTGATAGTGCTTTAGGTCATGGGTTTGATTTTTTTTGCGGTGTACCGTGTTCATTTTTAACCCCGTTAATCGACCAGGTCATCGCAGATGGGCGTACGGATTATATTGCAGCCAGCAGCGAAGGTGAAGCCGTCGCAATCGCAGCCGGTGCATGGTTAGCCGGCAAACAAACGGTGATAATGTGTCAGAACTCAGGGCTTGGCAATGCAGTCAACCCGTTGACATCGCTGAATGCGCCGTTTCGTATCCCCACATTGTTAATCGTTACTTGGCGCGGTAAGCCGGGATTGGCGGATGAACCACAACATGAATTGATGGGGCAAATAACACCGAGCTTACTTAACTTGATGAATATTCCGCACGAACCGTTTCCAACAGATAAAAACCAATTGCAATCTGTTTTATTACGGGCGCAAATACATATGGAAAAAACCGGTTTGCCCTATGCATTGGTTATGGGAAAAGGCGATGTAGCAGTTGGTGATGCATTTAATGTCGCGGATACTCACTTGCCAAAACCACCCACAATTATCCATGATATGGGACAAAGCGGGGAGCGGCCGAAACGCATGGATGTTCTTGAGTCTTTATTAACATCAATTCCAAAAGATGTGGCTGTTATTGCGACAACTGGAAAATGTGGACGTGAACTGTTTACCTTAACCGATCGTGAACAGCATTTGTACCAAGTTGGGTCTATGGGTGCGGCCTCGGCGATGGGCTTTGGTGTTGCGTTGAATACAAAAAAAACTGTTGTGGTATTGGATGGTGATGGTGCGGCGTTGATGAAGCTGGGTAACTTGGCAACCATTGGCGCGTACGGCCCTGAAAATATGTTGCATGTTATTCTTGATAACGGAACATATGATTCGACCGGCGGTCAATTGACGACATCGGCTCATATAGATTTTTTAAAAATAGCTGATGCTTGTGGTTATCAATCTGTTTATAACTGTGATGATGTTGTGGGGTTTAGCACTTCTTTGAAACAAGCCCTAAATGATCAAGGCCCTGTATTACTAAATGTTTATATCAGCACGGGGTCAATGAAAACATTAGGCCGACCAACCATCAAACCACATCAAGTGGCAGCGCGTTTTAAAAAATTTCTGAATACCTGAAGCTCCTTAATTAATACCGCTGACAACAGGAACCGCGCCAGACCGTTCCCCCGCCCAAGGTTTCGTGTTGAGTATGTTGAGACGTTTACTAACCCTTTTATAAGGGTAATACCCCCTTTATTAAGGGTCTCTGCAAGTAGAATTGTTTAAGCCGCCATGGTCATGACCATGGCGCGTTTTTGCATTGGCGTTATTCCACTGATCGCCATATTGGGTCGTTCGTTATTATATGTCCAGAAGCATTCCGTTGCGGCGTGTTGAACCTGATCAATTGTTTCAAACCGATACTGGCTGAGCCAGTCATACCGGACCGTCCGGTTAAAGCGTAGGACGTAGGCATTCCGTTGTGATTTCCCGGGCTGAATAAATCGCAGTTCGATGCCGTGTTTCCCGGCCCAGTTTGCCAGCGCGTCACTGACATATTCCGGACCATTGTCACAGCGAATGCCCAAAGGTTTTCCTCGCCATTCAATGATCCGGCCTAGCGCGCGAATGACACGGGACGCTGGCAAAGAAAAATCGACCTCGATCCCCAGCCCTTCACGGTTAAAGTCATCAATCATATTAAAAGTCCTGAAACTGCGGCCATCACTCAACTGGTCATGCATAAAATCCATCGACCAGACAGCGTTAACAGTGGTCGGCACCGAAAGCGGTTCCGGCTTCTCTCGCAGGAGACGTTTTTTAGGCTTGATATGCAAATTAAGCTCCAACTCGCGGTAAATCCGGTAAACGCGTTTGTGGTTCCATGGAAAGTTTTTTACATTACGAAGATACAAAAAACATAATTGAAATCCCCAGTTGCGCTGACGTCTCGTTAACCGCAAAAGCCAGTCAGCGATCAAAGCATTTTCATCGCTTAGCTTGGCCCGGTAGCGGTAACAGGTCTCGCTGATCGTAAAAGCTTCACAGGCCGACCGGATATTAAGCCGTCCCTCACAGACAGCAATCTTGGCCATCTCGCGGCGACGGGACGGCCTTACCACTTTTTCCCCAATGCTTCCTTGATGACATCATTTTGCAACTGAACATCCGCATACATTTTCTTAAGACGGGCATTCTCGGTCTCAAGTTCTTTCATGCGGGTCATCAATGAAACATCCATGCCGCCGTATTTGGCCCGCCATTTATAAAAACTGGCGCTGCTCATGCCATGCCCCCGGCAAAGGTCAGGCACCGGCGTACCGACTTCGGACTGATTTAAAATAGTGATGATCTGACTGTCTGTGTAACGAGGTTTTTTCATCTGAACCTCCTCAAATCTATAGTACGAGAAAGTTTTACTTATCAAGACAACTGATTTTCGGGGGGATTACCACATCAGCGCGTTTATCGGCACTGCGCTTTTCATCAAATTGGGCCGCGTTTAATAATTCTGTTGCGCCCAACGTACCGGATTCGTTTAAAGCCTGATTAAAAGTTTTAGATAAAGTGCTGGCGGCCAAATCGTTTTGCAATTGTAAAATCTGTGTAGATTTATCGGCATCGGTTAAATCGTTGCGGCCATTGATGGCACCAACAAACTTGTTTGCGTTATCGAACGCATCTTCATCGGACGCATCGGGCGACAACGCGTTAGATGAATAAATATCCATGCCTGCGGCTAAATCCGCGTTGTTGCTGTCGGTTTCCTGCGTTTGAATTTGCGTTTGCGCCTGATTTAAAACCTGTTGTTTTTTTATTCCGATTTGTTGTTGGGCACCCGGTTTTAAGGTGTCGGGTAATGTGTCGAGCAAGGCTTGGGATTGTTGATCAAAATCATTTGATAGCTGATTTAAATCACCGTCATTATTGTTAATGAGATTTTAATTTTGTCGTTGACCGATTGATCTAGGCGCACGCTGTGGGCGGTCACGGCGGTGTTTTGATTAGGGTCTAAGTTGGTGGCGGGTGAGCCAAACACAGCGTCCAATTCATTGCGTTCGGCGGGGGCGCGTTTTATTCCGGCCAATGCAGCGTTTGCTGTTTTGTTAAAATTGGATGAGAAAATAGTATTTTTGTTTCTATGATTGGCCATGATGGGGCTCCTGTTTTGGGGAATGATGAATATCGCATAAACAGTATAACCCGGTTAAAGAGTATTATTCGAAACGCGTTACTTTTAATCTTAGCGCCCATTTTTGCTCTGCAATTTCAACTCCCGTAAAAATACTTTGTCATATGTATAAAGACTTTTTATGCATATTATTTGTGTGTACGTTGACCGTACGAATTAAGTGCATCAATGATTAAATGCTGTAATTTTAATTTTTTTTATTATAAGGATTTATGGTTTTTGGTTTTTCTAGCCCGCCAATATCAGATATTGTTACAGTGCTGGACGATGTTTGTCGTCAGGCGTGCCACGTTCGTTGTGGCCGTGGGTGCATTTATCACGGCCATATCATTGGTTTTTATCTGGAACAATGCCCGGATTAACACTTCAACCACGGATATGCTTTCAAAAGATTTGGCGTTCCGTCAGCTTGACCGCGATATGAGCAAAGCTTTTCCACAATTTGATGATACGATCATAGTGGTTATTGATGCTCCCACAAATTTTCAGGCTGATCAAGTTCGGCGTCAATTGGCCGATAAAATACGTCAAGACACATTGGTTTTTTCATCGGTGTTTGATCCAAGGGGAGAAGATTTTTTTCGCAAAAACGGATTGCTTTATCTGGATACCGACGCGTTAAACGATTTAGCGGACCGTTTAGCCGAGGCGCAACCGTTTTTGGCATCTTTGTATGCGAAACCAACTTTATCACAATTTTTTGATATGTTGTCCTTGGCCGTAAAAAAAGGCGGTAAATTTAGAGACGCAAACAATCCATCGTTGGATTTGATGTTAAGTGCAGTAGCAACGACAGCTCAAGGTGTGAAGCAGACAACACCACAACCTTTAGCTTGGCGTCAAATCATGACCGGAGACAAAGAAGATTCATTTGAACGACGTATTTTGTTGGTACAGCCAAAACTAGATTACTCCAAATTACAACCCGGTGTTACAGCGCTTGCAAAAATTCGATCCCTCGCCGCTGAGATAACAGTAGGGAAGGCGGCAGGTGTGCGCGTTCGTTTAACAGGATCAACGGCGTTATCGGATGAAGAGTTGGAAAGCGTTGAGGAGGGCATGGGATTAGCCGGGATCATTTCATTGATTTTGGTCACGGTGTTGCTATTGGGTGGGCTTCGGTCCGTTCGTATGGCAGCGGCGTTGATGATGACATTGGTGATGGGGCTTGTTTGGACGGCGGCCTTTGCATTTTTAACTTTGGGCGCGTTGAATTTAATTTCCGTAGCTTTTGCCGTTTTGTTTATTGGTCTAAGCGTTGATTTTGGTATTCATTATGGGCTTCGCTACCAAGAGGAAATTAGAAACGGCCAAAGTATAGACCAAGCTTTTCTATGCGCAGCAAAGAGTGTTGGGGGCGCGTTAACGTTGTGCGCAATCACGGCGGCCATTGGGTTTTACTCATTTTTACCAACTGATTATTTGGGTTTGGCTGAATTAGGCTTGATCGCGGGTACGGGAATGTTTGTTGCGTTATTTGCGAATGTCACATTTTTACCGGCTTTAATTATTGTTTTTTCTAGAGCACGTCATGCTTCAGCAGACGCCGAACTTCCGGTAAAAATCATTGAAAAAGGTAATAGTTTGACGGAGCTTCCAAGCCGCTATTCACGAATTGTTTGTGGGCTGGCGTTTGCATCGGCAATCGTATCGATGTTTTTAGTGACAAAACTTCAATTGGACTTTGATCCACTGAATTTAAAAAATGCCAATACAGAATCAGTTTCTACGCTGCTAGATTTAATGCAAGATGGAGCGTCGGAGAGTTATTCCATTGATATTCTAAGTCCCAATTTAATGGCGGCAGATAAATTGGCAAACCGTCTTGAACAATTACCTGAGGTCAAAGAAACGCGTACGTTAACTCGATTTATTCCTACAGATCAGGAAGAAAAACTGGTTATTATCGATGATTTGTCTTTGTTTTTGGGTACGGCTTTATCAGGTAAAGCTGTTCCAATAGGTTCAGGTGATGCACTTGATCAACAGATGTCTGCTCTTAAATTTTTGATGGCTGTTTTGAATTCAGGTTCTTCGGCAGAGGAACAGGGATTATTGAAAACTTTAAAAAGTATCCGCAAAGAAGATTTGCCGAAATTACAAAGCGCTTTGTTGTCGTCATTGTTTCCGGTCATTGATGATTTGAAAACTTCATTACTTGCGACCTCTGTTGATTTGAACGATTTGCCAGATTCAATAAAAAGTCGACAAATTGCTATTGATGGTCGGGCCCGGATTGAGGTTTTTGCCGCGGGTAACATGCGTAATCAGGATGAATTAGCGGCTTTTGTTAATGCGGTGAAACGCATTGCCCCTAGTGCCATAGGGTCCCCTGTTATTATTTTGGCAGCAGGGCAGGCGGTGGTTCAGTCTTTTTATATGGCTGCAGCAATTGCGACGATTTTAATCGCGATTGTTCTGGGATTGGTGTTAAAAAACCTGCGTGATGTCGTGCTGGTTTTCTCTCCCCTTGTTCTGGCAGGTTTATGGACCGCATCGGCGATGGTTATTCTGGGGGTTCAGTTCAATTTTGCCAACCTGATTGTTTTGCCTTTGTTGTTTGGTTTAGGGGCCGCAGGTAATATTCATTTAGTATTACGGTCTCGGCAAAAATCTGTAAATGAAAGTGTCGGTATGTTGGAGCTGGGTATGCATGGTTACCAAACATCAACGCCACGGGCGGTGATGTTGTCGGCATTAACGACCATTGCATCATTTTCATCAATTGCCTTATCCAGCCATCCGGGAACGGCTAGCATGGGCGTTTTACTGACCATATCTGTAGCATTGTCTTTGTTGGCGACATTGGTTGTTTTACCTGCTTTGATTAAACAGTTTCCTAATTCATCGGTGACTTAGCGAGTAGAATATCTGTTAAAGCATCTATTCCTTTGGTTTTAAGTGTGCGGCTGTATTCAGACCGTTTGACGGCAAGTTCGCTAATGCCGGATGCCAATAAAACATCGATGATCCACCACTTGTTTTTGATGCGTTTCGCAACGTAGGTTAATTTCACATTGTCATTTCCCGGATTGATTAAAACCGTATCAATGAGCAATGTTTTTTTGGGGCCCGGCCGGGTGCCGAGATTTTTAAACGACTGCCCCGAATACCCATCAAAACGGTTGGCATAAATAGCAACGTTGTTGGATTGAAATGCAGATGTAAATCGTTGTTTTTGAGCGCTTGACGTTTGACGCCAACGCCTGCCGACGACAATGCGAGCCATCAAAGGCGTATTGAAAACTTTTTGATAAACGGGGTTAATTAAATTGGAACGCCCGCTTCGGCCTAATTCATCGGCATTTTTCATGGCTGTGATTAACGTTGAATGAAAAATCGTAACTTGATCTATAATGCGTTGATGATCTTCTGCAAAGCTAGGTTTAGGCTGAAATGCCAAAAATAGGGCTGCGAAAATAACGACATAGTGGGGATGCCGATTTAGCAATTTGAAAATTAACGTGTTGGCAATGGTCATTGACCGCTCAAAAGCTCATCGGCTTTGTTTGTTAACAATGTTGTTAACCCTTTAAGGCCGGATTTTTTTAAAACTTGGCGATACTCTGACCGGCGAATCATCAATTCGCTGATGCCGTCGTCCAGAATGACATCAATAATACGCCACCCGTTGGTAAATTGACGCATGATATAGGAAATCTTAACCGTTGATTTATCGTTTTTAACAAGTTGTGTAACAATCAGACGTGTTTTTTGAGGGCCGGGTTTGTCGTCGATTTGTTCAAAAGTTTCACCGGAATAGCCATCAAATAAAGTTGCCAGCGTTGCGATACTCATGCGGTGGAAAGCTTCGGTGTAGTTGCGTTTTTCCGCGCGTGTCGCCGCTTTCCAATTTTTACCTGCTGATATTTGCGCCATTAACGGTATGTGAAAAGACCTGCTAATGATGCCCTTTAAAGCATCAAACCGTTGCTGGACAGTTGTATTGTTGGCAGCCTTCATAACATCAATTAGCGAATTTTGGAATTTTTGCGTTATAAGCTGGGGTGCGGACAACTCAGCTTGAACAGGGGGTGTTGTCAGCATCAATGCGGTAATCATAATCGTCGCAAATAAAATGTTTTGATTTTTCATTATGCTCACCCTGTAAGATAGCGTGCGGAATGGGTATGGACCCTAATATTGATATAAACTAAGTTGCAAGGAAATGTTAAGCTTAATATGTTTGATTGAACAAACTTAAATGTGATTTTTATTTATATAAGGTGATTTCACGTCCATCGACAATGATTATAGGTTGCAGGAAGGGGAGGTATGATTATACTGCCTCCTCAAAGAATTTAGTGTTCACAGAAATGTCAGCTGGATTTCGAAAAAAGATTTTGAATTTTTTGAAAATTTGTTATTGTCTATGATAAGGTAGTGACAGGTTTATATGAATGTTCACTATATTAATGTATAAATAAGCAGTTTAGTAAAAAGTGCTCGTTTGATGTTTGATATGGACATTTATCACCGACCTCTGCTAAATGGGTTGCACTAAATGCCACGAATAACGGAAGATAAACTGGTAATGCTCTCGAAGTTGTTAAAATCTGATACGGTATTTAAAAGTTCGGTAAAACGAACTATAGTGGGCGTAGCTGTTGCTTTTGCTATGGTTTTGTCATTCACTAGCGGTAGCGTTGCGATGCCGGTTCTAACCGATCAGCAAGCAGTGGCCGATCAAGTAAATGTGGAAGAATCTGCTGCGGTTTTAGCGGAAACCACCGAAAGTACCACGTCTGCACAAATTATTTCTGATCGATCGGCATTAAAACATTCGTCTGGAGACTTTATACAATCTCCGAATTTATTCGCTGGTACCGATGAAATTCAATTGGATGGACGATTCGTAGAAATTGCTGCCTTGGCATCTGATAATGAAAACGATAACGACCCACTTGAAAGCATGAATAGGTTTTTCTTTGCTTTTAATGAAGTGTTGTTAGAATATTTATTCCAACCGATATCTGAAGTTTACACGGCTGTTTTCCCAGAATTGTTTCGAACCGGCGTTTCAAATGTTGTTGATAATATTGCAACGCCTGTCACGGTCGCTAATAGCTTGTTGCAAGGTGACCCGGACCGGGCAATGAATGCATTAGGACGGTTTATGGTCAATACGATCGTTGGTGTTGGTGGTTTGGTTGATGTCGCCGCCGATTCTGGTGTCCCCCCTGTCGAAGAAGATTTTGGTCAAACACTTGCTGTATGGGGTGTTGACGAAGGCTTTTATTTAGTGCTGCCGTTTTTTGGGCCGTCAAACCCCCGCGACGCGGTAGGCGATCTTCTGGTGGATGGATACTTTGATCCGCTGGGGCTCTGGTTAGATAACACTGATCAAGACAACGCTATTTGGGCGCGTCGTGGCGTGAGCGGTCTTATAGAATACACTAATGTTCGTGACGAGTTGCAGCAAATTAAAAAAACGTCTGTTGATTACTATGCAGCTATTCGCAGCCTCTATCGTCAGAAAAGACGTACTGAAATAACGAACGGTAATGAAATCGAATTGCCACCAATCCCCGAACTTGGCTATGATCTTGATCCTGAGGATTTTAACGAATCAATCGCGGGTACGGAGCGGATAGAAAGTTCGACGCCTGCAAATTGATAGCAATATAATTCTTTTTATACGACCATCATAAAATATTTTTGTTGACCCGTTAGGTGGGATGTCACCGTTGTATGGGCATGCCATTGTCATGGACGGTGCGTCGTTTTTTTTAAGATTTATAAAAAGATGATGTGACTTATAGAGAAACTCTGGGCAATTTAAATAACTAAAGATATCTTGAGTTTTTTCGAAAAACACTTATAATGCTTTATGTCAGGTGCCGCTTTTGGGCTTGACGATATCAACATCCATTTAATGGCTTTTAGCGTTTTTTGGATGAAAACAATTACCGACTATTGCTTCGAAGGAGAGTAGATCGATGAAAACACTGCATTTTGAGCATAGATATAAGTCTATGATCAGACAGAAAATCTTTAATGGTATAAACTTCATAGCCCGTTATGTGCTCGTTACGTGCTCCTTGAATTTAGGTGGCCGTCGCCACGGGAATTTAGGTGGCCGTCGCCACGGGAATTTAGGTGGCCGTCGCCACGATCTTTGTCATGATTATTAATACTTAAAAAAACAGATTTCTGACTGAATTGCGCCTTAATTAGAACATTCTTATGAGTAGAATAACATTAACAAGAATTCATATAGATATAGTTTATAGGCGGGACGCATAAATATTTGCATAAAGGGTTATAGATATGAGTACAATTACATTGCCAATGGTTTCCCAAGAAGGTGGTTTGTCCAAATATTTTCGTGAAATATGGATGTTTCCTATACTTGAAAAGGACGAAGAATTGATGTTGGCTTACCGTTGGCGTGATCAGGCGGATACCGATAGCGCCCATAAACTTGTGACCTCGCATCTTCGTCTGGTCGCTAAAATGGCTATGAAATACCGTGGTTATGGTTTGCCAATGGCTGATTTGGTCTCAGAGGGCAATATTGGCTTGATGAAAGCCGTTAAGAAATTCGACCCGGACAAAGGCTTCAGGCTGTCAACCTATGCCATGTGGTGGATTAAAGCATCAATTACAGAACATATCCTTAAATCATGGTCGATGGTAAAAATTGGTACTGTGGCCTCACAAAAAAAATTATTTTTCAGCCTGCAAAAATTAAAAAAACATCTGAATATAAAAGACACCGGTGAATTGGATGCAGATCAGGCTGCACAAATCGCAAAAGCTACTAATTTGTCCAAAGACGACGTTATTAGTGTTAACCGGCGTTTGTCGGCGCGGGATTATTCGTTGAATGCACCCATGTCTCATGACGAAGGCACAATGGAATTTCAAGATACCTTAGAAGATAATAAACCGTTACCCGACCAAAGTTTTGGTGAAGCCGAAGAGTTATCTTATCGGGGGGGATTATTGAAAAACGCCCTTGATACGCTTCCTGATCGTGAACGTCAGATATTTGTTGAAAGGCGTTTAAAAGACGATCCTCAAACCTTGGAAGTTTTGGGCGAAAAATTTGGTATTAGCCGGGAACGCGTACGTCAGCTTGAAGTTCGGGCTTTTGATAAAGTTAAAACATCTATGATGTTGCAAACTGCAGACGAAAAAATCTGATCTAATTGGAAATTCTTTTTTATCACAAACGGTTCAGCTTCAACTTTGTTTTATTGATGTCAGTTGATTTTAAGTGTGATTGATTATAGTCGCTTTAAGTGGGTATGGCATAGTTGAATAATGCCTGTGATCAATGAAAGTGTCCGGTTTGATAATACTTTTTTCGGATTTTGGGCAATCTGGGCCTTATGTCGGGCATATGAATGCACAACTTATTCGTCATGCACCAACAGTACCTGTTGTTCATTTAATGCATGATGTTCCGGCTTTTGATGTGAAAGCCGGAGCCTACTTACTACACTCTTTCACAAACGACATCAGTGGTAATGTTGTATTTTGTTGTGTTGTTGATCCCGGCGTTGGCGGACAACGTTTGCCGATTGTTGCTAAATTGGACGACCGGTTGTTTGTCGGGCCGGATAATGGGTTATTTGAAATCATCTGTAGGCACGCGGCCAAACCCGTTGAGGTTTGGGAAATCCTTTGGCAGCCTGAAAAACTATCGTCATCATTTCATGGGCGTGATATTTTTGCTGTGATTGCAGCACGCTTGGCGATGGGCTTGGAAATGAATGGTAATCCAGATTTCAAACCCATGTTAACAGGTTTAACCCGCTTTCAGCAATGGCCGGAAAACTTGTTTGAAGTTGTATATATTGACGGGTTTGGCAACATTATGTTGGGCGTTTTTGCACGTTCTATTCAAAACTTCAATGTGTTAAAAATTAGAGATACAGAGATAAAATTCGCCCGGACATTTTCAGATGTATCGTTTGGTGAAATATTCTGGTATGAAAATGCTTATGGGTTGGTAGAAATAGCGGTCAACGGTGGGGCGGCGGTGGATATTTTGCAAGTAAGCATTGGCACGGCGGTTAAAAGTGTGCCATGAACGTTGTAAATAGCCGATTACGGATGACAACAAAGGGTGATCGTCGTCACATAGTATTAAATGCTTCTAAGAATAATATAAGACGTTATTAAATAATTTGAGTTACCGGTCTGCTTTTGCATATAATCAAGCTAAGCAACATTTTGTTAGTTGAGTTTGCGGTTTTTCGTCGGCTGCGATTATAAAATTTTTAGTCATTAATTGATAACAATGGAATATAACGAGAATATGACATTTAAGGCAAAATTTTGGGGTGTTAGGGGAAGCATTGCATGTGCTTCTCCGGATCATATGCGTTATGGTGGAAATACCAGTTGTATTGAGGTTGAAGTCGGTGACCATACAATTGTTTTTGATGCTGGGACAGGCATACGTAATTTATCCGATGTCATTTATGAACGTGATATCGACGAAATTTACCTGTTATTGACGCACACACATTGGGATCATATCAATGGCTTCCCTTTTTTCAGACCCGCGTACGATCCAAATAAAACGGTTCATATAAAAGCCGGGCATTTGCTGGATGATGGTGGTGTTGAAAGCATACTGTCTATGCAGATGCATAATCCGATGTTTCCGGTTCCTCTGGCCGCTATGCAGGCCAATTTGATCTTTGATGACTTCGAAGCCGGACAAAGTTTTTCATTGTTTGGCGATGTGGAAATAAAAACGGCAGCGCTTAACCATCCTAATGGAGCTACGGGGTACCGTATTGAACACGGTGGTAAATCGTTGTGTTATGTCACGGATACAGAACACATCCCAGGCGAACTTGATCAGAATATTTTAGCGCTCATTAAAGATGCGGACGTTGTTATCTATGACTGTACCTATACCGAAGAAGAGTTCCCGGACAAAGTTGGTTGGGGGCATTCAACTTGGAACCAAGGCGTTAAATTATGCCAAGCGGCTGGGGCTAAACAACTCGCCATCTTTCATCATGACCCGGAACATACTGACGCTTTTATGGATAAACTGGCAGCCGAGGCTAAAGCCACTTGGAGATCGACTTTTGTTTGCCGAGAAGGTGCCGAAATTTATCTCGATTAGTGCCCGACCCCGACTTAATGCCCACTACTATTAATCACATCGATTCCTGATGCCCGGTTAAAAGGTGCTAACACCATAATGGTGTTGGTTTAGTTGGCCGGTTGCGGGACTGTTGCTTGTGCTGCGGCATCCTCCGCAGCTTTGATTTTAGCAGCTTGAGCTTGTTTGATACGTTTCTGAGCATCGACTTTGTCCAAGCGCTTTAGATAATCTTGTCGGTCTGATAAATTCATGGGAAATACTCTAATGGAAACGCGGCGGTTTGTTTCTTGATTTTCTCTGATGCGTTTGCCTTCTAAATCCCTGTTTGGAACTTTTGGTCGGGTATCCGCATAACCGACAGCCGTCATGCGCAAGGTATCCATTCCTTGGCTTGCCATATAGCGCACAACGGTTGATGCGCGCTGTGACGAAAGTTCCCAATTCGACGGAAACCGTTTTGTACTGATGGGATCATCATCCGTGTGTCCTTCGACCGGGATATTATACATTCGATATTTGGGCGAAGATATGGATAAAACAATTTTTTCTAAAAAAGGAATGGCTACATCTGTTAAATCTGCTGTACCGTTTTTAAAAAACGAACCACCGGCCAAAGAAATCACTAAACCTTTGCTATCCGTTTCAACGGTAACGGCTTGGTCCGCTTCCATTTCGTAAATGACATCTTCGACTTCTAACTTTAATTCCTGGGTTGGCGTTAAACCTTGATCTCCGTCGTTGACGTTGGCTTTGATAGCGGCAGCGGCTTCTTCGAACGCTGGAATATCAAATTCGGCAAATGTTAACATCATCACAAAAAAAGCCATCAACAACGTAATCGCATCGGCATAGGTAACCAGCCAGTCTTCGGCTTCTTCGGGCGGGGCTTCGTATTTTGGTGCGGCCATTATTGATTACTTTTTCATTTTATCAATGTTGAAATGAATGGATGGGTCCAGATAACTATTCATTTTATCTTGAATGTAGCGAGGGCTTTTTCGGTCTGCCAGTAACGACAAACCTTCGGCGACTAAATAATTCCGAAAACGAATAATTTGTTCACGTTGTAAAATTTTTGTCGCTGCGGGTAAAAATACAATGCGGGCAAACATCACGCCATATAACGTTGTTAACAAAGCAACGGCTAAACCAGCGCCCAATTGTGATGGGTCGCCGCCCATGTTATCTAACATAATGATCAAACCGATTAGCGTGCCAATCATACCGAACGCGGGGGCCGCCGCACCCATGCTTTTTAAAATTTCGACCTGAACTGTATTGCGCCCGAACGTCGTTTCAATGGTGTTATTCATAATTTCCCGGACCTCTTCGCCAGAATAACCACTGACCACCATCTCAATGCCGAATTTCAGGAATTTATCACCGCGAACGGCTTTTTTTGATTCTGCTTCCAGTGCGGGAATGCCATTTTTTTGAACGGTATAGGCCCAACGGATAACCCTTCCAACTTCGCTTTTTAACAAGTTGCGTCCGACTTTGGGTGAAAAAAGAATACGCCATATCAGTTTCAAAGACATCAATACATAACGAGGCTCATAAGATATGAATGTCGATGCCAATGTACCGCCCACAACCAGAATGAAGCTAGAGAAACTTAAGAAAATAAAGTAGTTGTCGGTGCTTATCAGGATAGCGCCTAAAAATAGACCCATCGCGCCGAAAACACCAAATATTGTTGCGAAAGACATGGTCTTCCTTCCGTCGTCAAATTTAAAGAGCTGCGACAGTTCTAGCGCAGCTTTGGCGCAACGACGCCTCCTTGTTTATGTAGTGGGTCCCTATAGACGTTGCTTAAGAACCTTGACCAGACTATTTATATACAGACTAGTTAATAAAAAACAAATACATAGGTGTTTTTAAGTCGCTAAAATTTTTAGTTGACGATTTACCGTTCCCTGAAAGCTTCATATTTTAGTTTTAATATAGGACTGACGATATAATCCATAACAGTTTTTTCACCTGTCAATATATCGACTCCAGCTTGCATACCGGGCGTGATGGGCAAGCTACCTTCAGATGTACCTAAAAAGTTTTTATCAGTTTTGACAATGACTTGAAAATAGGGTGCCCCGTTCTCATCTGTACTTGCATCCGGGGCGACGCGGATAACTTCGCCATCCAGCCCGCCATAACGGGCAAAATCATAGGCGGAAATTTTAACCAATGCCCGCTGACCAACATTAACAAAGCCGCGTTCTGTTGGGTTAAGTTTGGCTTCGATGACTAAATTTTCGCCGATTGGTACAATTTCCATAATCGGTTCACCTGCGCGAACAACACCGCCGATGGTGTTGTTGACCATATTTTTAACAACACCATCAATGGGGCTTTTAATCTCGGCGCGAAGCCCTTGTTCATTGGCTTGGCTTAATAATTCAGTGATACGCGCGATGTCTTGTTCACTTTTACCTAATTGTTCTTGGGCTTCACGGCGGAATTTAATTTCACCTTCTTCAAGGCGGCGTTTTATTTCTTCGACGGCGGCTTTGGCTTTCGGCATCGCCGGTTTTAAGCTTTTTCTTTCGCCTTTAAGTTTTTCAACTTCGGACTGAAGCTCTAAATGGTCCATACGGGCTGTTAATCCCTCGGCCAATAAAGATTTAGACATTTTAAAACGTTCTTTAGCAAGTTTGTAATTCTGATTAACAGCTTGAGCGCGGGCGATGAGTTCTTCGACTTCTAATTCTTTTTGGCGCATTTGTTCTTCCATCACACGTATTGTCGAATTAAGTTCGCGCCGACGTGCCAAATACGCTTCGCGTTGAGCATTTTCCAAAGCAGGGCGCCGTCTTGCGATCTCTTCGGGGAATTCTAATTCATTCCCCGTGGCCTCGGCTGTTAATCTTGCGCGAACCAGTTTTTCACTATCCAGTCTAACTTGCAGTTCATTTACATTTGTGCCGCTGGACGCTAGATCCAGTTGTAGTAACGATTGGCCTTTGCGTACGGTGTCGCCTTCCGAAACAAATAAATCTTCGACGATGCCACCTTCCAAGTGTTGAATAACTTTAATTTTACCTTGTGGGACAACTTCGCCTTGGGCTGTTGAAACTTCGTCCAAGCGAACAAAAAATGACCATATAATCATGATCAGCACAAAAACCATCACCGGCCACGCTACCAAACGCCACGTCGGCATTTTATGGGACAGCATCAGCTGTTCCAATGGATCGGGTTGATGTGTGGTTTGGCTGTTTGCCGTCATCGTCGTCTCCGAATAAAATTACGGTTTACTTGGTTGGTTGTTTACTTGCTGCCGCATTGTGGTCAACAAGGTCAGCATAAGGATCATTGGGCTTTTTCTGAACATCTGGCGTATCTAATTTAAACATGTTGGCACCGGCTACGCTTGGATCAACACCCGGCTGTGGCTTAGGATTTAGTTCAGGTGCTTTTTGAGCTTGCTCCTTTGTCGGTTTTTGCGCTGTTGGTAGTTTCTTTGGCGCTGAAGCTGGTGAAGGTTTTGCCTGTTGTGATTTTTGTTGCTGTGGTCTGGCTTGTTGTTGCTGTGGTCTGGCTTGTTGTTGCTGTGGTCTGGCTTGTTGTTGCTGTGGTCTGGCTTGTTGTTGCTGTGGTCTGGCTTGTTGTTGCTGTGGTCTGGCTTGTTGTTGAACGGGTTTTTCAGCGCGCGGTTTTGCTGCTGCAGTTTGTTGGTTGGCCGATCCTGTTTTTGGGGCTTTGCCAAACAATTGAGGCAGGATGTCTTTTGCCGGTCCGGCGAGGGCCACTTTGCCTTTATCCAAGGCTACTAAGTCTTGGCAGGCGGCGAGCAAAATTGGGCTATGTGTAACAATGATAACGGTGCGTTCTTTACCAATATCGATCAAGGTTTTTCTAAGTGCTTGTTCGGCTTGCCTGTCAAGGCTACTGGATGGTTCATCCAATAACAATACCGGCGGATCACCTAACAAGGCCCGGGCAATAGATATTCTTTGCCGTTGCCCGCCGGATAAACGTGATCCGGCTTCACCAATTTCAGTGGCATAGCCATCGGGCAAATCGATGATGAAACTGTGTACGCCGGCTTCGGTGGCGGCTTTGATAATTTCGTCATCGGTGGAATTTGGAATACGATGGGCGATATTGTCGCGTACGGTACCGGCAAATAAAACACATTCTTGTGGTACGTAACCCATCCACCGTGCCAGTTCAGCCCGTGAAAATTGAGCTATATCTGCCCCGTCCAGCATCACTCGACCTATTGTTGGCGTATATAAACCTTGAATGACTTTTAAAAGTGTTGTTTTGCCGCTGCCGTTACGTCCGACCAATGCGTGAATACCTAATGAATGGATATTAACAACAACCTGATCGACAACAGGGGCTAATTCTTCGGCATAGGAAAAAGTTACATTTTCAACTTCGATGTGGCCTTTTGGCCGTTCCAAGTTAATTTCGCTTTCCGTACGGTCACTTGGTCCATCAAAAACTTCACCTAATCGTTCGACGGATTGTTTGAAACTGTTATAAGAACGCCATTGTCCAACCAATTGATTAAGTGGCCCGATCAGTCGGCCCGATAACATGTTGGTGGCGATCAACGATCCCATAGTCATCACACCGTCAATGATCATGACGGCGCCGACTCCGGTCATCATCACGGTTGTTAACATGGTCAGTGTGCCGCCAAAGCTTGAATAAAAATCTGATTTCGCGCCACGGGTAATGGCGTTGGCAATATTTTCTGCGTGTTTTTGTTCCCAATGGGGGCGCATGGCTCCATCTAACGCCAATGCTTTGATTGTTGTTCGTCCAGAGATCATTTCCGCGATCAGGCCGTCCCGGTTTAGTGTGCTTTCGCGTTCCTGTTCATTGGCCTCGGCCATGGCTCCGGCTGAACGCCAAGCGATAATCATAAATAATGGTAAAATAATTAATAAAACCCAAGCCACGGGCAAGGCGATGACCAAAATCAAGCCTAAAAACATGAAAGCAAAAGGTAGATCAGCTAACAATAATGCAGACGCACCGGATAAGGTGTTCCTGACAACATCCACATCGCGAAACAAAGATTGCCAGTAGTTTGCTGGTTTGGCTTCTAATGTTGAAAGTGGTACTTCCATCAATTTTTCAAACAGTTTACGCCCGACCATGACATCAATGCGTAAAGCCACCGTTTGTAAAATACGGGACCGGGCTTGGCGTAACACATAATCAAATATCAAAACGGCAATCATGCCTAGAACAAAGCCGATTAATGTGGAAAAACCTGAACTGGCAATCACCCGGTCATAGGTTTGCATGGTGAAAATAGGAACGGCCAAAGCCATTAAATTGACAAACGCCGACATGAACAACACTTCACGGAAGGTTGGTTTTAATGGATTTAAAAATGGTTTTAACCACTGTCGGGCGGCTTTGTCGCTCATATTGTATTGGATCACTTATATATTTTTCTTGTGAGTATAATTACATAACATAGTTTGCGCTGCGGCATATGATACTGATTTGATCGCCTTCTGACTATGACTGATTAATAATCTTTTTAAGATTTCCCTTGATTTCAATCGTCTGTCTGTTGACTATAAAGAAAAATCTAAGGGCGTCAGGGAAGAAAATAATCAATGAAAGCCATTTTTAATAGCCTTTTTCGGGTTGAACGATTAATTGGGTACGCTCTTGTCGCCACCTTTCTGTTCGTTTATTTGTGGAACCCTGGGCCCTTGGAATTGGCACGCTTGAAAGTGTTTGATTTTTATCAGCAAGCTAAACCACGTCCAATTCCACAACCTGCTGCAAAACCAGTCACTATTATAGATATTGATGAACAAAGTTTAGAAAGCATTGGGCAATGGCCGTGGCCACGCACTGTATTGGCGAAATTAACCTCAAATGTTATGCAAATGGGTGGTATTGTATTTGCGTACGATATGGTGTTTGCGGAACCTGACCGTTTAAACCCAGCCAGTTTTGCCGCGAATGTAAATGGATTGGATGATGCGACCAAAGATAAATTAAATAAACTCGTCAGTAATGATGACGTTTTTGCCAATGTTATTAAACGCAGCCGTGTGGTTATGGGCCAAGCGGGAAGAACATCAGAAACCGAAGGCACAAAAGGCCCCCCCGCATCGAGGTCTGTTGGTGTGCGCCGCTTAAAAAATGGTGCAGCGTTAAATCAAGTTGTCCTCAGTTTCCCAAGCATTGTGCGGAATATCCCTGTTCTTGAGGCCGCAGCAAAACACAAAGGTGCTGGTTTTGGCATGTTTAATGCCATACCTGATCAAGACGGAATTATCAGGAATGTGCCATTATTTTTTGCTCATCAGAAAAAAATATTCCCGGCTTTAACCGTAGAAATGCTACGTATTGCCACCGGACGAAAAACGGTCGCTGTGTTTACTGATGCAGCTGGTGTGAAAGAAGTGAGGATCGCTAAAGGGCTAACCATTAAAACCGATAAAGAAGGACGGGTTTGGCCTTATTTTTCGCGCTCTGATAAAGACAAATACGTCTCAGCAAGGGACGTCATCAACGGCACTGTGGATCCGGCTATGATTAAAAATAAAATGATCCTTTTGGGCACGTCGGCCGTAGGTCTTCGCGATATCAGATCGATCCCGACAGAACGTGATATCCCGGGGGTCGAAGTTCATGCACAATTATTAGAAGCCGTTTTGCAGAAAACGTATCTTGAAAGGCCAAATTACGCAGCGGGTGCTGAGCTGGCATTTATTTTATTTGGCGGTTTGATTATGATTGTTTTAGTGCCGTGGGTCGGGGCCAAATGGACAGGGTTATTGTTTGTTGTTACGGCATCGACGGCAGGCGGGTTGTCATGGTATTTATTCACTGATCAACTTGTTTTGCTGGATGCGAGTTATTCCATCGTCTCGACTTTATTAATTTATACGACCATGACTTATGTGGGCTACGCCAAAGAAGAAGCCGAACGGAAACAGACCCGTGATGCATTCTCCAAATATCTGTCCCCTGACATGGTTAAAAAAGTCGCGGGCAACCCTGGGGAATTGAAATTAGGTGGTGATCAGCGCGATATGACGTTGTTGTTTTGTGATGTGCGCGGGTTTACGACCATTTCTGAACAATTTGACGCGATTGGTTTGACAAGTTTGATCAATAAATTGTTGACGCCGCTGACCAACGTTATTCTGGCCCGTCAAGGTACTGTTGATAAATACATGGGCGATTGTATCATGGCGTTCTGGAATGCACCTCTGGATGATGAAAATCATGCTTATAACGGGTGTGTGTCGGCGCTGGCTATGTTGGCGGAAATGCAGCCTTTAAACGATCGCCTTGAAATCGAGGCCGCCGAAGAAGGCCGTAAACATATCCCCTTAAAAGTAGGGCTTGGCTTAAACAGTGGCCCGGCGGTGGTCGGCAATATGGGGTCCGATCAACGGTTTGATTATTCGGTGCTGGGCGACACGGTGAATTTAGCGGCAAGGTTGGAAGGCCAGTCAAAAAGTTACGGTGTTAATATTGTTATTGGCGAAAAAACCGAAGTTCAGGTTAAAGGGTTGGCGACGTTAGAATTGGACCTGATCAAGGTTAAAGGTAAAACCGAAGCTGTGCGGATTTATTGCCTGCAAGGTGATGAAGCTATGGCCCAATCTGAAGATTTTCGTAATTTGGAAAAACATCATATCCAGATGTTAGAAAGCTATGCCGGTCAAAATTGGGAATACTGCTTAAAAGAAATACAGGAATGTCGTTATCTGTGCGAACCGTTTGGATTGGATGGATTGTATGATTTGTATGAAACACGCGTTGCCGACTTTAAAGCCAACCCACCCGGCGACGATTGGGACGGTGTTTTTGTCGCCACCACCAAATAACGAGGTCATTCATTACTTCGACGTCATGACCCAGACGCCGTCCCAGTCTTTGGGCGGTTCGGCTTTCAGGTGATTGCAGCGTTCGATATAGGTTTCCGATAATTTATCCGCCGGGTTGGCTTTTAGCGTTTCATGAAACGATGAAATGGCTTTTTCCCAGTTGCCTTGCCTGTACAGGCGCACGCCTTCGTTAAAATAGTTTACCGTATCCATTAAATTCGGAAAGGTTTCCTCGGTGTGGTAATCGAGCACTTCAAATACGCCAACGGGTTCGGTCTTTCCTTTAACCACAACCATATCCACATCGCGTAGCCTGTATGTACCTTTTAACTTTGCCTTGGTGTATTCACTGATGAGAATCCTCGCTGAATACTGTTTACAGGCCGATTCTAGGCGGGCTGCTAAATTCACACCATCGCCAATCATAGTGAAATCCATACGCTTAGGCGATCCAATATTCCCCGATACTACGTTGTCGGTATTTAAACCGATGCCCATATCGAGCGGCAATTCGCCTCTGGCTTCGCGTTCGACATTCCATTTTCGCATGTCAGTGATCATGGCGATAGATGCACGCACGGCGCGGTCTTCGTCATCATCATGGGCGATCGGGATGCCAAATCCGGCCATGATAGCGTCACCGATAAATTTATCCAACATGCCTTCTTCGGCTGTGATGCAGTCGACCATGATGGTAAAATAATCGTTGAGCATGAGGACAGTACCTTGCGCCCCTAAACTTTCGGTCAACGTGGTGAAACCTCTGACGTCGGAAAAAAGCACGGTGGCCTCGGTGCTTTTTCCGCCCAAGAAATCGTCGCCACCTTCCATCAATTGATCAGCCAAGCCGGGGTCCATATAACGGGACATGGTTGATTTCATACGTTTTTCAGAGCTGATGTCTTCGATCATGATCATTGAACCCAAACATTTGCCATCAGGGTTCATCAGCGGCATCAGGTTGATGTTGACGGATAATGTTTCTTCGTCAAACTCCATTTCCGCATCCATGAAAATATCTGCTTGTTCTTCGTCTTCGACTTTTTTAATTTTTTCTAAAACCCAGACATTGTTATTGATGAAAAACTCTTCGGCTTTTTTACCGATGACGTCGTCTATTTTTGATTTTGTGATCGATAACCCGGCTGCGTTACAGGTGACGATTTTTCCATCGTCGTCCATGGTGATGACGCCGTTGGACATACTTTCTAACATGCTTTCGTTATAGTTTTTCATGTTCTGTACGTCTTCGAACAGTTTGGCGTTTTCTAATGCTATGGAAACTTGCGCAGTAAACGCTTTCAGGCGGCTCTCGTCTTCGTCGTTAAACGGGCCACCGCTTTTGTTTAACACTTGTGTCACACCAATAACCTTGCCATCTTTGTTGGCAACGGGCACACATAAAATCGATCTTGTAAAATATCCGGTTTGTTTATCGAATGCTGGATTAAAACGCAGATCAGCATAGGCGTAAGGAATATTGACCGTAACCCCTGATGAAAACACAGCGCCTGCGATGCCCGCCGAATTGGGCAGGCGGATTTCACCAATGCTGTCACCCATGGCAACGCGGGAAAATAATTCGTTTGTTTTTTCATCGTTTAAAAATAATGTGGACCGGTCCGCCGATAACATGCGGGTGGCTTCTTTCATGACTTTGCTTAACAACGACCCCAGTTCTAATTCGGATGTGACATCGGATACGATATCCAGAAATTCCAGCTCTTTTTCTCGGCTTTTTTTCATGCGCTCGACGAACTGTGTGCTTTGCAAAGCAACACAGGCTTGGGTAGTCATGGCTTCCAATAAATTTAAATCATCTGTGTTGAAATGGCTGTCAATTTTATTCAAAATCTGGGTAACGCCGATAACTTCACCTTTGACCGTTGTGATCGGCGCACACAAAATGCTTCGAGTTTTAAATCCTGTTTGTTCATCAATGGTGCGGTTGAAGCGTTCGTCATTATAGGGATTTTCGATGAGTTCGCCTATGGCGCTGTGGAATACGGCTCCGGCAATACCGGTGTTATTCATGATGCGTATTTCCCTGGAAAAATTACCTTGGGCTATGCGTGAATATAACTCCTCTGTGACGGGGTCGTTTAAAAATAAAGTACCGCGTTCGGCTGATAATTCTGTCGTGGTAATAGAAATCAGCGTTTCTAAAACCTCATCCAGACTTTCAATGGCAGCCACCCGCCTAGACAGTTCCAGTAACATTTCCGCTTGTTTTAATTTTTTTTGTGCCCGCTCGAGCACCGCATTGCTTTCCGGTTTACGGCCAACGCGTTCTGGTTTAGGTTTTCGTACTATTGGCTTTGTGCTTCGGGGTTTTGTCGAAGATGTTCTATCATTCATGACTTTTCTCTAACTCATCTCGCATTCTTGCGATGGTTTGTTGCAGTTGGCCTGTTTCGTCTCTGTTGGTTCGTGCTTGTTTTTCGAGTTTATCTTGGTGATCGAATTTGACGGCTTCTAACTCATCACGCAAGCTTTGTGCCGTCTGTCGTAACTCCTGAATTTCTGAACTGCCTTTGGATACGGCCTTCTGCACACTTTCTTCTTTGTCAATGCGCAAAGTTTCAAGCTCTTCACGTAATGCCTGTGCCGCCCCGCGCAGTTGAGTAATTTCATCGTGGAAAGCTGATGCGGTTTTTTGTACTTCTTCGGCCATTTGGTTTTGAATGCGTTCTAATTCATCACGTAATGCTTGGGCCGTATTTTTTAGCTGGTTGATTTCGCTCTGGGAATGGCTTTGGGCTTCTTGTACGGCTTGGGCTTTATCTAAGTTCAGGTTTTCCAGTTCTTCGCGCAACGCCGAGGCCGTAGTTTTTAGCTGAATAATTTCATCACGGTTATTGGATACAGCTTTTTGAACCTTGCTGGCGCTTTCGGCACGGGTGTTTTCCAGTTCTTCGCGCAATGCCAAAACCGTACTTTGTAAATGGCGGATTTCAAGCTGCAATGATTGCAGCCCATCATCCATCGACGCAGGTTCATTTGACGTTTTCGTGTCGATCTGTGATTTAGCCAAAGTCGTCCCTTAAAAAGTACTGTATTAAATAGTCAAATCATTACAATAGAGGATTAGTGTTAACGTAGTTTTACTCCGACAGGAAATATAAATCCAGTTATGAGCACTTTATGTCGCGATTGTTATCATAAAATTTCAATTGGTGCTGAACACAATCATGCAGCCGTTTGTTCAAACTGTGGTGGTGGGCGGTTGGTTGAACACAGCGAATTAGATACATTGTCGCTTGCACATATTGATTGCGATGCTTTTTTTGCTAGTGTTGAAAAACGTGACAATCCGTCTTTACAAGGAAAACCCGTCATTGTTGGCGGCGGCGATCGGGGTGTTGTCGCCGCTTGTTGTTATATTGCTCGTATTCATGGTGTACGTTCGGCTATGCCCATGTTCCAAGCCTTAAAACGGTGCCCTGATGCGGTTGTTATTAAACCAAATATGGATAAATATAGGGACGCAGGGCTTGCCGTTCGTGAGTTAATGAAAAATGTAACGCCATTGGTGGAGCCGATTTCTATTGATGAAGCTTTTCTTGATTTATCTGGTACGGATACCCTGCATGGACACCCCCCAGCGTGGACATTAGCAAAATTGGTCGATGATATTGAAAATAAAGTAGGGGTATCGGCTTCTGTAGGATTATCGGTTAATAAATTTTTGGCCAAATTAGCTTCCGATCTGGATAAACCACGCGGGTTTTCAGTGATCGGGGCAAAAGAAGCCAAATCGTTTCTAGCCGATAAACCCGTCTCTATGTTGTGGGGAGTGGGTAAATCCTTGTGCCGCAAACTAGAAAACCATGACCTTCGCACTATTGGGCAAATCAGCGCTTGTGAGGAAAATTGGTTGATCCAAAAATTTGGCAGCATAGGCCATCGGCTAAAACTTTTCTCAAGCGGCGAAGACGACCGCGTTATACAAACGGGGCAGGCGGCGAAAAGTATATCAGCCGAAACAACATTTAACGCCGATGTCCAAGACATCGAAACTTTGGACCGACATTTATGGCAGTTATGCGATAAAATTTCCACACGGTTGAAAAAATCCGACCTGTCGGCAGGTGGGGTAATTTTGAAACTTAGGCGGGCTGATTTTCAATTGATCACCCGATCCCGTAAATTATCGGTGCCAACTTATTTAAGCGAGGATATTTATAATGCATTACGGGGATTGCTGGATAAAGAAGCCGATGGTCGCTTTTTCAGGTTGATCGGTGCCGGCACGCAAAAACTAGGTTCGATTGATGATGCCCGGATCGGGGATTTGTTGGACAGCGGTCATGTCAGCCGTGCTCGAATTGAGCAAGCTATTGATCAAGTCCGAGCTAAATTTGGATCTGACGTGATTGGTAAAGGTCGCGGCTGGGACAAGGGTAAACAATAGTTTACCAGTTTTTACAGCGTTTTAAAATTTGCAAATAGGACTGCGCCGTATCAATGCGCCCGTTACGAAGATCCAGAGCTTGAGAGAATTTTTTGGTAATCGGCAACATGGTTTTTTGTATATCTTGTTGTATAGCTTGAGCACCTCTTTCAGGCGTGCGAGCTGTGATCGGTTTTAGGCGGCGCACAGCTTTTTGTAAATTAATATTAAATTTTGGTGTGAATTCCCGTAATGTTCTTCGGAAAATATCAACATGCGTCATTTCATGCTCACGAATGATGTTAAATTCACAACTGTAACGTTGATATTCCCGGGCAATAAAAACATTAAACTCATCAAACCCTATGGTGGCTTTGATGAGTGTCGGCTGTATGCAATAAAGCCCATTGGGCATTTTTTGTGTAAGGACTCTGGTTTGGCTAAGAAATGATGTGTTTGTTAAGGTCAATCCAACCGGTTGCCATCCGGCACCGGTTGCCGATGACCCACTTTGTCCGCGAATGGATAATAGTTGTCGCCGATTGCGTCCGGTGCTGACTTTTATGCGGGCTTTTTTAATACGTAGTGATACTTCAGGTGGTGTATTGGTTGATCTGCATTGGGACCTTGGTGATTGAGCTTCGGACGAATGTGGTTTTATGAACACAAAAACCAGTACAATTGAAAACCCAATAAGTGATACTTGAAAAAACCGCATATCTTTATAGTTACATTCCGTTTATGGGCTTGGGAATTCACGAAACTGTGTATCCATCATTTTGTTCCAGTCTCCATGGCGGTGTTGGCAGATGTTTGTTAACGATGGATACCACGGTGAATTTTTTCCTTTTAACATCCAAATCCAATCGGCGCGATAGGGATGCAAAACCCATGTTTTAACATTCAAAGCACCGGCTAGATGTGCGGCCGTATTAGGAACGGTGATGACCATATCCATAGCCGTTGTTTGTGCTGCGGCTCCATCGATGTTTGTCAACGGGTCAATGTCAGAATCAAATAATATTTGGCAACTGTTTTTGCAGTTAAATTGATCTATTTCAGATTTTACGCTGCCATATTGTAAACTGATAAATCCCGTATCTTTATCCATGTGCCGGAGCAACGGCCCCCAATCCTCAAGCGATGCACTGCGTTGATGACGGTTAGCGTCAGATCCGCCCTGCCAAGATAATCCGATTAACCGCCGCGCCCCTGTTTGTTGGCGGTAGCGCTGTTTCAATTGGTTTGATAATTTATCGTCCGCTGCAAGGTAGCCTGAATGTGGTTTGAAATCTTTATATTCTTTGCGAAAATAACGCGGCAAACTCGCGATGGCTATTTGCACATCAAACGTCATTTTTAAATTATTTTCCGAGCGGGGTAAAATATGTAAATTTTCAAATGATCGTTTGAAAAGTGGCGATAGGCGTGGTTCGCATTCAAGCGAAATATGATCGCTTTTTTTTGCCAAATCATTCAACAGTCCTGCGAACAAAATCTCATCGCCGATGCCCTGTTCCCCCCAGATCACTATTGTTTTCGAACCCAAATCTGTGCCATCCCAAAACGGGGCTTTAAAAGCACGTTGGGATGGTGCTGTTGGCATTTTCCAACGCCATTCGTAATCGTCCCAGCATTTCTCTAAAAGCCCAAGGGCTGAGTAGGCAAAGCCACGCAAACAATGGGCTGTGGCATCATTTTCTGTTTGATTAATGACGTTTTCAAAACACTTGATCGCACCCTTATGGTCATTTGATTGGTAAAGTGTATTGCCTAAATTTTTTAATAAAACCGGATCCATTGGTTTTTGTTCAAGGGCGGTTTGATATAACCGGGCGGCAGCCACAGGATTGCCTGATGCCAGATGAGCATTGGCAAAATTATTTCTTAATCCCGGTGTGTCCGGGTTAATGTCATGAGCTAGGCTGAAAGCTTCAATGGCTTTATCGTAGTCAAATATGTCAATCAGAGCCGCACCAAGATTATTCAGAACGCCCGAATCGTTCGGTGTTTTTTTTAAAACCCGTTTGTATAAATGAATAGCGGCGACGGGATTATTCCCAACATGGCGTTGTTGCGCTTTTATGAGCAAATGCCGAGTGTGTTGCATCCTGATCTAAAGTCCATATCTTGAGTGAAATAGCCGTAGGCATGTATAACATATTCAAGGATGTTTTTGATGGAAAAAAGAAAACTTGCTATGCTGTGATGGGCGTTCCGAATGAAAATAGTGCGGAACGCCCGATAACAGTCTGATTTATGCGGCTTTAACGGCAATCCCTTGGGCTTTGGAAAGGGCTTCGGCAAAATCTTTTTCTGGATCCGCTGTTAACAATGTGGGTTGGAAGCGGATGCTCTGGGTATCGTTCACACCGATAAAATCAAGCCACCAACCAAGATAACTTGAATGAAAGTCAGTTCCAAATTGCGCCGCCGTCCCCAGAGCCCACACTCCGCTTGTGTAAAATACGGTAGCTTTTTTGTTTTTCAACAGACCTTGGTACCCGGTTTCTGGGGCAAACCCAAAAAGCAAACCCGGCTGGGTGATGATATCGATATATTGTTTTAAACGGTAAGGAATACCACCGTTCCACATGGGCACGCTGAGTACATAATGATCAGCGGATTTAAAGCGTTCTGTAATTTGCACGATTTCATCCCATGCTGATTGGGCTTTATTATACATCTCGCCAACACCAAAAAAAGTCATTTTAGCAGCCGCGCTGTCGCCGTCGAAATCAGGTAGAGGGTAGTCCCATATATTTAACATGTCGATTTCAGCATCAGGGTTTTTAAGCTGTTCGGCTTTGACAAAGGCTTGGGCCAAAGCGCTGGATTTGGATGAGTCGCCCCGTGGGGACGATGCAATGTGTAAAAATTTTGTCATCTGTGTTTCCTTTTTTTATGGAAGAGAGTGGAAAAGGCCAATATTTGCCATTAGATAAAATAACTGTTAAAAATGTATTTAGATGGTTGTTCATTATGCAGTAACTTGTCAAGTCGATTTTTGGTGGTTATTTATATGTGGCGATGTGAAAATGTCCTTCAATGAGTGAGGAGCCTTGAGAAAATTGATAAAGTCATCCCGTCCTGATCCGTTTTTTATTGCAGATGATGTGGCGCTTGATCTGTTGAACAGCGTTGCCGCCCCGTGGGGTCAGCACATTGAATGGATTTCAAATGGCCAAGACCTGATCTATTGGCTTCAACAAAGCGGGCTTGTTCCAGAATCTGTTGCCTTGGATCTGCGTCAATACACAGCGACCGAAGAGCTTGATGCAGTGGTTTTAAAAGTACGTGAACTCAGAGAATGGTTCAGGACATTTGTTGCAGCCCATGCAGGAAGTGCTATTGATTCATCCGTACAGCCCGATACTTCTCTTTTGAATATTTTGTTGGCCCGTGACCAGAGCTACGTGCAGATAGAAATGAACACATCAAAGGGCGAGGAGGCCTTGCCTCAATTGCAACGTCACCGTCGTTGGCTTGGCCCTGAAAGCGTGCTGGTACCGATTGCTGAATCCATAGGAAATTTTATATGTAATGGTCAATTTGAACGGGTAAAAAAATGTCAGGGTATAAACTGCACCCTGTGGTTTTATGATATTAGCAAAAATCATACCCGACGTTGGTGTACGATGACTGTTTGCGGGAACCGTGCCAAAGCCGCAGCTCACCGGGCAAAAAAGAAAAAGCTTTAATCAAGCCTTTACAGAATAATATTTTTATTGAACTAAAAAGATAAATAGTGATGCTAACCTCAGTGGGTCGTTTTTTTTATGGAGATATCGTTATGAACGAGCAATTTTCTGAACTTGAAAAAGTCATTCAAATATATTTCGATGGGCTTTTTCATAGTGATATTGTTCGATTGAAAAAAGCTTTTCATCCAGAAGCCCAGTATGTCTGTGCAACTGCGGATGAACTCGTCAAGTTATCCATGGATGAATATTTTCCAATCGTTGATAAACGTCCATCCCCGGCAAGTTTGGGGGAATCGCGCCAAGATAAAATCGTATCTATAGAATTTGCAGGCCCTAACACAGCCTTTGTGCGGCTAAATTGTGCTATAGGAAATAGGTATTTTACGGATTTTTTAACGTTGATTAAAACCAAAGGCCGTTGGCAGATTATAGCAAAAGTATTTCATTATGACGTGCAATAACGAAACTTGGCACTTGGCGCCAATAATGCCATCGGCCATTTTTGAGGTGAATATGACTTCGTTTGTTACCCAACATGTATCCCAAAACACACTGGCATCAGGAGCCAACAAAAATCAATATATGCTAAGTCATTGATAAAAAAAGAAAAAGGGACGCACTTACGTGCATCCCTTGATCAAAAAATGGCTCCGGCGGCAGGATTGGGAGCCAATAATGCATATTATTAAGTAACTGATAATAAATGATAATAATATTTTTACGTTTTAATTGTTACCCAAGATGTTACCCAGTTTGTTACCCAAAATCTGCGAGCTCCAACGCAGCCAATTTTTCTTCTCTGAAAACGATTTCTTTATTCAGCCTAGAAAAAATTGGCATATAGGATTCACCAAAACGACTAACGATCACCGCAGCATCTTGCCGGGCCTTAATTAGTTCTTTGATGGTGGGTTCAAGGGGCTTCATTTTTGGTTATCTCATCGACTAATCAGGCGGCAGAGTTAAATTTTTTTCGTCAACATGATGGCTAGTTGGTTTCGCGCGTTTGTGCCGTTAAATTTTGCTTTAACTTTGGCTTTTTCTTGCCAAGATACAGCATCATCATTCGCCAAAACTTCAGCAATTTGATCGGTGTGATCTGGGTGGCTGTTCACAGCCTGTGCCGTGGCTGTAAATATAAAAGACCGCAAATCACCAATTGTTTCACCATATGCCATCATCACGCGATTTTGCGGGTTGTTATTAAATTGTTTACGGCGTCAATTCTTTCGCCAAGCCAAGGTTGCGGCTTCGATGCCGGAGCAGACGGATAAATATCTCATGCCGGAAAATCCGTCCAGCGCTTGCCGTCCAGTTTCGGCGTTTCGATCACGCCCTTGCGGGCATTGCCGGGCATTTGTTTGAGGAAAAAAGCTGTTCCTGTTTCCTGACACTGGTCACGCAAATCCCGAGCCCAGTCCTCATTATAAGGCCGCGCACCGGGGCCGGATTCTGCGCCACAGATTACCCAGTCGAGGAAATCTAAATACGTCACAGGATAAGAGCGGCCAGAATTAAAACTAATTGGTCCTATAAAACTAATTGGGCCTAATTGCGGCTCAACAGACAGTCCGCAAACAACGGCTGGCGTATCAAGTAGTTTAGGAATATCGCGGTCGGCTTCGGTCTGATTAACCACGGTGATCAGCAACCACACATTTGGATACCCATCGCCCCAGTCGGGCGGTAACATTTTTTGAACATTGCCGATGCGTTTGGTGAGGATAATCCAATCCAGATGCGGCGTTGCTTTAATCAGATTGAACAGATCGGCGCGCCATTGTTCAGGCACCCGGTTGTCGAAAACGTCCCCCATCGATGCGCAAAAAACTTTGATGCGTTTTCCGGATTTTTCGGCTTTGCGGTTCCATGAAAGAGGCTTTTTCCAGTTCGCTTCACTGGTCCGGCGTGGTAAGGTGTCGCCATCCCAGTGATTGCCACCAAACCGTTTATCTATCGCAGCTGCATAACAATTGTCGCAACCGGGCGACATCCGAAGGCAACCTACCCACGGATTAAAAGTATTGTCCGTCCACGCTATTTTTGAGTTTTCAGTCATTTGATTAACCCCCTTAATTTTGCGGTTTGCTCAATGTGGTCAAGAATTACTATACTTTCCTTACCTAGCAATTTGCTATGGTATCCCTCATTTGACCAATGCAACCGCGCTTTTGTAATTGTAAAATTACGACAACCCGCGCGAATCATTAACTCGCCATTTTTTACCCACCCAACAAACCGATAACCATCATTGCGACAACCGCCATCGATAAGATAGACATTGCGTAAATCAGCACCACGTAAATTAGCATTGGTTAAATCAGCACCATGTAAATTAGTATCGCTTAAATTTATATCACGTAAATTAGCACTAATTAAATCGGCATCGCTAAGATTAGCCCTACAAATAGTGGCCCCATGAAGATCGGCCCCATAAAGATTAGCCCTACGAAGATCGGCCCCGTAAAGATCGGCCCTACGAAGATCGGCCCCGTAAAGATTAGTCTTACGAAGATCGGTCCCACAAAGATTGGCCTCGCTAAAATCGGCCCTACGAAGATTGGCCCCATAAAGATCGGCCCTACGAAGATCGGCCCCGTAAAGATTAGTCTTACGAAGATCGGTCCCACAAAGATTGGCCTCGCTAAAATCGGCCCTACGAAGATTGGCCCCATAAAGATCAGCCCTACGAAGATCGGCCCCGTAAAGATTGGCCCCATGAAGATTAGCCTTACGAAGATTGGCCCCATAAAGATTAGCCTCGCTAAGATTGGCCTTATTTTCAATAGCCCATTTAACAGCAAGTCCTAATTTTATGTGCGGCGAAGCGTCTTCGCTGCTATCAATTTCGGCCGTGAATTGAACTCTGCCGCTAAATTTGTTTTTGATTTCGTATTTCATTTGTCCTGTCTTCCTATTTTCATAAATATTCATCCACCCGGACATTGTTTTGGTTTCGCGCGGATTGTGCCTTGGACAGTATCCAGTCGAGGCTTTTGCGATCGTCGGCGCTTAACATTTACGCCGCGTCCGGAGGCGTCATTTGGTCCGTATCGGGGCCGGGCCAGCCGTCGTCCTGTTTTGTTGGTTCCGGGTCTGGCTCGGCTGCCGTCAGCGGTTCTGCGTCAGATGGTTCCGTGGCGTCCGTTGCTTGCGCCCCGGCCTGTGCATTGATGGCGGCGGCGGTGACATTGTTTGCGGGCGGGAATTCGTCGTCTTTGTTAATTTCACCATTTCGGATGGATTTAAAAATGACACCAAATTGTGCAACGTCATGGGCTGTCCAATTTTCGGATGCGCGTCCGATTTTCTTTTCAAGCTGTTTCTGAATGATGCCGAGTGTGTCAAAAGCCCCGATAGCGTCAGCGATGCGTTGCGGTAACGGTTTTCCTCCTCCATTTGCAATGGTGCTGTTGCAAATCTCTTTTGCTTCTTCGACAAACCATGGTGGCAAAACTGAAAAAATACATTCGCGTAAACGTCGCGCACCTTGGTTGGCATTATTTTCGTAAACGTCGCGCATGTCGGTTAGGTTTTTTGGCCCGCCTTTTGTGTCGCGTTTATGTGGCACGATGAAGACCAGTTCTGACCGGGCGTTGGTTTGCAAGTCCCATGCATAGGCTAACATTTCCGATTGTGAATATTGATCATCACGGCGCAGTTCTTTGACGCCATAGACAACATTACCCCAAATTCGGGCTAATTCACGGGCCATGTGAACGGATGCGCCTGTGACCTGTTTTCCTGCTCGCGGGAACCTGAAAAATGCCCGCTCTGCTAATCTCTGCATAGAACACGTTTCGCGCATGGCGGCGATTGCTGTGGCGTCGTTGCGCGGGTATTGCCGGGCCAAGACGATGGCGCCTTGAACTTCGGCAACAGCGCGTGATTGCTCAACGGCAGTCCCTTGGCCAACACGATCAGGTGCCGGGGCTGGCGGATGATGTGGTGCGCCGCCGTTGGTTGGGGGGCCTTCGTTATGGTGCTGGGGAACATTGGTGTTCATAATAATTTACTCCGCTGCTTGTTGTTGTGTGTCGTGTGGGCGCTGCAATGCGCCGGATAATGCGAACGCGCCAAATTCGTGGGCTTGTTCGAGGTTGTTTTCAAAGTATTTTGGTGGTCCGATCGTTACGACGTCGGGATTATAATCCGCCGACCAGTCGCCGGTTCGTTGACATTCGGCAAAAATTGACCGCGCTTTCAGTGCGGCCATACGCCCCCATTCCAGATAGTCGGGCGATAATTGCGCTACAGTGACGATGTGGGGCGGGGCGGTTTCCTGAAAAACAAACAGAAATTGCGGGTCGTCACAAAGCCCAAGAGTTCGGATGCCGTCAAGGTACCAAGCGGCTTGCAACCAATATCCGAGGTTAGCTGTTGTCCGGGTTAGGTCGTCTTCGGTGACAGTCTGGCGGCATGTTTTATAATCGGCGAACAGGTTGCCCGTGGGCATCCAGTCAAGGCGCGCCCGGCACATGATCCCGGTATCTTTGCAGCGCCAGAATAAAGACTGTTCAGGTTTGCCGCTTTCAAACAGTTTGCCCGCAAAAGCGTGATCTTTAACGGCCCGTGCCATGTCTTCGGCTTTGTTGAAATCTTTTTGCAAAATCGGAATGTGGCCAGCATCATAGGCGGCTTCTTTATGGGTGTTTGAATTTGTCCCGGCGTCCATTTTTCGGTTCCATGCCGGGGCGTTGACAACGTCGATTTCATCACCTTCGCCCAATACAAGTTTGTGCGCGACGTGGCCGAAGTCGTAATGGTTTTTATGTTCGGGCTCCGTGCGGCGGTCGTAATCAAACTTTTTCGGGCATCCTTTAAACGGAACCGGCATCAATAGTTTTGCGCCTGAATTCGATAGCGAACCTTCCGGGCACGGATCGGCGTGATAAACATCGTTCGGGATATCGTAGACACCGGGCTCGGTGATTTTGATTTTTTTGGTCATTACTCTTTGCGCCCTGTTCCGTTGCAGTAGATACATTCCCCCATTATTTTGTAAGAATACCCTACCGATAGACGTTCGTTCCCACTGCCACCGCAATGACCGCAAGGCCGCTTGGCTAATTCACGATGAAGTTCGGCGCGCAAACGATCTACCTCTTTTTCTTCCCAGCCAACATTCTTCGTGCTCTCGACATAAAGGGTGTGTTGATCGCTTCCTGCGCTGAGTTCACATATTTCTGCAACATCTTCGATTTGTTTCTCTGTCGCGGATATTCCCGCTTCACCAAAAGCTTCTTCTATGCAGATAATCCATAAGTTGTTTTCAGTCATTGGCTCATTGCCTCCAGTATTTGAATTTCTAAAACAAGTGCGACGGCGAACACGGCGGCGATGAATAACGCGATTTCCCAAATTTGTTTTGCTGTATTTTTCATGGCAGTCACGCGGCGGTCGGTAGGTGAGGGGGTGGCGGTTGCGGTGCTGGGCTGTCGTCTTTTGCGCCCCACTGTTTCAGGAACCGCCACGCCTCACGTCGCAAACTTTTGTTGCTGTATATGCGACAAGTAACAATATCAATCGCCTGTTCTCGTAACTTGCTAACCGTCGTGGCGTGGCGGGGGTTCATGCTGCTACCCTTTCTTCGAAGGCGTCAATTTCGTTGTTTAGATCATCTTCGACATCGGCGGCCATTTTGATTGCGGTTTCGATGGCATCAACGGCATAATCCGACACCGTATAATTAATGCCGCGCATGATGCTTTCGGCCTGTTCAAGAAACGCCCGCGCTTTTGCGACCTCGGCAATTTCCTTGGTGGCTTCGATTTCGTCAAATGTGCATGTGATCGTCGTCATTTTGAAAACCCTTCATTTGTTTGATGAAGGCATTGTACCAAATTGGAACATCTAGTCAACATAAAAATGAACCATAATGGCACAATAATTTTAACAAATGTGGAAAACCGCAGGGCTATCGCGGTTCAGGAGAACTATTCAGGCAATAAAAAACCCGCCGAAGCGGGGCTGGGTGGAGGCTATATTGATATTATTTTCCGTTATTTCGACCTTGAATGAACTTGCCTACAATGCCAACCAATGGCGCGCCAGCCAATAATCCGGCTACAATCGGCTCCCCCAACACCACAAGGATAACTGACCCCGCGATACAAACTATACCCATTATAAGTCCGTAGTTTTGACCTTTGCTTTGGTCGTTGGCTTGTGTTTCAAGGGCGTCGCTTTCCCATTTTATTCGATGGTCCTGTTCTTTTTCCGCCATTGTTAAGATGCGTTCTGCGCTTCCTGGGAGAACTTCATTATATTCATTATACATACTTGGGGGCGGTAACGGACCTGAGAATGCCGCAGCTTCAATAACAGATACGCGCACGCTTTCTGGCAGCTTATCAAGGATTTCTTGAGAAGGAATATCTAACGACTTCTGCGCTACGGCTTGTTGGGCTTGATTACTTTGCTTTTGTGGCTTTGAGTGTTTTGGTTTCTTCATGATACCTTCCAAACGCTCTATACATATCACCACCAATGCGTCTTTGGTCCTGATATTGCGCATTCCGCGGGTAAAGCGGAGGATTAAATACTGTCGCCCCGACAGCACTTAGCGCACCAAGGCCCATAAAAAAACCACGGACAAAATTGCCGCGAATGGCTCTGTATTGTTGTTTGCGTGACATTCTAATATCTCCTGTCTTGGGCTACCTATAATCACATATAGTCAATATGACAAGAATTGTTTAATTTGCCGCTGTTTATATTCTAGCACAAACCTTCCTGCTTTTCATCCTCTCAATTATCATCATAACACACTTATGTACTTTTTCCGTAACGCGTTACTTTTTGTTTAATTCTTTTTATATTTCTTCAAATATTTTCTGGCTATTACAATTCGATTAAATGCTCTCCAGATCGAACCAAAGCCGTTCACCGTTGACTGAATTCGAAGTACCATTTTCAATGCATTCCTCAAATTCTACCTTTTCTAACGGCATAAAATCACCATTTTCCCAAAATCTTGTTGACAGGATTTGAAGCTTTGCATCGGCAGTGATTTGCCACTCGGCCAAATTAGCGCCAGAAGCATTTGTAATGGTAAGCTGGATAGCCTGTTGCTTGTCGCCGCTAATTGCCATTATCTGCTGCCGTGTGAGACGTTGTCGCCATTGTCTTTTTATAATATCGGACGCTGCCCCATATGCAGACGGCAATTATAAACAATTCCAGCACGTTCGATACGAAGGCCGGTGCCCTGTACAATTCTTTGGCAAAAAGTTTCCAAATCGTTGTCATAATTGCGGCATACCCAGCAAAACCCATAAAGGCTGCCAAAAGTTGAAAATTGCCTTCCTTGCTGACTTTGCCCGACCAGTGACCGGCATTGATTGCCATCCCGGCACGGGTTCCCATAGCAATGCTGACAAAAATAATAAAATTCCCCAAAGCGGTAAACGTGCCATCGCTTTCCTGATCATAAAATTGGTATACGGTTGTTACCGAATACCCAAAATCTATCCAGGTTTTTAGGCCAAAGGTATAAGCGACGCCCTCAAGCGCAAACATCGCTATATAAACTGTTGCTAACCCTACAGCCCAAGCCAATGTAAGCCTCATTGTAGTTACACCCCCAACAACTCATTCATGATCAGCATCTGATGTACGGGCTTTTTCTTCCATTGAAATAACAATCATTACTAAAAGGAATAAAAAAAAGGCTAAAATTCCCATTACAAAAATAGGTCCATCAGCGCGAGATATGCGGTCTGGCATTGCTAAAAGTATTCCAAATATCCAGAATGCCAGCGCGCCTATGCTGGCAATAAGTAAATTGGCTAATTTTTGTCTCTTTTTATTTAAAAAATATTCTTTCATTTTTCTCTCCATGTGTTACTTCGGCTTCACCCATGCCACCCGCGCGGCCCAGTCGAGGGCAATGTTTTCTTTTGGTGGGGCGTTGAATGAAATCAGGTTGAACATATTCGTTTCTGATCCGCGTTGCAGCGTTTTGACCAACATTGGCCCGTCTGTAATCTGAACGACACAGGCTTTGCCCCAACAGCTATCAAGTTCAGAAAAGCCGTCACGGGTGTAAAACAAAACGTCGCCTGACTGATAAAGCGGGTACATACTTTCACCTTCAACAATGACAGCAACAAATTTCCTATTGTCTCCCGGTGGCGATTCGACGGTATCAAAGCCGAAGCCTTTCGGGTGGTCGTCGATGGGGTAGATTTCAGCCCCAGCGCCGACATAGCCGACTATCGGTGTTAGGCGCTCCTGCAAGTCTGTCGTTTTATAGAAAAGATCTGTTGGGTGGCAATTAAGATAGGGAGCAAGGACTTTTGCCCATTTCATACTCAATTCTCTTTTGCCGCTTTCAAGACGCTGAATAGTCGAATGTGTCGTCCCTGCAAGGGCGGCCAATTCTTCTTGGGTATAGCCTGATGCCGTACGCAAATCGTGTAAATAATTTTCCATGATGGAATTTGGCACATCTCTAAGAATAATTCTCCGGCCAATATGGTACATTTTCTCTTGCCTAAAATGTTCCATACTGGTACATTCCTTTTATGAAATTGAAAACATACATGCTTGAAAACTGCATTGGGCCGTCAAAACTGGCGCAAACCCTTGGTGTTAACCACGCTACGGTTATTCGTTATCGGGATGGTGCGCGGATTCCAAGCCCGGCAATTATGCTTAAAATTGTTCAAGCCACGGACGGCGACGTTCAGCCGAATGATTTTTTCAACATCCCGGAGAAGGCGGCATGAAAGGAATTACGATGACTGATAAGAAACTCCCCCTTACCACAGAACAAATCGCGCACTATCGGTCCGTTTGTTTGAAATTGTCCAACGATATTGCAGTTGGCGAGGAAGCGGTAAAGCGCGCAAAATTGTACGAAGAATTTATGTTTGCGGATTATCCGGAAATCGACACGCCCCTGAGACCGGCAAGCTGGACGGTTAACGAGGCCGCTGTTTCTGACCCTCAGCAATAACCCGCGCAAGGTAGTCCAAATTATGATCCATCCGAGATATAGCCGTCGCAATATATTCAAGAGAGTGTGCAATCCTTTTTGCAGAATCGTCTTCATTGACGTTCGGGTTGAACGGAAAAGTGACGTTTTGTCCGGAACTGTATTTAAACATAACAATTTCTTTTCTGTTGAGAAGGCTCAAACCTTGGCGGCCCCCTTTTTTATTGGGGGTCCGTTCTCAACAGTAGCGCGGGATCGTGACGGAGTCACTTGTGGGGGTGTTTCTGTGTCACGCATCCCGCGCACCTTTTATCAGGACGAGTTCGGCGATGGCGGCGGCTGGCCGGTCGCCCCGGTCGAGGGCTTCGGCGCGGAGAATGGCAGCGTCCGGCAGCCCCGCTTGTCTTTGTTCGTTCGTTTTTTTAATCGGCTTTTCCATAATTTCAATCTTTCACAACCCGGAGCGCATTAAAATGATCGACCCGCAAGCAATTACCCATGATATCGTCGCGGAAACTTTCTGTGATGCGTTCAGGCGTCGGGTTGGATCAGGACCAAACAAAGTACGTCTCGATGATTTATCCGATTTCGTTGCCATCGACGTGCGCACTTTGAAGGCATGGCGCGACGGGCAGTCATCGCCACAAATTCACATGCTTTTGAAATTGGCTGCTTATTTTGGCCCGGCCTTTATGTCGGAAATTCTTTGCCCGGCTGGGCAAGGCGGTGTTGATGTTTTAGAGCCCGTCGATCTAGCGCCACAAGAAACAGCAACTGATCTGGCGACAACAACTGCCGAATTATTACAGCGATTGCGTGATGGCAAATTTTGCCACATCGACCGCGCCGTTATGGGCCCGAAACTGATTGACCTTGGCCGTGAACTTGAAGCGCAAGGGCGGGCAATGTTGATCCGCCATGAAAGTGAAAAGGCGGCTTAACAAATTCAAATTACCAACGGAGAAAGTTTGTCTCCTCCCTGTGAAACTGGCCGGGGCTTTGGCTCCGGTCTTTTTTTTAAACCAACAACGAAAGGAAATTAATATGGCCGAACAGCTCAAACCAAATGGAGATGGGGCAGAGCCGCATATCCCGCATCATAATATCGAGGCGATCAATTCGACGATCCGCAACAAGTTCCATGAAATTCTTAAAACCGATCGCGACATAAAAAAACTTGAAGAGCAGCATATTGCCGAACTGAAATCAGACCGAACGCAGTTATGGAAAAACATGGCCGCCGATACAGACGTCTCGCAAACGGACCTTAAGCTGTTTTACAAATTATGGAAGCGACAGGAAGAAGCAAAACTTTTCGATGAAGAAGAAGATGCCAACGCCGTTTCTGATAATTTAAAGGTTATTTTTGAAGCTTTAGCTGATGGCGATCAGCTTGATTTCATTGACGGCATAAGACCCGAAAATGATACCGATGCCAATGGCAATGGCGAACGGATCCACTGATATGGTAAGCACTGTTCTCGCGCTTGATCTGGCAACGGTCACGGGGTTTGCCGTTGGCGACCTTGCCGCGCCGACTGCCAGTACACCGGTTGAAGCCGCAAGCGCGGGAGCATTGCCGCCGATGCCGTTATCAGGATCACAAAGGATCGGCAAACCTGGCATGGGCGATGGTCGTTTTTTTGAATGCTTTGAAATCTGGATGACCGATATGATTGCGGTTCATAATCCGGATGTTGTGATTTTTGAGGCACCCATTGTTCACAGTGGAAAAATTAACGCAAAGACAGCACGCCGATTGATGGGTTTAGCTGTACTGGCCGAACTAATTGCCCATAAAAAAGGCGTTGGCAGAATTCTCGAAGGCAATATTTCACAAATTAAAAAACATGCTACCGGCAACGGTCGGGCGACAAAGCCGCAGATGATTGCGGCCGCCCGTCGGCTTGGTTGGCGACCTGTTGATGATAACGAAGCCGATGCATTGTGGCTACTTGATTTCGCGGTCACAATTCTGTCTAGAAAGCGGAGAGCCGCATGAATAGCACCCGCCTGACGACAGAAGAACGGCAAGCATTAAACGCACTGCGAAGGTGGTTTATAAGCATGTCGCTTCGCAACCTTGGGCATTTAAAAACAGCGACGAAAAATTGGATCAGAGCAGATAATAAAGAAGAGGCGCCCGATGTGTAAAACGTGTAATAGCGGCGGATCAATTTACCGCAAACAATCGACAGTAATAAAAAAGGTTGAGCGCTTCGGCTATGAAGGTGGGCGGCTGTCATCTTATACAGAAAATGTGCGCCACGTATTGGGCGGTATCGATGCGTGCCCCGAATGCGCATCTAAATCAGAAGTCAATTATCAGGAAATTAAAAAGGTGGCAGCATGAGCAAAGCCCCATCCATGCCATTGTTTGTAGACGCGTACATGGCTGACACCATGCACCTGTCAGAAGCCGAAGACGGTGTTTATATGCGCCTACTGATGTGTATGTGGCGCATGGGTGGGCAATTACCGGATGATGATGCAAAGCTTGCGCGTTTCGCCCGTGTGTCTAAATCGCAGTGGATTAAAAAATATCGGCCAGAACTTGAAATATTTTTTGACATAAAAGACGGACTTTTTTCGCAAAAAAGATTGAAAAAAGAGTGGGATTACGTTTCACAAAAAGTTGAAAGAAATAGGACAAATGGTGGCAAAGGTGGGCGGCCTAAGTCATTGGAAAATAACAATACTGATAAACCCAACGGTTATTCAAAACAAAACCCACCGGATAACCCAAACCTAACCCAAACGGAAAGCACCCAACCCCAACCCCATAGTAATAGTAAACTATTACCCCCCCAGCCCCCCAGAGGGGATGATGATTGTTTGATTTCAAAATGGTTATGGGAAAACGGTGTTGGATATCTTCGCAGTCATGGCGAAACCGATGCAGGGGCACGGGTGCTGATCACCGCATGGCTGCTTGAGCACGACACGGCGGATGTCAAAAACGCAATCCTCACGGCGCAAGTATCGGCCAGAGGAAAACCCCAAGCCTACATCATAAAAATTCTACAAAACCGAAAAGCGGAAAAATTGGCAGGTGTTATCCCGTTCGACCGACAGAAATCGCCAGAGCAAATCAAGGCCGACGAAAAAGCCGAAATAGACGCAGCATTCGAAAAAATTCAAGCTAAGGCGCGGGAACAAGCAGAAAGGAACAAAACAAATGGGACTGTTTGAAAACGAAGCGGTCATGCGGATCATCGTTGAGCCGATGCAGGTTAGGTGGGCAAAGCCGCGCAACGTCCAGTCAATCGATGCGGTAATGGGCGATTACATTGATGATTTATCAAAGTTTTCAGAAAACGATTTGAAGATTGCTTTTACCGAGGTTCGGCAAAGTCACGAATATGCAAGCTGGCCGTCGTCGGCAACGTTTCTGAAAGCGGTCAAATTGATCGGCGGAAGTGGTCAGGCAAATGACAATTCGCGTTCGGGTATCGCCCAAGATCGTGACCGGGCGATGCGCGCCCAGCAGTACGCCGCATGGTATTTAGACAACACTGATTTAGGCAAGCAATCATGGCATGAAGGCTGGTTTATCAGCTTGCGTCGGTACTTGGTCAAAGAGGCGGCCAAACAACTCAACAGCGGTGCAGAGCAGCCACACGTAACGGTTACGGATCATCAGATTGCCGAGTGGCAGCGGCCATGGGTAATGGATGCAGCATGACCCCTAAACAGGAAAAATTCTGTCAGGTTTACATCGAATGCGGCAACGCGTCCGAGGCCTATCGGCAATCGTATGATGTTGGGGAAAATACAAAAGATAAAACGATTTGGCGGAAAGCAAAAGAATTATTGGACCACGGCAAGGTTTCGGCAAGGATAGCGGTTTTGCAACTCAAACACCAAAACCGTCATGAAATCACCGTGGATAGTCTGACGAAAGAGTATGAAGAAGCCCGAAATTTAGCCAAGAATGAAAAGCAAGCCCCGGCAATGGTTAGCGCCACAACAGGCAAGGCAAAATTGCATGGTTTGCTGGTTGATAAACAACACCATTCCGGAAAAATTGAACACGAACATTCACTGAAAGAAGTTGACGATGTCGAACTTAGAAACCGATGCATCTGGTTCCTCGCAGGGGACGACGCTGTCCGAGCTAAGCAAATCGCTGGGTTCGTCAAAGCCTTGGCTACCTGAACCATCCGGGCCGCAATTGGATGCGTTTGTATCCACGGCTGATGAACTGTTTTATGGCGGATCAGCCGGCGGCGGCAAAACCGATTTGGTTTGTGGCTTGGCATTAACGGCTCATCATAGGTCCGTCATTTTCCGGCGCGAAGGCAAACAAACCGGTGCCATCGTTGACCGTATGGCTGGAATTCTGGGTGGTCGGTCAGGGTACAATGGACAAGATCGCGTATGGCGACTAGATGGCGGCCAGCGCATTGAATTCGGCGGCTGTCAACATATGGGCGATGAAGAAACATGGCAAGGCCGACCACATGATTTAAAAGCTTTTGACGAAATCACACAGTTTCTGGAATACCAATACCGCTATTTGATTACGTGGAACCGGTCCACTAATCCCGATCAACGTTGCCGGGTTGTCAGTACAGGTAACCCGCCAACGACACCCGAAGGCGAATGGGTGGTTAAATACTGGGGCCCGTGGCTGGACCCGATGCATGACAATCCTGCCGAACCCGGTGAACTAAGATGGTTTTTGGTGATTGACGGTGATGATGTTGAGGTTGATAGTCCGAAACCTATTTACCACAACGGCGAATTGTTGATCCCACGATCACGCACGTTTATTCCGTCTAGCGTCGATGACAATCCATACCTGTCACGCACCGGATACAAAGCGACGTTACAAGGTTTACCGGAACCTTTGCGGTCCAAAATGCTGCACGGTGATTTTCAAGCGGGTATTCAAGATGATGAAATGCAGGTCATTCCGACGGCGTGGATCGATGCGGCACAGGACCGGTGGACGGAAAGTGGCGGCCTGAAAAATCCCATGTCGGCGGTGGGTGCCGATATTGCGCGCGGCGGTAAAGACAGCACCGTAATTTCAGCGCGTCATGACAATTGGTTTGGTGAATTAATCGTTTGTCCGGGTGCGGAAACACCCAATGGGGACGCTGCGGCTTCACAAATTATCAAAGCCCGACAACATTTTGCGCCCATCCATATTGATTTAACCGGTGTCGGGACTAGCCCGTTCGATACGTTAAAAACCCGGAAAATTCAAACCATCGCGTTTATCGCTGCGGCGAAATCCGTAGCCCGTGATCAATCGAAACAATTAGGCTTCGCCAATAAACGGGCTGAAAGCTGGTGGCTGATGCGGGAATGTCTGGACCCGGAAAGTGGACAAGATATCCAATTGCCCAAAGATCGGATGTTGCGGGCTGATTTGGCATCGGCTCGGTACTCATTAACCACTCAAGGCATTCTGGTTGAGAAAAAAGACGACATTATCAAACGTTTGGGACGTAGCCCGGATCGGGGCGAAGCCGTAATTTTGGCACGCTATGCGTTTCGCAAAACCGACGGTGTAGGAACACATCAAAACTTTACCGCTGATACAGATTTCGAGGTGCTGTGATGACAGATAAATGGCTAGTCATATTCTGTGACCCTGACCCGTTAACGGGCGTGGCCACGCGTTTCGACCGGTTCGTTTATTGGCTGCTGATACGGTTTTTAAAACCGGGGTTCCGGCATTGTTACGCCATGCGCCGGGCTAATAATTTTGAAGGCTGGCTGATTTTAAACGTCACCAGCGATCGGGCGCATGTGCTGGAAGTTGCAGACACGCAAATCATTCATATGGGCGGCAGGACGTTTGATAATTATACGGATTTCGTAGACTGGTCTGAACGCAACGGAGTGGCGACCATTGTAACGCTACCAGAACAGCCGGGCGGTCATTGCAAAGTCAGATCGCATTTTAACTGTGTAACGTCGGTTAAACATTTGCTGGGCATTGCCGCGCCCAGTGTGTTGACGCCGCATGGATTGTTTAAACATTTGGGTAAAGAAATCGCCAATGAGTAATAATTTAAAATGTCCGCCGTGTTTGACAAGAGCGGAAAGAGACCGCCGGTACCGGGAAAGGCAAAAAGCAGGAATTCAGGTTTACCGTGTCGAAGTTGATCAGGATATGTTTGAAAAATTGTTGTTCGGTCGGCATCTTGATCGACGTGATATGGATAATCATGACAAAGTTTCAAATGCTATTGTTGATTTAATTAAGACCGCGTAACAAACGTCGCATCGCGGTAAATACCAGAATACTGAATTACTATGCCTTCGTAAATTCAAACCAGCGGAGGTATTTTTATGGGCGGAATTTTAGGCGGATCAAAACCACCGGCACCAGATACCAGCGAAATTGATCGTCAACGCAAAGAACGCGAAGACGAAAAAGCCAAGGTTGAACGCGACAATACATCGAAGCGGCGTAATGCCAAACGCGGCGGATCAGCCCGGTCACTGTTGCTATTCGATAGCCCCAAAGGGGTTGACGGTAGCGCACCCAAGCAAAAGACGCTGGGCTAATAACAAATGGCTAAAAACATCCATATTAAACGTTTTGAAATTGCCCGCGAAAGACGGCGCAAATGGGACCCGGTTTTAAAGGATGCCTACAAACTGGCCCTGCCGCAATACGAAGACCCGGTTGATATAGGTGCCGATAACAAAGGTGCCAAACGCGGCATGGATATTTTTGACAGCACCGCGCCTGATGCATTGGACGAACGCGCCAACCGGACACGGGGCATGTTATTCCCCAAAGGCCGCAGATGGATGTTCGTGCGCCCCGAAGTAGCCGAAGCCAGCACCGAAGTTGCATCCATTGCCGAACATGTTTTTGATATAGCGCAAGCGGCTTTTGAAGTATCCAATATGCAAACGGAAATCCATCAATCAATCCGGGATGCGTATATTTCAACGGGCGGCGTGGCGCTAGATGTGGGCGACGTTAATAACCCGTTTCAATTCGAAGCATTACCAATCGCGCAAGTCATACCCGAAGAGGCATCAGACGGCACCATCCGAACAAATTACCGGGAATACGAATTACCCGCATACGACATTCCGCACCGGTTACCGGATGTAAAAGGTTTTCCAAATGATATTCAGCAAAAAATAAATGAAGAGAAAAACGATAAGATCAGTTTTATCGAATGTCAGGTCTATGAGCCGAAAGGTGGAGCAGTAAAATATAAACTGTTCCTGAAAAAAGGTGAAAAGCTGATTGACGAAAAACAATTTGATGTTGGGCGTTTGATTGTTTTCAGGTCCGATAAAGTGCCCGGTGAAACTATGGGCCGTGGGCCTGTATTGCGGGCATTACCGGATATTAAAACAGCCAATAAAATTGTTGAATTAATTTTTAAAAACGCATCCATCGCGGTTACCGGTATTTGGCAAGCCGACGATGACGGTGTTTTGAACCCGGCCAATATTAAATTGAAACCCGGTACTATTATTCCCAAAGCTGTCGGTTCACAGGGTTTGACCCCGCTTAAATCGCCGGGTTCATTTGATGTCTCGCAAATTGTGTTGAAAGATTTACAGGAAAAAATCCGCCGCATGGTATTTGGCCCAGCGCTGCCCGGCGTTGATCAAGGCGTACGCACGGCTTATGAAAATTCTGTCCGTAAAGCCGATCAAATGGCAATTGAAATCCCGTCGTTAGACCGGCTAGAGGGTGAATTGTTCAGGCCATTAGTCCGTCGTGCTTTGTTTGTTTTATCAGACCCGACTTTGGCTGCATCAACTTATTATGTGGAACCACCCGAAGGCATTGGGCGCATCGATTTCATCGACATGCTGATGGAAGCATTGGAAACACCCAGTGAACGGGCTAAACGCCAGGTCGAAGCCCAAGAGCAAACACTCGCACTACAAACGGCGTTAAGCATTGATCCCGAAGCCGCTGGCGTTATTAAACGGGCTGAATTCTGGTCAAAATGGTTCAAAAATGCGGGCGTTGATAGCACCTTGATAAAATCTGAAGAAGAATTAGCTGTCGAACAACAGCAGGCCCAAGAGCAACAGCAATTGGCTGCATTGGCGCAAGCCGCAGTCCAAGGAAGTGACGGTACCGGACAACAACCGCAACCGGATCAGGGGACGGCCAATGTCCAGTAAATCACCATTACAGAAACAAGACATTGCCGACGGCAAGTTGGCGTTAACCCGGCTGATGGATGGTCCGGACGGGAACAGCGTCCGCGCCTATTTAAAGTCATTTACCGATCAGGTATTGGGACCAAATGCAACAGAAGCCGAATTGCGTGACGCCAACGCCAAACGCGGGTTGGTACAGATTATTTCAAACTTAAAAGAAGGATAAAAACATGCCAGATGGAGTTGTAGAAACTGCTGTCGCCGAAGAAGGAAGCGCATCGGCACTGGTCAATTTGGATGGTGCTGGTGGCGAAGGTAAATCCGCCACGGATGAAAACAAGGACATTGTCGCAGATGTAGAAGGACAGGGCAAAGTCCCGACGGTTAGCGAGATCGATCTGGACGGCAGCAAGGTCGAAGTCCCGGATGCGGTCGCCAAACACATCGAAGATTTGAAAGCCAACGCTAAAACGGATGCCCCGGAAAGTTACGATCTGATCTTGCCGGATGAATTCAAAGGCCAGATCGAAGCCGATGCCAATGATCCCCGATGGATCGCTTTGCAGGAAGTCGCCAAGGCTAAAAATTTAAGTCAAGAACAGGTCAACGGCATCCTTGCCATGCATTACGGTCAGGAAGCGGCAGGCGTCACAAGTGATGCGGAATTTGGCGCAAACCAAAAGGCAAAATTAATCGAAGCCTTTAACGACGGCGGCAATTTGACCGATGATCAGGCCACCCAATCGGCACAAGGCGTAGCGGATTGGGCAGTCGGATTGTTAAAGCCCGATATCGCCAAAAACCCCGGACTTGTAACCGAACTTAAATCCCTCGCTATGACGGCGACGGGTGTGCAGCTTTTGGCCGCACTCAAAGCCCGGACTGGTGAGACCAGCATCCCGGGTAGCCGTGACGTGGGGGTCGGGTCAGCGGGTAAATCGCTGGCAGAACGACTTTACCCGACCATGACAAACGACCCTCACCGTTAAATTTTAACCCGACAAACCGTCAAACTTACAGGAGACTTAACTTATGGCGACTATATCCAGCAACAACCCGACCTTAGCCGACGTGGCAAAAACACGGGATCCCGATGGCACGATTGCCGACATCGTGGAAATCATGAATCAGGAAAATGAAATCCTTGACGACATGACATTCATGCAAGGCAACTTGCCAACCGGTCACCGTTCAACGATCCGGTCAGGTATTCCGGTACCGACGTGGCGTAAATTGTATGGTGGTGTTCAGCCGACCAAAGGCACCAACGTTCAAGTTACCGACAACTGCGGCATGTTAGAAGACTATGCCGAAGTCGACAAAGCCTTGGCTGATTTAAACGGCAATACGGCGGCTTTCCGCTTATCCGAAGACCGTGCCCACATCGAAGGCATGTCACAGGAATTTGCCGACACCGTTTTCCACGGTAACGAAGGCACTGAACCCGAAGCGTTTACAGGTTTGGCTCCGCGCTACAACGATTTGTCTGCTGAAAATGCGCTTAACATTGTTGACGGTGGGGGGGTAGGCTCCGACAACGCATCGATCTGGTTGGCCGTTTGGGGGCCATCCACCGTGTTTGGTATTTATCCAAAAGGATCAAACGCAGGTCTTCAACATACCGACAAAGGCCAAGTTACCATCGAAGATGCCGACGGCAGTGGTGGCCGCATGGAAGCTTACCGCACCCATTACCGGTGGGACGGTGGGTTAAGTTTGAAGGATTGGCGTTATGTTGTGCGTATCGCCAACATCGATGTGTCCGATTTGAATACCCTCGCCAATACCAAAAATCTGGTAAATTGGATGATTGAAGCATCTGAACGTATTCCATCGCTCGGCAAAGGCCGTCCTGTCTGGTACGTCAACCGCACCATTCGTGAAAAATTGCGGTTGGGTATCAATGAAAAAATTGCATCCAATATGTCATGGGAAACTGTGGCCGGTAAACGTGTCATGACGTTCGACGATATTCCCGTCAAACGGAGCGATGCATTGAAAAACACTGAAGCCCAAGTGACCTAAAAAATCACCTGATCTGGTTTTAAAAAACAAGGAGTAAAAGTTATGCGTAAATTATTTTTCTTAGGGGCCTTTGCCCTTGCAATTGGAATTCTTAATTTTGTTGGAGTTCCTGACCCTGCTAATGCGCAGGATATTATGCTCGCATCAACGGGTATCGGTCTTGCCGGTGCTGGTTTAGGCGGCATGATCATAGACAGCCGTCTTGAATTTTCAGACGCCCAAGCGCTGACGGCGACGGCGGTATCAACAAATATTATTGATCTTTCGTCTGACCGGGATGTCGGCGTCGGTGAACCATTATGGCTGGTTATCAGTTGTGATGTTGCGTTAGCCGGTACCAGTCCAACATTAGATATTGATTTGCAAACGGATAGCGCGGCGGGGATGTCTTCGCCGACGGTAATCATGTCAAGTGTTCAGAAAACGGCAATGGCCGCCGGTGATAAAATTGTTTTGGCCGTGCCCAATACCAACGAACAATTTTTGCGCGTTAATTACACCATTGGCGGCACCACACCGACGGTGACGTTGTCGGCGTGGTTGACATCCCAAGAACCTACAAGCTGGACTGCCCAGCCTGATGCCATTTAAGGAGGGCTGACAAATGCCTATCAAAGTCAAAGCAACAAAGGCTGGTCTGTACGGCGGCAATCGCATCCGTGAAGGTCAGGAGTTTTTCATTTCCTCGGAAAAGCAACTGGGATCGTGGATGAAACGTTTGGATAAAGAGCCGGACGGCATGGCGCTGGGTGAGGCAATATCCCTGCTTGATCCTGAGGACGATGCTCATTGGACAAAAAGTGGACTGCCAAACATCAATGTTCTGATTGAGGCGGTAGGTAGCAAAGTTACTCGCGAAGACGTTGAGGAAGCAGCTCCCGGATTAGTGCGTTCTCATTAAACCAACAGGCGGGGCTTTTAACCGGGCCTCGCCACCATTTTTCAAAAAGGTTTCGTCATGCTGTCAGATATCGATCTATCATCACGGGCACTGATTAAATTGGGGGCCAACCCGATTTCCAGCTTTGATGAAGACAGCGTCGAAGCCGAAGTTTCCAGCACATTGTATTCATCGACCCGGGACGCGTTGTTATCGGCTTACCCGTGGACATTTGCCTATGCGCAAGTAGCGCTGGCTAAATTAACCGTGACCCCGATTGCTGATTATTCATATGCTTATCAATTACCCGCAGATTTCCTACGCGCCGTTTCAATCGGCAGCGGCGAAGAAGGCCGGGGCATTGAATACCGCATTGCCGAACGCCGATTGCACAGCAACCAAGACGGCATCAACCTGACATATATTTTCCGGCCCGATGAAAGCGCGTGGCCACCATTTTTTGATCAAGTCATGATCACACGTTTGTCTGCTGAATTCTGTATTCCCATCACCGAAAGCACATCCAGAAATGATGTTTTGGCGCGTTTAGCCGATATTGAATTCGCCCGTGCTAAATCCATCGACAGTCAGCAAACCAGTCCGAGCCGGGTTGAAGGTTTTTCATTAATCGATGTGAGGGCATAAATTATGCCACAGCGCGTTCCCGTCCAGCAATTCAGTTTCACGGCAGGGCAGCTTGACGACAGTTTGGCAGCGCGGGCTGATATCGACCGTTATTTTAAAGGCGGCCTTGAAATCACAAATTTTTTATTGCTGTCACATGGCGGATTAGAACGCCGTGGCGGATTAGAATACGTCGCCGAAATTCCAACGGCGGCCACCGGTGTACGGTTAGCATCGTTCGAGTTTTCAACGGAACAGGCTTATTTGCATGTGTTCACCGATTTAAACATCGCTGTTTATATGAACGGCGTCAAACAGGCGGATATCACGACACCGTGGGCAGCGGCGGATTTAGACGCATTGGACTGGACGCAATCACTGGATACCATGTTGATTGCCCATGTTGATAATCAACAACAGAAACTGGTGCGGACCGGGTCACATACGTCGTGGGCGTTGACGGCCATTGCCCTGACCAATTTGCCGACATACAGATTTTCTGATCCGACAACGAATACTGGCACGCCGTCGGCGGTAACGGGTGCCGGGATCACGTTTACAGCGGGCGGCAATGAATTCGCGTCCGGTGATGTCGGTAAATACATCCTTGGCAATCAAGGTAAAGCAATAATCACGGCTTATACCTCGGCCACAGTCGTTACAGTTACCGTTGAGCAAGATTTCAAAGACACCACAGCGATCGATGGCGGTGACTGGACGTTAGAAGAAGCCGCATGGTCAACGGCCCGTGGCTGGCCGGGGTCAGTCGCATTATACCAAGGCCGGTCCTATTACGCAGGGGCTAAAGAATTATTACAAACATCGTGGGGGTCGCAGTCTGCTGGTGACTTGTTCAGTTTCAAAGACACATGGGAAGCTTTGGACGACGAAGCCGTATCGGCCACATTAGAAGGCGAAAGCGTCAACGCGGTTAAGCGTGTGGTCGGATTGGATAGTTTATTCATGTTCACAACCGGCGGCGTGTTTGCCGTTACCGACAGCCCGGTTACGCCCGCAAAATACGTCCCTATCAAACAAACCGCCATTCCGTCCGCCGATATTCGCCCCGTCGAAATCGAAGACGCATTGGTATACATAGCCGCCGATGAAAGCGGCAAGGCCACCACATTGCATGAACTATCGGAAAACCCCGACAGTACAAAAACTCGGTACGTGGCACAAGATTTAAGCCTGATGAGTTCGAGCATATTGAATGCCCCCGTTGATATGGCAGCCCGCAAAGGCCGCCCGGATGCCACATCCGCATCCCACGTGTTTGTCGTCAACGGCGATGGCTCGGTTGGTGTCATGCATTCCAGACGCCGCGAACAAGTCCTCGGCTGGACCAAATGGCAAAGCCAAGGCAATGCGGGAACTGATAAAATTCTACGTGTCGCTGTCGTCGCTGGAACCGTTTATTTTCTGGTCGAGCGCACCATCAATTCGGTGGTCCGTTACTTTATTGAAAAACTAAATACAGCGGCATTTTTTGACAGTTCAGTTATTCAGACAACCGGTACCGCCAAATCTGTTTGGACCGGGTTTAATCATTTGATTGGGGAAACGGTCAAAGTTTGGGCCGACGGTGCATTGCGTGATGATGCCGTGGTCGATGGGTCGGGTCAGGTGACGGTGACCGATGGCGGTGCAGCGTTGAATGTGTCGGCTATGGAAGCCGGGCTGCCGTTCAGTTGGGCTGCCGAAACCATGCCTTTAGAAGCCCAGATCAGCAAAGGCACCTTGGTCGGCGAAACCCATAAACTGGCGAAAGCAACGGTGCGCGTCAAAAACGGATACGATTTAACAGTCAATGGTCGCAATCAATCATTTAGGTCGATGCGCGGCATGGTCACAGATGCATCATTATCGGCATTTTCGGGGCTTAAATCCGTGCGGTTTTTAGGTTGGAACAGAAAATCAGACCGCGCCATAACCGTTCGCATGACGGGCGAATTGCCGATCACAATTGAGTCCGCCACAGCGACAGTGGCACAGTAAAGGGATTAAAATCATGGGCGGAAAAGCAAAAATTATTTTACCATTAATCGCGTTGGGTATTGGTGCGTTTGCTACAGGTGGTTTTGGTCTGGCTGGGGCAGGTGCAGCGAGTGGGGCCGCAGGAACGGCGGGTGCGACAGCGGCAACAGCAACAGCAACAGGCGTGGGTGCCGGTGCGAGCACAGGACTGTCCCTTGCCGGTGGTATCGATGCGGCGGTTGCGGCTGCGGTTCCTTTAGGTGGGGTCGCAGAAACCGGGTTCTTTTCGACGCTGGCAAGCGAATTTAGTGCCATGTCTGGTCTGGAACAAGCGGGACTTGGTTTGCAGGGCCTAAGCGCCGTTGGTACCGGGGCGGGCGCGTTGATCAATTCCAACGCACAAAAAACGGCATTGGCCGCACAGGAAAGTGAAAAAAAACTATCACAAGCGGCTAGTCGTTTGGACATTGCTAATGCCGAACTCGACAGTCAAAAACGATTGCGCAAAACAATTTCAACGCAGACCAATTTCTTTGCCGCAACGGGTGTTAATGCGTCAACCGGATCGGCGAGCAGGGTGGCAGACGCCGCAACGGGCGAAGCCGGGCAAGAAATGGATTTATTAAAAACCCGCCGTGATTTACTGAACAAAGGGGCCACGAATGTCGGTGCATCATTCGCCATCCGTCGGCGCCAGGCTAGCTTGGCAAGCACCGGGGCTGGCATTGGATCATTGCTTGATTTTGGTGGCGATGCATTTGTCGCATTGAACAAACGCCGGAGACTTGCATAAATGGCATCTCATAAATCAAACCTGACATTTACACGCCGTTTCACGCAAGTGGCCGGGGCGTTAAGCAACGGCACGTCATTGGCAAAGATCGGGGCGTCAAGCGGTGCGGTTCCAGCATTGTTCGAAGGCCTGAACCGGGTCGGCAAATCGATTGTCGAAAGTGAGTTTCAGGAACGGAAAAAAGCTGTCCTTGAAGAAGCGGCACAAAACGGGGCGACCGAAGCCGAAAAAGCCATGCTTGAAAACCGTGAGGTGCAGTTACGTGATAACGAGACATTAGCGGCAGAGGCTTTTAACAAATCCGTACAGACGGCATATTTAACCCGGCTTGATCTAAATGTGGACGCGGCTGGTCAGGATATTGCCAATCGCAACGCCGATGATCCGGAAGCGTTCGGCGCGGAATTCGATAAAAGTACACAAGCTTTAGTGCAGACGTTACCCGAAGAATGGCAAAATGCAGCGAAGCTGGAAATGCTCAAACGGCGCAATAAATGGATGTCGTCTATTTCCCGGAAGGCCTTAGAGAAAGAAGCCAGCCAGTCTAATGCGGACATAGGCACGGCCATGAATAGCTATAGTGTAACGTCTGCCCAACTCTGGCGTAACGGTGATATTCAAGGGGCGATGGAACAGGACAAAAAATTCAAAGGTGCTCTTGATGCCCTGTCCAATTTATCTGCCCCGCAAAAAGCACAAGGATGGATCAAGTATCAAACAACGAGGCGAAGACAGGCCACTCTTGGCGATTTCGACCGCGCTATGGTGCAGGGCCTTGATTATGCCGAGCAATATATCAAAGATTTCAAGGCTGATCAGAACGGTATCGCGGACCCGGACGAGCGCGGCCGTCTGGCGAATGAAATGAAGAGCGGCTTGGCTAACCTGAAAACAGACCGCAGGGTGGCTGTAACTGAATTACGCAACGAGGCATCCGTAGCTGTCGATGCGGTTACCAGCGGGCGGGATTTCGCCGGGATAGATAATCTTAAACAGCAAGCGCAAGCCCTTGGGGATGATGAGACCTTAACCGCACTGGACAGCGCGCAAAGCCTTTCTGACGGGGCGCAGGAATTCGCAAAATTCACGCCGCAAGAAATGCTGGATACCATTAATGAGCGTCGCAAATCCGTTAAGACAGACTTTGATAACAAACGGCTTGATGTATTCGAAAACATTTTCAAGAAAGCAATTAAGGGCTTGGATAATCAGCCGTTAAACTGGGTTGAACAAAACGGGGTCAGGGCATTGGTGCCCGTTGATTTTACCAATCCTGAAACCATGGCGCGGCGTGTTCAGGATGGAAACTGGATCCGTGAACGGTATGGTTTGAGCGAAACGCCTTTGCTGAAAACAAATGAAGCGGATCAATTAAAAGCTATTCTGGCAAAAGCACCGGCTGGTGAAAAAACGATTATTTTGGCGGCACTAACCGCAGGGTTTAGTGAGCAAAATATTACCGATGTTTTGCAATCTGTATCCGCAAGCGATCCCGAGTTTGCCCATGCCGGAGTGATCGGGCTTGAAGACGGTGAAGCAGCCAAGACGATCATTGCCGGTCAGGAAATACGCAAACTTGAGCCGCAATATGCGCCCACTAATAATGTCACATATCGCACCCAATACCAGTTCGCTTTGCCGCCAAAAATCTTTAAGGGCTTTTCTCCTGATTTCACCAAAGGTATCGAGGAAACGGTGTTATCGGTTTATGCAAAATTATCCCGCGATGCAAATGACACGACCAAAACCCCTGATGCTATACGGCTTAAAGAAGCTGTGCGTATCGCCACTGGGGGAATTGTTAAATATGACCGGGATGGCATTTTTTCGACCGATTATCAAACCATAGCCCCGGTGCGCGGCATGACCAGCGAACAGTTCACAGGCTTTCTTGACAGCTTATCGGATAAAGAAATCGGTGAGCCTTATTTGCCCGCGGCTGGAAAGCGGTCCGGAGGGCGGGTAACGGTGTCTGACATTCTCGAATACGGCACATTGATTACAGTGGGCCAAGGTCGATACGGCGTTGATATTGGTGGGCAAATAGCTGTTAACAGGGATGGCAGCCCTTATTTTCTTGATCTTAAATCAATCCTTGAACATCAAGCAAGGTCGGCGCGGGTATCCCCGCCCATTGCGGAGTAGCAATCATGCTTACATCAGATGCCGATACCGCCGACTTCACCAAAAAAGCCAACATCCAAGGGTTTACGCCAACCAAAGAGCGCGGCGTTAAAGATGCGTTTGATAGGATGCGGGAGGCGTTTTCATCAAAGCGGCTTGAGGATTTATCCGTTAGTCGCAGCAATGCATTAAGGGATCAATATTCAGGTTATATCGAACAGATCAAATCCGCGACCGGGGAACAGCTTGCCAACCCCGAAGGCATAGGGCGGGATAGTTTTGTTCCAAATCCTATCGATTTGATGGGCAATGCATTTTCAAATATTTTGTTTAATAAAGATTGGGTGTTATCGCAACGAAGCAAATACGACGCGCGTATCGCCGCCTTTGAAGAACAGGTAACGGGCCTTAAAGAAAAATTCCCTGATTTGGAAGTCCGCAGCCGTGATGATTTCATGAAGTCCATCAGCGGCGAGGGCGCGGAACGACGTAATCGGTTAGGGCAAGGCGTCGACGTAGGCCAAGCTGGATTGGGCGGTTTCATAGGTGAAGTTGGGGCATTGGCAACAGACCCCGTTAATGTCGCTTCGATGATGTTCGGTGGTGCAGGTGCTGCCCGTTCCGGGGCAACAAGCCTTGTATCGAAGTTGGCACAAATCGGACGTACAGCGCGCACGGAAGCCTTTATTGGCATAGCGTCAGAGGCTGCGATCCAGCCACAGGTTTTTAATTTCAAAAAAGAAATAGGGAGCCCTTACAGCGTTGGTGATGCGGCAGAAAATATCCTTATGGCCGGAGTAGGCGGGGCAGCCCTTGGCGGGACAGCAGAGGTTGCCGGGTTTGGTTTTAGATCGTTGCTTGGCCGCTGGAGGAAAGCAAAGAAGTCTGGACAAGTTACCGATACGCCGGAAAGTAAGGCCGCCGAAGATGCGCTTCAGGATGCTGTTGATCAGGCGGAACAAAGCCCCTTTCCTGATGGTGTTGAATTCGAAGTGGCTCATGCACGGGCCATGGATGAAGCCACGGCCACCGCTGTTTATGGTACGGTCAACGAAGGACGCGTTATCGATGCGTTGAAGACCAGTCAGCGGGGAAAAATTAAAGCGCTTGTGGATGAGACATTAGCAAATCCTGCCGCCCGAAGCACGCGTCGGTTCCCGGATGGCGTAACTTATGCTCGGATTATGTCCGCGCGTGGTGAAGACCTTGCTGGCGTCGTCAAGCAAGACATAGGTGAAACTATAGATTTCTCTAACTCAATTCATCACCTGAATGAAGAAGGTGTGCGTCATGCCACCAATAACCATGCAGGAGATAAAATTCCGCTGCGGCCCGAAGATTTGGATATGGTTCCAGAAGTCACGCAAACAGGGGAAATCGTGAGTGCCAGAAAGACGGATAGAAAACTACCGGGCATCCAGTACCGCAAACAAATCAATGGCAACTGGCTGCATGTCGTAGAGGAAGTACGGCGCGGAAAGGGTGGACAAACTCTTGTCATGAAAACAGCCTACTGGAAAGAAGGCAAAACAAAACCGGGACCAAAAGGCCCCGGCTCCTCGGCTCCCGTGCGGTCTACAACGCCCCGCGGAGCAAGTAGATCGAATCCGGTATTTGGCACCGATATCCCGGCTGACCCCTCGCCGCCCGTCGGCGGAATAAAGCGGAGAGATTTAGGGCGCGGGAACACCACTGGAGACAGTATAGCACCAGCCAAAGGGTCCGTCAAAGCCGCCGAGGGAGTTGCGGGGACAGCCACAGAACAAGCTTTTACCCCGGACAGGGTTGATACCCCAAATCCTCGGGCGGCTCGGTTAAATACTGACGCCATAAAACGTGCTGCCGAAAGCGGGACGGAAAACCGCCAGTCCCGTGAAGCCATTATTGATCGGGATGCGCGGCGGCTGTTGGATGAAGACGACATTGCCGTTCCGGTACCGGGGCAATTCGACGAAGAAACGGGGCAAGCTGTTGTCCGGTCAGCAAGAGAACTTTTAGAGCAAGTGGATGATGATGTTGAACTGGCAGACCTGATAAGGGTTTGCGGAACAGGGAGTGCGTGAATATGGCTGATTTTTCTGAATGTCTTGGCGTTTCGGTCACAGAAGGTCGCTTGTCGAGAGATCAAGCGGATGATGCAATCCGCACGGTGACCCGCATGGAACGTAAATTTTCGGAAACCATGGGGGAGGATATGGCAAGACGTGCAGCAGTTGATGATTTCACCCGCAATATGCAAGCCGAAGCCGCCCGGCGCAAACATTTAGCCAACCTTCAAATCATTGCGACAGAGCGGGTTATCGGTGAAGCGTTTGGTCATGAAAAAGGATTTACCGCAGGTGCCATGTCGCATTTGGTAAAAGATATTTGGGGTGTTGCCAGGTATTCAAATGTTGAGGCTCGCAAGGAATCAATTTTGGGTCAACTGCACCGGATGTTTTCTGATGGCATTGATAGTTTTCGCGCCAAGTTTGCCGGGACGGTTCAGGACAAAGCGGGTCAACGTGATTTTATCCGCGAGCTTTATAATGAAAGCACGGGGAACGGCAACGCAAAAGCAGCGGCTAAATCGTGGGCTGAAACGTCGGAGTTTGCCCGCAAACGGTTTAATGATGCGGGTGGCGATATTGGCAAGCTGGATGATTGGCGCGTACCACAAACCCATGATCGCTTGCGTGTTAAAAGAGCTGGTTACGATGAATGGCGTAAAACGTTCACAGATGCCGACAGAGCCCGGATGCGCGATGCTTATGATTTGGACGACGCAGAACTAGACGACGCGTTGCAGGAAGTATTTTTGTCTATTTCCACAGGCGGGTTAAATAAAGCCAAACCCGGTGGTGCAGGACAGGGCCGCAAGCTTGCTAACCGTCGTGGCGATGAGCGGTTTTTGATATTTGCCGATGCGGATTCGTGGTTGCGCTATAACGACACATTTGGTGCCGGGGATATTTACTCCCTGATTACCAGCTATATGGATGGCATGGCGCGCGATATTTCTGCACTTGAAATCCTTGGGCCTAATCCGGCGGCCATGGTTCGCCATCTGGCTGATCTGGCCCGTATAGAGGAAGCAAAGGCCCCTGATATGAGTCTTGCAGCACAGGCCCGCCCGGACCGCGTGACCGTCCGTTTGATGGAAAGCCCGAAGATGATCGAAGACACGTTTGAAGCCGTGTCCGGTCGGCTAAATATACCCGCAAATGAACTGACTGCACGATTTTGGGGTGGGCTTAGAAATTTGTTATCCGTTGCCCAGCTAGGTAGCGCGCCCGTATCAGCGACGTCGGATATTGTTTTCCTGTCGAAAACGGCCACATGGAACGGGCTTCCGGCAGCAAAGGTTATGAAACGCTACACATCATTGCTCAACCCCACAAATGCCGAAGGTCGGCGGTTTGCCGCCCGTTCCGGTCTTGTGGCTCAGGCATGGGTAGGGAAAGCGATTTCCGCCAAAAGGTTTCAGGATGAAATCGTTGGTGATGGCTGGACCTCACGCACCGCAGATTTTTTTCACAGGATCAGCGGACTTACACCGATGACCCAAGCCGGGCGCTGGGCGATTGGTCTTGAATTTATGGGAACACTGGCAGAACAGTCCGGAAAATCAATGCGTCAACTGGACCCGGCTTTGAAACGTGCTTTTAAAAATTACGGGGTTACTTCCAAAATGTGGGACGCTGCGCGTAAAACAGAATTTATGGACTTTGATGGCGCGCAGTTTATGAACCCGGCAGATATGGCCAGCAACAAAGATGCTACGCTATCCGAAGCGGGTCAACGTCTCCATGAAATGATCCTGACCGAGACAGATTTTGCCGTACCGGAGCCAGACGCCCGTGTTCGCGCCATGGCAACACAAGGGACGCAGCGCGGCACCTTTGTCGGTGAAATCTGGCGATCAGTTTTAATGTATAAATCATTCCCGATTACCATTATGAACACACATTTGATGCAAGGCGTCGCCCAAAAGGATACAGCCAAGGGGCTTTATTTGATGGGGTTAATGACCGGACTGACTGTCATGGGCGGTGTTGTGACCCAGACCAAGCAAGTGTTATCCGGCAAAGACCCGCGCGACATGACAAAGCCAGAATTCTGGGGGCAAGCCTTCATGCAGGGTGGCGGCATTGGGATTTATGGTGATTTCCTGTCCGCTGCCGTTGGGCGTAATGAACAGGACCTTGTGAAAACAGTAATAGGTCCTATGGCGGGCTTTGCGACTGATGTTGTCAGATTAACCAGCCAAAACGCCCGTGAGTTTATTGAAGGAAGTCCGACGCGGTTTTCTTCGGAAGCTATCCGGTTTGCGGGGAGATACAATCCCCTGTCCAGCCTTTGGTATACCAAGACGGCTTTTGACCGGACATTCATGCGTTGGCTGCGGATACAGGCTGACCCGAGTTACGCAAGAGGGTTTCAGGCAAGGGAACGATGGGCGCGTCAAAACTTCGGACAGGGCTTCTACTGGAGGCCGGGCAGCGCAGGACCAGACCGTGCGCCGGATTTAAACGCCGCAATCGGCGACAGGTAAAAAGGAAATAAAATCATGGCATCAAACCACATCACCATCGGAGACATCAGTCCGCGTATTCAATATACCGGCGACGGGGCGGTGACGGCGTTCACGTACCCGTTTCCGATTTTCACAAACGCGGATATTGAAGTTTATGAAGACGCCACACTGAAAACCATAACCACCGATTACACGGTGACGGGGGCCGGGGTTTCAACCGGTGGCACGGTGACGTTTGTGACGGCGCCCGCGGCCGGCGTTGTCGTGACGTTGCTTCGCAATTTAAAAATTCAGCGCACAACGGATTTTCAGGAAAGTGGCGAATTCAGATCGAAAGTCATCAACGATGAGCTGGATAAACAGGTGGCCATGAGCCAGCAAGTCAATGACCGGGTGGATCGATCTTTACGGCTTGCCGACACCGATCCGGACGCCACATTGACGTTGCCATTGAGTGCCGCCCGGGCAAGTAAGGTGTTGGGGTTTGATAGTTCTGGTGATGTTGTTGTTTCAACGATGGATTTATCAGCCATTGAAAACGGCGCGACCAGTGCGGCGGCATCGGCGACGGCGGCATCGGCGGCACAGACGGCGGCTGAAACGGCTCAGGCTGGCGCAGAAACAGCAGAAACGAACGCCACAACGCAAGCAACCAACGCGGAGGCCAGTGCGACGGCGGCGGCGACGGCGGCGGCATCGAACCTTTATTCCAGTATTCAGAACAAATCAGCAGACTTTACAGTTACATCAACGGACGATGGCGCGTTGTTTGTGGTTGATACGACAACATCTGTCGTCGTCACCATGCCGGATATTGTCACCGACGTCGCTGAGGGCTTCCGGGTTGGCTTTATGAAATCAGGATCGGCCAACACACTGACGATTAACCGCGCAGGAACTGATACAATTAATGGCGGCACATCTTATGTTATGAATGCGGACACCGAAGTGGCAACCATGGTGGCCGATGATAACGCACCCGACAACTGGATTACATTCGGTGCCAGCACCACCAGCGCCGGGAATGGTTTAAGTAAAAGTGGTACATCCATATCTTTGAAACCTGTTGTTGTCGCAGCCATTGCAATAGGTGACGAAACCACGGCCATTGTTACCGGAACGTCTATCGTCACATTCCATGCGCCCATTGCGTTTACATTAACAGGTGTTGTTGCCGGATTAACAACGGCGCAAACGTCGGGTACTATTCTTATCTTCGATATCAACGAAGCTGGCACGTCGGTGCTTTCAACAAAACTCACCATCGACAATACCGAAGATAGCAGCACGACAGCCACAACCGCGGCTGTGTTATCTGACACAGTCATTGCGGCGGGTGCAAAACTCACCGTCGATGTTGATCAAATTGGTGATGGAACGGCGGCGGGTGCTAAAATTTACCTGATTGGATATCCGTCATGACTATGATTATTAACCCGTTTCGGTTTGGTGGTTACACAATCAGCCAGTCAATACGTTTCAATGATGATGATACAGCATATATGTCCCGAACACCTGCAAGTGCAGGGAATAGGAAGACTTGGACGTTTAGTTGTTGGATTAAACGTGGAAACTTAGGGATATGGCAAACGCTTTTAAGTGCGCGAACTGATGATAATAATAGATTTCAAATTAGGTTTAATACCTCTGATCAGATAAGCATTACAAGTGTAATAGCTGCCTCCACAACAATTAATATTGTAACTAATGCGGTGTTCCGCGACCCGTCTGCTTGGTATCATATATTAGTAAACGTAGATACTGCACAGGCAACTTCTAGTGATAGGGTGTCATTGTGGGTGAATGGCACAAAAGCAACAAGTTTTTTGACTTCCACGTACCCTACATTAAATGAAGATACCCAGATCAATAACACTATTCAACATGCTATCGGGAGATTAGAATTAGCGATACCTACGCAGTACTATGACGGGTATTTTTCAGAAATAAACTTAGTTGACGGGACAACATACCCATCCTCTTCCTTCGGCGAGGCAGACACAAATGGTAATTGGATACCAAAGAAATTCACAGGGGTCTACGGCACCAACGGTTTCTACATAAACGGCGCAAACGCTGCAAGTCTAGGAACCGATGTATCAGGCAATAGTAATAACTTTACAACATCTGGTTTAACAACCGCTGATCAAATGCTGGATAGTCCGACTGATAAAGCAGTTGATGGGCTGGGCAATAGAGCTACATTAAACATACTTAATAACATATTCGATGCTGGTCCAGTTTTATCCGATGGAAATCTTTTTTATACTAATTCAACGGCTGGTAATGGTGAAATTCCGGGTACAGTCGTTATACCAGCAAGCACTACTGATACATGGGTAATTGAATTTACCAACGTATCCCTCGGAACGGATCGCCCAGCTTTCGGTTTAATAGGACATAATACAATCGGTGATGCGGGTGTTACTGCTGGTGCGGATGAAGTCGCATATAATAATGGCGGCCTTAACGCTAATGGTGTATCACAAGGTACTGTAACAACTGATGCAACTGTTCGAATGGAGTACAATGGCACTGCTAATCAAATTGAAGTATTCACAGCAGGTGTTTCACGTCTAACGTTCTCTTGGACACCAACTAACGATCTCACGTTCTTCGTTGCAAGAGCCGCAGGAACAGCAACAATTCGAATAAACACAGTGATAGCTGATATGTCTGGAACTGTAACGGCAAGTGCGAAAGAGTTCGCAACCCATAATTTGCCAGCCCCAGCAACACCAGTAAGTGTAACGCCAATAACAACTCCATCCTTTACAGGCAATGCAAATGCTGATGGCCCGTTCATTTGGCTCGGCTACACACCGGATGAAGCAAACACTAGCACAATCAACGGCAATACGATTACGTGGGGTACTCACGCAAGGGCAACTGCGGGAGGGATAAAAATAATCACGGCGTTAACAGCTTATAATTCTACCGGAACAAATACGATAAGTGTTGCAGTTGATACTGCTTTTGGTGGTGACACTGTTTCACAAGCAAGAGCAAGATAATGACAACCTACAAAGCAGTATAACAAAAAGAAAGAATAACTAGATGTCAGAAAAATCGTACCAAGACGGTATAATCGAAGGCGAGATCAAAGCCATCGCTTCCATGGCTGCTGATAATAAAGGGCGGCTGGATAACCACAGCGGCAGGTTGCGCATTCTTGAACGCGTTATCTGGGCTATGGTTGGTTTTGGTGTATTGCTGAATTTCTGGCCGAAACTACAAATTATGTTGGGAAATTAAAATGGTAGACTGGACACAATTAAAAGAAGATTTGATTTTGGACGAAGGGTTACGTTTAAAACCCTACTCCGACACGGTGGGTAAAACCACCATCGGCGTTGGCCGGAATTTGGATGACCGTGGATTGTCCAAAGCCGAAGCCGAATATTTACTTGAAAATGATTTGGGGTGGGTCCGCGTTGAACTGGATAGAAAAGCACCGTGGTGGCGGGATTTGCCGGACGGTCCGGGGCGCGCCCTGATTAACATGTGCTTTAATTTAGGTTGGCCTAGGTTATCAGGTTTCAGGAACATGTTAGCCGCTTTGGAAGTCGGCGATTTTGATCAAGCTGCAAACCATGCGTTGGAAAGCCGTTGGGCAACCCAAGTGGGCGGACGCGCTTTACGTATTGCCGATTTAATCAGAGGAGGATGACATGGACGACTTTTTAAAAGTTTTAGGGAAATTATCACCCACCATCGGCACGGCATTGGGTGGCCCGGTGGGCGGTGCGTTGGGTTTGGGCGTTAAAACATTGGTGGCAACGATCACCGGCGAAGACGATGCTGATAAAGCATTAGAATTATTGCAATCCAATCCTGAACTGATGTCGCAATTGGAAATGCGCATCCGCGAAGTTGAACTGGAAACGTTACGCGTTCATGCCAATGACCGCGACAGCGCCCGTAAACGTCAAATGATTGTCAAAGACAAAACACCGGCGGTTTTAGCCGTCATCACATTGATGTCGTTTTTTAGTTACATCGGTGTGGTCACGTTCCTGCCCAGCGGCGTCATCGATGGCCGCATGGATTTTATTAATCTGGCCGTCGGCTGGTTGGGTGGTTCCGCCACATCCGTGGTCGCGTACTATTTTGGATCCAGCGCCGGATCCCGTGGCAAAGATGGGTTGCTGGCAAAGATGAAGGGTTGATTTTTTTTTATTTATTTTCACGCCGCCATTTTTCCGGGTTTATAAATTCCCCGGACCATATCCCCAGCCCTTCGGCTTTGGCCGCATCTTCGGCGGGCACGTATCGTTTAGAATAACGCCGGTACGCCACCGCCATCCCTTCCCTGACCATCACCCGTCCGACGTCTTCGCCACCCGACAGGCACACGGATATGGCCCTTTTATAGCGGTCTCTAGTCACAACTTGGCAAGTGACGTGTTTGCCGTTGATCATCGCCTTTAACCGATCGGCTGCAACCTGACCACAGGGCCAATCGTTGTCGTCCTGATCTTTGCAAGTTTGTTTCCATTCCGGCGCATCAATGCCGGATACGCGGACCTCAATCCCTTGCCGGGAACAGCGCCCGTTCTTCTTCGGCCCGTCCGGACCAATCACCAAACTGTCGCCATCGATCGCACAGGCTTGCCCGGAGACCGTCGCCGGTTTTGTTTGGGCAAGGGCAGGGGATGAAGCCAGTCCTACAAATAAAAGCGAGAAGATAAATTTTTTCATATCAAACCTTAAACTCTATTTTTGACAGCCATTCGTGTTTTTGTTCGAGGCTTGGCCCATGGCCGTATCGTGGGCGGTGAAAGCTGTGCCCCATCAACGCCGCTGCGATTTTATCAGGCGTTTCCACGGCTGTCAGCCGGTCTTCAAAAGAGTGCCGAAGAGAGTATAAAGAATGGCCCGTTTCATTAAATAGTCCAGCGACCCGCATTGCGCGGTTAATCCAAGAAGACGCAGAATCGGCTTTGCCTCGGTATGTTGGAAAGCCATCCGCGCACTGTTTAAAGGCATACAAAGCCGCGCCAACCAAAGGTATCTTGCGGTCACGGTGTTTGACTTTTAAACCTCTGTGGGAATTTGCTTTGATGTGAATATGTGGGATTTTGTTTTTTAGATTTATTTCGTCATATTCTGGATCAAGCCCGGTTAATTCAGACATACCACACCCCGTGTCGCTCGCCGCCAGAATTAGCATTTGCGCCTCAAGGCTCAGTCCGGCATTGGTCAATTTTTCTAAATCTAACAATGTATTTTGCACATATTCAGTCGCAAAAGGCACTCGATTCCCGCCATCGTTTTTTTCTGACAATCGAAGCTTTTCAAATGGATTGACCAGTCCCAAGCGCAAATCATCGTTAACGGTGCGAAATATGCCAGACAGGTGCTGAATGTCTTTATTGGCGGCGTTGGCCGTTAAATTTTGTGCCTGAATACGTTCTAGCCACCACGATCTAAAATCTAATGCGTCTGACCTGTTTATATCCTGTAATAGGAAATCGCCGATAACAGTGATAAAATTACGGACTGCTTTTTTTCGTGGGGTTTGCCAGCGCCGCAATTCCCGATCTGTTTTTGTTCGGGTTTCATGTTCTGTGAGTTCCCAAAACTCTGACAGTGCATGGCTTAATGTTAGTTCTGGTTTGTCGGTTCCGCCTAATATCGCGCTCGTTTTAGCTTCTGATATTTTATTGGGATCATCCTTTGAAACCATATCCATTCTTTTCATAATTTCACTTAGCTTGCCGGTAGCTATGTCTTCGGCATGTCGATAGCTTAGTCCGAGGGTTCTGGCTAAGCTAACGGCTGCTTGGTATTTTTCTTTTGCGTCACTGCCGCCATGGGCCAGAAGATCATGCCAATATTGCTCGGTGGCCTCGTTGACAACGCCGGCACGTTTGATGGCTATTTCTTCGGAATCTGTCCTTAAAGACTGCTTGGCAAAAACTCTGGTATCAACATGTGAGAACTCTTTTGGCACCCGGCGCCAATAATGCCATCGCCCATTTCTAAGGTGAATATATGCACGTTTGTTACCCAAGATGTTACCCAGTTTGTTACCCAAAAATTAGAATATAGGGTGAGCCACAAACAGGGCCGTTGTCAACTATCATCATAAGTCATTGATTTAAATAAGAAAAAAGCCTCACCGTTTCGGGTGAGGCTTCTTAAAAATGGCTCCGGCGGCAGGACTCGAACCTGCGACAAAGCGGTTAACAGCCGCTTGCTCTACCAACTGAGCTACGCCGGATCAGTGGAGGCGCGGACCGGATTCGAACCGGTGTACACGGCTTTGCAGGCCGCTGCGTAGCCTCTCCGCCACCGCGCCACCTAATCCATCCAAAAAGAAAACATCCTAAAATGGGAACTTTTCAGAAAAAGCCGATGCAATGGTTGCCCCGGTCTCGGTGGTTGGGGAAACTAGACGACGATTTCCATATGGTCAAGAGACTAAATTCAATGATTTAAAGAAAATATTTTTTGGCCTTAATTAAAGCAATGATCGTTCCGTTAGCATTGTTTTTCTTGAACCGAGACGATATAACAAATTAGGTATTTATTTTTAACATGTAAACCGCTGAAAGGCCCGTGATGGATCATTCGCTTGTTCGCCATTTGATGGTTGAAAGTCAAATCAGACCGCATTGTGTCACAGATGAACGTATTCTTGCGGCTTTCGAAGATGTGCCACGTGAACAATTTGTCCCACACGATATGGTCGATGTTGCTTATGTTGATGAAGCCATTGTATTGGAGCCTGGTCGGTTTATGGCATCCCCTATGGTGTTTGCTCGTTTGATGCAAAGCGCCGATTTAGGCGCGTCGGATGTTGTATTATTGTTAAGCAGTGCAAATGGGTATGCTGCAGCCGTATTATCGCGGTTGGTCGCGACGGTGGTGGCGTTAGAAAGTGATCTGTCGCGGGCGACACAAACGACACAAAAACTAACCAATATTGGTTCTGATAATGTTGTGTTAATCGATGCGCCATTGACGGAAGGCTACGCAAAACAAGCCCCTTATGATGTTATTATGTTTGAAGGCGCGGTGAGCGAGGTGCCATCAGCTATTTCCGATCAGTTATCAGAAGGTGGGCGTTTGCTGGCCATTTTGAAAACTGGCGTTGGGCTTGGCAAAGCGGTTTTAATCACACGATTGAACGATAGGTTAAGTCAGCTTGAATTATTTGATATCAACGCGCCATACTTAGCGGGATTCGAACCTGAAATCGGTTTTAAGTTTGCAGTTTAACGTTATTTTTATTTGTTGACGATATCCGTTGTTGGGTAGAGTTGAAAAATCAGTCAGATAAGTTCGGTTTAGGGATTGTGATATCTAAGGATGGGGATTCGTCGTTCTTAACAATAGGCGTTCTTTGAAAACATTGAATAAATCAGCAAAACTGCGTGTTTTGGACTCTCTATTGACCTGATGACCCGTATCTGACTGAATGCGTTGTATATAGGACTAAATGGATCTGGTATTTTATGGTGGGGGCTAACACGTGCAATGATGGTTGATCGATTGCGAACTGAAAATTTAATATCAAGCTTTGTTCGCCGCTGTCGGGTTTTTGTTATGCCCGTAGTTGTTGCCGTATCCGTTTCGGTGGTTGCATCTGCCGGATCTGCGGATGCCCAAACTTTGGACGAAGCTTTTGCTGCGGCTTACCTCAATAACCCTGATTTGCTAGCGGCCCGGGCCGGGCTTCGTAGCACGGACGAAGGTGTGCCACAGGCCTTAGCCAATTGGCGACCTGATGTATCCGTTAGTGCCGATGTCGGTGCATCATCCGTATTTAATTCTGCAAGCACAACGGATCGGCGTCAGCACCGCGATCCTAAAAGCGTGACCTTGTCTGTGACCCAGCCATTGTTTCGTGGGGGCCGGACTTTGGCGGCGACGGCTGGTGCGGAAAACGATGTGCGTGCGGCACGGGCGCGGTTGCTAACGACCGAACAAACCGTTTTGTTGGCGACAGCAACAGCTTATATGGATGTTTACCGTGACCAAGCTGTGTTGGATTTAAATATAAACAATGAACGTGTTTTACAACGTCAATTAGAAGCCACCAGGGATCGGTTCTCCGTTGGTGAAATTACGCGGACCGATGTTAACCAAGCCGAAGCGCGTCTGGCGACAGCAGTGGCCGATCGTATCCAATCAGAAGGCGATCTGGAAGTTTCGCGCGCCGCTTATAAAAAAGTTGTTGGCGAAGCCATCATTAGTAAGTTGCAATTGCCAGCTTCGCCCGCGATTGAACCGACATCGGTAGAAGATGCTGCTAGGATCGCCGTACGTAAAAACCCTGATGTCATTGCTGCCGAATTTGACCGTAAAGCGGCCCTTGATAACGTTGACGAAGTTTGGGGAGAGTTGTTGCCAGAAGTCGATGTATCGGCAAGTGTTAGCCGTTCATTGCAGTCTTCGGGTGAAAGCGGCCGCAACGATACCGCGGAAATTACTTTGAATTTATCGGTCCCGCTTTACCAAAAAGGAAGTGTTTATTCAAGGCTTCGCCAGTCCCGCCAGCAAGCCGCACAGCAAGTTAGATTAATTGATAGTCAGCGGCGTACGGCGATCGAAGCGGCAACAGCTGCTTGGGAAAATGTAGCCACAGCCGGTGCTCGTGTGCAATCTTTAAGAACCTCGATCGAAGCCAGTGTCGTCGCTTTAGAAGGTGTTGAACGAGAGGCCGCTGTTGGTTCACGCACGGTTTTAGATGTGCTTGATGCGGAACAGGAATTATTGAATTCCCGTGTCGCCCATGTGCGCGGACAACGTGACGAAAGCGTTGCCATTTACCAATTGCTGTCGGCCATTGGTAAACTAACTGCACGTGGTCTTAATTTACCTGTAGAAATGTACGATCCAACCGCTAATTACAAACAAGTTCGGGAAAAGTGGTTTGGCGGCCGTAGTCAAGGCGGTGTAGAATAAAACGGATTGATTATCAGCAAGCCAATCAGCATCTATCAGGTGTCAGGTGTATCGCTTTAAGTTTTGTTAACCATACTGTGTGTATGTTTACAAAACAAAATAGTCAGGTAAATGGGTTATGAGTGAAGAAGAAGTAGCAACAGACGGAGATGGGCAAGAGCCATCAATGGAAGATATTTTAGCTTCCATTCGTCGCATTTTGGCCGAAGACGAAGAAGAAGGTGGAGATGCAGAAGAAGTTGCAGCAGCCCCCGCGCCTGCACCAGAGCCGGCACCTGCCCCTGCACCGGAACCTGAGCCGGAACCGGAACCGATGCCTGAGCCGGAACCAGAGCCTGAGCCTGAGCCTGAACCTGAACCGATGCCGGAACCAGAGCCTGAACCTGAACCGATGCCTGAGCCAGAACCTGTACCGATGCCTGAGCCTGAGCCAGAACCTGAACCGATGCCTGAACCTGAGCCAGAACCTGAACCGATGCCTGAACCTGAGCCAGAGCCAATTCCGGAACCCGTGGCGCAGCCTATTCCTCAGCCTATTCCTCAGGCACCGATTCCCCAAGCTATGGAAGCAATGCTAGAATTAACGCCAGATATGGTTGCCGATGATGTTATTTCTCGGCCGACTGCGCAAAGTTCATCGGATATTCTGGCTGAATTGGCGGCTGCCATTCTTGATCGTCGGGATATGGGGATTGAACGCTCCAGCAGTGAAGTGACATTAGAAGGCATTGTCCGTGAAATGCTTAAACCGTTATTACGCGAATGGCTGGACCGTAACTTGCCGTACTTGATCGAACGGCTGGTTAAAAAAGAAATCGATACCATGGTTAACCGTGCTGAACGGCTTGATTTCTAGCAGTTAATTCTGATTTTTTGGCGCAAATCAAATTTTCCTGAAAAAATTGATATTTACGGCGGCGATTTCTTGCGTCCTCCTTGCGAGAGCGCTAGAACATGGTTTCTGTTGGATTTCGAATTGTATAAGGACCCCCGGCAATGCTGGAAAAAACCTATCGACCAGACACTGTTGAGCTGAAACATTATACAGATTGGGAACAATCAGGTGCTTTTGCTTGTGGCGGGAAACCAGACGCAGAAACGTTTACCATTGTTATACCGCCACCGAATGTGACCGGTAATTTGCATATGGGTCACGCTTTAAACAATACATTACAAGACATCCTCGTGCGTTATAAACGTATGAAAGGGTTTGATGTGTTGTGGCAACCGGGAACGGATCATGCGGGTATTGCGACGCAGATGGTGGTTGAACGACAGTTGGCTGAAAACGGTGAAACCCGCCATGATCACGGCCGGGAAAAATTTATTGAAAAAGTTTGGGACTGGAAAGCCAAATCGGGTGGCTCGATCACCGGGCAATTGCGCCGCCTTGGTGCGTCATGTGACTGGTCACGGGAACGCTTTACTATGGACGAAGGCCTAAGCCATGCGGTCGGTAAAGTCTTTGTCGAACTTTACAAAGACAATTTGATTTACCGCGATAAACGCTTGGTCAATTGGGATCCAAAATTACATACCGCCATTTCCGATTTAGAAGTTGAACAGCGTGAATTAACCGGGAAAATGTGGTATTTTAAATACCCCATTGAAAATCAAGACGGCCAATTTGTAACCATTGCGACAACTCGCCCGGAAACCATGTTAGGTGACGTGGCAATCGCCGTACATCCGGATGATGAACGCTATACCGATTTGGTTGGAAAACACGTGACATTGCCTTTGGTTGGCCGCCGATTGATAGTTGTCGCTGATGATTATGCCGATCCAGAAAAAGGCACCGGTGCTGTTAAAATGACACCGGCCCACGATTTTAATGATTTTGAAGTCGGGAAACGGCACAATCTGGAAATGGTCAATATATTTGATGAAAATGCGGTGCTGAACGATAATGTGCCTGAAAAATACCACGGGCTTGACCGATTTAAAGCTCGCGATTTAATTGTCAATGATATGGATGCATTAGGCTTGTTGGTCCGCGTCGAAGATAATGCCATGACGGTTCCTTATGGTGATCGGTCTGGCGTGGTTATTGAACCTTGGTTGATGGATCAATGGTTTGTTGATGCCAAAACTTTAGCAGGCCCTGCTATCCAAGCCGTAGAAAAAGGCGATACATCGTTCGTTCCCAAACAATGGGAAAACACTTACTTTGAATGGATGCGTAATATTCAGCCATGGTGCGTGTCCCGACAAATTTGGTGGGGCCATCAAATTCCGGCGTGGTTTGGACCGGACGGTGAAATTTTTGTCGAATTGACCGAAGCCGAAGCCATGATCGTAGCCAAAAAACATTATGGTAAAGAAGTTCAGTTAATCCGCGATCCCGATGTGTTAGACACATGGTTTTCATCTGCTTTGTGGCCATTTTCAACCCTCGGATGGCCTGATGATTTAACCGATGTTAAACGGTATTATCAAACTGATGTTTTAATTACGGGTTTTGACATTATCTTTTTCTGGGTGGCGCGGATGATGATGATGGGGCTTCGGTTTATGGATGAAGTCCCGTTTCACACGGTGTATATTCACGCCCTTGTTCGCGATGAAAATGGACAGAAAATGTCCAAATCCAAAGGCAACGTTATTGACCCTTTGCAATTGATTGATCAATTTGGTGCCGATGCGCTGCGGTTTACTTTGACCGCTTTCGCCGCCCAAGGCCGTGATGTCAAACTGTCAGAAGACCGGGTCGAAGGCTACCGTAACTTTTGTACCAAATTGTGGAATGCAGCCCGGTTCTGTGAAATGAATGGCTGTAAAACGTCACTGGAATTTGATCCAAGCCAAGTTAAAAGTACGCTTAATAAATGGATTGTTTCATCGGTCGTCAAAGCCGAACAAGACGTTTCAGAAGCTTTGGACAAATACCGTTTTAACGATGCAGCAGGGGCCCTTTATCAATTTGTCTGGCGCACATTTTGTGACTGGTATGTGGAATTTGCAAAACCAGTATTTCAGGGCGATGATGATGCCATGGGTGCTGAAACCAAAGCCACAGCTGCTTGGGTGCTGGATCAGATTTTATTGCTGTTGCACCCCATCGCGCCTTTTATTACCGAAGAATTATGGCAACAATTGAGCGATGAACGCCAATCAAAACTCATTCTGGCAGATTGGCCCGTTTTTGATAGTCAGTTGATGGATCAGACCGCGATTGAAGAAATGGACTGGGTCGTGCGCCTAATTTCATCTGTCAGGGCTTTGCGCGTTGAAATGAATGTGCCGCCGTCTGCCAAAGTACCCTTGATTTTAAACAATGCTTCGGATGAAACTAAACAGCGCATGGTGGTCCATACCGATTTATTAATGCGCTTAGCCCGATTATCAAGTTTGGATGCATGCGATGGTGACGTGCCAAAAGGGGCCGTCCAAGACGTTATCGACGAAGCCATTTTGGTCTTACCCTTGGCCGATGTCATTGATATGGCAGCGGAAATCAGCCGGTTGGAAAAAGAGATTTCTAAATTAGATGATGAAATCGCCAAGTTTCAGAAAAAACTTGGCAATGAAAAATTTGTCGCCAAAGCCCCGGAAGCAGTCGTTGCGACTGAACGCCAACGATTGGAAGATGCCAAAATTGAACGCAGTAAACGAGATGATGCTTTGTTGCGGGTTAAATCCGTTGGCTAAAGGGTAACCATTTGCTAACAGGTTTCGCTCATTATGGGGGCATGAACGAATTTGAAAGTGAAATACAGCTGCCGCTAAATCCAACGCCGGAACAGCGCGCGGAATATATTCTATATCGCCTTGAACAGTTTATCCGCGAAGGCCGGACTGTTGGCGAAGGATTAAGTTTCCGCAAATGGAAAATTATGGCAAAAACAGAAATTGCCATCAATATCGCAGAAATTGAATTGGACAGAAAAAAAGAAGACCGTACGGAAAAGCGGTTATTGTTCACCTTCGGGGCTGCTTTGATCACCATCGGGTTTTGGGGAACAGCGGTCAGTTTAACCCGGGTTGGGTATGTGGCTGGCGCCCTGGTCATTGGTTTTTCTGGATTGGCGTTGATCGGGGTGGCGTCGGAATGGCAAATCCGCAAATGGTTTACCAAAAACCGTGCCATCAAAAGACACCAAACGCTTCGGCGTGTGGAAAACTTGAACAAGCGCATAAAAAAACTGGAACGGGAACTCGAAAAAGAAGAAAAGGGTCTTAAAAAAGCCCTTAAGAAATCACAAAACAAAGGCGTCGATGGGCTGTTCCCTGATTGGCTTGATTGATTTTAGTGGCGTTGCTGTTGCAGCGTAAAATAGTATTTTATATCAATAGTCAAGATTGTTCAAAAAAAAATAAATTTGAATGGGGAAAATTATGCATTTAATTAAGAAAATAAATTTCATAATTTTAATCAACATATACATCAATGTAATGGTTTTATTCTTCTTTATGGGGATAGCACAGGCTGAAACGTTCAGGGTAGCAAGCGAAAACGAAGTGAAAGCTGTTCTTCAGGGCGAGTGGAGCGGTGATTTTATTAATAGTTCTGGTGATCAGTTCCCCATGACATTTAAAACCAAAGTTGTGGGGAATGAAATTTACGGCAATGCGTATATTCCAGATAGCTCATTCAATACGATGCCGTCTTTATCAGGAACGGTTAATATCAATAAAGTTGTCATTTCTACGCAGTCTGGATTTGAATATGAGTTGGAAATGACAACCAATGAAACGGGTTTGTATCGTTTGTCAGGTTATGTTACCGGGCCAAATTATGGTGAAGCCGTATTGGAACGGCGTGGAAAAGTTTTCAATGCTTCTTCAAGCAAAACACAAACCCCAAAGATACTAATTGCTGCTCCGGGAACCAAAATGGTTTGGGGGGAATTAGGTACTGACAATACCTCAAATGTCGTTGTTGGACAATCAAAAGGACAAGGTATTTCATGGACGTCGAATGGCAAAGAGCGGGCTGCAATGTTTCGGTTCTGTTGGGCGTGTAATCCTCGGTTTTATGAAATAGACACGAAAATTACGGATCAGTTTGTGGCAACGACGATTGGCAGTACTATTAGCTATGAACGGATGAAGAACGGTAATTCGTGGATGGATACAGTGACTGTTTTGGAAAAGAAAAATATTACAATTCCTGCTGGGTCTTTTGACGTCTATGTTATTGAAATAAAATCAAAGTCAATGTCAACTTTTTGGACAGGACGGCAATTAGTATATTTTTCTCCGGATATAAAATGGAACATTAAAGTCGAGAGTACGGATAGCGAAAACAATAATTGGACGTGGCAAGTTTTATCTGTTGAATAATTTTTTTGAAAGTTAAACATGTTTCTACATTTGCTAAGGGTCTGATTGAACCGTTGCGCTATAAACCACAATCAGGATTAACGCTGGTTAAATTATTTGATCAAGGGCGTTAACCAGACGCTGCATGTCGTCAATCGTTGTGTAATGCAGGGCTGAACAACGCACTACGCCATCGTTGACATCTTTTACGCCCAAGGCTTCAACCAGTCGTTTGGCATAAAAATGCCCGGATGAAATGCCGATTTTTTCATCCAATACCAAGGCAGGAATGTCTCCCGATTTCATACCATCGACAGTAAATGAAAAAGTCGGTGCCCGGCGTCTGACATCGGTCGGGCCAAAAAGTTTCAAGTTTGCTTTGCTGGCACAAAAATCAAGAAAAAGTCGGCTGAGCTTTTCTTCATGAATTTGAATGCGTTCAAACATTTGGGCGGCACCGTTTCGCAAATCACCATATCCGGGCCCAAGATGGTGAAGGCTAAGGGCTTCGAAGTAATCAGCAATACCTTCTAAACTGGCGATGCTTTCATGATTGGGTCCGGACGGGTTAAGTTTTCCCGGCAATGTGTCTTCACCGATGAAATAATGATATTGATTGCGCGCACGCAATAATTTTTCGTGTTTGCCATACAAACATCCCATGTGTGGCCCAAACAGTTTGTAAAAACTGAAAACATAATAATCGACATCCCACTTTTTGAGGTCGAGTGCACGGTGCGGGGCAAAGGCGACACCATCAACAAACACTTCGGCGCCTGCATCATGGACCATTTCTGTAATGGCTTTAATGTCATTAACTTCGCCTGTAATGTTGGACACATGCGGGAACGCTACCAGCCGGGTACGGTCCGTCAAAAGCTGTTGCAAAAGGTCCAGATCAAGCTGCCCGGTATCGGGATTGATCGACCATTCGGTGACATTAATGCCGGTGTCGGCAAGCCTTCGCCACGGCCCGGAATTGGCTTCGTGGTTCAGGTTGGTGACGATGATATTGTCGCCGTCTTGCCACAATGGTCGCAACGCCTGAGCCATGACGTAAACATTTATTGATGTCGATGCGGCGATCACCGTTTCTTGCGGATCAGCCCCGATCAGTTCGGCCATTTTAAAATGACCATTGTCCATACGTGATTGCGCTTTGGCGGACGCCGGATACAATTCTCCGGGTTGCACTTGGCATTCGGTCATGTAATCGGTCATGCGTTTGATCACCGAATTGGGAACAAAGCTTCCGCCAGCGTTTTCAAAAAATGCCCAATTCCAACAAGTGGCGGGAAATTGTTGGCGGATAAAGTCAAGGTCAAGCGATAACGTCAAAGCAGAGCTCCTGTTGATAAGTTTTTTTAAGAGTTAGGCATTCATAGCAATAATGGTAATGATGTCGGAAATGGAAGTTTCATTTCCTGAGAATTTTAGCCCTGTATAGCCTTCACGCGACCACATGACTTCACCGTTTATATGACCAATGGCCCCCAGATCAAGGGTGCATACGGACAATCTTTCAAACCGCTGATCGACAATGAGCTTAGCGCCACCCATGGAAATATCACACAATCCACATTTGAGGATATCTTCATTGACTTTCAGCATTGCCTTAAGGCCTGTATCAGTACGCTCGGACTGACGTTGGTTGGTGAAATCATTCGTCATAATGGTTTAAATATCCGCATACACATGGGTTTCAGCTTTGCCTCCCGGATGGGTTACGGCCCCTTTGTTCGCAGGGCCGACGGTGGCGGCATATTTCCACAAAGCACCCGATTGATAATCGTGGGTGTGGGGTTGTAAACTTTTAGCCCGATGTTCAAGTTCGGCTTTATCAACATCCAGATCAAGCTGACCCGTTTGAGCGTCGATATGAATGATATCACCATTTTCAATCAGTGCAATAGGCCCTCCCGCTGCCGCTTCTGGACCGACATGCCCAATACAAAACCCACGTGTCACACCGGAAAATCGACCATCGGTGATTAACGCTACTTTATCGCCCATGCCTTGACCATATAACGCCGCAGTTGTCGATAACATTTCACGCATGCCAGGGCCGCCTTTGGGTCCTTCATAACGGATGACAATGACTTCTCCTTCATTGATTTGTAGTTTTGTGACGGCTTCCAATGCGTCTTCTTCGCACTCAAACACCCGGGCCGGACCGCTGAATTTTAGATTATCCATACCGGCGATTTTGACAATGGCGCCATCCGGAGCCAAAGATCCTTTTAATCCAACGACGCCGCCGTCAGCCGTAATTGGGTTTGCAATAGGGCGAACGACCTTCTGGTTTTCAGGGAACGGGAATTCGTTCAGGTTTTCCGCCATGGTTTTGCCGGTCACCGTCATGCAATCGCCGTGTAATAACCCGCCGTCCAACAAGGCTCGCAATAGGGTTGGCACCCCACCGGCTTCGAATAAATCTTTTGCGACAAACCTGCCGCCCGGTTTTAAATCGGCGATATAAGGCGTGCGTTTGAAAATGTCACAGACTTCCATTAAATCAAATTCGATGCCGCATTCATGAGCGATGGCGGGTAAATGCAAGCCGGCATTGGTGGAACCCCCGGAACATGCCACCACCATGGCTGCGTTTTCTAATGCTTTTTTTGTCACAATATCCCGTGGGCGGATATTAGATTTTAATAACCCCATAACCGCTTGACCTGATGCTTCGGCATAGGCATCCCGGCTTTCATATGGCGCCGGGGTACCGGCGGACCCGGGCAAGGCTAACCCAATGGCTTCTGATACACAGGCCATGGTGTTGGCCGTAAACTGCCCGCCGCACGACCCGGATGATGGGCAAGCCGCACATTCGATATCGTGTAATTCTTTGTCATCAATTAATCCGCGTGAATGGGCGCCGACGGCTTCGAACACATCTTGGATGGTTAAATCACGGTCATGCAAGCGGCCCGGCAGGATTGATCCGCCATACATGAATACGGATGGCACGTTTAATCGCACCATAGCCATCATTAGGCCGGGCAGGGATTTATCACATCCGGCAATACCGACCATAGCGTCATAACAATGGCCACGCATGGTTAATTCCGTGGAATCGGCAATCACATCGCGGCTGACGAGCGATGATTTCATGCCCTGATGACCCATGGCAATGCCATCAGTGACGGTGATGGTGGTGAATTCACGCGGGGTGCCGCCTTGGGCTTTGACGCCTAATTTTGATGCTGCCGATTGGCGCATTAATGAAATGTTACAAGGGGCCGTTTCGTTCCAAGTTGTCACCACACCGACAAACGGCTGTTTTATCTCTTCATCCGTCATACCCATGGCGTGATAAAATGCCCTGTGCGGCGCGCTTTCCGGGCCAACACTGGTATGGCGGCTGGGTAGTTTTGATTTATCGAATTTGAACTGTGACATTCTTGAAATCCTTGCAATTTAAAGACTAAATGATTTCAACAGGCTTTAGCGTGTGTTGCAATGTTAAAGCATGGTTGCAATCCGGAAATGAATTAAATTACATTGATCTTAGATAATAAAACAAGTATCCAGATAACTTGGATTTATCATGGGTTTTGTATTTATAACTATTCTTTCATGCCTGAATTCGCTGCAATTTCAGGTAGTGGTGCGAGAAAAAATAGATTGACATTACTACCGTCATCTATTATTTTTTTCATCAGGTCAGTGACCGAAGAGCCTTAGCCTCGCGCTTGTTCCTCGGATACGCTGAGGCTCTTTTTATTTATGGCTTCATTTCTGTTTGCATTTTAAAAAACTTCCCATTTTCATCCTCTAGAACGGCGACAACAATGACTTTCGCCTCTCCTTTTGTTTCCATCTTTGTGGTTAGCCAATACATGGTTTTGAAACCTTCACGGTTTGAAGGCTCGCTGGAAAAAATTGTTGAGTTTTTAATGATTTGTGGAACTGCTGGGTAATCCTCCCGATAAATAGTGGTCTTCAAAAGTAAAATTTTCTCGTACTATATTTTGAGGAGGTTCAGATGAAAAGAAGTTATAGGAAGTTATAGAGGCATCTTACTTAATTATCGAATTACGGCGGTACGTAACAACTACATGTCCTCGTTATTCTATGCGCATTCTAAAAATAATGGTTGATGTGACTTCACGCATGCGAGCGTGCTTGTGAACGGGGGTGGGTTTCCGTTATTGTGTGGCACGTATTTTTTTGTTTTTGGAGTTTCTGTTATGCCCGTTTATCGTTCCCGCACATCGACACATGGCCGCAATATGGCCGGTGCCCGCAGCCTGTGGCGCGCCACAGGTATGACCGATAATGATTTTGGTAAACCGATTATTGCCGTTGTCAATTCGTTTACGCAGTTTGTACCGGGTCATGTGCATCTCAAAGATTTAGGCCAATTGGTGGCCCGCGAAATCGAAAAAGCGGGCGGTGTTGCCAAAGAATTCAATACCATCGCCGTTGATGACGGTATCGCTATGGGGCACGATGGTATGTTGTATTCGTTGCCGAGCCGGGAATTAATCGCCGATAGCGTTGAATACATGGTTAACGCTCATTGTGCCGACGCTATGGTCTGTATTTCAAACTGCGATAAAATTACACCGGGCATGTTAATGGCGACCATGCGGTTGAACATTCCAACAATTTTTGTATCGGGCGGTCCTATGGAAGCCGGAAAATTGATCATTGACGGTAAACCTGTGAAAGCCGATCTGATCGATCCGATGATACAAGCTGGCAATCCTGATGTCAGCGACGAAGAGGTGGATAATTTAGAACGTTCGGCCTGTCCCACGTGCGGGTCTTGTTCCGGTATGTTCACGGCCAATTCGATGAATTGTCTGGCCGAAGCCATCGGGCTCGCATTACCCGGTAACGGGTCGCTACTGGCAACCCACGCCATGCGTGAAGAATTGTTCAAACAATCAGGTCCGCGCATTGTTGATTTATGCAAACGTTATTATGAAAATGATGATAACAGCGTATTGCCGCGTTCTATCGGTTGTTTTGACGGGTTTGAAAATGCTATGTCGGTAGACATCGCCATGGGCGGTTCGACCAATACGGTGCTGCATTTGTTGGCCATAGCCCAAGAAGCAAATGTCGATTTCACCATGAAAGACATGGACCGGTTATCCAGAAAAGTTCCGCAATTATCGAAACTGGCACCGTCCAGCAAAGACTATCATATGGAAGATTTTCACCGCGCCGGTGGGATTTTGGGCCTAATGGGTGAATTGGACCGCGCCGGATTAATCCACCGCCATACACCAACGGTTTATGGTCCCAATATCGGTGACGCCATTGATAATTGGGATATCAGGCGCACGGATAACAAAGTTGTTCATGATTTTTATTTATCGGCCCCCGGCAACGTGCGCACGGTGCACGCGTTCAGTCAGTCCAAAGTTTATGCCGAACTGGATACGGACCGCGAAAATGGATGTACACGCGATGTTGCAAACGCCTATTCTAAAGACGGCGGACTGGCGGTGTTGTTTGGCAATTTGGCAACGGACGGGGCGGTTGTTAAAACCGCAGGGGTTGATGAAAGCATTTTGGTGTTTTCCGGCCCGGCTGTGGTTTGTGAAAGCCAGGACGACGCGGTGGATAAAATTCTGAACGGCGGCGTTAAAAAAGGCGAAGTGGTTGTGGTAAGGTATGAAGGACCACAAGGCGGACCGGGCATGCAGGAAATGCTGTACCCGACCAGCTATATCAAATCCATGGGCCTTGGCAAAGACTGCGCCTTGATCACGGACGGGCGGTTTTCCGGCGGATCATCAGGATTATCCATCGGTCACATTTCCCCGGAAGCCGCCGAAGGTGGCCTGATCGGCCTGATCGAAAACGGCGATATCATTGAAATGGATATTCCAAACCGGAAAATTACACTGGCTGTGGATGACGGGGAATTAAGCCGTCGCCGGGAAATAATGATTGCCAAGGGTGACCAAGCATGGACGCCGGACCGTGACCGTCAAGTTTCACCCGCATTACAGGCTTATGGTTTGCTCGCGACCAGCGCATCCAAAGGCGCCGTGCGGGATGTCACCCAAGTGAAACGCCGCCGTTAATATTTTAAATCCCGGGCGCAAGTGTGCACACTATATCCCGGGCGCAAGTGTGCACCACACCGGGGTGTGATCAGACGCTTTTTCACGGCCCCGCGGTTTTTTGTCGATGCCCGCGTCCAACAGCCGATCCGCGGCTTCGGGGCTGAGTAATAAATAATCAATCAGCAACCCGTTGTCTTTGGCCCACGCGCCACGTTGGTAATCCCAATAGCTGTATACATTGGGTTGGTTGTTAAAAACGCGAAACGCATTGGTTAATCCCAAATTTAATAAAGTCCGGAACCGCATCCGTGTTTCCGGGCGGCACAACGCGTCATTGGCAAAAGCGCGTGGATCATAAACATCACCGTCCGTAGGGCAGACGTTGTAATCACCGCCTAATACAAAAGCTTCGTCAGTTTTTAATAACTTTTCGGTGTGTTTAATTAAGCGGTCCATCCATTTAAGTTTATAACGGTATTTATCGCTTTTTGCGCCTGTTTCATCCTGACTGGGGTTGCCGTTGGGCAAATATATTGTGGCCACCCGTACAGGTGTTATAGATGTATCCTCAGGGCTAATAATGGCTTCTAAAAACCGTGCGTGATCATCGGTGTCATCGCCCGGCAACCCTGTTTGCGTGATCGCCATGGGGTGGCGCGATAAAATAGCGACACCGTTATAAGATTTTTGTCCGTGGGTGGCGATTTTATAGCCCAGTGTTTCGATTTCTAATGCAGGAAAGCTATGGTCTTCGGTTTTAATTTCTTGCAGTAACGCGACGTCGGGTTTGAACTCATCTAACCATTCGAGCACGCGCGGCAGGCGGGCTTTGACCGAATTGACATTCCATGTAGCTATTTTCATGAAATTATATCAGACAGAAAACGACGTACCACACCCGCATCCGGCGGTGGCGTTGGGATTGTCCACATGGAAATAGGACCCGCCCAGTTCGTTTTTGAAATCAACGGTGGCCCCGCCTAAAAATTCCAGAGATACATCATCGACCAATAACTTTGTCCCGGATTGATCAAAAACTTGATCATCGTCATTAATATGGTCATCCAAGCTGAACACATATTGAAAACCGGAACAACCTCCTCCATTGACGGACAAACGTAACATCAGCGCATCATTGCCTTCGGAAGATGCCATTTCTTGTATGCGTTTGGCGGCATCGATCGTTAAATTCATATTCTCAGCGGTTTGTTGTGTCATCATTCACTCTTGTCGTTTTAGAAAGATTTGTTTTGGATCGCTTCCAAGTCTAATGTTCAAATTCTATTATACTATGTAAGCCGATTGTCGCCAATGTCAAAATTTCATAAAAATGTAGGGAAAGAAAATCATTTCCCCGGTTGATAAGCAAACGATCGGAGAGTACTTTTATATATGGAAAATTTTTGTAATACACGACTTGATCTGGCGTCATATGCGTCCCATGAACATGATAGCCGGGGGCGTGTGTTCCATGAACCGGAAAGCGCGACTAGGGGATGCTTTCAGCGTGACCGTGATCGCATTATCCATTCCGCCGCGTTCAGGCGGCTAGAATATAAAACCCAGGTTTTTGTTAATCACGAAGGCGACTTTTTCAGAACCCGCCTGACCCATAGTTTAGAGGTTGCGCAAATCGCCCGGTCCCTTTGTCGCAGTTTGAAATTGAACGAAGATTTAGGCGAAGCCTTGGCATTAGCCCATGATTTAGGCCACCCGCCATTTGGTCACGCGGGCGAAGACGTGCTGCATGAATTAATGGTCCCTTTTGGCGGTTTTGACCATAATGCTCAGTCGCTAAGGGTGGTTGTGCAATTGGAACAACGATATGCGGATTTTGACGGACTTAATTTGACATGGGAAACGCTGGAAGGCGTGGTTAAACACAACGGCCCTTTAATCATAGCCAACGACATGGACAAAGAATTGCCGCGGGCCATTGCTGAATATGCAGAAATTCAAGATTTGGAACTGCATACCTATGCCGGGGCCGAAGCCCAAGTGGCCGCTATGTCCGATGATATCGCCTATAACAATCATGATATTGATGATGGACTTCATGCCGGACTGTTTACAATTAATGATCTAAAAGACGTTCCTTTGGTTGGTGAAATTTTTCATAATGTGATGGGTGATCATTCAGGACTGGATGAAAAACGCACCATACATGAAGCCGTGCGCCGCCTGATCGGGGCGATGGTTAATGATTTGCTGGTCGAAACCGCCGACCGTATTCAGCAATCTGGCGTTAAAACGGCGACCGATGTGCGCAATTTTGACCGCCCATTGGCGGGGTTTTCAGAAAAAATGCGCAATTATGATTCTCAAATCAAACGGTTTTTATTTGAGAATATGTATCGCCATTACCGTCTTAACCGCATGACCAGCAAAGCCAGACGTGTTGTTAAATCTTTGTTTCAGTTGTTTTTAAATGAACCGGAATGCTTACCCGTAGAATGGCGCAAATTAGCAAGCGAACCGGGCCATGTGATTACGGCCCAAGTGGTGGCTGATTACGTAGCAGGGATGACTGATCGGTTTGCTATGGATGAACATCGTCATCTGTTTGATTTACAATCAAGAAGTTCATAGGCTCCATACGCGTTTATTTTATTTTGTGTAAATAGTATTTTAAGACACCGTGTTTCATATTACATCATTATTTAAGTGAAAATTTGGATGTGAATTTCCAGAAGATACGTTAAGACAGTAAAAATTTTTATGATTTAAAATAAGGAACGACGCATATGGCCTCTGATCGGCCTGGCATTAAAGTCACGGCAACGGATGCTTTGGAATTTGAACCGGTCGCGGTAGACGCGGCCCGGTCTTCTGGGCGTGGTTGGAAAATTGCGTTTTTTACATTGATCTCAGTAGCCGTTTTGACTGTTGGCTGGATGTCTTATGGTGACCGGTTGATCGCTATGCTTGGTGATCCTGATGACCGGGTTCCTGTTGTCTATGCCCCTGTTGGTGCGGTCCGCGAGCGCCCGGAAAATCCCGGCGGATTACAAGTGCCGGACCGTGATAAATTGGTTTATAATGTATTACAGGGAAAGCGCGAAAACGCCCCACAAGTCGAACGGTTGTTGCCGACACCTGAAACGCCGCTGCCACGACCCAAACCAGAAACAACACCTGTCATTCCAAAAACATTGCCAGTGCTTAATGATCAAGTCGTTTCAGGTCAACCAAAGCGGCTGGTTCCACAAACGACACCTGTTATAAAAACAACACCGAAAGTGCCAACGGCGGCTGATGTCGCGTCTATTGAAAAACCGCAGCCTGTTAAGTTGCCGCCCGCCGTGCCAACGGTTAAGAAAAAAATTGTTAAAATACCAAAACCTATTACGCCAAAACCAGCACCATTAAAAACGGTTTCATCTAAAAAAGCATACCGTGTTCAATTGGCCGCTGCCCGGACTACTGAACGCGCACAACAAGAATGGGATCGGTTGCGCCGTAAACACATCGATTTGCTGGGTGATTTGGGGTTAACCATTACCAAAGCTGATTTGGGTGTGGGAAAAGGTATTTTTTATCGCCTGCGGGTGGGGCCCTTAAAAACGGCGGCCCAAGCCCGTAAGTTGTGCGCGGAATTAAGTAAGCGCAAAGTCGGTTGTTTGTTGATACGGCCCGGTGGATGATATTGTGACGACGGCAGCGTTTGACAACTCCCGGTCCGTAATTTTTGGCTGCTCTGGGCCTGTTTTGACGCCACAAGAACGGAATTTTTTCCGTGAAACCCGTCCCGTTGGTTTTATTCTTTTTACCAGAAACTGTGAAACGCCCTCTCAAATAAAACAGTTGGTCCATGACCTTAGGATGTCTGTTAGTTTAAATGGTCAACCTGATAGAGCTGTCCCGGTTTTAATCGATCAAGAAGGCGGGCGGGTGCAACGGTTGCACCCCCCCCATTGGCGCGATGCACCGGCGGCATCCAGATTTTTGGATATGGCTAAAAAAAATTCTGATCTCGCTGTCGAAGCGGCATTGCTAAACGCACAATTGATGGCAGCTGAATTGATTGAACTCGGTATTACGGTAAATTGTTCGCCAGTTGTTGATATTCCGCAATCTGGCGCTCATGAAATTATCAGTGACCGCACGTGGGGACGAACACCTGAACAAGCCGCCCGGTTTGGCCGTATCGTCGCAGATGGATTGTTATCGGGTGGCGTCTTGCCGGTAATCAAACACATTCCTGGCCACGGGCGGGCGATGGTCGATAGTCATCATGATTTGCCAACGGTGACGAGCGCGATGCATGTGCTTGAAAAAACTGATTTTAAACCTTTTAAGCTTCTCAACGATTTGCCGTGGGCGATGACCGCACACATTATTTATCAAATGATTGATGTTGACAGCCCGGCGACTTGTTCTGAAATAATGATCAAACAGATTATACGCCAACATATAGGCTTCGAGGGCGTTTTAATTTCCGATGATTTATCGATGAAAGCGCTTGCTGGCGATTTTTTTGACCGGGCACGTTCTGCATTAACCGCCGGATGTGATATCGTATTGCATTGTAACGGTGATATGGATGAAATGGAATCTGTAGCATCGGGGGTTGATGGTTTAACAAATGCGGCTAAATTACGCTTACAGCGAGCTGAACAACAACGACTTGAAAGTTATGAAAACGACAAAGGTTTTAATGCTGATAATGCGTTGTTGAGGCTGGGCCAAATTTTTGAACAAACCGGTCACACAGGAAATGTATAATGGGTTTTGATTTTGCCAATATCGGTTATCAATTGTCAGTGTGGTTGTTGCCGGTATTAATTGCCGTTACTTTGCACGAAGCCGCCCATGGATGGGTGGCATGGAAACTGGGTGATGATACGGCTTACTTGGCCGGGCGCGTAACGTTTAATCCGCTTAAACATATTGATCCTTTTGGGACAGTTTTGTTGCCTGTTATAATGTTGCTTGGTAGCGGTGGGCGCATGATGTTTGGTTTTGCCAAACCCGTCCCGGTTAATTTTATGGCATTAAATGGCGGCAAGCGGGGCATGGTGTTGGTGGCGTTGGCGGGGCCGGCCAGTAATTTTTTAATTGCGCTTATCGCTGCTTTATTATTGCATTCGTTGGCTTATTTATCCGGAGATGTGCAGGCTTGGGTTGGTGAAAATCTCATTAATGCTGTGTGGATAAATTTGTTGTTGTGCGTATTTAATTTATTGCCATTATTGCCACTTGATGGCGGCCGGGTCTTGGTTGGACTGTTGCCTGATAAATTATCTTGGCAATTTGCAAAAACAGAACGTTATGGCTTTTTTATTTTAATCGGCGGCATTTTTCTTTTACCCTATGTGGGCGAACGCCTTGGCTATGATTTAAATATATTTACATGGTTGGTCTTAGGCCCCGCAGAATACCTGCTGCAAATCGTGGCGATGTTAACAGGTAACGGTTGATAGGTTAAATATGACTATGGACCCGACAAAAGGCGATATTGACGAGTTTGAACAATCGAAAATGGATGGCCTTGACGATGCGGAGCAAACACCGTTTCTGGTCGACCTTGATGGTTTCGAAGGCCCGATTGACGTATTGTTGTCTTTGGCCCGTGATCATAAACTTGATTTAACGGCGATTTCAATTTTGTCGTTGGCTGAACAGTATTTGATTTTTGTCGCCGAAGCCCGGCGCCTAAATTTAGATTTGGCAGCAGATTATTTGGTTATGGCGGCTTGGTTGGCGTTTTTGAAATCAAAACTATTATTGCCCGATTTAGATGACGATGACGAACCAAGTGGCGACGAAATGGCTGCGGCTTTGGCATTTCAATTAAAAAGATTGCAAGCCATGCAACGGGCTGGCGCCCAATTGATAGCCCGTGACGGGTTAGGGCGCGGTTATTTCAAACGCGGGGCTCCGGAAAAATTTGCGGCGCGCGCTTTAAGCATTATACACGTGACGCTTTTTGATGTGTTGAAAGCTTATGGTCAACAGCACAACCGTAAAAACCGGTCCGGTCCGTTGGAAATCGAAGCGTTTTCGATATTTACCGTCGAAGACGCATTATCCAGATTGCGTAAATTGGTTGGTCGCGTCCCTGACTGGCAGGATTTATGGCACTATTTACCAAATAATTTAACAGATGGAGAAGGTGGCGAATTACGCGTGCGCTCTGCGGTTGCTTCGACATTTGCCGCGACATTAGAGCTTGCTAAAGAAGGCAAGTTGAAACTACGTCAAAGTGGCCTTTTTGCACCTATTCAATTACAAATGGGACGGTACCCAGATAAAGATGATGATCATGGGGCGGCTGAATAAAATTATATGGATAATAAAATTAATGAACGGTGCATTTGATGAACGATAAATCCGATATGCCTGAAAAAGACGAAGACGTTAGCAATTTGGCCGATGGCGCAAATGAAAACGATGCCGAGCATATGCGTCTGCTTGAAGCGTTGCTGTTTGCCAGTTCAGAATTAATGACCGAACGTGTATTAGCCGGATACATCCCAAAAACAGTGAACATCAAATCATTGTTGAAACAATTACAAGACAGTTATGTCGGCCGCGGCGTTGAATTGCGTTGTGTCGGTAAATCTTGGGCATTTCGCACCGCACCGGATATGGCTGAATTATTAAATAAAGAAATTGAGGTGGCGCGTAAATTATCTCGTGCGGCTGTTGAAACATTGGCGATTATTGCTTATCACCAACCGGTAACCCGTGCCGAGGTCGAAGAAATTCGTGGTGTTGGTATGAACAAAGGCACGCTGGATGTGTTGTTTGAAAATGGCTGGATAAATCCAAAAGGGCGGCGTCAAACGCCGGGTCGTCCGGTGACATGGGGAACAACAGACGAATTTTTAGATCATTTTGGCTTGGAAACCTTAAAAGATTTACCGGGCATGGATGATTTGAAAACAACGGGGTTGATTGACGCGAGCCCGGCGATCAATGCCTACCGGGTCAGCGGTGATTTTTCAGGTCCGCCGGGTACGGATGAAAACGGGCTTGAAACCGTTGATGACGATGACGAAAGTGATGTATCGGCACTGGGCTCCGACGTGTTGCTGAACGATGACGTCGAGGACGCACGGCCATTGGACCCTGAAGTTGAGGGCCGTTAGCTAAAAAAAAATCGATTATCCACAAATACTGTAATACAGTGCATTGCGACCACTGGGCCTTTCTGCCATTATCCGGTTAACTTGAACTATTTATAACGTTAAGAAAGAAAATAAACATGGGTGCATTCAGTATTTGGCATTGGCTAATCGTTTTGGTCGTTATTTTGGTCCTGTTCGGCGGCGGCGGTAAAATCTCGCGTTTGATGGGCGATTTTGGTAAAGGATTAAAATCCTTTAAAAAAGGCATGAAAGAAGGCGACGAAGCCGATGGCGACGAGCCTAAAGTATTAAAATCCGAACAAACAGACAAAGTCGAAAGTGCGTCGGGCAAAGATAAGTCAGCGACTAATAATTCATAAATTCTGTCGGGCGGGTTTTTGCGGCTCGTTTGAACCCTTTGCGATAGCCGCATGTGTGATACAGGTGGCGGGCGCGTTTTTCGGATTTTCTAAAAGGAGCTGAAGCTTCGCTATGTTCGATATCGGCTGGCAAGAAATATTCATCATTGGTTTGCTCGCGATTATCGTCGTCGGGCCACGCGATCTGCCGCGTGCTATAAAAACCATCAGCATGTGGGTTAAAAAAGCCAGAGGTTTGGCGCGTGAGTTTCAAAGCGGGTTGGATGATGTGACGCGTGAAATTGAACTTGATGATTTGAAAAAATCCATCACCGAAGGTGGCGATTTTGATTTAGCCAAAGAAATTGAAAACAGCATCGATCCAACCGGAGACATGATGTCTGATAAAGATTTCAAAGAGTTGGAAAACACCTTTTATGATGGTGGCGATGTTTTTGAGGAGAAATCCGGTGATGCGGGCGAGGTGGAAACAGATACGATCGAAACGTTAAACCCTCGGGAAAAAGCCTTGGCCGCGGTCACTGTTGACGATATTGACACGCCAGCCGTTACGGATGAAGCATCGCCATCGGTGGACATCGATGAAAAAAAAACTAATTCATAAAAAAATCTAAAAACAACGCCATAAGGAAATAGTCGTGTGACAGCTCTTGATGAAGTCGAAGAAGAAAAAATGCCGCTCCTTGAGCATTTGATCGAGCTACGTCAACGTTTGTTGTATTCGGCTTTGGCTGTACTGGTCCTGTTTTTCATCAGCTATTATTTCTCTGAGCAAATCTATGGTTTTCTGGTGCAGCCCTTGGCCGACGTCATGGAAGAAAGCGGTCGAAACCGGCGTTTAATTTTTACCGCCCTTACCGAAGCTTTTTTTACCTATATTAAAGTGTCCTTTTTCACGGCTATTTTTGTGGCTTTCCCTTTTATTTCAATTCAGCTTTGGGGGTTCATCGCACCGGGGCTTTATAAACATGAAAAAAACGCGTTTCTGCCATTTTTGATTGCCACTCCGTTTCTTTTTTTTATGGGCGGCGCGCTGGTTTATTATTTTGTTTTGCCGCTGGCATGGGAATTTTTCATCAGCTTTGAAAGCGCTGGTGGGGACGGTGTGATGGCCATCCAATTAGAAGCCAAAGTCAATGAATATTTATCCCTAGTGATGCGCCTAATCTTTGCATTTGGATTAACTTTTGAATTACCTGTGGTTTTGACGTTGTTAGCGCGCATTGGCTTGGTATCGTCCAAAGGATTACGTGCTAAACGTAAATACGCTATTGTGTTGGCATTTGTGGCCGCTGCAATTTTAACTCCGCCTGATCCTATAAGCCAGATCGGTTTGGCACTGCCAACGATTTTGCTTTATGAAATTTCCATCTTTTCTGTTGTGTTGATAGAACGAAAACGCCGTGAAGCAGGCGTGCTTGATGACGAAGATGATGACGAAGATGATGATGGTGACGATGATGACGGTGACGACGATGAAAATATGGATAGAAATCGTTCAGATCATCAAGAAAAAACGGAATAGATCATGTACGACATTAAATGGATTGTCGCCAACCCCGATGCGTTTGATCAGGGCTTAGCAAAGCGCGGCGTGGAAGCGCTTAGTCAAAGTTTGATCGAGCTTGATGAAACAAGACGACGTGCCATGACCGAAGCGCAAAGCATTCAAACCGAGCGCAACAATTTTGCCAAACAAATTGGCATCTTAAAATCCAAAGGTGAAGACGCATCGGACCTTATTGAACACGTTTCGAAATCCAAGCAATTACAAGCTGAAGCCGAACAAAAAGCCGAGGCCGCTGAGCTTCAATTGTTAACGGCGCTGGCAGAAATTCCAAATCTTCCTTATGAAGATGTACCTGTTGGTGTGGATGAAAACGGAAACGTGGTTATTCGCAAAATCGGTACACCTAAAGATTTTCAATTCGATGCCAAACAGCACTTTGAAATTGGCGAATCTTTAGGCATGATGGATTTTGACCGTGCCAGTAAATTAGCCACTTCGCGGTTTGTCGTTTTAAAAGGGGCATTGGCCCGCATGGAACGGGCATTGGCCGCGTTCATGTTGGATATTCATACAAGCGTTAATGGTTATGTCGAAATTAATCCACCGGCCCTAGTTAATGATAAGACATTATTTGGTACCGGACAATTACCAAAATTTGCTGATGATTTATTTAAAACCGAAGACGGGTTGTGGTTGATCCCAACGGCCGAGGTGCCCTTAACCAGCATGGTCTCAGGCGATATTTTGGACAGCAGCAGCTTACCCAAACGCTATACGGCGATGACGTGGTGTTTCAGATCCGAGGCCGGGTCCGCAGGACGTGATACCCGTGGCATGATCCGTCAACATCAGTTTTCCAAAGTTGAAATGGTGTCAATTACAAAACCCGAAGACAGTGATGCTGAATTAGAACGCATGACGGCTTGTGCCGAAGATATTTTGAAACGTTTAGGATTACCATTCCAAACGATCATTTTATGTTCCGGTGACATGGGTTTTGGTGCCCGGAAAACCTATGACATAGAAGTCTGGTTACCGGGGCAACAGAAATACCGTGAAATTTCCAGTTGTTCGACCTGCGGTGATTTTCAAGCCCGGCGCATGAAAACCAGGATGCGCGAACCGGGTGCAAAATCAACTGAATTTGTGCATACCTTAAATGGTTCTGGGTTAGCCGTCGGGCGGACGTTAATTGCGGTTTTGGAAAATTACCAAATGGCCGATGGTCGTATCGAAGTGCCCGAAGCCTTAAGGTCATATATGGGTGGTCTTGAAATAATCGAACCGTTTCAGGACAATTAATCAATGACCTCTGGAACGCAGCGCACAATTGATCTGGCGACGGCGCGGGTGCTGATATCAAATGATGATGGCATTGATGCGCCGGGTTTGAAAATTCTTGAAAACATAATTCGTGAATTGGCGGCCGAAGTTTGGGTCATTGCACCTGAAACAGAACAAAGTGCGACCAGTCATTCATTGACTTTACGCAGGCCGTTGCGGATACGTAAACGCCATCAATTCAGCTATGCCGTGGATGGCACGCCTACCGATAGCGTGTTGCTGGGTATCAATAAAATCATGAAAGATAATCCGCCTGATTTGGTGTTATCTGGCATCAACCGCGGAGGAAATCTAGGCGAAGATGTAACCTATTCAGGGACTGTTGCCGCCGCCATGGAAGGCACATTATTAGGCGTTCCCTCAATTGCGCTCAGTCAGGTCTATAGCGATAGCCGGTCAGTTAATTGGTCGGTCGCCGAACATTGGATTGCACCTGTTTTGGATAAACTAAAAACATTTAGTTGGACGCCCGGTATTTTATTGAATGTCAATTTTCCAGCCGTTGACGTAGATCAGGTCAAAGGTGTTGAAGTTGTCAGTCAGGGACGGCGTAAAATTGGTGCAGATTTCCGCGAAGCAATGGACCCCAGAGGTGAGCCGTATTACTGGATTGGCCCACAACGCGACGAAGACACATCCGCTGCTGGCACAGATTTAGAATGCATTATGCGCGGCTGTGTGGCTGTGACCCCGTTAAGTATGGATTTAACGGACAAACCATCAATGGAAAAATTAAAAACGGTGTTTTCGTGAAACCAGCATTACAAAATGATGACCTTGCGCGGTTGTTAATGGATGTACGCATGGGCGGGGTCACCGATGTACGTGTTTTAAACGCCATTGAAAAAACGCCTCGGCCATTATTTTTACCTGATGCATTCAAAGACCGGGCTTTTGAAAACTTGGCATTACCCATAGGTCATCAACAAACCATTAGCCAGCCGATTATTGTCGGGCGCATGACACAGGCATTAGATGTTAACGACCGTATGAAAGTTTTGGAAATCGGTACCGGCTCTGGTTATCAAACGGCGATTTTAGCTGGGCTGTGTCGCCGTGTATATTCCATGGAACGGCACCCAGAATTATTAAAGGAAGCCAACCTTAGGCTTAAATCTTTAAACCTAGTCAATGTGACGACTTTGGCAGCTGACGGGTCTAATGGATGGCCGGAACAGGCCCCATTTCAACGTATTATGGTGACGGCGGCGGCGGCAGATATTCCTCAAGTATTACTGTCACAACTCTCCATAGATGGGATTATGGTACTTCCCATTGGGTTGGACGAAAATGACCAACATTTGGTCCGTGTTGTGCGTACAGCATCCGGCGCGGAAACGTCTGATTTGGGGCCGGTACGGTTTGTCCCACTGGTTGCAGGTATGGGCGGGGCGGCGGAACCCAAGCTTTAGTTGCGCATTTACCTAAACTTGGCGATACTTCAAACCATGACGCTATTTCGTTTTAAAAAACTGTTACCTATTCGCCGATTTGGATGGTTGATGATGGTGTTTCTGTTGTCGGCCTGTGGTTATGCCGAATGGCCACCATCAGGAACCAGTGTTTTTGATGTCAATACACCGCCCAAGCGACCGGTTGTGGCGACGTCAAGTGCTTCGTTTGTAGGGGCAACTGCCGTCATCGTTGGCAATGGTGACACGATTTATGCTCTGTCGCGGCGTCATAAATTATCCCCCAGATCGATCATCATCGCCAACGGATTACGCCCGCCATACCGATTGACGCCGGGCCAAAAATTAAACTTGCCTAGGGCTCTTGAACATCGTGTCCGTTCCGGCGAAACGTTGTACGGCATTGCCAAGCGTTATAATTTAGATGTTTATGAGTTGGCCCGGTTAAACACATTAAAACCACCCTATTTAATTAAACGGGGTGCGCGATTACGCTTGCCCGGCTTAGCTAAACCGCTACAGACGGCTGCTGTTTCCCGTACATCTAAAAGCAAATCTGTCGTGTCTGCAAAGACGAAAGCCAAAGTCAGGAGCCAAGCGAAAACGTTAAAAAAATCAAAACCTAAGCCCAAGCGCATATTGCCGCCGCCACCAAAATCTACGGGCAAAGGATTTATGTGGCCGGTCAAAGGCCGGATCATTTCTGGTTTTGGCGTCAAAGCCAAAGGTTTCCGTAATGATGGCATTAACATCAAAGCCCGGCGTGGTGCTATTGTTCGGGCTTCGGAAAATGGTACCGTTGCTTATGCAGGCAATGAATTACGTGGGTTTGGTAATTTATTGTTGATCAAACATTCCGGTGGCTGGGTCAGTGCCTATGCCCATAATGCAAAATTGTTGGTGAAACGCGGACAACGTGTTAAAAAAGGTCAAATTATCGCAACAGTTGGCGATACCGGTAGCGTCACGACACCGCAATTACATTTTGAATTACGCCGTGGCCGCACCGCCCGCGATCCAAGGAAATATTTAAAACAAGGTGCCTGAAATATGCGTAAAGGACACGATATATGATCAAAAATTTGTTGCACTCAGATAAATTTGCCATGGGTGTTGGTTTTGCCTTCATCTTGATGGTGACAGTGGTTTTGTACACCTAATATTGGTTGGATGGGGTTGATTTTGGTGGGGTTAGCTGGGTGGGTCATGACTACTCAGGCAGGATTTAATGATGGTCATGGACTTAATGACGGTCATGACGCGCCAGTGGACAGTTATGGGATACATAATAATAACCCAAATGTTACGGCTTATGTGAATTTTTTAGCACGTCAAATCGAAGAGCGGCGAAAAGCAACAGGGAACCTGCGTCAGGTTCGGGTTGAAAGATCGGTCAAGGCTAAAAAATTAAATTATATCGCGAATAAGATTTTTATTGTCATGGTTGTTTTGGGAACGACAATGTTCTTTATGTATCAATTATAGTATCAGGTCTCAGCACAGTATTTTTAAGCTGATTGTTATCCGGCTCCCGGTAATCCAGCGTATAATGAAGCCCGCGACTTTCTTTGCGTTCCATAGCTGAACGAATGATCAGTTGGGCCACTACACTTAAGTTTCTCAGTTCTAGCAAATCATTGGTAATGCGGAAATTGCCATAATATTCAGCGATTTCACGCAGTAATAAATCAACCCGGTGTTGGGCGCGTTCTAATCGTTTTGTGGTCCGTACAATGCCTACATAATCCCACATAAAACGCCTTAATTCGTCCCAATTATGGGCAACAACGACCTCTTCATCCGGTTCTGTGACCCAGCTTTCGTCCCACGGTTTAATGCGTGGGACCGATGGAATATCCGGCAAATTTTGTATAATATCTTTGGTCGCCGCATCGGACATAACCAAACATTCCAGCAATGAATTAGACGCCATGCGGTTGGCCCCGTGAAGCCCGGTAAATGCGGCTTCGCCAATGGCATACAGGTTTTTGATATCGGTGTTAGCTGATAAATCGGTGATGATGCCGCCGCATGTATAATGGGCGGCGGGTACGATGGGGATCGGTTCTTTGCGCATATCAAAACCGAATTCCAGACATTTTTCAAAAATAGATGGGAAATGTTCAGTGATAAAATCGGCATCGCGGTGGCTGATGTCCAAGTATAAACATTCGGCCCCTAATCGTTTCATTTCAAAATCAATGGCTCGGGCGACGACATCGCGGGGGGCGAGTTCTTTTTGTGCGGAAAACCGGTCCATAAAACGGCTGCCGTCGGGCAATAATAAATACCCGCCTTCGCCGCGCACGGCTTCGGATATTAAAAATGATTTGGCTTCGGGGTGGTACAAACAGGTCGGGTGAAACTGGGTGAATTCCATGTTGGCGACCCGGCACCCGGCGCGCCACGCCATGGCGATGCCGTCACCCGTAGATCCATCAGGATTGGATGTATATAGGTAAACTTTTGATGCACCACCTGTGGCGAGTACCACAATCCGTGCCCGCAACGCTTTGACCCGGCCCTTGTTAATGTCCAATACATAGGCGCCTATAACACGGCCCGGATGATCTGTATCAGAATTTTCCCGAATTAAATCAATGGCATTGTGGTATTCAAATAAATCGATCGTCGGTATTTCCCGAACGCGGTCGATTAATGTGGTTTCAACGGCTTTCCCGGTGGCATCAGCGGCATGAACGACGCGTCGATGGCTATGGCCGCCTTCGCGGGTCAGGTGCGGTATCATGACGCCTTCGGCGGTTCTTTCTTGGCTGAATGAGACCCCTAAATCAACTAAACGGTCAATCACCCGGCGACCATTTTCAGCAATAAAGCGCACTGTTGTTTCATCGCATAATCCGCCGCCTGCGGCGATGGTATCTTGTACATGGGCGTCAACGGTATCGGTTTGATCTAAAACAGCGGCGATGCCGCCTTGGGCAAAATATGTATTGCTGTGTTCAAGGGCACCTTTGGATAAAACGGCAACCCGGCCATGGTCTGATAACCTTAGCGCCGTGTTTAGTCCGGCTGCACCGCTGCCAATGATAATAACGTCATAGGTGTTTAAATCGACCATCACATGCCGTCCAATAAAAATTTACGAGTTTATCGGTATGCCTAATCGCCCGGCGATATCTTGGATAAATTGCCAAGCTACACGGCCGGAACGGGCACCACGTGTCATTGTCCATTCAATGGCTTCTGCGTGCAAATCGAGTCCACCTTTATCCAACCCATAACGTTTAGCATAGCCATCGATCATGGCTAAATAGGTGGCTTGATCACAATTGTGGAACCCTAACCACAAACCAAACCGGTCAGATAAAGACACTTTTTCTTCGACCGCTTCCGATGCATGAATGGCTGTTGAACGTTCGTTTTCGATCATATCCCGGGCCATCAAATGACGGCGATTGGATGTGGCGTAAAATAGGACATTATCCGGGCGCCCTTCGACGCCACCATCGAGCACGGCTTTTAATGATTTATAGCTATCGTCATGATCATCAAATGATAAATCATCGCAATAGAGCAAACACCGGTGTTGGGTTTGATTAAGCATGGTCAACAGTAACGGCAACGAAGGGATATCTTCTCTGTGAATTTCGATGAGTTTTATAAGCCCCGGTTGCTTTTTGATAAGCACGTTATGCACGGCTTTGACCAGCGAGCTTTTTCCCGTCCCGCGGGCACCCCATAATAATGCGTTGTTGGCCGGAAATTTGTTTGCGAATCGGTGCGTGTTTTCCAACAAAATGGTACTTTGTTGCTCAATCCCCAATAATAAATCCAAATCCACCCGGTTGACGTTGATCACCGGTTGAAGCATGTTTTTTTCCGCGTGCCATACAAATGCGTCTGCAGTATCAAGATCAGGCACAGGACATGGTTTGGGCGCAATCGCCTCTAACGCTGTTGCAATGCGGGTTAATTGGGTAAGTATGTCAGTATTGCTGTCGTTCATACATTAACACTAGAAGTGAAAATACTGTTGGTCAATAGGCAGGTAAGGGGCTTTTTATCCACAATAAATGTTGCACAAGGCTATTTTTACGACAAATACAAGGGGATCCGGTGCTAAACGTTTGCACTTCGGACAGGGAAGAGTATATTTCCGCGAGATTTTTATTATGGGTGTGCCAAGGTGGCTTGCTTTGACAATTTAGGAGACGACGATGTTTATATCAACCGCAATGGCACAGACAGCAGCCGGAGGCGCCGGAGGTTTGGGCCCCATTTTCGAGGGCATATTGCCACTCATTCTGATTTTTGTTGTATTTTATTTCCTGCTTATCCGCCCGCAACAGAAAAAAATGAAAACCCATAAAGAAATGCTGCTGGCGGCTCGCCGGGGCGATAAAATTGTCACCGGTGGCGGCATTATTGGTACCATCACAAAAGTGGATGATGAACAACAAGTAACCGTTGAAATCGCAAAAGATGTCAAAGTGAAAATCCGCCGTGACAGCATTTCACAGGTATTGAGCAAAACAGAACCTGTATCAAATGATAATAAAGCCGACGGTGATGCAGACGAAAAGCCTGCGGCCAAGGTTAAAAGAGCAAGAAAAACTAAAAAAGCTGATAAAGCTGATAAAGCTGATAAAGCTGATAAAGAATAGTTTTACCTTTGCTTTAATAAATTCTCTTATTCGGTCCTGAATTCGGAGCCCCGTTAAATGGTCTATTTTGCCAAGTGGAAAATCACCCTGATCGTTTTGATTTCGTTATTGGGTGTTATTTATGCCACACCTAATTTTTTAAGTGAAAAAACACTTCAAGACATTCCCGATTGGCTGCCTAATAAACAGGTTAGCCTAGGCTTGGATTTACAAGGCGGGTCCCATCTTTTGGTCGAAGTTGATACCGATGCCGTGATCAAAGAGTATTTTGAAGCGACCGTAGATCAAATGCGTGCCACTTTGCGTAAAGCCAAAATCAGATATACCGGGCTTGGGGTTAGCGGTTTAAGTGCAAGAGTTCAAATCCGGGATAAAGCATCTGTTGAAACGGCTCAGCAATTGATCGGGGAAATTGATCTTTCAATGGAAGTGACCGCCAATGGTAACAGGTTGGTCGTTGCGTTAAACGACAATGAATTAAAATTACGTCGCACGTCTGCTGTTCAAAAATCCATTGAAATTATTCGCAGGCGCGTTGATGAAACCGGAACCAAAGAACCGACCATCCAACAACAAGGCGAAGAACGCATTCTTGTTCAGTTGCCGGGTATTGATGATCCGGAACGCATTAAAAAATTAATTGGTCAGACGGCTAAAATGAGTTTTCATTTGGTTAATGAAAAAGACATGGAAAACCCGGACAAAACACCGCCGGGCTCTGTTTGGCTAGCATCAGCCGAAGACAACCAAGCCGGTCGTCGTTATTTGATTTATAAACGGGCCATGGTCAGCGGCGAAACGTTGGTCGATGCGCAACCCGGTTTTGATCAACAAACCAATGAACCGATTGTCTCGTTTCGTTTTAATGCAACGGGGGCTAAAAAATTCGGCCGAGCAACCACTGAAAATGTGAATAATTTATTCGCTATTGTGTTGGATGATAAAGTCATAAGCGCTCCTGTTATCCGCGAACCTATTTTGGGCGGTACCGGGCAAATCAGCGGCAGTTTTACTATTCAAGGTGCACAAAATTTGGCCTTGTTATTACGCGCTGGGGCATTGCCCGCACCCTTGGTGTTTTTAGAAGAACGCTCGGTCGGACCGGGGTTGGGGGCTGATAGTATTGCCGCCGGTAAATTGGCATCTTGGATCGGTATGGTTGCCGTGATCGTCTTTATGGGCGTCAGTTACGGTCTGTTCGGCGTGATGGCCGATGTGGCATTGACCATTAATATATTTTTGATTTTAGCGGCTCTGTCTGTCCTGCAAGCAACCTTGACGTTACCAGGGATTGCCGGAATTGTATTAACAATTGGTATGGCCGTTGATGCCAATGTATTGATATTTGAACGAATACGCGAAGAAGTGCGTGCCGGGCGAACGCCGATATCAGCCGTTGATGCTGGGTACGGCCGTGCGTTGACGACCATTGTTGATGCCAATGTGACAACCCTGATTGCCGCTGTATTGTTGTATATTTTCGGCTCCGGCCCAATACGTGGTTTCGCTGTGACTTTGGCCATTGGTATTGTCACGTCGATGTTTACAGCCGTTATGTTGACCCGTCTTATTGTTGTGATGTGGTTGCGTAAACGCAAACCCGATACGCTTCCCGTTTGATGCAAAGCCTCGTTTGTAACAAAGATTTGTGAAAGTTTAAAATATGCGCACCCTGAATTTAATTCCTGCCAATATTAATCTGAACTTCATTTCAAAGAAAAATTTATTTTTTATGTTTTCTGGCTTGTTGGTATTAACGTCTGTTGGGCTGTTCAGCGTTTTAGGCTTGAATTTCGGTATCGATTTCAAAGGCGGTATTTTAATGGAGGTCCGCACCCCGGTTGTGGCTGATATTGGAGGTATGCGTAAACAGTTGGGTGAATTGGACCTAGGCGAAGTCGCTTTACAAGAATTTGGTGACCCAAGAGAAGTTCTGATCCGTGTGCAGAAACAAGACGGCGGGGAAAAAGCGCAACAGGTAGCTGTTGCAAAAATCAAACAGGCCCTAGGCAGCGATGTTGAATACAGGCGGTCTGAATTTGTAGGCCCGAAAGTCAGCCAAGAATTATTCTGGGACGGTGTCATGGCTGTTGGTTTTGCCATTCTTGCTATTCTGGTTTACGTTTGGTTTCGTTTCGAATGGCAATTTGGCGTCGCCGCTGTCGTCGCGTTAACCCATGACGTTTTATCAACGATAGGACTTTTTGCCTTATTCGGGTTGGAATTTAACTTGTCCACGGTGGCCGCGATTTTGACCATCGCCGGTTATTCCATCAATGATACGGTGGTGGTTTTTGACCGGGTACGGGAAAATTTACGCAAATACAAAACCAAACCATTGCCGGTATTATTAAACGAATCCATCAATGAAACCTTATCCCGGACTGTGATCACATCGGTGACCACACTGTTGGCGCTCATCGCGCTCTACAGTTTAGGCGGTGCGGTTATTCGCGACTTTAGTTTTGCCATGATTTGGGGGGTCGTTATCGGCACCTATTCATCGATCAATCTCGCCGTGCCGTTATTGTTATATTTGGACTTGCAACGCAGTGATTTGTCATCCGGTGATGAAGGCGTCACCAACCCGGCACCATAACGGATGTCGATTGATATCACGCCTCAGACGGCACCGTCGCGGCGGCTTATTCAAAGTTACGGTGACCAGCAATTTCGCTTGGCCGGTGAAAGTATGCCGGGTTCAATTCTTATCTTTCAAGATAAAGTGGTCCCGTGGACCGTTGATAACGCCCAAGGTATTGCAATCGATAGCTTGCACGCGATTTTGGCAGTGGCTGATACGGTTGATATCATCATCATGGGATGCGGGTCAGAATTTGTCCCGCCTCCTAAAAACCTTAGATCAGAATTAAAAAAACACGGTTTGGTGTTGGAATGGATGGATACAGGGGCCGCGTGTCGAACTTATAATGTCCTACTGGTTGAAGAACGCCAAGTGGCGGCGGCCTTAATCGCGGTTTCTTAAAGTAGACGATAAGCAAAAAAAAGACCCGATGTCGCACATCAGGTCTTTTTAACAGGGATGCAATCCAGCGGACTACAGGTTGGATGCTGCAAATTCCCAGTTGACCAGGTTATCAAGAAATGCCTGCAAGAAATCAGGGCGGCGGTTCTGGAAATCCAAATAATAAGCATGTTCCCATACGTCGCATGTGACAAGCGGCGTTAAACCATCTGTTAATGGTGTTTCTGCATTGGCGGTTTTGACGATTTCTAAATTGCCATTATTGGAAACCAGCCAAACCCATCCACTACCGAATTGACCGATGCCGGCGGCTTTAAACGCGGCTTTAAAATCGTTCAAGCTGCCAAAAGCTGCATCAATTTTAGAGGCTAAATCACCCGTTGGTGCACCGCCACCGTTTGCTGACATGGAATTCCAGAAAAACGTGTGGTTCCAGACTTGGGCTGCGTTATTGAAAATACCCGCTTGTGCCGCATCACCTGCCGTTGCTTTAATAATGGTTTCTAAATCTTGGTCAACCAATGGTGTGCCTTGAATTAAATTGTTTAAATTCGTGACGTAGGCATTGTGATGTTTGCCATGATGAAAACCAAGCGTATTGGCAGATATATGTGGTTCAAGCGCGGTTGCATCGTAGGGAAGGGACGGTAATTCAAAAGCCATCAGATTTTCTCTTTCTTTTCAGGAGGGTTAAATAATAATTGTTGTGTAAATAGCTAAGCAAAATTGAGGTATGATCCATGGGATACTAGAATAGAATTGTTATAAAGTGATTTTTCGACTTTTCCAGATAAATTGCTAAAAATTTAACGCGAAGGATAGAGCTTAATGAGTATGGACCCTTGATGACAAGCATATCGGCATTGGTTGACGAAGTAAGACGGAATGACCGTGACCGCTATCTTTGCGCACAGTTTGCGCCCACCGCCATACGTGATGATTTGTTGGCGTTATATGCTTTTAATATAGAGCTCGCCCATATTGTGGAAATGGTCCGTGAACCGATGCTGGGTGATATACGGTTTGAGTGGTGGCGTGATCTTTGTACCACAAATAGTGAACGAAGTGTGGCAGGATTATCAAACCCTACAGCCGCAGCAATACTTCGAATTATAAAAAAACACGACATATCTATTCATGATATCACGGCCTTGGTCGATGCCCGGCAAAAAGAGTTAAGGTGGCGGCAGCCGCAAACGCTTGGTGATCTGGAAACGCACTGTATGGAAACGTCAGGTCGGTTATCCTTGCTTGGTGCTAAAATTTTGGGTGTATATAATTCGGATATTCTAACTGCCGTGCAGTCTATTGGAACAGTATGGGCCCTAACAGGCTACATGCGATCTCAGCACTATCACCGTGCTATAAACAAAACGTATTTACCGGCTGAATTATGTGGTCCTTCGGGCAATGTATCAGAAAATTTAATCCATGCGTTTGCAGCCATTGCCGATTTGTCGCAAAAGCATTTGAATAAAGCTTGGGGACTATTAAAGGAGCAGGGGAACACTAGACCCGTGGCGGCTGTTTTATTGCAGGCAACCTTAGCCAGAAGGTATTTAAAACGAATGGAAAAATCCAAGTTTCATATTGAAAACGCCGAAGTCGAACGTTCCAATGCGGTTGATTTATTGGCAATGATGAAAAACTATATGTTTGACCAATACTAAGTCCGCTTAGTTGTTGGTTAAGGGAAGTGGTCCTAAATCACCGGTGGCAGAATTCCCTCCATTTTTTAGTAATTTTGACTGACTTTCTTCCAGCGCGTCTTCTTCGTCTAGTAACCGATCAAGCTCTTCATCAAAACCGTTATCGTTTTCGCTATCCAACGTGGTATCAGGACTGTCATCCAGCGAATTATTAAGCTCTTCGTCCAATGGTTGATCAATCCCCCCATCCAGCGAGCTATCGGGTCCATCATCAAGAGAATCATTAAGCTCTTCATCAAATGTGGCGTCCAATTCATCGTCCAATGGTTTGCTTAAATCGTCTTCTGGAAAAATATCATCTGCAGGCGCTTCTAATGTGGCTGACTTGGCCGGATTTGTATTGTCAGTTGGTTCTGTTTGATCAGATTTAAGGTTTTCTTCGGTTTTAGTTTCATTACTCGCGCGTTGGATGCGCATCAATTCATTCGATGATACTTGCGGGAATATTTTTGGTGAATTGGCAAAATATAACATTACAGCACCGCGTTTTGTATCTGGAAACCCCCCTCGGGTATCATCAAATTGACGGATTTCCAAAATGCTGACAGCATTGGTTTCCGGATCCCGCGACCGCCAGGATAATGTCGGATTTTCTTGGCGAGGTTTGGCTAATGGGGCAATAGAGCGTTTCCAGATTTCGGTGGGCTCGCCAAAACGACTTTCATAATATTTGGCCACGTTTTCAAATTTTTCAGACTTGAATAATGCGTGCAAACGACTGGCGCTGCCTTGGTCATATCGAACGATCGCCATGGGACCTGTGTACAAAATAGTCGGGATGATAAAATTTTTCTGTAACTCTTCGGGCCAGTCGATAGGTTCAATGCAAAATAACGTTGTTCCCCTATTTTTCTTGACGCATTGGTTGTTGGGGTCAGAACCATCATCGCCGGGTGGCAAAGAATTTTCAAGATTAACCGATTGCCCTAAGCTGAACGTCACGCCTTCTAACGATGTGCGTTGTAAAACCCCGGGCGGTGTTGAATTGATTGCTTCCACATTTGAGAGTTTGACGTTGACGACGGGCCACACGCTAGGCACGCCGCCGCCTTGTTTGTTGGTTTTGGCAATGACGGCGCTTGCGAGTTTCTCTGTGGGTTCTAACGCCAATGGTTCTTCAGACGTTCGTTTTTTACTTGGCGATTGAAACAATCCGCTTAACCGGGAGAAAAATTGTTTTGGTTTCTCAGGGGGTTGGGGGCGTTTTTTTAGCTGGCGTAATGGGTCTGTGTAAAGCGTTTCGGCGTCCACTGTAGCTAGTTGCGAATTGGCAGATGGGGCTATCGGCTCGCTGGCGGCTACAGCTCGGTTTTCAATGACAGGTACCGTTGAAATTGGCGGTAATTCGCCGCTCAAGTCTTTTACGGCCATATCGACATCTATTAAATAATTATTAGCTGCAGCGGGCAGGTTTTGAGCAAAGGCATTCGTTGATGTTTGTAAAGGCGGGTCTTGTGGGACGGTTGTTTCAATACGTTTGACGACCACAGGTGCTTCGCCGTCGCCGGGTGATTGTTCAACCACTGTGGTCCAAGTGTCGGGTGTTTCTTGCGTCGGGGCGGGCGTTTGTACTGATGCTGCGTTGGCTGCCGTCTGTGCATCTACATTTCCCAGTTCAGGGTTAACAACTTCGATGTCTGCTGACCAATTGCTTTTGTCGTAACGGTCATCGGTTTCAAGTAAATTGGCAATTTTATCCAATAGTTGCGGCGATAGTCGCCCAGATTTAACACCTGTTTCAGGATCATCAGTTTTGTAGACCATGGCTTTAGGGGGTGTGAAACGGCTGGTTCCAGATCGATCTTTGTCAATTGATGTCGGGGGTTGCTGTGATGGAGCACGTTTATAGCCGCCGACGATTTCAACGTTATTATCAGGCCGCGGGGCTACATTCTTTCTAAGCGGGTCTTTATTGCTGGAAAATAATTTGGCGACACGGTCAATTAAAGACGGTGCTTCCTTAGGTGTTGATTGTTCAGGGTTGTCGTTATCTGGATCGTCATCAGGGCCAATTTCGGGTGACCCACTAGCCGTCATTTCAGGTAACCCATTGGCGTCTTCGATGATGGGCGTTTCTTGCCGGCGTATCCTTTCAACTTGACGGGCCAACCTATTTTCAAGTCTGGATTTAGGATCGCTGCGTTGGTTTAATGGTTTTTGCGGTAACACGGTTACATTGCGTTTTTGACGCGGGGTATATAATTCAGGGGCGCGCTCACGTATCATTTCACGATTTTGTTGTAAGATTTTTTTTGTATCAACTGTAATATTTCGGTTTAGAACGCGTTGGATTTTTGATAATCGCTGTTCAATTGTTAACGGTGCGCCATCGCTTTGTTGAATGGTTGGTCTTTCGGCATTGGGTTTGCCATCAATGATTTCGACATAATCGGTTTCAGGCAAAACCATGTTGGGCCTGTTTTGCGCGCGCGTTTTTCCTGCTGTTTTTTTGCCTGTTGTGTTGCTGTCGTCGATGGGCAGGCCAAATTCATCTTCTTCAACACGGTTATCCAACAAATTGTTGATGCGCTTTAACGTCCTGGATGCTGTATCGCTAACTTGTGGCGGTTGTTGTTCGGTTAATTCAAAACCGTCGGGAACGACCGGAGGTATTGCTGTTTGAGGAACTTCAGAAATCCCGGCTTCGGTACCGTTTTGTACTGTTTGATTGATTTGCGATGGTGTCGGATTGACCACTTTGGGGTCTTCGATAATAACCACTTCGTCCGGTATGATCGGGGGCGTTTTTTGAACAGTGTTTTGTTCAGGAGTAATCAGATCGACAAGGGACGTGAAAAATTGCCCAATAGCCGATGACTTTTCTGCTGGTTTTGCTGCTGGTTTTGCTGCTAGTTGGGTTTTTGTTGTGGGCTCAGGCGGTATGACGGCCTGAGCCGTTTGTTGTTTTTCAGAGGTTTTTTTTACAATTGGTTTTTTAACGGGTTGTATAATTATTTGTTGTGCAGGCGGTGTCAGTGCCCCTGAAAGCTCAGCCGTTTGACTTGGCTGTTGCTGTTTTAAAAGTTTTTTCTGACCGATCCGTGGTTTTGATTTGGGGGTAGGGAACTGCCCGGATGGTTTTTGGCTAGTCGCCGTTTTAAGGTGCGGTTTTTTGGTTTTTGATTTTTGAACTACCTGCTTTTCAGCTTTGATAGCCGGTTTGGGTTTGGCCACTTTTTTAATACGGGGCTGGGAAAGCAAATAGTTTGCAATAATAAAATGACCTTTTTCGACCGCGATATCGGCAGCGGTTTGTCCTTGTTCATTTTTAGTCGCGATGTCAGCCCCTGATGTTATGGCTGTTTTTACAGATTCCAGATCATTAACTTGTACGGCGCTGAATAAATCCTGCGTGGCTGGGTTTATCTTTGTTTCATGGGTGTTGGCGTAAACCAATGGGATTGATAACAGTGATAAAAGCAAGGCCACAGACAGCGTTTTACAGGCACCAAAATACGCTCTGATAAAGAACACAGGCGCGTTTATAATCTGCACTGTAAACTGCATTTTCCCCATGCTTGATTTTACGCTTTTTTGGTCGGCTGTGACAGTAGGCAAATCAGATCGGTTAATATGAATTTTTGCTGGTCCCTCTTGCGCACTTGATCAAAGCCATCAATACTGAAGCTAATAGTCGGTAAAATCAATACTGTCGGTTAAATAGAAACAGGAAATAGCTATGTATTACAATCAATTAGGTGTCAGCGGATTGCGCGTTTCGCCGATTTGTTTGGGCACAATGATGTTCGGCGGACGGGCGAGTTTAGCCACGTCTTCTAAAATTGTTGGTCTTGCCCGTGAAGCGGGGATTAACTTTATTGATACCGCAGATGTCTACACATCGGGCGAATCGGAACGGATAACAGGTAAATTGATTAAACGTGACCGTGATCAATGGGTACTGGCAAGCAAGACAGGAAACGCCATTGGGAACGGTGTCCATGATCGGGGACTTAGCCGTAAACACATCATTAAATCTGTTGATGATAGCCTTGGCCGCCTGAAAACGGATTACTTGGATATTTTGTATTTTCATCTTGATGATTTAGATACCCCGGTCGAAGAAAGTCTGGGTGCCGTTGATGATTTGATCCGCGCTGGAAAAATCAGATATTGGGGGTTGAGCAATTATTCTGGCTGGCGGATTGCTATGATCGCGGCTGAAAGTGCGGCGATGGGTATTCATGCCCCCGTTGTATGCCAGCCATACTATAATGCTATGAACCGGATGCCGGAAATAGATATTTTACCGGCCTGTGATCACTATGGACTGGGTATCGTGCCTTATAGTCCGCTTGCCCGGGGTGTGTTAACAGGTAAATACGGTACATCCATGGACCCGGTTAAAGGCAGTCGTGCGGCATCGGGTGATAAACGCATACTGGATACAGAATTTCGTCAAGAATCATTAGACATGGCGCAAAAAATAAAAACGCATGCTGAAAAATATGGTATGACGGCCGGGCAATTTGCATTCAACTGGGTGTTAAATAATGCGTTGGTTACATCGGTTTTGGCAGGTCCTAGGACGATTACGCAATGGAAAGAATACCTAAAAGCTCTGGATTATAGTTTTACGGCCGAAGACGAAGCTCTGGTCAATTCTTTGGTGGCACCGGGGCATCCATCAACGCCGGGCTATTCCGATCCTAAATATCCTTACCAAGGGCGTCAGGCGATGACCGGATAAATCTTCGAATTAACGATCTAACCAGCACTCAAGGTCAATGGTGGCACGTTCGGTCATGGCTTTTTTACGGTCGCGGCCTTTAACCCGCCGGCCTTTTGCATTTTTTACATCCGTCGGCGGGAAAAGGCCAAAATTAACGTTCATAGGTTGATAGGTTTCGGCGTCAGCACCACCAGTAATGTGGCTTAATAATGCACCCAAAGCCGTAGTCGGTGGCGGTAGGGCTTGATCATTCCCAGTCCATTCAGCGGCTGAGAATAGTCCTGATAATAACCCCGTTGCCGAACTTTCAACATAACCTTCGCAGCCGGTGATTTGACCGGCAAACCGAATTTTTGTTTGCGTTTTTAACTGCAAGGTTGAGCTTAACAATTTTGGCCCATTGATGAACGTATTGCGGTGCAATCCACCAAGACGGGCAAATTCCGCATTTTCCAGTCCCGGTAATGTTTTAAATATGCGTTTTTGTTCACCGTAGGTGAGCTTGGTTTGGAAACCAACCATGTTGAATAATGTGGCCAATGCGTTGTCTTGGCGTAATTGCGCAATGGCATAAGGTTTCACCAAAGGGTCATGGGGGTTGGTTAACCCAACCGGCTTCATCGGACCAAATGCCAACGTTTCTCGGCCCCGTTCGGCCATCACTTCAATGGGCAAACAGCCTTCGAAATAAGGTGTAGATGTTTCCCATTCATGAAAATTGACTTTTTCACCGTCGATCAGGTTATCGATAAATGTGTAATAGCTTTCTTTGTCCAGTGGTAAATTAATGTAATCTTTACCCGTGCCTTTATCATATCTGGATTGAAACCATGCTTTGTCAAAATTGATACTGTCGTGGTGAATGATCGGGGCGATGGCATCAAAAAATGCTAATTGGGTTTCACCGGTTAATTGAGCAATCGATTGGGCTAAAGCATCCGAAGTTAATGGCCCAGTGGCGATAATTACAGCATTCCAATGATCGGGGATTTCTGTAATCTCACCTCGTTTCAGAGTGATTAAAGTCTGGTTTTCAATGGTTTTTGTGATGTATGAGCTGAATGCATCTCGGTCGACGGCTAATGCCGATCCGGCGGGGACTTTGGTGGCATCAGCAGCCATCATGATCAAAGAATTCAGGCGGCGCATTTCCGCATGTAATAACCCGACGGCATTAAATTCAGCGTCATCTGATCGAAAAGAGTTCGAACATACCAATTCACCAAGACCACCAGTTTGATGGGCATCGGTTTGCAAGTGTGGGCGCATTTCATGTAATATGACCGGGACACCTGCTTGGCTTAATTGCCATGCGGCTTCGCACCCCGCCAATCCTGCGCCAATAATATGAATGCTGTCTGTTGTGGTTTTGTTCATTAATTTCTGATCTATTTTCAAGTGTGGATTGAGTGTGTTATGTGTTTATTGTTTTGAGTTGCCTATTCATAGTGAGCCCCGACACATCCGGCAACGATGAATAATATTATAAACAATAAAATTTTGACAATGATGGTCGCGAAAAACGCGACAAATATTATTAAACGAATATGGGTACCAATAATGCGTCCACCGGATGATCCAAACCAAAAATTTCAATGGACCAAAATGTCGCAGAAAGATTTGGATGCGGTGTTGGATCGCCATGAAAAATTCGCCGATAATAAAGGCGGTGGGGAACGCGCCAAATTATCCATGTACGATCTGTCGTATTTGGATTTTACCGGGCGTAATTTGTCGCGTGCTGATTTTACCGGATCATTATTATGTTACGCTGATTTCACGGATGTTGTTATGCAAGACGCTAATTTATTTGGTGCTGATTTACGATTTTCCATGCTACAAAAAGTCAAACTGGATCGATCAGATTTACGGGGATCCTGTTTGGCTGGGGCTGATTTAACCGGGGCATCAGCCGTTGATGCTGATTTGCGAGACGGGCGTCTGATGCGCGCTTCTGATAAAGGCGATATCGCAGCCGTTATCCACGATGAAGCGTCTGCGGGCATGGAAAAAACGGTGCTTAGGAATGCTGATTTAACGCGGGTCAAAGTATCGGACGCGATGATTGTACAAACCGATTTAACCGGCTGTATTTTACGTGAAGCCAAATTTGTCCGGGCTAATTTATCTTTATCTAATTTAACTGGATGCGACTTAGAAGGTGCCGATTTCACCGATGCAGTGCTTAGCGGAGCTATTTTCCACGGAGCAATGTTTAACCGTACGGTGCTTGATCATTCTGATTTGTCGGGTGCCGATTTAATCGGTGCGATGTTTGATAACATGACCCTTGAAAAGGTTGATTTATCAGGCGCTAAATTACCGGCGAAATTGGATGAGGGTAAAATTCCGTTACGGGAAATTTTTCTTCGCCATGGCGAATGGGTCAATACTAATGGCAAAAAAGGCGAACGCGCAGTTCTTGCAAAACTTGATTTGGCCGGGCGCGATATGAATGGTGTTAACTTGTCTGCTGGGGATTTGTCTTACAGCATTTTAAAAGGCGTCAATTTACGGCGAGCAGATTTGTTGATGACGGATTTATCGTTTGCTGATTTGCGCGGTGCTATATTGGCTCATGCCGATTTACGTGGGGCTAAATTCAAACGTGCCAATTTAAACAAAGCCAATTTGGTTGGGGCTGTTTTTAGCGAAGTCAATGTCGCTAGTCGGGCGGGCGGCGGCGAATGGCGCAGTAATTTAGAATTTGCCAAATTCAGGGGCGCAATGCTTAACGGATCGATCATGAAAAACTGCGATTTAGAAGGCGTCGATTTTACCAAGGCAGATTTGCGTGATGTCGATTTTTCCGGGTCGTTGTTAATCGATACCGATTTCACCGATGCCGACATGCGCGGCGCAAATTTACACAATACCGATACGCGCGGCGTCAAAGGTTTACCGGACGACGATTGAGTTGATTGAACGTCGATATATTGGGACCTGAATTTCGGGAACATGACCTTGTTACGTGTCCCCAGAAATAGAATTAAAGCTTGAATTTCGGTCCCAAAAATTTGACGTTTTGCCGAAAATATGCAAGTATTTGATAATCGGAGGCCTTGTCTGCCGTCCTTGATATCGTTGCCTTCGCTGTTTTAATGGCTGTGGAGGCACGTTATGCATCAAATCATTTTTATTTTTAAACGGGTTATAATGGCCCAAGTTGCGGCGTTGGTTTTTACCACATTTATGGTGACCGCAGCCCCCGTACTAGCCGCGCCACAAATTCTGGGCGTCATTGCCAGCAATCAGGTTGTTCCCATGCTTTGTGATACCGGTGTGTGTGCTGCTGAATTATCAACCATTTGTCTACAGCGCAAACGCGATGATCCGGCACCGGGCACGGTTTATCAATTTGACCGTCCGGGATCAGCCACGCTGATTGTGACCGCCGCCGACGGCAAAACGTCGGAATTCCCCGCAGGTGATTTTGTGGAAGTCACATCGAAACGGTTATACACGGCGGCCAATGTTACATTGGATATGGGTACGTTAAAAAATTTGGGTGGGGTGAAAGCGTCCCTTTACATCGCCTCCCAAGTTTCCTTGGTGCCGGGTGCTGTGGCCGGGGATCCTGATCCGATTAGCCAACAAGAACGCCAATATGTAACCCAATCCATGCGCGCCTTGGCCGACCGTTGGGTTGGCGTGACCCAAGACAAAGCAGTGGCCGCCGTGATTGTTAATCAATTGATCAATGCCACGCCAAGCAAAGGCCGTATGGACAAAGTTGCCCGTCGGACTATTTGGGATAGAACGATTGCAAACAGTAATGAGCTGTTGAATTCAGGTCAGAATAAAGCCGCTGAAATTCTCGACGCTTGTCAGTTTCGGGTCAAAGTCGGACGTTATTTTAGTTTACGCAGTTGTTTGGAAGTTAAAAATGACAGCCTGATCAGCGACATCAATACCCGCTATTGGAAAGGTACAGAAGCCGGTAGTTAAAATGTGCTAACGGTTGTTATCTGTCTGTTTGCTCGGTTATGATGGATCCATGACAGATTTTGTAAACATTAATGAGTTGGCGAGGCGTGTTGAAAGTGGCGGCACAATTGCCATACCCGCTGAATACAGTTTTGTTCCCATGCGATTTATCTTGGCACTGATTGATCAAGGTATCCGGGATTTGCATGTATTGTGTGTCCCCATTGGCGGGTTGGCCGCCGATGTGTTAATCGGGGTAGGGGCCGTTAAAACAATAGAAGCCGCTGCTGTTAGTTTGGGCGAATTTGGTTTAGCCCCTCGGTTTTCCACAGCCATTGAGAACGGCGGGTTAACGATCAAAGACACAACATGTCCGGCTGTACACACGGCGTTGCAAGCGGCTGAAAAAGGGGTGCCGTTTATGCCATTGGGTGGTTTGATCGGATCAGACATCACCGCCCATCGGGATGACTGGAAAGTCGTTGATGACCCGCTTGAGGGAGGCGGCGGGCCGATCGTTTTAATCCCGGCGATCTGCCCTGATGTGGCGCTTATTCACGCGCCTATTGCTGATCGGGACGGTAATGTCTGGGTTGGTAAACGCCGCGAATTGGTAACCATGGCCCATGCGGCAATAACCACTGTTGTCACGGTTGAAAGCATTGTTGAACACAGTTTATTAAGCGACGATATGTGGGCGGCGGGCACGGTGCCTAATTTATATATTGATGCCATCTGCGAAGCCCCCAAAGGCGCATGGCCGTTGGGTTTGCATGGCTATTATGCCAAAGACCAAGCCGTTATTGCCGATTATTCCAAGGCCGCCAAAACCGATGCTGGATTTAATGATTTCCTTGAAGTGTTGATGTCATAATGGAACGCTTGCTTATTGATCAGTTATCCAGACTATTAGAAAACCCAACGATTGGTCATGTCGCTGTGGGGGCGGCATCTCCCATCCCCGGCGCCGCGGCGTTATTAGCCAAACAAATTCGCGACAAACAAAATGCGCCTAAATTACAGGTGTCAATTATTCACGGCGATGAAAACAATCCGTTTACCGATGGCGGGCGGGAACTATTCGATTGTGCGGGCCAAGGTCGAATTGATGCATTTTTTTTAGGCGGTGCGGAAATTGATGGGCAAGCCAATATAAACTTGGTGGGGACAGGGACTTATCCGGCATGGGATAAACGTTTTCCTGGATCGTACGGATCAGCTTATATGTATTTTGTCGTGCCTAATATTATTTTGTTCCGTCAAGAACATAGCCGCCGGGTGATGGTCGATAAAGTTGACTTTATATCCGCCCCCGGCATAAGTGCAAAAAATGTTCAACGCACAGGTGGGCCTAAATGGTTGTTGACGGGGCTGTGTTTGATGTCGTTCGATGAAAACAACGCGCGGTTTTGCTTGCGGTCTGTGCATCCCGGCTACAGTGTCGAAGAAGTTCAAGACAACACCGGGTTCGATTTTGATATTGCTGACGGCTGCCCAGAAACAGTGACCCCCGATGCAAATCGTTTGGCCATTATGGAAAGCAGCGTAGCCATCGATATCGCTGCCACTTACCCGGCATTTGGTGCGCGGGTGTTTGCCGTCAAATGATTAAAACAGTTATTTTTTCTTAGCCTTGGCTTTGCCAATCAAGAAAAACACCAACCAAATCGGCACAACAACCACAGCGCCTAATAAAATATACTTGATGCCCCATTCAACAATGCCGCTCAACGCTTCGATAATTTTTTGAACCGTGCCGCCCAGATTTTTCAACAATTCACTGGGGTCAATGTTAAAAAAGCTTAACAGAATGCCAATGATGAACGACATCACCAATAACTTGATCAGGGTGTCTTTGATGTTGGTTGGCATGATGGCTCCTTTAAATAATTTGGTCAAGATTACCTGCAAAATTCCGAACTGGCAAAGTTATTCAAGATATGGCGCTAAATATTGCCCGGTGAAACTTTGTTTAACCCCGGCTACGGTTTCTGGTGTGCCCTCTGCGATGATGCGCCCACCACCGTCGCCGCCTTCGGGGCCTAAATCAATGATCCAGTCAGCGGTTTTGATAACCTCCAGATTGTGTTCGATGACGACCACTGTATTACCTTGATCAACAAGTGCATGCAGGACTTCCAGTAATTTTTTGGTATCGGCAAAATGTAAACCCGTCGTTGGTTCATCCAAAATATAAAAGGTTTTGCCTGTCGCCCGTCTTGATAATTCCTTGGCGAGTTTTACCCGTTGGGCTTCGCCGCCGGATAAGGTTGTGGCTTGTTGGCCTAAATGAATATAATCCAGTCCAACGCGGCACAATGTTTCCATTTTATCACGAATTTTTGGCACGGCTTTGAAAAAGTCAACGGCTTCTTCGACGGTCATATCCAAAACGTCTGCAATGGATTTTCCACGAAAATGAATGCTTAGTGTTTCCCGGTTATAGCGGCTGCCTTTACACACATCACATTGCACATAAACGTCGGGTAAAAAATGCATCTCTATTTTAATAACGCCGTCTCCTTGGCAAGCTTCACAACGCCCACCTTTGACGTTAAATGAAAACCGGCCTGGTTTATATCCACGTTCTTTAGCCATAGGTAAATTGGAAAACCAATCGCGAATGTGGGTGAACGCTCCGGTATACGTCGCTGGATTGGATCTTGGCGTGCGGCCAATGGGGGACTGGTCGATGTCGACGATTTTATCGATTTTTTCAATGCCTTCGATTTTATCATGATCGCCTGCGTGCAAGCGGCTGCCGTGAAGTTTCCGGGCCAAAGCTTTGTATAATGTATCGACCACGAGCGATGATTTGCCGCCACCCGAAACCCCGGTAATGCATGTTAAAACCGATAACGGGAATTCGGCGTTCAAGTTTTGCAGGTTATTGCTACGCGCGCCGATGACTTTGATGTTTTTACCGCGTTTGGCTTTGCGGCGTGTGGCTGGCAATGGAATTTTTTCTTTACCCGTTAAATATCTGCCGGTTATGCTTTTTGGGTTTTTCATGACTTGTTTGGGGGTGCCGCGGGCGATGACGTGACCGCCGTGGATACCCGCACCCGGTCCCATATCAATTAAATAATCAGCCGTTTTCATACTGTCTTCGTCGTGTTCAACAACGATCACGGTGTTGCCTAAATCGCGCAGCCGTTTTAAGGTTTCAAGCAGGCGTTCATTGTCACGTTGATGCAATCCAATGGACGGTTCATCCAATACATATAATACACCGCTTAGGCCTGATCCGATTTGTGATGCCAATCGAATGCGTTGGCTTTCACCGCCTGATAATGTGCCCGATGACCGACCAAGGGTTAAATAGTTCAGGCCGACATCCACCAAAAATCCAAGACGGTCGTTGATTTCTCGTAAAATGCGCCTTGCAATTTCGCTCTGTTTTTCAGTTAATGTTTTATCCAGTTGTAGAAACCATTGTTGGGCGTGTTGGATGGATTTGCCGGTAATTTCCGATATATGTTGCTTATCTAATTTAACGGCTAATGCTTCGGGTTTGAGGCGGTGTCCTTTACACGTAGAACACACAGTCACTGTTTGATAACGACCCAGTTCATCACGCACCCAATTGCTGTCGGTTTCACGCCAACGGCGTTCCATATTAGGGATCACGCCTTCGAACGGTTTATGAATGCTGTATGATTTTCGGCCATCATTATAATCCATGGTAACGTCTTCTTTGCCGGATCCAAACAACACAACCTGACGGTGGGTTTTTGATAAACTACCAAAAGATTTTTTTAAACTGAAACCGTAATGCCGAGCCAATGCCGCCAGCGTTTGCCCGTAATATTTAGACGACGAATTGGCCCATGGTAAAATAGCGCCATTATCCAAAGATAAACTTTCGTTAGGTACAACCAGTTCCGGATCAAAAAACATTTCCGTGCCTAAGCCATCACAAGCTGGGCAGGCACCAAAGGGATTGTTGAATGAAAACAGCCTAGGTTCGATTTCATCGATGGTAAACCCGGATACGGGGCAGGCAAATTTGGCAGAAAATGCCGTCCGTGTTCCATTGTCGGCGTTTTCAATAAATGCAAGCCCGTCTGCCAGATCAAGAGCGACTTCAAAGCTTTCAGATAACCTAGATTGTAGTCCGTCGCGAATAACCAGACGGTCAACGACAATTTCGATATCGTGTTTACGTTTTTTATCAAGCGATGGCACATCGTCAATATCATGTAGTTTGCCGTCAACTTTAACCCTCTGGAAACCTTTATGGGCTAATTCAGCCAATTCTTTTTTGTATTCACCTTTGCGGCCACGCACGATGGGGGCCAATAAATAAATGCGTGTGCCGTCATCAAAAGTCATGGCGCGGTCAACCATTTGGCTGACGGTCTGGCTTTCTATCGGAAGTCCTGTGGCTGGTGAATGGGGAACGCCTACCCGGGCAAATAACAGACGCATGTAATCATAAATTTCGGTCACCGTGCCAACGGTGGACCGAGGATTACGGGATGTGGTTTTTTGTTCAATGGAAATGGCTGGGCTTAACCCATCAATTTGATCAACGTCGGGTTTTTGCATCAATTCCAAAAATTGCCGGGCATAGGCTGAAAGTGATTCCACGTAGCGGCGTTGGCCTTCGGCATAAATGGTATCAAATGCCAGTGACGATTTCCCGGACCCTGAAAGCCCCGTAATGACGGTTAAGCTGTCTTTGGGGATTTCCACGTCGATATTTTGCAAGTTGTGTTCGCGTGCACCGATGACCTTAATTTTTTGCATGATTTATTGGGCCGATATGTTAATAAAAATGAACCCCCATGCTTATCTGTATTTTGTCAGATGGTAAAGCTTCGGAGTAATTTATTTATGTCGGCGAATCCTGAATTTGTAGCTTATATTAGCGATCAGTTAGATCCTCTCGGTCCTTTAGGGTCAGGCAAGTTTTTTGGCGGACACGCTTTTAAATCGGGAGGCATTCAATTTGCGATGATCATGGGGGATACGCTGTATTTGCGTGTTGATGATGGATTACGAGAAGATTTTGAAAATTTAGGCTCCCAAGCGTTCAGTTATCAAGGCAGCCGGGGCCGAGTTCAGGTGAAATCGTATTATGCATTGCCGGACGGTGATGTGGATGATCAGGACGCCATGTTAGTTTGGGCGCGGCGTTCAATTTCGGCGGCTGAAAAAGCCAACGCCAAAAAATCCAAAAAACCTAAAAAAAAGAAATAACGCTCGTTTTTTCCGCTGCTCTGTCGTATCGCTTTTGTTCGGATTTTTTATAGGAGAGCGATACATGAGCGACGCAACCGCTGCAGATTTTGAAAAAGCAGACATTATTTTGGCCAAGGCTTTGGAAAGTTTTCAGGAACAAGGCGTAAATCAGTATATATATGGTATGGCGTTGATTGAAATCGGTGTGATGGCTTTGGTTCGAATGGATGAAGACGAAAGTTCGATCATCGCATCTGTCCGTGACTTTATTAATAAAAGCCACCAGCCCGTTCCCGTTCCGAGAAAATAATAAATAATTAATCGATTTTTGATTGTATGTTTTTAATTTTTAACATCATTGTTGCTGGAACATAACGTTGTTACAGGGTATGGTCCGCAATCCAAATTTTACGTAGGGGGTTTTTATGGCGGGTTCAGTAAATAAAGTTATTCTGGTTGGTAATCTGGGACGTGATCCCGAAGTGCGGTTTGCGCAAAATGGCAATAAAATTGTCAATATGTCGATTGCCACTTCAGAATCGTGGAAAGATCGCAGCAGCGGCGAGCGCCGTGAAAAAACCGAATGGCATCGGGTGGTTATTTTTGATAACAATATTGCTGATGTTGCTGAACGCTATTTGAAAAAAGGCTCAAAAGTATACCTCGAAGGGCAATTGCAAACGCGCAAATGGACGGGTAACGACGGGATTGAAAAATATACCACCGAAGTTGTCCTGCAACGTTTCAGTAGCACGTTGACGATGCTTGATACGCGCTCCGGCGGCGGTGATCAAAACTATTCTCAAGAAACGTCCGGTGGATCAGGCGATGCGCCGAGCTGGGGCAATACGGACCAGTCATCCAGCAATGGTGGTTCGGCAAGTGCCGGTCCAGTTGGAAATGATCTAGACGATGAAATTCCTTTTTAGTTTCTGATCTAGTGTAATTCCACACAGCTATTGCTGGCGTTTTTAAAGAAACGTTTGTTGCGGTGATTGCTGTGTGAACGGTTAAAAAAGGCCTGAATAATGTCTCAAACCAAACCAGCGGCTGTATTCCCCAGACGCAATGTATCAATATTGGCTGTCTGTCAGGCATTCTCCATGTCGGGTACAGTGTTGATCGCGACAGTTGCTGCTTTGGTTGGACAGATTTTAAGCGTTGATAAATCGTTGGCAACGCTGCCGCTTGCCGTGATGTTTATCGCGACTATGTTTGCGACCATTCCGGCATCTCTTTTAATGGGACGAATAGGATGGAGAGCAGGTTTTATGCTTGGCCAAACCATTGGTTCTGGCGGTGCTTTGTTATCCATATTATCAATTGTAAATAATGATTTTTGGCTGTTTACCATGGCTAGTGTCTTGATCGGTGTACATAACGCGTTTTATCAATTTTTTCGTTTTGCCGCCGCCGATACGGCCAAGGGAAAATTTCAAGCTAAAGCCATTTCATTGGTTTTGGCCGGTGGCGTTTTTGCTGCTGTTGCCGGGCCGCAACTTGGCAAATGGACCATAGATTTTTTTGATCAGGCGTTGTTTGCAGGGGGCTATTTAGCCATTGTAGTGATCAATATTCTAACTTTTGTAGCCCTGATTTTTGTGCGTTTACCATCCCCGGATGCGGTCACTTTATCAGCCAAAGGTCGGCCTCTAAAAGAAATTTTGGTTGAGCCTGTATTTGTCACAGCGATTGTATCAGCCACCGTTGGTTATGTCATCATGACGTTAGTTATGACAGCGACACCGTTGGCTATGAAATCATCAGGATACCATTTCAATCAGTCGGCGACTGTTATCCAGTGGCATGTTCTAGCCATGTTTTTGCCGAGTTTTTTCACAGGCACCTTAATAACCAGATTTGGTGTTGTGCATATAATAATTGCCGGAATTTTGTTGGAAACTTTAAGCATGTTCATTGCCTTATCGGGTATGAGCGTTTTACATTTTTCTTTTGCCTTAATCGCTTTGGGATTGGGTTGGAATTTTATGTTTTTGGGTGGAACATCATTGTTGGCCGAATCCATTCGGCCCGGTGAGCGAACGAAAATCCAGGCAGTGAATGATTTTCTAGTTTTTGGTGGTGTGGCTTTTGCCGGGCTTTCATCCGGTGCGTTGAATAATGCTTTTGGTTGGGCCGGGGTAACGGCGGCCATGTCGCTACCATTGTTAATCGCGTTTATGGTCGTCGTTTGGTATTTATTGCATCTAAAACGTTTGAAAAGCGTTTAAACAAAGTAATTAGACCTGCTTTCAGGTTGTCGTCTATGATGGAAACTGTTATATTCACAACTCTAATTATTTGTTTGTTTGTGTTGCTTTGACGTCTTGTAACGCATTGATGAAGTTGGGTATATTTTTTTCCTATAGTGATCAGAACTGGTTTTTTATAAAACTGTAGATTCGGTGTTTGTATGGTTTTAATCGTTTATCCAGTTCGGTTTTTTTCATGATGTATAACGACGAGATTATGGTTTTTCCCAATGAAACAATCACGGTTGCTGAACGCAAAATGAAACAAAGTAAATTGTTGAAGTTTTTAGCTGCTGCGCAAAGTGGCGTTCCTGTTTTCCTAACACGTATTGCTGGATTTAAACGTCCTTCGAAGGGTGAATTTGTATGACTTTAGATCCTAATATTAGTCCGATTTCAATCGAAGAAGAAATGAAGTCGTCCTATCTCGATTATGCGATGAGCGTGATTGTTAGCCGGGCTTTGCCGGATGTGCGCGATGGATTAAAACCCGTGCATCGGCGGATTCTTTTCTCCATGAAAGAAAGCGGCTATGACGCGGGAAAGCCGTACCGTAAATCGGCACGTATTGTTGGTGACGTTATGGGTAAATATCACCCGCATGGTGATCAGGCCATTTATGACGCTATGGTGCGAATGGCACAAGATTTTTCATTGCGTTTGCCGTTGATTGACGGGCAGGGCAATTTTGGTTCCATGGATGGCGATAAAGCCGCCGCCATGCGGTACACCGAAGCCCGGCTTGATCCCGCGGCCCATGCATTGTTAGAGGATATCGACAAAGACACCGTTGATTTTCAGCCGAACTATGACGAATCCGTTAGCGAGCCAAAAGTTGTTCCGGCTGGTTTCCCTAATTTGCTGGTTAATGGTGCCGGTGGTATTGCCGTCGGTATGGCGACAAATATTCCGCCGCATAATCTCGGTGAAATTGTTGATGCATGCTGCGCTTATATTGATGATCCTGAAATCACCATTGATGCGATGATTGAAAACTATGTCCAAGGCCCGGATTTCCCAACGGGTGGATTAATTCTTGGACGACAAGGTGTGTTGTCGGCGCTGCGCACCGGACGTGGATCGGTTAAAATGCGCGGCAAAACCTCGGTCGAAGAAATTCGCAAAGGCCGGTTTGCCATTATCGTTCATGAAATTCCGTTTCAGGTCAATAAATCGCGGATGATTGAAATCATGGCCGAAGCCGTGCGTGATAAAAAAATAGAAGGTATTTCGGATTTACGCGACGAGTCGGACCGTGATGGCGTGCGTGTTGTTATTGAATTAAAGCGTGATGCCATGTCCGAAGTGGTATTGGCGCAACTACATCGGTTTACGCCACTGCAGACCAGTTTTGGCGTGAATATGTTGGCATTGCACGGTGGTCGTCCGCAATTAATGAATTTGCGCGAAATCATTGTTGCCTTTGTTGAGTTCCGCGAAGAAGTTATTCGCCGCCGCACGGTTTTTAAATTGGGTAAAGCGCGGGATAAAGCCCACGTTTTGGCGGGGCTTGCAGTCGCCGTTGCCAATATTGATGAAATTATTGCATTGATCCGGGCTGCCAGCGAACCGGCTGTGGCTCGCAAGCAATTAATGGAACGTCCTTGGCCGGCTGTTGAGGTGGCACCGATGATTGCCTTGTTGGATGAACCGGGGCACGGTGTTGTTGATGGTAAATATAATTTATCCGAAGCTCAAGCCCGGGCGATTCTGGAATTACGCTTGCACCGCCTGACGGGGCTGGAACGTGATAAAATTGGTGGCGATTTACGCAGTTTAGGTGATGAAATTGCTGAATACTTGGAACTGTTGGCATCACGCGAAAAATTATACACCTTGTTACGCGAAGAATTGGTGGTGATGCGTGAAAAATTTGCCACACCTAGGCGCACGGAACTCGAAGAAGACGAGTTCGAGCATGATATTGAAGACCTCATCCAACGCGAAGACATGGTCGTCACAGTCACCAATACCGGCTACGTCAAACGCGTGCCGATTACCACTTACCGGGCGCAACGCCGCGGCGGCAAAGGCCGTTCGGGTATGAGCACAAAGGATGAGGACTTTGTTACACAAGTCTTTGTCGTCAACACCCACACACCGGTTCTGTTTTTCTCATCCACAGGTAAAGTCTATAAATTAAAAGTTTATCGTTTGCCTTTGGGCACGCCGCAAGCCCGCGGCAAAGCATTGATTAATTTATTGCCGTTGGATAAAGACGAAACCATCACAACCATGATGCCTTTACCCGAAGACGAAGACAGTTGGTCGGAATTGTCGGTGATGTTTGCAACGGCGTCAGGCGGAGTCAGGCGCAACCGATTGTCGGATTTTTCCAATGTTAAAGCCAACGGTAAAATCGCTATGAAATTAGGCGACGGTGACAGTTTGGTTAAAGTCCGCACATGTAGTGAAAATGACGATGTTTTATTGTCTACTGTGGGCGGCAAATCCATCCGCTTTTCCGTTGATAAAGTCCGGGTCTTTAACAGCCGTACATCAACCGGTGTGCGTGGAATTCGTTTGCAAGCCGATGACCGCGTCATCGGCATGTCGTGTTTTTTACATGTCGATATCAGCACCGAAGACCGCGATATTTATTTGCAGGCAAAAAATGCGGCCCGGCGGTTGCGAAACAGTGATTATACGGACCGCGCCGACGATAAAATTAAAGATCAGGAAAATGCAGCAAATCTGGAACTACCGCAGTTTCAAAACCTGGCAGAAAAAGAAGAATTTATTTTAACCATATCCGAAGACGGTATGGGTAAACGAACATCAGCTTATGAATACCGAGTATCAGGCCGTGGTGGACAAGGCATCACAGGCATGGATTTAACTCGTCCGGGTGGCGGTACAAGCGCCATTGTCGCCGCATTCACGGTCATTGATATTGACCAGTTGATGATGGTATCAGATGGCGGACAAATCATCAGGTGCCCGGTGGATCAAATTAGCACAGTTGGCCGGGCAACGCGCGGCGTCAGGGTGTTTGATGTATCTGCTGATGAACGTTTGGTATCGGTTAGCCGCTTACGCGAAGAAATGGACGATGATGCCGATGACGAAGCCAACGATGGTGCCGACGGTGAAAATACGGGCGAAGACCAAGCCGGGGACGTTGTCGTGGAAACCGCAGGTGAAAATTCAACGGATCAACCAGAAACCGACGGGACCTCTGACAATTGAGCAAGCAAAGGCTAGCGATTTATCCGGGGACTTTTGATCCGGTGACAAATGGGCATATGGATATCATTTCCCGTGCTTTAAAAGTCACGGACCGGTTGATCGTGGCCGTTGCCGTAAATACAGGGAAAGAGCCTGTATTTACTTTGGATGAGCGCGTTGATTTACTTGAAAAAGATATAGTTGATTTGATCCCTGATGGGCATAATCTGATTGACGTTCGGCCATTTGATACTTTGTTAATGGATTTTGTTGATGAAATGGGTGCATCGATGATTATTCGTGGACTGCGGGCCGTATCCGATTTTGAGTACGAATTTCAAATGGTCGGAATGAATAGGCGCCTAAACCCTGATGTAGAAACGGTTTTTTTAATGGCTTCGGAAAATCATCAATTTATCGCCTCGCGCTTTGTTAAAGAAATCGGCAGGCTTGGCGGGGATGTCGGACATTTTGTCTCGTCTCGGGTAAAACAACATCTTGTAAAAAAAACTGCAATAAAATAATCAATTTTGCTGAATTTTTATCGAGTTTTCGTGATCATTCGGAACATTTTCCCATATTAATATTTTTAATTCATAATTTTTAAAAATTGTGATTGACCGAAGGGATGAGCCTCCGTATCTTCCGGGCTTCAAACGAAAGTATGGATCAGTGATCCATTTCTTGGTCCTAAGGGCGCTTAGCTCAGTTGGTAGAGCATTCGACTTTTAATCGAATTGTCGTGGGTTCGATCCCCGCAGCGCCTACCATTTAAAAACCCGGTCTTTATGACCGGGTTTTTTTGTTTTCAAATTCAACTATTTCATTAAATAATGTTACTGAACAATCAACCGATAATCGGGCGTTGTGTTTAATGGGCATGAATATACGTATTCACCGGGTTTGAGCGTCACTTTGTAGTCTTGGGTTTTGCCTAGCGACATGCCACCGCCGGAAATACTTGTTTTGGTTAACTTATCGATTGGATTGCGCCAGTCGTATCCTTTTTCACGTAGCCAAAACCCCAGTTCATAAGGGACGTTTTTGTTGGTTACGCGGAAAATGTATTCACCAGCTTTTAACACTAAAGGCTTGGCTGTTTTTAATCTTTGTTCAGCCGTTTTAGCGTTTATTTTATCGCAATCGGATTTTTGAGTTGTTGTGAAGTTTTGATTTTTTGTTTCCGACTCGATGAATTGGCATGGGATTTGGGTCAATTCAATAATGTTGGACGCATTTTCGGTGGCAAATGCGGCGGTTGATAATGCTACTACTAAAGCAAATGAATATGAAGTCGTTGTTATGAAATTTAGAATCATGAATTCCCCATATGTGACTGTGTTAATAACTAAAATGCGATAAGCACATAGTATTGCAGTCATTATTGGGAGCGGCTATTCAAATAGTATTCACTATGGCGTGAACATTATCAGGCAGCATAATCGTTTGTGGGAAAAGCGTTAGGTATAATTACATCTGTTTTATGCTGATGAGATTTTTGGCTTAACCGAAACCGAATTTCATCAATAACCCCGGCTTCTGTCAAAAGTTGTTTGCGTTCAAACGCGGGTGCGTTTTGCGCGCGTTCCATCAGTTCGACCACGGCATTGCATAACACGGTGTTAAGATGTGTATCGGATGATGATTGTTTGGCGGGAAGTTTTTCAATTTGTGAATACATCGACACGCTCCTGAAAAAATTTAACCAGTGTTGTCGGTGCTAAAAAGTTAAGTATTTGTAAATACCAGTTTTAAAAATAGCTTCCGACAGTTTTGAATATACAAGGTTAATATTTCACTAGTGTTACAGTTTCGCTATATTTTGATTTCAAAATGTTTCAATGCGCTACATAATGTATGATCCTTTAGCTTGAAAGTCAGGTTATAATGCCAGAAAACAGAAAGTGATGTGATGACTGTTGATAATGTTATGGATTCTGAAAAACGAAAAGACACGGTAGATCGGCGCGAAATAGGTGAGCGCCGTCTGGATGAAATTTTTTTTGGCGATGCGGACCATCGAATAATTGCTGACCGGCGTCATGGTTCGAGGCGGAAATTAACCTGCGGTATTTTATTTTCTACACCCGGTGCCGTTGGCCAAGTCGAAGACTGGCTTGATGAACATTGTAAAGGAGACTGGTCACTCAATATAGAAAACATGGATGATGATCTCATTAAAAAATCTTTGAAAATTTTATTTGAATTAGAAACTGATAAGCAACGATTTGTAACGGCGCACATCGCATAAACACATTTGATATTTAGGTTAATTTATCCATGAAGGACTCTTTTTTTCTATCCGGTCTTGCAGCCCTTGTCATCGGCGCTTTGGTAACCAGTGGTGTATTGTGGTTTTTTCAAATCCCGATATCTGAATTTCAAATATGGAAAAACTTCCCTGACGGTTGGACATTACAAGATCTAGTTCGCAATGCATTTGCTGTTTTGTTTTTTGGCGGATCGGTTGTGACGGCTTATAAGGTGTTGCGTGGTCGTGTTTAAACCGGTTTATAAAATAGGTTTTGTTTTGTTTGTTGCCGGATGCGCTAACAATGCGGATCAGATGGGAATTTCCATCGAACACAGTGCAGATCGGACCTATTTTGCAAGCCGTCAGGCATCTGATCACTGTGAGACATTTCAAAAAAAATCCGTGCTTGTACAAACATCCCCTGTCTTGGTAAACGCATTGGGCTTTCGGACGCGGGTCAGTACATTTAAATGTGTTGAGTAATTTTTGATGCGCCTAGGCCCTAAAAAACTTTTGATCGCTGTTGTTGCTGCTGTGCTGATTACGGCATTGATTATATGGCTCAACCGACTATTCCCTGGTCCATTGACTTCAAACGATGGCGCATTGAATATCGTACAAAGCTTGTTGGTGTTGGCCCTTGTTGGTGGTAGTGTGCTGTTACATGGGCAGATAAAACTGAAAAATTTGGCCTACAATTTTTTGTTATGGCTTCCCATTGTTGGTGTGTTACTGGTGGGGTTTTCATTCAGGTTTGAAATTAATGAAGTTTTTAAGAGAGTGATGACAGAGCTGATTCCCAGCCAAGGCCGTGTGATCGGCGAAAAACTACTAATCCCCATGAGCCAAAATGGTCATTTTGTCGTTGATGGCAAGGTAAACGGACGTGACGTGCAGTTTTTAATTGATACTGGGGCGAGCGATGTAGTACTTAGCCCACAGGATGCAACGCGCATTGGCATTGATATAAAAACGTTAAATTTTAATAAGATTTTTAATACAGCCAACGGACAAGGCGCGGGGGCAAGCGTTCTATTGCCGGAAATCAGGGTCGGGCCGATTGTATTGAATAATGTTCGTGCGTCTGTAAATCAGAAAGATATGGATACATCTTTACTCGGCATGAGCTTTCTTAACCGACTATCAGGCTACCGCGTATCAAAAGAAAAAATGATTTTGTTGCCGTCAGCCGATTAATGCAAAGAAATATAATCTGGACGGTCATCGGACAATAAATCCGTGGCCGCTTTGGCTATGCGTTGCCAGTTCAATGATCCTTCGATATCGCCTTTTTCAGACAACAGATCAGCGCGAATAATCGCACCTGCCGGGGCCATTTCACCGTATGTTGCAACAAGTAAACCAGCGGTTCTAAGGATGTCACTTTCCAAACTCAATGTCTTAATCCTTAACTTGAATAAAGGGATGGTTTATTTCGTAACCGTTTCAGCCGTTTTTAATATTTCCGTCATGGTCACACCAAGGCGATCGTCTAAAACGGTGACTTCGCCTTTGGCAACAGGAATGTTATTGGCAATCAGTTCGATGTCGTCGCCAATGTAGCGATCCAATTCAACAACAGCCCCCCGACCAAGTTTCAGTATTTGGCTGATTGGCATTAAAGAAGTACCAAGAACGGCCGTAATTTCAACGGTCACATCCAACACACCTTTCATTTCGGTGCGTTCTTCTAAATCGGGTTGGTCTTCTTCGGCCATGTAATTTCCATTCTTCAGGGGCGAACTCTGCGTGTCTCAACGACATTTCAGAATAAATTGAGTATGCGTCAAAGACAGTTAATTCTGCGTTAACTGAGAAATAATGTGCATCAACAGTATACTATGCAGACAAATTTGGTGCAATTATTGAATATTAAATGTGCCGCGCCACAAACCTCTGTTAGATTTGCGGGCATTGCTTTCTGTTTGTTTATATCCTGCAGGAGCATTTTTTGCACTAATCGCCCATCCGGTATGGACCATGTTGCGGGCGACATCAAATCCACCGACGCTGCATGTGGCGAGTGTGTAACTGGTTTGAATTGAAACGAGGTTGTTTTTAATCTGGCAACGAACAGAACTGGCTGCGATTAAGTCCAACAACGCCGTTCGGGAAATTTCACCGCACGGAATGGATTTGTTAGGCCACTGGCATTTTTGATCAAGTTTTGGCGTCTGGATTCCATAGAGCCGTATTGTTGTTAGCCCAATCATTAAAGTCCGTCCATCAATGGCACGGGCTTCGCCGATCATGATGTTCTCAGCCGCAAATCCATAATTTCCAGAACTGAAAACAAACACATTTAACAAAACAATTAAGACAGCAGTAGATATTGTTTTATAAGCACTTATCATCATTTGTGTTTGTCCTATCCATTGATTTTGATTGCATGTACCATAGCAAATATATTTGCGTTTGTGAAATCACAGCCAAGTGTTTTCAGGGATTAAAAATAAAACACAAAAAATTAAACTACGCTGTTGACATGTAAAAATATTTTATTAAGAATTCAAAAGTATAGTAGATGAAAAATTGATTTCCGAAATGCCTGAAGGGTCGGCATTTACCAAAGTGTGTTTTTGGAATTAAAGTCAGTTAATTTCAAAAAAGTATTCACGGAAATTCAGGAAAGCTCGAAGGGTTACATTGTTGACAGCTCCGTTTGAAAGGTTCCGGAAATGCTTCATCTACCAAATAATGGCCAACAGGTCTTCGAAGTCGCGATCTATAACCAAGAAGTCAGGTCGCTTGTAAAAGAAAATTTAAGCCATGATTATTTTGACGATTACTGGGCTGATACCCAGCTTCGTGATATTTGCGCCAAAGATGTGGATGACGCAAAACGCCTAATCGCCGAACGGTTCCCCCCCGAAGATGGGTTTATTGTTGAAAAAGTTGCCGAAACTGAAGTCTGAGCTTTAAGCCCTTTTCCTGATTTGGTTAAGGGCTGGGACTTTGTTGGTATAGTTTATTGACGAGACGGTGGGTAAGTTGGTTTTAACGGGCTCTATCGATTGGTTTGTCGTTGCATGGCCTGCTCGCGTAATTCTTTGCGTTTGATTTTACCTGTTGCCGTCATCGGTAATTGGTCAACAAATTCAATGATCCTTGGCCGTTCGTGAGGCGACAACCGGTGGCTAACAAAATCGCGAATTTCTTTTTCAAGCTGTGGCCCGCCGTTGTGTCCATGGCGTAACAATATCACAGCTTTGATGCTTTCTGTTCGTACCGGGTCGGGAACCCCGATGGCCGCTGCAAGTGCTACAGCCGGGTGTTTTGTTAGGCAGTCTTCGATTTCGCCGGGGCCAATACGGTATCCGGCTGATGTAATGACATCATCGGCACGACCTTTGAACCAGAAATAGCCCTCATCATCTTTGATACCGCGGTCGCCCATTAATAACCATTGTCCTCTGAATTTTTCTGCAGTCGCTATGTCGTTGTTCCAATATTTTAATAACATTACAGGATCAGGGGCCAATACAGCAAAATCACCTTCGCTTCCGGGTTTTAGAATTTCCCCATTTTCATCAATGATTTCAACGATATGACCGGGAACGGCACGGCCCATGGAGCCGGGTTTGATGTCCATCAATTGGGCGCAATTTGCGACCACCAAATTGCATTCCGTTTGTCCATAATATTCATTTAAACTAACGCCTAAAACATCCCGTCCCCAATGCAGCAATTCAGCCCCCATCGGTTCGCCAGCGCAGGTGATGGTGCGTAGATGAATGTCAAAACGGTTTTGAATATTTTCCACTTTGCGCATTAAATTTAAAGCCGTGGGTGGCATGAATGTATTACGAACCCGGTGGCGAGCCATCAAATCAAGGGCTTGTTCCGGATCGTATTTTTTAGCCCGTCTGGCTAACACAGGAACACCATGATACCACGATGCCATGAGCACATTCATCAATCCGCCAATCCATGCCCAATCAGCCGGCGTCCACATTAAATCATTTGTTTTTGGGAAAAATTCGTGAGGAAACTCGACCCCCGGCAAATGACCTAATAAGGTGCGGTGGGCATGCAGCGCGCCTTTTGGGTTACCAGTGGTGCCTGATGTATAAATGATTAATGCGGGGTCTTCGGCCAAGGTTTTAACCGGGGTGAATTGATCGGATGCAACATCTAGCATTTTCCAAAAATCAAATAACCCAGAGCCTTCAGTGTCTAAATCAGTGACAATGATATGTTGTAATTGCGGGCATTTTGACTTTAACGCTTCAATTTTCCATAAATTTTCATGATCCGTGATAACGACTTTGGCACCACTGTTGCTAAGCCTGAATTGTAATGCATCCTCGCCAAATAACGTGAACATGGGTATGGATATCAATCCCGCTTTCCATGCGGCTAAATGGCTAACGCCGGCTTCGATAGATTGTGATAATACAATGGCTACACGGTCACCTTGAATTAATTTCCGGGCCATAAAAAAATTGGCAAGTTTATTAGATAAACGTTTAACGGTTACAAAATCATAAGTCGTGATGTTAGCGTTTTCATCTTCGAAAATTAATGCTGTTTTATTGGGTGTGGCATCGGCATGGCGGTCACAGACGGCTACGGCCATGTTAAAATATTCTGGGATGTCCCATTTTAAAGACTGATAAACTTGGTCATAGGTGGATGCCATACTTAACATGCGTCCTTAACTCCTTGAAAATGCATTGGACTTGAGGATAATACGTTATAGGCCATTGCAAAAGGAATAATGATTTGTTTAAAGATAATTTGCTCGCAAATAAACGTATTTTAATCACTGGTGGTGGTTCTGGGTTGGGTAAAAGCATTGCTGGACATATTTTGAAACTGGGTGCGCATCCGATCATTTGTGGCCGCCGGGAATCTGTTTTAAAAGCAACAGCCGATGAATTAATGAGAGAATGGGGTGGGTCAGTTTCATGGTTTCCATTGGATGTTCGTGATGCGGATATGGTTGAACGTGTCGTTGATCAAGCGTGGCAGGAAGGGCCGATTGACGGGTTGATAAATGGGGCTGCGGGTAATTTTTTAGCGCGTACTGAAACATTGTCGCACCGGGCCATGGATGCGGTGATAAAGATTGTCTTGCATGGCTCGGCATATATGACCCTTGCCTGCGGTAAACGTTGGATTGCTGAAAAACGCCAAGGTAATGTTATTAGCATTGTCACCACTTATGCATGGACCGGATCGGCTTATGTTGTACCGTCGGCCATGGCCAAAGCAGGGGTTCTATCGATGACCCGGTCATTGGCAGTTGAATGGGGGCCAAAAGCAATACGTTTGAACGCCATCGCACCGGGGCCTTTCCCGACCAAAGGGGCGTGGGACCGATTGGTACCAACGGACGAATTGGCAAATATATGGGAAACCCGAAACCCATTGGGACGCACAGGCGAACACAATGAATTAACGTCTTTGGTGGTTTATATGTTAGCTGATCAATCTGCGTATATTAATGGCGAAGTGATCACCATTGATGGTGGTGAATGGTTGGCTGGTGCCGGGCAATTTAATTTTGCCAAGGTATTAACGGACGATGATTGGGATAAAGTAGGCAATTTGGGTCGAAAAAAGTAAGCAATAGCTAGGGTTCTGAAGGTAAGGTTTATTGTTGTTGCAGCGTTTCTTCTTCGCCGCCACCCTCAAAAAATTTATAGGCTTCCAAACCATCCAAGACCACGCCATCAAAGCCTTGTTTGATGATGCCATACAAAAAAGACTGCGTATCACCGCTAATAATGCGTTGCCATTCCGGTTGCCAGAACTGAATGTTGTAACGGTCCGGGTCGCCTTTGTACGGTGCACTGATCCATAATGGCGACCCTTCTTGCCAGCCGGGTTGCCAATAATACCGATAACTGGCGGCTGATCCGATATCCATATAGGCTAAAACCAATCGTTTGGCCCCGATTTTTTTGTATTTAAGCGTTTCAACGGCTTGTTTACTTAACGGTAATCGGCCATGAAAAACATCGACGATGACCATGTCGTAATTGGTGTTTTTCATTTTTAGAGCAAATTCATCAACCCGGCCCATACCTTGGGAATTTCCGATAAAAACATAATTTTTTACATTCTGCAGGGACACGATACTTTTTGGATTCTCATCAAATGGTTTGCGTGGATAACTTGGCAAACGATCGACGTCGATGGGCAATGCATCCAACGTTAATGAGACGTATCCTTTGGCTTTGTTTTTGCGATAGGCATCATTAATCAGTTTTTTGTCCGTGGCAAAATCTATTGCAAAAACGTTTAAACCGCTTTTTTTTGCTATATCAGCCATTTTGAACAAGTATTCCTGATAATCTTTGCTAGGTGGTTGGTCAAATTTTTTGTTGGAATAATATTGCCCTTCGATGATGATGCCGTCCAATGACCGGGTATAAGAACGCGCTGGAGATACCCGTTCTTCATCGACCTGATCACGTTTAACAAGCAAATCAAGGCCGCCTTTGGCAAGGATAATAAAGTCAGGATTTAACTGACGCGCGAATTTTGTTGTGGTCTGAACAAACGATCGCATTTCTTCGCGCAAATTGATCTGTATATCTTGGATGGCGGGGGCTGGAACAAGCTCAGGAGCCGCATCACGGCCTTGGATACGAACAAAACCATCGCCATCAGCATTGTTTTGTTGTGCCAAAACAGGGTTGCTGATGAAGACCATGTATATCCATGCCGTTGCTGAAAAAATGCTTATATAAACTTGGCGCATTGTAGATGGTATTGACTTAGTATTCTTTTGCACGGCAACAACCTTATTCATTTAGGACTATGACACTGGCTAATTTTTTTTTTATGATACATTCTAAAACATTAACAGTTAATCATAACTTTATGACTGAATATTTTTCTTATTGTGAAAACAGGGCTTTGTCATGATTAAATCATTAAAACCAATTTCGGCTTCATCATTGGTCTATAAAGTTCAGATCCCGCCTATTGATGAAGCATTGAACTGGTTGGATGAAGATTTGCACCATCATGATGCGGGGCCATTTTTTGATCTGGCTCAAGCCGCACCTGATTATCCGCCACCGGATGACATGCTTGAATACTTGGCAGACGTTGTCAAAACCGGACATGTTTTTCGTTATACACCTATTTTAGGGTTAACGTCTTTGCGCCACGCTTTGGCAGAACATATGAGCGATGATTATAAAGCTTCTGTAAACCCATGTGAAACTGCGATAACGGCTGGCTGCAATCAAGCATTTGCAGTGACTATGAAAGCCTTGGTTGAGCCGGGCAGTGAGGTGCTGCTGACAAGTCCATATTATTTTAACCATAAAATGTGGCTTGATATGGAAGGTATTAAAACCATTTTAATGCCACTAAATCCCGACTATGGTTTTGTAGCATCGGCCAAGCAAGCTGAAAAATTAATCACAGCTAACACCAAAGCCATTGTTTTGGTTACACCCGGAAATCCAACAGGAGCAACAATTCCGCCTGATGAATTATTGCAGTTTTATCAATTGGCAAAAAACCAAGGTATTACGTTGGTGTTGGATGAAACCTACAAAGATTTCAGATCCGATACAGGCCCTGCTCATGATTTATTCAATCAACCGGATTGGCAAAATGCGCTGGTTCAGATTTATAGTTTTTCAAAAGTGTATAGTTTGGCAGGATACCGGGTCGGATCGATTATCACGGGTGAACATTTGTTGTCGGAAATTGCAAAAGTATTGGACTGTATGGCTATTTGTCCATCTCATATTGGACAGTTAGCAGCACTATATGGCATTCAGCACTTGGATTTATGGCGGCGTGCAAACCGGGGTATGATGTTAGACCGTGCCGGTGTTATGAAATCAAGCTTTGCCGATCCTGACTTATCTTATCAACTGCATTCTTTAGGGGCTTATTTTGCTTATGTCCGGCATCCCTTTGATGGTGAATTATCAGAAAACGTGGCCCGCAGATTGGCCCGGGAATATAATTTATTATGCTTGCCGGGATCGATATTTGGTTCCAATGGTGAACAGTATCTGCGTTTATCCTACGCCAACCTAGAACAACGCAGCATGTTGGACGTTGTTCGAAGGTTAATCGATAGCCAATAGATTTGTTTAACATATACGCTTTTTGTTGATCACCGGGATTTGATCAAGTGTGTATTTTTTTTCAAGCAGATTTCTGTCATGTCTTAATCTATGAAATATTATTTTAAAATATCTAAAATGGCCCTGTTGGTCAGCTTTCTCAGTTTTTTGGTGGTCTTGAATTTACCTGTTCAAGCACAGGTTTCTTCATGGAAATATGAATGGCCGGACACAGATTTTTCTAAAAAATCTATTGATTTTAAAGAAATTTTATCAGGCGGCCCGCCCAAAGACGGCATTCCATCTATTGAACAGCCGAAATTCATGGCCGCGGCAAAAGTCAATTTTAATGATTTGGGCAACAATGAACCGGTGATTTCTATTATCGTTGACGGTACGGCTAGGGCTTACCCATTACGCATACTCATTTGGCACGAAATTGTTAATGATGAAATTAATGGCGTGCCTATCGCCGTGACCTATTGCCCATTATGTAATACGGGAATTGTTTTTGATCGGCGCTTTGATGGTCAAGTTCTGGATTTTGGCACGACGGGAAAATTACGGAAATCTAATTTGTTGATGTATGATCGGCAAACCGAAAGCTGGTGGCAACAATTCACAGGTGAAAGTGTGGTTGGTGAATTAACATCATCGAAATTAAAGATGCTTGCATCCCGTACAGAAAGTTTTGAAAATTTTAAAAAACGTGCACCAAACGGGGTTGTGATGATTCCTAATAATCCAAATTTTCGCCAATATGGTGTTAATCCCTATCAAAATTATGATTCGGCAAGTTTCCCTTTTTTGTATCGTGGCGATATGCCTAAAAACATTGAGCCAATGATCCGTGTTGTGGCGGTGGGGAAAAAAGCGTGGAGCTTGGCCATGGTCATGGACAAAGTGCAACTGATGGCAGGGGATCTGAAAATATCCTGGCAGCCGGGACAAAATTCGGCTTTGGATTCGCGCCGTATTCGTGATGGCCGGGATGTAGGTAACGTGGTTGTACAGAAAAAAACAGCAAGCGGCTGGAAAGATGTCGTTTTTGACGTGACTTTTGCCTTTGTTTTTAACGCCTTTAACCCCGGCGCGCCAATTTTCACAAAATCAGACGATTAAAGCAGGTCGGATAGGGATTCCATCAGCTTTTGCACCTGTATTTCCCATGATCGTTTTTTCATGAACTCAGCACCATTTTCTCCGATGGTGCGTGCATCTTCACGATTTTGGTAGGCGTGCTCCATAGCCGTAATAATTTCATTGATATCTGAATTGCGCCAATGTTCAGCCGGGCTACCTGTGGGGGCGATTTGTGATTGCGTTTGTAATGGGTAACAATTGTTTTCAATAATTAAATCCAATTGTCCGGTGTTGGCAGCGATGATACTGGGTATGCCGCAAGCCATGGCTTCCATAGCCACTAAATTAGTGCCGCCTTCGCATCGGTTGGGGAATAAGGCTAAATCCATATCTTTAAAAATGCTTGGCATATCAGCATTTGCGACCCAACCTAAATCAATGAACTGATGGGTACCTAGGCCCATACCTGCTGCCCAATCTGCAATGCGAAGATCGCCGTTGCTGTCAATTTTTGGCGCACGTTGGATGTGTGGTGACCCTTTGATGCTTTCTGCTGTTGTCGGCCAATTGTTTTGCCAAGCTGTGACGAGTAGTGCGTCGTTATGATTTTTCTGAAAGACTTTAAACGCTTCAATAACCAAATCTTGTGCTTTTCTGAGTTCCAATTTGCCACCGGAAAAAATGGTATAGCGGTCTTTGAAGCGGGCTTGTTTGCTGGTCTTTGCTTTCGGTTGATATTTTGTATGATCAATGCCTTGGCTGACAAAAACACCATTATCGATATTCGCTGCTTGCATCATTTGTAAATTCCAGCTGGACCCGGCAATAATACGGTCAAATTTTTTAGCGCGGTTGATGGCGTTGGCATCAAACCCGGTTTCTTCAAAAAAGCTGACACCAATGTTTTTATGCCCGATAAACCGTGAACTAATAGGAGACGACATAAAACCATTGCCCAGAGCATGTAAAACCACAACATCCGCACCCATGACGGGGCCGTTGGCGGTTTCAATTTTTTGGGCGGTAATCATTTGTTCATCAATAAATGGTTTTAAAATGGCGTCCCGTTCTGCGTCGTTTTGAATGAACAAAGGCGGGGCTAACAACAATGGAGTTGGCCCCCCCATTTTTATCAATTGCAAAGCGAGGTTCAGTCCAAAAATTCCCCATCCGTGGCTATCGGAAAGTTGCCATGTGATGGCGATGCGTTTGGTTTTCATCAAAGTTATTATTCCTGTTCTTGTTCAATTGAGGCGCCGGGATTAAAGTGCTTATGGATTTTAAATGGAGTTATTCATGTCTTCGGTTTATCACGCGTCTGTCTGTCCTCATGATTGCCCAAGCACCTGTGCGCTTGAGGTTGAAAAAATGGGCGATGGGACGGTCGGTAGAATTCGCGGGTCCCGTGATAATGATTACACGAAGGGCGTGGTTTGTGCAAAAGTTGCGGCTTACCGTGAACGGGTCCATCATCCGGACCGTTTGAAAACGCCACTCAAAAGGGTCGGACGAAAAGGTGACGGGCAGTTCAAAGCCATTTCTTGGGATGATGCTTTGCATGAAGTCGCTGAACAGTTTCAGAAAAAAACTGCAGAATTTGGTGCGGAAACAGTATGGCCGTATTTTTTTGCCGGCACAATGGGTTTAGTGCAGCGCGATGGTATCGATCGGCTTCGTCATGCGATGGGCTATTCGGGCATGAAACAAACCATTTGTGTGACCCTTGGTTGGTCGGGATGGCTGGCCGGTGTTGGCGTGATGCGGGGTGTCGATCCACGGGAAATTGTCTACTCTGATTTAATCGTTATTTGGGGCGGCAATCCGGTTTCAACACAAGTAAATGTTATGACCCATATTAGCCAGGCGCGGAAAAACCGTGGTGCAAAGGTTGTGACAATTGATCCATACCGTACACCCACGGCCGCTGCTTCGGATGTTCATTTGATGCTTAAACCCGGAACAGACGGGGCATTGGCGTGTGCTGTGATGCATCAATTATTCAAACAAGGCTATGCAGATCCGGATTATTTAAATCAGTACACAGATGATGCGCATGCATTCGAGCGTCATCTGGCTATGCGGACACCCGAATGGGCAGCCAAAATCACCGGTTTAACCGAACAACAAATTATCGATTTTGCTGAGCTATATGGGCAAACAAAACGCAGCTTTATCCGGGTGGGTTATGGTTTTTCCCGGTCCCGTAACGGGGCGGCGAATGTACATGCCGTTAGTGCATTACCTGCTGTTACCGGAGCTTGGCAATATGAAGGTGGCGGGGCGTTATACTCCAACAGTGCTCTATACCCGGTTGATCAGACGCTCATTCGTGGGCTTGATAAAAAAAATGAAACCGTCCGTGAATTGGACATGTCGCGCATCGGGTCTATTTTATTGGGCGATGATACTGATTTGTGTGGTGGGCCAGCGGTGACCGCCATGATCATTCAAAATCAAAATCCAGCCGTCGTCGCGCCGGAACAAAATAAAGTTCTAAAAGGCTTGGCCCGAGACGACTTGTTTCTATGTGTTCATGAGCAATTCATGACGCCGACGGCTAAATATGCTGATATTGTTTTACCGGCAACGACATTTTTAGAACATGATGATGTCTATAAAGGCGGCGGTCATGTTTATTTACAAGTGGCGAAAAAAGTTATTGATCCTGTTGGCGAAAGTCGATCAAACCATGATGTTATTTCAACCCTTGCTGAGAAATTAGGCGCATCCGATTCGGGATTTGGTATGTCGGCATGGGACATGATTGATGTGACATTAAAAAATTCTGGATTTGATGGTGCACAAAAAAATCTCGATCAAGGTGGACAGGATTGTTCCATTAAATTTGAAAAAGCCCATTTTTTAGGTGGTTTCGGGCATCCGGATGGAAAATTCCGGTTCCGCGCTGATTGGAAATTGATCGGTGATGATTATAAAATTATGCCCGAATTTCCCGATCATTTGGACAACATCGAAACGACAGATGATGATCATCCGTTTCGACTTGTCACGCCACCGGCCCGGCGGTTTTTAAATTCAACATTCACAGAAATGCCGTCATCACGCAAAAAAGAAGGCGGCCCCCATGCCCTGGTGCACCCTGAAGTTATGGATGCTATGGATATGGTTGATGGTGATCTTGTGCATCTTGGCAATAAACGTGGCTCGGTCGCGATCAATGCTAAATCGTTTGATGGACTACAAAAAGACGTAATCGTGGTTGAAGGTATCTGGCCAAACGATTACTTTCCAGAAGGTAAAGGTATCAATGTGCTGATTGGTGCTGATGCTGCACCACCAAATGGCGGGGCGGTATTTCATGATGCAGCAGTTTGGCTGAAAGCGGAATCTAAATGTCGGAAGTGAAGAAAAATAACTCTGATCGAAAAGTCATTGTTGTCGGCAATGAAAAAGGCGGTAGTGGCAAATCAACAACAGCCATGCATTTGGTTGTCGATTTGTTAAGCCGTGGATTAAAAGTCGCCACCATTGATGTCGATGCCCGTCAAGGTACATTCAGCCGTTATATCGCTAACCGTAATAAATTTAATAAAGCCAGCGGCAAAGACTTGTTGATGCCCGACCATTACACAGTCGATGTCAGCAGTGAACAAGACGGCGGCACTGCCCTTGAACGTGAACTGGAAAAATTGGCCTTATTAATTGATGGGGCCAAGGTTAATAATGATTTGGTGGTTATTGATACGCCGGGTAGCTCCAGCGCGTTATCCAGACTTGCCCATTCTTATTGTGATGTATTGGTAACGCCAATTAATGATAGTCTGGTTGATCTGGATGTGATCGCCCATGTGGACGGGGCAGGCATGCGGGTCATAGGCCCTAGTGTTTATTCAGAAATGGTCTGGCAACAAAAACAAATCCGCGCGCAGCGTGATCAGGGAACCATCGATTGGGTGGTGCTTAGAAACCGTATTAGTTCCCTCGATTCGCATAATGCCCGCGACATGGCCAAAGTGTTAAATGATTTATCAAAACGTATGGGGTTGCGAGTTGTTCCCGGATTTAGCGAACGGGTGATTTTTCGTGAACTGTTTTTAGTGGGCTTAACGATTTTGGATTTAAAAGATGCCACGGGAACACAAAAATTAAGCGGTTCACATTTGGCGGCTCGAAAAGAAGTTCGTGCGCTAAGCGATCAACTGGGTCTCTCTTTGCCAAATGCCGCCGTATGAATTGGCCGATTGTATTCATTAAGGACATGTTAGATGGCTCCTAATGTAAAAGATGACAAAAAAACAATTCAGAAACAATCCAATGAAATTGATGCGTTTTTGGATAAAGTCGCAACTGTATCCAAAACCCATGATCCATCAGGGCAAGGGCGTTTGATTTTTGCCATGGACGCAACAGCTAGCCGGGCGCCGTCTTGGGATAAAGCTGCCCACATACAAGGTGAAATGTTCACCCAAACCGCCTCTTTAGGGGGCTTGTCTGTACAGTTGGCGTTTTACCGCGGATTTGGCGAATTTAAAGTCAGCCAATGGACAAACGATACAAAAGAACTGCTTCGGTTAATGACCTCAGTTACGTGCTTGGCCGGGGAAACACAAATTGCCAAAGTTTTGTCCCATGCACGCAATCAATGCAAAAATAAAAAAATAAATGCTGTGATTTTTGTTGGTGACAGTTTTGAAGAAGATATTGATAAACTGGGAAAGCTCGCCGGTGAACTGGGTGTATTTTCAGTCCCTGTGTTCATGTTTCAAGAAGGTGATGACGTGATGGCTGCATTTGCCTATGAACAAATTGCCAAATTATCAGGCGGCGTGTATTGCCGGTTCGATGAGGGGGCCGCAAATACATTAAAAAAACTGCTAAGTGCGGTGGCTGTTTTTGCCGCGGGTGGACGGAAAGCGCTAGAAAACCATGCCCAAATAAAAGGTGGCGAAACGCTGATGATTGCCAATAAACTTAAACAATGATGGTAAGTAACTGAAAGTAGATAAGGCATGATTGGATATCTGATTCTAGGGTTGACGTTATTACTTGCCGCGGCTTTGATCGCTAAATGGTTTGTCTCAACAGAACCTGAAATTATTATTAAAACACTGAAATGGTCGCTGTTTACAGTCGGGTTGATTGTCGCCGTATTTTTTATTGTAACGGGGCGTTTAGCGTGGGCATTTGGGGCGCTGCCGGCGATGCTTCCGGTTTTGTTGCGCGCCAGATCGTTACACCGCACATTTAAAAATTTTTCCCGAATGACAGGCGGTGGAACAGGTGGCGCTGGAAAATCAACAGATGTTAAAACCGAATATTTATCCATGTCCTTGGACCATGATACGGGCGCTGTGTCCGGTGAAATTTTAAAAGGGATTTATGCTGGACGATATTTAAATGATTTAACCCGTGCAGAAGTTTTGGATTTGTTGGAAACGTGCCTGCAAAATGATAGCGAAAGCGCGCGGTTAATCGAAACCTATTTGGACCGTGAAGATGATGGGTGGCGTGATCAAACGCACCGATCACCGAACCGCGCCAATGGCAGCAATCAAATGGATGAAACCGAAGCTTTAGACGTTTTGGGATTAGATAATAATGCATCTGAGCAAGATATCATTGATGCCCATCGACGGCTTATTTCAAGCCTGCATCCGGATCATGGCGGGTCGAGTTATTTGGCCGCCAAAATCAATCAAGCAAAAGACGTTCTTATTAAATAATGTTTCGTTGCGAACCCGGTTCTGTTGTGGCAATAAAGGCCAATACAGTATCACGCACATGAAGCCGTCATAGGTCAACAAGTACAGGGACTTTCGAAATCTATGGTTAAACCTGTTACCAAAGCTGTTTTTCCGGTTGCCGGATTAGGCACACGTTTCTTGCCAGCGACCAAGGCTATGCCCAAAGAAATGCTCCCCGTTGTCGATAAACCGCTTATTCAATATGCGGTCGAAGAAGCATACGCAGCGGGCATTGAACATATGATTTTTGTCACCGGGCGCGGAAAAAACTTGCTCGAAGATCATTTTGATATCGCTTATGAGCTCGAAGCCGTGCTGACGTCCCGAGGCCGCGACCAAGACATTGCTAAACTGAGAGACGGTTTCCCGAAACCGGGGCAATTATCCTATACCCGTCAACAAGAACCGTTAGGTTTGGGCCATGCTGTCTGGTGTGCACGGGAATTTTTAGGTGATGATGCATTTGCTGTGATTTTGCCGGACGATTTAATTCGCGCCGAACCCGGATGTTTATCGCAAATGATGGATGCTTATCAAAAAATCGGTGGCAATGTGGTGGCCGTCGAAGATGTGCCCTTAGAAAATACCAATCAGTATGGTATTTTGGATGTGATTAATGATGATGGACATTTGGCCGAAGCCCGTGGTTTGGTTGAAAAACCTGCCCCCGAAAACGCACCGTCAACATTATCCATCATAGGGCGTTATATTCTACAGCCAGAAGTTTTTGATCATTTGAACAAACTTGAAACTGGGGCGGGTAATGAAATACAGCTCACCGATGCCATTGCCAAAACAATTGGTAACGTCCCGTTTCATGGGTTGCGGTTTAAAGGCCAGCGCTTTGACTGTGGCTCAAAAGTCGGGTTTGTCGCAGCCAACGTGACCTATGCTATGGAACGGGATGATATGTCCGGCCGGCTTAAAAACGTCCTTGAAAATCTAGTTTAATTTTGATCCGTTAATAGAAAGAAACAGACCATGCGCATTGCAATTATTGGTACCGGATATGTAGGTTTGGTTTCCGGCACTTGTTTTTCTGAGTTTGGCGTCGACGTAGTTTGTGTTGATAAAGACGAAGCTAAAATTTCAGGACTTAAAGCCGGTAAAATGCCGATTTATGAACCTGGATTGGACGCGCTGGTTGAAAAAAATGTGGTTGATGGTCGGTTGGAATTCACCACCGATTTAAAATCCGCCGTCACCGGGGCAGAGGCTATTTTTATTGCCGTTGGCACACCTAGCCGCCGTGGTGATGGGCATGCCGATTTATCATTTGTTTATGCTGTTGCCCAAGAAATTGCCGAAGTGATCGAAGACTATACCGTGATCGTCACCAAATCGACGGTTCCCGTTGGAACAGGACGTGAAGTCGAAGAGATTATCAAAAAAACCAACCCGACAGTAGAATTTGATGTGGTATCGAATCCGGAATTTTTACGTGAAGGGTCTGCCATCGAAGATTTTATGCGCCCGGACCGGGTGGTTATTGGCACCCGCAGTGAACGTGCCCAAGACGTCATGTCTGAATTGTATAGGCCTTTGTACCTGAGCGAAACGCCGATTTTATTCACATCCCGGCAAACGTCGGAAATGATCAAATATGCCGCCAACACATTTTTGGCGACAAAAATTACTTTTATTAATGAAATCGCCGATTTATGTGAAGTCTTGGATGCTGATGTACAGGATGTCGCCAAAGGCATCGGGTTAGATGGTCGTATCGGCCGTAAATTTTTACATGCTGGACCCGGATATGGTGGATCTTGTTTTCCAAAAGACACCCTTGCCCTTGTTAAAACCGCCGAAGACGCCGGACGGCCATTAAAAGTCGTCGAAGCCGTGGTCGACGTGAATAACAAACGCAAAAAATCCATGGCGAATAAAATCATTCAAGTTTGCGGTGGATCTGTTCAAGGCAAAACAATCGCCATTTTAGGATTAACGTTTAAACCCAATACGGACGATATGCGCGCATCCCCTAGCTTGGATATTATTAACGTTTTACAACAAGCCGGGGCTTTGGTCCGGGCTTATGATCCAGAAGGCATGGATGAAGCCAAAAAAATGTTGAATGATGTGGTTTGGTGTGATGATGCCTATCAGACCATGGATAACGCTGATGCGTTAACGATCATTACTGAATGGAACCCGTTCCGTGCGCTTGATTTAGGCCGTGTTAAAAGTCTGTTGAAAAACCCGATAATGGTTGATTTACGTAATATCTATAACCCAGATGAAATGGCTGCGGCTGGTTTTAAATACATATCGATTGGCCGTGGGCATGAATGATCGCCAAATGTTAGATCCAAGCATTTTACGTGAATACGATATCCGCGGTATTGTAGGGGATACGTTAAATCCAGAAGACGTGGCTTTAATTGGACGTGCATTTGGCAGTGTTTTAATTGAACAAGGCGGAAAAACGGTAGCTGTCGGTTTTGATGGCCGACTTAGTTCCCCAGCCCTTGAGGAAACCTTGGTTGATGGATTGATGTCTTGTGGGTTAATGGTTCATAAAGTTGGGTTGGGTCCCAGCCCGATGTTGTATTTCGCAACCCATATTTTGAATTGTGATGCGGGTATGATGATTACTGGATCTCATAATCCACCTGATTACAACGGTATTAAAATGACATTGTTTGGGCGCGCTTTTTTCGCCGATGATATTCAAAAATTGGGCGATATTGTGCGGGATGGTTGTTTTGCAAGCGGGGATGGCATAAACGAAAGCCATGATATGCGCGAAGCGTACTGTGATCGTTTGTTAAAAGATTATCATGGGCAGGGGAAATTAACCGTTGCCTGGGATGCCGGTAACGGTGCTGCTGGCGAAATTCTTGAGATGATGACTGCGAAAATGCCGGGCACGCATTATTTGTTGAATGAAAACATCGATGGCACTTTTCCTGCCCATCATCCGGACCCAACTGTTGAAAAAAATCTTGATCAATTAAAACAATTGGTGGCCGACAAAAAATGTGATCTGGGTATTGCATTTGACGGCGATGGCGACCGCATTGGAGTTATCGATAACCAAGGACGTGTGATTTGGGGCGATCAGTTATTGGTCATTTTGGCCCGCGCCGTTTTAAAAGACGAACCGGGGGCTGCGATTTTATGTGACGTCAAAGCCAGCCAAGTGTTTTTTGATGAAATCAAACGTTTGGGTGGCAAGCCTGTGATGTGGAAAGCCGGACATTCACACATTAAAACTAAAATGGTTGAATTAAACTCACCGCTTGCTGGGGAAATGAGCGCGCACATTTTCTTTAAACATAAATATTTTGGCTATGATGATGCCCTTTATGCGGCGATCCGTTTACTTGATGTGTTGGAAACGGGTGATGAAACGCTGGAGCAGATTTATGACGCGTTGCCGAAATTGATCAATACTCCTGAAATTCGATTTGATTGCAGTGAGACGCGAAAATTTGCTGTCATTGATGAAGTTAAAGCCCGCCTTAAATCCAGTGGAGCTATTTTTCATGATATGGACGGCGTGCGTGTTGAAAACAGTGACGGTTGGTGGTTGTTACGGGCATCTAATACCCAAGCGGTTCTTGTTGCCCGGATAGAAGCTGCAACGGATGACGGGTTAGAGCGGTTAAAAACAGCCCTCGCGGAACAATTGTTAAAAAGTAATATTCAGCCGCCGACATATTGAATGTTTCGATTCACAGGCGGTGCAGAGGGTTGATTAATCGGCCGCTGCCAGTTGTGCGTTTTGTTTGACGCGTAATTCCATACAGTTGGTTTTTCGGCGTTTAAGATACCGGCAACTGGAATAGGCTTGGCGTTTGGAAACGCCGTTTACGCGCGCTCGAAATAGTAATTTGCCATTACGTTTACGTAAGTTGACAACGCGAATTTTTGCATTGGCTAACGTGCGAGGCAGCATACGCACGGCTTTTTTGGCTGCATCATAGGCAAATTGGTAACTTGAAAAAGCACCAACCTGAATGCCCCAGCGACGTTTGCGTGGCCAATTTCTAGATTTTGCAATAACGGCTTTTTGAATGGGGGATGCGCTCGCAACAACTGTTTGTGAACCATTTTCCTGATCAAGTTTTAAAAAAGCTTTATTCAGTAAGTTGGTCATATGCAGATTGCGTTGTTTCGATGAATCGCCGCCGAAAACAACGCCGATTAATCGTTGGTTCCCGCGTTTGACCGAAGCCACAAGATTATAACCAGCCGCCCTGATATAGCCTGTTTTAATACCATCCGTACCTTCGTAAGTGGTCAATAACTTGTTGTGGTTTTTCATGACAAGTTTGCCATAGACAAATTGCCTTGTTGAAAATACCCGGTAATAAACAGGATAGTTGCGGATTAAAGCCCGCGCCAATTTTGACATATCCCGGGCGGTGCTAAGCTGCCCTCGGTTTGGAAGCCCCGATGCATTCCTGAATGTTGTTCTTAACATGCCAATTTTACGCGCGGTAGCGGTCATTTTCAAAGCAAATCGCCGTTCGGTTTTTGACATGTTTTCGGCGATGGTTACTGCTACATCATTGGCTGATTTTGTCACCAACGCCATAACAGCTTGGCGTACTGTAATTTTATCGCCCCGGCGCAGGCCAAGTTTCGATGGGGGTTGCGCAGCCGCGCGACGGGAAACTTTGAGCTGGGTTTTCCACGTCCATTTTTTTGTTTCTAACGCGTCAAAAACCAAATAAAGGGTCATCATTTTGGTCAAAGATGCTGGATAATTACGCGTGTCGGCATTGACTGAATGTAAAACGCGCCCGGTTTCCGCATCCATAATCAACGACGCGTATTTAGCCATTGCCTGTGCGTTGACCGATAGGCTCAATGTAAGCGCAAAAACAAACATGCTTATTCGCTTAAACAAGCCCTTCATTGGTTTAGTCCAACAATCGAAACGTATTTAAACACGTATACCCCTTAAACCGCATTGATTGGATCAATATCAATTTTTGTTTTTTTACCCGGTTGCCCGAACAATACCATTAATGTTGAGTTTTACCTAAGCTGAATTACTGACGCATGGTAAAGGAAAATCGCCTTTATAGCTTGTTTTTTTTTACCCTTCATTAATTGATAGTCTGATCAACATAATAAAACGTTAATGAAGCATACGATATGAAAAAATAATTTTGTCTATGCTTTGCACTGGCTGATCAAGGGGCGTGTGCCTATATGAAAGAAATGGTATTGCCCTACTGGTAACGATTGGCTTGCAATGGGAATAGTTCTTCTTATCAGGTGCAGGGTAGTATAAAATAACGGCAAGATGAAAAATTGATTAATCTATGGAGGGCATAAGATTAGAATGAAACCAAGTCGTCAAAAATCGATAAAAAATGATTTTGTAGCGGTTTATTCTGCGTTGCCGCCTAAAAAAACCGGTCATGGTGATGATGGGGATAATGGTGGCGTGATTACCGGTGTTGCCGTTAAATCACGTGCAAAAACAAAAAAACCCTCCATGTATAAAGTATTGATGTTAAATGATGACTATACACCTATGGAATTTGTTGTGCTGGTTTTAGAACAATTTTTTGGGAAAACCAGCGAAGAAGCCGCACGTATCATGTTGCATGTTCATCAACGCGGAGTCGGTGTATGTGGCGTGTTTACGTTTGAAGTTGCAGAAACCAAAGCCACACAAGTTATGGATATGGCTCGTGAACACCAACATCCGTTGCAGTGTACGATCGAAAAAGATGATCAAGGAGATGATTAATTATGTTATCTAAATCACTAGAGCAAACATTACACCGGGCGTTGGCTTTGGCGAGCGAACGCAGTCATGAATTTGCCACCTTAGAACACCTTTTATTGGCTTTGACAGAAGATACCGATGGTGTTGCCGTATTACGCGCCTGTGGGGTGGATCTAGAAAAACTTAATGATGATCTTGTTAATTTTATCGATACAGAATTATTGGATATACATTTGTCCGGCCATGACGACCCAAAGCCAACGGCTGGCTTCCAGCGGGTTATTCAACGCTCGATCATTCATGTGCAATCATCAGGCCGCGAAGAAGTGACAGGGGCCAATGTCTTGGTTGCGTTATTTTCTGAACGTGAATCCCATGCTGTGTTTTTCCTACAACTTTATGAAATGACCCGCTTGGATGCGGTTAATTATATTTCTCATGGTATTGCAAAAGTGCCGGGCAGGGATAGTCCGCAATCGGTACGTGGAGCTGAAATCGATGAAGACGATGTAAGTCATGCGGTCTCGGGTCAAGGGGCGTTGGATGCCTATTGCGTCAATCTCAACCAAAAAGCTATAGATGGTAAAACCGATCCACTAATCGGCCGTAAAATGGAAGTTGACCGGACCATACAAATTTTATGCCGCAGAACCAAAAATAATCCGCTTTACGTAGGTGACCCGGGTGTAGGGAAAACCGCAATTGCCGAAGGCTTGGCCCGGCGAATAGTTGAAAAACATGTGCCAGAAGTTTTGAGAAATGCGATTATTTTTGCCCTAGATATGGGCGCGTTGCTAGCAGGCACCCGTTACCGTGGGGATTTTGAAGAACGCCTTAAAAACGTGATGACCGAATTAGAAAAAATCGATGGTGCTATTTTATTCATTGATGAAATTCATACAGTTATTGGTGCGGGGGCCACAAGCGGAGGTTCGATGGATGCGTCGAACATATTAAAACCGTCTCTCGCCAATGGTGCGCTTAAATGTATGGGATCCACAACCTATAAAGAATACCGTAGTCATTTTGAAAAAGACCGGGCGTTGGTCCGGCGGTTTCAAAAAATTGACATTTTTGAGCCTAACCAAAGTGATGCATTGAAAATTCTTAAAGGCTTAAAAGAAACCTATGAAAACCATCACAAAGTTCGCTATACGGCGGAAGCGTTGAAATCAGCTGTTGAATTATCAGCTCGGTATATTAATGACCGAAAATTACCTGATAAAGCCATTGATGTTATTGATGAAGTAGGGGCATCGCGTATGTTGGTTTCGGAAAATAAACGCCGGAAAACGGTCACTGTTCACGACATCGAAAAAGTTGTGGCGATGATAGCAAGAATACCGCCTAAATCCGTTTCAAGCGATGACCGCAAAGCTTTGCAAACTCTAGAGCGGGATTTAAAATCAATGGTTTACGGTCAAGATAAAGCCATTGATGCCTTGGCGAGTGCCATTAAACTGGCGCGGGCTGGATTGCGTGAACCTGAAAAACCTATCGGCAGCTATTTATTTTCCGGACCCACCGGGGTTGGTAAAACAGAGGTCGCACGCCAATTGGCGTTGACCATGGGCGTCGAATTGGTACGTTTTGATATGTCGGAATATATGGAACGTCATTCGGTATCGCGTTTGATCGGGGCACCGCCGGGTTATGTTGGCTATGACCAAGGCGGTCTGTTAACCGATGCGGTGGATCAAAATCCGCATGTCGTATTATTGCTGGATGAAATCGAAAAAGCCCATCCTGATTTGTTTAACGTTTTATTGCAAATCATGGATCATGGTAAATTAACCGATCATAATGGCAAAAGCGTCGATTTCAGAAATGCCGTTTTGATTATGACCACCAATGCAGGGGCTGCGGACCTGGCCAAGCCAGCCATTGGGTTCGAGCGTGAAAGCAGGATTGGCGATGACCAAGAAGCGATTGAAAAATTGTTCACACCCGAATTCAGAAATCGGTTGGACGCTACCATTGCATTCAATCCATTGACGCCTGATGTCATTAGCAAAGTCGTTGATAAATTCATCATGCAATTAGAAACACAATTAGAAGATCAAGGCGTGATGATCGAACTGATGGACGGTGCCCGCAAATGGTTAGCGAAAAAAGGTTTTGATAAACTGTTTGGCGCGCGTCCACTCGCCCGGGTTATTCAAGAATATATCAAAATCCCACTTTCCGAAGAACTGTTGTTTGGTAAACTTGCCAAAGGTGGCGTGGTTGTTATTCGCGAAAAAGGTGGGGAATTACAGTTTGATTTCCCTAAGGGTAGCTCGCTTCCGGTCAAACGCAAAAAAGGAAAAGTGCCTGCTCTTTCTAAGTGATGACAATGCAAAGGGAATTAAGGGCAGGGGATGTCGGCTAACAAGGCAACCTGATCGGCATTTTTGCGCCTGATGGGTGTTTTGTAGCCGGGCTTTATTTTATAGTATTCCCGTCCCATTGACCGTCCTGTATTTGTTTGTCGTTCAACGGCAACAGCCCTGCAGACTTTGCAACTGTTAAATAATAAAATACCGCCTTGGTTGGTTGGCTCAATTTTAATGCAACTTATTTTTTGTTTTGCTTTGCGTGTATCGGTTAAATTTGGCGCATCCCCCGCCGTTCCGGGACAGGCTTGTTCTGATGTGATCCGTGATGCACCGGGACCATAAAAAGGTACTTTTAACGTGCTGCGTGGTTGTACTGTTAAACTGCGGGCTACAGGTGCCGGGTTGCCGGGGCGTTTGCGGATGATACTAACCAATCGACAGACGTTACACGAATTGGCAATAATTTCACGCCCGCCTTGGCGGATCAGTCTAGAGCATTTTTTAGCTGCAATTTGAACAATTGAGGGGTTAATGGATAGTTCAATGTCCGGTGTATGTAAGCCGCCGGCTGAGACTTGCCATGATAGCATTGTGCTGCTTAATAAAACGACCCATAGGAATTTCATCAATTTATATGTCATGATATGCAGTATATCTATTAACTGTTAACGGAAAGTTTCATGGTTTTCGAAATGGAGAATAGCTTAAAACGTGCTCCATGTCTTTGCCGATGGCGTGTTGTTCGGCGTCCAGAAACTTCGCAATGGCGTCTTTAAAGCCGTTGTCCCTAATCCAATGGGCGCTATAGGTGGGCGTTGGCAAATACCCACGTTGGATTTTATGGGGTCCTTGTGCCCCGGCTTCAACGCGTTTCAAGCCGTTCCCAATGGCAAAATCGATGGCTTGGTAATAACACAGTTCAAAATGTAAAAATTTTTGATCGGTGATGCTTCCCCAGTTCCGACCATACAACGTATCACTACCCATTAAATTAAGAGCGCCGGCTTTGGCCTGATCACCATCAAATGCCATCATCAGTACCACTTGCTCTTTCAGTCGCTCGCCCAGAAGCGAGAAAAAATCCCGGGTTAAATATTCTTGCCCCCATTTTTTGTCGGCTGTATTTACATAAAAACCGTAAAATGCATCCCAGTGGTTTTCCGTGATTTCGCTACCTTGTAATACTTGAAGACGCAACGAACAGTCTTCTACGGTGCGGCGTTCTTTGCGAATGGCTTTGCGCTTCCGAGCGTTTAACGATACTAAAAAATCATCAAAACAGTCGTAATTGTTGTTTTCCCAGTGAAATTGTTGCCCTAAGCGTTTGAGGAACCCTTGTTCGCATAATTGTTCGACATCCTCACTTTTTGCAAATGTGACGTGGATTGATGAGACACCCATTTTATTGCCTAGGGAGATCATACCCTGAGCCAACGTTTTTTTGAGTAACACTGATGTTTCTTTGTCCAAATCACGGCGCACCAGTAACCGGGTTCCGGTCACGGGTGAAAACGGTACAGAACATTGTAATTTTGGATAGTACCTTCCGCCTGCCCGTTCATAGGCATCGGCCCAGTTCCAATCAAAAACATATTCCCCATAAGAATGAGATTTAAGATATAATGGGGCTACGGCTAGAACAGAGCTGGTATTGTCTTCAATAATCAAATGCTGGGCTGCCCAACCGGTTTCAGGTGTGGCTGAACCACTGTCTTCGAGCGCGCTCAGGAAACCATGGCGGACAAAAGGATCGTCCGCGCCAACACATTGATCCCACGCTTTTCCGTCAATGGAAGTTAGGCTATTAATGATTTTTATCTTAAGGTTTTCTACTTGCATAGGAAGAGTCTAAGCCTTTGATTAATAATATATAAAATTATTTAATAATAATATATGATAATAGGTCTAGGATATTTTTCAATTGGTCAATATAGTAATACTTGTTACATTTTACAAAAATTGAATATGTAGATTGTAATTCACAACAGGGGTATTTATGTGATAACGCCGATGGATATAAAAAAAAATAGGTGCTTCGGGGTGTTTTCTGGTTTGATTTTTGCGGCTGGTCTTGTCATTTCCATTGGCGCTCAAAGTGTGTCGGCTGTTGCCCAAAGTAATGTCAAAATCCTTGAAAAAGATAAGTCGGGTCGTGATGTTATTCGCAAAGGTTTGAAAAAGAATAAAAGCAAAAACAATTTAACGAGGGCGCAAAAAAAGCGTTTGAAATCCGGCAAAAAAAACTCTGGTAAAAAGTTATTTAACCCCGATCCAACCCATCCGGCAAACCAGTTCGAGCCCGGTGAACTGGTTGTCTTGGATCCGCCCAAAGGATTTGCCTCAGCCATCGGTAGCATGGGATTTAAAGTCACTGAAAGCGTGCGATTGGACGGTTTAGGGATGCAAATTTACCGTCTTAAAGTGCCACGCGGCATGTCCGTTCCTGATGCAAGGGCCTCAATTTTAGCGCAGTTTCCTGGTGTTACAGTTGATGCCAATCATCAATTTGATCCGTCGGCCAAACCTATCAATGCGCGTGCCGCGATGGGGTGGCGCAATGTATCTCGGCAATGTGGGCGCGGAATTCGTTTAGGCATGCTCGATTCTGGAGTAAATATAAAACATCCTGCGTTAAAAGGACAAAAAATAACGGCACGGAACTTTTTTAAAAAAGGCCGTCGTCCGGGCCCAAGTGTTCATGGCACCGCCATCGCATCAATGTTGGTGGGTAAACCTGAATGGGGTGGATTGCTTCCGGGGGCACAACTAATGGCGGCCAATATGTTTGAAACCCGCAAAGACGGGCGCAAAGTCGGTAGTGCTATTGGTTTGTTAAAAGGCTTGAATTGGCTGACCAAGGCCAATGTTGATGCCATTAATTTAAGTGTCGCGGGGGCTGATAATAAAGTTTTGCGTGTTGGTTTTGATAGGGCACGGAAAAATGGACAAGTGTTGATCGCCGCTGCGGGCAACTGGGGGCGGTCGGATCGACCTGCATTCCCGGCGGCTTATAAATACGTTTTGGCAGTAACGGCTGTCAGTCAAAACAAACGCATTTATTCAAAAGCCAACCGCGGTAAATACATCGATTTTGCCGCACCGGGTGTGAAAATTTACGCAGCCGTTCCAGGCGGTGGTAAAGCCATGAGCGGCACGTCTTTTGCCGTCCCTTATATTACAGCCATTGTTGCTCAACGTATTTCCCAAGGGTCCAGCAAACGCATTAATGATATTCGTAAATGGATTGCCAATTCAACACAGGATTTGGGGCGTTCGGGTAAGGATAACACGTTTGGTTATGGTTTTGTTAAGCTGCGTCCAAAATGTGGTTAATTAATTTCAAAGATACCATCGACTTCTACAGCAACGCCAAGCGGCAATGAAACGGCGCCAACAGCAAATCTGGCGTGATTGCCAAGACCACCAAAAACTTCGGCCATTAAATCTGATGCACCATTCACGACTTTTGGGAAGTCGGTAAAATCAGGTGTTGAATTAACAAAGCCTCCGAGTTTAACAACGCGTTTAACCCGACCTAGATCACCACCACAGGCATGCCGTAATTGGGCGATTAAATTTAATCCGCATATTCTTGCGGCTTGATATCCTTCTTCGATTTTAAAATCTTCACCAAGGCGTCCTTTGAAATGCAGTTCACCATTAAAAAACGGGACCTGCCCAGAAATAAAAACCTGGGAACCTGTGATTACAAACGGCACATAATTAGCAGCTGGCGCACTGGGATCGGGCAGTGTAATGCCAAGCTCATTAAGCCGTTCGTCGATGGTTGAGGTCATGTTTATTCCTTAATACTAATTTAAAAAGATGGCGGTTTATAAGTGTTATACTTTAACTTGGGTGCCTTCGACCGGGGCATGAATTTGAACATTTGAATTACGTTTTTCAGCGGCTTCCATGGCTAAATCAAGTTTACGGTCAATGGCTTGATCGTTTTGATCAGGGTCATGATGAAACAGGTACAAGTTTTTGACTTCGGCTTCAGTTGCAAGCCCAACGACTTTGCTAATAGACGAATGGCCAAAACATTCTTTGGTTTTATATTCTTCGTCGGTATAGGTGCAGTCGGTGATGAGGACATCGCTATCGCGGCAAAAATCGGCCAGATTGTCTTCATAGTGTTGATTATAATACTCGCTGGTTTCAGGGAACATTTCGTTATCGGTGATGTAACAAATTGAACGACCATTATAATCGACCCGATAACCAAGACAACGCCCTGGATGGCTTAGTAATTTGGTTGAAATATTGATGCCGTCAACAATCAATTGTTCTTCGTCTAAGTCTTTAAAATAAACCCGCGATGCAAACTCGGATATGTTAATGGGGAAATAAACACCGTCCATTTGTGCTGAAATAATTTCACGCATGCTGATGTCGCCCTGATTAGGGCCCAAAATTTCAAATTCACCACCTTGAATATATAGCGGGTTAAAAAACGGAATAGCGTTTATATGGTCCCAATGAGGATGAGAAATGAACATTTTAGCATTAAAACGTTTTCGACTTTGAGATAAAATCCAGTCACCCAGTTTTTTAATGCCGGTACCACCATCGAAAATAAAAAACTGTTCGCGCGGAAATTCCAAAGTAACACAAGATGTGCTGCCGCCGTATTTTAGATAGTCTTCACCGGATACAGGCAACGTACCGCGCACCCCCCAAAACCGCATATCAATATGATCATCCAAGACCCGGGCGATTTTATCGGTGAACGTTTTGGGATTTAATGGTTTTTTGATATAACCGTCGGCACCAAACTCAAGGGCGCGTTTATAGTCAAAATCATAAGCTTTGGCCGACACCATGATAAATTTTACATCGTTTAGTGATGCATCGTCGCGGACCGATTGGCATAAACTCAAACCATCAACGCCGGGCATAATCAGATCGGCAATAATACAATCAGGTTGATTTTGTTTTATCGTTTTTAATGCTGAACTGCTGTCTGTTGATGATGTGACTTGGTAACCAACTTGTTCCAGCATTGCCGTTATTAATTCAACGGCTTTAACATTGTCATCAATGACAAAAATATTCATTTTTTTTGAACTGGTGTTTTTCTTGTTCGCCATTTAATCCCCGCATCAACCATATACACAGAAAACTAACGGAGGTGACCGTGATTGTCGATATAGTTTATAGATATGTAGGAAATTCAATATTACGAGGATAATTATGAACGTATGAAAAACAGGAAAAAACTCAAAAAAGTGGGGCGAACGCCTAAATTGTATGCTTAGGCGCGCTCGCCCCAAGTTTCCCAGGGAGGATTCCTGACCCATGATGAACGGATGAACGGGCTGTTTTTATGAGCAGCCGCTTGTTGATCCACAGGTGTTGCATTTCATACACGTGCCGTTCCGCACTAATGTGAAATTACCACACTCACCACAGGGGTCTCCTTCGTAACCTTTCATTTTAGCTTCTCGCATTTGGTCGAGTTTTGTGTCTGTTTTTTCAATAACATCAGCGCTGACGTTAACAGGTGCTGTTTGGTTTTGTTGTACAGGGATGACGGGTTCCGACATGCCACCACCTGCTAATGCGACAACCTGTTGTGGCTCAGCCATAACAGCGGCTGTTTGTTGCGCGGTATCCGCCGTTTTATTGTTGCTGATCAAACGCAGGTTAGATGCGAAATTCCCACGAACATAGCCTTGGCTGGTCATGCTTTTAACGGCCTCTAATGCTTCGTCGCCGGGTTGTTCAATTTCGCCTTCTTTCGATCCGTTACCAATGGTATCGGGATCTAGGTCGGCCGGTTGAACATGAGCTAAATCGCTACGGTCTAAGTAGGATACGGCCAATTCTCGGAAGATATAATCCAAAATAGACGTTGCCATTTTAATGGTGTCGTTGCCACTGACCATGCCGGCGGGATCAAACCGGGTAAATGTAAAGCTTTCAACATATTCTTCGAGCGGCACACCGTATTGAAGCCCGATTGATATGGCGATGGCGAAGTTGTTCATCAAACTACGGAACGCCGCGCCTTCTTTATGCATATCGATAAAAATTTCGGATAAACCGCCACCTTCGTATTCACCGGTACGCAAATATACTTTATGTCCGCCAACGGTGGCTTTTTGCGTGTATCCTTTGCGGCGGTGGGGTGGGCGGTTGCGCTTGGCTTGGACTTCGACAATTTTTTCAATGACGCGTTCGGCCATGGCGCTGGCTTTTTCGGGTGTTGATGCCGCCATTAAATCTTCAACAGCGTTAAGGTCATCTTCATCGACCAAAGCCGCTTGTAACGGTTGTGAAAGCTTTGAGCCGTCACGGTATAAAGCGTTGGCTTTAAGGCCCAATTTCCACGAAGCCATATAAGCATCTTTACAGTCTTCGACGGTAGCAGAATTTGGCATATTGATGGTTTTGGAAATAGCGCCACTGATAAACGGCTGGCTTGCAGCCATCATGCGAATGTGGCTATCGACGGATAAATAACGTTTGCCGATTTGACCACAAGGGTTGGCGCAATCAAAAACAGGTAAATGAATGTCCTGAATATGCGGTGCGCCTTCTAATGTCATGGCACCACAAACGTGAGTATTTGCCGCTTTAATCTCATCATGGCTGAAACCTAGATAAGACAGCATGTTGAATGACACATCGTCCAGTTTGCTGGCAGGGATATCAAGGGTTTTAGTGCAAAATTCTTCGCCTAATGTCCATTTATTAAAGACAAATTTGATATCAAAAGCATCGCCTAAAGCATTTTCTGCCCGACCAATGGCTTCTTCGGTAAAACCTTTGCTGCGTAAACTATCGTGATGAATGCCGGGGGCGTTTTTTAACGATCCATGACCCACTGCATAATGAATAATTTCCTGAACGTCACTTTCATCATAGCCTAAATGGGATAACGCGTCGGGGACCAAACGGTTGATAATTTTAAAATACCCACCACCTGCAAGCTTTTTAAACTTCACCAGTGCAAAATCAGGCTCAATCCCTGTTGTGTCACAGTCCATCACCAAACCGATTGTTCCGGTAGGCGCGATAACACTTGTTTGCGCATTGCGGTAGCCATGAATTTCACCGGCTTCCAAGGCAGTGTTCCAGCTGGCTTTAGCCGCTGTTGTTAAGGCGGCATCGGGGCCTTTGGCCATAGGAACGGGAGGGATGGATAGTCCTTCGTATCCTGTGCTTTCACCCATAGCAGCAAGGCGGTGATTACGGATGACGCGCAACATGTGTTCGCGGTTTTCTTCAAACCGTGGAAATGCCCCTAATTCGCCAGCCATTTCAGCCGATGTGGCATAGGACGTGCCGGTCATCAGGGCGGAAATTTCGCCGCACAATGCGCGCCCTTCGTCACTGTCATAAGAATAACCAGAGGCCATCAAGTACCCGCCGATATTGGCAAAGCCTAGGCCTAATGTTCTGAATTCATAGGATAATTCAGCAATTTTAGGTGAAGGAAATTGAGCCATCATTACTGAAATTTCTAAAGCGATGGTCCACAGGCGCACGGCGTGCTGAAACGCTTCAACCTGTAATGTGCAATCATCGCGGTGGAACATCAATAAATTAAGGGATGCTAAATTACACGCTGTATCATCCAAAAACATGTATTCAGAACAGGGGTTTGATGCGTTAATGCGACCACTTTCCGGGCACGTATGCCATTCATTGATGGTGGTATCAAATTGCAATCCCGGATCAGCCGATGCCCATGCCGCATGGCCGATGTCTTCCCATAAATCGCGGGCTTTGATGGTTTCAGAAATTTCACCATCCGTACGACGAATGAGATTCCAATCACCATCGTCGGCTATCGCATCCAGAAAATCATTGGTAATGCGAACGGTGTTGTTGGAGTTTTGACCGGCAACAGTAAGATAGGCTTCGGAATCCCAATCGGTGTTATAGGTCGGGAATTCAATTTCTGTGTAGCCTTGTTTGGCAAACTGAATAACGCGTTGCACATAACTATCGGGGATCATAACTTTGCGGCAATCAACAACGGCAATTTTCAACGCTTCGTTGGTTTTGACATCAAACCGATCATCGTCGTTTAAGTCGCTATCGTTAACGGCCGTCATCACAGCACTTAGGTATTTTTGCGATAACTTAGACCCGGCGACCAAGGCAGCCACTTTTTGTTCTTCTTCGACTTTCCAGCGGATGAATTGTCCAATATCAGGATGATTGATATCAACGACGACCATTTTTGCAGCCCGTCTTGTGGTGCCGCCGGATTTAATGGCGCCCGCCGCCCGGTCACCAATTTTCAAGAAACTCATCAATCCCGAAGATCGTCCCCCGCCTGATAAATTTTCACCGTCCCCGCGCAAAGCTGAAAAGTTTGACCCGGTGCCGGATCCGTATTTAAACAACCGGGCTTCGCGGACCCACAAATCCATGATGCCACCGTCGTTGACCAGATCATCGCTAACGCTTTGAATGAAACAAGCATGGGGCTGAGGATGTTCATAAGACGATTTTGATTTGACTAAATTCCCGGTTTTAAAATCGACATATGAATGGCCTTGAGCCGGACCATCAATACCATATGCCCAATGTAGTCCGGTATTAAACCATTGTGGAGAATTTGGTGCGGCGCATTGTGCAGCCAGCATATATTGCATTTCGTCATAATAAGTCCGGGCATCTTCTTCGCCGTCAAAATATCCGCCTTTCCAGCCCCAGTACGTCCACGTTCCAGCCAGTCGGCTGAATACTTGTTTGGCGCTGGTTTCGCCGCTAAAACGTTCATTTTCTGGTAGTTGTGCTAAAGCTTTATCATCAGGTTCACTGCGCCATAACCATGACGGCACATCGTTTTCTTCGACGGTTTTGAGCCGAGCTGGAACGCCGGCTTTGCGGAAATATTTTTGTGCTAAAACATCACACGCGACTTGCGACCAATCAGCGGGAACATCCATGTTTTCAAGTTGAAAAACAATTGAACCATCAGGGTTTCTGATCTCGCTTGCAGTTTGGCGGAAAGCCATTGATTGATAGGCATTTTCGCCAGATTTTGTGTAATATCGCGTGATACGCATTATTCCCCCGCGTGGATTAAAAGTTACAAACAGATGATGGGCAAATTAACGGCCCGCTAAATTCTTCAATTGGACTTTTCAGTCCCCCTCTGGCACAGGGATTAAAAATCCCCGGGTGCGGCTTGAACCGACTTGGTTTTGTTGCAGCTTGCGCTGAATATCTTACTATTTTGAACATCATCTGTTCTTTAGGCCCTGATTCTTTAGAGCCAATCATTATTTTTACCTGATTAAGCTATGAGCTTAATGCCAGTTCCCAAAGCATCATTTTCAGTCACTCAAAAATTTTATTTTGTCGAATCTCATATTTTTTAGACACACGATAAACACTCTGTGGCTGAAAAATAATGTGAACCGGGTTTTCATCCCGACGAACCAGAATGTAGCCTAAGCAGATCATCACTGCAACAAAAAAAATACCATATGATGTGTCTGATTATAGGCACTAATACTTTATTTAGTATTAACGGATTATTGAAGCGAATCCGCAGAATTGCTGGATTTAGGCATAAAAAAGCCATTATTTAGGGTGAAAAAAAGCAAAATATCGACTACAGGCATGGCAATAATATATATTAATGATCTAAATGTGGTGCTGCTTTGTTATATCTGCGCTCTATGCTGGACGATGTCGCTCACAAATGGCATAGTCAGTTCGTTGAAATGTATAAATTGATGCATTTCTAAATTTAATTTTTTGGTCTTGGAATCCATTATTATGTATATTGGCACTTTGATTTATACCCTATTAAAAGGTGATCTTGTCGGCACCGATGAATTCGGCAATCGGTATTATCGGTCACGCGGGCGCAAGCTCCAGGGGCGCGAACGGCGCTGGGTACTTTACAAAGGTAAAGCCGATGGGTCCAAAGCACCGGCGGAATGGCATGCTTGGTTGCATTATACGGTCGATGAACCGTTGACCGATGCGGCCACGCAATCCCGTAGTTGGCAGCGCGACCATAAACCCAATCAAACGGGTACGGCCGGTGCGTATTTGCCTGCAGGACACCCTTATCAAGGTGGGAAACGCGCGTCGAGTTCTGGTGACTACCAAGCTTGGACGCCCGAATAATATGTTGAGGGCCAAAGATATCCGGGAAATTTTCATCGGTTTATTGACGGTGCTGGTTTTTGCTGCGGTCATTGTCTCCATGAACAAATCAGGAAGCGTGGCGGCTGATAGCAATGGTTCTAGCTATTTAGTCAACGCCCAGTTTAATCAAATCGATGGTTTGGATGTGGGGGCGGATGTCAGGATGAGCGGGATTGCTGTCGGCCGGGTGGTGGATCAAATACTGGACGATCAACACCGGGCCATTGTAACTATGAAAATTGATAAAAATATTCCTTTGCCTTCGGATACATCGGCATCAATACAAACGGATGGGCTTTTTGGCGCTAAATACATTGGTCTTGAGCCGGGTGGTGCCGAAGATTTTATCAAAGAAGGTGGTAATTTAACGTATACACAGGATGCGCTTGTGGTGTCCGATTTACTGGAATTGATCATTTCTGAGGGACGGACAAAACAATCACCGTGATGTGTTGGTTTTGTGTGTTTGATGACTGTTGATTAAAAAAATTAAGGAACGATGATGAAACGAAATTTGGTAGAAACGGTTTTAGGCGGCGCAGTGCTCGTTATTGCCATTATGTTTGTATTTTTTGTCATGCGCACAGCCGATGTTGAAAAAATTACTGGGTATGAAGTCAAAGCCGCATTTTTAAAAGTAGGTGGACTGAACAAAGGCAGCGATGTGCGCATCAATGGCATTAAAATAGGCAATGTCACGTCCAGTGTTCTGGATTTGGATACCTATGATGCGGTGGTCACGATGTCGATTGATAACACCGTGAAAATTCCAACCGATTCGGTCGCCTCTATCGGCAGCCTCGGGATTCTGGGGGGTAAATATCTGCGGCTTCAGCCCGGTGCCTCAAAAACCGCTATTGCTGCAGGTGGGACAATAACAAACATCAAAGATTTCCGTTCATTAGAAGATCAGGTGGGGGAAATTATTTTCTTGGCCACCGGTGGTGACGGGCAAACCGAACAGTAATCCATGATTTTTTCTAAAATCAGAACATTTGTCCTTAATTCATTTTTGAAATCAGCATGCCTTTCGTTAGGGGTGTTTGGGGCTGGCGTTGTATTTGCGCAAACCACGCTGCGCGCTGAACCTTATGGTGTTGCTGTGTTACAAGGTATGGATAAAGTCACTGCTCGAGTTTCAACAATTTTAGCTCCCGTTGGTCAAACCGTGCGTTTTGGATCTTTGGAAATTATTGTTCGTCAATGTGATAAACGCCCACCCGAAGAAACACCGGAAAGTGCTGCTTTTGTTGATATATGGGAAGTCCGTCCGGGAGAAGCCGCAGCTGATTTGTTTCGCGGCTGGATGTTTGCTTCAAGCCCGGCGTTGAATGCACTGGAACACCCCGTTTATGATGTTTGGGTTATTGATTGCAAAAACCCGGACATCAAACCAGAAACGACACCGTTACCGTCTATACCGGGTGCAGAAAAAATTCCGCCTCAAGGTTGATTTTTTTAACGCGTACTTTTTGGGCCTCCGGGCGTTGAAAGCAAGGATGATAGCGTTTGTTGTAAAGCTTCATCCATAACGCCTGTTGGAAATTGCACGCGGTATGACAGTGCCTCTGACAGTTGTTCTAAATAGATGCGAGCGGGGATTTCAATGACGCCAAACTGGGTTAAATGTTCGGTGACGAACTGGGTGTCTAATAAATTAAACCGGCCGTGCTTCAGCCGCGCTACTAAATGCACAAGGGCGACTTTGCTGGCATTGGGTTTCAGTGAAAACATACTTTCACCAAAAAAAGCGCCGCCCAATGCGATGCCGTATAACCCACCAACAAGCTGATCTTGTTGCCAACATTCAACACTGTGAGCAAACCCCATTTCATGAAGCCCTGTTACGGCCCGTTGAATAGAAGGGTTGATCCATGTTTCCGGGCGTCCTGGCACCGTTGCACAAAGCCTAAGCACGTCACCGAAAGCTTTATTGCAGTGTACATCAAAATCATTTCTACGAACGATTTTTTTCAAGCTTTTTGGAATATGATAGTCGTCTAATGGCAATACGCCACGGGTTTCCGGATCAACCCAAAATATATCAGCATCATCCCGGCTTTCGGACATGGGGAAAATGCCTGCTGCATAGGCCCGTAATAATAACTCAGGGGATAATTCAACGGGTTTAACAGGCGGGTTCTTAGGCGGCTTCAAAATTTATCCGTTTGTCGGTTTAGCAACAAATTTTTCCAGCCAATGAATGTCATAATCACCGTTGATGAAATCGCTTTCATTGACCAGTTTTTGATGCAGTGGAATGCTGGTTTGCAAGCCATCAATAACATATTCATCCAATGCCCGGCGCAATCGCATTAAACATTCGTTGCGGGTGGTGCCATGAACGATCAACTTGGCAATCATGCTATCGTAATAGGGCGGCACTTTATAACCGGAATAAAGGCTCGAATCGACACGAACGCCCAATCCGCCCGGTGCATGATAATCACCGATTTGTCCGGGTGAAGGCATAAATGTTTCTGGATTTTCCGCATTGATACGGCATTCAATAGCGTGACCTGAAAATTTAAGATCACTTTGTTTGAAACCAAGTGGGGCGCCGGTTGCGACGCGGATCATTTCGCGGACTAAATCAATGCCGGTGATCATTTCCGTGACCGGGTGTTCGACTTGTAGACGGGTATTCATTTCGATGAAATAAAATTTTCCGTCTTCATATAAAAATTCAATCGTGCCGACACTACGGTAGCCAATTTTTTTAATAGCTTTGGTGACAATTTCACCAATTTCCGCACGCGCGCTTGCATTTAACGCTGGGGATGGAGCTTCTTCTAACGCTTTTTGGTGACGCCGTTGCAATGAACAGTCGCGCTCGCCTAAATGTACAGCATTACCATGATCGTCGCTGATAACCTGAACCTCAATATGACGGGGTTTTTGCAGGAATTTTTCAAGATAAACCGCGCCGTTGCCAAAAACGCTTAAGGCTTCGCCGCTCGCTGTATTAAAAGCTTCATGAATAACTTCAGCATTTTCAGCAACTTTCATGCCGCGTCCGCCACCGCCTGCGGAGGCTTTAATAATCACTGGATAGCCGATTTCTTCGGCCAAGCGTGCGGCTTCGTCACTATTGGCGACTTCGCCATCGGATCCGGGAACAACGGGAATTCCCGCCGCTATGACGGTTTTTTTGGCTTCGATTTTATCACCCATCAAACGGATATGATCGGCGCTTGGGCCGATGAATGTAATGCCGTGATCTTCGACCATTTCAGCGAAATCTGCATTTTCTGATAAAAATCCATATCCCGGATGAATGGCGTCGGCACCAGCAATGGTCGCAGCAGATAGAATGGCCGTTTTAGATAAATAGCTTTCAGCCGCGGCTGGTGGGCCAATACAGACACTTTCATCAGCTAAACGTACGTGCATGGCATCGGTGTCCGCCGTTGAATGCACGGCAACAGTTTTAATGCCCATTTCGCGCGAAGCACGAAGAATTCGAAGCGCGATTTCGCCGCGGTTGGCGATCAGGATTTTCTCAAACATCAGGTTTCCTACTCTATGACGAGCAGCGGCTCAGCAAATTCGACCGGCGCACCTGTTGAAATAAAGATATGTTTAATGGTCCCGGCTTTCTGGGCAGCAATAGGATTAAATACTTTCATGGCTTCGATTAATAACACGGTTTGCCCTTCGCTGACTTTATCGCCAACTTTGACATAATCCGGTGATGCCGGATCGGATGATGTGTAAACGGTGCCGACCATGGGCGACGTTAAACAACCGGGGTGGTTTGATAAATCATCTGTTGGGGCATCGTCAGATGCAGCCGTTGGGGAGGGTGAGATGGCCGCAATGGCTGCAGGGGCGGCGACCGCCACCGCATTAACCGTTTTTGCGACCCGGATATTAAGCTCACCCAAGCCGTACTCTATTTCGCTTAACCCTGTTTCGTTTAACAATTCGGCGAGCGTGCGGACCAGACCCTCGTCGATGGAATGTTTTATCGGTTTGACCATGGTTTTTGTTTACCTTTTGGTTTTAGTACGTTGATTTCGTGTGTTGAGAACGGATGTTATCGCTATTTTTGTGATTTAATATGATTGGATAGGGCATCAATGGCATATAAATAACCATCCACCCCAAATCCGCAAATGACGCCAATGGCGGCTTCGGAAACAAATGAATGATGGCGAAACTTTTCACGTTTAAAAATATTTGATAAATGAACTTCGACGATGGGCAGGTTTGAAGCCAACAGCGCGTCCAAAATAGCAACAGAGGTATGCGTATAAGCCCCGGCATTGATGATGATGGCATTAAATTCATCGCCAGCCGACTGTGCCCACCCAACCAGTTCGCCTTCTGCATTTGATTGGCGGAAATCAATTTTCAATCCACATGCTGCGGCTTTATCCCGGCACAGTTTCTCAATATCATTAAGTGTATGGCGTCCGTAAATTTCCGGTTCGCGGACCCCCAAACGATTAAGGTTTGGTCCGTTAAGAATAAGGACGGTTTTGCTCATGTTATCCGTTTCCTGTTATTGGCGTTCAAGCTGTTTACTGCCTAAGTCTTAATTATTCCACAAGCCATCTATATCTCGCATCATCTTATACCATGACATTATCCATTAGAAAGACCCTGATTTATAAGTTTTTATTCGTTTAATGAGTCTGGACCCTAATAGCATTTCTGTTAATAATTGGCTGATATCTATTTTTTCATTAAGGAGCGAAAAGATTACGATGAATTTAACGATTAATGGTGAATTAAAATCTTTTGATGAGACGTTAAGCGTCCTTGCTTTACTCAATGTTATTGGGCTTGATGGGCCAAAGGTCGCGGTTGAACGAAATTTGGAAATTGTCCCGCGCTCGCTTTATGAAAACACTCAACTTCAAGACGGCGATCGTTTGGAAATTGTACATTTTATTGGCGGCGGGGCCCATAGTGATGATGATGATCTGTTAACAGTGGCCGGACAGACTTTTAAATCGCGGCTGATCATTGGCACTGGAAAATATGATAATTATGAAACCAATCGTTTAGCATGCGTAGCCGCAGGTGTTGAAATGGTCACCGTCGCCGTCCGGCGGGTTAATTTAAACAACCCGGATCAACCAATGCTCATCGATTTCATTGATCCCAAAAAATATACCTATTTGCCGAATACGGCGGGCTGTTTCACCAAAGAAGACGCATTGCGAACATTACGTTTGGCACGTGAAGCGGGGGGTTGGGATTTGGTTAAATTAGAAATTTTAGGCGATGAAAAAACGCTTTACCCGCAAATGATTGAAACGTTAGACGCCACAGAAATTTTAACGCGCGAAGGCTTCAAAGTAATGGTTTATTGTTCCGATGATCCATTGTTATGTAAAAAATTAGAAAACGTGGGTGCCGTGGCCATTATGCCGCTTGGGGCACCGATTGGATCTGGATTGGGAATACAAAATCCGGTGAATATTCGTCTGATTGTTGAGCAATCCAATGTCCCGGTGATTGTTGATGCCGGTGTTGGAACGGCGTCGGATGCGACCATCGCCATGGAATTAGGGGCCGATGGTGTGTTAATGAACACGGCGATAGCAGGGGCCGGGGACCCGATCCGCATGGCGCGGGCCATGAAAGCCGCGGTTGAAGCGGGCCGGGATGCTTATCTTGCCGGGCGGATGAACAAAAAACGCTACGCCGACCCGTCATCACCGTTATCAGGACTAATTTAAAAATAGTACTGGACCGACCGGTTTTGAATGGTTACATATTGAGCGAGAATGCCTTTAACAACTTATTGGTTATGATGCCCAGACCACGTGAATTTAATCCGTCCGATGCCTTGGAAAAAGCCATGCAAGTTTTTTGGTCTCAAGGCTATGAGGCGACATCGCTAAACGATTTAACCAAAGTCATGGGATTATCCAAAAGCAGTTTATACGAAACGTTTGGCTGTAAACGGGATTTGTTTTTACAGTCTCTCGATTATTACCGGGATAATATTACGGCTCGTGTTCGCCAGGCTTTGCACTTGGATGCCCCGGCCAATCAAATCATTGCATCCCTGTTGAATAGAGCTGTTGACCGCATCATTGATGAAAAAGGACGGCGTGGGTGTTTGTTAAATAACACCGCTGTTGAATTGGCTATGTGTGATCCTGAAATCGCACGCCATTGTGCGTCTGGATTAACGATTATGGAAGACACCATGCATCAGCTTATTCTGCGCGGGCAACAAGAAGGCTCTATAAACGCTGTAAAAAATGCCAGAGCCTTGGCCCGGTTTTTAACGGCCTCTATCAATGGTGTTTTTGTGATGGGCAAAGCCAATCCGGACCGCGCTGCGTTAACCGATATTGTTGATGTGGCTTTAAGCACGCTCAACCCATAAATATTTAAGGAGAAGAGCGGTAATTTTTTTTATAACTATTACGGACTGATTGGTCCATAATTTTGATTTAAATTTTAAATAAAAAAGGCAAACCAATGAACCAGATCACCATTCACACCCTCGACACTGCACCAGAGGCATCCAAAGATAATTTAAAAGCCGTTACTGAAAAATTTGGATTTGTGCCAAATATTTTAGGTACGTTGGCATCATCTCCATCGGCATTAAATGCGTATTTAAGCATCATGAGTGGATCAGAAAAGTTTGGAACGTTGACACCCGCCGACCGACAGTTTTTATATTTGTGCGTAAGCGTGACAAACGCGTGTAATTATTGCGTGCCTGCCCATACTGGGGGCTGTATCAAAGCGGGCATTGATCCAGAAATAATCGAAGCCGCACGTATTGGCGCGTTAATTTCCGATCCGCATTTTCAGGCTTTAAGAACATTTGTTCAGGCCGTCGTGGCAAAACATGGGCACGTTGATCAAACTGAAATGGATGCGTTTTTAGCGGCTGGGTTTAGCAAAGACCAGGTTTTGGAAATTCTTGCCTCCGTGGCAGTTAAAACCATTAGCAATTATACCAACGCTATGTTTGATACGCCGCTTGACGATGTGTTTTCTAAATTTGCTTGGGAATCATAAACAACGGATTAAACCAATAAACTTGGAATAATATGAAAAATCCGGAACGAAGTTTTCCGGGTTTTTTATTTTCGCTGATCCGGGCCCATTAAAAATGCGGGCATATGCGCACCCAAACCTTTGACTGATGGTTCTTTTTCATTGGCAACAGGGTTGGATGATTTTTGCGGTGGCTTAGGATTTGATTGTGAGCGCCTAGGTTTTTCATTTTTATCAGGAGATGATTTTTTGCCAGAATTTGTACTGGCTTCAGCCTCGGCAGCTATTTTCTTTTGATTATCGGGACGTTTTTTGTGGGGTTTTGCATCAGGTAAATCAACTTCATAAAGCGGTATTTCCTTACCGATGATATTAATGATAGCCCGCAAGTTTTTGCGGTCTTCGGGTAGCGCCATCATAAATGTGTGGCCTTCGCGTCCGGCGCGCCCTGTACGGCCAATGCGGTGAACGTAATCTTCGGCATGGCTCGGCACGTCGAAATTAAATACGTGGCTCATCTCCGGAACGTCCAACCCACGGGCGGCGACATCGGAACAAACCAGTAAGCTTTTTTCACCGGATTTAAAATTAGCCAGCGTTTCCATTCGCACGGACTGGTTCATGTCGCCATGTAACCTGTCGGCTTCGAACCCGTGACTGTTTAACGATTTCCAGACAATATCGACGTCGCGTTTGCGATTGCAAAATATCAATGCATTTTTTGGTTTTTCTGATTGCAGCAGAGAGCGTAAAATATCCCGTTTGATTTTGGCCCCGGCCCCTTGGCGTTTGTCATTTGATGCATCAACTTTGACCAACCACTGGGTGATTGTCGAAGCCGTGCTCGCAGGCGGGGATACCGTAATTTCTTTGGGGTTCATTAAAAATTTATCGGCCAGACGTTTGATTTCATTGGGCATGGTGGCCGAGAAAAACAATGTTGTCCGCATAGGTGATAACAATCCGACAATGCGTTCAACGTCGGGAATGAAACCCATGTCCAACATTCTGTCGGCTTCATCAATGACCAGAATTTTCACATCGTTCATTAACAAATGGCCGCGTTCAAATACATCTAACAGGCGTCCGGGGGTGGCGATTAAAACATCGGCTCCCCGGTCCAGAACTTTGAGCTGTTCAGTCATGGACGAGCCACCAATGAGCAAGGCTTTTGAAAGTTTGTGGTATTTTCCATAAATTTCAAAATTATCCGCGACTTGGGCAGCTAGTTCACGGGTTGGCTCTAGAATGAGTGACCTTGGCATGCGCGCTTTGGCCTGACCTGATGCAAGAATATCGATCATAGGCAGCGTGAACGAAGCCGTTTTACCGGTCCCTGTCTGCGCACATCCTAAAATATCTCGTCCCATTAAAACATAAGGAATGGCACTTGCCTGAATTGGTGTGGGTTTTTCGTATCCAACTTCTGTCAGGGCACGTAGGACTTCTTCGCTTAAGCCAAGATCAAAAAATTTCATGTATGAGATGTTTCCGTGGCATTTAATGAGGGAGGGGCAAATATTTTTTGTAGAACCCACCCTGTGAGTGGCCCAAGAATTTGTGGGCGTTTGCAAATACTGGCGGGATATTAGGCTTTCCGACGCCGAAGTCAATCGTATTATCAATTATTTAGGCTTAATTATTGAATGTTTAGGACTTTTGCCTGTTGGCAGATCAAAAAACGAGGTCTATTTTAACGGAGCTGTTAATTTTGAACCAAGGATTAATCATTATGATGCTGGATGCAGATCAGAGCTTGCTGTTGATCATTGATGTTCAAGAACGGTTGATGCCGGTTATGGATCAGCCCAATGAAATCGTGCGATCTATTAAAATTCTAAGCGAAGCTGCATCGGTTCTTGATATGCCTGTAATGATCACTGAACAGCACCCAAAAGCTTTAGGTTCAACGATTGAAAATATTGATGCGAATGAAAAATTAAATACGGTTTCCCGGTTTGAAAAAATGCATTTTTCGGCTTTCAAAGATACCGCATTTCAATCCGCCATTCATCAATCGGGACGCCGTCAAGTCGTGGTTTCAGGCATTGAAAGCCATATTTGCGTTTTGCAAACGGCACTCGATCTGGTTAACCAAGGGTATCACGTTTTTATTGTTGCCGATGCAGTGACATCCAGAACATCCGAGTCTAAAAAATTGGCATTATCGCGTATGGCAAATGCTGGGGCAGAAATTGTTAATGCGGAAATGGTGCTGTTTGAATGGTTGGGAAAAGCCGGAACTGACCAATTTCGCAGCCTTTCCAAATTGATTAAATAGTAAAAAAAATTCACATAAGGGAAACAATAATGCCAGATAACATCTTGCCTTTTCGGGGCGTTAAACCAAAAATTTCAACAACGGCGTTTATTGCGCCCAATGCAATGATTATCGGTGATGTTGAAATCGGTGATGGCAGCAGCATTTGGTATAATTGTCTGGTACGCGGCGACATCAATGTCATTCGCATTGGTAAAAATTCGAATATCCAAGATGGCACAGTTATTCATGTTGACCGGAAAAAATATGGCGCGTTTATCGGTGATAACGTGACCGTTGGTCATATGGCGTTGATCCATGCCTGCACATTAGAAAGTAATTCAATGGTAGGCATGTCAGCGACCGTTATGGATGGGGCGGTGGTTGAAAGTGGCGCGTTGGTGGCCGCCGGGTCACTCGTAGCACCTGGAAAAATTATTCCATCCGGGCAAATGTGGGCAGGAACACCGGCACGTTATGTGCGCGATTTAAAACCGTCGGATAAAGAAATGCTGGCTGATATTTGGCCCGGTTACAGGGATTTGGCGGGTGAATACCAAAAAAATGGCTTGGGCACGGATTTAAGTTGATCAGCCATGAATGGTAAAAAGCCAAAAAAAACGATGTCCCAATTGATCGAAGGCGTATTGGTAAAAAATCCGCTGGATGTGGCGCGTATGATATCTTTGGCCGAACGTGGCGGCAAACAGTCTAAATCAGCTTTGCAGCAACTGTTTAGGCATACAGGCCGCGCACATGTCGTTGGGTTAACCGGCGTTCCGGGTAGTGGTAAATCAACCTTGGTTAACGCCTTAACAACACAATTTAGGGCAAAGGGTTTAAGTGTGGCCGTCATCGCTATTGATCCATCAAGCCCGTTTTCCGGCGGTGCTATTTTGGGTGACCGCGTACGCATGGGTGAACACACGCTGGATGATGGTGTGTTTATTCGCTCACTTGCCACGCGCGGGGCTTTGGGAGGATTAGCACGCGCCTGTTTTGATACACTCGACGTTTTAGATGCGGCCGGGTTTGAAGTTATCTTGATTGAAACGGTGGGCGTTGGCCAAGATGCTGTTGATATTTCAAACGTTGCAGAAACGGTTGTCGTCGTATCGGCTCCCGGTTTGGGTGATGAAATTCAAGCCATTAAGGCAGGGGTGCTTGAAATCGCTGATATTCATGTGGTGTCAAAATGTGATACGGACGGATGGCAGCGCACCACATCTGATTTAAAAGGCATTCAAGGTGCTGGATTAACGGGGCGTGACCGTTATGGCTGGTCTGTACCCGTGATTGCGACCAGCGCAGATAAAAAAATAGGCATTGGCGAACTTGTCGACAGTATTCAAGAGCATAATAAACATTTACGCTATAGCGGAGAACATCAATTGAGGGTGATGCAAAAACTTAAAATGCGTCTGTTGCAAACGGCCAGCGACCGGTTTGATAATAGTCTAAAACAATTAAACCATGATCAAATCGATGCATTGGTTGAAAAATTACAAGATTTGCAGACCGACCCAGACCATGCTGCCCATGAATTATTAAGTCAATTTTCCAAAAATTACCTTAAATTAAGTTAATAAATAAATTTAACTTAATTAGGGTTATTTTATATAGTCCGGCTCTTTTATTCCTTGTTTTAACCGTGGACATGGAACGGGTTTTCCCAATGTTTTTTGGATGGGAACAACGCCTGCCCAACAATCCAATTGATAATCGTCTTCGTCATCTACTGGCGGTCCGGTGCGGACTTTACAAGACAGCTCTTCGATTTTCATGCGCAATACGGTGGTGCCTTTTAATTCCTGTTTGGTTGATGGGCGGACTTCTTGGGATCGTCCGGGGAACAAGCCATCTATAAAAACGTTTAAAGCCGTGTTTTTTGCCGTTTCATCATCAACGATTTCCGCATTGCCAAAAATCATCACGGAACGATAATTCACCGAATGATGAAATCCTGACCTTGCGAGCACATAGCCGTCAAGATGACTAATGCATAAGGATACAGGAAAGCCCGTTTTTTGAGCAAGGATCATGCTGCTTGCCGAAGATCCGTGCCAATAAATATACTCACCTTCGCGCCAATGGCAGGTCGGGCTGACAAAAGGCGAGCCATTTTTCACGTATCCTAAATGACATAACGGTGTAGCATCAATAATGGCATAAATGGTTTTTTTGTCCGTTGTCGATCGGTTTGGTGCACGTTTGATTTTTGTTTTTTCCGTGATAGCAAATGTTTCTGAATTTGTTGTGTTGTCCATTGTCTGGGCTTTCATAAGTTCAGGTCGTTGATGAACGGTCTTTATTCACGAAAGTGGACTGGTATTAAAGGTCCATTTATGTTAATTTGTTGGTACCATTTATAAACTTCATAGTCAAAAGTTGAGTTCGGTTATGGCTAAAAACCACATCATCACAACAAATGCACCGTTGATGGCACTGGGGCTTGATAAAAACGCAGCGGATACGTTGCAGGCCCAGCTTTTTAAACAAATTTCGGATATTATTTTGTCAGGCCGCGCAAAGCCTGGGACCCGGTTGCCGTCAAGTCGGGCAATGGCTGCGGATTTGAATGTGTCCCGAAACACTGTCACCAATGTATTTGATCGTTTAATGAGCGAAGGCTACACTCAGGGCCGCATAGGTTCAGCGACTTATGTGTCAAAAGATTTGCCGCAAAAACTGCTAGGCCGACGTCGGGATATGAAATCAAAATCGGGCGGCGTTCCAGTTGATGATAAAATGCTACAAGGGCATTTATCATTACAGGCAAAGCGTGTTTTACAGATAGCTTTGATTAATAATGAAAATGTGGGCCAACATACGTTGCGACCCGGTCATGCGGACATAGCGCGTTTTCCCTTTGGCGAATGGAACCGATTATCTCAAAAATTTTGGCGGCATCCGCCGAAACAACATTTATTGTTCCCTGATGTCGGTGGCTATCCACCGTTACGCCAAGAAATTGCTAAATTTTTAACGGCCGAACGCGGTTTGAATTGTCGTCCTGAGCAAATCATTGTTACATCAGGATCGCAACAGGCATTGGATATGACAGTCCGTTTATTGGTAAATGCAAAACAAAAAGTATGGATAGAAAACCCCTGTTACGGTGGATTAAAAGCCGCATTCCAAGCCGTTGATGCGGAATTAGTGCCTGTCGAGGTGGATGAACAGGGACTGGTGGTGTCTAATGGTGTTGAATGGGCTGGGGATGCCGTGATGGCTGCGGTAACACCATCGCACCACTATCCATTAGGTGTGGTCATGAGCCTGCCAAGGCGATTAGAAATTCTTGATTGGGCAAAAACGCACAATGCATGGATATTAGAAGACGATTATGACAGCGAATTTCGTTACAGTGGGCGGCCGTTATCGTCATTACAAGGCTTGGATGACCATGGACGCGTAATCTATGCCGGGACGTTTTCAAAAATAATGTTTCCAGCCATGCGGCTCGGTTACCTTGTTGTGCCTGAAAATTTATTGGCGTCTTTTTTAAAATTTTCATCCATTCTTTACGGGGATTCGCCCTTGGCATTTCAGCCGACACTCGCGGCATTCATGGAAAATGGTTATTTTGCGGCTCATGTTAGACGAATGCGCGTGATTTATAAACAACGTCAACAATGGATGATTGATGCTGTTGAACGACATTTAAGTAATTTTTTGAAAGTCGAAACGGACCCGGCGGGCATGCATTTATTAGCCAATCTTGTTTATGATAACGGTTTGCCGTCATCGGTCAGTGATAAAGATTTGTCCGCAGCCGCTGCAATGAGCGGATTATCGGTAATGGCGTTATCCGATATGTATGATGGTTATAAAACGGAGGCAAGCGGCCATGATTCTGTAAAACAAGGCTTGGTTTTAGGTTATGGTGGTATATGCGAAGACGAGATCAATAAAGCTTTGGAAAAACTGCATTGGGCATGGCAGCCTTTCATCAAGACCTCGTAAAAACATGAAACCCAAGAAAAAAACTGAAATCATTAGACTTCGCAGCAAGGCATAATTATTATAGATTTCATAACCTTTATAAGGTACGACGACATCCAAGGTGACATTCGATATTTTTTTCCGCTATAACACGGTTTTAATTTGGGGATTATGGGTAACATGAAAAGTGGCAACATGCTGAACGGTATTTTAAAGTCTGATCATCAATCAGCCTTTGATTTAAATCCCATTTCAATCAAACCCCGAAATGCTTTTTGGGCGCGGTTTCGCAAAACGGCGACATTGGCGATGTTGATGGGGTTTGTATCCGCTTGTTCTCAAGTTCCAGAAGCCTTGGACCCATCGGAATGGTATAACAACACCGTTGGTGCTTTCAGTGACGATAAACCGGCAACTGAAACGGCTGAAAAAACATCGGTGGATGGTGAAAATGCATTGGCTCAAGACCGCGGTAAAGCGGCCCCGGGTGCTGATGAAAAGTTCCCGAACCTAGCGTCTGTTGATGTGCAGAAAAAAGCCAGTGAACAATTGGCAAATGGTTTGATTGCCGATACGTCGGGCCGCAAACGCGCACCGGCTATTGCCCGCCAAGGGGATGCTGTTAATCCGCTTGTTGCGCCAACAGCTATAGCCACTTTGCCCGAAACGGCACCTGTGCCAACTGCCGTGCCTTCTGTTCCTGTGGTCACAGCGCAGTCTGATCCGTTGCCAGCCCCCGCAACTGCGCCAACCGTTCAAAAACAAATGGCTCCTCCGCAAGCGCAATTAGCTGAGATTCCAAAGCCGTCTTCGCAATTGTCGATTGCCACCACAACCCAAGAAAAAGCGTTCGAGAAACGCATGGCGATGCGCTTAGCCGAAATCAGAGCCCGTGCCAATCAACCCGCCCCACAATTATCTAAGCCTTCGGCTCCGCTGGCACCATCGACTACACAGGCTTTCAATTCTTTTGAACTGCCCACCGTTATTATTTCATCCAACGGCGTTGAAACAGGTAACACTCTGGCATTCAATGCGCCTCTGTCGTTCACTCAGTCCATTGAACCAATTACACCGCCTGCGGTATCAACGCCGGGCGTTTTTAATCCGAATGCTTTGCCTGTACCCGGGCAGTCAACCAAAGTTGCAACAATTTTGTTTGGCAATGGCTCATCACGGTTAACGGCCAAAGATCGCCGAATTATAGCTCAAGTCTCACAATTGGCGAAAGAACGTGGGGCAATTATTCGTGTTGTTGGCCACGCCAGCAGCCGTACGAAAACAGTTAATCCCATTCGCCATAAAATGATCAATTTCCAAATATCTGTTGAACGCGCTAATTCTGTGGCTCGAGAATTAACACGCTTGGGCGTTAAATCTGATGGGTTGTTCATCGGTGCTGTTTCTGATCAAAATCCAGAATTTTATGAATATATGCCCACTGGCGAAGCGGGTAACAGGCGCACTGAGATTTATCTGGATAGCTAAGCTGTTTATGCCTTCTTGGTCTTGCGCCAAGGGGCGGGGTCTGGCATGTCATCACCTATGGAACAAGATTTTCACAAAGTCAGGCGCTTGCCGCCATATGTATTTGCCGAAGTCAATGCATTAAAAGCCAAAGCACGCGCTGATGGTCGCGATATAATAGATTTTGGTATGGGCAATCCTGATCAACCGCCGCCACAACATATTATTGATAAACTTAAAAATACACTGGATGACCCTAAAGTTCACCGGTATTCCAATTCACGTGGTATACCGGGTTTAAGAAAAGCCATATGTGGTTATTACCAACGCCGGTTTGGTGTTGATGTATGTCCTGAGACGGAAACCATTGCTACTCTTGGGTCAAAAGAAGGCTTGGCCAATTTATCATCGGCCATCACCACGCCCGGTGATGTCATTTTAGTCCCCAATCCCAGCTATCCGATCCACCAATTTGGGTTTATCATCGCTGGTGCCGCCGTTCGAAATGTCACGGTTACCCCGGATGAAACTTTTTTGGCGGGCCTTGAACGGGCTGTTCAGCACAGTGTACCAAAACCAACGGCTTTGGTTTTGAATTATCCCAATAATCCAACGGCAGAGCTGGCAGATCTGGACTTTTATAAAGAGGTCGTTGATTTTTGCCGGTTTCATGAAATTTATATTTTATCAGATTTAGCTTATGCCGAAGTATATTTTGATGACCAACCGCCGCCATCTATTTTACAGATTAAAAATGCGTGGGATATTGCCGTAGAATTCACGTCATTAAGCAAAACTTATTCTATGCCCGGATGGCGTATTGGTTTTGCCACGGGAAACAAACGTTTAATTGCGGCTTTGGCCAGAGTTAAATCATATTTGGACTATGGCGCGTTCACGGCGATCCAAGTGGCGGCAACAGCTGCGTTAAATGGCCCACAAGACTGTGTTGATGATATGCGGGATTTGTACCGGGAACGCCGTGATGTGCTAATTGGTGGCTTAAGTAATGCTGGATGGGACGTACCGTCACCGGCGGCAACCATGTTTGCGTGGGCACCGATCCCGAAAAATTTATCAGGAATGGGGTCTCTGGAATTTTCAAAACTGTTATTGGAACAAGCCGATGTCGCCGTCGCACCGGGGATCGGTTTTGGTGAACACGGGGACGGGCATGTGCGGATTGCCTTGGTCGAAAATGTCCATCGTACACGCCAAGCCGTACGAAATATAAAATCGTTTTTAGCCTCTTATCAGGCGGCTTGATTATTGACCTACATTAAAGATCGGACCACATTATGAGTGACGCGTTTAAAATTGGCATAGCGGGACTGGGAACCGTTGGTGCGGGGGTCGTCCGTATTTTACAAAATCATATTGATGAATTGGCGTTAAAAGCCGGGCGCCGACTGCAAGTCACTGCGGTTTCAGCCAATAATCGAGGCAAAGAGCGTGGTGTGTCGTTGGCCGGTTACCGTTGGATCGATGATGCGGTATCTATGGCGCTAGATGATGAACTGGATATGGTCGTTGAATTAATTGGTGGATCGGATGGCGTGGCCAAAGCTTTATGTGAAAAAGCCATTGCCCAGAATAAACACGTTGTTACTGCGAACAAAGCGTTAATAGCGCACCATGGTACGGCGCTTGCAAAATCAGCTGAAACAAAAAATGTATCGCTTCGCTTCGAAGCCGCCGTTGCCGGGGGCATCCCGATTATCAAAGCTTTGCGCGAAGGTTTAAGTGCCAACAGGGTCAGCCGCATTTTTGGCATTCTGAACGGGACGTGTAATTATATTCTTACCGAAATGCAGGAAAGTGGGCGGGAATTTTCTGATGTCTTAAAAGAAGCACAAGATTTAGGTTTTGCCGAGACAGACCCAGCATTTGATATTGATGGTGTGGATACAGCCCATAAACTGGCTATTTTAGCCTCCATGGCTTTTTCAGCAGAAGTTAATTTCGATGGTGTTCATAGCGAAGGCATCCGCAATATTTCACCAGTGGATATGGAATTTGCCGAGGAACTGGGGTACGGCATTAAATTATTAGGGGTTGCCGCATTAACGGATGTGGGTGTCGAACAACGTGTGCATCCTTGTATGGTGCCAATTAATAGCCCGATAAACCATGTCAATGGCGTATTTAATGCCGTGGTTTGTGATGGGGATTATGTTGATCGCACCATGTATGAAGGCCGTGGGGCTGGCGAAGGCCCAACAGCATCGGCCGTGGTCGCTGATATCATCGATGCGGTGCGTGGGAACAATTTACCAACTTTTGCCGTTGCCGCGGATACTTTAAAAAACATACCAACTGTACCGATGAACAATCATGTCGGGGCGTATTATATTCGTCTCCATGTGTTGGATGAACCGGGTGTTTTTGCGGGCGTCGCTATGGCATTAAATAAACATAACGTATCTATGGAAAAAGTCCTGCAGCGTGGACGCGCGCCAGGTGAACCGGTTGCGGTCGTCATGACGGTTCATGAAACCAAAGAAGCCGATTTATTAAAAACTTTAGATGATATTCAAAAACTTGATGCGGTTTTGTCACCACCTGCGGTTATTCGTATCGAAAATTTATAAAATTCATTTTTTATGTTGGCAAGACCCTGTTAAACAGTCACCATAAGCGATGATTAAAAATATTGTGATTGATGGTAATTTAGCTTTGGAAACGGTTCGTGTGACCGAAGCATCCGCCATGGCCGCTGCAAAATTTATAGGTTTAGGTGACGAAAAATCGGCTGATTTAGCTGCAGCCAAAGCCATGAAACGCGCTCTTGATGAACTCCCTGTCCAAGGTACCGTGCGCATAGGCGAAGGTGCCGAAAGCTGCGTCGATGATTTATTCGTCGGCCAATCGTTGGGCATGGGTGAGGGACCTAAAACTGATATTGCGTTGGTCGCCCTCGAGGGTAAAAGCATTACCGCACGCGGCGGCTCAAACGCCATGTCAGTATTAGCCATGGCCGAAGACGGCAATTTTTTAACGGTTCCAGATGTGTATATGGATAAAATCGCCATCGGTGCAGGTTTGCCAAAAGGTTTGGTCGATTTAGACGCCGAACCAGGTGAAAATTTAAAAGCCTTGGCGGCTGCCAAAAATGCCGCCATTGGCGATTTAGTGGTGTGTTTGCTGGATCGGCCACGTCATGGCAAGCTTATTGCCAAAGTGCGGCAATCAGGCGCACGCATTAATTTAATTCAAGATGGCGATGTCAGCGGTGTGATTGCAACAGCGACTCCTGAAAGCGCTGTTGATATGTACCTAGGTATCGGTGGCGCACAACAAGGTGTGTTGGCAGCCGCCGCTTTACGTGGGGATGGTGGGCAAATGCAAGGACGTCTTGTGGTCCGTAATCAAAATGACCAAACGCTGATCACGCAAGCCGGCATTGAAGATGTAGGCAAAAAATACACAGAATCAGAAATGGCGTCGGGTCATGTTATTTTTGTCGCCACCGGTGTCACCCATGGCCCATTATTAAACGGTGTGAAAAATCTATCCGGGCGGATAATCACCCATTCAATGGTGATGCGCTCAACAACCGGAACATTACGCATTATCGAAGGATTCCATAACACAGCGCATACCAATGACGGCTGAAACGGGGGCTGAAAAATCACCGTATTTAGGTGTTGCTTCATCGCTTATAGGTAAACGTTGGTTGATGGGCGATTGTGATGAACGTTTAGGACTGGCATTAGCCCAGCGGTTACAATTGCCCGATGTGGTGGCGCGAATCTTAAGCAGTCGAGGCGTTGATTTAGACACAGCAGCATCATTTTTAGACCCAAAGTTACGGGATTTATTACCCGATCCATCTCGGTTCAAAGACATGGATAAAGCCGCAGAACGCATTACCAGTGCGGTTATGCAAAATGAACAAATTGCTGTTTTTGGTGATTATGATGTGGACGGAGCGACATCGTCGGCATTGTTTAGCCGATTTATCAACGCCGTCGGCGGGCGTATTCGCACCTATATTCCAGACCGTATGAAAGAAGGCTATGGTCCCAATGCCAAAGCTTTGCAAAATTTAAAAGACAGCGGTGTATCCGTTGTTTTAACGGTCGATTGTGGAACATTAGCATTTGATGCATTGGCAGCTGCTGAAAAATCCGGTCTTGATGTGATTGTTGCCGACCATCATGCACCGGGGGCAAGTTTGCCTGCGTGTGTGGCAGTGATTAATCCCAACCGATTGGATGAGCAGCCGGGCTATGGGCATTTGGCGGCTGTTGGCGTGGTGTTTTTATTAATCATCGCCATTAACCGCCTGCTACGTTCAATGGATTGGTATGATGATCGCATTGAACCCGATTTGATGGGATGGCTGGATATCGTGGCTTTGGGGACAGTCTGTGATGTGGTGCCTTTAAACGCGTTAAACCGGGCCTTTGTCACTCAAGGATTAAAAGTTATGGCGGCGCGGGGCAATGCAGGTATTCGCGCTGTATCAGAAATTGCCGGCATTCATGAAACGCCTGGAACCTATCATGCGGGATTTGTCATCGGCCCCAGAATTAATGCCGGAGGCCGGTTGGGTTCATCGGAATTAGGGGCGCGGTTGTTATCAACAGATGATATGGACGAAGCCTTATCGATCGCTCAAAAACTGGATGGCTTTAATCAGGAGCGCCGGGACGTAGAAGCTATCGTCCTTGAACAAGCCATTACCAATGTTGATAAAATAGAAGCCGGAAGTCATGCCATGGTGTTGGCCAGCGGAACCGGTTGGCATCCGGGCGTCATTGGTATTGTCGCTAGTCGATTAAAAGAACGCTATAACCGTCCAGCTTGTGTTGTTGCCTTTGACAATGAAACCGGGTTGGGGGTGGGCTCTGGACGGTCGGTTACGGGCGTTGATTTAGGGGCCAGCATTTTGGCTGCAACCCAAGCCGGGTTGTTGGTGAAAGGTGGTGGTCACGCTATGGCCGCAGGATTTACGGTTGCCTTAGATAAACTGGACGAACTCAGAACATTTTTAAATGACCGTATTGGCAGCATCATTACGGACCAGAAAATCGTACCGACGTTGCATGTGGATGCAAGTTTAGCCTTATCCGGGGTGACGCCAACCTTAATTACAAAACTGGATCAAATCGGACCTTTTGGTTCTGGCAACCCAGAACCCAGATTTGTTATCCCGGACGTTTCTATTCAATATGCGGCGGTGGCCGGGACCGATCATGTGCGTTTAACGTTAATGGATAGTGCAGGTAGCAAACGCCAGGCCATTTGTTTTCGCTGTATGGATAATCCTTTGGGGCCAGAATTATTAAACGCTGGTGGAAAATCATTTCATATCGCTGGAAAAATAAGGCTTAATAACTGGCAAGGACGATCAACGGCACAAATACAAATCGAAGACGCCGTGCCTGTTTGGTAAATCATAAAATAAAATGGAGATAAAGCATGTTCGATAAATGGGATCATCGTTTTTTTGAATTGGCGGGGTTTATTGCCAACTGGTCAAAAGACCCGTCGACAAAAGTCGGGGCTGTGGTCGTTGATCCGAATACAAAACGAATTGTATCGACTGGATTTAATGGTTTCCCATCAGGGGTCGAAGACCACGATGAACGGTTAAATGATCGCTCCGTTAAATACGAAATGGTCGTTCATGCGGAACAAAACGCACTTGTTTATTCTGGGGCAAAAGCTGCCGGATGCACTATTTACGTAACACCGTTACCACCATGCGCACGGTGTGCTGTGGTGATTATTCAAACCGGTATTAAACGCGTTGTCTGCCCGGAACCAGATTTTTCCCGTGAACCGTGGGCCACACAAAGCCGCATTTCCGAAGAAATGTTCAAAGAGGCCGGGGTTAAAGTTGACTATTATCTACCAGAATAATTGTTAAAGGTTGATAATTTTTTTAACAGCCGGGGCTTGTAATTGCCGTGTTGTGGCACGGCCTGTTCCCAATAACGGTGACAGATAATCGACGAACGCATCTGTCACATCAGTGCCGGTTGCGTTAATAAAATCTCCATCCATAACTTTGGTTTTACCGGCAACGTCTTCTAATGGGCTTAACTGGTATCCGGCGCTGTAACGGCCAATACGGTGGATTGTGACGCTGCCGAGTGTATGACCAGATGCAGCATATTGTACGGCGCGTTCACCAACTTCACGGGCTTCTGATTGATCAACGTCTGATACACAGCCCAAAAATGAACGCTGTAAATATCCAAATGTATCACCGCGCACGCGTTTGATGTCAGTGTTGTCACGGATGGTATCACATAATAAATCGGCCAATGCTCCGGTGCCGGATAATTGCACATTGCCGTGGGCATCGGTTTCAACATTATTAGATAAACTTGAAATGATGGCGGTGCCCGATGCATCATGGATGCCTTCGGATACGGCAATGATACAACGCCCCAAACGGTCGTAAACTTTTTTTACATCCTGAATAAACTGGTTGGTATTGAAATCGCGTTCTGGCAAATAAATTAAATGCGGTCCGTCATCATTTGAATTGCGACCAAGTGCTGATGCAGCAGTTAAAAAGCCTGCGTGCCGTCCCATCACTACACCGACATAAACGCCGGGCAGGGCGCGGTTATCTTGATTAATTCCTGCGAATGCGTTGCTAACGAACTTGGCGGCTGATGGAAACCCCGGTGTGTGATCATTGATCATTAAATCGTTGTCAATGGTTTTTGGTATGTGGATTAATGTTAAATCGGTGCCGGCTTTTTTAGCCTCGTCATTCAGAATGCGTAATGTGTCGGACGAATCGTTACCACCGATATAAAAAAACGTCTTTATATCGTGGGCTTGCAAAATTTTAAAAATTTCCTGTGTATAGGCTAAATCCGGTTTGTCGCGTGTCGACCCCAGTGCTGAACAAGGTGTGTTGGCGACGGCTTTTAAATTAACAGAAGTTTCTTGTGTTAAATCGATGAAGTCTTCGTTGATGATGCCATTGACGCCGTGCAGGGCACCATATACGGCTTTAACGCCTGAATGTTTGCGGGCTTCTAAAACCGCACCGACGAGCGATTGATTAATAACGGCGGTTGGTCCGCCACCCTGTGCGATTAAAATTTTGCCCTGAAGCATGATGCACCCTCAAAGTAATTAAAAATATTTCCCGGAATATGCGGGGGAAAAAACGCTAATGCAACGGGATTTTAGCATTGTAGGATATAAACGTGTATAAAACGGCCTTGTTGCTTGTTAAAATCTTGAGTTAGAGCAAAAATTTAAACTCAAGCTTCACGGTAAATATAATGGATTTTGTTAGATGAAACCACTTTTTGGTTTTTTATCCCTGTTAAAAAATGCTATCCGCGATTTGTTGCCTATTGTTGCTGTGGTTTTGTTTTTCCAAACAGTTATTTTACAGCAATCGTTTCCTGATGTCTGGACGATCTTGGTGGGTTTGGGCATGGTCATTGTTGGCTTGGCTTTATTTGTTCAAGGCTTGGAGATGGCGTTATTTCCCATCGGCGATGTCTTGGCCGAAGCCATGGCAAAAAAAGGCAGCCTGACAGTTTTGTTATGTTTTGCTTTTGCTTTGGGGTTTGGCACAACGGTTGCCGAGCCGGCCTTGATTGCGGTTGTAAACGAAGCATCAATGATTGCAGCCCAAGCCGGTGAAATCACTAATTCTGATAACGCCCGTGAAAGTTATGCATTTTGGTTACGTCTAACAGTCGCCGTTTCAGTAGGGTCCGCATTGGTATTGGGCGTGTTTCGAATATTGCTGGGATGGCCGGTGCAGTATTTGATCATTGGCGGTTATTTTTTGGTCGTTATCGTGACGTTTTTTGCGCCGCCGGAAATTATTGGTATTGCCTATGATTTGGGCGGGGTGACAACATCGACAATCACGGTGCCGTTGGTAACGGCTTTGGGGGTTGGTTTATCTAAATCTATTCGCGGCCGCAGCCCGTTGTTGGACGGATTTGGCTTAATTGCTCTTGCCAGTTTGATGCCGATGATTTTTGTCATGGTGTTTGGTATGGTGCTGTGATGATCTTTTTTATTGATCTGTGGCAAACAATCTTGGTAACGGTGTTTGATGTCATGCCTATTCTGATCGTTTTGATTTTTTTTCAAGGCTTGGTCATTCGTAAAAAACCACCGCATTTAAAGCGACTGGTTATTGGTTTTATATACGTGTTGTTGGGGTTAAGCCTGTTTTTAGTTGGTTTGAACGAAGCCTTGTTCCCCATCGGTAAAACAATGGCACGCCAATTAACCGATCCTGAATTTTTAAAAATTATTCCGGGAGGTGAAATAAATTGGCAAGATTATCTGTGGGTCTATGTATTTGCAGCAAGCATTGGATTTGCCACAACTATAGCTGAACCATCATTAATCGCTGTTTCGATTAAAGCCCAAGAAGTATCAGGCGGTACATTGCAATCATTTGAATTACGCATTGCGGTCGCCGTCGGTGTCGCCATTGGCGTGGCGGTTGGCAGTTATCGTATTGTTAGTGGCACACCGTTGCCGTTGTATATCATGGCTGGGTATTTGGTTGTCATCGCACAGACATTGTTTGCATCAAAAACCATTATTCCGTTGGCCTATGATACCGGCGGGGTAACGACGTCGACCGTCACTGTTCCTGTTGTCGCCGCCCTTGGGCTTGGGTTGGCGTCAACAATTCCCGGCCGTAATCCATTGTTGGATGGGTTTGGCTTAATTGCTTTTGCCAGTGTGTTTCCAATTATCTCTGTTTTGGGGTACGACATGGTAACAACGTGGGTAAAACATTTTGATAAAAAAAACCATAAGGAGGGCGTCACGTGAACCTTAAAATGATTATGGCTTTTGTCGCTGATGACAAAACCGATACTGTGTTGGAAGCTGCCCGCAACGCCGGGGCCACAGGAGCAACCGTTATTACCAGTGTACGCGGAGAAGGGTTAGAGCCTGGAAAAACATTTTTGGGCCTTGAATTATCGGCGCAAAGAACGGTTTTGTTGTTTTTAGTGGCAGAACCTAAAGCTCGGGAAATATTGGAAACCATTTCAGAGGCCGGCCATTTTGATGATGAACCGGGCAGCGGTATCGCTATTCAAATCGAAATAGAAGATGCCGTTGGATTAAAAACACAAGAGCAAAAATTAATCGAAGAAATTGAGGAATCATTATAATGGATAAAAAAATAACGACTGTTATGGACGTAATGAGCCGTGATGTTATTTTTATAGAAGCCACGGCCAAAGTATTTGATGCTGTTGAATTAATGCGCAAGCATAATACCAGCTCCATTGTTGTCGAGCGCCGCGACGATGCCGATGAGTTTGGCATGATTACCGTGCGCGATATTGCCCGTGAAGTGTTGGCAAAAAACTTATCGACCGAACGCATTAATGTTTATGAAATTATGTCTAAACCGGTGTTGGCATTGGATGGCCATATGAATGTCGAGTTTGCCGTACGTATGTTGACGCGGTTTCAGCTAAACCGTGCCTTGGTGACAGGCGCGGACCGTAATCCGATAGGTATTGTTACGTTGCGTGATATGGTTCTACGCAGCTTGGAAAATGATAATAACGCCGAGTGCTGAATTTATTCTGAAAACAGACGGCCAGGGCCTTGGTTTTTAGTTTCAAGTCCGGCCAAATGCAACATGTGCCAACCGAGCGCTTGGTTGCTGCTGATTATCGGTTTGCCAATTTTATGCTCTGCCCGATCTATGACATCAAAACTACGTAAATTGGTGCACGATACAAACACACAATCCACATCATCCTGTTTGCCTAAGTCACAAATCGCCTCATAAACGGATTGCGGATGAATGCGGGCGACCACTGTTTCTTGACTTTGTTCAAATGATGAAAAGGCGGCAATTGAAAATCCGTTTTGTTCTAGGCGTTTAACCATTTGCTGAGAGACTTCTTGGATATATGGCGTTAGCAGGCCAATTTTTTTTAATTTTAAATGATCGAGTGCGGCCATCACAGCCCGCATGGGATCGGTCGTTTGTGTATTTCTATGCACGCTTTGAATAGCATTTTCAACGTTTTCAGGGCCGATCACTGTGGCCCCCGATGTACAGGCATAGCCAATCACTTTTAAAGTATTCTGTGTCGGCAATAACGCGGCTGCTTGCGGCAAATCTTGTTGCATTTTTAATAATGTGGCGGTGGTCACTTCGGGCTGACTGGGGATGCGTGTGTGGTATAAAACGATGCCGTCTTGATTGAAGACCTGACGCAATTCAGCCTCGATGCTTTCATCGCTTGCAAGCACAATCAGCCCGAATGCGGCTTTGTGGGCGATGCCTTGGTCTTGGCTAAAGGAGAGGGGCAATAGTTTGTTCCTATAAAATGGGCAATTCAGGTTGAGCCCGGCGGCTAAGCAGTCGTGGGAGGCCGTCTTCGATAACAATGTTTTCTTCAAAAACCATGATTTTCTGATCACTGGTTGTCATGCTTGGCTCCAATGTAATGACCATGCCTGTTTGTAACACTGTTTCATCAAAATCAATAAGGGATGGGGGTTCCGTCAGGCCTATCCCTAGTCCATGACCGTAGCGTCCAACATCGGTTGAGGGTTGATCAATGATTTTTTGCATGGCCATAAATAAATCGCTGCACGTGGCGCCGGGGCGGGTGATGTTTAATGCGGCGTCCGTTGCACGGGTTAAAGTTTGATAGGCGTGCTTGGCGGAATCACTGGCGTGTGAAATTGCAAAGTTGCGGTCAAAATCACAAAAATACCCGTCCTTCGTCGCCCCCGTATCAAGCATTAAAATATCGCCTTTTTGCATTGGACGCTGATTTGGTGGTGAAATAACATCGTCATAACCGTCCTGCCCACACCCGCCAACTAAATAAGGAACGTCTTCGGCACCTTGTTTTAGCAAATCAATTTTAAAAGCTTTAAAGGCTTGGTCTAATGGTTGCTCTTCATAAAAAAAATTTTCTGCATGATCAAAACTGTTTGAAGCAATTTCACAAATGGCAGAAATCTTTTCGATCTCGGCTGTCGATTTAATCATGCGAACGGATTGAACAAGCGGACTGGCATTGTAAAAATGAGTGCCCGGCAAACGTTGCCGCATATCATTAAAGTCCAATAAGGGCATGCGTAGAGTGCTTTCGGCTCCCATTAACATGCCGACGTTTTTATAAAGGTGCAGTGCTGATACCAGTAACGTTACGCCGTCATCATCCATATTTGGAGATGACCATGTGCGGATGTCGTCAACCCAAGTCGCTGCCATTAATGCCCGGCCAATTTCTGGGATCACGGCGATTGGCTTGCCTGTTGCTGGAATGATTAAAAACCAAGGTCGGGTCGGGCTTTGCCAGAACAATGTGCGGAAACCGGTAAAATACCTAATTTCTGCCTCGCTGGTGAAAAACAAAGCATCGAGTTTTTTGCCGCGCATTTTATGTTGTACGCGCTCCAACCTATTTTCAAATTCTGTAACGGGAAAATCAGTAACAAGCATCGGGAAAACCTTTTAATACAATAGGTCTGGACCTTAATACCAAAAAATCGGCCAACGCCGTTGATTTTTAAAATTATTGCTGACGTAGGCTATGCCGACCAATACCAAAGCACCTGTGACCACTGGGAAAAGGATATACATATATCCAAGTTCGTGAATAACAGGCGATGCAACAACGGCGATTAACGCGGTCGCACCGCCTGGGGGATGTACACTACGGGTCAATTGCATGGCAGTAATGGCAAACGATACGGCAAGCCCAGAGGACAGCCAATTTGCTTCACCGACAACCATAAAAACGCTAACTCCGACAAAAGCTGAAATAGCATGGCCAACCACGACATTATAAGGCTGCGCCAGTGGGCTAAATGGTGCGCCATAGACCAACACAGCCGTCGCGCCAAAAGCGCCGATCATCAACATTAAATCGCTATCATTGAGGAAGAACTGATCAATGGCTGCGATGCTGGCAATACCCAAAAATGCACCGACTAGACTACGAATAATAATGGCAGCATCCGGTCGAACAGAGCGGTGGTGCTGTTTTGATTGGGTGTCTGTCATGTTCCTGATCTTAATTGGTTTATTTGAATAAATATGTTTATACTACATGCAGTGTACGTATCCTGAATGAAATCGTAACAGCAGTATCCATAAAAAAAAAGAGTTAGTCGTTGAATTATGAGTATTCTTAAACAAGGATAGAAGAGGGTTGCCATTTTGTCGTAATAATTCAAAAATTTTACTGCACTATATCTGCTGGCGTAAGATTATATTTTTAATTTATAACCTTCGTGGGTCGCGCTAAATCCTAATCGATCATAAAACCGATGTGCGTCGATACGGGTTTTATCCGTAGTTAATTGCACTAAATGACACCCTTTATCTTTGCATTTAGCAATAGCCCAATTAAAAAATTGCTGACCTAATCCTGAACTGCGGTGTTGTTTCGCGACCCTGACGGCTTCGATTTGCCCGCGCCATGCGCCTTTCCGGGCAAGGCCTGGAATGAATGTCAATTGTAAAGTTGCCGATATGTCGCCCCCTAAAACGGCGACCGCTAAAAACTGATTAGGGTCCGCATTGATCGCTTTAAAAGCATCAAGGTAGGCTTCGGCAATGGGTAAAGATGTATCTTCTCTGGATTGCCCCAGTTCATCATCACTGAGCAGGTTAATGATTGCAGGTAAATCGCTCGCCTCTACTTTTCTAAATGTGATACTCATAATTTCCATAAATATATGTGTAAGCTACGGTAAGCTTTCAAACAATGATTTATGCTGATGTATTAGAGAGAAAGTCCACAGATCAAATAAATCACAGGCAAATAAAAAGACCATCACTTGATGAGCCCGTATTTGGTTAGGTTAGATGACAAGGGGTGAAAAGTGTATTCAGGGTTTATAGAGTGTTGGGTTGTCCCATTCGGTGGTCTTACTAGAATGGTTGCCGGTTTGGTCACTTTTCTGCTTTTTCGTATTTCTCGCGCCGCTTCTACTTTTCCTTTAATCTTGCCGTATATTTAGTCATTGGCTTTCGGCGTAACCGTTAAAGAAAAAAAATCCAACGGCTCCGGCAGCTACAATCCATAGGAATACTACGATAACTGCTGCAGCAACGATTTTTGGTCTTTTCTTTGTAAGATAAATGGATGCCTTGTTGCGCAAATCATCCATAACCGGCTCAGGAATAAGTCGAACAACAAGCAACACTCCAAGGGGTACAAGAATCAAATCATCCAAATAACCGATGATTGGGATAAAGTCTGGTATCAGGTCAATCGGGCTTAGCGCATATCCTGCCACGACAGTAGCCAGCGCTTTTGCATACCACGGCACCCGATGATCATTCATCGCTAGATACAGCGCGAGCACGTCACGTTTGATCGTTTGTGCCCAAGACTTTAATTTATTCAACATCTCTTCAACTTAAAACCTATATTTTCAAACACCAAACTGTTCATGCTTGGGGCCTGCGATTCATCTCGCTTTAAAATGTTAAGGATTTGGATGTCCATGTAACGTAACTTTTTTTCAATAAATATGACGCGAAAAGTTTACTTTTGAAGACCACCTTTTATCGGGGAGATTACTTATTTGATAAAAAGTTAGCAAATAAAAAAAGCCCATCACTTGATGAGCCTATACCGAAATTTCTGTCAAAAAAAAGATGGTGACCCCTACGGGATTCGAACCCGTGTTGCCGCCGTGAAAGGGCAGTGTCCTAGGCCTCTAGACGAAGGGGTCGTGAAGAGAATGCCTATGTACTGGGCTGGGTCAGACTAATCAAGTCTATTTTTTAGAAAATTTTGACGATCTTGTTTTTTTTGGCATTTTATTCGGGCATAATGAATTGCCTAGTAGAAAAGTTTAGGAATGTTGATGGTAAAGGATTTTAATAATAACGCGGGCGTCGTGGTGATTGTTGTATTATTTTTATTATTATCACCAAAAACAATGGCTGCCTCTGATGACGTTAATCCCGTATTTAATGGTGTCATGCGTGCCATTGATGGGGACACTTTGATGTTCAAAGGTAAGCGATTACGAATTTTTGGTTTAGCGGCTCCCGAAATGAGCGAACCGCGTGGTCCGGCATCCTTGGCTGCTATGGACGATATCGTCAATGGTCGATCATTAAAATGCCAGCAATTGGATATTGACCGATATAAACGCCCTGTCGTTAGATGCTTTGAAGCGGGTATGGATATCGCCGAGACGATGATTAGATCAGGATGGGCATTTGCCTACCGGTTTTATACAGCTGATTATGATGACGTAGAGCGCCTGGCCCGCAAAGATGGTATTGGTTTTTGGCGGCGTACAGAAACCGAACAACAACAATCATTGAGCTTTATATGGATTGCATTGATGAGTGCATTATTTGGTGTTGGGCTGGGGATGTTTGTAAATCGAACATTGCGGCACTTTAGGCCCCATTCAGAATGATTTCATTGCTTTTTGTTAATTATATTTTGCTTGGTATCGTTATCTGCATGGTGACGGTCATGATGCTGCCTAGGTTCAGAAACGCCACCCTATGGAGGGCAACGGTGACGCCGTTGGCATCAATTATTGGGAGCGGGTTTCTTGCTGTTGCCCCTTTACTAGCAGGGGTCGCTGGGGCTTATTCGCTTGTTGTGATGGTTTTTATTATCATGCTGGCCTATACCATTTGAAATATTATACGGTATAATAATATTCGCCACAGCGAAAATTTGAAAACATGCAACGCTGCAGGGCCTTTTTTTTCTTTCTATGGCTTTAGTTTTGCTGACCATAGCGTTATTTGCGATCCCCGTAAAATAAAAATAACAGGCTATTTTGAAAGTGCCTCTGGCTGCTCTATTGGCAAAGAGACGGTGAATGTTGTTCCTTTCCCTTCTTCGCTTGTTAAGAAAATTTTGCCGTTATGAAGGTCGACAAAATTTTTGCAAAGATTTAGACTTAACCCGGTGCCGGTTATTCCTTTGGCTGTATTGGCTCGGAAAAACCGGGTGAAGATTTTATCAATTTCGTTTTCAGGTATTCCAACCCCATGGTCGGTTACCGAAATTTCAATATGGTCATCGTATTGTTGGCCGTGAATGGAAATTTCACCTTTGTTCGGAGAATATTTAATAGCATTAGAGAGTAAATTATTGAATACTTGTTCTATTAAGCGACGGTCTGCACAAATAGAACTCTTTATCGAATTAAGATCAATGGTAAACGGATATTCCGGCGAAAGTTCCTGATGATTGTTGCTTGTTTCAACGAGTAGGGCTTTGAGGTCAAGATTATCAAGCGCGATCACGGCCTTGCCTTCTTCAATGCTTGATGTGGCAAGGGTGATATCGATCATATCAATCATTTTTTGAACTGAACGGCGAACGGTGGTCGCCCGGTTTTCGATATCATCCGCTGTCAGTTTGTTTTTCATTCGAATTAAACGTTGTGAAACACCATCAATAATGGTCAAGGGTGTACGGTATTCATGGCTTATCATCGATATAAATTGTTTTTGAAGCTGGCTGTATTCTTTTTCTTTTTCCAATGAGACTTCAAGAGCATGGGCTTTTTGGTTTACTTCTTCTGTTCGGTTAGCTATCTCAAGCTCGAGAAAGCTTTTGTGGTTTTCGAGCTCGATGCGGGCTTCGATTTCTTCGGTTACATCATTGGTTGTGCCTCTGAATCCACTAAAATTTTTTTGTTCATCGTACACCGGCACGCCACTGGTTCGCCAATATCGGCTATCGTCATTCATGGGCGAATATATGTAATCACGAAAAGCTTTTTTACGTTCCAAAAGATGTAGGATTGGTTTTAAAGTTGTGTTTTCTGGATTGCTATCTTTTATTAAAAATTTTTCGAACCGTGGGCTTAATATGGTAAAATGATGATTTTCATTGGTTTCCCAGAACCAGTCATTTGCCGCTTGAGTAAAATCGCGAAAACGTTTTTCACTTTGCTCTAAACTTTGTTGGATTTCTTTTAGGCTGCTGATATCAATGCCAAATACCAAAGTGCCACCATCTTTAAAGCGCTTGCGTCTGAATCGATAACTTTCCCCCGTTTTAAAAATAATTTCAAAAGGTGCACTGGATGTACTGTGTAGTGTAATTTGCTCTGTAATGAATTGTTCTTGATCATGTTTGGCTTCTTTGATGAACCCATGTTCTAAATAAGTGCGTAGGTTTGCTTCGAAAGTGGATCCGATGCGGATTTTTTTGCGGATGGCTTTAACCGGTGTCCTATAAATAGTATTAGCAAAAACAAGCTCATCAGAACTGTTGTAAAATGCCACAGGATCGGAGACACGCTCGATTGCACGAATTATTTGCTGTGCCGTGCGTTCAGCTTTGCGCAAATGGGTGATATCCGTGCCAATAAAACCTGAGCCTATAAGAACGTTTTCTTTGTCATAAACGGGGAACCGCGTGCTTAAAACCGTTCGTTGTTGACCATCAGCAAAATCGAATTCAAACTCTTTTTCAAGATTAGTTTCCGTGATCAGAACTTTTTGGTCTTCTTTTGCAACGTCACGCCCATTTTGTTCGGAAAAAATTTCGATGGAAGTTCTACCAATTAAGTCGTTGTAATTGGCATTGTTCCACTTGCAAACCGTTTCATTGACGAGCATATAGCGCCCTAATTTATCTTTAAGAATGATCAAAGCAGGTATTTGATTGATCAACCTGATTAAAACGTCTTTGCTTTGAAAACTATTTTTATCATTCTTATCTAATTTGCTTATTTCAAAACCACTTGACCCTATGGCGTTGAACTTACCGTTGTTATCATAAAGCGGGAATTTACTTGTCTGGTAAGTGATGAACCCCTTGTTTGTCCAAAAAACCTCTTCTTGTTCGGCAGGGCTTTCTGTTTCAATAACAATTCGGTCAAGAGCCGTTGCGGTTGCGGCGATATCAGGAGTGAATAAGTCATAGGCTGTTTTTCCAACAGCCGTATTGCTGTCGCCGTTAATAAAATTTTCGCTTTGTTTGTTGATGAAAATAAAGCGTCCCTGCTTATCAGTGATGTGTAGTTTATGCGGTGTATGTTGGAAAAATTCCAAGAATTGTTGATATTTGGTTTTTAAGATAAAGTTTTCTTGGCGGGAACGATAGACCGTCAAACACAATAATAAAATGACCAGTGTTAGGGCGACGATAATGGTGAATAAAACCGATTTGTAATCAGTGACAGGTAAAGATTGTGTTGCTGTCAGTGTTTGTGCAGATAAAGGTTTTGAAAATGTATCTAAAAAATTATCGGAAAGAAACACTGTGAAAAAATTCATGCCTGCAACTACCAACACAACAACCCGATCAAAGAGTAGCCTTGTGTTTTTCTTTGTCGTATTTTTTTTAAATTGCGCGTTACAATTATTCATACAAAGAATTATTTCACATATGAAAGCTTCCGACAATGTCGTGATTTATGCCTTATAGATTTTAAGTGCAAATCACATGATCTGGTGAAGGGTGGGGGAACTTAAAGCCTTACAACGGTAATGCTGTTGAATATTTTGTGCACCGTAAAGCAATACTGGACCGGGTTTCTGCTACATGCGGAGCACGTAATAATTTTTTCAGCAAAAATTCATCAAATTTCTGGGTATTGGCAACCCGCACCCGGACTAGGTAATCGGCATCCCCTGTCATTAAATAGGCTTCTTGAACTTCGGGTAACTTTGAAACGTAATCAGCAAATTCTTCAATGACTTCAACATTGTTGCTGTCAAGCTTGACGCGAACAAAAAAACTGTCTGGTAACCCAATGGCGATGGGGTCGAGGATAGCAACATATTTTGCAATAATGCCTTGTTCTTCTAACCGTTTGACACGTTTCCAGCATGGTGTTGCGGATAAACCGACGCGATCTGCAAGTTCAGTGTTGGTTAAACGGCCATTTTTCTGAAGCTCTTTAAGTATTTTAGTGTCTGTATTATCGAGAGAGTGACGTTCTGCTTTACTGATCAACATAGAAAATTCCTCTTTTAAAATGCTTAAGTGTAGAATTTTTGACTTAGGGAATGTTTTGACGATGACGTAATAAGTGCCAAATTTTTTAAATTTACGATATAATTCTGAAAATTTATTTTTGTGGTTTAATATGCATGGTTTTTATTTGCTCATATTCTCAACATCTGTCTCTATTTTACCCTTTGTGCATGCATGGCGTCGTTGTTTCATAAATAGAATAAAGTTGAATGATTAATTCTAAATATCGGTCCAGAGATAAAAAAGCTACAAACATGAATTTTTATGGAATGAATAACTAAAATTAAGGTATCTTTAAAATCAAAAATACGCAACCAAAAATTTAATTAAAAAAAGAGTACACTTTTTTGTAGAAGTGTGTATTGTCTACAAATTGGATGTAGGGGGGCCTGCAACACAACTTTTACTACTATTTATATTTGAATGCAATCATTAGGTTTGGTTGGTCAGGATTTAAATGTCAGTTAATATTCTGCTTTTGTTGCCCGTTTGATTTTTTTTGTTTGTAAAAATACTACTAAAACTAGATTGGAAATAATAATGTCAAAAATTGCGTGTATCGGCGGCGGGCCTGGTGGGCTATATGCGGCGATTTGTTTTAAACGCTCTAATCCAAATCATGACATTACAGTTGTTGAACGAAATAAAGCTGATGATACGTTTGGTTGGGGCGTTGTTTTATCTGATCAGACTATTGAAAACCTTGAGCAAGCAGACCCCATAAGCGCAAAAGCCATCCTTAATGAATTCGCAAAATGGGATGATATAGCAGTTCATTTAAAATCAAATATTTCTATTTCAAGCGGTCATGGTTTTTGCGGCATTGAACGCAAACGTTTGTTGAATGTATTGCAAAGCCGGGCCATTGATTTAGGCGTAAAAATTATTTTTGAAACTCAATTTGAAGACGAATTTGATGCTGCCGATTTTGATTTGGTAATTGCCGCCGATGGTATTAATTCCGCGACACGGGAAAAGTATGCCGCGCATTTTTGTCCTGATATTGATGTGCGGTCTAATAAATATATTTGGCTTGGTGTCGATCATGCTTTTGATGCGTTTACTTTTGTCTTCGAAAAATTACCGGAAGGTTGGATTTGGGCGCATATCTATAAATATAATGATGATTTTTCTACTTTTGTTGTTGAATGTGAACCTGAAACGTGGCGTGCATTAGGATTTGATGAAATCAGCACGGATGCATGTATTGCCCGTTTAGAAAAGATTTTTGAATCTATTTTAAGCGGGCATAATTTATACAGTAATGCCAAACATTTACGTGGCTCTGCATGGCTTAATTTTCAGCGCGTGACAACAGAAAAATGGCATTATAACAATATCGTTTTGCTCGGTGATGCTGCTCATACTGCTCATTATTCGATTGGTTCTGGATCAAAATTGGCGCTCGAAGATGCGATTTCTTTGGCCCGGCATTATCATCAGCACCCAATCCTTGACGATGCTTTAAATGCGTATAAAGACGAACGATATCTTGAAGTTATTAAACTGCAAAGTGCGGCCCGCAATTCAACCGAATGGTTCGAGAATTTACCGCGCTATGCAAAACTTGAGCCCTTGCAATTTGCCTATTCATTACTGACAAGATCGCAACGTATTAGCCATGAAAATTTACGCCTGCGGGACAAAAATTGGCTGGAAAGCGTTGAAGACTGGTTTTATGAAAAATCTGTGGGCAGGAAAGGGCAAACCTCAACCCCACCGATGTTTACGCCCTATAAGTTACGCGGTATGGAACTGCAAAACCGGATTGTGGTTTCTCCGATGTCCATGTATATGGCAAAAAATGGCACGCCCAATGATTTCCATCTTGTGCATTATGGTAGCCGCGCCCAAGGCAGTCCCGGTTTAATTTATACGGAAATGACAAATGTATCGGCTGATGCACGGATTACGCCGGGTTGCGCCGGTATGTATAACGATGAGCATGTTGTGGCATGGAAACGCATCGTTGATTTTGTCCATCAACAGGGTTTGGTTAAAATGTGCATGCAAATAGGTCATGCCGGACCCAAAGGAGCAACTAATGTGGCTTGGGAAGGGATGGACACGCCCCTTGAAAAAGACGGTTGGCCGTTGATTGCACCATCAGCTATCCCGTGGGTCAAAGATAGTGATGTGCCGCGGGAAATGACCGAAATTGATATGGACCGCGTATTACGGGAACATGTTTTAGCAGCCCAACGTGCCGATAAAGCCGGTTTTGATATGATCGAGATGCATGCGGCCCACGGTTATTTATTATCGTCATTCATAACGCCGCTCAGGAACCACCGGACCGACAAATACGGTGGTTCTTTAAACAACCGTTTGCGTTATCCGTTAGCTGTATTTTCTGCAATGCGCGCCGTATGGCCCGATCATAAACCGATGGCCGTCAGGATTTCGGCTACGGACTGGCTGGAAAGTGATGGCGTCGATGTACACGAAGCCAAACGAATTGCTCAAGCATTCCATGATGCTGGATGTGATATTATTGATGTATCGGCAGGCCAAACCAGCGTTGACGCCAAACCCGTTTATGGGCGCATGTTCCAGACGCCGTTTGCAGATGCTATCGAAAACGATTGCGGTATCGCAACCATGGCTGTTGGTAATATTTATGAGCCAGATCATGTAAACTCAATTTTAGCTGCTGGACGGGCAACCCTCTGTTGCCTTGGGCGGCCCCATTTGTCTGACCCTTATTGGACGCTCCATGCGGCGGCATCGCAAAGCTATTCTGATAGCCATTGGCCGCAATCATATGTCATGGGCCGCGATCAATTACAGCGTTTGTTAACCCGCCCTGATTACGTGGGGCTAGTGTAGATACCATGAATTTGCAGCACGCCTCATCTTCCGAAATTAATGAAATCGCAATTACAGAGGGTAGGGTGTTTTTGCATCAGCACGCAATTGTAACAGGCGGCGGTAGCGGGATAGGGGCTGCAATTGCCAAGCGTTTATACACATCAGGGGCTTATGTCACATTGATTGGGCGCAACTGGCAAAAACTTGATGATGTGCTGAATGAGATGACCGTCATGGCTAGTAATAAGTCACAAGAAAAACCCGCACGCGCCCAAGCGTTAACGGCTGATGTTAGTGACGAAAAAGCCATTGAAAAGGCTATCAAAACTGCGGTAGGAAATTTCGGTGATGTGAATATCCTAATTAATAATGCAGGCATGGTTGCGCCATCAAAACTGCAATTAATGTCGCTGGACGTTTTCCAACAAACCATCAACGTCAATTTGACGGGTACGTTTTTGTGCACACGTTCAGTATTACCAGAGATGATAAAATCAAAAACTGGCCGTATTGTAAATATTGCCAGCACGGCGGCGTTAAAAGGATATGCCTATGTCAGTGCATATAGTGCCGCCAAGCATGGTGTGTTGGGTTTGACGCGTGCGCTTGCGCTCGAAGTCGCCGAGCTTGGGATTACTGTTAATGCCATTTGTCCTGGTTACACGGATACTGAAATTGTAAAGGATGCCATTGACCGTATCCAAAAAAAAACTGGACGATCAAAATCTGAAGCTTTGAAAAAGTTAACAAAAACGAATCCTCAAGGACGGTTAATAACGTCCGATGAAATAGCAGAAACGGTTTTATGGCTTTGTTCATCGGCCGCCCGATCTATCACAGGGCAGGCCATAACGATTGCCGGTGGCGAAGTTATGTAATGTCCTCGATACAGGAAAATAACACGTTCTAAACCAATGAAACAAGGAGAAGGAAATGTCACAAGTACAAATATCAAAAGATACAGCACACGTTGATCGGTACGTTTTAGACAACCTTCCAGCACCTGAACATCTGCCGGAATTGGTTTATGGGCGGCCAGAAATTTGCTATCCTGATCGATTAAACTGTATTCAGGAATTGTTGATATGCCATGGTGAAAATGGACGCCATGGACAAATAGCCATTAAATCGCCGGATCAACAATGGACCTACCAAGAACTGATTGACCGGGCGTCTCGTGTGGCGGAAGCCTTGACTGAGGACTTGTCGTTTATCCCCGGAAACCGGGTTTTGCTGCATGGCTATAACAGCCCTATGACAATAGCCATTTGGTGTGGTGTGTTAATGGCGGGGGGCATTGTTGTTGCCACCATGCCGATGCTTCGGTCGATGGAAATCATCAAAGTTTGTGACAAGGCAAAAGTTAATTTTATCATGTCCGATGTGCGGATGATGGATGAAATCAAAAAAGTTCATCTCCATGCGGAAGGAATACAAACCCATTTCTATAATGGGCATCCTGCGTTGTCGGCTGCCACAGATTTTGAAAACATATTGCAGACGAAGTCAGGAACTTTTGATATTGTCGATACGGCAAGCGATGATCCGGCTATTATTGCTTTTACCTCGGGCACAACAGGCCAACCTAAAGGCTGTGTCCACTTTCATAAAGATTTGCTGGCAATTTCTGATGCCTATGCCGTCCCTATACTCAACCCAAAAACGGAAGATGTTTTTCTGGGGACGCCGCCGATTGCATTCACCTTTGGGCTTGGGGCGTCTGTTGTCTTTCCGTTGCGTGCCGGTGCCTGCAGTTTGTTACTGGAAAAATCATCTCCTGCTGATTTACTGGACGCCGTATCCCGTTATGGCGTGACGACAATTTTTACGGCCCCGACAGCCTATCAACGCATGCTTCCACTATTAGAAAAATATGACCTCGCCGGACTGCGCCATTGTGTATCTGCTGGTGAAACGTTATCGGCAAGTATTTGGCTGCGATGGCAAAGCTCAACCGGAATAAAAATTGCCGAAGGCATAGGTTCCACAGAAATGCTGCATATTTTTTTAGCCTCGCCTGCAGCAGAATCTCGTGCCGGGGCAACCGGAAAAATTTTACCCAGCTATCAAGCCCGTATAGTCGATGAACATATGCAGCCCGTGGCTGACGGGGACGTTGGTTTTTTAGCAGTTCGAGGCCCGACCGGTTGTCGCTATCTGGATGATGTTAGGCAACGTGAATACGTCAAACAAGGCTGGAATGTCACGGGAGATACCTATGTCCGTGATCACGAAGGCTATTATACTTATCAAGCCAGAGCCGACGATATTATCGTTTCATCAGGATATAAAATATCAGGCCCGGAAGTCGAAGCCGTGCTGCTTGATCACCCTGCCATTGATGAATGCGCGGTGATTGCAGTACCTTCTGTTGAACGTGGGTTTGATATCAAAGCCTTTATTGTGCTTGGTCAAAACGTAGACCATTCAGCTGTTATGGCAGATAGCTTCAAAAGCCATGTTCAAGAACATCTCGCAAGATACAAGTGTCCTCATCATATTACTTTTGTAACTAACCTGCCGCGCACGGGAACAGGAAAATTACAAAGATATGTTCTTCGGCAACAAGAACGGGACGCGCAATCTATGCCGTCTGTTGCGGAATAATCTAATGGTCCATAAATCAATTTTGCCTGTTGGATGGAAACGACCGAGCGGCTATTCAAATGCAGTTGTCACCGATGACGGTTTTGTTTTTGTATCTGGTCAAATTGGCTGGAATGCACAACAGCAATTTGAAAGCGATGACTTTGTTGATCAAATTAAAACCAGCCTTGAAAATACGGTCGACGTATTAAACGCAGCCAGCGCCGAGCCCAAACATATTGTGCGCATGACGTGGTATATCCTTGACCGCTCAGAATACATTGTCCGCGCCCGGGAAATAGGTGTGCTGTACCGGAAAATCATCGGCGATGTCTATCCGGCAATGGCTATGGTCGAGGTTAGCTGCCTGATGGAAACGCGGGCGAAAGTTGAAATAGAGACAACGGCTAAATTATCATGATGGCTGATCTGAATGATAACTGGCTCCCGCTAACTCAGCTTGCTGAGCAACAGGCGTTTGCTGGCGAAACATGCCTGATTACAGGTGCAACAGGTTTTCTCGGGTCACACTTTTTATATTGGTGGGCAAAATTAGGCGGACGAAGTATTTCTTTGGTTCGGGGAGGGCGCGTCGTTGACGCACAGCAAAGGCTTTATAACGCCCAAGGAACAGCAGCAAGCGGCTACCCTTATCAGGGGCAAGACATATTGAAAAACAATATCACAATGTTAGCGGACGTATGCCTTTCCGGGTGTGGGCTTGATTTACAACAAAAAACAAACTTAAAAGATAAAAAAATCCGGACCGTTTGGCATTTTGCCGCAAGCTTACGATTTGAAAAAACGGCCATCGATCAAGTCATGGAGAGTAATGTCAAAGCTGTCGAAAATGTTATGCGGCTTGCATCGGAAAGCGGTGCAAAGCAATTTATATATATTTCAACAGCCTATACCTGCGGTGTTCAAGCAGGACGGGTGCAAGAAAAACTGCACCCTTTAACAAACCAATTTCATAACATTTATGAGAAAAGCAAATGCATGGCTGAACATGTGGTTATGGATAAAGCTCAAAAACTTGGATTAAAGGCAATTATACTAAGGCCGGCAATTGTAGTTGGGGTACGATCAGACTGGTATCCAGCAGGCGGAAAATCGGGCGTCTATGGATTACTTGGTGGCCTGATGTCCTTGGCGCCATTAACAAAGTTAAAATCCAATACAAAAATTGTTCTTAAAGGCAACCCAAACGCAAGGTTAAGCCTTATATCAGTCGACGATGTGATTAAAGACTGTTTGAATCTTTGCATGAATGATTTTTCAGGCAAACCAATACGCCATGTAACTGGGATCGGTCCGCGCATGCAGGATTGTTCTAACCAGGTAACGTCGGCATTGGGTTGGCCGACCATTGAGTTTGATAGGAATGCAACAGTTTTATCATCCACTCAGCGTTATTTAGAACGGGCTTTGAAGTTTTATCTTCCTTATTTGGGGCTTGATGCACGGTTTGAACGTACGTTTCCTGCTGTGGATCAAGTTACGGAAGTTGATTATCAAAACATCATAAAAGAGTATTTAAAAATTAATTCGAGTTTAAATAGAAAAAATTTGTTGAAAACTGCAATTTAAACAAGTATAAAATATTTAACACACGTAAAATATGTTACTGGAATATGTTACTGGGCCGAAACGTGTACAGCTCAAGATGTGCAGAACAAAGAACATCAACCAATAAAAGTTAAAACCGGAAGGAATGAACATCGTGGTTCGAATTACAGGAAAAGACGTGTCAGAATTGGGTTTTGAAACCATCCTCTATGAAAAAGGAAATGGCCGCGCGACAATCACGATCAATCGCCCTAAAGCGTACAATGCAATTAGTTTTCAATCTTTTTCTGAAATTAATGACGCTTTGCGGGATGCTCAATTTGATGATGGCGTTGCCGTTGTTATTTTAACGGGATCAGGCGATAAAGCTTTTTGTGCTGGCGCTGATTTAAAAGAACATTATGAATTATGTTCCAGGCCACGCGATTATTTTAAATGGATCAATGAATTTATCGCTTTCCAAACCCGGATGGTGAATTTGGGAAAACCAACAATCGCTAGGTTAAATGGCTTGGTCGTTGGCGCAGGAAATGAATTAAATCTTGCCTGTGATTTAGCTGTCGCTGCTGATGATGTTGTCATTCGTCAAGCCGGAACCGCGCGTGGCAGTGTGGCGGCAATCGGCGTAACGCAATGGTTGTCATTATCGATTGGTGACAGGCGGGCCCGGGAAGTTCTTTTAATGTGTGAAGATATTCCAGCCCAGAAAGCATTGGACTGGGGGTTGATTAACCGTTCAGTACCGCGTGCAGAACTGGACGCTTGTGTTGACGAACTGGCAAATAATTTAATTGATAAATTTGCAGAAACGACGCGCCACACTTTAACGCAAACGAATTTTTTTAAAAATATGGTCTGGGGCGTCACGGCTCCTCATGCAGCCGATTGGTTGGCTATTCATTCTGGCGCGCCTGAAACGTACGAAGGCATGGAAGCGTTTTTGGAAAAACGCGATGTGGCTCATCGAGACTTCAGAACGCGTGCAAACGACGATAAATCCCCTGAATTTTTCGCTGGCCCACCAATTAGAAACTGCCCCGATTGCGGTGCAAAACATTTGCCCCTTGATTATGGATTTTGCGGTGTGTGCGGGGCTGAATTACCGTCAAGGAAAATGGCCTCTGCGGCTGAATAATTAATTTTAAAACAGGAGGCGATAATGCGCTCAACAGATACTTACCCAAATGAAATCACGAGCTTGTTCAAGCTCGTGGAAAGAAGCAAAAATTTGTATGCCGCCCAACCTTATATGATCGCGACCGAAGCCGGTATGGAAGATGTCACGTTTCAAGACGTTTATGATTTTACTTTAAAGTTTAACGATTATTTGGCTGAACAAGGCGTTGAAAAAGGTCAGGCTGTGTCAACAGTTTTCCATAATTCTACTTTGATGGCTTTGTTTTTTATCTCAACCATTGCTGCTAAACGTATTTTTGTTCCACTTAACCCGAAAATGGGAGAAGGGGAAATCAAACACATTTGCACATTAACTGAACCCGTGTTGACGTTATACGCCAACGAATTCAAAGCCCGAGTTGAAACAGTCGAAGCCACAGGTAAACGCATCGCTGTACCGGATGAATGTGAATTTTATAAAATGATCATGGCGCGGCCGTTAAATGCCGATAACGATTTAATAACGTCATTAGAGACGGATATGGATTTGACGTCAGAAGTTGTTTTTACTTCTGGCTCAACAGGATTACCAAAAGGAGCTGTTCTCACTCATCGCGGGTTGTTGATTAATTCATTTGGATTAGCAATTACATTTGAATTTGATGAGAATAGTCGTTTTTTAACGGCCTGTCCGTTGTTCCATAATTCAGGTCAATTGTTTTCAACGTTAGCTGCATTATGGTCTGGCGGATTGCATGTGTCCGTGCGTTCCGATTTAGCAATGATCAAATTTTGGCATCTTTGCGATACCTATAAATTACAATGGGCGTTGGTCATGAATGCTTTTCTTTCATTGTTAGTTCAGCGCCGGGAAAAACCAGAAAATAAAACGGTAATTGGTATATTGTCTGGTGGATCAAAATTGAAACAGGATTTGGTTGATGCATTCGAAGAAAAATTTGATGTACCGGTTTATCAATGTTTTGGCCTGACAGAAACGACGTCATTTTCTACATCGGAAACGCCGTCCCGGACTCTTGCCAGTCGTGGGTCTGCGGGTAAACCGCTTCCTGCATGTCAGATTAAAATAATTAATGATGGTGTCGAAGTGGCTCGCGGAGAAGAAGGCGAAATTCTGATCCGTGGTGAACACTTGTTTACCGGTTATATTAAACAACCCGATGTGACAGCAGAAAAATTAATTGATGGTTGGCTTCATACGGGCGACTTGGGCCGTATTGATGATGAAAACAACGTTTTTATCATTGATCGTATCGACAGCATGATCCACGTCGGTGGTGAAAATATTTATCCCAGTGAAATCGAAAATTTATCGCCTTTAATGACGAACGTCGAAGACGTGATTGTGACCGCTATTCCGCATCAGGTTTTGGGTTCAGAACTTGTCTTTGTATACAAGGCTCAAGACGGTAAAAGCGTCGACCCGGTTTCCTGGAATGCGATTTTTACAGAGAATTTAAGCACTTTTAAAATTCCAAAACGCAGGGTTTCAATCGAAGAACTGGGCTTTGAAGCTATTCCTCGCGCGGCAAATGGAAAATTGCTTCGCGGTAAAGTGAAGCATGCCGTGCTGGAAAAATTTGCCCCTCAATCAAATTAAATTTTTTAAATCGATCCTGAATTTTGAACACGATATCTCTGGAGTAAACATAATGAAACTGATGCCTTTTTTTACCGTACTATTTTGGATAGTATTTGGTGCTGGTGCGATTATTTCATGGCAAGCCGGGTATTGGCCGATAACCGTCGTATGTGTTGTCTTTGCCGGGGTGTGTGCTAATTCAACAATTTTGACAATGCATGAAGGCGTTCATTTTTTATTATCCGATAATAAAACAATCAACGAACTCGGCGGCATTATAACGGGCACCTTGACTTTGGCCCCGATGAGCTTGTTTCGCGTCGTGCATTCATCTCACCACGGGTTAATTGGCACCGATAGAGATTTGGAATTTTGGCCCTACGTTAGTACAAAATCAAAACGCTGGCACCGGGTTTTGGCGGCATTTTCTGAATTGATTTTTGCTCCTGTATATTATTTTGTGATGTTAACCCGTGCCCTGATTGTCGGTAAAAAAACCAAACGCATGCAGCGAAAATGCAACCGAGATGTGACGATTATGGTGGTGAGTTTGGCGGCCACATTAATGGTTGTTGAAACGTACGGTTGGTGGCAGGAATTTCTGATCGCTTATTTGATCCCCGAAGTTGTCGCGGCAAATTTACAATCGTGGCGCCGATTGACGGAACATGTCGGTTTGTATGGCGATACGCCGCTGACATTAACCCGTTCTATTATGCCGACGAACCCAATAGAAATTTTTTATTGTCGGGTAATGCTGAACGAAAATTACCATGCGCCACATCATTCAGATGCCAAATTAAAATGGGTTGATCTGCCGCCTGCAACCGAAGCGATGTACCAAAATGAGCCGGAGCATCGCAATCTGTTTTTCACCAGTTACTTTAAAGCCATTCCGAAAATGTTGAAAGAGCTTGGTGATCCTCGCATTGGTGCGCAATGGCTGCGTGAAAATTGATAATTTAATGAATGCTTATAATTTATGGGGTGCGTCATGAATACATATGAAAGCGACGAAGAGTTAGCATTTAGAACCAGAGCAAAAAGCTGGCTCGCCGATCATTTGCCGACGGGTTGGGAAAACGGTGATAAACAAGAGCCAACTGATGCTGATGAACGGCTCGAATTTCGTTTGGCTTGGCATAAAAAATTATACCAAGCAGGTTGGCTTGGCCTGACTTGGCCCAAAGAATGGGGTGGGCAGGGATTAAGTCAAACATATCAGTTAATTTTCAACGAAGAACTCGCCCTACACGAAACGCCACCAATGGCTAGTTGGGTGGGAATTGAATTGCTCGGCCCAACATTGTTGGAATTCGGCTCGACAAAGCAAAAGCTTGATTATTTGCCCGGTGTGTTATCGGGACAAGACATTTGGTGTCAGGGTTTTTCCGAGCCGAATGCCGGATCAGATTTATTTTCCATCAAAGGCACGGCCACCAAAATTGAAGGCGGCTGGCGGTTGGATGGCAGAAAAAAATGGACCAGTTGGGCGCAATATTCAAAGTATTGTTTGGTGTTAATGCGGACGGGTTCGGAAAATGCCAGAGATAAAGCATTAAGTACTTTTATCATGCCCATGGATGCACCGGGATTAACGGTTGTTGAAACCAAAATGATTGACGGTGATAAAGAAGAAAACGAATTGATTATGGATGGTGTGGTGCTGCCCCATGACGCTCTGGTTGGTTCTTTGAATGCTGGCGCTCAAGTCGTGATGCGAAATATGGCTTTTGCCCGTGGTATTGGGACTATTGAGCGCACATTGATCCTTGAAATGATTTTAAAAAAATTGCGCAGATCTGCCAAAGTATTACCGAACCTATACGCGCCTGCCTATGCTCGTGGGGATATTCGCAGCCGGCTGGCCAATCTTCATTCACGCATACAAGCCTTGAAATTCTTGGGTTACCGAAAAGTTTCTGAAATGGAAGAAGGCGGAGCAAAAGGCCCTGTCGCATCTGTAGAAAAACTGGTTTGGGCTGAAACCAATCAAGCTTTAAGTCGACTTGCTATGGATATTATTGGCCCCGGTGGACTTTTAGAAACGACAGATTTAGGCGACGGAACATGGCCCGGTTATTGGCTTAAAGAATTTTTCCGGTCGCGTGGTGGAGCCATTGAAGGCGGATCCAATGAAATACAAAAAAACACCATTGCAAAGCGAGTTTTGAACGTTTTCGCGGCATGATTAGCGACAGAAGCAGTGATAAAGGAATTGTCATATGGAATTTAAATTAACAGAATCTCAGAACGTATTGCGGGAAAAATTACAATCTGTTTTATCGGGTTTGCCGACATCTGATTTGGGTGATCCTGAGCCAGCGTTAGCAGCCCCGGTTGAAGGTGTGGTGTTAAAGCCAACTACGGCTTCTGGGGAAATGATTTCTTTTTATTTGGATCTGGCGCTTGAACAGTGGTCTAAACCTGAAATTCCGGGTGATGATCGATTGTTAAATATTGTTCTGGCTTGCGAAGAAGCCGGGCAATTACCGCTTGATCGATCGATCAGGTCATTGATGTTAAGCGCCTGGATTTCGATTTGCTTTAATGGCGCTAAACTATTGACGCCATTGCTTGATAATTTAGCGGTGAGTTTTACCGGCGATGATATGCAATTGGCAATGCGCCCCGCAGTTAAATCTGACATTGGGGCTGATAAAAAATGGAAAATTAGCGGACGATTGGATCTGGTCGAAGGCGTCATGAACGCTTCACATTTACTTGTTGACGCAAAAACCGGACCACGCGATCACGGTTTGTTTTTAATAGATTTAAAAGACGACAGTTTAGACAAATCATCGGTTCAATATATTGATCAATCCAGACGTGCCGGAGCTGTGATTTTTAACAATACCACTGCCAAGAGAATAGGGGCTGATTTCAGCGATACGCTAAACGATATTGTTTTGCTGGGGCGTGTTTTAACAACTTCAGAATTGCTGGGTGCTGCAGACGCATTGTTATCTCACACATGCGATTTTGTCCGCAAACGTCGGCAATTCAAACAAGCTATTGGTAACTTTCAATCCGTCGCCCATAGCTGTGCTGAAATGTTTAGGGATGTCGAACTGATCCGGTCACTTTTATATGCCGCAGCGACAGAACATAGCGGGCTTGGAATTCCACAAGCGGATGCCGCTGCCCAGTCGAAAGCATTGGCTGCAGAACTCGCTGGCAATGTTGCTGAAAAAGGGTTGCATTTGTTTGGCGCCGAAGGTTTGCGCTGGCATCGGGGTTTGCATTTATTGATGCGCCGCATCAAAGCATTGCAGGTTTTATTTGGCGATCAGAGAACATGTGAAGATGTAATTTTGGCGTCTTGGGATGAAGCCAACAACCCCGATTTGAAAGGCGTTGTATGATGATAAAGTCTGTGAATGGCCTCACACCCCAAATTGATCAAAATTCCTTTGTCGCGGACAGTGCCGATTTAATCGGTAATGTGCGGATAAAAGCGTCTGCATCAATATTATATCAAACGGTTTTGCGCGGTGATCATAATTCAATCACTGTTGGTGAACGCAGCAATGTTCAAGACGGCACGGTCATTCATTGTGACCCGGACGAAGGTGGGGGGTCCCCTGTAATCATTGGTGACAATGTATCGATTGGTCATGGGGCAAGGTTGCATGGCTGTACTATTGAGAACGATTGTTTGATTGGTATTGGTGCCATCATTCTGGACGGTGCGGTAATCGGACAAGGATCCCTTGTCGGGGCCGGGTGTTTAATTACAGCAAATAAAAAAATACCACCCGGCAGTGTGGTCATGGGTATGCCCGGAAAAATAGTTCGCGATGCAACCGATCAAGAAATCAAAATGATCAAAATTGCCGCCGACATGTATGTCACATTAAACCATAACGCCCACTAAATAATAAAAATTTTATCATAAGGAAGGAATTAAAATGCTTAATAAACTCAAAGAAACCTTACGTCAGGCCGTTCGCGAAAGTTCTTCAGTTGGGCCGGATGTGAAATTTGATGATGATACACAAATTCTGGCAGAAGGTATCATTGATAGCTTAGGGATTTTCAGTGTCATGAGCGAAATTGAAAAAGATTTAGGTGTGTCTTTACCACCGGAAGAAATTGCAGCCGAAAATTTTCAATCGGTTAACATCATGATGGAAATGGTCACCCGCCTTGTTGATAGCGGCGCGATTTCTATGGACGCCGCAGAATGACCGCGCCCAAACCTGAAGTGCGACAGTTTAAGTGCCGGCTTGGCCGAAATTTAGAGTACGAAGTCACTGAGACCGGGGACTATCCTGATCTGATCATTGCTAATGCTTACGGTGTATCGACACGCCTTTGGGACCCGGTCGTTGAACGCATGTCACAAAACCACCGTGTTTTTATCTGGAACATGCGTGGGTTTAAAGATGATGAATATGATCTTAAATTTTCATTACAAGATCATGCGCAAGACCTTGTGGATATTGCTGACCATGCAGGTATAAAATGTGCCGACATGTTTGCCTATTGCAGCGGCACCAAAGTGGCGCTTCATGCCTATACTCAATTGACCGATCGTATTCGCTCATTGTTATTTGTCGGGGGGAATTTTTGGCCACTTGATGATTATGGGTCGATGAAGTCAAAATTTGCACTGAATTTACATAAAATGGCAAAAATGATCGACGGTAGACCGATCATGGCACCCTTGGTCGTCGCGATGATGGGCGGGGCCGGTGGAAAAATACCCATGGTTGCCGAAAATATGGCGCTAATAGCCGAAGAATACCGCGATTTAGTGGTCGCGCCTTTTGCCAATAAACATGCCGTATCCGTTTATGCCGGTTTGGTAAAAAATTACTACCAAATCGAAACGACGCCTTATTTGGAAAACATAACCGTTCCAACACTTGTCATTGGTGCTGGTGAAGATGCCATTGTTGACCCCGGAGTATCGCCAGCGGCCGCTCAACAAATTACGGGTGCTACATACCAATTTGTTGATGGTTTTAATCATTTTCCGATGATTGAGAAACCAGAACAGTTGACCGCTATCGCCGAAACATTTCTTGGAAATCTGTCTTTGTCAACGGCCGATCAAGCTGTTGCAGTTCAAAGTTAATCAAAGGTAATTTTATGATCGCTATTGGAAAAAGTAAATATTGGTTAGCCGACAAAATGGTGAAGCTTGAAATTTTTCAATCCGGTTTGAAACGTGATTGTCTGACGATAGCGGGTCACAAAATCTCCTATTTAAAATCAAAAAAGGACAACGGTAAGCGCCCAATCTTGATGATTCATGGTTTTGGCGGAGATGGATTGAACTTTGTCCGTTATGCGCGTGCCTTTGGAAAAGGGCGTCGTTGGCTGATTCCGGATTTACTTGGGCACGGACTAAGCGACCGCCCTTGGGATTTCAGGTATTCAGTAGAAGCCCATGCAGAAAAGCTCATTCAACTGATGGATAAGTTATCCTTTCAGGATTTTGATGTTGTTGGAAATTCATTAGGGGGGCACATTGCTCTTTTCCTTGCGCAAAAATACCCGACACGCGTGAAATCCTTAGTTTTATTTGCGCCTGCAGGTTTAAAGAGAGAAGAAGATCACTGGGATCTAAACCGTTTGAAACGTGGTCAACATCCATTGAAAATTTTTGATCAGGCCGATTTTGATCGAATGATTTCAAATGTTTTCGTGAAAATTCCTTTTATGCCGTGGCCTATGAAACAGGTGTTCGCCGATTATTCCATTTCAAATCAACCATTATTAGAAAAACAATGGCTGGATTTACGTCACGGCAGCGAAGGTAACCCGGAAATGGAATATTTTTTGCCAAAGATGTTAATGCCGTCGCTGATTATCTGGGGTGACCGAGATCGGTTGCTTCCGGTTAAAGATGCGGAAGTTTTTTCAAGATTAATGCCTACAGTTGAAGTTCACATCCTTGAAAATTGTGGACATTTGCCAATGGCCGAACGGCCTCACTCAATGGCTGCTCTTAGTCGGGTGTTTTTGGATAATTTCAAACACGAATTTCAAAACAGTCCCAATGGAAAAAAGCTACACCCATGCTGATTTATATTTTTATTATGTTCGGCGTATTTTTTATTATCGAACGCCTTTTTCCGGCGATGGCATTTATCAATGTTCCGAACTGGTATAGACGAGCTTTTTTTGTGAACTTCCTTTCGGTCAGCGTACAAGTTCTGGCCGGTCTGTCATGGGAAAACTGGTTAAATGGCAGTTCTTTTATGCATTTGCAAGACTATGTAGCCGCCCCGATAGCTGCTTTCATAGCTTATTTTATTAAAACTTTTTTCGCTTACTGGTGGCACAGGTTAATACATTATAGCTCGTTTTTGTGGCGCGTAATCCATCAATTACACCATAGCCCGACGCGCATTGAAACCTTAACCGCTTATTATCTTCATCCATTTGACTTCATGGTCTATTCAATAATGGGCGCGGTGATCATGTTTGGCGTTTTTGGTTTTGATGCCAATGCGGCGGGTTGGTATTTTGTCTTTCACGGTTTTGCGGGTTTCTTTTTCCATTCAAACGTGGCGGGAATCCCGCGTTGGGTCGGCTATTTTCTCCAAACACCAACCATGCACCGTATTCACCATGAACACGGTGTCCATCATTACAATTTTGGCGATATCGTCTGGTGGGACATGATTTTTGGCACCTACAAAAATGATCGATTACGTGTTGATCGCTGCGGTTTTGATGAAGGGCAGGAACAAAGAGTAGCTGAAATGATTTTTGCCAAGGACGTAAACAAAGATCCACACATTCTTAAATCGATGCACGATACCTCTCATAAAAAACTTTTTTAATCAGGACGGAACTTCACTCATGTTGATTTATATCTTTATTATGCTTGCCGTTTTTTTATTAACAGAACGTCTGTTCCCGGCTATGGCTTTTGCCAAAGTAGCAAACTGGTACGGACGGGCACTGATGGTGAATTTGTTGTCTGTGGGTATTCAAATTTTGGCGGGCCTCACTTGGGAAAACTGGTTAAATGCTTTCTCTTTGATGCGGCTCCAAGATTACATGGCGGCTCCTGTTGCTGCTATATCAGCTTATATTCTAAAAACTTTTTTTGATTATTGGTGGCACCGTTTACGCCATATCAGTTCGTTTTTATGGCGCACAGTTCATCAATTGCACCACAGCCCAGCACGGTTGGAAACATTAACCGCATTTTATGTTCATCCTTTTGATTTCATAGCGCAATCCATTTTGGGGGCCGTGATTATGTTTACGGTTTTTGGTTTTGATGTGAATGCGGTTGGCTGGTACGTGATGGTCCACGCTTTTGTCGGGTTTTTTATTCACTCGAACATTGCCGGGGTCCCGAGGTGGGTTGGCTATGTCATTCAAACACCGACCATGCACCGTATTCATCATGAATATGACAGTCACAATTATAATTTCGGTGATGTTGTCTGGTGGGACATGATTTTTGGAACATACAGAAATAATCGCGCACGGGTTGAACGTTGTGGTTTTGATGAAAACCTTGAACTTAGGGTTGCAGATATGATCGTCGGCAGAGACGTTCACGAAGAACAGCCTGTTTATAAAACCGGATATGAAACTTTCGGAAAATAGTTTGAAACTTATTTAACAAAGGAGATAATACGTGAGTAATCTTGCAAACGAGAGGGAAAGTCAGAGCAGCAAAATGCCGACCTTGATCGGTGTGGCGTTGGCTGCGGCCTTAATTCCGCTTGGTATCACCGTTGGTGGTGTTTCGCTTGAAACAATTGGCCGAGATCTAGATGCAACATTTAGCCAATTACAATGGGTTATTAACGGCTACAATTTAACATTAAGTGCCTTTTTGTTGACCTCCGGCTCTATGGCGGATTTGTTTGGACGCCGTAAAATACTTGTCCTCGGTCTGATCATTCATAGTATCGGCGCATTGATGGCAGGACTGGCACCAACGGCTTTGGTGCTGGATATATTTCGCGCGGTTCAAGGCGTTGGTGGGGCCATGTTGCTCGCCAGTGCGCCGGCAATTTTGGCGAATGAATTCACCGGTCGCACCGAACGGGCCAAAGCTTTTGGCGTGCTCGGCGCATCATTTGGCATCGGCCTGATTTTAGGGCCAATGTTAGGTGGCGTAGTAACAGAAACTTTTGGTTGGCGTTATTCGTTTTTAATGGCCGTCCCTGTTGGGATTTTGATTTTATTATTTGCCGCGCCAAAAATGCGCCCCTCAAAAAACCCGGACGGTGGGCGCATAGATTGGCCCGGCTTGTTTACCTTTACCGGGGCTTTATTCTTATTGATGCTAGCCATTATCGAAGGCCCGGTTCGCGGTTGGACATCGGTTCAGATCCTTACAAACTTTGCTGCTTCTGGATTATTAATTATCGGGTTTTTGGTTGTTGAAAACAATCGAGACGGGGCGATGTTCGAACTGTCGCTATTCAAAAATTCAAATTATGCAGGGGCTAATATTATTGCTGTTCTCAGTAATTTAAATTTAGTCGCGATGCTGACTTTTCTTCCCTTGTATTTACAGGTTACCGCTGGATTAACCGCAGGTGAATCGGGATTGGCTATTTTACCCTATACCGGGTTTTTGTTTGTCGCACCTTACGTTACAGGGGTTTTGGCAGCAAAAATTTCGGCCCGGTTTTTAGTCACCGTTGGTTTAATTTTAACAGCCACTGGTTCCTATGTGATGACGGGCTTTAATGGCGGTGGTGATTGGCAAGTGTTAATTGCCGGTGCCGCCCTTGCGGGCATTGGTGTCGGTATGGTGATGGGCCTGAACGATAATATCGCGGTGAGTGCGGCCCCTCCTGAAAAAAGCGGTATGGCGAATGGTATGTTTAATACCAATCGTATTTTGGGCGATTCCATTGCCGTTGCAGGCGCTGGGGCGATTTTGTTTTCAGTCGTATTGTCACAGTTCCCATCATTGTTATCCATCAGCGCACCTGAACTGGCGAGCCAAGCTTCTAATTTGGCGGATCAAGTTGTGCGCGGTAATTTACAAGGCGCGACTTCTGGGCTTAGCGCTGAAACGGCTCTTATCGTTAAAACCGCCGCGATTACAAGTTTTTCTGGTGCATTTAACATATTGCTTTGGGTGCTGACCGCTGTTGCATCGCTTGGAGCCCTTGTTTCAATGATGACCTTACGAGCAGACCACCACCAACAAAACGCCGGAGAAGAAGCAACCTCCGCCGTTAACGATTAATCTATTAACTTATTATAACAGGAGAAAAATTATGGATGTACAAACGCAGGCCACATTACACCCGGATACGAGGAAATACCTTGATCAAATGGTCGCTATGATGGAACAAAAAAAATTACCCCCTTTGTATAAAGTCGAAGTTAACCGCAGGCGGGCGCTGAGCAAAATGTTGATCGCATCTGGCAATCCGCCAATGACAGAATGTGATCTGGTTGAAAACATTGATATTCCTGTAAAATCAGGCACACGTCCGGGCCGGGTGTATCGGGGCAAGTCAGAAACCGGTAAAAATTTACCGGTAGTTCTTTATTATCATGGCGGTGGCTTTGCCATCGGCGGTTTGGATGAAAGCGAACATGAATGCCGGGCAATAGCTGCTGAAACGCCGGCCGTAGTAATAGCAATTGAATATCGCAAAACACCTGAACACCCTTATCCGGCACCCGATGATGATTGTTATGATTTGCTGCCTTGGGCCAAAGATCACGCCGGACAATATGGTGGTGACACAGACCGGATTATTTTAGCAGGCACATCGTGTGGGGGTTGTTTGGCTACGTCAACAGCCCGGCGCGCTGTTGAACAAGGGGGACCCGAAGTGCGATTGGTTGTCGCCGTCACGCCTTGGTATGATAAAACCATGTCGCTGCCGTCCGTCCAAACATATGCAACGGGTGTTCATTTAGATTTAGAAGAAATTGAACATTACCGAGATATGTACATGCCAGGGGGTGTCGATGACGCTGATGCCTATAATTCTCCGGCCATTTTCCCGGCCCTTAAAGGCATGCCGCCACACTATATTTTAATCGCAGAATGTGACGGTGTTGCGGACGACAGTTATGTCTATGCCGATAAATTGAAAGCGGCTGGGGTTCCGGTTGAAATCGTTCTCGGTAAAGGCCTGATCCATGCATTTACATTGATGTATCACCTAATCCCCGTTGCAAAAACTTATTTGCCGGGAATTTACGAAGCCATCCGAAATGCCTGAGAGAGCATGGTTTTATCGTTTCTCTCTAATAATAAAAAACTGAAATAAATTTGATTTTTTACATGGAGTTTAAACAAGATGAAAAAGACAATGAAAAAATGGATGATAGCCGTTGCCGCTGGCGCAATGGTTATCGGAGGCGTATCTGCAAATGCCAACGCTGACGGCAAAGTTCGCTGGAAAATGCAAAGTGCATATCCGGGGGCATTGGTACAACTGGGTGTCAGTGGAAAATTTTTCCGCAATGAATTGAATAAAGTTTCTGATGGAAAATTTAATATTAAATTTTTTGAACCAAAAGCATTAGTCCCGACATTTGAAATATTTGAAGCCGTTGGTAAAGGTTCTATTGATGCGGGTTGGGCATCAAGCGGATTTTGGGCTGGGAAAATTCCGGCGGCATCGTTTTTTGCTGCCGTTCCTTTTGGCCCGAGCGCTGGCGAATATATGGCGTGGATAGAATATGGCGGCGGTCAAAAACTTTGGGATGAAATGTACAAACCTTATAATGTCAAAGGAATCCCATGTGGCTTGGTTGCTCCCGAAGCGGGTGGTTGGTTCAGGAAGGAAATCAATACTGTCGAGGATATGAAAGGCTTGAAAATGCGAATTTTCGGCCTCGGTGCTCAGGTGTTGGAAAAAATGGGTGCATCGACACAGCTATTAGCGCCCGGTGATATTTTCCCGGCTCTGGAACGGGGAACGTTGGATGCAACGGAATTTTCGCAACCGGCTATCGATTTAAAACTCGGTTTTTCCCAAGTTGCTAAATATTATTATTTCCCGGGTTGGCATCAACAAACGACATTTCTTGAATTGCTGGTTAATCTTGAAAAATGGAATGCCCTGTCAAAAATCGAACAATCCCAAGTGAATATGATGTGCCGGGCTAACCTTCAAGCATCTTTAGCCGAAGGCGAAGCTATTCAATTTGACGCCATTAACACGTTGAAATCTCAAGGCGTTCAGGTCAAAAGCTGGTCAAAAGAAATTCTTGGAAAATTCGAGGCTGGCTGGAAAGAAGTCGTCGCCGAAGAAAGTGCCAAAGATAAAGATTTCAAACGCGCTTGGGACTCGCTGCAAGCTTTTCGGGCGAATTACCGTATCTGGAAAGATCTGGCTTATTTGAAGTAAGCCGCGGAAATTAAAGTGAAAAATAATTAAAAACTAGAAATGACCGGACCGCCTTTGGGTGGCCCGGTTACTTTGGAGGCAACATGGAACGTTTGATGTCGATAAGTAACGGTTTGGACCGATTAGTCACAAAAGTCGGTAATTGTGCGGCTTGGATGGCTTTGCCATTAATTCTAGTGACGGTATTCGATGTCATTACACGCAGGTTTTTCGTTCTGGGATCAACCCGACTTCAAGAAGCCGAATGGCACTTGCATACCATTTTATTTACGCTTGTCTTAGGTGCGGCTTATTTGAAAGATAATCATGTCCGGGTTGATCTGGTTCGGGAACGGTTATCGAAACGTAGTCAAGCGTGGCTTGAAATTATCGGGTGTTCATTTTTTTTAATTCCTTACACGTTATTAATATTATTTTTCAGTTTTGAATTTGTCGCAAATTCATTTGTCATGGGCGAAGGCTCTGCGTCGACCAACGGCCTTGATTATCGGTGGTTGATCAAATCTACTCTGATCTTTGGCTTCTTGCTGGTGCTGGGGGCAGGGGTGTCTGTGTTGTTAAAAAATATTGTTTTTCTATCGCAGCCTACCTTGGTGAAAACCAACGATGTTGCTCTAGAGCGGCCCATGCAAACTGAAATGCAAACCGGGCAGGGACGCTAACATGGATATTGATATAATACTCCCCCTTAGTATGTTCGCTGTTCTCGGGGTTCTTCTTTTCAGCGGTTATCCTGTGGCGTTTGTTCTAGGCGGCGTTGGTCTGTCTTTTGGTCTCATCGGTTATTATTTTGATTTTTTTTCGCTCATTGAGTTTTTCAATATTGTGCCAAGAATTTGGGGTGGTATTGCAGAAAGCCTGATTTTAACGGCCATACCGATGTTCATTCTGATGGGGACAGCGTTGGAAAAAAGCGGCCTTGCTAATGACCTTTTGAAAGTGTTGCAAATTCTTTTGCGTCGGGTGCCGGGGGCTTTGGCCCTTGCAGTAACCCTGCTTGGGACGATTTTAGCAGCGACCACGGGAATTATCGGCGCGTCCGTTGTCATGTTGACCATGATGGCACTGCCGGTGATGATGGATCGTGGATATAATACGCCGTTATCGGTTGGCACGATTGCTGCGTCCAGCACCCTTGGTATTTTAATCCCGCCCAGTATTATGTTGGTGATGATGGCGGATTTGATGGCCGTTTCTGTTGGGAAAATGTTTATCGCAGCGCTTATTCCGGGATTGATGCTCTCCGCTCTTTACGGGCTTTATATCATGGGTGTTGGTATCTTCAGCCCAAAATTAGCTCCTAAATTACCGAGCGATGAAGGTGCTGACAACTATGGCCATCTGTTATTGATGGTGATTAAAAGTTTTGTGCCACCGGTGGCTCTTGTTTTATTGGTCTTAGGGTCAATATTTGCCGGGTGGGCATCACCGACCGAAGCTTCTGGTGTGGGCGCCGCGGGGGCTTTGTTATTGGCGTTCTTGAATGGTCGATTGTCTTTTACCGCTTTAAAAGAAATTGTAGAGCGCACAGCCCACACGGGGGCTATGATTTTTTTCATTTTCGTCGGTGCCACGGCATTTTCGTACGTATTTCGATCATTAGGGGGCGATGAAGTCGTCATCGAATTAATCGAAAGCTATGCTGTTGGTCCTTGGGGCGTGTTAACAGCGTTAATGATCGGAGTCTTTATTCTGGGGTTCTTTTTTGACTGGGTTGAAATCACATTGATTGTATTGCCGATCTTTATGCCAATCATTCAAAGTTTGGATTTTGGAAATCACTTGCCAACATCGGATGTGATCTACTGGTTTGCTATTTTGGTTGCCGTAAATCTACAAACGTCATTTTTAACGCCACCTTTTGGTTTCGCACTATTTTATTTAAAAAGTGTGGCCCCGTCCACGGTCCGTATCCAGCAAGTTTATAAAGGCATAATTCCCTTTGTTTTACTGCAGTTATTTGGATTGGCGATGATTATGATGTACCCAAATATTGCATTATGGTTACCGCGGCAATTGCAATGAAATCGGTGATAAACGTTCTGTTTGTTCAAAGAAGATGTGCCCTCGATTTGAATAGATTGTAGTCAATTCTTCTTTTTTTAATTCAAACAGCCTCCCACTTTGAAAGCTAAATTTTTGTTGATGATGATACAATTTTTGATCATTACAAAGGGCTTAATTTTTTAGTCCTCTGTGTATTAAATCTTGCTTATCCACAAAACATAAGAGGGCTAAATGACATCATCAATGCCGGGTGAAATTGACCATCAACTGACCATTCCGGAACCACCGTTTAGGCCGGGTGATCATCCCGATTTCAGCCATCTTAAAATTCCGAAAGCCGGCGATGTCGGAAAACCGGACATTAACGTCAAAGCCCAAAGTACACGGGACGCTGCTTTTTCTTTGATCCGGGTGTTAGATGATGATGGCAAAGCAATAGGCCCCTGGGCACCTGAAATCAGCAATGAACTGCTTTTGGATGGGTTGCGCGATATGATGTTAACGCGCACGTTGGATGAACGTATGTTACGCACCCAACGTCAGGGAAAAATCTCGTTTTATGTGCCATCAACGGGCGAAGAAGGTGTGTCTGTGGCCCAAGCTATGGCGTTACAAAAAGACGACATGTTGTTTCCCACATATCGGCAACAAGGATTGTTAATTGCGCGTAAACGTAGTCTGGTTGACATGCTGTGCCATTGTTTTGCCAATTCCCGTGATGACATCAAAGGACGCCAATTGCCGGGTTTTTATAGCTGGAAAGAAGGTAATTTTTTCACAATTTCAGGCAACCTTGCAACCCAGTACAGCCAAGCTGTCGGCTGGGCCATGGCGTCGGCGTATAAAGGTGAAAAGCATATTGCCAGCGCATGGGTTGGTGATGGCAGTACGGCTGAGGCTGATTTTCATTACGCATTGACTTTTGCCGCCGTTTATCATGCGCCGGTGATATTAAATGTGGTTAATAATCAATGGGCCATATCGTCATACCAATCTATCGCAGGTGGTGACAATGTCCCGTTTGCGGCCCGCGGATTGGGTTATGGCTTGCCATCATTTCGCGTTGATGGCAATGACTTTCTTGCTGTTTATGCGGTGACCAAGTGGGCGGCAGAGCGCGCCAGACGAGGCTTGGGGGCAACATTTATTGAACACTATACATACAGGGGCGGGGCCCATTCGACAAGCGATGACCCGTCGCGTTACCGTCCCGAAAACGAATGGGCCGCTTGGCCTTTGGGGGACCCGATTGTCAGGTTAAAAAACCATTTAATCAGCCTTGGCTGTTGGAGCGGTGTTCAGCACGAAGAGCTAGAAAAAGAATTAAAAAATGAAGTAACAGCGGCGTTTAAAAAGGCAGAAACTTTTGGCACGATGACAACTGGCCCGCGTATATCTGTTCGTTCTATGTTCGAAGATGTTTATAAAACTGAACAGCCGCATTTGCGCCGCCAACGTCAACAGTTGGGGGTGTAAAAATGACCAGCTTGAATATGATTGACGCTCTAAATTCGGCTATGGACGTTAAACTGTCTGATGACCCAAACGTTGTTGTATTTGGCGAAGATGCCGGTTTTTTTGGCGGTGTATTTCGTTGTACGGACCGCTTGCAGCAAAAATATGGCAGCCCTCGCGTATTTGACACGCCGATTGCCGAAGGCGGTATCGTTGGCGCGGCAATTGGTATGGGTGTTAATGGTTTGCGCCCGGTTATTGAAATTCAATTCGCAGATTATATTTATCCGGCAATGGATCAAATTGTTAGCGAATTAGCCAGACTTAGGCACCGCAGTGGTGGGCAATATTGGGCGCCGGTGACAATCCGTACACCTTCGGGAGGCGGCATTCACGGTGGACAAACACATTCACAAAGCCCGGAAGCTTTGTTCACGCATGTTAGCGGCTTAAAAGTCGTGACACCATCAAATCCATATGATGCCAAAGGGCTGCTGATCTCCGCCATCGAAGACGATGATCCTGTGATTTTTTTGGAACCCAAGCGATTGTATAATGGGCCGTTCAACGGTGATTTTGGTGGTGTTGCGCAAAGTTGGTCGAAACACCCAAAAAGCAATGTGCCAAGCGGGCACTATACAGTTCCCATTGGCAAAGCTGGCGTTGTGCGTGAAGGCTGTGACGTCACCATTTTATCTTACGGCACGATGGTTCATGTGGCCGAAGCGACCGTGGAAAAATCGGGTATTGATGGCGAAGTCATAGATTTAAGAACTTTATTACCATTGGATTTAGAGACGATTTCTGCATCGGTGGAAAAAACTGGTCGCTGTGTGATCATTCATGAAGCCACCCGCACCAGTGGTTTTGGTGCTGAATTATCAGCCCAAGTCCAAGAAGAATGTTTCTGGCATTTACGCAGCCCTATCGAACGCGTAACCGGTTGGGACACACCTTATCCTTATTTGTTCGAAGAAGAATATTATCCCGGTCAGGAGCGATTGCTCGATGCCATAACACGTGTGATGGAGGCCTGATTATGGGCGCATATACTTTTAAACTACCAGATGTCGGCGAAGGTATTGTTGAGGCTGAAATTGTCGCGTGGCATATCCACCAAGGCGATGTGGTTCAAGAAGACGACCCTTTGTTTGATTTAATGACGGATAAAGCAACCGTGGAAATCACGTCTCCTGTAGCCGGTACAATTGAAAAAATAAACGCCGAAATGGGAACGGTTGTGGCTGTGGGAACGAACGTTATCGAGTTCTTGCTGGACGGGGATGGACCGATTATCGCTAAACCAGAAAAAATTGAGACTGTCGAAAAAACGGTTACCAAGAACAAGCCACAGGCCCCGATCAAAGCAGACGTTAAACCGAGCCTGGAAAACAATACCCAGTTTCAAAATTTAATCCCAAACGTTCATCCTTTGGCATCACCATATGTGCGGGCGCAGGCTTTTTCGGCACATATTGATTTATCGGATGTTGCTGGTACTGGTCCCGGTGGGCGTGTTGTTGAACAAGATTTAAAAAATTTCCAAGAGATGGGTCCACGGAAGTCAACACGACAAGTGCGGATGCAAGACAAAACGGTAGCCATCAAAGGCTTGAGGCGGGTAATAGCTGAAAAAATGGCATTAAGTAAACGTTCTATCCCGCATTATTCTTATGTCGAAGAAATCGATGTCACTGAATTGGAACGTTTGCGAAGCCACATGAAAAAATCGGCTCAAGACGATCAGCCCAATTTAACAATATTGCCGTTTGTTGTCAGTGCCTTGGTCCGGGCGTTGGAAAAGTTCCCGCAGTGTAACGCCCATTATGACGAAGAAAGCCGAGTTGTTCAGCAGTTTGGAAACGTTCATGTGGGCATGGCCGCGCAAACGCCAGATGGATTAAAAGTCCCGGTCATTCGAAATGCAGAAAATCTGGGACCTTGGGAATTAGCGGCAGAAATTTTAAGGTTATCAAAAGCGGCAAAGGACAATACAGCTTCGATCAAAGAGCTTACGGGATCGACCATCACCATTACCAGTCTGGGGCCGATTGGTGGCATCGTCACAACGCCTGTGATTAATCACCCCGAAGTCTCGATTATTGGTGTCAATAAAATACAGGACCTGCCGCGTGTCCATGAAGGCCGTATCGAAATTCGAAAAATCATGAACCTGTCGTCATCATTTGATCACCGTATCGTTGATGGATTTGATGGTGCCCGGATGGTTCAGGAAATTAAATCCATGCTGGAAAACCCGGCAACAATTTTCATTTAAATAATAAAAATTATCATTATCAGGAAAACTTATGAACAATAAATATTGTGATGTTTTAGTGCTGGGCGGTGGTCCGGGCGGCTATGCGGCGGCTATTCGCAGCGCCCGGTTGGGGTTGAATACGGTTTTAGTCGAAGCCGATGAATGTGGTGGAACGTGCCTTAACCGGGGATGTATTCCATCGAAAGCATTAATTCACGCCGGGCTTAAACACCGCGATTTACAAGCATTAGCCACGGGTTCCGGGGTGTCTGGTTTATCCATATCATCAAAACCGTTACTTGATGTAGGGCAAATGATGGATTGGAAAAATAGCATTGTTAAACAATTAAACGGCGGTGTGAATGCGTTATTAAAAAATGCCAATGTAACGGTCATCAAAGGCTGGGGACGGTTCACGGATGGTAAAACATTAGTGGTTGAAACTATAAACGGCGAACAAACCGTGGTTGCTAAAAACGTGATATTGGCAACAGGTTCCGTGGTTACAGAAATTCCGTCGTTGCCGTTTGGTCTTTCGGTGATGTCATCGGCGGATGCGTTGAATGTAGATGAAATCCCCAGCCGCCTGATTGTCGTCGGGGCCGGGTATATTGGTATTGAACTCGGTATTTCTTTTCATAATTTGGGATCAAAAGTCACATTTGTCGAAGCTGGCGAGCGGATTTTACCGGGCTTTGATAAAGAAATGATAGCACCCGTAGAACGATGGTTGAAGAACGAAAAAATCGAAATTTTAACCCATGCCAAAGCCAAATCCGTAAAGCACGGTAAAAAACAAACATCGCTTGATGTTGTGACGGACAAAAACAAAGCGTTAACTTTAGACGCTGAAAAAATCCTTGTCACCGTTGGCCGGAGGCCTAATACAAAAAATTGGGGACTTGAAAATATGGCTGTGGATATGGACGGCGCGTTTATCAAAGTCGATAAACAGTTAAGAACGTCCATGAACGGAGTATGGGCCATCGGTGACGTCGTCGGGGAACCGATGCTTGCCCATAAAGCGACTGCCCAAGGCGAACGGGCGGCAGAAATTATCGCTGGTCACAGAAAAGAATTCAATCCGCTGGTGATCCCGGCTGTGTGTTTTTCTGAACCTGAACTGGTGGCGGTGGGCTTGTCGCCGGATGACGCCAAAGCAGAAAATATTGAGATTATCTCAGCCAAATTTCCCTTTGACGCTAATGGCCGTGCGTTAACCCAATCCCATGAAAAAGGTCGTGGTTTTATCCGCGTAACGGCTAGAAAATCGGATCATGTGATCATCGGCGTGCACGCAGTGGGCGTGCACATATCTGAACTCAGTGGGGCTTTTGTAACGGCCATTGAAATGGCGGCCAGATTAGAAGACGTGGCGGATATCATTCACGCCCATCCCACATTAGGCGAAGCCTTCCCCGAAGCCGCAGCAGCGGCATTAGGGCAGCCTTTGCACATGATGATTTAAACCTGAATAACGGATTTGATAACATGACCGAATACAACGCTCCGGTGAACGCCATTATCAACGCGCTTCAAAACTCGGCTGAGCTTTCAGAGCTTTTAAAACTGCCCGCTTTTCAGGATTTCTCTGAAGACACTATTGAACAAATTCTAACCGAATCCGGACGATTAGCCGAACAAGTGATCGCACCTATTAATCAAAGCGGTGATCAGCAAGGATCTCAATTAACGCCGAGTGGTGTTGAAACGCCAACCGGTTGGAAATCGGCCTACGGGCAAATTGCGGGCGGTGGTTGGGTTGGTGTCCCGTTTATGGAAAAATTCGGTGGCATGGGATTGCCTGTGGCTTTAAATATGGCGGTACAGGAAACGTTTCATAGTGCAAGCATGGCGTTTGGGTTATGTCCGATGTTAACCCAAGCCGCCATCGAAGTTATTCAGACATTCGGCGACGATCAGCAAAAGAACTTGTATCTGGAAAAATTGATCAGCGGCGAATGGACTGGCACCATGAATTTGACCGAACCTCAAGCCGGTTCCGATCTTGGGAAAATCCGTGCCAAAGCAGAACCAAATGGTGATCACTATTTATTGAGTGGTCAAAAAATATTTATCACCTACGGCGATCACGATTTAACAGAAAATATTATCCACTTAGTGCTCGCCAGAACGCCAGATGCACCCAGCGGTGTTAATGGGTTATCGTTATTCATTGTGCCAAAAATGCTGTTGGATGAAAACGGTGATCCGGGTGATGCGAACGATGTCGTCTGCCGTTCTTTGGAACATAAACTGGGTATTCATGCCAGCCCTACAGCGGTTATGGCGTTTGGCGAAAACGGCGGTGCCAAAGCTTATTTATTAGGCGAACAGAACGCTGGATTGCCAAATATGTTTGTGATGATGAACTTGGCAAGATTAGCCGTGGGTATGCAGGGCGTGGCGATTTCTGAACGTGCTTGTGGACAAGCTGAAACATTTGCCTATGAACGCGTGCAATGCCGTGTGGCGGGGTTGGATGATGGGGCGCCGATTGCTTATCACCCTGACGTGCGACGGATGTTGTTAACCATGCGCTCACACGTGTCCGCCATGCGCGGCATTGTTTACAGGACGGGGTATTTATTGGATTGTGCAAACCACTTATCAGATGAAGCCGAACGTATTCAAGCCCGTAATCAAGCTGATTTTTTTATCCCCATTGCCAAGGGGTGGTGCACGGACCGGGCCGAATTTGTCACATCATTAGCGGTCCAAGTTCATGGCGGTATGGGCTACATCGAAGAAACCGGCGTCGCCCAACATTTTCGTGATGCGCGTATAACAACCATATACGAAGGAACCACAGGCATTCAGGCGCGGGATTTAATCACGCGAAAAATTATCCGCGACGAAGGCCGCGTGGCGCTCGAACTGATCCACAACGCCGAACAAATTTTTACGGTCCTTAAAACCCCTGAATTATCAGAAATAGTAACCGTTTTAAAAATTGCTGCAACTGACGTTAATGAAACAATCCGGTGGATTGTGAAAACTGGTAAATCTACTGGATTGCAGCGGGTTTTAGGAACGTCCGTCTATACTTTAGATATGTTGGGTTATTTTTTCGGGGCCTTGGAATTGGCCCGCGGTTTATCAGATCAAAAACAAATCGGTGAATTGGCGTTTTTTTGCAGCCATTTTGTTAGCCGTATTTCAGGCCTGAAACAAGCCATTCAACGGGGTATTTAATTTTTAAATCAACAAAGGATTAATGACATGATTGATTACAGATCAAAAACATCGACCCACGGCCGTAACATGGCCGGTGCACGCAGCCTGTGGCGCGCCACAGGTATGACCGATAATGATTTTGGCAAACCGATTATTGCCGTCGTTAATTCTTTTACCCAGTTTGTTCCGGGGCATGTACATTTAAAAGATTTAGGTCAATTGGTGGCCCGTGAAATTGAGGCAGCGGGCGGTGTGGCCAAAGAATTTAATACTATCGCCGTTGATGATGGCATTGCCATGGGGCACGGTGGCATGTTGTATTCCCTGCCGAGCCGGGACTTAATTGCCGATAGCGTTGAATACATGGTCAACGCCCACTGTGCCGATGCCATGATTTGTATTTCAAACTGCGATAAAATAACGCCGGGCATGTTAATGGCCACGATGCGCCTTAATATCCCGACTATTTTTGTATCTGGTGGACCTATGGAAGCCGGAAAATTAGTCATTAACGGAAAACAAGTTAAGGCAGATTTGATCGATCCAATGGTCCAAGGGGCAAGCCCGACATCGACCGATGAAGATGTGCTGAAATATGAACAATCTGCGTGCCCGACATGCGGTTCCTGTTCCGGCATGTTTTCGGCTAATTCCATGAACTGTTTGGCCGAAGCCATGGGGTTGGCATTGCCCGGAAACGGGTCTTTATTGGCAACCCATTCAACGCGAAAAAATTTATTTGTTGAAGCAGGCCACAAAATCGTTGACCTGTGTAAACGCTATTACGAACAAGAAGATACATCGGTTTTGCCACGGCAAATTGGCTGTAAAACGGGGTTTGATAACGCTATGGCTGTCGATATAGCCATGGGTGGATCGACCAATTCAATTTTGCATATTTTGGCTATGGCCGAAGAGGGTGAAATAGATTTCACCATCACGGATATTGAAAATTTAAGCCGCAAAGTACCGCATTTATCAAAATTATCGCCATCGACCAAAGACTATTATATGGAAGATTTCCACCGCGCCGGTGGGATATTAGGTTTGATGGGGGAATTGGAACGGGCCGGTTTAATCGATCCAGATAATCCATGCATCCACGCAGAAACCATAGGTCATGCCATTGATAAATGGGATATCCGCCGCACCGATGATGACAGCGTTAAACAATTTTATTTAGCCGCCCCCGGTAACGTGCGAACGACCCAAGGTTTCAGCCAATCTAAAGTGTATGATGATTTGGATGTGGACCGGGAAAGCGGCTGTATACGCTCTGTTGATCATCCTTATAGCGCGGACGGTGGGTTGGCCGTACTCTACGGTAATATTTGCAAGGATGGTTCAGTTGTGAAAACAGCAGGCGTAGAATCCGATCAGTTGGTGTTCAGTGGCCCGGCTGTGGTTTGTGAAAGTCAGGAAGAAACCATTAAACGTATTTTGGGCGGGGATATTAAACCGGGCGACGTGGTCGTGGTCAGGTATGAGGGGCCAAAAGGCGGACCGGGTATGCAGGAAATGCTCTATCCCACCAGTTACATCAAATCAATGGGGTTAGGAAAAGTATGCGCATTAATCACCGATGGTCGTTTTTCCGGCGGGTCGTCGGGGCTGTCCATTGGTCACATTTCACCAGAAGCCGCCGAAGGCGGTTTAATCGGCCTGATCCAAGATGGCGATATCATAGAAATTGATATTAACAAACGAATATTGAACTTGGCTGTGAATGATACTGAGTTAACAAAACGGCGCGATGCCATGAATGCATTAAATGGCAGCGGGTGGAAACCCAGAAACCGGGACCGTGTCGTCAGTCAAGCATTACAAGCTTATGGGCTGCTCGCCACGTCCGCCGCCCGAGGCGCCGTGCGCGATATCCGCCAAGTGCGCCCCAGAGGTTCGGAATAAAGTTTTTAAGCAGACTTTAATCGTATCGGTCTTGTTTTATTCAGTGCGAATTTTTCCGCTTGTTGGGCCATTTTCACAACGTTGTTAATCAGTTTCATGCCGCAATCCTGATCCAGTGATAAAATCGATTCCGGGTGAAATTGAACGGCCATAATGGGTAGTGATGTGTGTTCAATGGCCATGGGCACGTCATCCGTTGTGCTTGCTGTTATCCGCAAACTAGGTGGCCTTGATTTAGCGTTCATGTATAATGAATGATAGCGTCCGACCGTGAACTGTTTGGGCATTCCGTTAAACAAGCGGGTATCGGTGGTATTTATGTTTGACGGTTTGCCATGAACGGGGATGCCTAGAATATTCAGTTCTGCTCCAAAATATTCTGCCAATCCTTGCATTCCCAAACACACCCCAAAAATCGGTAAATTTCGCTTTAGGCAGTCGTCGATGGTTGATGATAGGTTGAAATCCGACGGTTTTCCGGGGCCGGGTGATAAAACCACTAAATCCGGTTTAAAATCGCTATACAAAGTATTATCAAATCCAAATCGGTGGGTAATAACATGGGCACCGGCTTGTTGAAAATAGTTGGCCAGAGTATGAACAAAACTGTCTTCATGATCGATTAGCAGTACACGTATGCTTTTTTCTTTTATACTGTTAGAGGCTTGGTTTTTAACGGCATTCGGAATTTTACTGTCTTTAATAGCATCTAAAAAGGCTGAAGCTTTCAGCAATGTTTCTTCTTCTTCGGCTTGTGGGTCGCTGTCATATAACAATGTGGCGCCGGCACGAACTGATGCGATGCCGTTTTTAATGTGGATGGTGCGCAGTGTTAATCCGGTATTCATATCGCCATTAAAAAACAGGGCGCCAACGGCACCGCCGTACCAACGTCTTGGTGAACGTTCGTTATCTTCGATAAACTGCATGGCCCATTTTTTTGGGGCTCCTGTAACAGTCACAGCCCATGCATGGGATAAAAACGCATCCAAGGCATCAAATTCGGGTTTAAGCCGTCCTTCGACATGATCAACCGTATGGATGACCCGCGAATACATTTCGATTTGACGGCGCCCTATGACATTAACCGATCCCGGTTCACAAATTCTGGATTTGTCGTTGCGATCGACATCGGTACACATGGTTAATTCAGATGCTTCTTTTTCCGATTGTAACAGTTTTAAAATTTGTTTTTCATCGGCTATGGCATTGCCTATGCGTTTTACTGTTCCTGAAATAGGGCAAGTTTCAACGCGTCTGCCATTGACGCGGACAAACATTTCAGGGGACGCGCCGACTAAAAACTCGCCGTCACATAAATTCATGAAAAAACTATAAGGTGCTGGATTACTATATTTTAATTTTAAAAACACGGCGGAAGGTTTTGTTGTCAAAGGCTCTGAAAACTCTTGACCCGGGACAACTTCGAATAAATCACCTGTTTTAAAATATTTTTTGGCGCTTTTAACCATTTTGGCATAGTCGCCGGGTTGGTGGTCGCGTTGTATTTTACCCTCGTTTGTTGGAATAAACGGCTGATTTTGAACCGTGCGTGTTAATCCCGTTGTCGTTTTACCGTCAACTATAAATTCATACTCATGCCATGTTGCCTGTTTTAAATAATGATCAACGACCAACAAACGGTCCGGGATATAAAGCACCAGATCGCGTTGGTCGGATATTTTGTTGGATTTTCTTTTTAATGGTTCAAACTGAAAGGCTAAATTGTACCCAAATGCGCCATAAAGTCCTGATAATTCATCAATTTCATCGAGATTAAAAAGTTCAATTAAAGCCCGTAAAAGAGAAAAAATCGACGGTTGTCGACTACGTTCATGTTCTGGAAAATGTTTTGTCGTTTGTTTGATTGTGGTATCTATCGTATCGTCGGTAACAGAATAAGTTTTAATAAAATCCCAACTTTTTAGGCGCTCAACGATCGGGCCCATCATTATTTTCCCGCGTGCGTTCAAGGCTTTGATTTGGGCCGCATAATTTGTTGATGTTATCATGATCGGTGGATTGAAAAATCCCAAATCCCACCGTTTGTAACGTCCAGGGTATTCATAATTTGACGATAACAAGACGCCGGGTATTTGGTCTAGGCGTTCAACAATTTCATCAATAGCCGTTTCGTAATCAGCCTCGATGATGTTTTTTTGTACGTTCAGTTGCTTGTACTGCGCGGATTGCTTTATCATGTGTTACGTCTCCGTTTAACAGATCAAAATTCAATCGAAATCTTGATTTGACGGGCGACTAAAAAAATCGCTGCCAAATTTTGACAGCGACCAACTAAATAGATTAAGGGTACGCTGCCTGTTTAGGCACGCCACCATGATGTGTTGTTCATTATGATTATGTATGCATATAAATCGTTCATAACGTGTTTTTTATATTGATTTCTACTTATAGTCAAGTTCAGAATTTCATAACCACTTAAAATATTATTCTCATTATAAAAGGATGTTTTCAATGTCTGCAAGGCCTGAATTTTCTATTGGTGACCTCGCCAAAGCAGGGGATATCAAAGTTCAAACCGTGCGTTATTATGAAAAAATTGGCCTTCTGCCTGATGTGTATCGCACATCAGGTAATCAACGGCTGTATTCACAAAACCATAAAGATACGCTTGTTTTTATTCGTCATTCTCGGGCATTGGGTTTTTCATTGGAGCAAATCCGTGAATTGTTGGATTTATCAGGTGAACCTAGTCAGTCCTGTGCGGAAATTGATGCCATTGCCCAAGTTCATTTAAACGATGTGCGCGATAAAATCGCCCGGCTTAAAGACATGGAAACAGAGCTACAACATATGGTTACCGAATGTTCCGGTGGACGCACGGCGAAATGCAGGATCATTAAAGTTTTATCAGATCATGAACTTTGCCATACGGATCATCGTTAATTTCGTTTATTCAGAATTCCGTTGCCATTTGCTAATGCGGTTACCGCGGTAATCGACAGCAAATACAGTTTTCCCATCACGTGATGCAGCGACACCAATGGCTTTATCCAAGGTGCCTTTGCCAAAATTGTTTATGAATGTACCATTTTTATCAAATACCTGTATCCGGTCGTTATAAAAATCGGCGACGTAAATTAACCCGTTGCTGTCCACATCGACATCGGTGACGGTGGCAAACCAGCCGTTAAAAGGACCGAATATATTGACGCCAAATGGACCGCCCCATTTGCGAACAAAGTTGCCATTTTTATCAAAAACCTGTACGCGGTCGTTGTAGCCATCGGCGATGACGATGGAGCCGTCCGGCGCGATGGTGACATCGGTCGGGTAATTAAATTGTTCAGCCCCTATGCCGATTTTTTTGGTTTTTCCCCATTGCCGGATGAACGTGCCACCCGCATTCAACTTTTGAATACGTTGATTGTAAAATCCGGCGATTAACAAATCGCCATTATCCATGACAGCAAGGCCACCGGGGCTGCGCATTTGTCCGGGTTCATTGCCCGCTGACCCAATGCTTTTTTTCCAGTCACCGGCTGTTGAAAAAATATCAATTTGGTCATTCCAGTAATCAGGAACATATAACAGGCCGTTTTTGATGGTTAAATTCATAGGCCGACCAAGTTTTTCCCCGTTTTTTCCGGTTTTGGTTATTTGGCGTTTAAAAACACCGTCCCAGTTAAACACCTGAATACGGTTGTTTCTGGCGTCCGATACAAAGACTTCATCATCGGTGATGGCGATACCCGTAGGATCGTTGAATTCACTGGGACCAGATCCGGATGTGCCCCATGTGGAAACCAGCTCATACCCGGGGCCTGATGCGGATGGGACAAAAGCCAACCAACCGAGAAAAATCAAGGCAAGCAGAACGGTCAACGTTATTTTGAAAAAACGCAGAATTTTTTTGATCATTAGAATGTATACTTCATTTCAAACTTAAAACGGTAATCGCTATTTTTTTGTTTACCGTTAAGTCCCTCAGCAATGGGGATTTGCACGCCGGTGCGTAAAGCAATGTTACGGTAGGTGGCGAAAATGCCGGGCGATAGGAATACTTCCCAGCCTCCACTATTACTGACATTTGACCCATTTAGAGTGTCGCGGCCTGAATTTTCGAAATTCAGTTCCAAAAACAAAACCCCGTCCGGTTCTTTGTAACTAGTTAAAAAAGGACGCACACCGCCGACAATATCAAGAAACTGTTTGTCGCCTTTATTTAACCCGCCGCTGCCTTCGGTATTCAGGCGGTAACGTGCGGCGAAATTATAGTACCACCGACGGCTTTCATATCCATATAAAAGCCCACCTAAGAAATCTGTTGACCCCGAGCCAAGCCGCGGGTTGCTATCATCATCAGCCGTTGGCAGTTTTATTTGTGCCAATAATGCAGCCGATTTTTGCACGCCTTTGGTGCTGACGCGGGAAAAACGGTAGCGACTGCGCAAAATCACATTTCCAAGCCCGGATGAACCCGTTGCATTCAAATCTTTATCGATATAGGAGATTTCCGCCTCTGCGGTCCAATCGGCAGTCAAGCCATACTCGAACCCTATCTCGCTTTCTTGTTCTAACTCTTTATCGCCATTTCCGCTTGATCGTTTCCGGGTGTATCCGGCGTTGACTTCAAACCCGCCATTATAAACCAGATGCGGCCCGGGTGTGAAGATGGGATTATGGGCAAGGGCCGAAGTTAATGTGGTCATGACGAACCCGATTGCCATGATCATTGAGGGGAATATTGTTTTATTGAAAATCATGATTGTGTCTCAGGCTCAGAAAATTTACGTAAACTAAAGCCTGCATCGTCGACGGCTTGTTTGGCGATCTCTTGGTCCAGTTTAGCATTGTCTTTCATGGTGACATTTACGACGCCTTCGTCGATATCGATGTCGATACTTTTGACGCCGTCAAGCCCACCCACCATTTTTTCAACGCCGTATGCGCAGAACGGGCAGGCCAATCCATCGACGTATAATTTATATACGTGGCTTTCAGCTTGGGCCGTTGCAAAGGTGGAAAACGCCAAAAACAGGGCAAGTGTTAAACGAGGTATCCATTTGATCATCATTATGTTTCCTTTAATGTTCTTCATTTGCCGGGGACGTGAGTGTGCCCATAATTGTACAGGTTTCAAGCGCCCCGCTTCCGGGGCAGGCATTGACAAGGGTACGTAAAGATTGACGCATTGTATTCAGTGCCTCTATTTTACGCTCAACCTCATCCAGCTTTTGTTGCGCATGAAGGCGAACTTGAGAACAATCGCTGTTGGGGTCTGCACGCAGGGATAACAATCCGCTGATTTCAGCTAATGAAAACCCCAAATCCTGAGCCTGGCGGATGAAACGAATGCGTTCAACGGTGGCCGTTGGATAGATGCGGTAGCCTTGTAAAGGTTGTGGTGGTTGCTCGATTAAACGTTTGCGTTCGTAAAACCGAATGGTTTCGATGTTCACGTTGGCTTTTTTCGCGGCTCGGCCAATAGTTGTTTTCTGCATAGCGCGGATCCTTGTGCTTCCGATGAGTATTTGATCATTGTTTCAACCGATATTGAACACGATAAACCCCGTACTATAGTACAGAGTAAAGTGTAAAAAATCAAAATTTATCCATAATTTTTAACCTTGCCTCTAGGGAAAGATAAGGCTATAACCCGCGCCTCTAAGGAAAAAAGCCTTAGGGTTCGTAAAAAACAAAGGTTTTTGGGCACAATGCTCAAGCCCTTTGAAAACAAAAGATTTAATCATTTTAACAACTTGAGGGGACATGCAGCATGGCTGTCGAACAAACCCTGTCCATTATTAAACCGGACGCCACACGTAGAAATCTCACCGGACGTATTAACGCCCGGTTCGAGGAAGCTGGGCTCCGTATTATTGCCCAAAAACGCATTCAACTTACTCCAGCACAAGCCGGGCAGTTTTATGCTGTTCATGCTGAACGCGCATTTTTCAAAGATTTGTGTTCTTTCATGACATCCGGACCTGTTGTTGTTCAGGTTTTAGAAGGCGAAAACGCCATTCAAAAAAACCGCGATATCATGGGTGCGACCAACCCGGCTAATGCCGACGAAGGAACCATTCGCAAAGATTTTGCCGAAGACGTCGAAGCCAATTCGGTTCATGGATCAGACGCGCCAGAAACGGCTGCCGAAGAAATTTCGTTTTATTTTTCTAAAACGGAACTTGTTGGGTAATTTTGGCTTAATCCAGATTTTGAAAACGGCCTCTTTATTAAAGGGGCCGTTTTTTTATGGATGTAAAGCAAGACTTGCAGCAATGCAAAGGACAAGGTATCACCAACTCCATGTTTTTCAGTTTATCCAAAATTCTCTGGTTTGTGACCAGCCCCGGCAGCATGATATTATTGGCAGTGTTGGTTTCAACCGTGCTGCTTTTTATCCCTAGATTTCAAAGGCTTGCCCGTCCTTTATTAGTGTTCACTGTGGCGGTGATGATGATTATCGCGGTAACGCCGGTTGGCCGGGTACTGTTTCAAGTCTTGGAGAATCGCTTTCCCATGGTGGAAATGACAGCATTACCGGAAAAAATTGACGGTATTATTGTTTTGGGTGGTGTGATTAATCCGGTGTTAAGCAAGTCCCGTGGGCAACTAGCCATCGGATCAGCAGTTGAGCGCATAACGGCCATGGCAGAACTGCAGCTACGATACCCAGATGCCAAGATTATTTTTAGTGGTGGATCGGGCAATATATTTAATCAACAAGTCAAAGAAGCTGATTTTGTCGCCCCTTTGTTAAAACAATTGGGCATGGATGTATCAAAAGTAATATTTGAAAATCAGTCCCGTAATACGGTTGAAAATGCGGCAAATTCAATAAAGCTTGCCGGTCTTGTCAAAGGTCAAACGTGGATTATGGTGACATCGGCTTTTCATGTTCCGCGATCCATGGGTGTATTTCGTAACATTGGTTGGGATGTTGTGCCGTACCCTGTGGATTTTGGTGCAGCTCAAGACCAAACCTTTGATCTGGGTTTTGATTTAACCCAAGGTTTAAATTATTTAGGCACAAGTCTACACGAAGTTTTAGGACTTATTTTTTATAAATTGGCCGGTAAAACCAATGAGTTCTTCCCATCTCCTATACCCACTTCATCTGTCTCTAAGTCTTAAGGTTCATGATTAATATGCGATTATTATCTTTAAAAAAGACATTCATTTTCTCACTTGTTTTATTAACCGGTTTGGTGATCAATGGTGTTCAAGTCCGGGCTGAAACCGATTTTGAAAGTTGGTTGCAAGCATTAAGGAAGCAAGCCATTAGCCAAGGTATCCGCCCTGAAACGTTGGATAAAGCTTTGCAGGGGGTTAAACCGATCCCCCGCGTGATTGAACTGGATCAGCATCAACCGGAATTCACGTTGACGTTTTGGAAATATTTAAATGGTGCGATTAATGATAAACGCATTAAACGTGGTCGCGCATTATTAAAAAAACACAGAAAACTGCTTAACAAAATTGAAAAAAAATACGGTGTACCGCCCCGTTTTTTAGTCTCGTTTTGGGGCCTTGAAAGCAATTTTGGTGATTATACCGGGTCTTTTCCAACCGTTGGCGCGCTGGCAACATTGGCCTATGACAAACGCCGAGGAGCATTCTTTCGCGCGCAATTATTGGCGTTACTCAGCTTAATTGATGCCGGGGATATTCCGTCCACTATCAAAAGCTCGTGGGCGGGGGCCATGGGTAACCATCAATTTATTCCAACCACCTATAAAAGTTATGCCGTTGATTATGATGGCGATGGGAAACGTGATTTATGGAACAGTTTGCCGGATATTTTTGCCTCCGCTTCAAATTTTTTAAAAGCATCCGGTTGGCAAAACAATCGTAATTGGGGCCGGGAAGTGCGGTTGCCTAAAGGGTTTAACCTTGAATTATCTGGGTTGGGTGCCAAGCGAAAATTAGCCGAATGGAATACATTGGGGCTCAGGCGTATGGACGGGCGCGCTTTGCCCGCTGTTGATATTAATGCATCAGTAGTGTTGCCAGCAGGCTATAAAGGCCCGGCTTTTTTGGTGTATAATAATTTTAGGACGACATTAAAATGGAACCGTTCGATTTTTTATGCCATTGCCGTCGGGCATTTAGCCGACCGGCTAGCCGGTGCCGGGCCATTAAAAACCCCAAAACCCAAACAAGAAATTGCTTTGTCCCGCAAAGACATTATGGACTTGCAAAGCTTGTTAAATGCCAAAGGCTTTAACGCGGGTGGAGCCGATGGAATTCTAGGATCCAAAACGAGGAATGCAGTAAAAGCGTTTCAAAAAAGCGTACGTTTGCCCGCTGACGGGTTTGCATCGTTTGGATTGTTGGAACGTTTACGAGGGACGGATGGGTAGATCCATAGGCAAGTATAACAATATCTTGTGATCTTTCCGTTTCCCAATGTCTATATTTTGATATATGTATATAATGATTAATATCTATAGTTACCTCTTTATTACTTTATCAATTGGTAACCAATTGCATTTATAAAAACATGCATGATTTTATAAATTACATGATGAAAATAGGGATATCATGACCAGGGGGCATAAACGACGTTCTGGAATTTGGTTTGCGTTGATCGCCGTAATGGTTTTAAGCGCGTGTGCTGAAACGCGTTTTGTTGTCAGTTCCGCCAAACGTATAAGCAAAGTTATTGATCAAGAAAATCCACCAAATTATAAAGTCGGTAAACCTTATCAAATCGAAGGCACATGGTATTATCCCGCCGAAGATTACAGGTATGATGAAACGGGCATTGCCTCATGGTATGGGGCACAATTTCATGGCCGGAAAACGGCCAACGGTGAAATTTATGATATGAACGCGTTGACGGCAGCCCACAGAACCTTGCCGATCCCCAGCTATCTGCGTGTCACGAACCTAGAAAATGGCCGCAGTTTAATTTTACGGGTTAATGACCGAGGGCCTTATGCCAAAGGCCGGATTATTGATATTTCTCGGCGCGGTGCGCAATTATTAGGTTTTCAGAAACAAGGTACGGCCAAAGTCCGCGTGCAAATTTTAGCCGATAAAAGCCGGGCCTTAAAAGTACGTATTCAAGGCCAGAAAGAATTAGCCAGGTTAGGATCTCCAATCACTATTGACCGTCTCCCTAAACCGTCTGTTGACCAAGAAAGTTTGCCGCCACCGGGCACATCTGGTAAAAATTCTGCGACTGGTGCAAAGCAAAAATTATCCGTGCCACCAGCAACACCTGTTGAACAATCTGTTCCCATTGCTGAGGTTTTACCGCCACCGATGCCTCAAAAAGTCACGCAACAAACCGTTCAATATACAGGCATTTTTGTTCAAGCGGGTGCATTTGGAATATTTGAAAATGCCAATAAAGTAAGGGCTCGGTTATCAGCGGTCGGAGACGTTAAATTGTCGTCTGTGTTAGTCGGCGGGCGGGATTTATACCGGGTTCGTATAGGCCCTCTTGGAACCGTAGCAGAAGCCGATAAAGTCCTGCAAAAAGTATCTGGTGCAGGATATAATTCAGCGCGCATTATTGTTGACTGAAACTTTTGGTGAATATTTAACCGAGCTTTATTAGCAAAGCCATTGTTTCGACATCATTTGTTTGTTTATTAAACCTTTCATTTTTTACTGTTCGTGGAAACCTCATGCGGAATAAATCATTTCTAATTCATTTATTAAATAAATCCTGTCTTGCAATCGTTGCCGTCGCGGTATTGTTGTCTTTTTCAAATAGCCAGTCACAGGCTATTGAAACCATAGCTCGTGAAGCCATTTTAGTTGAAATGGCAACGGGAGAAGTGTTGTTTGAAAAAGATGCTGACCAATTGATGCCACCGGCATCGATGAGCAAGTTAATGGCGGTGTACATGCTGTTCGAGCGCCTGCGTGATGGCAGTTTATCATTAGAAGACAGTTTTCCTATTAGCGAAAATGCATGGCGTAAGGGTGGTGCTAAAAGCGGCAGTTCGACGATGTTTTTGGAACCCGGCAAACGCGTTAAGGTTCAAGACCTCATCCCCGGTATTATTGTACAATCGGGAAATGATGCGGCGATTGTTGTCGCCGAAGGTTTAGCCAGTAGCGAAGAAGCTTTTGCCGAAGAAATGACAATTCGTGCCCGTGAACTGGGCATGAGCAAATCTGTTTTTAAAAACGCAACGGGCTGGCCTGACCCGGAACATTTTATGACGGCTCGTGATTTATCTATTTTATCCCGTGCGTTGATTAAAGAATTTCCTGAATTCATGCCTTATTTTGCGATTAAAGAATTTACCTATAATGGCATCCGGCAAATGAACAGAAATCCGCTTATCTATAAAGATATGGGGGCCGACGGGCTTAAAACAGGCTACACAGAAGAAAGCGGTTATGGATTGGTGGTCACGGCCAAACGTGGTGATCGACGTTTGATCTTGGTGACTAATGGCCTGCCTTCAAAAAAAGAAAGGAGCCGAGAGCCAGAGCGATTGTTGGAATGGGGGTTTAGGGAATTTAATAATTATTCGCTGTTTAAAGCGGGCGAAGAAATTACCAAAGCCGAGGTTTGGCTTGGAGAGCAACCTGATGTATCATTGGTGATTGCCAAAGATGTGCTATTAACTTTACCAAGGAAAGCCCGGAGTAAAATGAAAGTCCGGGTTGTTTATGAAGGACCGATCCCGGCACCCATTAAAATCGGTGATGTTGTTGCCCGCGTGGTGATAGATTTGCCGGATCAAGATCCCATCGAAATCCCATTACAAGCCGGCAATAATGTTGAACAACTTGGCTTGGTTGGACGTTTAGGGGCTGCATTGAAATCCATCCTTTGGGGGCGTTCCGGGTAACGCAGATTTTTTTATAATGAATTCGAAACTTGATCATATTGGTAAATTCATCACTTTCGAAGGCGGTGAAGGAGCTGGTAAATCGACCCAAATTCAGCTGTTAAAAACGGCTTTGCTTAGCGTCGGTATTGATACCATCACAACGCGTGAACCGGGTGGATCAGACGGTGCTGAACAAATTCGCCGTTTATTGGTCGAAGGCGACCCGGATCGTTGGTCGCCAATGAGCGAAGCTTTGTTGAATATTGCTGCTCGAAATGACCATGTTGACCGTTTGATCAAACCGCAATTAAAAACAGGCTCCTGGGTTGTTTGTGATCGGTTTTTCGATTCGACCAAAGCCTATCAAGGCTATGGCCATGGTCTTGAGTTGCCGTCATTGGATACATTGCATAAAACAGTGTTTGGCGATTTTGTTCCCGATTTAACGTTGATTTTTGATTTACCTGTGGAAACTGGATTGCAGCGAACGTTATCTCGAGGCGGTTGTGAGGACCGATTTGAAAAAATGGACCGGGCGTTTCATGAACGCTTAAGGCGCGGTTTTTTAGACATCAATCAACGTGAACCTGATCGTTGTCATGTTATTAATGCTGAGCAAAGTATTGAAGCCATCGCAATGGAAGTTAAAATGACCGTTGGGAAAAAATTTAATGTGGAATGGCCATGACGTCGTTATTTGCCGACGATGAACTAAAAAACGCAAGTCCTGAACTTTTGCCGCCTCAAGAAAATTCTTATTTATTGGGTTTAGAGGCGGCGGAAAAGTCTCTATTTGATGCTTTTCACAGCGGTCGAATGCATCATGCTTGGTTAATCGCAGGACCCGAAGGTGTTGGTAAATCGACTTTGGCATACCGCTTTGCCCGTTACATATTAAACGCATCGCAATCCACACCCGGTGATGGATTGTACATGTTACCCAATCATCCTGTGTTTCGCCGGATTGCTGTGGGTGGTCATACGGATTTAATCGTTGTTAAACGATCATTGAATGAAAAAGGTAAGCTGCGCAAAGAAATCGTTGTTGATGATGTTCGGCGCATTGCCCCTTTTTTTAGCAAAACAGCCGGCGAGGGAGGGTGGCGTGTCGTTATTGTTGATGGCGTTGATAATGCCAACCAAAACGCTGCGAATGCCTTATTAAAAGTATTAGAAGAACCACCAAAACAAACCATTTTGTTGTTGGTGTGCCATAATCCGGGAAAATTATTGCCAACCATTCGTTCGCGTTGTCGGCGTTTGGATGTACGCGCCTTGGAAATAGATACCATGGAAACGGTTTTGGGGTTTTATGCGCCTGATTTAGCGGCATCTGAACTTAAACAGCTTATTCCTTTAGCCGAAGGACGTATTGGCCGCGCCCTTGATTTAATCGATCACGGTGGATTAGAGCTTTATAATAATTTATCAGACCTTTTAAAAACGTTGCCGAGCATGGATTTAATGGCATTGGAAAGCTTTACTGCAAAAGTGGCTAAAGCCAAGAATGCCGATGACCTTGGCCGTGATGGATTTTCACAATTTCAGGAATTGTTCTGTGGTTGGTTACAACAGCTCATTTTACTCTCGTCCGGTGCGGAAAATATAGTGTTGCCGCGTTTGAATCAGGGACAATTCAATGAGATTAACCGCTTAGTATCGTTAACGACGCTTGATCGTTTACTGCAGTTATGGGACAAGGTAACGGCTTTGTTGGCGCGAACGGATCGGGTCAACCTTGATCGTAAACAAGTCATTACGTCGATATTTTTATCCCTTCAAGAAACGCTTTCTTGATTATCGGTAATGGCGTCTGAAATATTTTTTGAATAGGTCTTTGTTGGTTATGAATAAACATTACTACGTCACAACACCGATATACTATGTCAACGATGCGCCGCACATAGGTCACGCGTATACGACATTGGCTTGTGATGTATTGGCGCGTTTTAAACGGTTGGATGGATATCAGGTTAAATTTTTAACCGGAACCGATGAACACGGGCAAAAAGTTGAAAAATCAGCAGCAACAGCAGGCATTGCGCCGCAGGATTTCACCGACAAGGTCTCGCAAAATTTTCGTGATCTTGCAGAAATTATGCAATTTACTAATGATGATTTTATTCGCACCACTGAACCCCGCCATAAAAAGGCGGCTCAAGCATTATGGACAAAGCTAATAGACGCCGGGGATATTTATTTAGATCAATATGCCGGATGGTATGCTGTTCGCGATGAAGCTTTTTATGGCGAAGATGAATTGCTTAAAGACGCAGACGGAATTAAACGGGCACCAACAGGGGCCGAGGTCGAATGGGTCGAAGAGCCGAGTTATTTTTTCCGGCTGTCAGCGTGGCAAGACCGATTAATAGAGTTTTATGAAAATAATCCTGATTTCATTTTACCAAAATCAAGACGCAACGAAGTCATAAGCTTCGTTAAAGGTGGTTTACGTGATTTATCAGTATCCCGGACCACTTTTAAATGGGGGGTTGAAGTTCCAAATGATGATCGACACATCATGTATGTTTGGTTGGATGCTTTAACAAACTATATCACGGCCGTTGGCTACCCTGATGAAAGTTCAAATGACTACCAGAATTTTTGGCCTGCGGATTTGCATATGGTGGGCAAAGACATTCTTCGGTTTCATGCGGTATATTGGCCGGCATTTTTGATGGCCGCTGGTTTAAAAACGCCAACACGGGTGTTTGCCCATGGTTGGTGGACCAACGAAGGTGAAAAAATTTCAAAATCTTTGGGCAATGTTATTGATCCCGTAGAATTGGTCGATATTTTTGGCTTGGACGCCGTGCGTTATTTTTTGCTGCGTGAAGTTCCATTTGGTAATGACGGAGATTTTTCTAAACAAGCAATGATCGGCCGCATGAACAGTGAACTTGCCAATGATTATGGTAATTTAGTACAACGCGTTTTATCGATGGTACATAAAAACTGTGATGCCCAAGTCCCTGCATATGGCGAGTATACAGATGTCGATCAGGCCCGTTTAAATGCGGCCTACGGGTTGTTGGATGGCGTGCGTATAGCATTGGATAAACAGGCGTTTAATGACGCCTTAGAAATGATCTGGGTGGAAATTCGCGCTGCCAATGGCTATGTCGATGGACAAGCCCCGTGGAAATTGAAAAAAGAAGATCCTGAACGTATGCAAACGGTGCTTTATGTGTTGTGTGAAGTCATTCGCTGTGTGTCTTTATTGATGCAGCCATTTGTGCCGGGTGCCACGGCAAAAATTCTTGATCAATTGATGATTGATGAGCAGCTCAGGGGTTTTAGTGAATTTGGTGTGGCTTGTTGTCTGAAACCAGGTTCAGATTTGCCAAAACCAACCGGGGCATTTCCTCGGTTCGAAGCGGAAGCATAGGTTTATCAATGGCTGAAATCGATAGCCGTCAAGCAACGAAGCCGTTCCCGGTTATTAATGGTCACATTGGGTTGGTTGACAGCCATTGTCATTTGGATTTTCCAGATTTTGCCGACGACAAACTGGATCAGGTTCTCGCCCGTGCTAAAACGGCGAACGTACGTCATATGTTGACGATTTCAACGCGTCTTGAAACGTTTGCAAATATCAAAAAAATTGCGAATGCATACGACCATATATTTTGTTCTGTGGGTATTCATCCCCATAACGCCCATGAAGAAGGTGACGCGACTGTCGCTGATTTAATCGCCCTTGCGAAGGCTGAAAAAGTCATTGGTATTGGCGAAACGGGGTTAGATTATTTTTATGAACACAGCCCCAAAGACATTCAAATCAAACAGTTCCGTAATCATATTGCCGCCGCACGTGATACCGGTTTGCCGATCATTGTGCATACCCGGGATGCCGATGATGACACCGTGGATATTCTCAGCGATGAATATAAAAAAGGCCCGTTTAAAGGGCTTATCCATTGTTTTAGCAGCACGCCGGCATTGGCTGAAAAAGTTCTGGATATGGGGTTTTATATATCTGTATCGGGGATTGCGACTTTTAAAAAAGCCGATGATTTACGGGAAACGTTATCAAATGTACCATTAAACCGATTGCTGGTGGAAACCGATGCGCCGTATTTGGCACCGATGCCCATGCGCGGCAAACCTAATGAGCCGGCTTTTACAGCGTTTACGGCGGCTAAATTGGCCGACATTAAAAGCACTGATATCGAAGTTGTCGCGCGCCAAACGACTGAAAATTTCTTTGCCTTATTTTCTAAAGCCGTGGCGGTGAAAGTTGCACCATGACGTTATCCGTGACCGTGTTGGGCTGTGGTAGTTCAGGAGGATCCCCGGTCCCGGGTGTAGGCTGGGGCAAATGCGATCCGGATAATGATAAAAATACACGCCTTAGACCTTCAATCATGGTTAACTCCAGTGATGGCACGCAAATTCTAATCGATACCTCACCTGACCTTAGGCAACAGCTTTTAAACGCCGATATTACGTCATTAGATGGCATCATTTATAGCCACGCCCATGCGGATCATTTACATGGTATTGATGATATACGTGGCCTTAACCGGGCTATGGACCGGGTGATAACCGGATATGCGGATATAAATACTATAAAACAAATAAAACAGCGGTTTGACTACGTCTTAGCACCCTTGCCAAAAGGGGCTACCCGGTACTTTAAACCGACACTTGATATGCAGGAAATCAGGGTAGGGGAGCCGTTTAATGTTAAATCAATCAATATCCTTCCCATTGATCAGGATCATGGTTATAGCCACACCTTAGGCTTTCGAATAGGTCGTTTTGCTTATTCAACAGATTTAATGGATATGTGCTCGGACAGTTTTGAGGCTTTAAAAGGTATCGATACATGGATGTTAGGGGTTTTTACTGATCTTCCCCATCCAACCCATTTGCATTTGGCAAAAGCTTTGGACTGGATAAAGATGGTTAATCCTCGGCGGACAGTACTAACGCATTTAGGGCCTGATTTAGACTATCAGACGGTCTCGGACAGTTTGCCAGTTGGTGTTGAACTTGCTTATGACGGGCTGCAATTCACCGTCGAATAAATAGCTGTTTAACGAACATAATAAACTTTGATTATCACACTTTATAAATTTGTTTTATCGGCCACCTGCGTAGACAGATTGGGCTGATATGTCGCGCGATCATCTAACGGCTGGCGACAAAAAAATATACAGATCATCTGTTGGCCTGATTTGGTATTTTATTTTGAGTCAAATGATATTGCGAAATTGAACGGGCTGACGCATTGGGAGAGCGAAATATTTTATGGAAATTGAGCAAAACCCAAATGAAAAATATTGTAACTCGGACTGATTTTGAACCGTACATAAAAATGCTAAAACTGTGTAATTTTAAAAAATAACGATTTCATGAAATTGTAAAACATCAATTTAAACGTTTATAATTATGAAAAAATTATTTTAATGCCGGTTGTTTTAGATAGATTAAAATCTATCTAAAATATTGTTTTTTTGTCCATAATTCAGTTTTAAAAACAGCAAAATTGTTGCCGCATTATAATTGTATAATCAGGCGATTATTTTAACGATGTGAAAAACTTCATAAATATTCAGTATCCAAATTTTATATGACTAAAGTAAAAACTCCACAGGAGAGCTTTTAGGATGACCGGGGTGAGGGCGCATGCCGCGCCCAATAGATGGCGTAGAACGCTAGTTTTTTAATTGCTTCTTTAGATAATAATAATTATCTTAAGTTACTGTTATTTATAAATTTAATATAATTTTCCATAATATATATTATGCGACAAAATGTAAATTGTGCCGCGAGCTATATCCCCTGTAAATCTAGTAATCGAGGTTCTGAAAATTGCCTGAAATTAGGTCTAACTTTGCCCCTATTTTTTAATTCATGATTGACGGCGTGCGTTTGTAAATAACCAATATTTTTCCCGAAGATTTTTTTGTTCTTCCGGCTGAGTCTTTTTTGCTTGTATTTTACATATGATATTTTTTTATTCTGAGAATGAATATCTAATGAATTTTATGGCATCATTTTTAATTTACTATTGTTTAGCCGATTTTTTTATTAATTTAATTTTCAACTATAAATTTTATATTACCAATTTTACCGGCTAGACTTTTCTTAAAATTTATAAAAATTTTTATGTTCATATTTAACCTATTCATCCGTTTATTCACCAAACAGTAAAAAGGATGCAAAAAATATGACGCATTGCTGGTATGTGTCTGTAAAACAAACATTCTATCCGGCATAAAACATCCTTGAATATGTTGCGCATGACCTTCCGTTGTTTCATTTGGTTAAACCTAATGTTTTGCAAACACAATTGCATGAATTGCCAAAGATAAAGATATTGAATGGGTCTGGGCCCTTAACTTTTAGGACCGTGATATTTCTTTATTGAAAACTCCGTCCCCTTGCTCCACCTATTATCATCTCCTATTGTAGGTCTTGTACTGTTGGCTGTTTCAGGGTTTGTTTGATGGAAATTGATAAAGAATATGCAGCACAACTTGGTTTTCCAAAGTCGCAATATATGGCGATTGAACGTGAACGACGATGGTTGTGCAGTAAGTTCCCAACAGACAAAATTACCCGTACTGAAGTCATTAAAGACTTATATGTAACGGGTACGCGATTACGGTTAAGATCTGCTCGCCCAACCGATGGCGGTACGGCAATGCTGCGTTTTAGCCGAAAATCCGATGCGGATATTCATACGCGTTTGATTACATCAATATATCTGTCTGAAGACGAATTTGAGATTATGGCCTCATCTTTGATAGGGGTCCAAATTAACAAATTACGTCATCGATTAAATCCCTTGCCCGGTGTTATGATGTTAGTTGATGAATTTCAAGGCGACCTAAGTGGCCTGATATTAGTCGAAGCTGAATTCGATACGCCTTATTTGTTGTCGTCTTTCCCAACTCCAGATTTTGTAATTCGTGAAGTCACTGATGATCTACGTTATACGGGCGGTTATCTCATTAAAAATGGTATTCCTGAAATTTTATAATTTTTCATAGTTGTTTTTTTTATAACGTCGGGATCAAGACGCGTTGGCTATTGATTGGTTTGCAACCATTGCTTTCTTGATGTCTTTGGCTAATTGATCGGCTTTATACGGTAAAATCAATGCCGTTGTTAACCATAGTGCAGGGCCGCGCATATACAGTGTTGTACTGTATATAAATAACGATGCTCTTGTCATTTCATCTGTGATCCTGTTTAACACGATCACTTTTGAATTTGAGTAAACAGGTTTTAATAAATGACTTTAGTAAATGAATTGCGGGATAGAAGCTCATCAGCATGTGAATTATGCAACGCTGCTGATAACTTATCTGTTTATGAGGTTCCACCTTCATCTGACCAAAGCCCCGATCAGTGTGTGTTGTTATGCGCCACATGTGTCGGGCAAATTGATGGTCCAGATACAATAGATGTACATCATTGGCGGTGCTTAAATGACAGTATGTGGACCCAAATTCCGGCTGTTCAAGTGATGGCGTGGCGTATGCTTAATCAATTATCCGCAGAACCTTGGGCTCGTGATTTGCTCGATACCTTGTATCTGGAAGACGCGGTGTTAACATGGGCGCAAGCTTCAACGACCTCCCCTGCTGCCTCCGATGAATTTGACGTTAAACATATCGATAGCCATGGCGCTCGATTAATGGCCGGTGATACGGTGACGTTGATCAAAGACCTGAATGTTAAAGGAGCTGGATTCACGGCCAAACGCGGCACCGCTGTGCGCGGTATTTCATTGGTTCCCGATAACGATAAACACATCGAAGGCCGCGTCAATGGCCAGCAAATAGTTATTTTGACCGAATTCGTTAAAAAATCGACTTAGCGTCCAGCATTTTGTTACAAAGCCCTTAGACGAGCAAAATGGTCGTCCCAGCCTTTATCCAATGCGCCAAGAATATGCATTGCCTGATCACCTGTCGCGGCTTCGATCCCGTCGTGGGCCAAAGATAACAATGTGCCGCCTGCCACCGATTCTAATGACCACGTTAAAACCGTTTCTTTACCAGCAAACGGTGTGATACAAAATGTCGTTACCAGTTTGGAATATGGGTCCATTTCTTTAACGTAACCCCAAACGATTTTAGTTTTTTGACCATCATCATTATTGCTGAATAATGTATAATCGTTGCCTTCTGATAAATCATCGTCCGCTGGGTGATACCATTCGCCTAGTTTGTCCTTGTTTGTCAAAAATGCCCATACGGTTTCCTGTTTGGCTGCTAAAAAAACGGTTTTAAAAAGTGTTGTATTGTTCATTGCCATTGCTCCGGTAATTAGGGTTGATTAACGGTTTTGTTCATAGTCTCGTCTGCTTCGGCGATATTTTTCAAATCATCCAAACGATCTGTCCAAAATTGATTAAAGTAATTCAGCCAATCGGTTGCGATTTTTAATCCGGTTGGGTTTAAACTGTTGATACGTTCTCGGCCTTGGGCTTTGACTTTGATTAATCCGCCATTTTCAAGAATGACGAGATGTTTTTTGATGGCCGCACGGGTGACCGTAAAACAATCAACAACTTCGCCGATGGTCATATCGGTTCTGCTTAAATGCAGCAAAATTCCGCGCCGTGTGGGGTCTGCTAAGGCGCGAAAAGCGTTTTGAGTATCCGGCATGGTCTGTTGCATTTTCATTTTATGATCCCTTATTAACTTTTATGGTATGGTACCTTTTGGTATTTTGTTATATGATACTATTGGGTATTGCGTCAAGTGTGTGGTTTTAATATTTTATTGTCGTTTTTGCCCGATCAAAATCAATGTAGAGCGATAACGCGTCAACAAATCTGCGTGATCTGGCATAAAGCAGGTGCGTTTCGGCTTCACGCCAGATTATATTTTCAGTATACTATTTTGGAATGATTATAATTATCGGGGGTAATCAATGAAAAAGTTAATTCGTACAATTGCTGTTGTGGTGGTTTTTAGTTTTGCCATTGCGACGCAAGCGTCTGCGGCGATGAATTCCAAGCGTGTTAATATTACTGGTGAAATTGTTGATACTTGGTGTTACGTCACCGAAATCATGTTTGCGCAAGGAACAGCCCATTATCAATGTGCTCTGTGGTGCGCGTTGGGTGGGATCCCTGTTAGCGTTTTGGGCGATGACGGAAAAGTTTATGTGGTGCTGAGGCTAGAAGAAGAAACCAACAACGTCGCAGCCCCGTCTGTGGTTAAAATTCAAGCCCGAAAAGTGACGGTTAACGGTGATTTGTACGAACGCGATGGGGTTAATTATATTTTTGTTACAGAAATTGCCGATGACAAAGGAATTATCAACTTAACCCAAGATGAATACGGCATTCAGCCGTTCGGAGAATGATCATGAGAATATTTACCATGATGGCTTTTGCTGCATTGTTTATGTCGTCTCAGGCAACTTATGCAGCCGAAGGATGGGGCATCGACGGCGAACAAAAAGTCCGGTTTGAAGCTAAAGTTGTTGATGTTGCGTGCGAATTATCAGGGAATTGCCCAGCCAATTGCGGAAATGGAAAACGCCAGCTTGGTTTGTTAAAAGACGATGGAACGTTGATTTTGGCGGTTAAAAATGCAGATCCTTTTGCTGGTGCTGCAAATGATCTTATCGGATTTTGTCAAAAACGCATTACGGCCGATGGACTATTAATCAAAAACAAAAAAATGACCCTGTTTGCCCTTCAATTTAAACGGTTGGCAAATGGTGGAAAATGGAGCCGGGCTACACAGTTCACCAAAGACTGGTCCAAAGCCAATGGCGGTAAAAAGGCAGGTCAATGGTTTCGGGATGATAAACGCGTTAAACGATTGATTAAAGCCAACGGTGTGTTTGGTGTTCCGGGCCTTAAACAAGCTGCAGATTGATAGAAAATCATGAAACATGCTAAGCCTTCTGTTTGGCTCATTTTTACAGTTGTTGTGTTGTTCCCTGTGTTATTGGCAGCACAGGAAAAAGCAGAGCAAGCCCCTTCTCAGCCGACTAACTCGGCATTGTTTGGCGGAACATTTTCATTAATAGATCATAACGGTTTGGCAAAGACCGATCAGGATTTCAAGGGCAAATTTTTACTGGTCAGTTTTGGTTATATAAATTGCCCGACCATTTGTCCGACAAAGCTAACAACGGTTTCCGCCGCGCTGGATATAATAGGTGTTTTAAGCGATCAGGTGCAGCCAATATTCATTACCATTGATCCAAACCGAGATCGCCCTGAAAACCTTAGAAGTTACTTAAACAAAATCGATCCCCGTGTGTTGGGGCTAAGCGGTTCGGAAGCAGATATAGCCAATATTGCCAAAACGTATCGTGTTTATCGCCTCAAAGTTATTACGGATGGCCGTGATCCAGAAAATTATTTGGTTAATCATACGTCAATGACATTTTTGATGGACAAAGACGGGCAGTTTCAAACCCTGTTTACCCAAACCACAAAACCGGAGGTAATGGCCCAAGTTCTACGTCGGTATATGGGCAGTCATTCTAAATAAAATAGAGAAATGATAGTCTGAAAGGTTGACGATAACCGTGACAAGATTTACCTGATACCATGCTTGTATTTTCAGTCGCCGTATTTTTTCTTCTGATTACACCGGGGCCCGGCGTTTTATCTGTGGCTGGTGTGGGCTCTGCTTTTGGCTCCAGATATGGATTAAGTTATATTGCGGGACTTTTTGTGGGGACAAATTTGGTCGCGTTGGCTGTCGTATCGGGAATGGCTGCGGTTATTTTAGCGAACCCGGATATTCGTTTGGTTTTGTTAATTGCATCGGCGGGCTATTTGTTGTTTTTGGCTGCCCGGATTGCTTTTTCCGGCTCAAAAATTGCTTTCAAAGAACAACTTTCTCCTCCCGGTTTCTGGGGCGGAATAACATTGCAAGCCATCAATCCGAAAGCTTATGTCGTCAATACGACTTTTTTTACAGGATTTGCGTTCTGGCCGGGTAGTTTAATGACGGAAACGGTATTGAAATTACTGATTATCAATGCAATCTGGATACCCATTCATTTTCTTTGGCTTTATGCTGGGGTTTCACTGCATCGTTTGCAGCTTCCCGGGCATGTGCAATTCCGCATTAACGTGATGATGGCTTTACTTATGTTGGCTGTTGTCTCCCTAGCCGCCGTAGCACCTAAATAATGTTGTTTGCATTTGTAGCTATCCTTTGATGGCATTTGCATAGATTTTAGATTTATTAACGCCTAAAAACGTCGTTTAAAGATTCTACCATAGCACCGGTAATAATGTCAGCTTCTGCCTTTGTCAGGCAAAGCGGAGGAGCGAAGCCAATGATATCGCCTTGTGGCATCGCCCTGACAATAACGCCGCGTTTAAGCATCGCTGCTGCGACTTTTGGGCCCATCGTTAGTTTCGGGTCAAGGGCGATGTGTTTTTCTCGGTCGCCGGTTAGTTCTACGGCAACCATCAAGCCCTCCCCACGAACTTCGCCAACATTGGGGTGGTCAGCGAAAGCTTTGGTCATTACATTTTTGAGATAGCTTCCCATGGTGTCTGCATTGGCAACAAGACCCATGCTGTCGATCAATTCAAGATTAGCAACGCCGGCTGCGGCGCATATCGGGTGGGCTGAATATGTCCATCCATGACCAATTGGGCCGAATTCGTCCGTACCTTGTTCCAAAACTTTCCAGACTTTTTCTGAGACGATCGTCGCGGATAGGGGCGCATAGGCTGATGTTAAACCTTTAGCGCACGTCATCAGATCGGCTTCGATGCCATAATGGTCCGATCCAAACATGGTCCCCAAACGGCCAAAGCCTGTGACCACTTCATCAGCAATCAGAAGAATATCATATTTTTTCAAAACCGTCTGGATGGCTGCCCAATATCCAGATGGGGGGGGGACGAGGCCGCCGGTCCCCAAGACGGGTTCGCCGATGAAAGCCGCAATCGTATCAGGGCCTTCACTGAGGATCATCTCTTCCAGTTTTTCAGCGCAATAAGCGCTGAATTCTTCTTCGCTCAAGCTTTGGTCGCTGCGTTGGTAATAGTATGGAGCCTCAGTATGGATGACATTGTTTAAAGGTAAATCAAATTTTTTGTGAAATAAATCCAAGCCTGTTAAGGAGCCGGTCATCAAACCTGAACCGTGGTAACCACGCCAGCGCGAAATGATTTTCTTTTTCTGTGGACGACCAAGCACATTGTTGTAGTACCAAACCAGTTTAATATTGGTCTCATTGGCATCTGAACCAGACAGACCATAATAGACTTTGCTCATGTTTTTCGGAGCACGGTCAATGATCATCTTGGACAGGGTAATTGAGGCCTCGGTGCCATGTCCCACATAGGAATGATAATAAGCCATTTCTTTAGCTTGTTTGGCAATCGCTTCGGCGATTTCCTGACGGCCATAACCAACGTTAACGCAATAAAGACCTGCAAAAGCATCAAGAAGCTTGTTGCCATCCCGATCCTGGATGTATACACCTTCGCCGCCGGTCACAATTCGGTTTGCTATCTCGCCGCGAGCGAATTGGGCGAGGTGAGTTGAGGGGTGGAAAAAGTTCTCACGATCCCATTGGCTGAGTTGATCATTTGTTGTCATGTAAATCTCCTGTGGTTTTATGTAAATCTATGTCCAGTCGCGACATATGTATTTAATATTGGAAAAGGCTTCTATCCCATGGCGTGATCCTTCACGGCCAAGGCCGGATTGTTTCATGCCGCCAAATGGAATCGAAGCGCCCGTGATTTTTGTTCGGTTGACGCCCACCATTCCAAATTCGAGTTGCCGGCTCAGTCGAAAGATACGAGATGGGTTTTTTGAATGAAGATAGGCCATGAGACCATATTCCGTATTGTTAGCTTTATTGATCACTTCTTCTTCCGTATCGAAAGGCGCAATGGCAGCAATCGGGCCAAAGGTTTCTTCGTGCATTACTTTTGCTCCCGCTGGTACGTCGACTAGAACCGTTGGAGCAAAAAAGAGTTCTCCTAAATCCATAATGTCCCCACCGCTTAGGAGTTTAGCGCCCTTCTCAAGGGCATCACGGATATGCTCGTGTTGTTTCTGGATCGCGTTTGCATTCATGAGAGGGCCAATGTTAGGATCATCTATACCGTGTCCCACAGTTAGGGCAGCCGTTTTATCGGTAAATTTTTTACAAAATTCATCATAAACTGAGCGTTGGATATAAAACCGATTAGCCCCGAGACAGTCCTGACCGGATGTTGCAAATTTTGACTTGATTGCTTCTTCAACAGCCTTATCCATATCGGCATCAGCAAACACAATAAATGGCGCATGGCCTCCCAGTTCCAGACTAAGGCGCTTAATGGTTGGTGCGCACTGGGCATACAACAAACGCCCAATTTCAGTTGAACCGGTAAACGATAGCGCCCGCACGCGAACATCTTTGGTCCATTCGCCGACGATCACATTTGGCTCGCCAGTAACCACATTAATAACGCCTTTGGGGAAACCTGCGCGTTCCGCCAATTCTACGAGGGCTAACGCAGATAATGGTGTTTCTTTAGACGGATGGATGAGCACAGTGCAACCAATAGCCAAGGCGGCGGCGGCTTTTCGACAGATCATTGCATTTGGAAAATTCCATGGTGTCACAAGCGCAGCGACACCGATAGGCTCTAACCAAACTTCCATTTCAGCGCCGGGCAAGTGTGATGTGATGCTGAGAATATCGGTTCGTTTGGCTTCTTCGGCAAAAAATTCAATAAAAGAAACCCCATAATCAATCTCGCCACAAGATTCAGAAATTGGTTTACCTTGCTCAATCGTCACAATCAGTGCGAGGTCTTCCTTATGCTCGACCATGAGGCCATGCCATTTTTTAAGAATTTCTGCTCGCTCTTGAGGTAACATTCGCGACCAGCTCGGAAAGGCCTTATGCGCGGATGTGACCGCATCCCTACTGTTTTTGACATTCATAGATGGGACCCAGCCAACCCATTCTCCATTAGCTGGGTTGGTTACGTTAATGACTTCGCCAGATTGGGCTGATTGCCATTTTTTTTCAATGTCGGCGAAATTATTTAATAAGCGAGGGTCTTTCAAACGGTTAAAATAACTCGTCTGTGGAATAGTCTGGGATTTAGAAACCATGCTTACCTCTATTAGCGCAATGAAACACACGCATGAATTATAGTGTGTGTGCGATAGAGAGTGCTTTTAAAGATCGCCTTGTTTTCAGTTCAAACGACGCTATAAGCCGGAAAAAAAGATTTTTACTCGGCTCTTATCGGAAAACTAAACAGACTAAACTGATTAAACAGAAAGGATAGAGAGCGGAGGTGTTGGCGAAAATTTTATGGGTTTTGTAACGATGTAAGTATAATATCGTTTTAATCCAATGTCCGCCTGCAACATGTCATCGACCAGTTGCTGATAGGTGTCGATAGTGGGGCAGACAATTTTCAAAAAGTAATCTATTCCACCACCAATCGCCCAACATTCAACAATCTGATCTATGGTTGAAACGGCTGTTTCAAAAACCTTAAAATCTTCGGCGCGATGATTAGCAATTTCTATTTGCATAAAGATGATTGATGGTGCTCCTAAGTTAACCAGCGATAACCGAGCTTCATACCCTTCGATGATACCTGTTTGTTCAAGTCGTTTTAATCTTTCCCAACAGGCTGTTGGTGACAAGGCAACCTTGTCGGCCAAAGCTTTTTTTGAAATCCGCCCATCCTGCTGAAGAACCGTTAAAATTTGGAGGTCTCGTTCATCAAGTTTAATCATGTCAATCTATGCTTCGGATGAAGGGGGGATAAGAAGAGCTATAACGCCTACAATATCGCCCATGGCAATAAGACCGGGATAATGCCGCGCTGTAAAAATACCTGTTAAAGGACAATGATATTCTTTTGGTGCAGCCCCTATACGGTCGATATCATGAACCTTAGCAAGGAGTTGGCCTTTCTCAACTTTATCCCCCAGTTCAACACAGAATTCGAGAAGCCCTGCACTTTCACTTGAAACAAAACAACGGTGATCCGGCATATCCAGATTTATTGTTGACGCTATCTCTAATTCGCCCTTCAAAACGCCTGCATGTTTAAGAAGGTTGGTAACGCCTTTTTTTGCAATTGCTACTGTGTTTGGTTTGGCAGAACCCCCTCCACCAAGCTCTGTTGAGATAAATATTTTTCCCATTTCTTCGGCTGAAGTGTCATACATTCCCGACGCATCAACCTCCAAGAGCATTATGGAGTATGGTGCGTTAAATGCTTCCATCGCTGCGATACAGCGTGCCTCTTGGGCTTTGTCATCAAGAACATGTGCGGCGCAGAACGGTACAAAGTTGAGCGTTTTTCCACCAGAATGAAGATCAAGGACATAGTCAGCCATGGGTAAAAGCGTGCGTTGAAAATAGTCGGCAATTTTTTCAGTAACGGAGCCACTTGGATCGCCGGGAAAAACGCGGTTCATATTGCCACCATCGATCGGAGATGTTCTTGTCGCCGCCTTGAATGCTGGGAAGTTCATAGCAGGGACCATTATGATCCGTCCCGAGATATTTACAGGATCAATTTTGCTGGCGAGATCAAAAAGCGCTATCGGTCCTTCGTATTCATCGCCATGATTGCCGCCCGTAAGCAGGACTGTTGGGCCTTGACCATTTTTAACAATGGATATGGGGATCATCATTGATCCCCACGCCGAAGCATTGTGAGAATAAGGCAATTTTAAATACCCGTGCTGAAGACCTTCTTTTTCAAAGTCAACTGTTGACGATATTGGATTATCCCGCATACATCCCGTCCTTGATCATGAGTTGGCGTGGAATGGAAGTCAGTAATCCTAGAGCGCCATCAGGAATTTTTATCTTTCGGTCGTCTCCGTACCCCCACTCATCCATCAGAGGCGATCATAAAATGAAACGACATGTCGGGTTCTAACACAGCAAAAAACACTCTTCAACCTTTTCGGCACGGCCTAGATTTGTTAGAAAAAGGACAGTCCTTCATTATAAATTCGCGCTGTTTTCATGCTTTGATTAGATTGATGTTGCCCAGCACAGGATGGAGTCTGCGACTGTTATTGACGTTATTGATAGAATTTTCTTTTCCTGACATTGAGATTGTGATGCCATAGCTTTTCTGTTCCATCTGATACTCCGCTGTGCAACATTGCCCGTCATGATTAGAGCGATGCAGTAACTGTCCTTGGTCAGTCTGATCACAATTTGGTCACAGTCGAAAAATCGCTATCGGTTGCGGCTTAACTAACGTGCTGTTTTATTTGGAAAAATTGGCGCACCCGGCGAGATTCGAACTCACGACCTCTGCCTTCGGAGGGCAGCGCTCTATCCAGCTGAGCTACGGGTGCTTCCTTGATTGCATGTCTCATACAATGGATCGCAGGCATGATCAAGGGGATGAGAACAGACCGCATTATTTCCATCACAAATAAATCTATTCTTGTTTAACAAATAGAATTGCATAATTTAAATGGTCCTCGTCTCTAAAATAATGGAAGAAAACATAAATGACCTTTGGCATTGCTGAACTTGTAAAGATAATGGCGAGCCTCAGGCACCCGGAAACCGGCTGCCCGTGGGATATAGAACAAACTTTTCAATCGATTGCACCTTATACCATCGAAGAAGCCTATGAAGTGGTTGAGGCCATTGAACAAGGCGATATGGATAATCTTTGTGATGAATTAGGTGATGTGTTGTTGCAAGTCGTATTTCATGCTCGCATGGCAGAAGAAGGTGGGCATTTCGGTTTTGCTGATGTTGTTGATGCGGTATCCGAAAAAATGATGCGCCGCCATCCCCATGTGTTTGCCGATGCTTATATCAAAAATGCCAAAGCTCAAACGGTTCATTGGGAAGACATCAAAGCCCAAGAACGGGCGTCAAAAAGGCAATCAGATAAAACGTCGTCGGCGACCACCGATAGTGCTATGGATGGAGTGGGCGTCGCCCTGCCCGCTTTAACGCGCGCACAAAAATTGCAAAATCGGGCCGCCCGCGTTGGCTTTGATTGGGGCGAGTTGGCACCTGTGGTTGCCAAAATTCGTGAAGAATTGTCAGAGGTCGAAGCCGAGATTGATATCAACAATAAAGATCAACCATCAGCGGCCTTAACAGAAGAAATCGGTGACTTATTATTCAGTGTGGTTAATTTAAGTCGGCATTTAGGCATTGATGCGGAAACGGCTTTGCGTCAAGGTAGCCATAAATTCGAATTGCGCTTTCGGGATATGGAACATTGTTCAGAAAAAGCTGGGAAAGAATTTTCTTCGTTATCGTTACAGGAACAAGAACAATATTGGGAACAGGTAAAAATTAAATCATGACCATACTGTCACGGATAAATAGCAAAATATTTAAAAGAATATCGCGAAATGGTTTCGCTGTGATTGCCGTTATGGTGCTTGGAAGTTGTTATTTGCCGGTGCGTTTTGATGCTGAAATCGAAATAAGTAAACGTGGCTATTACAGTTTTATTTTTGATGGATATATTGCCAAGGTTCCCATTTTTGAAGGTTTGCAAAAACGAAAGATCACACCAGAACAAGAAAAAAAGCAAGTGGCCGATGTGATTGCAGATTTGCAACGTGATGTAAACCTTACTGAGCTCAAGTATCTAAAAAAGGGTCACTTTAAAGTTCATTGGCAACGAGAAGGTGATATTCTTAAAGAAAAAACCGTTACTTTTATCCGTCGTAATGAGTATTTTGTGGGCATATCGTATAATAAAAATACTGGCCGGGTACAGGTGTCTGGACGATCGTTAGCACGCGATGCTAAAAATCAAATAAATGATATGGGACTGGGGATTCAAGGTGAAATTCGCGTTATTACCGATGCTAATGTAGTATCCAATAATGCGACATCGATTCGAAAATTTCCTAAAAAAGGTCCGGGTTATAAAATTTATATTTGGAAAATTAAAAATATTTTTGCGCCTACACCTGTGATTACGATGGCTCTTGGGTAAATCGATATAAGTCATCGTTAATCTATAAAAGCGCGCGTTGCTTTTTAGTTGGTGAATGGCTATTAACAATCATTATTAAGCGGTTTTGGAAAAATTATTATGTCGATTAAAGTCACTCTTCTTTATCCTCCTCATCAAACGTGGCCGGGTTCGTTGGTCAAACCCAACGGATCATTGGCTTATCCTATGTTGGCCGGGGCATTGTTAGAGCATGATATCGAAGTTAAAATTGTTGACGCCATTGTCGGCACCGACAAAGAAACTGTCGATGAAGTGTTTTATAAATCGACCGAATTGCCATCGGGATTATACCGCACGGGTTTAAGCGACGAACGCATTTTAGAAGAAATTGCTGATAGTGATATTATTGGTCTGACATCGATCTTTTCTGACCAGGAAACGATGGTGCTCTATACAGCCAAGCTAATCAAAAAACATTTCCCGGAAAAATTGATTGTTTCGGGTGGTGTTAATGCGCGCAATCGATTAGAGCGGTTTTTTGATGCGGGCATTGATTTGGTCTGTTTATCCGAAGCCGAGCGTACAATTATACAAATCGTTCGTGTGATGGAACGTAATAGCCGGGATTTCAGCGATGTATCGTCGGTAGCTTATGAAAAAAATGGTCGGATTGTTCTCAATAAAACTAAAGTCGAAGACGTCATTTATGATTTGGATGAATTACCAATGCCGGCTTGGGAATTAATGCCCATTAAAAAGTATTGGGAAATTGGTCGGCCTCATGGTGGTTTATACCTTGAAAATTACAAAAAAGGTGAACTGAAATACGCATCTTTGATGACATCATTGGGCTGTCCCTTTAAATGTATGTTTTGTCATATTGCCGGTGAAACAGAAGGCGAAGTCGCCGGCCCAATAGGAAAATTCCGCATTAAATCCGATGACCGGGTGTTGCGGGAAATTGCCCAGCTCAAAGATTTGGGTGTGAAACAGGTTTACATCGAAGACGATGCGTTGTTTGGCCGCCGTAACCGCGGCATGCGTTTGTTTAAAAAAATTCGCAAAGAAAACATTGATATTATGGATGTTAATGGTGTCAATATCATTCACTTGTTACGCAAAGGCAAACCGGACCCAGAAATTATCGATATCATGATCGAGGCCGGGTTTAAAGAAATCGGATTGCCGTTCGAGTCGGCTAATCCTCGCATAATTTCTAAATACGTCAGTAACAAATGGGACCCCGTCAATTCCGATGTCATTGGTTTGATCAAGCTATGTAAACAAAAAGGACTGACTTTATCCGGCAACTACATGATCGGTTATCCTGACGAAACCCGCGAAGAAATCCAGCGTACTATCGATATGGCAAAAACCCATGTGGCGGCGGGACTAGATTCAGTGCATTTCATGTGTGTAATGCCACTGCCGGGCACGCCGTTGTTTGATATGGCCATGAACGGTGGTTTTCTGCCAAAAGACTTGCAGGTGGATAAAATGCACTGGGTCAAAGCCAATATGATCAATACAGCCGTACCACCCGAAGAATTGGAAATGATCCGCGACCGTGCATGGGAAGAAGTCAATCCTGAAAATTATAAAAATGCTAAGAAAAAAATGGTCTGGGGATTAGAAGGACAAGACATCCCTTACCGGTCCGAAGCCATGGCCGACGGTTGATATACCGTTCCTGTTACAAATAATGGTTTTATTTAGGCTGGGCTTAGCAGCACACAAATCGTATCACCGCGCCCTGCTTTGTTTAATTCAGCCGTTTTGCGTTCGAATTCTGCGATTTCGCTGTCACTAAAAATCGAATTTTCGGGGGCTTTATTATAAGACCGCGGGTCATTTAACGGTATATCTTGGGCATATTGCTCACTGCCCCAAAACTGTATTATGTTGGAATCACACCATAAATTATTGACCGTTAAACCGGACTGTTCGGCAATCATGCGTATGCTGTCATGGGAATGCAGGTAAAAATGCCTCGGCGCGTCAAGGCTAAGCCAGTGAACGCCGTATTGTTTCCAAGCATCAGATGTAACGCATGGGATACGAATTAAAATGCGCCCGTTGGGGTTTAGTAATTTTTTTGCTTGGTCAAGAATTTTTTGACCACCATCCATATGTTCGAATGAATGATGAAATGCAATCAGATCAAATTTTTCCGAAATATCAAACAGGTCGGCTTTTTGTGTCAGCAACCGCCCGTCCAAATAAATATCCTGATCAATGAATTTATCGATAGCTAATGCATCATCAAAACCGATTGCGCGTAATTGTTTTACATGCGACCCGCCCCCGCCCCCAACATCCAGAATACGGTCACTGAATTTAACGCCGATATCACCATACATGCAAATCAACGGGTCCGGTTTTTTTCGTGCATACAGTAAAGCGCCAATAAGCCCTTGTTTATCAATGGCATATCGCGCACGTTTTTTTCGTAACCAGCTCACCCAACGTCTGGTTTTTTTGTTTTTTAATGCAAAACTGTAATATCCATCCGGGTAATGGGCCGACATATCACCGGGCACGTTTTGGATTTGCAAACATTGGCACGTGGGGCACTGAAAATAATCAAACGCTTCACGGGACCCAAACAACATTTCCCGAACTTTGAATTTTTTCCCATCAGGCGCACCACATATGCGGCAAGTGACTTGATTTTTCTGTTTGTTCATGGCCGTTTATGTTTCCATTACTTTATAATTTAATCGGTGGTATTACGTTGGCTCCTGACTTGCAATCTTTGAATACAAAAAATGATGTTGATTTAAGCGATATAACGCTTGTTTGTGTAACTTATAATTCAAGCTTTGTGATCGAAAGCTGTATAAAACCGTTAATGACGGTGCCAAACATTATTATCGTTGATAACGCCAGTCTGGATAATTCCATTGAACGGGTTTTAGCATTGCGACCGGATGCTAAAATAATCCGAAATGACGGCAACCCCGGTTGGGGTCCCGCTGTTAACCAAGGCTTTGCAGCCGTTGAAACGACATATGCATTGTTAATGAATCCGGATGCGACAATTACGCCCGAAGTTGCGGGACAATTAAAACAAACGGCGGCCCGTAATGAAAACGCAGGCATAGTCGCGCCATTTTTGTATAGCCCGAACCGTGGGCTGGAACTGACCATGCGCGGGCCCAATGAACGCAATCATGAAAAACCCGGTTGTGTGCCCGAAGGTCCCGTTTGTACGTGGTTTATGACTGGTGCCGTTTGGTTTTGCAGGGTCTCTGCGTTTCGTGATATCGGTGGTTTTGATGAAAATATTTGGGTTTATTGCGAAGATTTGGATGTTTGCAAACGTTTAGCCATGAACAAGTACGCGATGATTTTATTACCCGATGCCCGTGGTGATCATTTGGTGAGCCGTGCGCAACCGTCAACAGTTGCTATTCGTTGGCGCAAAGAATGGAACATCGTCTGGGGCCATTTGTATCTGATCAAGAAATATGAAAATACTGAACGTGCCAGAACCGAAGCTTGGAAATTGATCCGCAAACATGCACCTAAAGCTTTGTTTTATTTACTTATTATAAAGCAGGGACGTTTTTTCCGGGATTTGGCCGTGGCCCATGCAGCATTATCATATTTGCTGGGGAAAAGACCTCGAATTAGACGCTAAATTCGTGTGTCAGGCGTTTTAAGTATTGTCCATAGGCATTGTTTGATAATTTCTCTGCGATACATTTAAACGCGTTTAAATCGATGTAGCCCATGCGCAGGGCAATTTCTTCGGGACAGGCGATTTTCAAACCTTGGCGTTGTTCAATGGTTTCAACAAACTGGGCTGCTTGTAATAATGACGCCTGAGTTCCCGTATCCAGCCACGCGTAACCACGGTTTAATTGTTCGGCATGAAGCATTCCTTGGTCCCGATAAGCCCGAATGATATCAACGATCTCCAATTCACCCCGGGGAGAAGGTTTAACACATGCTGCTATTTCAGACACATCATTATCAAAAAAGTACAATCCGGTAATCGCCCAATTGGATTGCGGGTTTTCAGGTTTTTCTACAATATCGACCGCTTTGCCTTGCCCGTCTAGCGTGACCACACCATAACGTTCCGGGTCTGACACCCAATAAGCAAAAATAGTGCCGCCCTTTTTGCGTTTACTGGCGGCGGATAATTTTTCAATTAAACCATGACCGTAAAAAATATTATCACCTAAAATCATAGCGACTTGGTCATCGCCGATAAAATCGCGACCAATGATAAACGCTTCGGCGAGGCCTGCGGGTCGTTCTTGAACCGCATAGGATAAATTGATGCCCCATGCGTGGCCGTCGCCCAGTAAAGCTTCGAACTGATGGCGGCTTTCGGGGGCTGTGATGATTAAAATATCCCGAATCCCTGTCATCATCAACGTGGTCAGCGGATAATAGATCATCGGTTTATCATAAACGGGTAACAACTGTTTGTTGACGCTCATAGTGATGGGATAAAGTCGGCTGCCGGTACCGCCTGCTAAAATAATGCCCTTCATGATGTGCCTTGCCCTTTGTTGTTATTCGGTGTGCTATTCAGGCCCATACGCTGGCCTTGATAACGGCCGTCCTGAATCGGACGCCACCAATTCTCGTTTTCAAGATACCATTTGACGGTGTCTTGCAAACCGGTTTTGAAATCATGTTGTGGTGACCAGCCGAGTTCTTTGTGGATTTTTGAATAATCTATGGCGTAGCGCAAATCGTGTCCCGGACGGTCGGTGACAAAATTGATGAGTTCCCGGTGGCGGCTGTTTTTCTTGTTGGGAGATAAATCATCCATGATGTCACAGATGTAATGAACCACCTCCAGATTGGTATGTTCCGCATCACCGCCAACCAGATAGTTTTCGCCTAAACGACCCTGTTTCAAAACCATTACCAAAGCCCGGGCATGGTCATTCACATGCAGCCAGTCGCGAATGTTTTCTCCTTTGCCGTAGACCGGTAGTGGTTTTCTTTCCAGTGCATTTAAAATGATGAGCGGGATTAGTTTTTCTGGAAATTGAAATGGTCCGTAATTATTCGAACAATTGCTTAACACCACAGGCATTCCATAGGTATGTAGCCACGCCATGACCAAATGATCAGACGACGCTTTACTGGCGGAATACGGAGATCGTGGGTCGTACGGTGTGGATGGGTTAAAAGGAAAATCTGTAGGGTTAAGAGCGCCAAAAACTTCATCCGTTGAAACATGGTGAAACCGGAACTGTTGACGTTTTACGCCCTCATTCAAACTTTGATAATACTGATGGGCGGCGTTTAATAATTGATAAGTGCCGACGATATTGGTTTCAATAAATGTATCCGGTCCGTCGATGGACCGGTCAACGTGGGATTCGGCGGCTAAATGCATGACGGCGTCCGGTTGATGACGTTTAAACAGATCAGCCATTTTTTCGCCATCACAGATATCGGCGATTTCCAGACAATATTTTGTCGCGTTTTCGACGCTTGACAAGTTTTGAAGATTAGCCGCATAGGTCAATTTATCAACATTAATCACTTCATCGCCAACCTCATGGATCAAATGCCGGATGACGGCTGATCCAATAAACCCGGCACCGCCGGTGACCATGATTTTCATATTTCTTGCTCCGGCGCGTTTTTGATAAATTTGCGGATGCCTTGTTCTAGGGACAATTTGGCATGCCAACCGTCTAGATTTTCACCTACCCAAGGGTTTTCAATAATCCTACTTGAGTTTTGGAATTGCCCTGCTTTCGTTTTAATTTTTGTCTCACCAATTTGTTCAAACAGTTTAATAATACCGCTTATGGACTGGCGATCATTTCCGCTGACCGCATAAGTTTTTCCGGAATGACGTGAACAACTGTTTACAAGCAGTTGATCTGCGTGAATAAAAGCATCGACCAAATCGTCAACGTAAACAAAGTCCATGACCGGGTTATGGTCGCCGAGTTTAAGTTCTGTACCTTGGCGCCCGGCATCCAGAATGGCGGCCATTAATTTTTTGCGCCAATCCCCAGCCCCGAATGTTTCAAAAATAATCAGATTGATGGTCTGAAAACTCATGGCGTCCTGATAATACACTAATATATCCTGAAACGCTTGTTTCGTCGCTGCGTATAAGCTTAATGGTCGGTAGCTATCATGGTTAAAATATTGAAAATGGCTGCCGGTATTAATAAACCGCCGGGTGTCTGTTTTATGGGCGGCTTCTAATAATCCGACGCCTAATTTGATATTGGCATCAATTAATAATTCGGCTTCATCGCTGTCGTGGCTGGCGGCATAGCGTCCAGCTAAGTGAAATACTGTATCGGCTTCGGCATTTTCAAACGCTTGGTCCAATGATGATTGTGAGCCATCATAAACGGCCACATTGATGCATTCCAGCAACGCACCAAGCCGGGTTAAATCAGATGAGGGCCGTGTTAACGCGGTGACAGTCATCCCGTCATTGATTAAGCGTTTTATTAATTCGCAGCCTAAAAAACAGGTGGCCCCGGTCACAAGTACAGAATTAGTCGAATTCATGATTTAAATCAGCCAGTTGTGGAAGTAATTTATCTTTATCCGATAACACAACATTTTTGAAGTCATCCGGCCAAAGAATGTTTAAATCCGGATCATTCCAAATGACGCCACGGTCAGTATTAGGTGCATAAAAATCACTGACTTTGTAATTGATAATGACATCATCGGTTAATGTCATAAAGCCGTGGGCGAAACCTTCAGGGATATAAAGCTGTTGAAATAATTGATCATCCAATTCGACGGCTACGTGCTGACCAAACGTTTTTGATGATCGCCTTAAATCCACAGCGACATCCAGAATTCTGCCTTTTAACACACGCACCAGTTTGGCTTGGGCATGGGGCGGGGCTTGGTAATGTAGGCCGCGTACAGTGCCCGCATTTTGTGATAAACTATGATTGTCCTGAGCAAATGTTGTGTTGATGCCGTTTTCTGCAAACACACGCTCGGAATAAAATTCAAAAAAATATCCACGTCCATCGTCAAAAATTTTTGGCGTGATCAATTTAACGTCTTTGATGTGCGTTGATTTGATGATCATGGATTTTTTATCCCGGTGGTTCGGATTTGTTCTGCCTTGGTTGATAAGCTGGTGTCAACGGCTCGGTCCGGAAAATAAGTTTTCAAGAATATATCAGCACCACCCGGACGCTTTCCGCGTACATACAGGCAAGGATAGGGACCGAGTTCTTTTACAGGATCAGCAATAATACCATTGGTGTTGCGTAATGTTTGCCCGTTCATCATCCAATCATCAAGCCAGTAATCGTTGATAGGTATCACCGTTTTGAGCTGATTAGTAAAACGAAACCCGGACACCCGGTCGGCTAAATAAAGCGCAAAACTTTTGCTGCTGGTGGCATAAATATAAACCCGAGCGCATTTGTCATAGGCGGATAAATCAACCTTGGTCGAGGCTAGGAATCGTTGTTTTAGTTCTTTATCTAATTTAAAAACACCCAATGCCTGAACGACCATGATGATTGTCAGCAGTGAAACCCCTGCTCGTTTTGAATTGAGCATCATGGGTTTTTCCAAACTGAAACGCCGAAGCATTAAAACCATCGCCAGTGGGCTTAGCATATATGACGGGATCATGTAATAAGCGTTGGGTTGTTTAGCGACCAATAAGGCTTGGAAAAATTGCGCAATCATAATACCTAAAACAATGCGGGTTTCAGGATTGCAAAAAATGCGTTTCCAATTTTTGGTTTGTCTTGCAACACTAACCAAAAAAATGATGGTCATGATCAATGGCACAAACAAAACCGGACGTTTATAAATTTTTAGCAATACTGATAAATTACCAAAACGCCCCGTACCAAAATCCGTAGCCGATCGGGTTTTGAAAACGGCCTTGCTGATAAATTCAAAAAAACCTTCGTATGCGCCCCATGCGGGGATGGTGAACAGCAAAAATGCGACTGCTGCAGCCACGCCATAAATGATAACAGCGCGCGGTTTAACCAGTATCAGTACTGGCAGCACAAAAATTGGCGCGGCGGTTAATTTAATGGCCACAGTGAAACCAGCCGAAAGGCCAAACAGGACAGCAAACCGGGTTCTGTTTTCTTTTAAAAAATTTTCGCGCAACGCCATCACAGTGACGATTAATAAACTGAGCGTGGCTGCAATCAGAAGCGTTTCTGGGGCCGTCAGAAAACCACGTTTTAAAATCAATCCTGATACAAATGGTGCCAACTGCACGGCCAACATAGCAGGAATGCTTTTAAATGTTTTTAAAGCGGCAATGCCAAGGCCCGTTAACAGCGCTGCGTTGATGATGAAAAACAACGTCGATATGGCTGTTAACGCTTTTTCAGGATCACTTAAGACGTTGGTTGTAATTTCAGATGCTGACGATAACGGATTTAACGCGCGCAATAACCCAGCACCCAGCGAATACACTGGCACCCCCGGATGGGCCAAGTGACCGGGCAATTGTAAATTCAGGATATTTAAGGCATCGAGCAGATAAAAATAACTGGGATCAAGCAAATTCCATTGCCAAAACGGTCCGGCATCAAGCCTGAGCAACCATAAGGTCAAAATAAGCACAACGGGAAGCAATGTGCTCGGCAATAGAGCACACATTCCCCTGCTTTGAGATGGTGTTAGAATGTTCATCCCATGGACTTAACAGATGACAGCCGTTATTGGAAAACTTTTTAATCCGTTAACAGTCTAAGCAAGCTTGATGTGTCCCAGCGGCCGCCGCCTTTTTTCTGAATTTGTGCGTAAAATTGATCAACCAGTGCCGTCACCGGAAGCCGGGAACCGTTGACATTGGCTTCTTCTAGGCAGATTTTTAAATCTTTACGCATCCAGTCTACAGCAAAGCCAAATTCAAATTCATCGGCAATCATTGTTGATGCTCGGTTATCCATTTGCCACGATTGTGCGGCTCCTTTGGAAATGACGTCAACGACCCTACTTGTATCCAGCCCAGCGTTTTCACTAAAGGCAATGGCTTCGGATAACCCCTGAACCAGGCCTGCGATACAAATCTGGTTAACCATTTTACAAATTTGGCCGCTACCGACGGGGCCTAATAACGTCACAGCTTTGGCAAAAGCTTGGATAACCGGTTCAACTATATCAAAATCAGCTTGATCGCCGCCTAACATCACTGTTAATGCACCGTTTTCTGCCCCGGCTTGGCCGCCGGATACAGGGCCATCCAAGAAACCAAGGCCCAAAGTTTTCGCCTGTTCGCCAATTTCACGGGCGACCGTCGCAGAGGCCGTGGTGTGATCAACAAAAATCGCACCTTTATCCATACCTGACAAAATACCCTCATCCCCAAATACAACGCTGCGCAAATCGTCGTCATTGCCGACACAGGCACAAATAATATCCGCACCATTGGCGGCATCAGCTGGGGTGCTATGTGCGGTGCCGCCAAATTCAGTCGCCCATTTATCCGCTTTGGTCGCTGTCCGGTTATAGACCTGAACGCTATGGCCTGCATTGCTTAAATGTCCTGCCATGGGATAACCCATGACACCTAGGCCGATAAATGCAACAGTTGTCATTGTTTTTGTCCTTTTGATGAATAAAGTGCGTTGATGAAAAATTACTGAAAATATGTAAATTAGAATCGGTAAGATAATGATCGTTACATCATAATAGCCTTATTGAAAATAAAAAGAAATGATGATTTGTTCACAACATCTTAGTCTTTTTAGGCATTAATCCTGTGAACGACATATTGAACAAAATCTAGTATTAAAGTTTTTCACCGTCTACGGGCGTTTTTAAAGGATACATTCATGGCCATCAATCAGGAGCTCTATCAACATAACATCGATTTTTTTAAAGAATTGGCTCCGGATTTAGCGGCAATTTTTTTAAATTTTGAACCCGAAGCCGAACTTGTTACCTGTCCTAACGGTGAACTGGATTTATCCTTATCAGGAAATTTGGTCTATGGGGGGGGTGGTGTGACAGCAACAACCCGGCAAATCTCAGATCCTGAATGGAAAAACTCACGTCTTCAATTAGCCCCTTATCAGTCAGATGGCCTTGATCGAGTGGCTGGTGAATTCATCGGTACATTTTTGAATAAAGCGTCTAATGATGAGGAAATGGCTTTTTATTCTGACCAATTGTCTCGTCGGACAGCAGCCCATGCAGTGGTTTTTGGCGTTGGTTTTGGTTATCATATAGATGCGATTGCCGAAACGAGCCAATGTCGGCAGCTTATTCTGGTCGATAGTAATCATGAATTTTTGTTTCATTCGTTGCGGGTTTTTGATTGGCAGGCTTTTTTTCAAAGGCACAGCGAGGCTGGTCGCGTCATCCGTATTGTTATTGGTGATGATGCCGCAGCCCAAGCCATGACTATTCGTGAATACATCCGTGAAATTAATGTGGCTGGATTAGAAGGCACATATATTTATCATCATTATCGGTCTCCGGGGACTACGGAAACTGAAAAAATGATGATGTCAAATATACAAGAACTGCATACAGGGTATAGTTTTTTTGATCTGGAAATGCAGCGCTTATCTAATGCTCATAAAAATTTAAGCGCAAAATCGGCACGCGTTACCCATCCGTCAGAATTGGCGGCTAATCGGACAGCATGGGTTGTTGATGGCGGCAACGCTTTGAAAAATGTTTTGCCGGATTTGGCCCAAAACCGTAAACGCGTATTCCTGATGGCAACGCCCGAGGCGATGCCTCAATTGTTGGATCATGACTTAGCCCCGGATATGCTGTGTTTGATGGATGATGATTTTATTAAACCAGTGGATTTGACGAAAATCGGTAAAATAGCTTTATTGTCTCCGGTTATTATTGATCCTGAAATTGTCGGTAAATTTAAATCGCATGTTCATTTTTTCCTAGGCGCTCTTGCCACCTGCGCGATGTTTGGCGATGAAACATCGACGTTACGTGACACCGGTGGTGATGCCCGTGTTGTTGGTGCAGCATTCGCCCGATCCCAAGGGTTTGGAAACGTTCGTATTATTGGCGATGATGTCAATGAAACCGAAAATTTAGATTTGTCAAAGTTGAAGAATATACCGAAAGACTTTACACCCAAGTTATTGAAAAATTTACCAAAATTTGGCGCTTCTGAGGTAAAAGATAAACTGAGATCGTCTGCCATGGTCGATGAATTATCAGAATTACGCCAAGAAATCATGGATTTGTCAAAATCCTGTGAAACACCTGAACGGTGGATCGAAAGCGTCGTCTGGTTGATGTTGCCGATTGGTGGCGATCAACGACCACGGCAGATTTTGGCCACATCGATGGTTCGTGGCACGGTACTGATGGCGTTGTTTGCATCCCAAGGCTATTTGTTAAGGCTGCGTGAACATGAACGTTTTGATGAATTATTTAAAATCCTTCTTGATCCATTTGATAAGATGTTGAACAAGATGCATGGAGAAGCGATCAAGGCCATCAACGTTTTGATCAAGCGTAAATAAGATGCTCATTTTTTAAGGAAAACTTTTATGACAACGACTGTTAGCGTCGAAATCGCTCCCGGTGAATTGATCGATAAAATCACCATTTTGGAAATTAAAATTGACCGCATGTCTGACCCTGAAAAGCTGGAAAATGTGCGCCTTGAATGGCAGGTTCTGACAGCATCGCGCGATGAAAACATCACAGTTTCAGACGAATTAACTAAAATTACAGCTAATTTGAAAACTGTTAATGAACAATTATGGGAAATCGAAGACGATATTCGTGATCTTGAACGGGATAAAAAATTTGATAAAAAATTCATCGATTTGGCCCGTGCCGTTTATATGACTAATGACAAACGAGCGGCTTTTAAACGTGATATCAATATTTTATTAGGCTCGCGTCTGGTCGAAGAAAAATCTTACGCAGCGTATTGAGGGCGTGATGAGCGGCCAATTCCAATCTTTTCGTGATCAGGTATGGCGGTTTTTTCGCGCCAAACGACCAGGCTATGCAAAAGATGTCTTGTTGATCGCCGCTGGTGGATTGGGTGATATAATTTTACTGCGTTATGTTTTATCCAAATTTTTAAACTTTGCTAAAAACAATGAAACCGTGACATTATTGGTCACCGGAAACGCCCGGAAAATGGCATTTTTAATGCCCAAATCCGTTGACATTATCGACGTTGATTTTAATAAACTTCGAAAAAATACGAATTACCGTTATCAGGTGATGCAACAAATTTATGACCGTCATTACAGATTGGTTATCTCGCTTGATTATTTACGTCATCCCTTAGCTGATGAAGCTTTAATGTTGGCAGCATCTGCTGATACAGTTTGGGCGATGCAACCAAGAGCGTGGGCAAAATACCAAAAGCTTTTAGGCACAAACTTAGTCAAGTTTGATAAAATCTGTGCAACAGGGCCTGAACATACGGATAAAATTCTGCGTTTAGCAGACTTTGCTGATCAATTATCCGGAGAAAAATCCGCATTGCCCGTTGTTAAGTTGGATTTAACGGACCTTAAACCCGCCGTTTTAAAAGAACGTCCACTGTATATTTTTCAGCCATTTTCTGCGGTAAAAGCCAAACAAAGCGGGCCAGAAGTTTACCTGAACATCATTCAATTATTGCCTGAAAACGCCAACATTTTAATCACCGGCGCGCCTAGCGATTTAAAAAATAATCCGGAATTTCAGGTTTTACTTGAAGCTTCGAATGCACGTTTCGAAGAGGCACTCTTCGAAGATTTGGTTGGTTTTTTACGGGCTGCTGATTTAGTGGTGTCGGTGGATACCGCCGTCATGCATTTATCCGCAGGTCTAGGCGCGCCAACATTATGTTTAGCAAGCGCGGCCTATGTCGGTGAAATTGTGCCCTATGACGTGAAAATTTCACCGTCCAATTTGACCGTGCTGTACACGCCTATGCCTGAATGCCAAGGTTGTTTAGGCAATTGTACTCTGCCTTTTGAACATGGTCGCTATCCATGTGTTGACCGGCTTGATGTTGACCGAATTAAACAGGTTATTCAGCAGCTAATTGTTTGAAAAAAACACTTAATTCTTTCCAACTGTGACGGTCTGGAGTTGATAACATCACTAAATCAGCAATGCGTGTGGGATCATAGGTGGTTTCTGTTTCCAATAAGGCTGTATAACCACCGGCTTCTGAATGGATAAGCACGCCGGGCGCGTAATCCCACGGTTTCAGGCGTCCGCCGTAACGGGCGAAATGGATGGCGCCGCGTGACAAGTCCATATATTCTTGGCCAATGCACCGGTAACGTACTGTTTTATTTGGGATTTTTAATCCAGCCTCCATGACGTTTTTATTAAAAACCTTAGAAATATTAGGCTTCATCGAAGCGGTCATTTTTTCTATGGGGAGTTTCTTTGCGACCTCAAGTCTTGTTGCTGGATTCTCCCCGATTTGTTGCCACGCCCCTTGGCCGCGCAAAGCCCATTGCATAGTGTCTTGGGTCGGGTCATACATCCATGCGGCCTCGGTGATGCCTGATAATTGATAAGCAACCAACACAGCAAAACAGGGATTGTGATCAGCAAAATTTTCTGTGCCATCGACAGGATCGACGATCCATGCTGGACCCGGTTTGAGTAATTGATCAATTAGTGTCGGGTTTTCTTCGACCCCTTCTTCGCCGACGACGACGGAGTTGGGAATGATTTTTGGTAATTCCCGGATTAAAAACTCTTCGGCTTTTTGATCGGCGATGGTGACAATATCCCCGGCTGTTTTGTAGCTTTTATCAGCCTCGGTCAATGCCCCAAACCTGGGTAAGATCTCTGTTATTGCCGCTTGACGGATGATTTCGTTGATTTTTTCTGGATCTGGAAGCATGACGTTTTAAGCCTTAAAAAATAAAAAAGGAGATTGATGCTTTTACTTATCTTCTGTCATGACATAAACCATGGTTGATTTCCATACTATAGAAGGCTTCCAAAATGGCACCTCCGCTTTTATCTCTAACAGGCGTCGAACTCGGTTTTGGCGGTGACGACTTATTCAATGGTTTGGATTTGTCCATTTTCCCCGGCGACAGGCTGGCTTTGGTGGGGCGTAACGGGTCCGGGAAATCAACTTTGTTAAAAGTTATTTCAGGTGATGTTGACGTTGATGATGGTGAACGCTTCTTAATTCCTGGGTTAACGGTTGCTGTGTTGGACCAAGAAGCTAACTTAAGCGGTTATGAGCGCGTGTTGGATTATGTTTTGTCAGGGTTGCCTGAAAACGACGAAGATAGCCACGGCAAAGAATATCTAGCCCATAGCCTGTTGTCCGGTATCGGGCTTGATGGGGCGGCCAAAGTCGATGGTTTATCGGGTGGCGAGCGCCGTCGCGCGGCCTTGGCCCACGTGTTGATTAGTGAACCGCAATTGCTGTTGCTGGATGAGCCGACCAACCATTTGGATGTGGCCGCCATTGAATGGTTAGAAGGTCAATTAAAAACATTTCCCGGCGCGATTTTGGTGATCAGCCATGATCGTCGTTTTTTGGATAATGTCAGCAATTCAACGTTGTGGCTTGATCTTGGAAAAATGCGGCGATACCAAGGCCCGTTCAATGGGTTTGATGACTGGTGTGAAGAAATTTACGCCATCGACGTTCAATCCCAAGCTAAATTAGATAAATTAATAAAACAGGAAACACGTTGGTCTCGCGAAGGCATTTCCGCCCGGCGCAAACGCAACCAAGGACGCATGCGAAGGCTTCGGGATTTACGCGAAGTGCGCGCTGATATCCGTCAACGTTCAGGATCGGTCAAAATGCAATCCGATGTAGGGCAATCATCGGGGAAATTGGTTGTCGAAGCCACAGACATTCATAAAAGCTATGGCACGAATACCATCATCAATGGTTTTAGCACACGTATTTTACGCGGTGATAAAATCGGTGTTATCGGTGCCAATGGGGCTGGGAAAAGCACGCTATTAAAATTGTTAACAGGCACCCTTGCCCCGGATTCCGGGACTATTCGATTGGGCACTAAACTAAGCCCGGTTTTTTTAGATCAAAACCGCAGCACATTGGATGAACATAAAACATTACAAGAAACGTTGTGTGAAAGCGGCGGCGATCATATTGATGTTTTGGGCGAACAACGCCACATCGTCGGTTATTTAAAAGATTTTTTGTTTCAGCCTAATCAAGTCCGCAGCCCGGTATCCAGTTTATCAGGAGGCGAGCGTAACCGGTTGTTATTGGCACGGTCATTGGCCAAACCGGGGAACTTTTTGATTTTGGACGAACCAACCAACGATTTGGATATGGACACCCTAGATTTGTTGCAGGAAATGCTGAGTGATTATCAAGGCACATTGTTACTGGTTAGCCATGACCGGGATTTTTTGGATCGGGTTGTGACGGCAAGTTATGTGTTGGAAGGCGACGGTAATGTTGATGAATATCCCGGCGGTTATAGTGATTACAGGCGACAACGACGGCAAAAAGAGAGCGCGCAAAAAGCACAAAAAAGCATGCAAAAAAAGTCTGATAAAAACAATGTAACCAAATCTAAATCAGCCAAGTTAAGCTATAATGAAAAGCGTGATTTAGAAATTTTACCCAAAGCCATTGATGACATTGAAAAAAAATTGACAGATTTAAGCAAACAATTGGGAAATGCCGCAGGTAATGGGCAGAAACTGCAAGAAATATCAGCCGCCATGTCAACGTTAAGCACAGAATTAGCCGTCAAAGAAGAGCGTTGGCTGGAATTGGAAATGCACCGCGAAAGTATTGAAGGTTGATCGTGGTTAATTGGATTTTTTTGCTTTAGATTTCGCTTGGGACTTTTGTAAACCTTCGAGCCTGTGCGCATGAGTTTGGCTTAGCCGTACTGATAAGTGAATGCCTTTTTCGTCATCGGTTCTGGAAATCACATCACCGTTTTCATAAAACCATGCCAGCCCTGCACCATCAGCGTATTCAAGGGTGTGGTTCTGTGTGACAAATGTGGCTGTGATTTTGTCATCGATTAAATCCAGTAGTTTCGGCAGCCCATCACCGTTAACGGCTGAAATAATAACAGTGTCTCTTGGCGATCTATCAACGATATTATCGACAAATAGCTTTTGGTTGCCGTCCAGTAAATCAACCTTGTTATAGGCATTAATAAGTTTTTTTGGTCCGAAATCAGGAATATTTAATTGAGCTAGAACCTGTTCAACATCCCGTTTTTGGGCTTCGCATTCGGGGTGAGCCGCATCTTGTAAATGAACGATGAGGTCGGCTTCGATGACTTCTTCTAATGTGGCGCGAAAAGCGTTGACCAGTTCATGGGGCAGATTAGAAATAAAACCAACTGTATCCGATAAAATAACCGTCCGACCTGAGGGTAAATCAAGCCGCCGCATGGTGGGGTCAAGCGTTGCAAACAGCAGGTCTTTGGCAACCACGCCGCTGTTGGTGAATGTATTAAATAGCGTTGATTTACCTGCATTTGTATAGCCGACAAAGGCGACCATCGGGAACGGCACACGTTTTCGCGCGCGGCGGTGCAGTTGGCGCGTGCGTTTGACGTCGATTAATTTAGATTTCAGCGCTGTAATGCGTTCGGCAATCAACCGACGATCTGTTTCGATTTGCCGCTCACCCGGTCCGCCCATAAATCCAGCACCACCACGTTGGCGTTCCAAATGGGTCCAACTGCGTACCAAACGTCCACGTTGATAAGACAATGCGGCAAGTTCAACTTGCAGACGTCCTTCTTTGGTTTGCGCGCGTTCGCCAAAGATTTCCAAAATCAATCCGGTGCGGTCAATGACTTTACAATCCCAGCTTTTTTCAAGATTTCGTTGCTGAATTGGTGTCATTACGCCGTTGACGACCACCACTTTTATGGGGCCGCCAAGGCCATTTATATTATGGTTATGAATGTGGTCGGTTATCCGTTCAGTTTGTCCTTTGCCAAACAATTGACCGGGGTGTGGTTTTGTTAATTTTATGATTTCTGCAATGGCGACGTTTAAACCAATGGCTCCTGTTAGATTAACAATCTCATTGAGCATGGATGTGGCGTCTCGGCCCAGGCCGGATGGGCTGTTTTGAATGTGCGGATGAACAACACATGCGTTTTCGACCGCGCCCATAGACATATCGTCGGCTAATCGGTCAGTGGTGTCACAGGTTTTATTTGTGGCCATATTTAATTCCGCTTGGACGAAATATTTCTATGGCCGACGCCAGCCACTTATTCTTCGTCTTCGTCAACTTTTTCTGGATCAAAAAGCTGTATAGGTGTTGATGGCATGATGGTTGAAATGGCATGTTTATAGACAAGCTGTGTATGACCATCGCGGCGCAGCAATACAGAGAAATTGTCAAACCATGTGACGATTCCTTGTAATTTGACTCCGTTAACCAAAAAAACGGTAACCGGGTTTTTTTGTTTACGAATATGATTAAGAAAAACGTCTTGGACGCCTTGAGTTTTTTCGTTCGGCATGGGCTATCTCCCCATTTATTATTAAATTCAAGCGGTCTTTTTTAGACTGCGGAGCGGATTGCAAGCAATATTGGAATGCAACAATGAACACCTAAAAAGAGAAAAAGTCCAGAAAACAAAACAGGAAAATTATATTATTCTAAATGATCAGTGTTATTTTACAGAGTTCCAAGAAACTTGCAAAGTTCCAAAGCGTTTTTAAAGTGGTGATTTGGCGGGTTTGGGTCAAATTCTTGTGATCCCGGCGGATCATTGCGTAATAATACGGGAACCAAGCCCGCATTAGCGGCGCATTCCAAATCAATGTCGGCATCACCAACAAACCAGATCGACGAATTATGAACGGGTGTGGGGTCACTTTTAACGGTCCACCCTTGATATTTTGATAAAGCCATGACAACAGGATCAATTGCCGGTTTGTCCTGATCTGCATCACCAGCACCGACAATGTTGGTGAAATACTTGTCCCAGCCTAGATGGTTGGCTTCGACACGCAGATAGTGCCCTGTTTTGTTGCTAACGACGGCCATAAACAATCCCATTTGCTGGATTGTTTTTAGCATGTCTTCGGCGCCATCACAGGGGGTTAGTTTTTCAATGTGAACCGCGCTGTAACAGTCATAAAAAGTCTTTGCCGCATCTTCCCATGCGTCACCAAAAAGGGCTGGGAACCTGTCACGCATGGATTGACGTACCCGGTCTTTGGTTTCCTGATAGCTCCAAAGCGGTTTCCCGAAAGCTTTGAATGTGTTGTTCAGGGCTTCGTGGATCACAGGAAACGTATCAACAAGCGTATTATCCCAGTCAAAAATAATGGCGTCAGGGCGTACAGTCATTAATTCCAGACTTCCGTTTTAACAGGGCCGCCATGCTCTTCAATATAATCTAAATACAAATCAAGCAATCGGTGAGTAAGCTCTCCCACATGGCCATTACCAACAGTATAGTCGTTTACTTTTGTCACGGCTTTGACATGGGATGATGAACTGCTGACAAAAGCTTCTTTGGCGCATTCGGCTTCTTCCAGACTGAATGCCCGTTCGGAATATTTAAGCCCGGCTTGCTTGGCAGCTTCTAAAATAGCTAGCCGGGTCACGCCGTTTAAAATATCATGGCTGACGGGACGGGTGACAAGTTCACCGTCTTTGGTAACAATCCATGCGTTGCTGGATGTGCCTTCGCTGACCATGCCGTTATCATCAACTTGCCAAGCTTCATAAGCCCCGGCTTCTTTGGCCTGTTGTTTGCCCAAAATATTTGGCAGTAATGATACAGATTTGATGTCTTTGCGGCTCCAACGGATGTCATCAATAGTGATAACGCTGACGCCTTCGCGGAGTTTTGCTTTATCAAGAGCCGGTAATTTTTTAGCCGTCAACACCAGTGAACTGACCGCATTATCAGGAAACGCATGATCGCGTTTGGCAACACCTCGAGTAATTTGTAAATACACCAAGCCATTATAAATATGGTTGCGACGGATGATTTCACCGACGATCATCATCAACGGCCCCCTTCCCATGGGCCAGTCAATTTTTAATTCAGTCAATGAATGGTTTAATCGATCAAGGTGGCCTTGTTCGCCAACGGCTTTGCCCAGATGGACGGCAAAAACTTCATAAACGCCATCGGCGAATTGATAGCCACGGTCTTCGATGTGGACAGCGGCTGATCCATGGGGGACGTATTGTCCATTAACGTACGCTATGCGGGACATGGTCTTCCTTTATTATTATCTAGAAATATTCAATTTGAACGGAGAATAGTTTTTCGACTTTGCGAATAACATTTTCAGCAGCGAACAAGACAACCCGGTCACCGGCTTCGATAACAGTGCTCCCGCCCGGGCAGATCATTTCACCGTTGCGGACAATAGCCCCCAGTAAAACACCCCCCGGTAATTTAATCTCACGCAGTGGTATGCCAACAAGTTCTGACGTTTCCAAAGCTTCGGCTTCGATCAGTTCACCAAAACCTTCGCGCAGGGCATGAACTGAATGAATACGGCCACGGCGCACATGTTGCAGGATGGTCGAAACGGTAATGTTTCTGGGGCTAACAACGGCATCAATGCCTAACGAGTTAATCAATGGCTCATAGGTGCCTTTGTTAATGAGTGCCACGGTCCGGGTTGTTCCATAACGCTTGGCAAGCAATGATCCTAATATATTTGTTTCATCGTCATTGGTAACAGCTACTACAGTTTCAGTGGATTGAATGTTCACTTCTTCCAATATTTCGGGGTCCAACACATCACCATTTACGACCATCGTACCGGATAGTTCTTGGGCGATGAAACGTGCGCGTTTGGCATCACTTTCGATGATTTTAACTTTAATGCGGTTGTCTTGATTTTCAAGCTCACGAGCTAAAAATAATCCAATGTTACCGCCGCCAAATATCAATACGCGGTGGGCCTCGGTTTCATCGTAACCAAAAGCCGTCATGGCCCGGTTAACCTGATTGCTGTCGACGACAAAATAAATCTCGTCACCGCTTAACATTTGATCGTCACTGCTTGGAACAATGGCTTTGTCATCGCGCATAATGCCGACGATGACGATGTTTAAATCAGGAAATAATTTTGTTAATTGTCTAAGCGGTGTGTTTAGCAAAGGACAGCTTTCCCGGCACCGGACACCTAATAATTTAATTTTATCATCGACCAGAGAAATCATTTCAAATGTGCCGGGTACTTTCAGGCGGCGGCTGACAGCACGGGCGACTTCCATTTCTGGTGAAATAATAACGTCGATAGGCACATTATCCTGAGTAAACAGGCTCGACCACATGGGTTCCAAATAACTTTGCTGGCGAATGCGGGCAATTTTTTTGGGGATTTCAAATAACGAATGGGCAACCTGACAAGCAACCATGTTGACTTCATCAGAATGCGTGACGGCGATCAACATATCGGTGTCCGCAGCCCCTGCTTCTTCTAAAACTTCGGGTAACGAAGCGTGACCAATGACTGCTCGTGCATCCAGTGTGTCTCCGACTTGGCGAACCAAATCAGGCATATTGTCAACGACTGTGACGTCGTTGTTTTCCAAAGCAAGATGGCGGGCAATATTAAACCCGACCTGCCCTGCTCCACATACGATTACTTTCATCAGTCCAGTGCCTTTATACATCCGTACAAGTGTTGATTATTCATTCTCGCTTTTGTCAGTACACCTTTCGTCCGCTGCGTTCAACTGTTTCAATTTGCGGTGCAACGCAGATCTTTCCATGCCGACAAATTCAGCCGTTTTAGAAATATTGCCGCTGAAACGCGATAGTTGACCTTCTAGGTACACACGTTCAAAAACTTCTCGGGCTTCGCGTAACGGAAGCCCCATAATCCGGCCATCCATATCCCATTCGCTTGATACCGGTGTATTCATGATTTCCGGTGGCAATGCGTCAGCGGACACGGTATCGGTATCTTCATTTGGTGACATAATGACAATGCGTTCGATAATATTTTTTAATTCGCGAACGTTACCAGGCCAATCGTAGCTTTGCAGTACCGCCATGGCGTCTTTTGCAAAATTCAAATGCGGTTTTGTATTTAGTTCTGCGCACGTTGCCATAAAATGGTTGGCTAAATCTGGGATATCGTCACGTCTGTCGCGTAACCATGGAATATCAATAGGCACTACATTTAAACGGTAAAACAAGTCTTCCCGGAAATTTTGTTTTTCTAAAGCTTCGCTCAAATCTTGGGTCGAGGTGGCAATAATGCGAACGTCAACATCAACGGTTGCCGGGCTGCCTAATCGTTGAAATGTCGCGTCTTGTAAAATGCGGACAATTTTATTTTGGCAAATGGCCGGCATGTCACCGACTTCATCTAATAATAACGTACCCGAATGAGCGGCTTCGAATGTGCCGACTTTCCCGCTGTTGTCTTTATCGCCAACAGTGCCGAAAAAGTTTTCATCAAATTGTTCTGGATTTAATGTTGTACAGTTAACAGTGATGAACGGCCCATCTTTGCGCGGTGAATGGGCATGAATTAACCGCGCTGCGGTTTCTTTTCCTGCCCCTGATGGCCCTGTAATTAAAACCCGGCTGTTGGTCGGGGCAACTTTGTGAATTGACGACATTAAATCACGTATCGGCGTGCTGTCCCCTATTAAACTCAGTGCCGGAACATTGCGTTGACGCAGTTCTTTGTTTTCACGTTTTAATTGATCGGCTTCGATGGCGCGTGTTACCAACATCAATAAACGGTCTGTTTTAAAAGGTTTTTCAATAAAGTCGTAAGCCCCGTTTTTTAGTGCTTGTACTGCTGTTTCAATGGTGCCGTGACCGCTCATCATCAATACAGGAATAGATGGGTGATCGTGACGAATTTTTTTTAAAATTCCCAAGCCATCTAGTTCGCTACCTTGTAGCCAAATATCCAATAGTACCAGACTTGGCCGCCGTTGTTCGATGGCATCAATGGCTGTATCAGAACACTTGGCTTGGCGCGTGATATAACCTTCATCTTCTAATATGCCAGAAACTAAAACACGGATGTCAGCTTCGTCATCAACAATAAGAATTTCATGGGCCATTAGTGTTTATTCTTTTCAAATGATCGGTGTTTAATTCAAGTTTTCTGTATCAGGTGTTTCTAAAGAATCGATTTCAACGGCTGGAAATTTCAATTTAATTACAGCCCCTCTTTCCGATCCATCTTTTAATATCAACTGACCACCATGATCTTCCATTATTTTTTTTACAATGGCTAATCCTAATCCAGTACCTTTGGTCCGGGTCGTCATATAAGGCTCTGTTAATCTGTCTCGGTTTTCAACAGGTAATCCGATGCCATTGTCTTCGATAAAAATTGTTAAGCCTGATTGTGCCGCATCAGATCGGGTTTCCATATCAATTCCAAGGGTAACATTTCCTTTCTCCGGTGGATTTTCGCTTTGCAGCGCAGCCGTTACAGATTCGGCTGCATTTTTTAATAAATTCCCTATGGCCCTTGATAATTGCCGCTCATCGGCGGAAATGAACACGTTTTCTTTTGGCAGTTGGGTTTGAAATTCAATTTCTGTGTTTCTATTTTTCTCAAGAAACACAGCCTGATTACAAATTTCTGATAAATTAATTTTTTTCATCACGGCTTGGGGCATGCGGGCAAAGGAAGAAAATTCATTAACCATGCGTCCAATTTCCTCGACTTGGCGAATGATCGTATCGGTGCAGGTAATAAAAGTTTCCGGGCTGGTCGTGATTTCATTGATGTATTTACGCTGTAAACGTTCAGCTGATAATTGGATCGGTGTTAATGGGTTTTTGATTTCATGGGCGATACGTCTGGCAACATCGGCCCAGGCTGCTTTGCGTTGCGCCGATAACAAATCAGTGACGTCATCAAAAGTCACAACATAGCCTATAATTTTATTATCCATCCTTTCCCCTGCGATGCGGATTAATAATGTCCGCATTTGATCGTATCTTCGCAGGTGAATTTCCCCTTGTGCCGGGCGGTCCGGACGGGCTTGGGTTTCATTGAGTAAGTCGGCCATTTCAGGCACGACATCGTTCAGTTTTTCACCAATTTTTTCCGCAATTTCTATGCCCAATAGCTGTGTGGCGGGCCGATTAGGTAAAGTAATGCGCAATTTTTCATCCAGCCCGATAACACCAGCCGAGACACCGGCTAGTACGGTTTCTGTAAAACGCCTGCGTTCATCAAGTTTCCTGTTGGCATCGATTAATCCCAATTGCTGATGTTCCAATTGGCTGGTCATGGTATTAAAAGCCTCGCTCAGGGATGCAATTTCGTCTTTGTCTTTGTTAATAGGAACCCGTGCTTGTAAATCACCATCGCTGATTTTTTGCGCAGCTTTAATCAAATTTGTAATCGGTGTCGCTAATTGTGTGGATAATGTTAAACCGATCCAAATGGCGGCTAACAACAACAGCAAGGCAACAATGATAAAAATAATTACAAAGCTGATTTGAAAACTTCCGCGACGTTGTTCCAACTCTTTGTATTCGCTAACCGCTTTGTTGACTTTTTTAATGTGCTCAATAACCCGGAAATCAATACTGCGTTCAATGAGCAAATATGCATCGATAAACCGGTTTAATTTAATCAAGGCCCGAACCCGGTCTTCGGCACCCGATCTAAGGACAGCAATATTACCTGTATTGGCTGTCGCAAATGCCTCTGCGGGAATGTTTTCAATACGAGAACCGATACTGCTGCTGGAACGTGCCAGTAATGAGCCATTACGATCAATAACAATTGTTTCTGTTAATGAGCGTAACTTTGCTAAACGAGTTAAAGTTTCATTGAAAACCGTTTGGTTGCTCATTAAATAAGGTGCACTGTCATTTAATTCATTGGCGACAGCAAAAGCGTTGGTTTGAATATTTTTTCGGTGTTCATTTAAATATGACCTTGCCACTTGGGAAGATCGATCAAGGGCCGTGCCGACGCGCTCTGAAAACCAGACCTGAATACCATAGTTGAGAAAAAGGGCAGAAAAAATGGCGACCAGAATAGCTGGTGTTATGGCGACGATACTGAACAACATGACAAATCGGGCTTGTAACCCAGCCCCTGCCTCGCCTTGCCGTCTTTCTTGCCACATGCCAAGCAGCCTGAACGCAACAACACCGCCTAATATCAACAGAATAATACCATCAACATAAAGCAAGCTGACAACGGTTTGAATATCGTATTTGGCCCACGAGGCACCGGTCATGGTGCCCACAGTCGCCGTTCCCGACACAACAGCCGCTATAGCCAAAGCAAAAGCCAGCTTGCGGCTAGATGTGATTTTTTGCATTAACGATCGGACAGATGACATAGTGTTGAGGGCGCTCATTTAATGCCCCGCACAACTGAAATCCCTAAATCTTTGATTTTTTTGCGTAATGTATTGCGATTAAGGCCAAGAACATGAGCCGCTTTAATCTGATTGCCACGGGTGGCATTTAAAGTCAGCGTAATCAATGGGCGTTCAATTTCTTTGAGCACGCGGTCATACAAACCCGGTGACGGTAATGATGCATTATGGGCATTGAAATAGTCAATTAACGTTGGTTCGATGCACGCCGCTAACCCGCCACTGGTGGTGGCAGGTGATGATGAATTCATGTGACCCGTTGATTGCTGAAAAGTTTTGTTTTCAGCATTACTTGGCCCGCCCTCGGATAATTCGCTTTCGATGTCTTCCAGTCTAATAGTTTCTTGAGCATAAAGAGCGGCTAGGCGCTGCACCAAATTTTCCAGCTCCCGCACATTGCCTGGCCACGGGTGGTGTTTTAACCGTTCCATTGCTTGTGGATCAATGATTTTCCAAGGTAAACCTTGTGCTGCGGCTTGGGTTAAAAAATGGTTCACTAGTTCTGGGATGTCTTCGGTGCGTTCGCTTAATGGCGGCAGGCGTATGGGAACAACATTCAAGCGAAAATACAGGTCTTCGCGAAACTGGCCCTGCCTGATTAATTTACCTAAATCTTGATGTGTCGCTGTGACAATGCGAACATTGGCGCTTATAGGAATCCGGCCACCCACAGTCGTATATTCGCCTTCTTGTAAAACACGAAGCAAACGGGTCTGTGCTTCCGGCGGCATGTCACCAATTTCGTCTAAAAATAATGTGCCACCATTGGCTTGTTCAAACCGTCCGGCGTTGCGAGATTTTGCTCCGGTAAACGCACCTTTTTCGTGACCAAACAATTCACTTTCAATAAGCTCACGGGGGATTGCAGCCATGTTAATAGCGACAAAAGGGCCATTTTTCCGGTGCCCATAATCGTGTAATGCACGGGCAACCAATTCTTTGCCGGTGCCCGATTGCCCGGTTATGGTTACGGTTAAATCCGTGCTCATTAATCGGGCTAATGTGCGGTAAATTTCCTGCATTGCCGGGGATCGTCCGATTAAGGGCAGATTTTCCTCAGCAGTGATGTCCTGATCAAGCAGTGGTATTTTTTGAGGCGCTTCAAGAGCTCTATGAACAATATCAACTAATTCTTTGATATCAAACGGTTTTGGTAGGTATTCGAAAGCCCCGCGTTCGGTGGCTTTAACCGCTGTTAACAGAGTACGTTGTGCTGACATGACGATGATTCGTAATTCTGGACGGATTTTTATAATTCGCGGTACGAGATCAAGCCCGTTTTCATCAGGCATGACAACATCGGTAATCACCAAATCGCCTTCTCCATCGGAAACCCAGCGCCATAAGGTAGCGGCATTACCTGCGGCCCGGACTTCGAACCCAGCACGGTTTAAAGCTTTGATTAAAATTGTTCTGATCGAGGCGTCATCGTCGGCAATTAAAATGACTGGAGTTGTCATAGAACGCTACCTTTATCCTGTGCATTATTAGGCTTTGCCGAACTGTTTTGTATTATCGGTAAAGATACATGGAACACAGCACCGGATTTTCGCCGGTCTAATTCAATCATTGCACCATGGTCGTCTACAATTTTTGCCACCAGCGCCAAGCCCAATCCGCTGCCTTGTTGTTTTGTTGATACAAATGGATCAAATAAACAATCACATAATTCTTCTGGAACGCCGGGGCCGTTATCAATGACCGTTACCCGAATTGGCAATAAAGCCGGAGCAGCACAACCGGGCACACTAAACCGGACACCGTGTTGAAATGATGATATTAGCGTGATTTCAGCGCCTTGTTCTGGCACGGCTTCGGCGGCATTTTTAATTAAATTAAGAAACAATTGAACAAGTTGATCGCGGTTGCCAAACACGGGTGGTAAAGAAGGATCGAAATTTAAATGATAGGTAATATGTTTACCAAAACCATTTTTTGCCAATTTATGCACCCGGTCCAATACTTGGTGAATATTGACACTGTCACGGCGCATAGGATTGTCTTCAGAAAACACACCAAAACGGTCAACAAGTGCACATATCCGGTCTGTTTCATCACAGATCAGCTGTGGTAGTCCTTTGTCTTCTTCTGCGGTGTTATGTTCCAGTAATTGCGCGGCCCCCCGAATGCCTGATAAAGGGTTTTTAATTTCGTGGGCTAACATCGATGCCATCGCGCTAACAGAACGAGCGGCCCCTTTGTGGCTCAATTGACGATTAATTTTTTCGGTAATTGATCTGTCTTGTAATGTAATGACCATTAAATCTGACGGCCAAGGCAATGGGCTGGCTTGAATATTCACCCGCCCGGAATTGATGCGTGGTGATTGCAAAACAATATCATATTCTGTGACCGCGTGGCCTTGGCTGCGGGCTTGCTGAATAACTGAATAAATCGGATTATCGCTTAGAAAAAAATCGCCCAGAGAGCGATTGGTTAATGCCCGGGCGCTGTATTTAAAAAAATGCTCGGCTGAGATATTTGCTTTTCGGATTAAATTATTCGCATCAATGACAAAAATAGCACTATCCAAAGCATTTAAAATGCTTTCAGCATCAACGGCGTCGTTGCTGTTGACCTGTTTAGGGGATGGCGCGGATGCCGTTTTTGCCATTTTAGGCGGCCACCCGTTCCATCGACGTCAGGTAAAAATTGCGAACTGTATCGATGACTTGTTCAGGATCAGACATAGTGTTTACGCGCGCTCGGAATTCAGCCGAATTTGGTAAGCCTTTAGAATACCATCCCAAATGTTTGCGAGCAATGCGCACACCCGGAAGTGAGCCGTAATGATTTAAAATACTGACGTAATGTTCTTCGACGATTTCAAGCTGGGCATGGATATCAGGATCAGGGATAATTTCACCGGTTTTTAAAAAAGTGGCGACCTGATTTGGAAACCACGGCCGTCCATAAGTCCCACGACCAATTAAAACGCCGTCGGCACCGGAACGAGCTAACATTTCCCGGCAATCTTCTAACGTATTGACATCGCCATTGCCAAAAACAGGAATGTTAACCGATTGTTTGACTTTGCCAATGTAATCCCAATCGGAAACGCCTTTGTAAAATTGGCAACGGGTGCGGCCATGAACAGCCAAAGCTTTAATGCCGGAGTTTTCGGCTATGCGTGCGAGTTCTGTGGCGTTTCGGTTGTCATGATCCCAACCGGTTCGCATTTTCAAAGTCACCGGAATGGAAACGGCTTTGACCACTGTTTCAAGGATGGTTTTTGCATGATTTAAATCACGCATTAATGCTGATCCAGCGTCGCCATTTGTAACTTTTTTAACCGGGCAACCCATATTGATATCAATGATTGCTGCCCCGCGGTCTTGGTTAATGCGCGCTGCATCGGCAATGATATCGGCGTCACATCCGGCCAATTGCACGGATACGGGTTGTTCACTGGGGTCGAGCGATGCCATTTTCATGGTTTTTCGGGCTGCATAGACCATGGCTTTGCTGGCGATCATTTCAGACACAACTAGCCCCACACCTAACCGTTTAACCAAACGGCGGAACGGCATATCCGTGACACCGGACATGGGTGCAAGTACAACAGGGTTGTCTATGGTCACATCACCAATTTTAAGCGACCCGGATTTGAGCGACATATTGTCCCCTTAGATAAAAATTGAATAAGTAAGCCGAGTAAATCGACTGCCTGCCTGTTTATTAGGCAATTTTACGTAAAAACGCAAGGCTTGGCTGAGTATTTAGGACGATCATCAGCCTAAAATTATTGTTTCAACAAATTTGACGCCGGGATAGCCCAGTGTCACCAAAAGATAAATAATAAAAATCATCCGCGCCGCTTGGCGGCCACGCATACCTGTTTGATGATGAATAAAAAGCATAACTGTGACACAAATAATGGCGGATAATGCCAAAATGGTTTTATGATCAATGACGAGAAACGTTTCATAATATGTTAAATCCAAGGCTATTCCGGTTAATAGTCCGGCCATTAACACAGCCGCGCTTAGTTTAAGTGTCAAAGTCATCAGCCGATCACAGTTTGCAGCCGGCGGTAGGGCAGAAATAAAACCGTTTGGTTTTTTTGATTTTAGGGATTTTTCTCTTAAAACGGCTGCAAGGGCTGCGATTGCGCCCAAGGTTAAAACCGCATAGGTGGCCAAAGACATAACGATGTGCAGTTCTATCCATCCGGATGTTGTGACGCTTGATAAAGGTCGTCCCGGATAAGGGCTGCTCAGCAATGCAAGTAGTGCAAACAAACACATCAGCGGCATGAATAACCGGTTTAATTTGTCGATGTCTTTAATGAATAAATGAAAGCAGAAAAAAACAATCATGCTTGCGGTGATGCTTAGCCATAATGCCGTCGGCAGGCCGGTTAACCAATTGCCCGGTAAATTAACGATAGTCCACGTCAGCGGCCCTGAAATGGCAACAATAAAAGTGACCCAGTACATTAAATCTTGTTTGGTAGTGGAGCGTTTCAAAGCCAGCAAAGTTGCCGGCAGCAAAGACACAGCGGCCGCTAAAGAAATGATCAAGTTTTCAGAAAGTCCAAACATTAATTCTTTCAAGCCTTGAGGATGGTTTTTAAAAACAGAGATAACTTTTCTATAAACTTTCCTTTGTCCATAGGCAACAATCGATCTCGGACTTGCCATTTCAAGCGGGCATTGCGATAACATCTTTTATGAATGATCAATCGACCCCACAAAATGCGCAAAATAATACTGTAGAAGCGACAGCCGGGTCGACTATAGCCTTAATCGTGGCTGGTGGGCGCGGCCATCGGTTTGGCCGTGAATTGCCAAAACAGTATTGTGATTTAGCAGGCGTACCCCTGCTCAGCCATACGTTGCGCTGTTTTTCAGATCATGCAAAAATTGACTTCATCCGTCCGGTCATTCACTTAGATGATGTGGACTTGTTTGAAAACGCCCGCCATGGCATCAAAACATTGCCTGCTGTTTTTGGTGGCGATAGTCGTCAGGTGAGTGTTTGCAACGGTTTGGAAAGTTTGCTGGCACTTAACCCTGACCGGGTTCTCATCCATGATGCGGCAAGACCCTTTGTCTCTTTTGAAATCATCGATCGCGTTTTACAGGCGTTGGAAAATTTTCCAGCCGTTCTACCGGCCTTGGCTGTGACGGATACGCTAAAATCTGGTGCTAACGATATGGTCACCGGGACTGTCGACCGTGATGGTTTGTGGGCTGCGCAAACACCACAAGGCTTTAAATTTAAAAATATTCTTGACCTGCACAGGGCTTTTAAAAATCAGCAAATGACCGATGATGTTGGTTTGGCGGAACACGGTCAATTGCCGGTTAAAATTGTTGAAGGCGATGAAATGAATACGAAAATCACAACAAAGAATGATTTGATCATGGCTAATCATTTGTTGGCATCTACTGAAACCCGTATTGGGCAAGGGTTTGATGTGCATCGGTTCTGTCCCGGCAATGAGGTGATGCTGTGTGGTGTAAAAGTACCCCATGATCATGGACTCGAAGGGCATTCTGATGCTGATGTGGCAATGCATGCATTAACCGACGCTGTGCTGGGGGCGGCCGGGTTAGGTGATATCGGTTTATTTTTTCCGCCCTCGGATGATCAATGGAAAAGTGCCTCGTCTGATATTTTTTTGCACCATGCCGCAGATCAAGTTAAAAAATCTGGTGCCCGGATCATTAACGTCGATGTGACTTTAATATGTGAGCGACCAAAATTGACCCCCTACCGTCAACAAATGGTCGAAAAAATTTCTGAGATCTTGAGCATTTCAACAAAACGGGTCAATATAAAGGCAACCACAACAGAACGTTTGGGGTTTACAGGAAGAAACGAAGGCATCGCAGCCCAAGCTGTTGCATCGCTTGCTTATAAAAAATAAATAAACAAAGTTTGCGCAAAGTGATTATAAACAAGGAAGATTAAGATTGATTTCACTGTTATAATATATATTTTTCATAATAGTGGTTGAACTTGGCTGGATCGCTGTTAGCTGGAATGCCATCATAGGGGGACTTTTGTGCAGGATGCGCATTTAGAATACGACAAAATCAATTTGTATTTGATTGATCCTGATCTGAACACGCGACAAAGTTGTAAAAATATTCTTTACAACAATGGTTTTCGCGATGTCAACGTAGGCTCGACATTAGAACGGATTGATGAAGTCTTAAAAAAATATATACCCGACCTGTTAATCTGCTCTTGCGATTTACCGGATGGTGATTTTATTGATTATGTGACAAAAATCCGTCGCGGGGAAGTTGGCAACAATCCATTTATTCCTATTATTATCTTGGTTGATTTGCCGACCCCACAAATCGTTGCCCGGATTATTGAGTCCGGGACAGATGGCGTTATCACCAAACCGATTTCGACGGCCCAGTTATTGGACCGCATATCAGATCTGATTTCCAGCCGGAAAAATTTTATTGTCTCTGATAAATATATCGGGCCCGTGCGCCGTAAAGATACGGCCAAAGGCATCTTGGTCCCCAACACCTTAAAAGCCAAAGCAACAGGTGAAAAACTTGATTTTGCCGCCTTAGAAAATTCTATCAATGCATCGTTGCAGGAAATGAAACGCTTGCGCGAAGATGTTATTGGCCATCATATTGCGGCTTTTGTCACAAGTCTGGTACCGATGCTGGAACGTAGCGGGAAACTTGATCCGGCTATTCGCAACGAGTTATTAGGCTTGTTGGAAATTACCGATGGTGCCGAAGCACAGTTAAAAGGCGGAAAGTTTGAGCATGTGCTTGAACTTTGTGATGCCGTTGGCAATGTATCAAGTTTAATTTTAGCAACCCGTGGCGGCATGCCCGACCCAAAACAAATCAAACTTTTAAAACCTTTATCCCAAGCTATCCAAGCCTGTTTTAGTGGCGCGATCACAGATGCTGTTCAAGTCCACGCTATTGTTAAACAAATTGGTGGTTAATTTTTCTGTAATTTTTTATTTGGAATGGTCACTGCATGAGGTTGTATCAGTATTTTCAAAATGGCATTCCTTGGTATTTGGCGCGTCATTATTGGTGGGCGTACTTGTGGTCGGTATCAGTATCATTTTTTGATCACCAAACAATTATTAACGCGATTTTATTTGGCCAATATAATCGTTTGATGAGGGTAACCTTAAATCGGGTCAAAGAAGCCCCGCAAAGCCAAGTATTACAACTAACGTCTGTTTATGGTTCGTTGACGCCTACATTGGTTGATACGATTGCTCCTAACCCTATTCATTTAATGGATGCGGCACAAATTCAGCTTGATCATACCGCAGCCAAAGTGCCCGATCAGAACAAATTGCTATTGTGTCGGATGAATGCCGAATACCTCGCCTATAAAAATGATGCTTTTTCATTAATTATTCTGTTTTTTTTGCTGCATGAAATGCCGCCTGAAGCCAGAAAAAATGTCTATAATGAAAGTATTCGTACCCTAAAAAGTGGTGGTCAGATCATCATTACCGAATACGGGCATTTACCAAAACATCATTTTTTGTACAGGGTTCCTATATTTCGTTGGATTTTAACCAAGTTGGAGCCCTTTCTCGAATCGTTTTGGCAAGAAGACGTGGAAAAACATCTTTCCCATGCGGCTAAGGGAAACAATAAAGAAATTGCAATGATTTCCCAGACAGATATTTTTAATGGTTTTTACCGGGTGATGACTTTTCAGGTTAAATGATTTTTAATTAATTATATATCCGGGCATCCTAAAAAAAATGGCACGTTATGTATAAAATTGTGATTGTTTGTTTTGTATTTTTGACGTTGTGGTTGCCTTGGTCTGTTCTGGCAAAGTCCGATCCGGGGCGTGATCTTTGTGATGACCAAGCCGCCCATCCGTCTGATCCTTTGCGCAAAGCATCTGGTGTTGATTGGGATGATATCGCTTTGCTCGACGCACTTGATGCCTGCGAAGCCGCAGCCCAAGCTCATCCCGGTGTAATGCGGTTTCAATATCAACTAGGTCGGGCTTTGGGCCGGATCGAAGAATACGATCAGGCTTTGGCTTTATTTAAAAAAGCCGCACAATCTGGATACGCGTCAGCCCAAGTGAGTTTGGGTTGGATGTATGCAAATGGATATGGTGTGCCTGTTGATTTTAAGGCCGCCAGAATATGGTATGAAAAAGCCGCACTTCAAAAGCATAGTGTTGCCTCATTAAATTTAGGTGTTTTTTACATCACTGGCCGGGGTGTTAAGAAAGATATAAAGCGGGGAATTGACTATTTGCGAGCCGCCAGCCAGCTTGGTAATTCTAAATCATCGTATAATTTGTCGCTTATGGCAGCTACGGGTGAAACAAAATTATTAAAGCCAGAAGAAGAAATTCCTTGGTTAAAAAAATCAGCGGCACAAGGAAGCCGGGTCGCGTTATATGAATTGGCTGTTAAATATATCCAAGGCGACGGATTGCCTGTCGATTTGGATGAAGCCCGGCAGGCATTAATTAAAAGTGCTAATCATGGGTTCACCCCGTCGGCGACAAAATTATGTGTTGTCCCCAAATTGATAAATGACAATATTATTCGTTATTTATGGTGCCAATTTGCAGCAATGAAAAACTCAACAATCAGCATTCAACGTGATAAGCTTTATGAAAAATTAAACGAGGCTGATAAAAAACTGCTTTCGAAAATGACAATGCAATCTAATCAGCCGCCAAAATATGGCACAAAAAAACAAATTTTATTGGAAATATTTTGATGGTAAAACAATTAGGTTCTGAGGTGGATAGTTCAATTAACAAAGCGCCATCATCAAAACCAAGCGATGCACAGCAGCATTGGCTAAGGCGTGGTTTGTCACAGCCCGGCGGGAAACTACCGTTGTTTGATGAGTTTGGCCAAAGCATTAATGAGCGGACCGTTAAAAGCTGTATCGTCAATGGCTGGGCCGAACCGTGGTATAGCAATCCTTTGAAACCGGATTGGATCGTTTGTAAATTAACAGATATTGGTCGTTCCGTTGCCGAAATAGAATAGGCTTGGGGTCGTCATTAATTTTCACTGTGTAACTATGAATGTAGTTACAGTCATTAAGCGGATAAAAAGTATCAATGCCCGGCGCGGATTCTAATAGTTCCTCTAAAAAACTACTCGTTTGTGTAAATAGGCGATATCAATTTGATAAACCATCCTGTGCTGACCGGGGTAGCGAACAACTATACGATGCCTTGAAAACGGCCATTGGGCGTCGGGGGTTAAGTATTGAATTGCAAAAAAGCATTTGTTTTGGTCAATGTGAATTTGGCCCAACAGTGCGGTTGGTGCCGGGGGGCGCTTTTTTTCTGGAAACTCAAATAGACGAAATCGACCATATTCTTGATCAGATAGAATTTGATAAAGTTGAACGATAAAGGAGACATATTTTGAAATTTGTACGTTATGGCGGCAAAGGTCATGAAAAACCAGGTCTAATTGATGAACAGGGGCAATTGCGTGATTTGTCAGGTGAAATTCCGGATTTGGCAGGTGACTATTTAAATCCGGATAATTTAAAAAAGATAACGGATAAAAAAACAAATGATTTACCTGTTGTATCTGGAACTCCACGATTAGCTGCGCCGATCACAGATGTTGGAAAAATAATCGGCATTGGTTTGAATTACGCTGATCACGCCAAAGAAGCCAATATGGAAATCCCATCAGAGCCATTGTTGTTTTTTAAAGCCGTTACGTCATTAGCCGGACCTGATGATCCGTTTAAATTGCCACCGAATTCAACAAAAGTCGATTGGGAAGTTGAGTTGGCGATTATTATTGGCAAACGCGCACAGCACATAGGCGAACATGAAGTGATTGATCATATCGCCGGATATGCGGTGATTAACGATATTTCGGAACGGGCTTGGCAACTTGAAAATACCGGACAATGGGTCAAAGGAAAAAGTTACGATGGATTTGCACCGCTTGGGCCTTGGTTGGTGACGCCGGATGAAATTCCTGATCCTGGAAATTTGGCTATTTGGTTAGAATTAAATGGTGCGCGCGTACAGGATGGTTCAACCCGCACGATGGTTTACGGTGTTAAAACGTTGGTATCCTATATCAGTCAATATATGACGTTGATGCCGGGGGATGTTATTGCCACTGGAACCCCACCGGGTGTTGGTTTGGGGATGTCTCCGCCACAGTTTTTAACACCTAGTGATACCATGCGGTTGGGGATCGAAGGATTAGGAGAACAAAAGCAAGTTGTTCAATAATTAAATATTTTATAAGCCATGTGACCGTCATCACTGCGGCGCGCAGAGTAACCGAATAGTTTAAGGGCATAAGGACGGATTTCAATCCTGAAGTCCCCCTTCCCTCAAGAGCAAACTTTAAGGCCAGCAGTTAAGCTGGCCTTTTTTTGTATGTCATTGTTGTATTTTGTCCTGTATCAGGTGTCTTGGTTATTGTGATGCATTACAACGGATAAAACTGAAATGAGTTTATTATCGTATTTTTCACCAACGCTGTTTCAATTAACGGGTTTGTTAAGCGTATTGATTTTAGTGTTTGGGTTTACTCATTTAGGCGCATTGGCATCGCCAAAAAATCGCTTTGATGGTGTTGATGTTTTTACCGGTTGGGGGCTTGCGACCGGGTTTTTAACCGTCCTTGGCGTGGTTTTTACCCAACCTTTTTATTGGGCAACACTTGTGTTGTTGGCGGTGACGGTTATTGCTGTGTTTATACATTACCGAAATAAAACCGGGGCTCCAACATTTGATTTGATCATTCGGGTGCTTGTATTAAGCGCACCGCTGTTGATTTTGGTGTCCGCCATGAAAGCTTCACAATGGGATGAATTTTCACAGTGGTTACCGAACGCTATTTATTTATTCCGTTTTGATGGATTTCCGTCAAATACATTACCCGCAAGCCCATCTGAATTCCCGGCTTATCCACACGCCGGGCCGTTGATGGTTTTTCTGGTGTCTCGCCTGTCTCGGGGATTTGTTGAAAATGCGGGCGCCATCAGCAACATCGTCATGGTTTTGGCCTTGGCTCCGATTTATGTGCATATGGTTGGCCAAGGTTTGAAACTTAAAAACCCGATATCCGGTTCCCTGTCTCGTTGGGGTTGGGCGGCGTTAGGTGTGTTGGGCGTAACGGCATTAAGCACATCATTTGTGCAAAAACTGATTTTTACGGCTTATGCCGACACGCCTACAGCTGTGGCTTTGGCGGTTTTGGGTGTTTTAGTCTGGAAAATTCAGGAAAAATTAAGTGGTGCCGATGATGACATTTCTGCCAATACCTATGCGTGGCAGTTTTCCATGGTCGCTGTTTTGTTTATCAATTTAAAACAAACCAATGTGGTGTTGTTGGTTTTTCTGCTAGGCGCATCGTTGATTGTCGCCTTGCGCGATCCCAAACTGCGCCTGTCTGATTATTTGAAACGTTGGCCGTTGATGTTGGCGGCCCCCGCCGTGGTTTATCTGGCGTGGCGATATCATCTGTCGGTTAATTTGACGGGACGTGAATTTTCTCTGCAGCCTTATGATAAATGGTTGTTACCGCAAGCTTTTCAAATTCTTGGCCAAATGCTTTTGGTGGCGTCAAAAAAAGGCGCCTATTTTACCATGATGCTGGGGATTTCATTAAGCGGTATCTGGGCATTATTTCGATTTAAAGGTGACTATGGCCGCATGGCGATGTTAACGGGAGCTATGTTTGTCAGCTTTAACGTTTTCCTGTGGGCCATGTATATTGCGGCATTTGGCAGCTACGAAGGCCCCCGTGCAGCAGGATTATGGCGCTACAATACACAGTTGGCTTTAATGGGTGCCGTGACCATGGGATTTGGTGTAGCAAGCTTATACAGGCATTGGAGGCAGGGTTCTTTCCCAGCGTTCTGGGCAAAGGTTACGTCTGTATTGTTGATCACTTTAGTTTTGTTGATGCCTGCGGTTACACGGACACATTTACGGTTTGATTTCCGAGCACAAAAAGATCACATGCGCAACGTCGGCCAAGAATTAGGGCAAACCTTGGACCGTGGATCCAAAGTTGGCATTGTTGACCCTAAAGGAAACGGATATTCGTCTGTTGTCATGTTTTATGAGTTGATGAACGCGCCGGGCGTGAAACCGGGATTGACGTCACGTTATAAATTTCGAGTTTCGGGACGCCCTGCTCAAGACGTTGTTAATGAAATCAATGATCAAAACATCACCCATATCTGGGTTTTTCAAACTACGCCCGCTGTTAACAAAGCGCTGGGTATGGAGCTAAATCCCCTAGCATCACACTTACTAAAATGGACAGGCTCAGGCTGGCAAAAACTAAAATCATGGGATTACGTCGGGTTCACGGACCCAACAACCATGCCAGATTAACTTACCTTTTGCGACAGATGTTCATGGTAACGTTTAACAATGCGTTGATAGGCGAGATCAACAGTTATGTTGGACTGGCAGAATGGCAGTTGATGCCAACAGGCCAACTGTTTTCCTTGTTCGGCTGTAATACAGGGTGAGCACGGAATATCATCGTGTAAAACTAAATGCCCTGACCCGGCTGGTCCATAGAGTACGGGCGTTTCGGGGCCGAAAAAACCAACAACTTTTGCGCCAACCGCTGCCCCCACATGTAACGGTCCGGAATCGTTACTTAGCATTAAAATACTTTGTTCACAGAGTGCTGCAAAGCCGGATAATGAAATAGACCCCGCCAAATTATGAGCTTTGCAGCCGTTTTTAGAAACGTTTTGCGCGATAACTTCAACATAATCCCGTTCGCTGATAGACCCGACAAACACTGCCTCTAAACCATAACTTTTACAAAGTTTACATGTGAGCTCGGTAAAGTTTTCAGGAAACCAACGCCGCTCATAAGCCAGTTCCCCGGCATTGACGTTGATAATCATAAATTTTTTAGTGGTATACTCAGGCAACACGCGTTCGGCTTCGACAAAAGCCACCGCTGGGATGTTTAGTTTAGGCACGGGTGAACGGCTTGGAATTTTAACGTCAAATGGTTCCAATAAGCCTAAAAAATTCTGAATGACATGGCGATAAACATTAAATGGAACGTGGTGGTTATGCAGGTTGCCACGGTAAACACCGCGGGAATGGTAGCCAATGCGCACCGGGGCCAATGAAAAAAAAGTGACGATGGATGAGGCGCGCGTGTAAAATTCCATATCAACCAAAACATCGTATCGCCCACGCGCAGTTTCTATTAGCCCTTTAGAAAATGCAGAAATCGCTGAAAAAACGTTGTCTCCTAAATTAATATAGTGGACACGATCGATGGTCGTCACCATATCCATGAGCGGACGGTTGGCTGCCAATGTTAATAAATGAATTTCAGCATTAGGAAATTGTTTACGTGCGGTCTTTAAAAATGGCATGGCTAAGATCAATGAACCAATGCCAAAAAATTTGACGACAAGAACTTTTTTAACTTTTTCAGGGTCCGGTTTTTTTTCATTCTTTAGAAATAATGCTGGCAAGCTTAGGCCCGCACAGACTATGCTCCCCAGCAAATTTTCGATGCGTTGCAGGGTTGCCAATTTTACCCCGCCAGGCCTGACTTTTGATATTTTATGAGGAACGTTTTTTGAATTCTGCACGTAAAGCCCTTTTATTAAACCCACCCGGAGAAGACGTTTATATCCGGGATTATTATTGTAGCAAGTCTTCTCGTACGGATTATACTTTTCCGCCAATTGATTTGTTGCACACCGGTGGTCATTTTCGTCAACGTAATTGGTCGGTGTCGGCGATTGATGCCATAGTTCAAAACTTAAGCATTGATGCCGTACTTGAACAGGTAAAATCGATTAACCCGGATGTTATTTTTTTGTTGGTAGGCGCCGTGTCGGTCGTTGAAGATGCCACATTCATTAAAAAATTGCGTGGTGTAGTAGATGAAAACGCCGTTTTAGTCGGCAGTGGCGATGTGTTGCGCGAACACGGCGAAAAATGGGTGGAAAATGGGTTATTGGACGCGGCGACCATGGATTTCAGCTCCCCCTCGCCCGTGCTGTACGGCGAAGGAATTCGCGAAGGTTTATTTGATTTAATTTACCGTGATGATGATGGTCAGGTTGTCGTCGGCGGTAAAGAAAAAGGCCGGAAAATTTCTGTTGGACTGCCGCCTCACGATTTATTCAAATCATTTCCTTATCGGTTTCCATTTGCCCGGCATTTACCGTTTGCCAGTGTATTAACCGATTATGGCTGTCCGTTCCGCTGTTCATTTTGTGTGATGGCCGGTCTGCATTATCACCGCCGCCCATTGGACGAAATTGCATCTGAGTTCCAATCTTTGAAAAGCCAAGGCATTCGCGAATTTATTATTTGGGACCAAACATTTGCCGTTGATCGTAAACGCGGGATGGAAATCCTTGATTTGTTGCCCAGTGGTCAAGAAAAATTTAGCTGGTCCTGTTTAATTCGACCGGATCGCATCGATGATGAACTGGCGGAAAAAATGGTCGCCAAAGGCTGTCATACGGCGATTATGGGCGTTGAATCCTCAAAAGAGGAAACATTAATCGATATCAAAAAAGATTTTACCACCAAAGAAGTCCGTTCGGCCATGGCCACGTGCCGCAAAGCTGGACTTGAATTGGTGACCACGGTGATTGTCGGCCTGCCCGGTGAAACCGAAGCCGATGTTGCAGCCACCATGGAATTTATTTGTGACATCGACCCTGATTATGTATCTGTTCATACGGCTATTCCGCGATCCGGTACGGAATTGAGAGCGTCGATGGTTGAACAGGGTTTGATTAATGCAGATATGGAAGAAATGGACCAAAGCGGTGAGCAAATGACCATTTCAAGCGATGCCTTGAGCGCCGAAAAAATTCTTAAACTTCGGCAACGGTTTAACAGGCGTTTTCACCTCAGGCCCAAATATTTATTGCGTATGGGGTTCCGGCGCCTGCGGCATCCGAGACTGTTTTTTGAACAGTTGCGCCAAGGTTTAACATTGTTGGGCCGCAACGCTTGAAATTATTGCCCGCGTCGGACTTTCCCCGCTGTAGTACCAAAATGTTTCTGAAATACCCTAGAAAATGCCGCTTCAGATTGGTAACCAACTTGTTCGGCAACGTCGGCGCTTTTAAGTCCTTCTGTTAACTTGCTCCATGATAACTGCATACGCCACCACGTTAAATATTTGGCGGGTGTCCAACCGCTAAGTTGGCGAAATCTGTTGGAAAAGGCCGTGCGTGACATGGATGCGGCGGCGGCCATTTTTTCCAGTGTCCAATTATCACCAGGGTTCTGATGAATAGCCGAAATCGATCTTTTTAATCGGTGGTCGTTGTAGAGGGCAAAAAAACCACTATTTTCTTTGTTGTCGAGTAAATGCTGCCGCAAGGCATATATAAACAATAATTCTGATAGCCGATTAACGATAGATTGCGAAGCCATGATCGGAGAAACACTTTCGGCCATGATCAATTTTACTAATGACTGGCACCAGTCATTAGTTGCATCAAAACGTATAATAAATACAGCAGGCAGCGCATCAAGCATATGATGGCTTCCGGAATGATCAAAACAGGCTTCTCCGCATAAAATCCCTGTGCCATCAAGGCCGATGGCCTGATCAAATGATACAACGTGTTGCAACTCGGTTTCGGAGCTCGTGGGAAACATTGTATGGGGAATTTCGCGTGGAAAAATAACGATATCTCCCTTTTTTAATATCGTTTCAAGATGGTTGGGCACTTTTAAGTGGCAGTCCCCTTTGGTCACCATATGAAAACACGTTTTACCGGGATGACTTTCGTTATAGAGCCAATTTCCGCAAGCCTGTGCGTTATGATAAACATCGACATACATCCGGAAAACACGAATAAGATCAGATAACGCTTCCATTTGAATACCTTGTTTTGTTTCTAGATTGGGTATCTTGAGTGATAAAACTTTGTATGAATAAGCAATTTAATTGGTATTAATAGCATTCATAGTACTTAAAATTATGATATCTTAATGAGGATAACAAGATACAATTTTTTTAAATTCGATTATCTTTTTAGTTAAGGAGAAATACCAATGACACCGTTCCCAAAACATAATCTTGATACATCCAACAAGGAAGCCGCCGAACTTTTGGCATCTGTGCACACTAAATATGGTTTTATTCCAGATTTATTTACTTATATGGCCGAAGCCCCAACGGTTTTGTCAGCTTACTTGGAGTTGGCTAATATTATCGCCAAATCGTCTTTAAGTGCTCCGCAGGCACAAATTATTCAATTAGCCGTCAGTATTGAAAATAAATGTGATTTTTGCCAAACGGCGCACATTGCCATAGGTAAAATGAATAATGCCAATTCACAAACGATTGATGCCTTGATCAATAACAAAGTCATTAAAGATGATCAGGACCGCGCTTTGGTTGACCTAGCCTTGAATATCGTGCGTAAACGTGGTTGGTTGGATGATGCGGATCTATTGGCTTTTTATGATGCCGGATTTGGGCACCAACAAGTGCTCGAAGTAATTTTGTGCATCACCATTAAAACCTTATCGAATTACACCAATCATTTAACTAAGCCGGTCGCGAACCCAGAATTGCTTCAAGCTGCAGCCGCATAATATCCGTCATGTTACCGGGCACCTGATAGCTATAAAGGTGTCCGTTTTCGGAGTGATGAATGCATGCGGGTACAGCAAATTATTCTAATCGGGTCAAAGCGAAATCGTTTTTATATTGATCAGGGCTTACTCCGAATTGTTTGCGAAAATGATATCGCAATCCTACAACATTTGTCACGCCGACGGCTTTCGCGATGTTATTAATTGATGCCTGTGACGTTTTGAGAAGAATGCGAGCCTGCATCAGTCTTTCTTGCCTAATCCAACACCCCACGGGCATTCCGGATAATGTTGAGAACGTCCTTTGAAATGTGCGCGTGCTCATGTCAGATAATGCTGCTAACGAAGACACACTATGCTCTTTATCAAGGCGTGTTCGCACATGGTTGATGGTTGTTGATAATCGGTGGGCTTCTAAATCATTGGACACAGATTGTTCAATGTATTGGGTCTGTATCCCCCTGACGGTGCGTATGTATCACTATACGTCGCGCGCATGTGCTGCACGTAAAGTACGGCACATCGATGCGGTACAGGTTCGTCTTTCCCCGGCCATCCGGGGATGATGATGGTTCCCGCGTTCTCTAAGTCGCTTTGACAGCCTGAAGTCGTAAACTCCAAGCCTGCCGCATAATAAGGGACGAGAGGTTGCCGCCTACAACGAAACCATTGGCGGCATTGGGCAATCGAGCACAGCTGAAAAAGCGCGCAGCATTTCCATTTCAACAGGCGATACTTTTTGGTCATACAAAGCACTTGTGGCACAGGCCTGCAAGAGTTGTTGCTTGTCCAAAGGTTTTAGCCTTGTCAGTTTTTCAAGTGATTGGTCTAGATTTGAAGTCTTGATTTCATTTTTTATCGCCAATTGAAGGGTATCAAATTTCAGAAAAATTTTTGCAGCACTAAAAGCCTTTTCTATCTGGGTTTGATCCTTGTGACCTGCATAAGCCATAGCCGAAAGGACCAATGCTGTTTCTTTCTTCAACTGATTGAGACTTAAATATCGCACATTTAAATCTTTTAACTTGAAAAAATGCCCATCCAAATGGCGCAGTAAAATTTTCTGTAATGACCATTCCAGCATATCGACCTTGGCATCGATTTTAATCAACTGGGAGAAAATATTCCTGAACACTTTGTACTGACCGATGGATAACTGCTTTAACGACGAAATGGTCATTTCAATCAAGGGTAACCGGAATTTGATATCAAGGTCATACACTTTTGGCATGAGTTTTTGCATAATCGCCATGACATCAGGGTCGGCATACAACTGCAAAAGTTTTAATTGCCGACCGTGAACTTCCTGATACGGATCAAGTACCAGAGAATAAATAACAGCACGGGCACCAAATGGTTCACGTGCCGCGTCTTTAAAGATGTTGGGCAATTCAGATATCAAGTTGCGCGCATAGGTGATAGTTTCTGGGCTGGGATTACCGATTTGATCAATTGCACGGAGGGCATCTGTTATTGCAGAACCGGCAACTACTGCGGCGGCTGTTGCTGCCATTTTTTGCGACGAATCAGAGGCTTTTTCTTCAATTTTGGGTGTGTCTAATGTATCGGAAGTTAAATATTTTTGATCCCAATGAGGGTCAATGCGCAGGATGCGTTTGACGAGCGGCGGGTGCGTAGCCGACAATGATTGCATGGCACCTGATATACCTTGGGCAAAAAATGCGTGACTGACCTCAGAGGCGCCGGGGTTTTCCACTTTTGAGCCCGCTTCAAGCCCACCAATCCTTTTTAATGCGCCGCCGATGCCGTCAGGGTTCCGGGTAAATTGTACCGCAGAAGCATCGGCTAAATATTCCCGTTGCCGACTTACTGCCGCTTTGATTAGTGATCCAAAAAATGTGCCCGCATACCCAATCACCATCAATCCAAGCCCTAAAAAGATGATGCCTGTAGAATTTTTGCTGTCTTTCCGACGACCATTTGAATGAGCACCATATCTCAAAATATAATAGCCAATAATACCGATGATCAGAATACCATGGAGCACACCCATCAAGCGGATATTAAGCCGCATATCACCGTTGAAAATATGACTGAATTCATGGGCAATAACGCCTTGCATTTGATCACGGCTAAAATGATCAACGGCCCCTTGGGTAACGCCAATGACGGCATCACGCGACGTAAACCCTGCGGCAAATGCATTGATCCCCGGCTCATCGGCTAACAGATAAACAGGCGGCGTTGGGATGCCGGATGCGATAGCCATTTCTTCGACTATATTCAACAGTTGGCGGTGTTTCAAATCATCGGTATTATGTTGGATCATTTTCCCGCCTAGTGCTTCGGCAACTGTTCTGCCGCCACCCGACAGAGCCAAGATTTTATACAGACTGCCGACCAAAACAACGACGCAAACACCGCCACTAATGGCAGCAAGCAGTTGCCAATCCATTTGTTTGAACAAACCACCAACACTTTGTGACTGTTCGCTATTAATATACCCGATCACACCCATCACCAAAAAATTGCTCAAGATGATCAAAATGATCACAGCGGCAATAAACAAAAAAACAAGTTGAACTGTATTTTTACGGCTGCGGTCTTGCTGTTCAAAAAAATTCATTTTTTATGCCTATCTGAAGACAGAGTTTAAAACGATATTTTTGGCGCGGATTGTATGGCTTCGCTGTCTTCAAATTCCAGCAAGCTGGCATCATTTGCATGCCCGAACATAGGAGCAAAAAAAACCGGAGGAAAACTTTGTTTGAAGATATTATAGACCATCACCTGATCGTTAAAGGCTTGGCGGGAAAAGGAAACCTTATTTTCGGTGCTGGTTAGCTCTTCGCTTAATTGCATCATGTTCTGATTGGCTTTTAAATCCGGATAGGCCTCCATCACCATATTGAAATTCATCATGGCGCCTGCCAGTTTGCCGTCGGCACCGACTAAGTCTTTCATGGCGCCGTCATCGCCCGGATTTGAAGCCGCGTTGGACAGCATATTTGCAGCCGTATTGCGGGCCTGAACCACAGCTTCTAGCGTTTCACGTTCGTGCTTGATATAGCCTTTGGCGGTCTCAACAAGATTGGGGATCAAATCGTACCGACGTTTTAACTGCACCTCGATCTGGGCAAATGCATTTTTGTAGCGATTGCTTAGTGAAACGAGTTTGTTATATATTCCTATCACATAGATAGCGATTAGCACAACAACGACCAAAACGACTATGAGTGTGATATCCATTTTTTTGCCTTTTTGAAAAAATCATCGGTATTCGTGTAAACCAACTGGACGGTACTGCATTCTTTCGAAGATTGTCAATGCGTGTATTTTTTACAAAGCTTTCTCTTTTTTCGAAGCGAGGTGTTCTCTTGTACGCATCTGGTCGGCGGATGGAAAATCGTATTAAAGATTTGGTACTTGGAAAGCAAAGCCGAAGTCGTAACTGTAACCGTTAAAGAATTAACGGACCAATGACACAAAAAACTATGACGCGGTTGTTACCTATGTCTTAGGTACGATCTGTTACCCATGTCTCAGGGTCGGACAAAATGTAAATGGTCGGAGCGGCGGGATTCGAACCCACGACCCCTTCACCCCCAGTGAAGTGCGCTACCAGGCTGCGCTACGCTCCGTGACCGTTTACTGAGGCGGACTATAAGGCTTGGCCCAAGGCCTAGCAATACCAGCTTATCAAAATATTGAGTATATAAGAATTTATTTAAAATCGGCGTTTAAGTAATTAAGGCGCGAATTTCTTGGAGCTCACCTAATATGGTTTTAAGCTCAGTTTTTTGTTGTCCGTCATCTTTTGAATTTGTAGATATATCTAATTGATTTTGTTGAGCTTGTTTGACGGGTATAGCTGACAAGGTTGGGTCATTTTGCAAGCGTTTTTGCACGCCTTTGATCGTGTAGCCTTCGTTTTTTAACAAGCCATGAATGCGTTTTAATAAAGCAATGTCTTCGGGGCGGTAATAGCGCCGACCCCCACCACGTTTCATGGGACGGATTTGATTAAAACGGCTTTCCCAGAACCTTAAAACATGTTGTTCCAGCCCAAGTTGGTTGGCAACTTCGCTAATAGTGCGAAATGCGTCTACTGATTTTTTCCGAGGTGACGTGGGCATTGTCTGTTAAACCAAAAATAAGAGTGATTAGCCGCCGTTAATGCGCGCTTTGAGCATTTGCGATGGTTTGAATACAAGAACTTTTCTTGGTAAAATAGGCACTTCTTCGCCCGTTTTGGGATTGCGTCCGATGCGCTCACCTTTTTGCCGTACACTAAAACTGCCAAAGGATGTGATTTTGACATTTTCGCCAGCGCAAAGCGCATCGCTCATGTGTTTTAAAACACTTTCCAATAATTCCGATGATTCGTTGCGCGACAAGCCAACTTCTTGATAAACGGCTTCTCCCAATTGTGCGCGAGTTATGGTTTTCCCAGCCATGAACGTTTCCTAAACCCCATTGTTTATTTTATTATTACCCTTTTTATAACAGATATTTATGCAATTCAAGTAAGTGCCTGCTTGAACTTTGAATAAGTCTAAGTATAACACGTCAATGATAATGGCGTTATTAAATTTTATTGTTTATAAACAGATAGTTAACGGTTTTGTGCTGATGTTATGCCGTTTTTTTTATTCGCCACTTTTAAATCTACCAGCGCACCAAAGCCGCACCCCATGTCAAACCACCACCCATGGCTTCCATTAAAATCAAATCTCCACGTTGCACGCGACCATCCTGAACAGCTGTATCCAGTGCCAATGGGATGGATGCCGCTGATGTATTCGCATGGCGGTCCACAGTGACAACAATACGTTCAGCCGGTAGGTTTAATTTACGCGCGGTACTGTCAAGAATGCGTTTGTTAGCTTGGTGGGGGACTAACCAGTCGATATCGTCCGCTGTATATCCATTATGGTCCAGTGTTTCATGGACAATGGACGTCAAATTTGTAACGGCGTGGCGAAAAACTTCTCGACCATTCATGCGTAAATTACCAACGGTGCCAGTTGATGACGGTCCACCATCCACATACAGTAAATCGTTGGTCGCGCCATCGGAATGGATATGGGTGGACAAAACACCACGCCTACGGTTCTGTCTATCGGACTTAACTAGGTCCTCAGAGGGTCCGGGGCCTTCGGGACAGGCTTTTAATATAACGGCCCCTGCCCCATCGCCAAACAACACACACGTGCTGCGGTCTTCCCAGTCAAGGATCCGGGAAAACGTCTCGGCACCAATTAATAAAACCGTATCGGCTTTCCCTGATTGAATGAAACTGTCGGCTACCGACATGCCATAAATAAATCCGGAACAAACGGCTTGAACATCAAAAGCAGCACCATTTTTCATGCCCAACTGGTGTTGAACTTTGGTTGCTGTCGCTGGAAATGTTCTATCCGGCGTGCTGGTCGCAACAATGACGAGGTCAATATCCTGTATATCGATTTTAGCGTTCGTAATGGCTCGTTTTGCGGCTTTAATCGCTAAATCCGAGGTAAGTTCACCATCGGCGGCAATATGGCGCTGGTGGATGCCGGTGCGGGCGATAATCCATTCATCAGACGTATCAACGGTTTCAGCTAGTTCTGAATTTGTGACGATGCGTTCAGGTAGATAAGACCCGCATCCAATTATTTCGCTTTGTCGTGTCATCTTCCCGCCCGTAGGTTATGCGCTATAAAAGGTCATCACCAAATTCATCAGTGAGTTTGGCATAATCATTTTTAATATTTTCATTTAAAGAGCTTTTGATCAAATCGTGTGCAACTTGTATAGCATTGGCAAAACCAATCGCATCGGTTCCACCATGGCTTTTGATGCAAATCCCGTTAAGTCCCAAGAACATCGCACCATTATAACGTCTGGGGTCAACTTTTTCTTTGAATTCTCGTAAAGCATTTTTTGATAACAGCGCACCCAGTTTTGAAAACAACGTAGATGTTAAAGATTTTCTGAGATAGTGTCCAAACAGTCGGGCTGTGCCTTCGGCGGTTTTCAGTGCAATATTTCCTGTGAAACCATCGGTGACGATCACATCGACTGTGCCTTTAGCTATATCATCGCCTTCGATAAAGCCGTAGTAATCAAGCGGCAAATGAGTTTCGCTCAAAATGGCGGCGGCTTGTTTAACCGCATCGTTGCCTTTTAGGACTTCTTGCCCGACGTTTAAGATGCCGACCGTTGGTTTTTCAATTTTTAACATGTTGCGGGCAAATACTTCGCCCATCACAGCAAATTGGACCAAATTATCGGCATCACAGGATATATTTGCACCTAAATCTAACATCACGCTGCCATTTCTCATGGTCGGCAGGAACGATGCGATCGCAGGACGGCTGATGCCGGGCAGCGTTTTAAGGACAAATTTTGCCATCGCCATCAACGCACCGGTGTTGCCTGATGAAACGATGCCATCAGCCAAACCATCGCCAACGGCATTAATGGCTAATCGCATGCTCGATTGGCGTCCGGTTCGCAATGCAATACCCGGTTTTTCTTGATTAGTAACAATATCGTCGGTATGAATGACCTGACAAGCTTGCTGAGCTTTTGGGAAATGATCAAGCAAGGGCTGCAACCGGGCTTGATCTCCAAACAACATAAATTGCACGTTGTTCAGTTGGCTCAATGCAATGTTTATTCCTTCGACGACCATATCAGGGGCGCTATCGCCGCCCATAGCGTCGATAGACAGCGTCAAACGCTCAGTCAAAGGAATTCATCCTTGTATCCGTATTCAGTTTAAAAGACATTCTTCGTTATTAAGCGACTAAGGCTTTTCAGACAAGAGTGTTTATGCTGCGTCAAAATCGTCAGTGATTTCACGGCCAGCATATTGCCCACAAGATTCGCAAACATGGTGTGGACGTTTTAATTCGCCACAATTTGGGCATTCTTGAAAGGAACTGCTGGCAAGCGCATCGTGAGAACGGCGCATGTTGCGTCTGGATTTAGAAATTTTTGTTTTTGGAACGGCCATATTTTTATCCTTAGGTTTTCTGTGTTCTCAGCTGGAACGAGGCCCTTTATTATACAAAGTCATCCTATCGGGCAAGCACTGAAATTCTATATGGAATTTCTTTCCGTTTCTTCAAGACGGCTAGCGCCGTTTACCCGTTTATTGGTGTCTCAGGGGTAGATTTAAGATTTTTTCTTGAAAACGGATGGTTTGCAAACAACATAAAATATGTAAGGTTTATCTACTCTACAGGAATTAAGCCAAATTTTCAGGTTAAACGTAAAATTGTGAAAGGCCTTCCGTATGAAAAATCTTCCGGCACTTGTTAAAAAAAGTATACGAAGGTACCTTATGTTCTTGGGTGGTCTTTCGTTATTGATGGTTGTGGAATATTTTGCTTCGAGCTTATCTCTTTCCGATCAAATTCATGATGATGCTGTGCTCGATCTTGCGTTGAAACAAAATTTTGAAATGCAGCGCGTAGGTTTTCTTGTCGGATTACTTGGCGAAAATCACCGAATGAAAGACCATAACCGCCACCGAGAAGAATTGGCTGAAACGGTTAAATCTTTGGAAAACAACTACAGGATTATGCTGGAAGGAGACACCCATATTAGAGGACATAAAGAAAATTTCAGGGCCATATACTATCTCCCTCCTGTTTCGTTCGACAGCAACTTCAGGTCTTTTATTGTTGACGCCAAATCCATAATCAATGATGAAACGGAGTACACCCAGCTTGATGACCCTCGTGTTCAAAGGATGTTTAACGCACTGGATGGGCCGTTGGGGATTGCAAGCAAGGTTCTGGTAGAGGCTATCCAAAAGCAGAACGATGAGCATTCTGAACGGTTCGGGTGGATCGTGAAATTATCCTTACTCGTTACATTGTTGGTGCTGATCTTGTCTTTTCCGCTAATTTTTATGCCTTTGGCGCGTAGAACCGCCCATGAAATGGATAAACAGGTAAGTACAACAAACCGATTACGCACCGTTCTTAACGGCACGGTTGACGCCATCGTGACGATTACCGATCAGGGAAAAATCAGGACCTTCAATCTGGCGGCCTATAGTATATTTGGATATTCGAGAAAGGAAGTGATTGGTAAAAATGTCAAAATGCTGATGCCGGAATCGATTGCAATCAATCATGATCAATATCTGAGTAATTATCTTGATACGGGCGAAGGGGTCGCTATCGGGCAAGAGCGTGAAGTCGAAGGATTGCGCAAAGACGGTTCGGTTTTTCCGCTCAAGCTTAAAATCACGGAATCTTTCTCCGACGGAGAAGTTTTTTTCATCGGCATTATTCACGATCTTTCGGAACAGAAACGCCACGAAAAACAAATTGCCGAATACCAAATGTCCTTAGAAAAAAAGATTGAGCAAAGAACCCGAAAACTGTCTTTGGAGGTTGAGGAACGCCGCAATGCCGAAGCATCATTGAATGAAAGCCGCCGTCGCCTAGAAGCGATTTCCAAAAGTCTGTTTGAAGGCGTGTTGGTCATTGATCATGAGGGTAAAGTTCAGTTTTCCAATCCGTCGGCAGAAAAACTGTTGGGAGTGGCTGCAAAGACAAGTATTGAAGGACGTTTTATCAACGACCTGTTTCAACTGGAAACCGAAGGCGGACCAGTTGATTTTGAGGAGACACCTTTTTTCAGCATTGCGCGGGACGGCGGGCTTTTTCGTGATGACGAAGCGCGGTTTGTAACTGCTGGTGGTACCGTCTTGGATGTGGCGTATGCCTGTTCATCTTTTCGGGACGAAGACAACATTAATGGTGGAATTTTATCATTTAGGGATACTCAGGATTTGAAACGCGCACAACAAGAATCCTTGCAAGCTTCGAAACTTGCCAGTGTCGGTCATCTGGCAGCCGGTATTGCCCATGAAATCAATACGCCTACTCAATATATTGGCGATAATCTCAGATTTCTGAAAGAATCGATCGAAGATCTTTTTGGTATTCTTGAAAGTTGCCGTAATCTTATTCGTGACGCACGCAAAACTGAAAACTTTGCAGAGCAGGCAGGGAAAATAGAAACAGCAATGGAGGAAATCGACTTGGATTATCTGGTTGAAGAAATCCCGGAAGCCGCCAGTCAATCTTTGAGCGGAGTCGAACAAGTATCGCGGATCGTCCTCGCGATGAAGGACTTTTCTCACCCCGGTAGCCGTGAAAAGACATACAACGACTTGAACAAGGCCATTGAAAGCACTTTGACCGTATGTCGCAATGAATGGAAACACGTTGCCGAACTGGAAACGGATCTGGACCCGTCTCTGGTCCCGGTGAAATGTCTGGGCGGAGAAATCAATCAGGTGTTTCTTAATCTTATTATTAATGCGGCCCACGCTATCAAGGATGCTAAAGGTGACGCTATGGGTAAAATTTACATTTCAACACGACTGGAGGGAGATTGGGTGGAAATTCGGATAGCCGATGATGGCAGTGGTATCCCGGATGATGTGAAGGAACGTATTTTTGATCCCTTTTTCACCACCAAGGAGGTTGGTAAAGGGACGGGTCAGGGGCTGTCGGTGTGCCGTGATATTGTGACCGAGAAACATGACGGGAAAATTACTTTCGAATCAAAGACCGGTGAAGGAACGATGTTTATTATTCGTCTACCTGTAGACAGCGTTACCGATCAAGACGATAACGAGATGCTGTCATGAAGTTCCGGGTTTTATTTGTCGACGACGAAGCTAATATTCTCAAAGGGTTAAAGCGAATGTTACGTTCCATGCGCGGTGAATGGGATATGGAATTTGCAGAAAGCGGTGAATTGGCTCTGGATCGGCTTGCCGAGTTGCCGGTCGATGTGGTTGTTTCGGATATGCGCATGCCGGGGATGGATGGTGCGGCGCTGTTAACCGAAGTACGAAAACGTTATCCCGAAACCATCCGTATCATTCTTTCCGGTTATTCCAGCGAAGAAAGCGTTCTACGTACGATCGGACCGGCCCATCAATATATAGCCAAACCTTGTGACGGCCCCACTTTAATCAAAACGATTTTGGCAACTTTGTCGCTTCATAAACTGCTTAAAACCGATGATCTGCGTAGGCTTGTTTCCGAACTGGAAACCTTGCCGACAACACCTAAAATTTATGATGAACTTATTGGCGAACTGAATTCCAGCGATCCATCCACAAATGTTGTTGCCAAGATTATTTCCAGTGATCTGGCAATGGCCACGCAGATCCTGAAAGTGACAAATTCTGCTTTTTTTTCATTACCGACGAACGTTTCATCTCCGCAAAAAGCGGTTCAGCTTTTGGGAATGGATACAATACGGGCGATGGTTTTGATGGCCGGTATTTTTATGCGTTTTAAAGGATCGGAAAAAACTAAATTAATTATGGATAACTTAAGCTTGCGTAGTGCCTCTATCGGTATGCTGGCAAAAGAGATCGTCAGTTCGGAAAATCTTGATAAATCGATTGCAAACCACGCCTGTTGTGCTGGCGTATTGTCTCATGTGGGAACGCTGCTGCTTATGTCAAAATGGTCGGATAAATTTTCTGAAGCAGGACAGTTGGCCGAAGCTGAGAAAAAAGGAATAGTTGAGGCTGAAAAGAAAGTTTTTGGTACCAGTCATGCCGAATTGGGGGCTTATTTGTTAGGACTTTGGGGGTTTAACAGTAGCATCGCCGAAGCCGTTGCCTATCATCATTTCCCCGGGCATTGCAGCCATCATGCCCCGGGCGCTTTGATGGCGTTGCATGTGGCACAATATCTGACCCGAAATAATGGTCATATTACTGAGGATTATGAATTTCCCGGTCTGTCCCTTGATCGGGATTATCTTGATGAAATGGGAGTTTTAAATCGAATCCCAGTTTGGCAAAAACTATATGAAAAACTTAATAAACGGAGTGCTGGAATATGACAGATAAGATTTTGTTTATTGATGATGATGTGAACTTGCTTTCCGGTATCAAGCGACAATTTCGAAATCGGTTTAAAATTACCACCGCCGCCGGTGGAGAAAAAGCGATTGAAGCCGTCAATGAACATGGCCCCTTTGCTGTGGTTATTTGTGATATGCGTATGCCGGGAATGGACGGGTTGGAAGTTTTGGCGACGCTGATGAAAATTTCACCCGATACAGTTCGTATCATGTTGACAGGAAACGCTGATCAACAAACGGCAATCAATGCAGTGAATGAAGGTAATATATTACGGTTTTACAACAAGCCCTGTCCACCGGAGCAGTTGGCCGATGGAATTGAAGCTGGAATTAAGCAGTATGGTCTTGTCATTGCTGAAAAGGAGTTATTGGCGAATACGTTAGCGGGCAGCGTCAAAGTTCTAGTTGATGTTTTGTCCGTGGTTGATGAGGAATCTTTTGGCAAGGCGAGCCGTGTGCGTGAATGGGTAAGGTTGTTGACAAAACCCTTGAATTTATCTCAATCTTGGATTCTTGAAATGGCGGCTATGCTTTCCGGCATTGGCTGGGTGGCTATCCCGCCAGGTTTAAGGGAAAAGGCTAAATCTGGCGTCTCTCTATCTACACTTGAAAAAGAGATTGTAAGTGAAGTTCCTGAAACTGGGAAAAAATGGATTGAAAATATCCCCCGCCTGAAAGTGGTTGCTAATATTGTTTATTATCAGAACAAAGGGTTTGACGGTTCCGGTTTCCCGAATGATGGGGTGGCCGGCGATGAAATTCCGCTGGAAGCCAGGGTGTTGAAATTATTATACGACCTTTGTGAGGTGACGACGGAAGTGAACCCAGGGAAGGAATCTTTTAATATACTGAAGCAAAAAGCACTCCTTTATGATCCGGCTATTTTTGCAATGGCTAAAAAACATTTACCCAGCGAAAAAAAGGAGACTGGCGAAGATGTTCATTTTCAGGCAGCAGAAATTCCGCTTAGTATGCTGATAGCAGGATATGAATTGCTGGAAGATATAAAAACGGTGGAAGGTAAGCTGATTTTGGCTAAAAATCAGCAAATCAGCAATGCGTTACTGGTTAAACTAAGGAATATTGATCGTATTCACAAAATCCAACAACCTATTCTTGTTCAAAAACGGGTCATTGCTCAAGATTAAGACCATCAATAGTTTAGATTTTGAAAATTGTATGATTCTTAAGATTTTTTCTTGTCACTATTGTTTTGAATTGACAAGGTTTTTAGAATAGTAAAAGGGTTTTTATTATCTGCCGCAGTTTCAGGGTTGAAATCTGGATCCGTTGAATGGACGATATTTTCTGAATTTTTATCCGTAGAATAAGACATCAAAGCGCAGCCTTCTGATTTTGGAAACGGGTCCAAATTTAAAGATAGCTCTTCAACCATAATAAAACCTAAATCAATTTCGTCATGTTCGACTAAATCAGGTGGGTCGTCTGCAAACATACCTGCGTTGGTATAATTTGTAGCGTCGTCATCACCATCATCATTAGTATCTTCTTCTTCCGTTACCCATTCTGCGTCTTTGGGGTTTTCTGTAAATCGGCGATTGAGTTCTAATTTTAATGTTACGGGTACAGGGACGCCACTAACGACACAGCGTTGACGGGCTTCGACATTTAAATGGCCGGTTAAAGAAATTTGCCGTTTTTTTTCATTCCCGTTTAATTCCATAAACGCATCAAGTTGTTTTACCTCAATAAGATCAAGATATTTTGCGACACTTTTTTGTTGTTGTTCATCAAGGTTGAATTTAAATCGTTTTGTCCGTGACCTGAGATCAGAAAAATGAACGATTTTTGAAAAACCGTGTTTCATGATTTATCCTTTTCAATTCCTAATGAGGCTGGAATATCAGCAAATTCAACAGCGCCTTGTTGTAATTGATCGGTGTTTAAGTTGCTTAATTGATAGGCGCAATCATGCATGTACTGGCAAATTTGGCCAAGGTTTCTTTCCGTTGGGTTCATTTTGTGAAATAAATTTCGCCTCAATGCATCTTTTAAAGTCGGGCTTTCTAAGCCGTCTTTTAAACCTTGTTGATAAATATTGATGCGCCCATGCAAGGATTCGGTTATTTTTTTTATCCGTATCGATACACCTGTATCCCCGATGCCTTGTTCACGCATACTTAAATCAATGTCTTTGATCATTACATCGTAAACCGATTGCGATAGGTCTCTAAACAAAGGATCGTCCGTTTTATAACGTTGAAACATCAAAAAAGCATGCAACATCAATAGATCCAATCGTCCTTCAATGGTATCAGCGACCCCATATTGATCAAAAAAGACCGGATTTCTGGAGTGCTTAACGATTAAGGCGTAAATTATTTTTGCTTTTTTTTCATTTTTTGAGGATTTTCGGAAAAAATTAAAAGGGTTTAATAAGCGGATCATCCGTCACCTTTTTGAGTTGTGGGCCGTGTAAATTTTAAAATTAAATGCCATGTGAATTGACAATTTTGTGGGTAAAGAGCACATTCTCATCATAATTACCTGAAACTTTAATTTCGTTTCAGTAAACATAATTTAGCCTCATTACATGTTTATTATCCGTTCCTTAAACTAAGTTAGAAGATATGAATATCAAAATTTCAAAAATGAACTCTAAAATTTCCAGACGTATTGGCCAAGGTTTGGTGATTGTGACGTTGAGCGCTGCTTTGTCAGGATGCATTGAACGCTATAGTGCCCGCGGTAATTTACCCAATCCTGATTTGTTAGCAGAACTGAAACCCGGTGATATTACTCGTGATGAAGTTGGTGAAATTTTAGGTTCTCCCTCAACCGTTGCTACGTTTGATAAAGAAACCTGGTTTTATATCAGTGAGACGACAAAAACAGTTGCTTTTTTAGAGCCTGAAGTCACTGAACGTAAGGTTGTTGTGTTGACTTTTGATAAAGACGGTACGCTAAACAAAATTAAAACTTATGGATTAGAAGACGCACGGAAAATTAAATCTGTTGAGCGGAAAACGCCGACTGCTGGAAACGAGTTGACGATTATCGAACAATTGATTGGCAACTTTAACAGATTTCGTAAAAAACCTGCTGCCGAATAAGGCATTTCCCATAAATAAAAAAACCTCCGGAAACTTTTTGCTTCCGGAGGTTCTTATTTGGGTCTTGCTTCGTTGAGTTCTAAGCGACAATCGCTAACAATAACAACGCGACAATATTAACAATTTTAATCATCGGATTGACCGCAGGACCGGCTGTGTCCTTATAAGGGTCACCAACCGTGTCGCCTGTGATAGCAGCATGGTGGGCATCGGATCCTTTGCCGCCACAGTTGCCATCTTCGATGTATTTTTTGGCATTATCCCATGCACCCCCACCGGCGGTCATCGATAATGCGACAAAAATACCGGTGACGATGGTTCCCATTAATGTAGCACCAAGGGCTGAAAATGCAGCTTCTTGTCCGGCAAATGATGAAATCACGAAATAGATCACAAATGGAGCCAACAAGGGCAACATTGATGGAATAATCATTTCCTTAATCGCTGCTTTTGTCAGGATATCCACGCATTTACCGTATTCAGGTTTTGCAGTCCCTTCCATAATACCACTGATTTCGCGGAACTGGCGACGGACTTCAACAACGATTGCGCCCCCTGCCCGGCCAACGGCCATCATGCCCATGGAACCGAATAGATACGGTAATAAGCCGCCAAAGAACAAGCCGATCACGACATACGGATCTTGTAACGAGAAACTGACTTTTAAGTCTGGAAAATAGTATTGCAGGTCTTGGGTAAATGCACCGAACAACACCAATGATGCGAGGCCAGCGGAACCAATAGCGTATCCTTTGGTGACGGCTTTGGTGGTGTTACCCACAGCATCCAGAGCATCCGTCGTTTTACGCACGTCCTCAGGGAGTTCTGCCATTTCTGCAATGCCGCCTGCGTTATCGGTAACTGGTCCGAATGCGTCAAGGGCAACAACGATCCCGGCTAAGGCCAACATGGCTGTAGCGGCCATTGATATGCCGAACAATCCGGCTTGCAAGTATGAGAATATAATGCCCGCAGAAATGACCAACACAGGTAACGCTGTGGCTTCCATGGAAATGGCAAGTCCCTGAATAACATTGGTGCCGTGTCCGGTTTCAGACGCTTTGGCAATGCTTTTAACCGGACGGTATTCGGTGCCGGTGTAATATTCAGTGATCCAGATGATTAATCCGGTGACGATAAGCCCGGTTAACGCCGTCAGAAATAGCTGAGTGCCTGTTACTGTACGATCGTCCATTGCATAGGATGTGTCCCAGCCAATGAAATAAGAAATGACCCCACCGATTAAAATAGCAGATATTACGGCACTGGCGATGAAACCTTTGTACAAAGCGCCCATAATTGAATTATTGCTACCTAACTTGACGAACCAAGTGGCGGCAATCGATGCAAGAATGCAAACGCCACCAATAAGCAAAGGCAACATCATCATGGTTGCTTGGTTATCTCCGGTAAAGAAAATAGCTCCTAATAACATTGTCGCAACCAAGGTCACCACATAGGTTTCAAACAAATCGGCGGCCATACCAGCGCAATCACCTACGTTATCACCTACGTTATCGGCGATCACGCCAGCGTTACGTGGATCGTCTTCGGGGATGCCAGCTTCGATTTTACCAACCAAATCGGATCCCACATCGGCTCCTTTGGTAAAAATGCCACCGCCTAAACGGGCGAAAATGGAAATCAGAGAAGCACCAAATGCAAGCCCAACCAAGGCTTCAAGAATGCCTCGCATGCCTTCTGTTGAAGATGTGTCAACGGAATTCAGCAGTGTGAAATAATATCCAGCAATACCTATTAACGCCAATCCAACAACCAACATACCGGTGACGGCACCGGCTTTAAAAGCCACATCCAATCCACCTGCCAAACCAACGCTACGCGCGGCTTCGGTGGTTCTGACATTGGCACGCACGGATACGTTCATACCAATAAAACCGGTTAATCCAGACAATACGGCACCAATGGCAAAGCCAATGGCCACTTCCAGCCCTAATAAAATAGCGAGTAAAATACCAATAACCACACCAACAACGGCGATGGCTGTGTATTGACGGTTAAGATAGGCCCGTGCGCCTTCTTGGATAGCGGCGGCTATTTCCTGCATTTTTTCAGAGCCTGCTGGCGCTGACATCACCGACCGACCTGCGTAAATGCCATAAATGACGGCTGCTAAACCACAGGCAATGACAAAAAGGTAGAGTTGCATATTTGGAGTCCCCTTAGATAAAAATTGAATTGAAAATGAGACAATATTACGAGTTTTTAGCTTTTTTAAGTTTCATTGTTGATGTCCGGTTTATGGGCAATTTATGGGCTCGGACAAAAACAATTTAAGCCCATACTTGTTTTCTTTTTATAATTAGAAATATTGTCTGATTGTAACTTTGTGTCCAAAATAAAACTTAAAGATTGATAGAATTAAGCGAAACCGTGCCAGAACCCTACAAAGATTGCAACCATCAAGTTTGTGACGGGTTGAAAGCATGAAAAAACAAGGTTTTACAGGATGTCCTGGGTGAAAATTATTGTTTCGGGATTTCGAGAACAGATTGTACAAGAACGTCATTTATTAATTCCGGACCGGCAACGATTCCGGCCATAATCCTCAATCGCTCCTTAAGAATACTGACTTTGATGCGTTCTTCCTGTTTGATTAGCCTTGGTAAGAAAGCATAAAGGTCGCTTAAAAACTTGTCTTTAATACGGGTCATCATGCGCTGTACTTTGATTGAGTTTTCTTTGCCGAGGACTTCTAGTTTAACTTGAATTTGAACAGTGGCAATGGCTTTGTCACCGCTGTACAAAGGTATGATCAGAGGTTCCATATCCAAAAACGTTGACTTTACGACTTCTTTAACAGGCGCGGGTTTTTCCATCATTTCAGCGGGTTCTGCAAATGGCCCTAATTTTAGCCATTTCATAACGCTGATGGTGGCACCGGATAGCAACATAATTACAAAAATAGCGATAACAATTTTCTTCATCAATTGGGTTTCCGATGTTTGGTGCTAAAAATGAGTGTAACCTGTATTGTTGATTAGATAATGTGTATTGTTGGGCGTTAAAGCTTGAACAGTATACTGATCCCTTGCCGCAGCGCTACATTTACCGATCTTTGTTAATTTTAAAGACAAATCTTGGCTTAGGTTTTTTATATGGCGAGCATGTTTTTTCGGTGCTGTAAAAGCGATTTCGTAATCATCTCCACCCATTAATGCCAAATCAATCAGATTTTTGTTGAGTTTTAAAGCGTTCTGAAAGGCTTCTGATAAGGGTACTTTTTTGTGGGAAATATCTATGGCCACTTTGGATGCGCGGGCGAGATGACCTAAATCTGCCATCAACCCATCGGAAACATCAATGGCGGATGTCGCTAACCCGCGTAGTGATTGACCAAGCTCAACACGTGCCACCGGGCATCTGTAACGGCGTTGTAACGCATCCATATCGTTTGTTGTCAGCCCGGATAAACTGCCGGGGGGAAGCCGTAAAGCTATGGCAGCGTCGCCAAGCGTGCCGGAAACATAAACATCATCGTTACTTTGTGCGCCATTACGCTGGATGGATTGAGCGGTTGGGACTTCGCCTATGGCGCTGATGGTGACGGTTAATGGCCCCGGCGTGGCAACACTATCCCCACCGATTAAATTGATGTTGTATTGTTTTTGGGCGACGGCCAAGCCGCCCGCAAAATCAGATATCCATTGACTGTTGACCCATGATGGATAGGCTATAACAAGGCTGTAGATAACAGGGGTCGCCCCCATCGCCGCTAAATCAGAGATATTGACTGACAAGGCTTTTTGCGCCAATTCAAAAGCCGGGTCGGAAGAAAAAAAATGAACCCCTTCGATCAGGCAATCCGTGGTCACAACCTGTTCAAACCCAGTCTGTGGTGTCCACACTCCACCATCATCGGTTAAACCAAAAGCGCCCGCACAATTTTTTGTTAATGGTGCGAAATACTGTGAAATGCGTTGAAATTCATCAGGGCTTTTGTTCATTGAATTTCACCTCAATCAGTAGATCATTGTTCCTGATTGGGAACCGGCGCTGTTGATTTTACCGTCATTTCATCGGGCCTTAGATCATGAGCCAGCTTGTCCAATACGGCATTGGCGAGTTTAACTTCGCTACCATCAAAAAAAGCATCGGCGATTTGTACATATTCATTGACCACCACCCGTGCCGGAATATCTAGGACTTGGTCCAGTTCATAGGTCCCGGCACGTAAAATGGCGCGCAGGACTGCTTCTAGTCTTGGAACTGTCCATTCACCGTTAAGGCGGTCATTGATCAATGCATCTACTGTCTGGCGATTTGCCCACATACCCTCAATGATCTGGATCATGAATTCATGGTTCGGTTTTTTTAATTTTTCAGGGGTGCTGCCGATGTTGTCGTCATCCAGCGTTAAAATATTTTCCCAACGTTTGTCGGCAAATTCTTTGATAACAGGCCCACTTTCGATGCCTGTGGCGTCCATTTCGTAAAGCGCCTGAACAGCCAAAAGACGCGCTGTGCTCCGGCTGGGATTATTTTTTTTTGATTTTGATGTGGAAGTCATATGGTTTTATAAATCACTGATGTTGTGGTAAAAAATTAAAATTTAACACTTGATAATTAACTTTGTGCTAGTTGGAATTGTTGTTTTAATTGCATCATCCGAATACAGGCTTCGGCAACCTCGGCGCCTTTGTTTTTTTCCGACACAGAAGCACGCACACGGGCCTGTTCCATGGTTTCGCACGTTAATATGCCAAAACCAACGGCGGCACAATGGTCCATGGATAAATCCATTATGGCTCGGCTGGCTTCGCGGCAAATATGTTCATAATGATCCGTTTCGCCGCGAATAACACAACCCATCCCCATAAATCCGGAATACTGTGTTGTGTTCGCATGTTGGTCCATGGCGCGAATAGCAAATCGGATCGCCGCGGGGACTTCAAAAACGCCAGGAACCGTAATACGATCATAAAGGATATGTGCGTCATCGAGCAACTGAATAGCACCTTTGGCTAAATTATCAGCTATATCGGCGTAATAACGGGCTTCGACGATCAGCACACGAGGAGACGTTGTCATATTTTTCTCTTTTTATTTCAATATTTTAATAGATTAAAAAGTGTATGATTTATTGGTTATACTGATGCCGGAATTGGACGTTGTTCGATCACACTTAAACCATAACCTTCTAAGCCAACGATGTTTTTTTGTGTATTGGACAGCAAGATCATAGCGTGGATACCCAAATCAAGCAAAATTTGTGCGCCAACGCCATAATCACGCAAAGGTTCTGGCGCGTGAGCTTTTGAAACAGAGGTATCGCCCATGCGTGACTGCACAACGTCTGATAAATTACGGGGGTGTGGTTCACGGATAATAACAATAACACCACGACCTTCGTCGTCAATCATTTCCATGGCACGTTGCAATTCACCGGATTTGTCCGAAGACAAATCACCCAACACATCATCAAGCACATTCAGGCTGTGCATGCGTACTAAAACCGGCTCACCCGTTGTTATATCGCCTTTGCTAAGCACAATGTGTTCACCAAAAGCAATTTTATTGATGTAAACCGACATATCAAACAGACCGCCATAAGGACTGTTCAGTTTAGTATCTAACGTTTTTTCGACAATTCTGTCGTTGCGCAACCGATAAGAAATCAAATCGGCAATGGTGCCGATGTTAAGCCCATGGTGTTCGGCAAATTTGATCAAATCAGGTAATCTCGCCATGGTGCCGTCTTCGTTCATCACTTCGCAAATGACGCCAGCGGGATTAAGTCCGGCCAAACGTGCCACATCGACGGCGGCTTCGGTATGCCCCGAACGGGCGAGAACCCCGCCTTCACGGGCTTCTAATGGGAAAACATGCCCGGGCGTTGCGATATCATTAACGCCTTTATCCGGATCAATGGCAACAGCTACGGTGGTCGCCCGGTCAGCGGCTGAAATACCTGTACTGACGCCTTCACGGGCTTCGATTGATACCGTGAATGCCGTTTCATGACGGGTCGAATTTTTTTGAGCCATTTTTGGCAATTCCAGATCACGCAAACGGTCCGCGGTCATTGCCAAACAAATTAACCCGCGACCGTATTTAGCCATAAAATTAATAGCGTCAGCCCCCGCTTTTTCCGCAGGCATGATTAAATCGCCTTCGTTTTCCCGGTCTTCGTCATCGATTAAAATGAACATACGGCCATTTTTTGCATCTTCGATCAGCTGTTCCGGTGTCGCCAGTTTATTCGTGTTGGGCAAGTGTTGGTTCCTTTTCAAGAAGACGACTGACATAGCGCGCCAGCATATCGATTTCTAAATTAACTAGATCATCAGGTTTCAGTTGACCTAATGTTGTGTGTTGTTGGGTGTGGGGGATGATGTTAACCGTGAAATCAATCCCGTCAACATCGTTTACTGTTAATGAAACGCCATCGATGGTGACCGATCCTTTGGCCGCGATAAAACGTGATAACGAATGTGTCGTTTGAAACTTTAAACCTAATGACTGGTCAACAGGTGTTGTTGTTTTTAACGTTGCAACCCCGTCCACATGCCCAGATACAATATGCCCGCCCAATTCATCACCCATTTTAAGCGCTCGTTCAAGGTTAATCGGGTGACCAGCTTGCCAGCGTTGAAGAGTGGTTTTTGACAAAGTTTCCTGTGATGCCAATACAAAAAAAGATGTCGCTGTTTTTTTGGTCACCGTTAAACACACACCGGAACAACAAATTGATGCCCCCAAATCGATGTTTGCTGTATCATAAACGGATGCGATTTCAAATTCGACATCGCCGTTTTGATGGACGCTTTTAATGGTGCCGACGTCTGTAATTATTCCGGTGAACATGTATTCAGTCTTTCAGACCGTGGTCTTGTTTTGGTGTTGGACGTTGGTATGTTTCCAGAATATCTTCTTCCAGAGCCCGGGTTTCAAGTCTTTCCCACGAAAAAATATCTGACATTTGATCAAGCCCAAGGTTTGCGATAGCTGGCAAGCCATCTGCACCAATTAATTTGGCTGCCCTGAACCAGTAAATTTTATCAACCAATCCGGCTTTCATGAAACTTGCTGCTATCTTGCCGCCGCCTTCGATGAGGACCCGTGTCAGGCCATGGTTTGCCAATAATTCAGCCGCATTATTGATATCAATGCTGCCAGCGGTGTTTTGTTTGGCCGTCATGATTTGAACGCCGGTGTTTTGTAAAATGCGGGCTTTATCATCACCTTTGGAACGCAAGGTAATAATAATCGTCGGGGTTTCCGATGCCGTTTTAATGATGGCTTGATCAGGTTCAATGGAAAGCTGGCTGTCGAGAACAACCCTTATCGGTGATTTTTTTTCCAAACCCGGTAAACGGCACGTTAATGATGGCTGATCCGCTTCAACAGTTCCCCGGCCCACAAGAATTGCGTCATATTGGCTGCGTAGGCGGTGGCTGAATGACCGCGATGCTGGCCCTGTAATCCATTGGCTGTGACCTGTTTTTGTCGCAATGCGGCCGTCCAGTGTGGTTGCTGTTTTTAAACTGAAAAGGGGGCGGTTTTTATTGATTTTATTAAAAAAACCTTGGTTAATATCTTGTGCTAGCTGTTCAAGCAATCCACATTCAACGGCAATTCCAGCTTTTTTTAAGTCATCAAGCCCTTGGCCTGAAACTCTTGGATCCGGATCAGATGTGGCCACAACAACACGTTTGATTTGGGCATTGATCAAAGCTTGGCTACAGGGTCCTGTTTGGCCTTGGTGATGACACGGTTCAAGCGTCACATACGCCGTTGCACCATTTGTTCGTGGTCCGGCCTGTTTTATGGCTTCGGTTTCCGCATGGGGCCTGCCGCCCTGCCCGGTCCAGCCACGGCCAACAATGATATCATTTTTAACAATGATACAACCCACAGCCGGATTGGGCCAAACCCGGCCTAAACTACGTCTGGCTAAGCCCAGCGCGTGGTTCATATGATGGGTGTCTATGAATTTATTTTTCGTCTCTAAGGTCACCTAAGTTTTCCACAAAAGCTTCGAAATCACGTGCTTCCCGGAAGTTCCGGTAGACAGATGCGAACCGTACGTAGGCGACTTTATCAAGGTCGGCCAAATTTTCCATGACCATTTCACCGATCACTTTTGTTGGAATCTCGGCTTCGCCCAAAGTTTCCAAACGGCGTTGGATGGAATTGACAATGCGTTCAATATGTTCACCTTCAACAGGGCGTTTCCGAAGCGCTATACCCAATGAACGGATTAATTTTTCGCGGTCAAACGGCGTTTTATCGCCGTTTGATTTGATCACAGAAAGTTCGCGTAATTGCACCCGTTCAAAAGTCGTAAAACGCGATGAACATGAAGGACAGGCACGTCGTCTGCGGATTGTGGCATTGTCTTCTGTTGGCCGAGAATCTTTAACCTGGGTATCGTTACTCCCACAAAACGGGCATCGCATCATATACTCTTTCCTGCTGTTTAAGTTGAATAACAGTTATGTCATCATATTACATGTAAATCGGGAATTTTTGACATAGTACTTTTATTTGATCAAATGCTTTCTTTTCGGCTTCAGCGTTGTTGTCGATGCCGTTTGCAGAAACGCCGTCCAGAACATCACTAATTAAATGCCCGATTGTTTTAAATTCTTCTATGCCAAAACCACGTGTTGTGGCGGCTGGTGATCCCAACCGAATTCCCGACGTGACCGATGGTTTTTCCGGATCAAACGGAATACCGTTTTTATTGCAGGTCATACCCGCGCGTTCTAAAGCCGCTTCGGCATCACGGCCATTTAACCCTTTGGGACGCAAATCTACCAATATTAAATGGGTATCGGTGCCGCCGGCTATGATATCTAGGCCGCGTTCGATGAGCACTTTTGCTAAAATATTTGCGTTTTCTTTGACTTGTTTTGAATAGTTTCTGAATTCAGGGGTCAAAGCTTCGCCAAAAGCCACGGCTTTTGCCGCAATCACATGCATTAACGGTCCGCCTTGAAGCCCGGGAAAAACGGCTGAATTAATTTTTTTACCAATATCTAGGTCATTGGATAAAATCATGCCGCCGCGGGGACCGCGTAATGTTTTGTGGGTGGTGGTTGTGACTACATCGGCATACGGCAATGGTGATGGGTGTAATCCGGCTGCTACTAATCCAGCAAAATGCGCCATATCAACCATTAATTTAGCGCCAACTTTATCGGCAATAGCGCGAAATCGAGGGAAATCTAAGGCGCGTGGATACGCCGAGCCGCCAGCGATTATTAATTTAGGCTGGCATTCAATAGCTTGTTGTTCTAGCGCATCATAATCGATCAAATGGGTGTTTTTGGTCACACCATATTGGATGTTGTTAAACCATTTTCCCGATTGTGCGGGTGGCGCGCCGTGGGTCAAATGCCCGCCCGCGGCTAATGACAGGCCTAATATTGTGTCGCCCGGTTGTAATAATGCTAACATCACAGCACCGTTCGCTTGGGCACCAGAATGGGGTTGCACATTGGCAAATTGGCAATCAAATAATTTTTTGGCCCGGTCGATGGCTAATGCTTCGGCCACATCGACAAATTCACAACCACCGTAATAACGCCTGCCAGGATAACCTTCGGCATATTTATTGGTCATTACGCCGCCTTGGGCTTCCATCACGGCTTTGGAGACGATATTTTCAGAGGCAATCAGTTCAATCTGATTTTGCTGACGATTTAACTCGTCCTTGATCGAATTGAAAATGGCTGGATCGCGATCAGAAAGTGATTGAGTGAAAAATTTTTCAAGGATTTCAGATGTGTAAGGCAAAATATTTAATTCCTTAAATTAGACAAGAGTTGAGTGATGAAAGTTAAACAATAAATAAACAAACAAATATAAGGTTCAGGAAACCGTCAATTTATCAACACGGCGGGCATGCCGCCCGCCTTCAAAATCTGTGTTTAGAAAAATATTTAAACAATCCACTGCCGTATCTTGACCAATCATCCGTCCACCAAAACATATAATATTGGCGTCGTTGTGCAAACGGCACATTTTTGCACTTAAGGCGTCGTGGATTAGGGCCGCGCGCACGTCTGAAAAACGATTGGCGGCCATTGAAATACCAATGCCGCTGCCACAGACTAAAATACCACGGTTAATGGCGCCAGATTTGATGGCATCGGCCATTTTATAGGCAAAATCAGGATAATCGACTGAATCACCTGTATTGGTGCCTAAATCAAGGATACCAAACCCCAATGATTTAAGGTGATCTGTTAAATGATTTTTCAGATCAAGTCCACCGTGATCACAAGCGGTGGCAATGGTTTCTGGATTGTTTTTTAAATAATCAGACATTGGCTATACAAAGACCCAAAAATATTAAAATGTGGCAGAGAAAACGGCTTAATATTGTAAAACAGTATATTGTAAAACAGTTTTAGAATGACATGGGAGTGATACCATATCTAGAGACCGCCTGCCAACTACATACCTACAATTTGTTCGTGGGTTCTTTAAAAAAACAATCCGCTCATTTGTTATTGTTTGTGATCCTCTGCCCACTTTGCATTAAATTTCTTTTCCGCCTCTAATGCGCCTGCGGGTAATTCATGAGCAATACCTTTATGGCAATCAATGCATGTTTTGTTTTCATCAATGGCAACCAAATGACGTTTGCGTGCTCGTTTTTCCTGTAAGGCCACATCCATACCATCGAATGAATGACAGTTTTTACATTCACGTGAATTGGCATTTTTCATCCGTGTCCATTCACTAACGGCTAATTTTAATCGTTTGGCCTCGTATTTTTCACGGGTGTCAATCGTACCTAGGATTTTATGATATAATTCATTTGATGCCTGAATTTTACGGATTATTTTATATGTCCATTCTTTGGGCACATGACAATCTGGGCATGTTGCGCGAACGCCGCTGGAATTGGCATCATGAATGGTGCCTTTGTATTCTTCGTACACATTGTCACGCATTTCATGGCAAGATATGCAAAATTCTTCGGTATTGGTTGCTTCTAATGCCCAGTTGAAACCACCCCAAAATAATATTCCGGCAATCCCGCCAAGGACGATCAATGATCCAAGGGAGTATTTTGCAGTCGGTCTGGAAATAAAACCCCAGAACTTTTTGATCAGGCCTTGTTTGGGCAGGTTTTCAGAATTGGTTTGACTGTCATTCATGACGGGCCTCATTATATTTTAAATTAAATTTTGAAACGACGTAAAACCGTTCAGATTAATGATTGGCGTCGCGTGGCTTAAAGGTATTCCCGACGAGCGATGGCGCCTGGAATTGCGGGACGTGACATTGTGTACAGAACCAGCGTCTTTTTGCGACCTGATCCAATGCTTTGCCATCGCGGTCTGTGTAATGAGTCTCACTTATTTTTGGTGCATTTTCTTCGACGTTTTGCGGCCAATCATGGCATCTTAGGCATTGATTGTTTTTTTTATCTATTTCATATTTTCTTATTTTATGCGGAATTAAGGGGGGTTGTTGGCGATAGTTTTTTGTGAACCGTCCACTGGTATCGAGTTGATTTACGTCTGGCGCACCATTGGTTTCTTCGATGTCGGCATTGCCGCGTAATGATGTGACAGGCTCTGCTATAGCAGGAATGGCTGCCATTAAAACAAATCCAGCGAATGTCATGCAAAGCCGTTTGCTAATCAGGCTGGTAGTCGTTTGGCGGATGAGTGGTTTAATTAAAATGTTTGTCACGACGATTGCTCCCTAAAAAATCTAATATAAATAAATGATTAAGCTCGAAGTATGCGTACTGCACATTTCTTGTAATCAGTTTCTTTTGAAATGGGACATGTTGCATCGAGGGTTAGTTTATTCACCAGACGCCTTGCATCAAACCACGGAATGAATACCAAACCTTGCGGTGGTTTATTGCGTCCACGGGTTTCAATGACGGCTTCAACTTCTCCGCGCCTGCTTTCGATCTTGGCTTTCATACCGCGACGAAGGCCACGGGCTTTGGCGTCTTTTGGATGCATGAAAATGACCGCGTCTGGGAATGATCGATATAGTTCAGGTACACGCTGTGTCATTGATCCGGAATGCCAGTGCTCTAATACGCGGCCCGTACATAACCACAGATCATATTCATCATCGGGGGCTTCGGCAGCGGGTTCATAAGGGACTGCAAACATCACAGCTTTGCCATCAGGTTTGCCATAAAAACGAACCTCTTCGCCTTTTTTTACATATGGATCATAGCCTTCGCGGAACCGCCAAAGGGTTTCTTTGCCATTAACCACCGGCCAACGTAGTCCGCGTGTCTGATGATAGTCATCAAAGGGTGCCAAATCATGAGCTTTACCGCGGCCAAAACTTGCGTATTCTTCGAACAGGCCTTTTTGAATGTAATAGCCAAAATCATCGGCTTCGTCGTTATCAAAGCCTTTATAGGTGTCACTTAAAGGGAATTGATCTACTTGGCCGTTTGCATATAGCACATCGTATAATGTTTTACCCCGGTATTCGGGTTTTTTTGCTAATAGTTCTTCCGGCCATACTTCTTCGACTTTAAAGCGTTTGGAAAATTCAACCATTTGCCATAAATCAGATTTGGCGTCACCGGGGGCTTTGACCTGTTGGCGCCAAAATTGGGTTCGGCGTTCGGCGTTACCATACGCCCCTTCTTTTTCGACCCACATGGCGGTGGGTAATATTAAATCTGCGGCCTCGGCCGTTACCGTTGGATAAGGATCTGATACGACGATGAAGTTATCCGGGTTTCTGTAACCGGGTAAAGTTTCTTCGTTAAGGTTGGCACCGGCCTGCATGTTGTTGTTACACATCACCCAGTAAGCGTTTAATTTACTGTCTTTCAGCATACGGTTCTGTAAAACGGCGTGGTAACCGGGTTTTGGTGGGATGGTGCCTTCTGGTAATTTCCAGATTTTTTCGGCGATATCGCGGTGTTTCTTTTTCTTGACCACTAAATCAGCAGGTAAACGGTGGGCAAAAGTACCAACTTCGCGTGCCGTGCCACAAGCCGATGGTTGCCCCGTTAATGAAAACGGACCATTGCCGGGTTCTGAAATTTTACCAACCAGCAAATGAATGTTGTAAATCAGATTATTCGCCCATGTTCCGCGGGTATGTTGGTTGAAGCCCATGGTCCATAGAGACATTACTTTTTTAGTTGGGTCAGCGTAAATTTTAGCTAATTTTTCAAGTTTTTTTATAGGAACGCCAGAAATTTCACTGGTTTTTTCAACAGTATATTCACTGACAAACTTTTTATATTCGTCAAATGAAATAACTTTTGAACCACCCGCTTTTGTATTGTTTTTAGCTTGTTTTTCTAATGGATGAGTGGGTCTTAACCCATAACCAATATCGGTATTGCCTTTACGAACATTGACGTGTTTGTCGAAAAAATCCTGATTGATTGAATTGTTTTGAATTATATAATTAGCAATGTAATTCAAAATTGCCAAATCGGTTTGTGGTTTGAAAATCATACCGTTGTCTGCCAAATCAAAACAGCGATGTTTATAAGTCGATAACACATGTACCTGATTATCTTTGTTGCTTAACCGGGTATCGGTCAACCTAGACCATAAAATAGGATGCATTTCGGCCATGTTTGATCCCCACAGAACAAATGCATCGGCTTTTTCCAGATCATCATAACAACCCATCGGTTCATCAATGCCAAATGTACGCATGAACCCGGCCACGGCCGAGGCCATACAATGTCGGGCATTTGGGTCTAAATTATTGGACCGAAAACCGGCTTTAAATAATTTGGATGCGGCATAACCTTCCCAAACAGTCCACTGACCGGACCCAAACATACCGACATGGGTCGGACCTTTTTCTTTGATAGTTTTTTTGAATTGTTCGGCCATGACATCGAACGCTTCGTCCCATGACACGCTAGAAAATTCCCCTTGTTTGTCATATTTCCCATCTTTTTTGCGAAGCAGCGGTTGTGTTAAGCGGTCTTTACCATACATGATTTTGGATAGGAAATATCCCTTGATGCAGCTTAAACCACGGTTTACCGGGGCTTTAATATCGCCTTGGGTGGCTACAATCCGGCCATCTTCAACACCAACCATGATCCCGCACCCGGTGCCACAAAAACGGCATGGTGCTTTATCCCAACGCACTTTGTTGTCGGTGGCATCGGCTTGTTTGGTCGCCGATAATGTAACACCAGCGGCGGCGGCCGTAGCGAGTACAGCATTGGTTTTAATAAAATCCCGTCTATTGAACTTCATGGCTGGTCTCCTCAAGAGATGAAAGTGGTTCAAAATGATGATAAACAAGCGATGCATTCAGCACCCCTTTAATGCGGCTAATTTCTACGATTGTATCTGGTGCAAAAAGACCGTCGCTGTCTTCGACGGTAATGATCATGCGTCCGTCCGTTAAAACTTCATGAACTTCAACGCCGGCGATCGCAGAAAGTTTTTGTTGTACTGCTGCACAAGAATTGACGTGGGCTGCGACCAAGACGCCGCAAATATTATGATTTTGGATAGAATCTGTTGTGTTGGCCGGTTCTGCTGGAGTTTGTATGGTCATTGTTGGACAATCTTTATTGCATTGACAGGACATGGACGCACACAGGCCCCACACCCGGTGCATAAATTTTGATTAATTGTTGGCGCCACAGGACCGCCGATTGCGGGCTTCATTTGCAAAGCTTCGGGTTCGCATTGGTCAATGCAAATTTGGCATTCAATTTTTTTTGACGACAAACATGTGGTGGAAATTTCTACATTTAAATGCCACGGAGAGGGTATGGTTTCTGAGCTGTCATAAGGAAGTGCCAAAGCCCCGGTTGGGCAATTCTCAAGACAACGTTTGCAAAAAGTACATTCGCCCAAATTAAAATCAATGCTTGGAAACCCGCCATTGCTTTTAACGATGATGTTTTCTGGGCACGCTTGAATGCAATCGTTGGATCGTTGGCAAATATCAATAAATATGTTTTCTGAAACCGCCCAAGGTGGGCGAATAGGTTGGGTTGATGATGTGAAGCCACCACGCAAAAAATCTGCTCTTGAAAGTTTTTTAGATGATTTTACAGTTTCAATTTTTGTCATTAATCGAAATTCACCTGTTGAAATTAGGGGCTTAAAATGATCAGTACATCGCCAATAAATTGGATTTTATAAGGCGTTGTACCGACGTGAAATGATTTAGATCAATTAAGGCAGAATATGGCAAGAAAAAGGCAAAGACAAGATGTCAGAGCGCCTACACACAAATCTTTTGCGCGACTTTTGATTGGAAATGAGTATGTTAATTACTGGTTTTGTTTTTTGGCGAGAACATAAGCCAGTTTGCGCGCGGCCAGTTTTTTTAAATGATCCTGTGAATACCCTGTTGCACCGACCATCGTAATTTCGGTGCCTGAAATGGGATCAATGGCGATAACCCGGATGGCTTTGCCTGTGTGGTGGAATTCAAACAAAACTTCCTGTAATGGCTGGATGGTTGGTTTCATAAAACGAACAGGTCCTGTTATTAAATAGGGCTGGCAGATTAAAATATAACAAAGTTCTTCTTGCAGAAGTATAGTATTCGGCCAATTATAACGAAAATTCTTTCAAGGACTGGATAATTAATGTCATCATCTCATGTTTCTCCATTATCGAGCCCGGCATATCCGCGCACACGGATGCGCCGTGTGCGTACCCAGCCTTGGTTGCGTGATTTAGTGCAGGAAAATACTTTATCGGTCAAAGATTTAATTTGGCCGGTTTTTGTGGTTGATGGCCAAGGGATTGTTGACAGTGTATCTTCGATGCCGGGTGTGGAACGCCTAAGCATTGATCAACTCGTTGAAAAAGTATCAGAAGCCAAACAGCTTGGTATTCCGGCGATTGCTTTGTTCCCTTATACGGATGCTGCGTTGAAAACGCCTGATGCAAGGGAAGCGTGGAACCCGGAAAATCTCGTTTGCCGTGCGGTGCGGGCGGTTAAATCAGCTGTTCCGGATATGGGTATTATTTGTGATGTGGCGCTTGATCCCTATAACAGTGATGGCCATGATGGTTTAGTTGAAAACGGTCAGATATTAAACGACGAAACGGTTGAACTCTTGTGCAAACAAGCCATTGTCCAAGTCGAAGCCGGATGCGATATCATCGCCCCTAGCGATATGATGGATGGGCGTATTGGTGCCATTCGCGGTGCTTTGGACGCTAAATCATTGCAGCACGCAGCGATTATGTCCTATGCGGCAAAATATGCGTCGGGTTTTTATGGTCCCTTCCGGGATGCGGTGGGATCAGGCGGTGCATTAAAAGGCGATAAAAAGACTTATCAAATGAATGCAGCAAATGCCCAAGAAGCGTTGCGTGAAGTTGCCCTTGATCTGCAAGAAGGTGCAGATATGATCATGGTCAAGCCCGGCATGCCTTATTTGGATATTGTTAAAGCTGTGCGTGACCAGTTCCAAGTGCCGACGTTTGCTTATCAAGTTAGCGGCGAATATGCCATGTTACGCGCGGCATCGGATAACGGCTGGTTGGATTATGATCAGGTTGTTATGGAAAGCCTGATGGCCTTTAAACGTGCCGGGGCTGATGGAATTTTAACCTATACTGCTCTGCATGCAGCCCGGATAATCAGTTTTTCGGAATAAATCTGTTATAATCATTAACCATCGTTGTGAGCAAAATCCCAATAAAGCTGCCGTGCGCGTTGAAATATTTTTCCGATTGGGTATTCTTTGTTATTAAGCCGCGTCAAGGGTTGAATTTTCCCATGATTTCCAGAACTAAAAGCTTCATCAGCTTGTTCAAGATCTAGAAAGCTCAAGGTCGTTTCAATAACGGTTATTCCATCTTCTGCCATTAATTTGATAATACGTTGACGGGTGATACCGTTTAAATAACTTTCATTGGCTTTGGGTGTGAAAACTGTTCCGTCTCGAACCAAAAATAGGTTTGATGTGGCAAATTCTGCTAAATTATTCCATGGGTCCAAGACAACAACGCTATCAAATCCAGCATGTCTGGCTTCTGCTAAGGGGCGGCTTATGGCTGGATATAAGCATGATGCTTTGGCGCCTGTGACCATCGTATCGGGAAGTGGTCGTCGAATAGACGATAACGTTGCTGCAAACCCTTTGGCGGATGGAAGTGGGTCGTCATAGACACATAAAGCAAATTCGGTGCTTTCGGGCTCGGGCACTGCACCGCCATTTTCGGCCCAAAACATAGGTCTAATATATAGTTCGGAACCTTTTGGGTATTTGGCGACGGCCTCAATGGCTAATTCTTGAATTTCTTCGCTGGTTTTGGTTGGGTTAAGCCCCATTGCACGTGCCGATCGGCCGCAACGCGCGGCATGGGCGGCTAAATCCGGCGTCGTGTCTTCAAATGCGCGTGCGCCATCAAAAACGGTAGATGCCAACCACATGGCCTGACTTCGTGGACCAATGATTTTTGGGTTGCCTTCGTGCCAGTTGCCTTGGAAAAAAGTCCAGCTCATAGTTTTGTGTTCCTTAGTGCTATCTATATCAATAGATTAATTGGACCGTGCGTCATTAATAGCTAGATTAATGCTGCGGCTTAATATTTCGACTGCGTCTGATAAATGTTGCTGGTTCATGATGAATGGCGGAGCTAACAAAACATGGTCCCCCGTGTCGTGTTTTAATGCCCCACCACCCGGGTAACATAGCAAACCGTTATTAAAAGCGATGGATTTTATATTTTGATGAAGTTTATATGTAGATGGGAATGGTTTTTTTGAGTTCCGGTCGCTTACAATTTCAATGCCCCAAAACAATCCTCGGCCTCTTATATCGCCAATATGTTCATGGTTTTTGAACTGCTCTCGAAGCCGTTGTTCTAAATATTGGCCTTTGAGTTTTACTTGTTGAAGATAATCTCGATCGATAATTTTTTTGATCACTGCAAGTGCGGCAGCACAAGCTGTTGCATGCCCCATATATGTTTGGCCATGCATAAAACTGCGGCTGCCCCGTTCGAGAGCCGAATATACACGTTGATTGATGACCATTGAAGCAATCGGTTGATATCCTCCGCCTAACCCTTTGGCAATACAAACAATGTCTGGGTGAATGTTTTCAAAATGAGATGCCAGCCAATCGCCGCATCTACCCATGCCACACATGACTTCATCTAAGATCAAAAGCACATTATACTGGTCACAGATTTCACGTACGCGTTTGAAATAACCAGTTACGGGCGGTATTGCGCCAAGGGTTGCACCGGGAACCGTTTCGGCAACAAATGCGGCAACTTTATCGGCACCTACTCGTAGAATTTCAGTTTCCAATTGGTTCGCTATGCGTAAACCGTATTCTTCTTGGGTTTCATTTTTATTCATGCCGCGGTAAGGGTAGCATGTGCTTATTTTGCTGCATGTCGATTGCATCAACCAATCTTTAAATGGTTCTTGTCGGCCTTTAAGCCCGCCAATGGCTAATGCGCCAAGTGTTGTTCCGTGATAGCTGTGTTTTCGTGCAATGATATGGTTACGTTTTTTTTGACCGTCTTCTAAATGAAATTGCCGGGCCATTTTAATGGCGGCTTCCATGGCTTCGGAACCACTGTTAAAAAATAATGCGGCTCTGGCCGTGCCGCCAATGACCGAGATTAGTTTTTCGGCCAATTTTTCGGTAACGTCGCTGGTGAAAAAACCGGAGTGAACATACGCGACATCATTCATTTGACGGTTAACTGCGGCATTCACATCCGGATCTGCGTGCCCAAGGCATGAAACAGCAGCGCCACCACAGGCATCCAGATATTGTTTGCCGTTTGTGTCGTAGACAAAAACATCTTTGCCATAGGCTACTTTTGTTGGGATGTGGCCGAGTTTCCGGTGTAATACATAGCTTTCCGGGCCCTGATTTAACATGAAATTTCCTTAAAAGCGGATGTTTTAATAGCGATGCCGTGAACTCTAATCTTTGCGTCATAGGGCAACGCTGAAACTTGGTGTACCGTTCTGCAAGGGCGAAAATGTTCTGGAAAATACGTATTGTAAATTGAACTCACAGCTTCAAGCTCATTGATGTCTTTGAATGCGAGTTCAAGGTAAACAATATCCGTAACTCTGAACCCACTTTCATTCAAAACAGCAAAAAAATTTTCAAATGATCGTTTCGTTTGTTGTTGGATTGTGCCGGGACAAAAAACACCATCCAAGCTAACTGATAACTGCCCTCCGATATGGCAAAATGGGCCTGTAACAACCGCATGGCTAATACCGGCTCGGGATGGAGGGATACTTATTCCAGTTTCAATATAAACATGGGGCATGGGTATGCTGTTGCTCTTAGTGACTGGTTCTACTGTTAATTTTTAACGGAGTGGGGATAAACCTTTGAACGATTTTGGTACGTGATTATCTTTGGATTTGTGATAACTCCAGTTTGAATTTCAATGGCGTTATTTAACACCGCATTGGATTGGATGGTTTTCATTCCGGCCATGATATTGGGTAAAAACCTGATGACTTCTTTGGAAATTTGCCATGTGGCTGCATCCCATAAATAGCCCGGTGAATGATCAACAGCACAAATGGTTATCTTGCCAAATTGATATGTCGGGTGATCAAATGTTGTTGTTTTGATAAATGAAAAACCCATGCCTGGGTCGCAACTAATGTCAATTATCAGGCAATCGTGATCAAATTCTGGCTCATGATTTTTTGGAACATACATCAACGGATTTTCTGGATCTTGGCCACCACAATTAATGATAATATCCATTGACTTTAGTTCCGCCCATAATGGATTTTGCGAATGATCGGTTTCTATGATAACTGTACCATGTTGCTCATCTTTGGCGATTTGTTTGTATATGACATAGTCCATGCAATCATTGATATCTGTATTTATACGCTTTGAATAAACGGTAATATCGTCAAAACCGCGCCCCTGTAGGGCTTGTATCGCTGCGCGTCCTGCATAACCGTGCCCGATAACTGCAACTTTAGATGGTTTTCCGTATAACCCATCAATGCCTTTTAACCCAAGGGCATGCAAAGTACCGGCATATCCTGCTAATGCATTGTTGGCCTTAAAGGTGTGACGAGCGCGACCTTCGGAATGATCATCTTCATACATTGCTTCCCATGTAACCACGGTATGTTTGCGTTGAATACAAATGTCGGCTAACTGCCCATATAAAACAAAATGCAGCCAACCCCAAATAATTGCGCCTTCAGCAATAGACTCCAGATCGGCTTCCATGGGTTTGGGGATGATGACAATATCTGACGTTTTGATTAGCTCGTCTCGGTCGCCCATTGAAAATCCAATATTTTTAATGGCTTCGTCAGAAAAACCAAACTGTGCCCCGTAACCAAAATCAAAATACAAATGTTTACGTTGCGCATTTGGTATGAGTTCAAGGTGTTCTGGGTGCACGGGCAAACGATGTTCGTTTTCCCGAAGTGATGTGCCAATGACGGCAATTTTTGGAGACATGGTTGAATTTTCTTTTCAGGCTTTTTTGAAATGACCCGTTACGTTAAGCACAGATCAAAGGGCTATATTTTAACGATGATGCAGTACTAAAAATCATCCCGTGGCATCAAAATCATAAATTTGGTTCATTGTTTCATGTTGGTGGTCCCGGGTTTCGTCATTAACTCCGGCAAAAGTGAAATTTAGAATAATTCGTGTGCAGTCCTTTTCCAAAGGATATGTGCGGTGCAAAGTGGTATCCGTCTGGAAAAAATAAATATCACCAGTGGCGTGGTAATAGCTTTGAATAGCATTATTTATTATGTGACGATTTATTTGTGGTGCGGATTTATCCCAATTGGTATGTGGAATGCATTGCAACATCCCACCGTGTTCGACAGCTGGTGCTTCAATAATAAAAATCAAAGCCCATTGATAGTCGCCCCAATGCCATCCATGTGTATCACCGGCATTTTCCTGGCGTGTCATCGTCATGCGTTCTTCGTCGTAGTCACAATCAGAAATTTTTGTACCAGCCACAGTATCCAGAACCTTTCTTAAAGCTGGAGATGAATAAAGAGATTGGATGAAAGGGCTGTTTTTTGTTATTTCAGAAAAATTAACGGTCTTCATTTTTCGTGGCGAATTATCCGTTGTTTCGACAACAATATCAATTCGACGGGCGGACTGCTCTGTTAAACGAATGGCTTCATCCCGCAGAACCTGTTTCCAGTTTTCGGGTAATAAGTCATTTAAGCGAACATAACCCGTGCTGGCCAAGGTTTGTTTGAGATCCCATAACTTTTTATTTGAGAAAGAACTGCTATGAAGGGTAGTTAAATTTTCTTCTAACTTATTACGATCATTTTTTGATGAAATTATATTGCTCATGAATAAATTCCTATATTGTGTTTGATTTAATCAATTATCAGCTTTGGTGAATAGCGACTAACGGTGTAAAGTCTATTAGTAAAATACAGCGCTGTGCTTGTTTGTTGGGGTTTTTGGCTTTAACGCCAGAAACATAATGGCAAACTGCTGTGTCGTGAATGGCATAACTATCAAGCGGGCTTTTTAGAGTGAACGTTGTTTCTATTAAATGCTTATCAATATTATGCGGGTGTTGTCCGGTGGCCGTAAGAGCGGCAATAATATTTTCTCCACCGTCACAATTTTCGCGATGTATTAAGTGCGCAAATGTGAATGTTTCTCCGTCTTGGTGCAAAGTGTCAGGGGTTGATAATGCAATTTCTTGACCGGGTTTAACGAATAATTTTAATAGTGAAATTCCTAATTGCAGCGGTTGACGAACATGAAATTCATTCCAAAAGGTTTTACTGAAATCGTAATGAATGAGATGTTTTAACAACGCACTGTTTTTAAATTTATTTGATGCCGATTGAAAAATACGCGGCTTGTTTAAAAAGTTTGGATGAAAAGTACCTTGGTAGTACTCTGTTAATGGCACGCCTTTATTATCAACTCGACACGGTAGCCATTCAATCTGATTTGACCATGGGAAAAATACAGCTCTTGAATGACAACGAAACCGATTGTCGTTCAAGCCATATGGATCTATTGGCAAGGTGTCGTATTCTTTCTTTGCTAATTTGATCTCTTTATCAAAATTTTCATCAGCTTGAAGCAGCCCACATTCTCTGAAAAAATATGAAGGAAGCTGTTCAAAACCATTGGTTTGCAATTGGGGGTGGCCCGTAATAGGTGTTTTTTTATTGTTGTGACTTTGGCCAAATTGCGAAGTATCAGGCATTTGATTTGCTTTCTGGTAAAATTGCCGATGTCCGTGTTTCTAATGAACCCCGGTGGCTGCGCATCATCATGAATGCGCTAACCAGTATAGCACCGCTTCCCAATGCGATCGGTGTGGTTATGCTTTCATCAAAAATGAAAAACCCTATAATCGCTGAGTAAATGAGCGAGGAATAGAAAAACGGGGCCAAGTAATTAGCATCTGCCCTGCGCATTGCCATCAATACACACGTTTGACCAAGGACGGCGACAAGACCAATAGAAAATAGTAGCAAAGTTTGTGGTAATGATGGCCAGACCCAAGAAGGTAAGGCAAGAATGAATGAAACTACGGCCCCTGCGACATTGCTGTAAAAAAGGATTGTGATGGCATGATCCGAAGTTTTACTCAGCCATTTAACGCCGACAATTTCGGCACCCATAAATATTGCTGCCCCGACAGCAATCAATGTTCCAAAAGAAATTGATGCGTTGCCAATGTCGGCAATAATAAAGGCGCCGATTAAACCAATAAATGCAAAAATCCAACGTTTAAATCCAATGTACTCCCCTAATAAAATAGCGGCAAATAACATTGTGAATATTGGGCTGGTAAATCCGATGGCCGTGGCAGCGGCAAGTGGGATATGCCTGACGGCAATGAACATAAGCGCAATACCGCCGAAACCGGCTAGTGTACGTATTATATACCGTAGGGCGAATTTAGTTTTAAGTCGTTTAGGTTTAAGCGCAATAAAAGGAAAAATTAAAATCGCAGCAATTGCATAGCGAGCAAAGGTTAATTGTAGTGCAGGGATGTAAGTGTTTTTATCTATGTAAATAAATTTCGCAATACCATTCATTGATGAAAATAGTAATGCTGCACATAATATTAATAATCCGCTGGTAATGTATGTATAATTTAGTGATTTAGTTTTTTTCATTTCATAGCAATCGTTATTTAATTAATTTTTCATAATATACTAGGTTGATTAACGTTAAAATTTTATTATTATTAATAATACTATCAATAATTGTATGTTACATGTATCTATAAATTAATCAAACATTAAATTACTCTAGTTTAAGTAGTTGTTTAAAAAAAACCGAAACAATAATCATTACGCACTCGTAAGATTATGGTTTCAAAGGAACTTAGTTTTATATTTCAATGAAATAGCTTGAACCGTGTTCTGAGTACGTTAATGCTAAATTACAAGAGGTAAATAGTCATCCGCTACAGCCCAGTTCAAAGTTAAATTGAACTGTTAAAGTGTCGATGCTTTATACATAAACTAAGGCCTGATAACGGCGTTACCGGATAATAGATTAACTTTTGAGGGCTTCTGTGGCTTGGTTCAATACCCGCGAGATGTCTAAAACCACCATGATGTTGCCTTCTAACAAATACACGCCCGTAGAAAATTCGCGCCACAGTGGATCAAGGGTGCCAGGGTTTTTTTCATAATTATCGGTTGATAAACCAATGACATCACCAATTCTGTCTACGAGTAATGTATAAAGTTCGTTTTCATATTCGACAGTCACACCCATGACGTCGTCATCTTCATTATGGGTGGGTAAGCCCAAACTGACACGCACGTCAATAACGGTGACAATACGGCCCCGTAGATTAATTGAACCTTTGACTTCGGCAGGTGCTAATGGAATGGGTGCAATTTTATCAGGGGTTAAAATATCTTGTACATTGAGTACAGGAATACCAAACATTTGGTCTTGAATAAAAAATGTAACAAAATCTTCGAGGTCTTCACCTGGGTGGGTGGCGGTCAGGTCATATTCTTCGGCTACAGCTACTTCATTACTCATGATTGCTTAACTCCAGTCATAGGTCTTAGTAATCAATTACTTACTATTTATGGACCTGTATTTGTTGATCCCCAAGTTACTCAATACAATGTAAACCGTTTTTACGGGAAATTCACATACTTTTTATGCCGAGCGCGTTTTTTATGACGTTTATCTGATCTGCTGCCATTAATGCCGGGGCATGACCAACATTTTGAAATTCATGAAATTCTTTGAAGTTGTTATGCATTTGCATTTGTTCGGCTGTTGATTTCAATAAAATGTCCGAATGCTGTCCGCGCAATAAAACCACTTGAGCCTGACAGTTTTCCCAAACAGGCCAAAATTCAACATCATCAATGTGGGCTGTAAATGCATCAGCAATAGATGGATCGTAATGCATCATATATGATCCGGGTTTGGCGTCTGTTTCATGGGTTCCATGTATGGCTAGATGTCGCCATTGTTGATCTGTTAAGGGGCCAAATGGCGCGTGAACAGTTCGCAAATGTTTTTCGGCTTCAGCAATTGTTTTAAATTCAGGGTGTTTTGATTTTAAATAGTCAGCAATCCTTTGCAGGGCGGCTTTTGGAATAAACGGGCCAATATCGTTGAGTATCAGCGTGTCGATCAGGCTGTCCGGCATGGCAGCCGCCAACATGCCCAAAATTCCGCCCATTGACGTGCCAATCCAATCATGGCGTCGCCAACCCAAGTGTGTGATCAATTCAAGGCAATCTGATAAATAAGTTTGGTTGTTATAATCCGCTGAATTGGGTAACCTGTCGCTTTGTCCCCTGCCCACCATATCCGGGCATACAATATGGGGTGGATGAGGATTTTCGCAGAGGCTTTGTGCCAAAAAATCAAAATCCCGACTGTTGCGGGTTAATCCATGTACACAAATTATTTTATGCGAAGATTTCGGATTGCCCCACTCAAGGTAGGATATGGTATGCGGGTTAGTCGTGTTAATAATTTTACATTGTTTCATTAATAATTGTCACCTTATAAAAACAAATTTGTTGTTGTTTGTCGTGTTTGTGACAAATCTCTTGAAAAGATTTATTTAACGATCATATATTAATAAGTGTAAATATCATAAAAGTGTTGGTTTCTATGGCCGTGTCTCTAATTTTCAAACAATTTTACGCACCATTATTGCTGATTGTTTCTGTGTCGGTGGTATTCGGCTCATACGCCTATGGGCAAATAAATACGGATCGTCAATTTTGGACAATAGATGAATACATTGAACGTGAGCCTGATCAAGCTAAACGTATGCTCGATTTTTCCAAGATGGTTCAAAAACCGGCAAAAAAAATTTCCGCATCTGTTGATAATAATATTAGTATAACAATTGTTTATCCGGCAAATCAGGTATCGGATTATTGGCGCCGCAGCGTGGCGTCAATGGAGGGGCGCCTCAAAGAAACGGGTATCAAATATACATTAAACAGTTATTTCACCCTACCCGGCACTGAAACCAGAGCCCAATCCAGAAAGTTGGGCGAGGCTTTGCGCAATCAACCGGATTATTTGATATTTACACTGGATGTTGCGCAACATAAAAATTTTATTGACCGCATACTCAGCACTAAACGGCCAAAGTTAATTTTGCAAAACATTACAACACCTTTGAGGCAGTGGGGCGATCAACAACCGTTCATGTATGTCGGATTTGATCATGTATTGGGCACTAAAATGCTTGCCGATTATTACCGTAAAAAAACGGGCGGTAAAGGAAAGTATGCTTTGTTATATGGTACCAAAGGGTATGTCAGCACCATGCGCGGCGACAGTTTTATTTCAATGATGCAGGCTTCACCAGAAATTGAACTGGTTGCATCTTATTATACAGATTATAATCGCAAACGGGCTTTTAATGCGACACTTGAAATACTACAGGAATTTCCAGATTTGAAATTCATATATGCAGGCTCAACGGATATTAGCTTAGGGGTTATTGATGCTTTGAAAAAAACCGGTAAATTAGGAACCATACTTGTGAATGGTTGGGGCGGCGGTTCAAGCGAGCTTGAAGCCATTGCCAGCGGAGACATGGACGTGACGGTGATGCGTATGAATGATGATAATGGTGTGGCCATGGCTGACGCCATCCGGCTTGACCTGAAAGGTCAGAATGATCAGCGCGGATTGATTTTTTCCGGTGAATTCAGCCTTATTGAAAAAGGCATCGATCCTGTGGTTTTGGAAAATTTGAGCCGTCGGGCTTTCCGGTATTCTGGTCAATAGTTCTCGTTGGACGGTTCATGAAATTTCGTTTTGCACCGCTTATACTTAGTCTCGCCATTGGCATGTTGGTCATTGTCACCGTGACGTATATGGGCATTAGTCTAAAAGGTGCCAATGAAGCAATTAATCAAGAAACAAAGCGTTTTTTAAATGAAAAGTCCAGACTTGGTAAACTTTTTTTAATTGAACGGCTGAACGAACTAAAAACCCGCCTCTTAGAGGCTGCGGATGATAGGAAACTTGTTAACGCTCTCGGAAATAATGAAGTCAAGACTGCCGGGCGGCGATTGTTGAAATTGACGGATAGCAACCTAGACCTGCCTTTTGATATTGTAGTTATTAGCAAATTTGATAAATCCATTTGGGTGGATCAAAGCACACCATTAATCAATGCCAAAAATTTAATCAATAACATTCCCAAAGCTATTCAATTTGGTGATAAATGGCAAATTATTGACAGCTTAAATGATGGCCTAGAGGAAGGCCGAGGCAAAGCTGCTTTGGTTATGACTGTTCCGATAATGTTAAAAAAAACAGGACGTGTTATTGGTTTTTTAACAGGCGGGACAGTGGTTTCTGGAAACCGGTCTCTTGCGCGTGGTCTTCGAATGGCTATTGATGTGCCGGGTGTAGTTTTATCTTATCAAAATACCGTTTTAACAAAAAACGTGTCCCCGGGCCTTAATTTTACAGACGACAATTTGAAATTGTTTTTGGCGGACAATATTGGCGATGTTGGGTTTTTTGAAAATTTTAATTTGTTTTCTTGGGACACAGGGTATTCGAATGGTGAAAATGAATTTGTTGTCACTTTATTAGAAACCAATACGGCGACCGAATATTTAAAATCTTATTTTGTTCGTGAAATTTATACCCTGATTATTACTGTGTTCATCGGAGCTGGTCTTTTATCTTTTGTTATTGCCCGGCTGACATTGACGCCCGTGAAAGAACTGATCCAATTTGCGGATAGTATTGGCAGCAAAAAAAAGATGCATTCTTATCAAGATGGTATTGTATCTGATTTTAATCATTTAGCCGGAATTATGCAGGACATGATTGAACGTGTTCAAAGCCATGAACAAAGGTTTCGTGATTTAGTCGAAGGCTCTATTCAAGGCATTGTTATTCATAAAAATCTGCAACCCATTTTTATAAATTCGTCCTTTACCCGGATTTTTGGCTATGAAAGCAAGGAAGAATTTTTAGCTTTGAAGGATATGAGGTGTATTTTTGCACCAGAAGAAGTATCGCGATTAGAAGGATATTCAGAATCTCGGATTAATAGAAAAAAAGCGCCTGAGAACTATGAGATTAATGGAATTAAAAAGGACGGCACCGAATTACGGATTTTGTTATTTACGCGCCTTGTAAATTGGTCAGGTGAACAAGCTATTCAAGCCACCGTTATTGATGTAACTGAAAAGTATCTTTTTGAAAAAGAACTTATTCGCCACCGCAAAAATCTGGAAAAACTTGTTGATGAAAAAACCAAAGCATTACAGTATCAGATCGAAGAGCGTGAAGCGTCACAAAGAGCATTAGAAGAAACCAATGAATATCTAGAGCAGCGCATCGACGAACGGACTCGGGATTTATTGATAGAAAAAAACCGTGCCGAACACGCCAGCAATGCAAAGACAGACTTTTTAGCCAATATGAGCCATGAATTGCGTACTCCATTAAATGCTATTATTGGGTTTTCGCAAATTTTGGAAACACAATTGTTTGGTGATCATATCCATCCTAAATATCTGGAGTACTCCAAAGATATTAACGCGGCGAGTTTGCATTTATTATCAATTATTTCAAACATTCTGGATTTATCAAAGGTCGAATCCGGGGAAACAGAGCTTCAAGAAACGCCTTGTTCAGTCAATGATTTGTTTGTCGCCTGTCACCGCATGCTCCATGAGCGTTGTGACGAGAAAAATATTACTTTTAGTTATGAGATTGATAAGCATGTTCAGGGAATATGTGCCGACCAACGTTTATTAAAACAAGCGTTGTTTAATTTACAGTTCAATGCGATCAAATACACAGAATTTGGCGGTATGATTAGACTAAGTGCCCTGTTAACTAAAAATAATGAAGTGCAGTTAACCGTAGAAGATAATGGATGTGGCATTCCTGAGGAAGATATCCAGCGTGTTATGGAACCTTTTGCTCAAGTCAGATCAAGGTCTGATTTAGCCCACGAAGGAACGGGATTAGGATTGCATTTAACAAAAAAATTTATAGAACTTCATGGTGGAACGGTGGAAATTGAAAGTGTTGTTAACAAAGGAACATTGGTTCATTTGAAATTTCCTTCTGATAGAACTGTTTTTTAGATTTGGCTTATTTAGGCGTGCAATCATGGCCACAAACAGTGCGCCGTTTGGCGCGGTACGGGGCATATTCTTTGCTGCTGCTCGGCATCGTGATTTTGGCTGTTGGCGCGTGGCTATCAACGTCACTGCCGAAAACTGATGGCGAAATTACTTTAACTGATCTAGGTGGCCCGGTGAAAATATACCGTGATCAAATCGGCGTGCCGACAATCTATGCAACATCGGATAGTGACGCTTATGTGGCTTTAGGCTACGTGCATGCCCAAGACCGGTTTTGGCAAATGGAAACGATGCGACGTTTAGGCCAAGGCCGGTTGGCTGAAGTTTTTGGTGACCGGGCGTTACGTTCTGATAAATGGTTCCGTACCATGGGGCTTGAACAACGGGCCCAAGATGACTTTAACGCGTTGTCAGAGCCCGTACAACAAGCGATGAAATCCTACGCGCGTGGCGTCAATCAATGGCTTGCCGGGAAATCAGGGTTATTGGCTCCGGAATTTGCAATTTTCAGGTATGAACCCGATCAGTGGAAGCCTACGGATTCAATGCTCTGGGGCAAAATAATGTCGATGCGGTTAAGTGGCAACTGGCGCGATGAAGTTCTGCGGACGCTGCTTTCTAGGGTTTTATCGCCGATACAGGTACGTGCATTATGGCCTAATGGTGATAATCAAACGATATCCTCATTGGCTGTTTTGCCAGCAAACAACCCTTTAAATAGATTACAAACATCACAATTAAAACAATTAGCGAGTGTGGCACCATGGCCGATCGGATTGCCCAAAGGGGCTTCAAACATCTGGGTGGTGAACGGTGATAAAACGAGATCGAAAAAACCGCTCTTGGCTAATGATCCGCATTTGGGATTCACGGCACCCATCGTTTGGTATATGGCACGCATTGTATCACCGGATCTAAATATAACCGGGGCCACTGTTCCAGGCGTTCCTTTCCATGTTTTAGGCCATAACCAAAGCATTGCGTGGGGGATAACGTCGACACAATCAGATTTGCAAGATTTGGTTATCGAAAAAATACAGCCCGATAATCCGGATCAGTATGTGACGCCATCAGGAACCAAAACCTTTGAAAAACGCTTTGAAAAGATTATCGTTAAAGACGCAGATAATGTGCGGTTAAATGTTAAAATTTCTCAAAACGGTCCAATTATTTCTAATTTATTGCCCAAGTTATCGAAATTAACGGGAACTGATTTTGATGTCGCGTTGAAAGCCACGTTCTTAGAGCTCGGAGACCGATCAATTGAAACGTTTTATGATCTAAACCGTGCCACATCAATGACGTCTTTTAACAGTGCTTTAAAAAAATTCCAAGGCCCACAACTCAACTTCGCCTATGCTGATGTGCGGGGAAATATTGCTTTTATGGCACCCGGTTTGGTCCCCGTTCGCAGCAAAGGTAAAGGTTTAGTTCCTGTTGCCGGTTGGAATAATACAAAAATTTGGCAAAAATTTATTCCATTTGATGAATTACCAAAACAATTAAATCCAGAACGTGGACAGTTTGTTAATGCGAACAATTCAATTGTCGGAAATAATTACCCATATTTCATTAGCCAAGATTGGGCACCGGGGTACAGAGCTCAACAAATTGAAAATCAATTGATTGAATTAACTCAGCAATCGCTGCGCAGTTTTTCTAAAATCCAATTAAATACAGCTTCACTGATGGCCGGTGAACTCGTTCCCATTTTGACGGGGTTTGAAAATTCAGAGGTAAAACAACAAAAAGTCATTGAACTGTTGCGTAACTGGGATGGTGATATGGACCGGGACCGCCCGGAGCCCCTGCTTTTCTATGCTTGGCTTAGGGCATTGAATTTAGCCATTTATGGTGATGAATTGGGTGATTTAACGTTACGGTATATGACGCTCAGGCCAAAATTTATAGCGCAGGTTTTGACTGAAAAGCCTCAATGGTGTGACGATGTAAATACCAAGAATATAACGGAAACCTGTGAAAAAATCGTTGCCCAGTCATTGGATACGGCCCTTAGTGAAATTATGAAACGCCGGGGGTTAACGCGTTTGGATGAATTGAATTTGACCGATTTAAAGTGGGGTGACGAACACCTTGCCTGGTTTGATAATCCGGTCCTTGGAAGCATTCCATTGATCGGCGATCTGGCTACACTTCGCATTAAAAGCAGCGGTGGTAATTACACAATTAACCGCGGTGCCACGCATATAAATGACAAGTCGACCCCTTTTCGTCATGTCCATGGTGCGGGATTCAGGGCGATCTATGATTTGTCCGATTTACAGAAATCAAGATTTATGATTGCCACCGGACAGTCGGGAAATATTTTGTCGACTTGGTATAATGACTTATTAAAATTTTGGCGTGATGGAGTTTATCGTCGGATAAATCTGTCAGAACGCTCGTCGCAGCAGCTTAGTGAAAATGTGTTGGTTTTAATGCCTATTGAAAACCCGTGATTTGAAAATTTTTGTCATATTTTCCATATGAATAATTTAGTTTTTCGAGCATCATCGACTTGAATGGTGTCATCTGGAACTTTATCCGGCACCATAAAGCTATTGCTGATAAAAACACTTTTGGGAGTCATTTCGGAAGTTGCTTTTTTAAATACCTCAGCCATAGGGTGAGGAGATAAAAAACAATACACCATATCAAAATTCGACAATTTTACATCTCGAAAATCACCATAGATGATTTTTACAGGTAGGCCATTTTTATGAGTGATGTTGTGCATAATACCGCGAAAACGTGAAATGAAATAAGGCAAAATAGCCGACTCGATGCCTGTGAATGACACATTTGGATTTTTGGCAGATAAATAAAACAATGTTCCACCTAGTCCACAGCCAAAATCGATAAAGTGTTTAATCGCTTTTGGAGATTTTTTTGAGATTTGAATATCTAATGCCTGCCATGTTTTTAAATTACTTAGATAGAGGGGAACACGGTCAAATACGGTGTTTGCAAAGACCAACCATAATCCAATTAAAAGGGCTAAATATATCCATGCAGGGATGCTCCATTGTAAAGCTATGACGATGGCGCTTGGAAAAATAAAATTAATGAACAACCACCAATTTGGTAGTTTTAAATGGTAACCTACAAAGCTGGCCATACTTCCCTGCCCTATAATTAAAATGCCAAAAGTCCCTTTGAATCTCAAAAATGAATTTTCTGCCTCAAAGGTAATAAACAGATACAGCCCACCCCAAATTATAATGCCAGCCAACAACTGGCTCATTAAAAATTTTACAATGATGGGTAGGGAGATATTTTTAATTGCACAATTCACGGTTAAGTTCCAAAATGTAAGTTAATTTTCATAACGGTACTTTATACTTAAACCCTTGCCCGTTTCGCAACGAAACGATAGCTTATTGATGTGTTAAAAAATATAACTAAAAAAGTGGATCAAAAAATATTAATTGATCTCTGTTTAAAGCTCTAATTTAGGACGGCCATGTTATTTATTGTTGGATTAGTCATTGTTGTCGGTGCTGTATTTGGTACCTACGGCCTGTTTTACCCATTGGCGGTTTTGTGGCAACCCGTCGAATTTGTCATTATTTTGGGAGCTGGATTTGGAGCATTTGTCATTTCCAATCCAAAACCCGTGCTCGTTGGATGTTCCAAAGCTTTTGGTACGCTGTTAAAAGGGCCACAGTATAATAAAGAATCCTATATGGAATTATTAGGCGTTTTATATTCAACGTTTAAGTTGGCAAAATCCAAAGGTGACCTCGCTTTGGAAAGCCACGTTGAAAACCCGTCTGAAAGTTCATTGTTTGGAAATTACCCGAAATTTCAAAGCGATCACCATGCGGTTGATTTTTTCTGTGATTATTTGCGTCTATTAACTTTGGGGGCGAGTAATCCTCATGAATTAGAAGCCGTCATGGACGAAGAATTAGAAGTTCATCATAACGAGCTTCATGCCATATCCAATGCCTATCAAGTTTTTGGTGATAGTGTCCCGGCTCTTGGTATTGTGGCCGCTGTGTTGGGTGTGATTGTGACCATGAGCTCTATCACCGAACCGCCCGAAGTTTTAGGTGGATTGATCGCAGCCGCATTGGTCGGTACATTTTTTGGTATTTTTATGGCTTACGGCGTATTGGCACCAATGGCGGCATCTTTAGGGGCGATACATGCTGCTGATAGCCATTACATGGCATGTATCAAATCTGGCTTAATGGGTCACATGCAAGGCTATGCCCCCCAAGTTTCCGTAGAATTTGCCCGTAAAACACTTCCTGGCCCGTTGCGCCCGTCTTTTAAAGAGGTCGAAGATATGGTCAATGAACTCCCTGCACCGGGTTAAAAAATAATGGCTGACGAAGCAAAACAACCGATCATCATCAAGAAAATTAAAAAGGCCGGTCACGGCCACCATGGTGGCGCGTGGAAAATTGCCTACGCTGATTTTGTAACCGCGATGATGGCGTTTTTTTTGCTTCTGTGGTTGCTAAACTCGGTTACACAAGAACAATTGGCTGGTATTTCAAATTATTTTGCACCTGTGACGGCATCGTCCAGCACTAGCGGCAGTGGTGATATCTTGGGAGGCAAAACGATTACCGAAGAAGGTGCTGCGCAAAACTCAACATCGCGTGACAGTGTGACGGTAGATTTGCCGCCACCCAAAGCCGGAACGGGTGGTGGTGACGGCGAAGATGATGGGGCGTCTGGCGGTGATGCGGATAGCGGCGACGGCAGTCAGTCTGACGCCGAAGCCACGGCCGAACAATTAAAAAAAGTAGAAGAGCAACTGTTTGATCAAGTAAAAGATGAACTTGAAAATGCGATGGCAAGTTTGCCGCAGATGCGGCAACTGCAAAAAAGCTTGTTGATTGATAATACGCCAGAAGGATTACGCATTCAAATTGTTGATTCCAAAGGACTATCTATGTTCCCGAGCGGGAGTGCAGAAATGTATCAACGGACCAAAATAATACTTGAATTGGTTTCCAAGGTTATTGCCACTATGCCGCAACATATTTCAATCGCCGGGCATACGGATTCAGTCCCCTTTACCAATGAAGATTACGGTAACTGGGAATTGTCTGCTGATCGTGCCAATGCCGCACGACGCACGCTTGTTCATTTTAAAGTCTCCGAGGACCGTATCGACCGGGTCGTCGGTAAAGCCGCAACAGAGCCGTTATTACCAGATGATACTGAAAATGCTCAAAACAGGCGTTTGTCTATTACATTGTTACGGGGAACAGGTGAGCAAAAACTTGATCCATCGGACGCCGTCCAAAATCAGAGCAATCCCGTTTCTTTGGACCCGGATAGTTCAGAAAAATTACCGGGACTGAACGAAATTCGTCGCCGACAACTGGGCAGCGATGGTGAAAATGAACCAGCACCCAGCTTTACTAATGAGGCTTTGCCCGGACTATCGATCGAGCTGCAGCCTAGTTTCGAAGCGCAATAAGTTGTGAAACATTCACCTTACATTTATCCGCAAGTGTTTTATTCAACAGCGCCTATGAGCTGTCCATATTTACCGGGGAAAACTGAAAAACGGGTGATCACAACCTTGGCCGGACCTGAAGCCGAAGTATACCATAACCGCCTAACTTTGGCCGGCTACCGGCGTAGTCATAACATTATTTATGTGCCGTCTTGTCCTGAATGCAATGCTTGTATCACGGTTCGTGTAAATGCCTTTGCTTTTCAAGCCAGCAAATCTCAGCGGCGCGTGATTAAAAATAACCAAGACCTCGTAGCGAATGAAACAGTACCCATTGCCAGTGAAGAACAGTTTTCATTATTTAATCGCTATCAGCGTGGCCGCCATCAAGACGGTGATATGGCATCCATGAACCGCGATGATTACCGGGCATTAATCGAAGAAACGCCCGTACGTACATCGGTTATTGAATTCCGTGAGCCTGCGGAAAACACGCTTGTGGCGGCGTGCTTATTGGACCGTGTGGAGAATGGCTTATCGGCGGTTTATAGTTTTTTTGACCCGGTACTTAAATCCCGAGGCCTTGGCAACTATATGGTCTTGTGGGCAATAGATTATGCTAAAAAACAAGACCTAAACTATTTGTATCTTGGTTTCTGGATCAAAGACTGCCAAAAAATGGATTACAAAAAAAAGTATCAGCCGTTGGAACAACGAACTGCCACCGGTTGGCAGCTGTTCGAATAATTCCCAGTCTTTTGCAGGACTAAATCCTATAGATTTTTTGAAGTTTTATACTTTTTTTCGTGGTAAAATTTTCCAGATCATTGGCAATAAACTTGTCGCCAATGCCAGTTTAGCCAAATCACCTAAAAGAAATGGATACATGCCCCATTCAAGGATTGGTTTGTCCCAACCGGCAATGAAGCCAAGGATAAATAAACCCGGAATATAAATGGCAATATTACCGATCAGCATAGCACTGGCTGTTAATAAAAAATGGCGATCCCAACCTTTTTCGGCCAACCCGCCAACAACGGCTGTGGCGAGGGCAAAGCCCAGAATATAACCACCTGTTGGGCCAAACATATAAGCCAAGCCAATGCCTTTTTCAGGGGTTCCTGCAAACACAGGCAAGCCAGCGGCACCTTCTGCAAACCATAAAGCGATGGCCGCCAAACCTAAGCGTGGACCTAAAACCATGGCTAATGTCAGCACCATAAATGTCTGCATGGTCATTGGAACGGGATAAAACGGCACCTGAATTTTAGAGGACAGGGCGAGTAGTAAACTTCCCGCAGCCGCAATAATGAAAAACCGTAACAGAGATAAACTTTTGTTGTCGTAAGATTGTGGCCAAACACATGAAATCAATGTTGGTTGCGGGGCTGCGGTTAAGCTTTTCATGAAATATCCCTTAATTACTGACTATAATTTTGAAACGACATCGTGCAATGATCATTATCAGTTGCACTCAATGAAGTAAACTCCGGACCTTTGCCTTATGACGATTGACGATGAAATAAGTATTTTCCCCCCGCATATAGTTTACATCTAAAAATTTTTTCTGATAATCAAAAATAAATAGTGGTTTGTCCTCGAATCCAGCCTGAACCGATTGGATTAGTTGCCTTTTCCCGGTAATGACCCAAAATGGTTGGACCTTGGAAAGCCTTTGGGCGTTATTTGTCCGCTTTGCCCGCGTTTGCCAATCCACGGCGTTATATTTTTTTCACAACGTGTGCCTGCGCCTGTGTGCCAATTCAGGCCTTCGGATAATAAAACGCTGGTGACATCGCTCAAGCCGCCTTTGGCGTAGCGTTGTAAGATTACGCCTTTACCTCGCCCCATTACGGGTAATTCAGTGATGGAAAAAATCAATAATTTACGGTTTTCACCGACAACAGCCATCGCGTCATGACCATCAGTTACAAAACTACAGACCGATGCTTCTTCGTCGGCATTTAGGTTTAAAACTTGTCGACCACTGCGGGTTTGGGCGACAACATCTTTTTCAAGGGCGATAAAGCCCCTGCCTCGTTCCGATGCGACCATTAATCGACGATCCGGTTGGTGAACAAACAAACTGACAATATCATGACCACTTGGCATATCAATCATTAGACGGATCGGCTCACCATGTCCTCGTCCACCCGGTAGCTTGTCGCATCCAACCGTATAAAACCGTCCGTTGGTTGAAAACAGCACCAGTTTGTCGGTGGTTTCCGCGCGAATAACAAAACGCCCTCGGTCACCGTCTTTGTATTTAATGGATGTGCTGTCTTCGACGTGGCCTTTGATGCTGCGTATCCAACCTTTTTCCGAGGCAACGATTGTGATTGGTTCTTTTTCAATCAATGTATCCAATGATACGATATCCGCCGTCGGTACGTCGCCGATGGTCGTACGGCGTTTGCCAAGGTGCGTTTTTTTGCCAAATTGTTTACGCATGTCTTGGACTTCGTCGGCAATCACTTTCCAACGGCTATCTTCATTACTTAGCAATGCTTCGATGTCGCGGGCTTCTTGGCTTAAAGCGTCATTTTCTTTTTGGATTTCGACTTCTTCGAGTTTATGCAACTGCCGTAATCGCATGTTCAAAATAGCTTCGGCTTGAACGTCGGTTAATTGAAAAGCTTCGATTAAGGCGTGTTTGGGTTTTTCCTGCGTACGGATAATGCGAATGACTTCATCCAGATTAAGATATGCAATTAACAAACCGCCCAAAATTTCGAGCCGATGTTCGATTTTTTTCAAACGGTGACGCGATTTTCGCAATAGCACATCATGGCGGTGATCAAGAAAAGCTTGTAAAACTTGACGTATATCCATGACGCCCGGCACCGTACCACCATTCAGAACATTCATATTTAAGCTGATACGCACTTCTAAATCGGTGAGTTTAAATAAATGTTCCATCAATATGCTGGCTTCGATGGTGCGGTTTCGAGGCTCTAATACAATGCGGACTTCGGTTGTTGACTCGTCTCTGACATCGACCAAAAGCGGCAATTTTTTACTGCTGATTAAGTCTGCAATTTTTTCAATAAGCCGTGATTTTTGAACTTGGTATGGAATTTCTGTGACCACGATTTGGAATGTGCCGCGGCCTAAATCTTCGGATTCCCAGCGTGCGCGCAAGCGGAACCCGCCACGCCCTGTACGGTAGGCTTGGGTTATGCTTTCCCGACTTTCAACCAAAATACCGCCGGTTGGAAAATCAGGTCCCGGAATAAAATCAACAATTTTTTCAAAACGGGCACTTGGATGACGGATCAAGTGCGCCAATGCATCACATAATTCACCAACATTATGGGGCGGAATATTTGTCGCCATACCGACGGCAATACCGGCGCAACCATTGGCCAGTAAATTTGGAAAGCGGGATGGCAAAACAACGGGTTCTTCGTCTTCTCCGTCATAGGTTTCCCTGAAATCTACGGTATCTTCGTCGATTCCTTCTAATAACGCAGCAGCGACAGCGGTCATCCGAGCTTCGGTGTAGCGCATGGCCGCAGCATTATCACCATCAATATTGCCAAAATTGCCCTGTCCATCAACGAGCGGGTAACGTACGGCAAACTCTTGAGCCAAACGGACTAAGGTATCATACACTGCACCATCACCATGAGGATGATATTTACCGATCACATCGCCGATCACACGGGCGCATTTTTTATAACCTGTTTTAGGGTCCAATTTAAGTTGACGCATAGCGAATAATAATCGTCTGTGTACGGGTTTAAGTCCATCGCGTACGTCAGGCAAAGAACGGGATTTAATCGTTGATAAGGCATAAGCCAGATACCTTTCACCCAAGGCATCGCTTAATCGTGTATCGCGGATGTCACCTTTTATCGCTGGTTTTGCCATAAAGCCATTCCTGAAAATTTTGCCTGAAAATTTAGAAAATTATAGTTTGTATAAACCCCCAAAGGCTTCATATCTACGCAATATATAGTATTGTTCCTTTTCAAACAATCAAACTGTTGTGTGAAATGATATAAATTTAGTTTTTTTGTATAATCTTCTTGTCAATGATGAGGACAATGACCACTTACAAAATATAAATATAGCGCGACGAAGGAGAGACGCATGTCGGATGGGATTGTTAAGTGGTTTAATCGCTCTAAAGGCTACGGATTTATTGAGCCGGTTGATGGAGGTAATGATGCATTTGTTCATATTACCGCCGTTCAAAAAGCCGGTTTGGAGAGTTTGCAGGAAGGTCAGAAAGTTACCTATGAACTCATTGAAGCCAGCAATGGCCGCATGACAGCCGATAATCTGGATTGCGTCGAATAAGCCCTTGTTTAATAGGATATAGACGTTTTACTGAGGCGATCAATTAATCTCTGCCGAGCGGGTGGCAAGCCGTTTTTTAAATGCGGGGCCGCGTGACGGTTTAAAAAATACCCTGTTAATGCAAGTGCTTGAATAATTTCATCGGGTGAACCAAGTCGCCCGGATTGCAACAAAAACCCCGGTAAAGGTAATAATTTATCGATATATGGTGCCGCTACGTCGCTGCATACGGCGCGCCCAGACCGCGGTGAAACGTGTGTTAAATCATCAACAACGCCGGTTTCTGCGCACTGGCTTAAATCCAAAGCAAAACCCAATTCAGACAACAAGCCTAATTCCCATTTAACATAAACTGTGGGCCAAGTGGTTTCGGAGAAAGCATTCATCAACACGTCGAATGCATCGTAAAGAGTGGGATAGATTTGTTTTTCAGGAAGTACAACTTCGGTAACGGCCACCGTTGCACTTAAACCCGCCAAACCTAATGGGTTGCCAAGCAAATCAGATCCACATGAGTGCTTTAATTCACAAGTGTAACTGCCCAATTGATCGGCTATTCGGGCATGCCATTTGGCTGCAACTAAATTGCCGGGCTGTAAAATAGCGCGTTTTTGTTTGCTGTTGCCGCCCCGAACCAAACCACTGTGACGACCATGGTCGCGGGTTAATAAGGTAACAATTGCGGAACTTTCACCGTGTTTTTTTGCCGATAAAATATAGCCATCATCAAGCCAATCCATAAAAACCACCGAATAATTTTTAAGCGTTAAAATCCAATCCCCAGTCGCGGTAACGTTCAGGGTCATTGCCCCAGTTTTCGCGGACTTTGACGAATAAAAACAAATGAACTTTGCACTCAAGAATGTCTTCTAATTCACGCCTTGAGGCTTCACCCAAAGACTTGATGCGGCTTCCGCCTTTGCCTAAAATGATGGCTTTTTGGCTGCTGCGTTCGATGAAAATAACCTGCCTGATTTTAACGCTGCCATCATCAAAAGTTTCCCAGCTTTCGGTTTCAACAGTGGCCGCATAGGGTAATTCTTGATGCAGTTGTAAAAACAACTTTTCTCGGGTGATTTCAGCGGCTAATAATCGGCCGGGCATATCGGAAATTTGATCTTCAGGAAAAAACCAAGGGCTAAGCGGGGCTAAATCGGCTAAAAATTCTAATAATTGCTGAACACCATCGCCTGTTTCAGCAGAAACCATAAATGTATCGGTGAACAGGTCCGTTTGATCCAGTTTGCTCGCCAGCATCAATAAGTCCGTTTTTTCAACCAAATCAACTTTGTTGATGATCAGAATGGCTTGGCGTTTGGTTTTTTTAAGCCCGTCCAAAATGCTTGATGTATTACTATCGATGCCTTTGGCCGCATCGATTAACATGATCACCCGGTCTGCATCCCCCGCCCCGCTCCACGCGGCGGCGACCATGGCCCGGTCTAGCCGTTTTTGTGGTGTGAAAATGCCCGGCGTATCAATGAACACAAGCTGCGCCATATCGACCATGGCAATACCTAAAACGCGTGTTCTCGTGGTTTGAACTTTGGGTGAAACAATTGATACTTTGCTGCCGACGAAACGGTTTAACAGTGTCGATTTTCCGACGTTTGGTGCTCCTAAAATAGCGTAGAACGTGGCTTTGGTTTCGATTGGAGGTGCTGTATCTGAGGTATCTATTGGGCCTGTTGTTTCCGAGGTCATGATGTGCACCCTTTTCGAGGAAGTAATTGTTCGATTAAAGCTTTGGCCGCATTTTGTTCAGCCGCTCGTTTGTTTGCCCCTGTGCCTGATGCCGTGCGTCCACCGGGGATGGTCACGGATACGGTAAACACGGGTTCATGGTCGGCTCCGGTGCGGTTAACGGTTTCATAGGTGGGTAAAACATCGCCAGATTTTTGCAGCCATTCCTGTAATTGGGTTTTTGCATCTTTGGTAGGTTGTGGTTGTTCTTCGATGATTTCATGCCATTGACCAATGATAAAAGATTGGGCAGCCTCTAACCCTCCATCCAAATAGAGCGCAGCGATCAAAGCTTCACACGCATCGGCCAACATATTGGCGTTGGCATGGTCTTCGCCGGAAATTTGGATAAATGATCCAATGTCGATTTTTTTCGCAACCCGGGTTAAAGTTTCAGCCCGGGTTAATGCGGTAAATCTATAGCCAAGCGCGCCTTCTTCGTCTTTTGGAAAGCGTGTTAATAAATGTTCCGCGATGATCATCCCAAGAATGCGGTCACCTAAAAACTCAAGTCGTTCATTGGAATGTAAACGGTTTGTTGTTGTGCTCGCATGACGTAATGCTTTTATCAGTAACGATTGATTTTTGAAACGGTATCCGAGGGTTTTTTCAAGCTGAGTAACGGCGCGTACGCTTTCTGATTCGCCAATAGGGTCCGATGTTGTGACGGTTGACGTCATTCGATTGCCGTAAAAAATCGTTTTAACCGGAGCGTGCTGGGCCAATTCCAGAATTGACTGGCAACACCGTTCACAGAGAAAAATTTAAATTCGGCGCGTCCGACTAAATTTTCTTTGGGAATATAGCCAACACCATCCAAAAAACGGCTGTCACGAGAATTGTCGCGGTTGTCACCCATGCCAAAATAATGACCTTCCGGGACTTCATATAGGGCTGTATTATCCATATAACCGTCGTCATTTTGTTCTAAAATCAAGTGTTCTTTGCCGTTAGGCAAAGTTTCAATATATTGTGGAATACGTTTTAATCTACCATTGACCTGATCGTCTACAAATTCGTCGATGCGTTTTCTTTTAACTGGTTTGCCGTTAATATTCAAAATACCCTTGATGACTTGAATTTTATCACCGGGTAGGCCGACAATGCGTTTAATGTAATCGGTTTTATTGTCGCTGGGCAGTTTAAAAACAACTACATCGCCACGTTTGGGTTCGCTAAACAGTACACGCTCAGGCAGGATCGGGATTGATAATGGCAATGAATAACGGCTGTATCCATAGGAAAATTTTGAAACAAAAAGATAATCGCCCACCAATAAAGTTGGCATCATGGAACCAGACGGGATATTAAAGGGTTCATAGGCAAAAGTTCTGACAACAACGGCAATCAAAACCGCATAAAAAATAGTTTTAAGGCTATCCAGCCATCCACCTTGTTGGTCGTTATTCATGGTTTATATATCAATTCCAAATGTGAGCCGAAAAATGAAGTTAAATTAGGGACCAGATCAAGCCATTTAGGGCTAGGGCTGTCAAGTATCATGTTCTATGCATTCCCGTCAGGCACGGCTTCGATGATGATTATCGCATTAGCCATTGGGTATTCATCACTTTGCGACAGTTGAATGTTGGCAACGGTGCCAGGCGGCAGTAAGCTATTTAAACGTTTTAAAGCCCCCCCGGTTAAACGCATCACCGGTTGCCCGCTTGGTTTGTTGGTAACGGCTAGATCTCGCCAGAACACACCGTTTCTAAAACCAGTACCTAATGCTTTGGCACAGGCTTCTTTGGCGGCAAAACTTTGTGCAAATGACGCCGCAGGATTTTGTTTACCATAAGCTTTTTTGCATTCTGTTTCGGTAAAAACGCGTGACGTAAATCGTTCACCAAAACGCGATAGAGTTTTTTCTATACGGCGGATGTCGCATAAATCTGTTCCGATGCCTAATATCATGAAGCAGACCGAGCTTGGTCCATCAGATGGCGCATTTTCAGGATGGCTTGTTCCAATCCAGTAAATATGGCTTCGCCAATTAAAAAGTGGCCAATGTTTAATTCAACGACTTCCGGTAATGCGGCAACGGCTTCGACCGTCTCGAAAGTTAGTCCATGTCCGCTATGGCATTCCAGCCCCATTGATTTTGTCAATGTCGCCGCTTTGTGAATGCGCTCGAACTGTTTGGGACGCAGTGCTTTTGGGGCTTCGCAATAAGCCCCAGTGTGTAATTCAACAACCGCAGCACCAATGCGTTTTGCGGCTTCTAATTGTTGCTCATCGGGTTCGATGAATAATGAAACTCTGGCTCCCGCTTCGTTTAATGTTTCTATATAGGGTTTCAGGTTTTCATACCCGCCGACAATATCCAATCCGCCCTCAGTTGTGCGTTCTTCGCGTTTTTCAGGCACCAAACAACAGGCATGTGGTTTATGACGTAACGCGATGCGTAACATTTCAGGCGTCGCCGCCATTTCAAAATTTAACGGCACGGTTAAAGTTTCGATTAAACGGTCAATATCATTATCGGTAATATGGCGGCGGTCTTCGCGCAAATGGGCGGTAATGCCATCGGCACCGGCTTGTTCCGCAATTCGTGCAGCGTTAACTGGATCGGGGTGTTTGCCGCCCCTTGCATTGCGGATGGTGGCAACGTGATCAATGTTAATGCCAAGGCGTAAATCGGTTTTCATGTTTTCCTTGTCTCCTTTAACCGCGGGCGCGATCAACTGTATTAATTGTCGGATTGGCGCGTAAGGCGGCAATGACATCGGTTAAATGTTTAACATCGCGGACTTCTACATCAATTAATAAATCAAAAAAATCGTTGCTTCTGTTGATGATTTTGAGATTTGAAATGTTACCATGATTTTTGGCGATAATCATCGACAAATCGCCTAAGCTGCCGGGGTTGTTTAGAATTGTCAGATTAAGCCGTCCTACATGGGCATCATCCGATTGATGGGCAATATTCCACGATACATCCAACCAGCGTTCTGGTTCATTGGAAAATTGTTCCAACGTTTCACAATCAATAGTGTGAATAGTGACGCCTTTGCCAGTGGTGATGATGGCGACGATACGGTCGCCGGGTAACGGGTGACAACATCCGGCAAAATGAATGGCCATGCCGGGGATTAAGCCATTAATGGAAATTTTGTTTTTAGAAGTGATTTTTTTGTTTCTGCCTGATTTCAGACGGTGCCGGGCCAACTCAACGACTTTTTCAAACCCGCGTTTGCTGCGGCTGCCGGGGTGAACGGCTAATACAACAGCCCGCCCGGTGATGTTTCCTGAACCGACACCTGCACATAAATCTTCAACGCTCGGTACATTGAATTTTTTTATAACACCATTTAAGGCTTTATCAGTGAAATCATAACCATCACTTTGGAATGCGGTTTGTAATATTGATCGGCCTAATTGTTCATATTGATCGCGTTCTTTTAACCTTATGAAGCGACGAATACGTGACCGGGCTTTGCCGGTAACAACAAATCGTTCCCACGTGGGCGACGGCGTTTGAACTTTCGAAGTGATGATTTCGACCTGATCACCATTGCGAAGTACGCTTTTAAGCGGCACCATACGGCCATTGACTTTACTGCCAACACAATGGTCACCGACTTCGGAATGCACGGCGTAGGCAAAATCAACGGGTGTTGCGCCCAAAGGTAAATTGATCAAATCGCCTTTGGGTGTGAAACAAAAAACCTGATCTTGAAACATTTCCAGTTTGGTATGTTCTAGGAATTCTTCGGGACCAGCGGCATGATCCAGAATGTCTAGTAATTCACGCAACCATCGGTACTGTGGCCCGTCTTGTTTATTGCCACCTTGTTTGTAATTCCAATGGGCCGCAACCCCGCTTAACGCCACGTCGTGCATGTCTTGGGTACGGATTTGCAATTCAATGCGGTGGCGTTCAGGACCAAAAACCCCCGTATGCAATGATTGATAGCCATTGGGTTTGGGTGTTGAAATGTAGTCTTTGAACCGTCCTGGGACGACCGGATAAACACTATGGGCAACGCCTAGGGTGCGGTAACAGTCTTCGACGTTGTCTACAATAATGCGAAACGCCATGATGTCGGAAAGCTGCTCAAATCCGATGTCATTTTTTTGCATTTTTTTCCAAATTGAATAGGGCGTTTTTTCACGGCCAGAAATTTCGGCTTTGATGTTATTTTCGATCAGCACTGAACCGACATCATCGATAATGCGTTCGATTAACCCTTCGCCTTGATTACGTAAAAATTCCAATCGTCGCTTGATGCTTTTCCGGGCTTCGGTATTTAATTCTTCAAAAGATAATTCTTCGAGTTCGGTTTTCATTTCCTGCATGCCAATGCGTTCAGCTAATGGCGCATAAATATCCATGGTTTCTGCGGCAATGCGGTGGCGTTTTTCCGGTTTTGAAATGAATTTAAGGGTCCGCATATTATGCAAACGGTCGGCCAATTTAACCAATAAGACGCGAATGTCTTCGGACATGGCGAGAACAAATTTACGAAAATTCTCCGCCTGTTTAGCTTGATCTGATTGAAACTCGATGCGGGTTAATTTAGTAACCCCATCGACCAATTGGGCAATGTCGTTGCCAAAAAGTTGCTGAATTTGTTCCAGCGTCGTTTCCGTGTCTTCGATGGTGTCGTGCAATAATGCAGTTATGATGGATGCACTATCGACTTTGTAATCGGTTAAAATACCAGCAACTTCCAAAGGATGAGAAAAATACGGATCACCTGATGCTCTGGTTTGCGAGCCGTGGGCTTTCATGGCAAACACATAAGCGCGGTTAAGCGCGTCTTCGTTCGCAGACGGATCGTAGGCTTTTACTTTTTCTACAAGCTCGTATTGCCTGATCATTGGTCGTCCTAGGATATACCCACTGATAATTAATAATAAAATCTGGTCCTGATAATAAATTTTACGATCAGTTGCACAGAATAAAAAGGATAATAAACAAAAAAAGGCAACCTTTTTAAAAGGTTGCCGATTAAAGACTTATTTGTAAATGGGTTTATTCGGCGTCAGGTGCTGGGCCCACACTGAAAACTTCACCGGCAAAATCGGATGCGGCTTGTTGTTCGGCCCCATCAATTGAAATCTCGACCTCGTTTTCACTGGTTTGGGTTTCCGATGTGATCATGTCCGGGTTCATTTCATGTTGAATGGCTAATAAATCCATTTCGTCTTCTTCGAACTCTTCGATATCGTCTTGTTCAACAACTTTTTGCAGGCTTGTAATCAGTTCTTCTTCTAACTCGTCCAGAACAACAGTTTTTTCAGCAATTTCACGCAAAGCAATAACCGGGTTTTTGTCATTATCGCGTTCAACGGTAATCGACGAACCAGATGTAATCCCACGCGCACGTTGGGATGCGAACATAACCAGTTTGAAACGGTTCGGGACTTCGGTAATACAGTCTTCTACGGTAACGCGGGCCATTGGCCACCTCATAAAAAAATTGTGTAAACAAGGAGCGTTTATATATTTCCCTATCACCCATAAGGCAAGCGAAATTAAACAATACGCTGATTTTTACCATAAAATTTTAATCTGTATTCGTTGCGCACCATTCCGTAGCAAAAACACCGGATGCATCGGGCATGGGTTCTGTTTGTTGGCTGGGGTTTAATTCAGTAATCATTGTTTCAACCGTTTTGTTGGTGATGGGGTGTACCCAACGACGGGTGATGTTCGATAGCGGTAAAAGCACAAATGCCCGTTCGTGCAATCGTGGGTGCGGTATTGCCAAGGCCGGATGGTTTGTCGTTTGATCGCACTGCATCACCATATTGTTATAGCATAATAAATCGAGGTCAATAATTCTTGGCGCATTTGCCGTGCTGCGTACGCGCCCTAAGTGTTGCTCCGTATCCAATAAAACTTGCATTAATCGAAGCGGTGGTAGCGTGCTCTCAATTTCAATGACTGCGTTCACGTACCACGGTTGATCCGACACCGGGACCGGCGCTGTTCGGTACCACTGGGATCTGTTTTTAATGATTATGTTTTTGTGTTTATTCAAACATTGCAACGCCGCCCCGCACGCAGCCCGTGGCGTTTTGAATTGAACGTTTGACAAATTGGCGCCAATAGCGATTAAAATCAAAATTATTCTCTTTAATTTATTCTTTCGAAAATATTTTTTAATCTATTCAGGAAAAATAACAATGTTTAATAAAACAGATAGAACAGCTTTGTTCATTGACGGGGCGAACCTGTTTGCAGCGGCACGGACATTAGATTTTGATATTGATTATAAAAAATTGCGCTCCTATTTTGCGGAAAAGTGTATTTTTGTCCGGGCATTATATTACACCGCATTAATTGAGGACCAAGACAGATCACCGCTGCGACCGTTGATCGATTGGCTGGATTATAATGGTTATACGTTGGTCACAAAAGCAGCCAAAGAATTTACCGATGATGCGGGTGTTAAAAAAGTCAAAGGCAATATGGATATTGAATTAGCTGTCGATATGTTGGAAATGGCGCCTGTGTTGGATCATATGGTTTTATTTTCAGGGGATGGCGATTTCCGTCGGTTGATCGAAACTTTGCAATTCAAAGGTGTTCGGGTAACGTGCGTCAGCACGATGCGCTCACAACCATCGATGATTGCTGATGAATTACGCAGGCAGGCCGATCATTTTATTGATTTGGCCGATTTGAAAAAACAAATAGGCAATGATTCTAGTCGCAACAATGGTAGTCCTCATTCAGGCCGTAAAAATGATCAATTGGAAATGGCGTAAAACGATTGAGTAAATCAACGATTAATCCATCAAAAAATTGCAGTTTATGCCCGCGCTTGAAATCTTTTATTGATGATCATCGGCAAAAATTTCCAGCTTGGCATAATGCCCCTGTGCCGTCTTTTGGGTCTGTTCAATCACAGCTACTTATTGTCGGGTTAGCACCGGGATTAAAAGGCGCAAACCGAACGGGACGTCCTTTTACAGGCGATCATGCCGGGGATTTATTGTATCCCACCTTGGCCAAATTCGGATTTTCCAAAGGTGTATTTACAGGCCAAGCCGATGACGGCTTAGAACTCGTTGATTGCCGGATTACCAACGCCGTCAGGTGCGTTCCGCCAGAAAACCGGCCAACCGGGGTGGAGGTTAATACGTGTGCGCCATTTTTACTAAATGAAATCGCCGCCATGGGAAATTTAAAAGTTATTTTGGCATTAGGCGGATTGTCCCATGGGGCGACGCTTAAAATTTTGGGTGAGAAAAAAAGCCATTGGAAGTTTGCCCATAATCAGGCACACAGATTACAAAATGGATTAACGTTAATTGATAGCTTCCATTGTTCCAGATACAACACCAATACTGGAAAATTGACCATAGACATGTTTGATGACGTTTTTAAACACATAACTGATCTTTTAAACGGCGGAAAAGGTTGATGAGTATGGATGACCATAAAGCAGCGGCCTATGGCGGCAAAGGTTGGCAACCACGCGTGACGACCCATATCGATGAAATCGGTTCAGTTTGGGCCGATTGCGGCATCAACAGCGAATGGGCACCCTTAAAATCCGTTTTGTTACACACCCCCGGCGATGAACTGAATGCATCCATGGACCCCGAAGCCGCACAAATGTTGGCACCATTGGATGTGGAAAAAGCCAAAGCGGAACACATTCTGTTAAGTCAGTGTTATCAAGAACAGGGAATTACGGTGATCCAAGTTGAGCCACGTTCCCCTGCCCACCCTAATCAAATGTTTTGCGCTGACTTGGTATTTATGACGCCTGAGGGCGCTGTTCTTGCTCGCCCTGCATCATTGGTGCGTGCAGGTGAAGAAGTCGAGGTTGCAAGGATTTTAGTGAATCTTGGTATTCCCATTTTGAAAACGCTAACAGGAAACGCCACATTCGAAGGTGCCGATGCCATGTGGATTGATGCCCGCACCGTGGTTATTGGATTAGGTCAACGCACAAATAGTGAAGGAGCCGCACAAGTCACGTCGGTCTTGAATGCCCAAGGTGTTGATGTTTTGACCGTCGATATGCCCATCAATACAATGCATTTAATGGGTATGTTTCGAATTTTTGATGGTGATCTGGCTGTCGGCTGGACCAGACGAACACCCTATCGATTAGTGGAAACCATAAAAAACAAAGGTTTTCAGTTGATTTTCATCGAAGAAGAACCGGGGCAGCCTATTAACCGCGGGATCAATGCTGTGACATGTGGACCTAGAAAAATTTTAATGCCCGATGGCTATCCAGAAACACAAAAACTGTTCGAAAATCACGATGTGAAATGCATAACCTCTCCAACGACAGAATTACAAAAAGCCGCCGGGGCAATTGGGTGTCTGACAGGTGTTCTGCACCGGGAAAAAATATAAGTCACAGTTGATGCATTCCTAATCAAAAATAATTTTTATCTTGTAATAACTATAAAACTAGTTATATAGTTATTATGAATTTTATAGGAATAATTTTATGGATTTAGATAATGCGGCCTCTGGTTTTGCCGCCGTTGGATCAACACACCGGTTAAAAGTGTTGATGACATTGGTGCGTGCTGGAAATGCCGGTTTAAGCGTCGGTGACGTGCAAAACCGTTTATGCATTCCAGCATCCACTTTAGCTCATCATTTAAAAATATTAACGGATACAGGGTTAATCACACAGCAAAAATCAGGTCGCAGCATTATTAATTATGCCCATTTTGAAGCTTTAAAAGATTTAGGTGATTTTATGTTGATTGAATGCTGCCTCGATGATGTGGAAACTCCAATTTTGGAGACGATAAATGAATGAACGCATAGAAAAATCAATCACATTACCAAAAATCGATGGGGTGTGGTTAATTTTATCAGCGATGATTGCCCTGCTTTGGATGGTTGATCAAAATCGTTGGTCAGAAGTGATGGCGATTGCTGTGAATGCGTTCGCAGGCACCATGTCCTATGTCGTTTTTGCGGTGTTGGTTTTGGCGATAATTTTGGCGACTGGTGCGGACCGAATGATTTCGCGGGCGTTTGATGGTCGTGAAGTGAAAATGATTTTTGCAGCATCCTTGATTGGTGGATTAGCCCCGTTTTGTTCATGTGAAGTGATTCCGTTTATTGCCGGATTATTACGTATGGGTGTACCGTTATCAGGTGTTATGGCATTTTGGTTATCATCGCCTTTAATCGATCCCCCTACCCTGTTGATTACGGCGGCGGCCTTGGGATGGTCGTTTGCTGTTGCCAAAGCCGTTGTCGCCGTTGTTTTAGGACTAGGCGGGGGATTTATTATTTATGGTCTAACAAACCAGTTGGGTTTTTTTTCAAGTCCCTTGAAAACAGCCGTCAGCGGGGGGTGTTCAAGTTGCCAAAGTGATGGCATGTCGGGGACCCCTGTTTGGCGATTTTGGCATCATCATGAACGTATTCAAATTTTTAAAAAAGCGGTTAAAGATAATGCTTTTTTCCTAATAAAATGGCTTGCTTTTGCTTATTTTTTAGAAGGTCTAATGATTACCTACGTGCCCGCAGATTTGATCAAGGGCTTGGTCGGAGGCGATGGCATAACGCCTGTGATCATCAGTGCGTTTATTGGTGCACCAGCTTATTTAAACAGCTATGTCGCCCCGCCATTGGTCGCAGGATTGATGAACCAAGGTATGAGCGTTGGGGCTGCTATGGCATTTATGGTGGCTGGTGCCGTTAGTTCAATCCCGGCAATGGCGGCGGTGTATTCGCTGGTTAGAATTCCTGTATTTTTGGCTTATTTGGGCCTTGGAATCCTCGGCGCCGTTATTGCAGGTCTGACTTACGGGGCATTCGCTCAAAACTTTTTATAATGAATTATTGTTCGCCTGTTTCAGGATCTAACATGCGGTGCATATGGACAATCACGTATTTCTGCATGGCATCATCTACATGGGCATGACTAGCAGACCGCCACGCATCCATAGCCAAAGCATGGTTGGGGTATATGCCAACGATGTCTAGATTGTCGGTATCCAAAAATTCATGGCCTTGTGGGTCTTTGACTTGTCCGCCAAAAACAAGATGCAATAATTGTTTGTCGCTCATGATACGTCCTTTTTATAAGTTTATCCACGGTCTCGCATAACCCGGGCTTGGTCACGTTTCCAATCGCTTTCTTTGGAACTTTGTCGTTTGTCGTGGGCTTTTTTACCCTCAGCCAAAGCTAATTCAACCTTAGCATAACCGCGGTCGTTAAAGTAGATAGCCAGCGGGATTAACGACATACCTTTGCGTTGTTGGGCGGCTAATAATTTAGAAATTTCACGTTTATGTAATAACAATTTTCTTGGCGCGCGCGGTTCATGTTTAAACGCTGCATTGGGATAATCCGGGATATAGGCGTTTTGTAAAGTGATCACACCGTTCAGTTCGGCGGCAAAGGCCTCGCCAATACTGGCGCGTCCTTCACGTAATGATTTAACTTCTGTTCCAAGCAACATAATGCCCGCCTCAATCGTTTCGACAATAAAGTAGTCGTGACGGGCTTTTCTGTTTTTAGCGACAACATTGCCAACAGCTTTTGATTTCTTTTTTGTGGCCATAATCGATTAACCAAAGACTTAATCTAGTAATCCAGCTGATTTAAGCGCATTTTTCACAGCCAATTTGCTGGCATCAGAAATTTCACACAATGGCAGACGGGTTTCAGCGGCGCAAAGGCCCAACAGTTCAGCACCGTATTTAACCGGTCCTGGACTGCTTTCAATGAATAGTGCGTCATGGATGGGCTGTAACTTATCCTGAATTTCCATGACCGTTGAAATATCCCTTGCTGCCCACGCATCATGCATGTCGGCACAAAGTTTTGGTGCGATATTGGCGGTCACAGAAATACAACCGACGCCGCCGGCTGCTAAAAACGCAATGGCTGTCGCGTCTTCACCGGATAATTGGCAAAAATCGGATTTGATGGCCTGTCTTGTTTGCAATGGCCTTGATAGATCAGCCGTTGCGTCTTTGACCCCGACAATACGCGGCATTTCTGCCAACCTAGCCATGGTTTCGACAGACATATCGACAATGCTGCGGCCCGGAATGTTGTATATATACACCGGAATATCAGCGCAATCGTGGACAGCTTTAAAATGCTGAAACAAGCCTTCTTGGGTCGGTTTGTTGTAATAAGGCGTCACAACCAACACCGCATCGGCCCCGGCAGAAGCTGCATGTTTGGTTAATTCAACAGCTTCGGCGGTGGAATTTGAACCACATCCAGCCATCACGGGGACACGTCCAGCGGCAACATTTATGCACCATTCTGTGACGTTTTTGTGTTCGCTATGGCTTAATGTGGGCGACTCGCCCGTTGTTCCACATGGAACCAACCCATCAGTACCTTGTTTAATTTGCCATTCAACAAAGGACTTAAAAGCAGCCTCATCAAGTGAGCCATTTTTCATCGGCGTGATCAATGCGACACATGAACCTTTGAACATACCTTCCTCCTTTGTAAAAAACTGTGTAAAAATATTAATGTAAATACGCTATATATTCGAAGCCAGAAGATAGACTGAGAAACAGGCATCGGCAAGACCACTTGAGGCTTTAAAGAAAGACAGCTAAAATGATTTTCAATATGGCGAGGTACTATAACGCCTGTCTAAGGGGAAATAAGCTGATTGATATTAAACGGTTAACAAAAAGTTTTATATTTTTTATGTTTTTGTTGCTGGTTTTTGGCGCAAATCCGGTGGTTTCGGATGTTTTGAAACGCGGCGACAATGAATGGGTGCGTGGCGCGTTAAAAGCCGCCTCCTTAAAAAAATGGAAAACAACGGAGCGTTATGCAAAACGCATAAAAACGCCGTTGATGCAAAAAACCTTGTTATGGGTGAAATTAACCCGCTCACCAAAACCACAAAATTTCGAAGAATTATCATCGTTTTTGACAAATAATCCAGATTGGCCGGAACAAAAAAAATTAATACGCCGAGCCGAGCAGTCTTTTTCGGCTTCGCCTAATGCTGATCGTGTGATGTCGTTTTTTGCATCCCGCGAGCCTATCAGTAACGAAGGAATGGAACGATTTGGAGCTGCCTTAATTTCGGGTGGGAAACTTGATGAAGGGCGGGCAATGATCCGCCGGGCATGGGTTTTGGGCAATTTTACAAAAGTCCGAGAAAAGAATTTTTATAAAAAAAATCGCCGTTATTTAAAAAAAGCCGATAACATAGCGCGCCTCGACCGATTGTTGTGGGAAGGTCGCTATTGGGCGTCTAGGCGGATGCTGTGGAAAGTTAATAAAGATTACCAAGCCCTTGGTTGGGCAAGGTTATCGTTGCGTTTTCAAAAAGGTAACGTTGATCGTTTAATCGCCAAAGTTCCACAGCAATTAAAATCTGACCCCGGCTTAACTTATGAGCGGCTGCGTTGGCGCCGCAAAAAAGGCAAAGAAAATGTTTTTGTCCTATTAGAAGGGTTGCCAAAAGACCTAAGACGGCCTTCGTTATGGTGGAAAGAACAAGCCGTTCTTGTGCGTAAAGCATTAGAGCAAGGTTTTGTTAGTCGCGCCTATAAAATAGCCGCGTCAAATAAAAACTTAAAAGGCGTAGATTTTGCTGATTCGCAGTGGTTGTCCGGCTGGGTATCGTTGCGTTTTCTCAATGACAATGACATCGCATTTGGCCATTTTAAAGCTATGTTTGAAGCCGTTAAATACCCAATTAGCAGGGCGCGTGCGGCCTATTGGGCAGGGCGTGCACAACAGGCTTTGGGAGATGAAAAACAAGCCAGTTATTGGTATGGAATTGCCAGCAATTACGGGACAACCTATTATGGTCAATTAGCAGCACAAAAAAACAACCCGGGCGAAAGTATCCCGCTGGATGAAGAACCCGAATTTACATCTCAGGAAAAAGCCGAATTTGATCAACATGAACTGGTTCAGGTGGTTCGCATGTTGGACAATGCCAAAGCCAGCGATTGGGTGAAACCATTTATTTTACAATTGCAAAAAATATCAACGGCACCGGGTTGGCAAGCTTTAACAGCGGCATTGGCGCGGGAATACAAACGCTTTGATGTGTCGATAACGGTCGCTAAACGTGCGGACCGCAAAGGTTTGCAAATGCCGCTGTCTGGTTATCCAGCATTAAATTTACCAGCGCTTCCAAAACGTGTGAAAACGCCAAGGCCGGAAACACCGTTGGTGTTGGCTGTGGTGCGTCAGGAAAGTGCGTTTCGTGTTCGTTCACAAAGCAACGCAAATGCCCGTGGATTAATGCAAATTCTGCCACGGACAGCGCGTAAAGTAGCCAAAAAATATAAAGTTCGTTATTCCAGCACAAAACTAAACCGGGATGGCCGGTACAATTTAATGCTAGGCCAAGCTTATTTGTCGGGATTGTTAAACGATTTCAAAGGTTCATATGTTTTGTCATTAGCCGCTTATAACGCCGGGCCCGGACGTGTGCGGCAATGGATCAGGCGTTTTGGTGATCCACGACAAGCCGATGTTAACGCCATTGATTGGGTGGAAATGATTCCCTTTAATGAAACCCGTAATTATGTGCAGCGGGTGCTGGAAAATCTGCAAGTTTACCGGTCGCGCTTGGCAGACGAAGAAATCGCATTAAATTTGGAAGGCGATTTATAAAATTTGCCGCAGTCGATGTTAGGGCAAGCAGTGATCTGTCATTAAATCGTGTCCTGTAGATAATGATCATTGACGCTGGGTGGATATGTGACCACTATTCTGTTTCTTTTTTATAATCACAGGGGTTCGGATGGCCACTTCACTGGAAAATGTTAAAGCATGTGTTTTTGACGCTTATGGTACGTTGTTTGATGTCAACGCAGCAGCCCACCATTGCAAAGATGCGTTGGGTGATTATGAAGAAAAGCTGACACAAATTTGGCGATTACGCCAACTTGAATATACTTGGCTGCGTAGTTTAATGGGCGAATATGTTGAGTTTTGGCAAGTTACCGGTGATGGGCTAGATTATGCGATGGCCACATTGGGTATTGATGACCCCGTTTTACGAGACCGCTTGATGGATATTTACCTGCGTTTAGATGCTTACCCAGAAGTCTTGGAAATGATGAAAGCGCTTAAAAATGGTGGATTAAAAACGGCTATTTTATCCAACGGTTCACCAAAAATGTTACACAGCGCCGTTAAAAATGCCGGGCTTGATGATGATCTTGACGCGGCCTATTCCGTCGATTCCATAAAAATTTATAAACCTCACCCCAGTGTTTATCAAATGGCAGTCGATGGGTTAGCTGTCAAACCGGATGAAATTTGTTTTATGTCATCAAACGCGTGGGACGCGGCAGCGGCGGCTAATTTTGGCTTCCGGGTTGTTTGGGTTAACAGGTTTTCCCAACCACAGGAACGTATTCCCGGTACACCCAAAGCTGAAATTCGTGATCTGTCAGCCCTACCCGCTTTATTAGGGTTATAATCTTTGGAAACGCTAAATTTACCAACGTTTCAGGACATTGTTTCCAGTGCCAAACGGATCAAAGGAAATGCCGTCCTGACACCATTAATGGAATCACCTTTTTTAAACAAAATGGTCGGTGGGCGGCTGTTGATTAAAGCTGAAAACCTGCAACGCACTGGATCGTTTAAATTCAGGGGTGCCTATAACCGTATTAGCCGCATCGAAGCCAAAGATCGCAAAAATGGAGTTGTTGCCTATTCATCGGGTAATCATGCCCAAGGGGTGGCGGCTGCGGCCCAAATGTTTGATATCCCTGCCACCATTGTCATGCCACGGGATGCGCCGACAATCAAAATAGAAAATACCAAATTTTATGGCGCAGAGATTGTTTTTTATGAACGCAATCAACCAAAAAACAGGACATTTTTTGCTGAAAAAATTGTCAAAGATACCGGGGCCACTCTTGTCCGTCCCTTTGATGATCGTTGGTTGTTAGCCGGCCAAGGCACTGTTGGCTTGGAAATGGTCGAGCAAGCCAAGGAAATGAATGCATCGTTGGATATGGTCATTGTGCCCTGTGGGGGCGGTGGGTTGGTGTCGGGCATTGCCACGGCGTTGGCTGAATTATCACCTGCGAGCGATATTTACGCAGTCGAACCCGAAGACTTTGACGATACCTACCGATCGCTTAAAAGCGGCCAAATAGAAAGCATAGACCCAAACGCTAAATCAATCTGTGATGCGTTATTATCAGCATCCCCTGGTCATATGACTATGGCGATTTGTTCAAAATTGTTAAAAGGTGTTTTGACCATTAGTGATGAACAAGCAGAAAACGCCATGCGCCATGCGTTCAGCAGATTAAAACTGGTGTTGGAACCTGGCGGAGCCGCAGCCTTGGCCGCTCCTTTAAGCGGTAAAATTGATGTGCACGGCAAAACCATTGGTATTGTTTGTTCCGGTGGCAACGTGGACGCGGATATTTTTAGACAGGCATTGGCAACGGGGTAATCTTAAACGGCTGCAAGCTTTCTTTAAATGTTTCGATAAATTCATGGGTGACCATCGATCTTGGCACGTAGGCTGGGTATAAAATATTGATATGAAAAGGAATAGCCGGGGTAAAAGGTTTGATGATTAATCCCCGGTTTTCATACTCACGGGCGTCTATTTCGCTGACGACAGAAACGCCCAGTCCTTCGGAGACCATGATACAAGCCGGACCAAATTGCCGGGTCTCGACGCCAGATTTAAATGTAGCCCCGGCTTGATCAAATGCAGTACGCAATGTTCGATAAAAATTATGATCACGGTAACCGTGGATCATGGCAACGTTGTTTAAATCCTGAGGTGTGATGCAAGGTTTTTCTGATAGGGCATGCTTTGGCGGTAAAATACAGACCGTACGGATTGGGATGGTTTCGCATTCAATGGCCGGGTGTCCGTCAAACTGTTCTGTTATCCCCACATCATATTGCTGCCCGATCACCCATTCTATGATGCGGTCCGGGCGATCTGGCTCAAACGTTAATGACACTTTTGGCCGATCTTTTAAAAACCGCGCCAGAATTTTTGGTAACAGAGACGTGGCAAATCCGGGCAAACAGGCTATGCGTAAATTCCCCGCCTGACGATTTTCTATGTCAACGGTCAACTGGCGAATATGATCCAAATGGGATAAAGCGCGTTCAACTTCATCCAATAAAAAACGGGCTTCGGCGGTGGGTTGTAATTTTTTGCGTTCGCGTTTGAATAAATCAAAACCTAAGTTTTCTTCCAAGCTTGATATCAGTCGGCTGACTGCGGGTTGAGATATTTTCATATAAGCCGCCGCTTGGGTGACGCTGCCTTCTGTTAATACTGCGCGGAAGGCTTCGAGTTGTCGTAAAGGTAATGTCATAGCAGGGTCCGTAAAATTAATGTCATTAAACTGTAACATATATAACACAATGTTATGAAAACAATAATAAAACATATCTTGTATTATGATAAAACGTATTTAAAGTAATCGTTGGTAAATTAATGATGGAACGTTTTGAATTTGGCGGCAGCAACGCAAGAGACATCGCCATTTGCGTCGTTCGGGAACAAAAACAGGGAGTTATTAGGTATGAGCTATCAAACTAAAATGCTGTCAACGTTGGCAGCAGTGGCCATTGGGACGATGTCCTTTTCGGCTTTTGCATCATCGACAACAGAAGTTCAGTGGTGGCATGCCATGGGTGGCGCCAATGGTGAACGGGTTAATAAAATTGCCGGTGATTTTAACGCAACACAATCCGAATACAAAATTGTGCCAGTTTATAAAGGCAACTATACAGAAACCATGACGGCGGCCATCGCTGCTTTCCGGGCTAAAAAACAACCGGCTATCGTACAAGTCTTCGAAGTTGGAACGGCGACAATGATGGCAGCAAAAGGGGCCGTATACCCTATTGAACAAGTCATGAAAGACGCAGGCGAACCGTTCGATAAGTCGATCTATTTGCCTGCTGTGATCAGTTATTATCAAACCTCCAAAGGCGAATTGTTATCGATGCCGTTTAACAGCTCGACACCGGTTCTTTGGTACAACAAAGATGCCTTTAAAAAAGCAGGCATTAAAGCGGCGCCAAAAACATGGCCTGAAATGAAAACTGCATCGGAAAAATTGTTGTCCGCCGGTTATAAATGTGGGTTTTCTTTTGGTTGGCAATCATGGGTGATGCTTGAAAACTTCAGCGCTTGGCAAAACTTACCATTAGGTACCAAAGAAAATGGATTTACTGGATTAGATACAAAATTCACATTCAACAATAAATCTGTAAAAGAGCATATTGCTAACTTGGCATCATGGACCAAAGATAAAAGCTTTGCTTATGGTGGACGACGTGGCGATAGCTTGCCAATGTTTACCAACGGTGAATGTGGTATGTGGCTGAATTCTTCGGCTTATTATGGCGGCATTAAAAAACAAGCTAAATTCGAATTTGGTCAAGCCATGCTGCCTTATTATCCGGAAATAATTTCTAAACCACAAAACTCCATCATTGGCGGTGCCACGTTATGGGTTTTAAAAGGTAAAGATAAAGCGCAATATAAAGGTGTGGCTAAATTCATGACGTACTTGTCATCACCAGAAGTTCAAGCGTGGTGGCATCAGGAAACAGGTTACGTTCCGATCACGACCCCTGCCTATGAATTGTCTAAAAAACAAGGGTTCTATAAATTAAATCCTGGCACAGATACGGCGATTAAACAGTTAAGCCTGAATACACCAACGCCGAATTCACGTGGACTTCGTTTTGGTAATTTTGTGCAAATCCGCGACATTATCAACGAAGAAATGGAAGCCGCATGGTCGGGTAAAAAATCTGCATCCGATGCTATGGATGATGCCGCATCACGTGGTAATAAATTGTTGCGCAAATTTGAACGCGCCAATAAATAACCAACTGGTTGTTTGATTTTGCTCTGCCCTGTTTCGGATAGTTTTCCGGTATGGGGCAGATGCAAAGTTTGGAAATATCATGCTGAAACGCGTACATTACAAATCATCTGCCCTGCCCTATTTACTGGTCATGCCGCAAATCATCATAACGTTGGTGTTTTTCATATGGCCTGCTAGTCAGGCACTTTATCAATCTGTATTAATCGAAGACGCTTTTGGTTTAAGCAGTGAATTTGTCTGGTTTGAAAATTTTGCCGCCCTTTTCGAAGATGATCTGTATTTTGACACTTTTAAACGTACAGCCGTTTTTTCGTTGTTGGTGGCCTTTTCATCAATGACGGCGGCCTTGTTGTTGGCGGGTATGGCCGACCGGGTGATCAAAGCCGGAATGATTTACCGCACCTTTCTGATTTGGCCCTATGCGGTGGCCCCTGTGGTTGCGGGTGCATTATGGATGTTTATGTTTGATCCGACATTGGGGGTTATGGCTACGTTTTTAGATCTATTTGGCTATGATTGGAATTTTCGGGTAAATGGTGGTGAAGCCATGGTTTTGGTCGTTCTCGCCGCATCATGGAAACAAGTCAGTTATAATTTTTTATTCTTTTTAGCCGCTATGCAGTCGATCCCTAAGTCTTTGATCGAGGCGGCTGCCATTGATGGTGCCGGACCATTGCGGCGGTTCTGGTCAATCGTTTTCCCTTTGATTTCTCCGACGACTTTTTTCTTGTTGGTGGTGAATATCGTTTATGCATTTTTTGATACTTTTGGAATTATCCATGCGATTACCAAAGGCGGCCCGGCAAAAGCCACAGAAATCCTCGTTTATAAAGTTTATAATGACGGGTTTATTGGTCTTGATCTGGGTGGATCGGCCGCACAGTCGGTGATTTTGATGGTTCTGGTTGTTGGCTTAACCGTCATTCAGTTCCGCTATATTGAGAAAAAGGTTGATTATTAATGGTTGAAAATCGACCTTTTGCGACCTTTGTATCACATGCTGTACTGATCTGTGGCGTTTTGCTGGTTGCGTTCCCGATTTGGGTGACATTTGTCGCGGCTTCCCACGATGCGGTACGCATTACCCAAGTGCCGTTACCATTATGGCCGGGAGATCAGTTCTTCACGAACCTATATGATGCCATGACCCGGGGCGTTGGTAATGCCCGTGAACAGTCTGTCGGATTAATGATGCTCAACAGCTTAGCCATGGCGTTGATGATCGCTGTTGGAAAAATTGCCATTTCATTAATCTCGGCATTTGCCATTGTCTATTTTGATTTCCGTTTCAGAATGTTTTTTTTCTGGATGATTTTTATAACGCTGATGTTGCCGGTTGAAGTTCGGATTTTACCGACATTTTCTGTTGTTGCCAACTTAGGGCTTTTGGATACTTATTTAGGGCTAAGCCTACCGTTAATCGCGTCCGCCACCGCGACATTTATGTTCAGGCAGGTTTTCTTGACCATTCCTGATGAATTATTAGAAGCCGCCCGTCTTGACGGTGCGGGCCCGCTACGGTTTTTCAAAGATATTTTATTACCAATGTCCAGAACAAATATCGCTGCATTATTTGTGATTTTGTTCATTTATGGCTGGAATCAATACCTGTGGCCATTGTTAATCACAACAGACAAAAGCATGTACACTATCGTTATGGGTATTAAACAAATGTTGGAAGCCGCCGAAGAATCACCGGAATGGCATTTAATTATGATGACGACACTGTTGGCTATGTTGCCGCCAGTGGTTGTGGTTGTGTTTATGCAAAAACTGTTTGTCAAAGGCCTGACTGAGACCGAAAAATAAGGAGCCACAATGGCACACGTGACGTTAGAAAATGTTCAGAAAACATACGGTAATGGGTTTAAAGCAATCCACGGTGTTAATGTGGAAATTGAAGAAGGCGAATTGCTCGTGCTTGTTGGTCCTTCGGGGTGTGGAAAGTCGACATTATTACGCATGGTCGCAGGATTAGAAGAAACCACATCGGGTAAAATTTCTATCGCCGGGCGTAACGTCACAAGTTTGGAGCCGGCCGAACGTGATATCGCTATGGTTTTTCAAAACTATGCTTTGTACCCCCATATGAACGTTTTTGATAACATGGCTTATGGTTTGAAAATTCGTAAATTACCGCCATCTGAAATCGAGACGCGAGTCAAAAAAGCCTCTGATATTCTTGAGTTGACGGATGAACAGTTAACCAGAAAGCCAAGACAGTTAAGCGGTGGCCAACGCCAACGTGTGGCTATGGGGCGGGCGATTGTGCGCGAGCCTAGCGTGTTTTTATTTGATGAACCTTTATCGAACCTGGATGCAAAACTACGTGTGCAAATGCGTCTGGAAATCAAAAAACTACAACAACGTCTAGGCATCACCAGTATTTATGTCACCCATGACCAAGTCGAAGCCATGACGTTGGGGCACCGGTTAATGGTTTTAAACGATGGTATTGTTGAACAGTTGGGCACGCCGATTGAACTTTATGACAAACCCGCATCGGTGTTTGTCGCAGGATTTATAGGGTCGCCGTCCATGAATTTTATTAATGCGGCTTTTTCGGATGATGGTATTTCTGTCAAAATTGCTGGTGGCGAAACCTATAATCTGCAAAACTCACGTTATTCGAATTATGCAGGTAAATCTGTAAACTTGGGCATACGTCCGGAACATATGACCGCCAATGCTGATCAAGCTGATCTTCATATGGAGATCATGATGGTCGAACATTTAGGTGCGGATACGTTGATACATGGGCATTTCGGTTCGAGTGAAGCCAACTTAACCGTTCGTGTCGATGGGACGTTTATGCTGCCCTCTGGTGAAAAAATGCCTTTGAAAGTCAGCGAAGATCATTTTCATTTCTTTGATCTTGAAACGGATAAGCGTTTGTCCCCGGATAGGTAATAGATGAGACACATACTTTTTAAATTTTTAATTCTGACGTTTTTATTTGGATCTATAGTAACGATGCCTGACGTACAATTATTTGCTTCTGAAAACAGTACCCGCCTGAATGCCTTGCCCCTTGATTTACAGGGACACAGAGGTGCTCGCGGGCTGGCTCCTGAAAACACCCTCTCCGCTTTTAAAAAAGCACTGGAAATCGGTGTGACGACATTAGAGCTGGATATAGGCATTACCGCAGATGATGTGCCAATTGTCAGTCATAACCCTTTTCTGGAGCCCGATTTTACGCGAGGTCCGGATGGAAAGTGGTTAGCCGACGAAGACAATATAATTTATTCAATGGATTTAAAAACCTTGAAAACGTTTGATGTTGGTCGAATTGATCCATCGACAAGGTATAGTTCAAAATATCCGGAACAAGTCCCAGCAGATGGTCAAACGATTCCAACTTTGCTTGAAGTCATCGAATTAATTAAACGCATGGGAAATGAAACCGTTCGTTTAAATATAGAAACAAAAATCAGTCCGTTGAAAGCGGATATGATGGCCGATGTCAAAACTTTTACTAATGTGTTGATGGCGCTTCTTGGGGAGCAAGGTTTCTTGGACCGGGTGACGATCCAGTCATTTGATTGGCGCATAGTTCAAGAAGTTCAAAAACGCTTTCCCAGCGTGCCGACTTCCTATTTATCCGTTAAACAAAGCTGGTATGATACGGTAAGTCCCGATCATTCGGGGAGGTCTCCTTGGGCTGCAGGGTTTAAACTTAGTGATTTTGATGGCAGTTTACCTAAAATGATCAAAGCTGCAGGTGGCAAAATGTGGTCCGTCTATTTCAAGGAATTGACGCCTGAGTTGGTTGCTGAGGCCCACGCATTGGGGATTTTTGTCAAAGTTTGGACGGTCAATGACACAGGCGATATGGAACGACTCATCGATATGGGTGTTGATGGTATTATCACAGATTACCCAAACCGATTGCGTAAAATTATGTCGGACCGTGGTATGGTATTACCTGTCAGAAGCCCTTGAAGGCTTTAAGTCTGCTCAGCGTTTTGTTTAAGCCGTCGCTTTCGTCATTTTTGGCTTATTAGTCACCGACGTTGATGGGATGGATTTATCAATAGTTGATGGGGTGGATTTATCAACAACAGGCGTTTTTACAGGTTCCTGAGGCGGAATACGTTTGCAATGCCCTTCTAGGAAGGCGCCCGTTTCGATCGATAAGTCTTCGTGTAAAATATCGCCGGTCATATGTGCAGTTTTAGCTAAAATAACGCTTAAAGCTTTAACCTGCCCGGTAACAGTGCCGTGGATATGAACTTTATCAGCGATTATTTCACCGGTAATATCGGCTGTTTTTCCAATTAATAATGTTTTGGTGCGAATGTCGCCGTTTACCGTGCCATCAATTTGAATCTCGCCGTCGCTTTGTAAATCGCCGGTAATCATCAAATCAACACTAATAATAGAAGGCGGTGCCGGTTTTTTTGTAATCACAGGTGGTGGTGAAGATTTGCTTTTATTGGTCTTTGAAAACATAACGCCCCGCTTTAAAAAAGTTTGCGGGGTTTTGTGCTTTCCCCCGGTAAATTGTTTCGTAATGAAGGTGCGACCCAGTGCTTCGTCCAGTACTACCAACAAGACCTATTTTATCACGAAAGCTTACTTTTTGACCTTTTTTGACTAGAATTTTATTAAGATGACCGTACCGAGTACGGACACCAGAACCATGGTCAATTTCGATATATTTACCGTATTTACCTTTCCATCCAGCATAAACTACGGTCCCCGGTGCCGGTGCGTAAATGCGCGTGTTAAACGCAGCGCCCATATCCAATCCATAATGAGATGACCAGCGTTTATTCACGGGGTCACGCCGTTTACCAAAAGTACTTGTAATATAGTAACTATCAAGCGGACTGGCGATCGGCAGTTTTTTCATAACATCTTGTAAAGCTTCCCAATAACTTAAATTGCCACGCAAGTTGGTTAAGCTGGTTTTAAGGTCAAGGTTAGCAGCATCGCCGACATTGATCGGGAAAAACGGACCACCACTACCAGTGGGTGGTTTTTTATTTCCGTATATTAATCTATCGGGTTTTAACCCAGCCGTTTTGACGACATTTTTCAAACTCGATATATAAGCTGTGGTTTTTTCAAGTAACTGACCAATGGTTTCTTTTTGATTACGTGCATTTGTCGCCAATGTGCTTTCAAGGGCCAAAACTTTGCGCTGCATGTCATTGCTTTTGAAAATGGCTTGGTTTCGCTCTGCCAAGGCCGTTTGTAAATCACTAACCGTGTTATCTAAATTTCCTTCTAATTTGAAATTACGATTGGCCATAGAGCGCATATCTTGTTCAAATTTTGCAAGGTTAGAACGTAAACGTTCTCGGTTTCGTAGTATTGTTTGCCGTTCCGATTCCGTCATCAGCAGTTTTTGCGAAACAGAAGATAAATTACGTTCAAGAGAAGTATTTTTTTGCGATAAATGATCAATCACTGCGATGTTTTTTTCCAATTCGATGGAAAGCGAACTAAACCGTTTTTGATTAGAGGCCATTTCGTTTAACAAACGGTTATAGGAAAGATTCCCGTTGGCAATTTGGCTGTCTTTAGTTGAAATAATCGAATTACTTTGTTGAAATCTGTATGTTGAAAAGCTGCCCCAGGCGAAAGCAATAAAAATAGCTGACACGATGGTGATTTGGGTGCTTTTAGACAGACTTATATAACGTACATTACCATCGGTACGGATATGGATTTGGCGTTCAGGGAATAGTCGATCAGTGATCAGGGTCGCGCGTTTACGTAAGGTCATCTTATCGTCGGTCCTCATCATGAATTTTCCCCTTCGAACATTTATTGTCGCATTTTAATTTTGCCATTTAGAAGTCAAAAAAACTATGTTTAAACGATGAAGACAAATTTAAGAGCATGTTTGACCTGCATATTTTTGTATATGCTTATAAAAATTTCTTTATAAAAGTATCGACCTGATGCTTGCCATGCAAGTAATTTTTACTGGACCTTATGGATCGTATCGTTTTTTATTCCAGCATGACCATCAAACGCCCTTCATTACGTCACCCGGGAACTTTGTTAGCCACTTGGTTTGGCGCGGGTTATTTACCCAAAGCCCCCGGTACGTGGGGGTCGGTTGCTGCATTGCCCTTTGCATGGATCATTTCTTCGTATTTTTCATGGCAAGGTTTGGCTTTAGCAACGCTGTTGATTTTTGTCGTCGGATTGTGGGCTGCGAAAGTCTTTGAAATAAAAAGCGGTGAACATGACCCGGGGGCCATTGTTATTGATGAAGTCGCTGGTCTTTGGTTAACGCTGATTGTCGTGCCCCCGGAACCGGTTCTTTATTTGACGGGTTTTTTGTTGTTTCGTTTGTTTGATATTCGTAAGCCATGGCCTGTGTCATGGGCGGATAAATCATTGCCGGGGGCTTGGGGCGTGATGGTTGATGATATATTTGCAGGTATTTATGCGGCTATGACTTTAATGGCTATCAGGTATTTTTGACAACATCAAAGGTGGACTATGAACGGAATGTTCCCTGCGGATACGCTAAATTTGGCTGTAGTAATTTTGGAAAAATGCCGCAAACAGGGTATTAAATTAGCAACCGCCGAATCATGTACGGGCGGGCTAATTTCTGGCTGTTTTACCGAAATTCCCGGCAGTTCCGACGTGCTTGATCGCGGTTTTATTACCTATAGCAATGAAGCCAAGCATGAAATGTTAGGCGTCGATTTGGATTTGATCAACAACCACGGTGCCGTGAGTGAAGTCGTCGCCCAAAGTATGACAAAAGGTGCGCTTGAACATTCTTATGCGGGGATTAGCGTCGCGGTAACGGGCGTTGCCGGTCCCGGAGGTGGTACGGTCGATAAACCCGTCGGGCTTGTTCATATCGCAGTGGGTAGCACCTTTAACCCTGTAACACGGCTCCAAGCGTGCCATTTTACGGGGTCACGTAGCGATATTCGCCAGCAAACGGTCATGCGAGCTTTGACGATGCTGAATAACGAACTGGATCAGGACGCGTAAATTTTTTCTGCCCGCACTTCAAAAGCATTGATCATTTTTTGTACGGCTTCGTTAAATACGATGCCAATGGTTTTTTGCAAAATGATCGATCGGAATTCAAATTCAATGTAAAAATCAATTTTACAGCCGCCATCTTGTGTGGGTTCAAAAATCCAAAAATTGTTTAAATATTTGAACGGGCCATTGCTGTAGGACACATCAATGCGTTGATGGGGGGTTAATTGCACCTCAGTGGTAAATTTTTCTCGAAACATTTTAAAACCGATCATCATGTCGGCATGAATTACATCGGCTTTACGGTGTTGCACGCGTATAGCCGTACACCAAGGTAAAAATTCCGGGTAATGTTCAACGTCGGCCACAAGCTTGAACATTTGCTCTGGACTATATGGCAGTGTGCGTGTTTCAGCGTGTGTGGGCATATTTGCCGATACCGTCAGGTTTTGAATAATGACGTGCTTTAACGGTCAATTGGAGTGAAATCAAGACGCGTTTATAATTTTCTGAAGACGACTTTTTCTTAACGCTTCAAAATCTTTATCAGCATGATAGGATGACCGTGTCAGCGGGCTTGATGCCACCAATAAAAAACCTTTATCTAAACCTATTTTTTTATACTCATCAAATTCTTCAGGTGTGACAAAACGGTCAACGGCTGCGTGTTTTGTGGTCGGAGCTAAGTATTGTCCAATGGTTAAAAAGTCGATGTCGGCTTGGCGCATATCGTCCATGACTTGGTAAACTTCTTGTTTGGTTTCACCCAAACCAACCATAATCCCGGATTTTGTGAATAATTCCGGATCCATTTTTTTTGCTTCGTTTAAAATATTTAATGAATTTTCATAGCGTGCGCCGGGACGGATTGATGGATACAGTCTGGGAACAGTTTCAAGATTATGATTAAACACATCGGGTTTAGCATCAACAACAATTTTTAATGCCCCCGGTTTCTTTAGGAAATCCGGGGTTAAAACTTCAATTGTCGTGTCCGGTGCCAATTGGCGGATGCGGGTGATGGATTTTGCAAATTGATGCGCCCCGCCATCGTTTAAATCATCACGGTCAACGGAAGTGATAACGATATGGTTCATGCCCATTTTTGAAACCGACTGAGCCAGATTTTCAGGTTCCATCTCATCAACAGCACGCGGTTTCCCGGTGGCCACATTACAAAAAGCACACGCCCGGGTGCAAATATCGCCCAAAATCATCACGGTGGAATGTTTGCGTGACCAGCATTCGCCGATATTCGGGCATGAGGCTTCTTCGCAAACGGTATTCAGTCCATGTTCACGCATTAATTTCCGAGTTTCGGCGTATTGTTTGGAATTGGGTGCTTTGACCCTGATCCAAGCCGGTTTACGCTGATGCGGATTTTCCGGGTTTTTAACTTTCTCCGGATGCCGTGGCCGTGTTTTTTCTGTCGCGGAATTTTGTGGTGTATTTGTCATGGCACTACATATGAATGACGCGGCCGTATGCGTCCAGCACTGATTCGTGCATCGTTTCCGATATGGTCGGATGCGGGAATACAGTGTGCATTAAATCTTCTTCGGTGGTTTCCAATCCTATAGCGATGACAAAGCCTTGAATAAGCTCTGTAACCTCAGCACCAATCAAATGCGCGCCTAATAATTGGCCGGTTTTTTCATCAAAAATTGTTTTAACCAAGCCATCGGGTTCGCCCAATGCAATGGCTTTGCCGTTACCAATAAACGGGAACCGTCCAACGCGAATTTTATGTCCGGCCAAGGTCGCTTTTTCTTCGGTTAATCCAACCGAAGCTATTTGTGGGTGACAATACGTACAGCCGGGAATTTTGAATGAATCCAGTGGATGTACTTTCAGTCCGGCTATTTTTTCAACACAAATAACCCCTTCGTGTTCGGCTTTATGGGCCAACATCGGCGGTCCTGCCACATCGCCAATGGCATAAATACCCGGCTCCGCCGTCTGGCAATAAGGATCAGTGACAATACAGCCTCGGTCCGTTTTAACTTTTGTTGTTTCAAGTCCAATATTTTCGATATTACCAACGACGCCGACGGCTGATATCACCCGGTCAACGGTAATGGTTTTTGATTTGCCTTTAGCGTTTTCTAACGTGCAAATAACTTCGTTCGGTTTTTTGTCCAGTTTGGTGACTTTGGTGGCGGTTAGAATATCAAGGCCATGTTTTTTCATTTGTTTTTGCAAGATTGCAGAAATTTCTGCATCTTCGACTGGAACCACACGGTCCATCACTTCAACAACAGTGACTTTGGCCCCTAATGTACTGAAAAAACTGGCAAATTCTATACCGATGGCTCCAGAGCCAATAACCATCAATGACTTCGGCATGATGTCGGGTTTTAACGCTTCGAAATAGCTCCAGACCAGCTTACCATCGGCCTCTAACCCCGGCAAAGCACGTGGACGGGCACCAGTGGCAACAATGATGTGTTTGCCTTGTAACGTGACAGCGGCACCTTTTTTAGGTTTAACGGCGACTTTCCCGGGACCGTCAAGGCGCCCTTCTCCATCGATAACCGTGACCTTGTTTTTTTTCAACAAATGACCAACGCCAGCATTTAATTGGCCGGAAATGCCGCGTGACCGTTCGACAATTTTTTGTAGATCAAAACTGGCATTTGGGGCGGATAGCCCATAATCTCCAGCATTTTTCATATAGCCATAGATTTCTGCTGACCGTAATAAAGCTTTGGTTGGAATACAGCCCCAGTTCAGGCAAATTCCGCCCAGATGTTTTTTTTCAACAACACAGGTTTTAAAGCCCAATTGAGCGGCCCTGATCGCAGCGACATAACCGCCCGGTCCGCCACCGATAATGATGATATCAAACGAAGTCTCGGACATTTTTAAATCCTTTCCAGATTATCTTGGCGGCGATCTAAAGCATCTGCATCGCCTGTATTAATCACGCTTTCACGTTCAAATACCAACACTTGGCATTCGATTTCGGCATAGGGTGCGTGTTCAATGCCTTTGGGTACGGTGATCATTTCGCCTTTTTCTACGGTTATTGTATGGTCTCGAAACCGCATCTCCATGGTGCCGTCTATGACCATGAATAACTCGTCCTCAAAATCATGCTTATGCCAGACAAATTCCCCGGATATTTTCACGGCCTTGATTAGATAGCCATCGACCTGGGCAATAATTTTAGGTGTCCACGTTTCTGTAAACAGTGCAAATTTGTCGGCAATATTGACTTTTTCCATGCCTAAAACCTTATAGCAACATGGTAACAGGGTCTTCGATTAATGGCTTGAAGGCGCTTAAAAATTGTGCACCCACAGCACCATCAACAACCCGGTGATCAACGGATAAGGTGACGGTCATGACGGTGGCCACAGCCAAGGCACCGTCTTTGACAACGGGGCGTTGTTCACCGGCACCGACGGCTAAAATACAGCCTTGAGGCGGATTAACGATGGCCGCAAAGTCTTTGATACCAAACATGCCAAGGTTTGAAATGCTGAATGTGCCGCCCTGGAATTCTTCAGGCATGAGTTTCCCGGACCGGGCGCGCGATGCTAAATCTTTCATCGAGTTTGAAATATCGATCAAACCTTTGGCCCCGGCATTTTTGATGATCGGTGTGATCAGGCCGCCTTCGATGGCGACCGCGACGGATATATCGGCTTCATCGAATTCCAGAATGGCTTCATCGGTCCACATGGCATTGGCGGCGGGAACTTTGCCCAAGGCCAAAGCGGATGCACGGATGATAAAATCATTGACGGAGAGTTTGTACGCCCCCTTGCCTTCTGGTGACCGTGCATTCAGGTCTTTGCGTAAAGCCAACAAATGATCAATTTCGCAATCAACCGTTAGATAAAAATGCGGCACGGTTTGTTTAGACTCAGTCAAACGTTTGGCTACAACATTGCGCATGGTGCTGTTGGGAATGGCCTTATGGCTTGGCAATCCCTGTAATTGCGGTGGTGTTGATATAGCTGCTTGCGGCGTTGTCGCAGGTGATGCGGAGGTCGGCGCTGCGGGTGCTGTAACTGGTGCGGATTTTACGGCATCAACATCGCTTTTGACAATACGTCCATGAGGACCAGATCCTGTGATCGCGGATAATTCAAGCCCTGCTTGTTCGGCAATACGTTTGGCAAGAGGGCTTGCAAAAATGCGCGCGCCTGTAGCCTGTGCTTGCGGTGCTGTTGTCGATGAAGGTGCCTTGGTCGATGCTGATGCGGCTTCAGGTGCCGCAGGTGCCTCAACAGGCGCTGGGGCTGCATTTGTGTCCATCGTATCAAGGGCCGCATCGTCTTCGTCGTCTTCTAACATGATGGCGATGGTGGCATTGACAGCAACGCCATCTGTTCCCTCGGCGATAACGATTTTCCCCATTCGGCCTTCATCAACAGCTTCGACCTCCATGGTGGCTTTATCTGTTTCAATTTCAGCAATAACATCACCGCTTTCGATGGCATCGCCTTCTGATTTTAGCCATTTTGATAATTTGCCCTCGGTCATTGTTGGTGACAATGCGGGCATCAGGATTGGAGTTGGCATGGTGTGTTCCTTGAAATCCTAGAAATTAACGGTAACAAACGGTTTTAGCCGCCTGGAATATGGTTTCAGCTTTTGGCAATGCCAGTTCTTCTAAATTTGCGGCATAGGGCATGGGCACGTCAATGCCCGCCACTCGGTTAACGGGCGCATCCAAATAATCAAAAGCCCGTTCCATGATTTGGGCGGCGATTTCAGAGCCAATACCTGCCGTTGGCCAGCCTTCTTCGACTGTGACCAAGCGGTTGGTTTTTTTTACGGAATTGACAATTGTTTGCGTATCCAACGGGCGAATACTGCGTAAATTAATGACTTCCGCATCGATGCCAGATTTTGCTAGTTCTTCGGCGGCTTCCAATGCGGTTCCAACCATAATCGAAAAGGCAACAATAGTGACATCGTTACCCGCCCGTTCAATTTTTGCTTTGCCAATAGGTAAAACAAAATCATCACTTTCCGGCACATCAAAACTTTGCCCGTACAGCATTTCATTTTCCAGGAAAACAACCGGGTTGGGGTCACGAATGGCAGCTTTCAGTAATCCTTTGGCGTCAGCACCTGACCACGGGGCTAAAACTTTTAGCCCTGGCACATGGGCATACCACGATGCATAACATTGCGAATGCTGAGCCCCAACACGGGATGCGGCACCGTTGGGTCCGCGGAATACAATGGGGGCACCCATTTGACCGCCCGACATATACAAAGTCTTTGCCGCTGAATTGACGATGTGGTCAAGGGCTTGCATGGCAAAATTAAACGTCATGAATTCGACAATGGGTTTAAGTCCGGAATAAGCAGCCCCGACACCAAGACCGGCAAAGCCCATTTCTGTGATCGGCGTATCAATAACGCGTTTGTCACCAAACTCGTCAAGCAAACCTTGTGATACTTTATAAGCGCCTTGGTATTCGGCAACTTCTTCACCCATCAGGAAAACCATTTTATCCCGTCGCATTTCATCCTGCATTGCATCACGCAAAGCTTCGCGCACGGTAATATTATGCATGGGCCCTGTGTATTCAGGCTCAACAGGTGCCGTGGTGCTAGCGGGTGCGGATACCTGCTCCGGTGCTGGTTCTGGTGTTTCGGTAGCAACTGCTGCAGCTTGTGACGGTGCTACAATGTCTGGCGCACTTTCCAATACACTGGCATCTTCGTCTTCTTCCAATAAAATGGCGATAATGGCATTGACCTCAACACCGTTGGTGCCTTCGGCAACAACGATTTTACCAATTCGTCCTTCGTCAACGGCTTCGACTTCCATGGTTGCTTTATCGGTTTCAATCTCAGCAATTACATCGCCGCTTTCAACAGTATCTCCTTCTGATTTTAGCCATTTTGACAGTTTGCCTTCGGTCATTGTCGGTGACAACGCGGGCATTAAAATATTCACACTCATAATCTATGTATCCTTTATGCGTTCGCGTCTATTAAGACATCGGTGTAAAGTTCCGATGGATCAGGTTGTGGACTTTGTTGGGCGTACTCTGCCGCCGCCGTAACCTGACGTTTGATTTCTTTGTCCATGGTTTTAAGAGCCGCTTCGTCGGCAACGCCGCCTGCAAAAATACGCTCGCGTAAATTATCAATAGGATCGCTTTCTTTGCGAATTTTGCTGACTTCTTCTTTGCTGCGGTATTTGGCCGGATCGGACATGGAATGACCACGGTAGCGATAAGTGATCATTTCAAGGATATAAGGACCTTTGCCACTGCGACAATGTTCGGCTGCGATATGGGCGGCTTCGCGAACGGCCACCACATCCATGCCATCGACTTGAACGCCGGGTATAGCAAAACCAATACCACGTTGATACAGATCGGTCACCGCCGATGCCCGTTCGATGGATGTGCCCATGCCGTATTTATTGTTTTCAATGACGTAGACAATGGGCAATTTCCACAAAGACGCCATATTGTAGGATTCGTAAATTTGCCCTTGGTTAATGGCACCATCGCCGCAATAGGCGTAATTAACACCGCCGTCTTCTTTGTATTTATGGGCAAATGCCAATCCGGTGCCAAGGGGTACTTGCGCACCAACAATACCATGACCACCATAAAAATTAACATCGCGGCTGAACATATGCATGGAACCGCCTTTGCCTTTGGAATACCCGCCGCGACGTCCGGTTAATTCAGCCATCACACCCTTGGCATCCATGCCGGTTGCTAACATATGGCCATGGTCGCGGTAACTTGTGATGACGCTGTCTTGTTTGTTGGCAATGGATTGAATGCCGACAACAACGGCTTCTTGGCCAATGTATAAATGACAAAATCCACCAATTAATCCCATGCCATAAAGTTGTCCGGCTTTTTCTTCGAAGCGGCGGATGCTTAACATAGATTGATACAGATCCAGCAAGTCAGAACCGCTTAATTCAGCAAGCGGTGGAGTTGCTGCGTTGTTGGATTGTTTCTTAGGCGATTTACTCGGCTTGTTTTTGCTAGATGTGGATTTTTTTGCCATCTTTGTCCTCCATGGAAAACGAACAAACACAGGCTTCGTGTTGGCTCTGTATTTAATACACGAAAATACGATGCTTAAGTTAGCATGTTTTTCATTTAATTGAATGGAGGTTAATAAATTTTAGAAATTGTCGCAAGATGAAATTGATCAAAAAAACATCACTATTTAGCAATTTTATGGAATATTAACTTAAATTAAGTTATTACGCTACATTTTGTTGCAGCCATGGCCATAAACAACCTGTTCTTATCAAGCATTCATCCAATGATAATCGAGCTGGAAGTAATGACTTTCCTTTTTCTAACCACACAAACAAGGCGTCATAGGTTTTCCAGTGACATGTGTAAATACCCAGTCCGTCATCATTTAATTCAATAGTGTAGCCTAAAAAATCTGGATCTATATGGGCCAAAGAAATCAAAGTTGACATGCCTTCGGAATAAAGTCCTGCATCAATACGGGCGGGGGCTTGTTCCCACATTGTGGCAAAAAACGGATGGGGTAAGTCTTTGCTCGCGTCGTCCATGATCCAGTCCTTGCTATAGAAATTAATATAAATTTTTTTAGGCGGAATTTGCCGTGTGTTGATTGAAAAATATTTTCCGCATGAAGTTGTTGCTCGGTTTTGGCGGAGCAATCCATTTGACGTTCATATTTGGCAGAGCGCATGGTTGCCACTCTGGGCGGCGTTCGGCTAAATGTTGACGGCTAAATGATGCCCATGTTTCTAGCGATGAACGGTCGCGCCAATAAAAATAGGTTTTCGCTTCACCAAATGCGTCAAAATCAGTTTCAAGGCCTAAAAACCCCATCATTCTGGGGGCCAATGAAATCATTTCGTCAGTTGCTGTGTAATCATTATCTGCAACATTTTGTACGGCTTCAGCTTTAACCGTCACTTGAAAATAAGGGGTTTTAATTGAACTGGCTAAACGTCCCATTCTCATCTCCATGTTTTACGTTTAAAATAACGATGTCGTTTTGTTCCGCTAAGTTCAGCATTATCCGAGCCCGTTCTTCTAACATGTCCGGATCAAGACTGCTCGGCGATAAAAGTTTGCTACGCAGTTCTAATTTTGATCTTTCCAATTGTGCGGCCGTGGCTTGAACTTGAACTTGATCAAGTTGTTTTTGTAATTTTAATAAAGCCAAAATTCCGCGATCACCTTGAATTGCGTGGTAGGTGAAATAAACAATGCCGCAAATGCCCAAAATAGGTCCTGCGATATGGCGAACCCGAGAGCGTAATTCTTTAATTAATTCCATAGTAACCGTGGATCCATTTTTTTAATGAGCAATACCCACAGTCCCAAACCCGAAAATAATAATGGGTTAAATTTATTAACAAACGGTTATGAAAGAATAGAAAACTGAACGTCAATAACCAAAAAAAAGGGCTGACAGCTTTACCGTCAACCCTTTGGTCATTTTAGCAATTATGACTGAATATTATAAAGCTAATGCCTTGCCGTGATAGCGAGCCATAGGCCCTAAGTCTTCTTCGATGCGGATCAATTGATTGTATTTAGCCAACCGCTCAGAGCGGGATAATGATCCGGTTTTAATTTGCCCGGCATTGGTGGCGACGGCTAAATCGGCCAAGGTTGTGTCTTCGGTTTCACCAGAACGGTGGGAAATAACATTGGTATAACCAGCTTTATGGGCCATTTCGATAGTTTGCAAGGTCTCGCTTAACGTTCCGATTTGATTAAATTTAATCAAAATCGAATTAGCGATACCTTTATCAATACCGTCTTGCAAACGCGCCGGGTTGGTGACGAACAAATCATCGCCGACCAATTGTATTTTACCTCCTAATTCATCGCTTAAGTTTTTCCAGCCATCCCAATCGTCTTCGGCCATGCCGTCTTCGATTGAAAAAATTGGATAGCGACTGGCAAGGTTGCTTAGGTATTTAACGTGGTCTTCGGCGTATAAGGTTTTACCCTCACCTGTCATTTTGTATTGTCCGTTCGCATAATACTCGCTTGCCGCACAATCCAAAGCTAAAAGGATATCGTGTCCGGGTTTATATCCAGCCCCTTCGATGGCTTTCATAATGTAATCAAGAGCGACCTCGGCACTACCAAGGTTGGGTGCAAATCCACCTTCGTCGCCAACATTGGTATTGTGGCCTTCTGCTTGAAGTGCGCTTCTAAGCTGGTGAAAAACTTCGGTCCCCATGCGTACGGCATCTTTGATGTTACCGGCACCAACCGGCATGATCATGAATTCCTGAATATCAATCGGATTATCTGCATGTGCACCACCATTGATGATATTCATCATCGGCACGGGTAATGTATGAGCGAACGTCCCACCTAAATAACGGTACAATGGTAGGTCAGCTTCTTCGGCGGCGGCTTTGGCACAGGCTAAACTAACGCCTAAAATCGCATTGGCACCCAAACGGCTTTTGTTGGGGCTGCCGTCCAGTTCAATCATCATGCGGTCAATGTGAATTTGGTCTTCGGCATCGTGCCCGGACAAGGCATCAAACAGTTCACCATTGACGCTTTCGCAAGCTTTCAAAACGCCTTTGCCGCCATACCGGCGTTTGTCATTATCGCGTAATTCAGATGCTTCGAACGATCCGGTTGATGCTCCCGATGGCACGGCCGCACGGCCAATAACACCTGTTTCTAACGTCACATCGACTTCAACCGTTGGATTGCCGCGACTGTCGAGGATTTCGCGGGCGAAAATATCAAGTATAGCCGTCATTTTATTCTACCTTTTAAAAACAAAATTAAATCTGTATTGGTCGGGATTTAGCCAGTTTGTCAAATTCCATTAGCATTTCTAACACCCCGTTCATTTGATCCAGCGGGATCATGTTGGGGCCATCAGACGGCGCACTGTCCGGGTCTTGATGCGTTTCAATAAATACTGCCGCAACACCGATTGAAACCGCAGCCCGGGCTAAAACCGGTGCAAATTTACGCTCTCCGCCTGACGTACCACCTTGCCCACCCGGTTGTTGTACGGAATGGGTGGCATCAAAAACAACAGGACATCCGGTATTGGCTAAAACGGGTAAGGCCCGCATATCAGAAACCAACGTATTGTAGCCAAAACTGACACCACGCTCTGTGATCATGACGTTGTCGTTTCCGCCATCAATAATTTTACGGACAACATTTTCCATGTCCCAAGGTGCTAAAAATTGACCTTTTTTAACATTGATCACACATCCGGTTTTGGCGGCTGCCATTAACAAATCCGTTTGACGACATAAAAATGCTGGAATTTGCAAAACATCAACAACGCTTGCAACTTCTTTGCAATGGGACGGGGCATGGATGTCCGTTAAAACAGGCAGTCCCGTTGATTTTTTTACGGCTTCGAATATAGGTAACGCTTTATCAATGCCAATGCCACGTGGGCTAGAATTGCTGGTGCGGTTGGCTTTATCAAATGAACTTTTATAAATCAGGCCGATGCCTAGATTATCAGAAATTTCTTTTAATGCGCCAGCCATGTCCAAAGCATGATCATGACTTTCCATAGCGCAAGGTCCAGCGATAATAGTAATCGGAGCATCATTGCTGATTTTTAATTCACCAATTGAAACAGTGCGATGTTGGGGCATTTTTTAAACCAGCCTTGATTGTAAAATTGCAGCACTAATGAATGAAGAAAACAACGGGTGCGGTGCAAATGGTTTTGATTTGAGTTCGGGATGGAACTGAACACCAATAAACCACGGATGGTTGGTGATTTCGACGATTTCCGGCAATAACCCATCGGGTGATAATCCGGAAAACCGCAAACCCGCCGCTTCCAATGGTTCCCGGTAATGGGTATTGACTTCAAACCGGTGACGATGACGTTCTTTAATATATTGTTCGCCGTAAACCTCGCGTACACGGCTACCTTGGGCAAGTTCACAATCATAAGACCCTAAACGCATGGTGCCGCCTTTGTTGCTGTCTTGTTGTCTTGTTTGTAATTGATTGCCTTGCATCCATTCAGTCATTAAACCGACAACCGGGTCTTCGCATGGACCGAATTCTGTGGAACCTGCGGTTTTGATACCAGCCAAATTGCGTGCGGCTTCTAATACGGCCATTTGCATACCAAAACAGATACCGAAATACGGAATTTTATGTTCACGGGCAAATTTGACAGCCGCCATTTTGCCTTCTGATCCACGTTCACCAAAACCACCGGGAACAAGAATGCCGTGAACGTTTTCAAGATTGCGCATTGTATCATCACCATCAAACGTTTCAGCACCAATCCATTTCAAATTGACTTTGACATTATTCGCGATGCCGCCATGGGCCAAAGCTTCGGACAAAGATTTATAGGCATCCAGCAACCCTGTGTATTTACCTACAACGGCAATGGTAACCTCGCCTTCGGGACGAATGACACGTTCGGTAATGGTTTCCCAACGACTTAAATCAGGCGCCGGGGCATCAAGGCCGAAGTGGCGGCAGACTTCATCATCCAACCCCTGTTCATGATAACTGATCGGCACCCGGTAAATGCTGTCCACATCCAACGCCGGAATAACCGATTGTTCGCGGACGTTACAGAATAGCGCTATTTTTTTGCGTTCACTTTGCGGAATATCACGGTCCGCCCGGCATAATAATAAATCAGCCCGGATACCGACATTCAGTAATTCTTTGACCGAGTGTTGTGTCGGTTTGGTTTTAAGCTCCCCGGCCGTCGCGATATAAGGCAGCAACGTTAAATGCAGGAACATGGTTTTTTCAGAACCCAGTTGGTTGCCGAGCTGTCGGATGGCTTCTAAAAACGGTAATCCTTCGATGTCGCCAACCGTACCGCCAATTTCACAAAGCACAAAGTCCTCGTCAGTTAAGTCATTGACGACAAAATTTTTAATAGCTTCGGTAATGTGGGGAATAACTTGGATGGTCGCGCCTAAATAGTCGCCACGGCGTTCTTTGGCAATGACATCGGAATAAATGCGGCCTGTTGTGACGTTGTCGCTTTGCCTAGCATGAACGCCGGTAAACCGCTCGTAATGACCAAGGTCAAGATCGGTTTCCGCACCGTCGTCGGTAACAAAAACTTCGCCATGTTGATAGGGGCTCATGGTTCCGGGATCAACATTGATATAAGGGTCAAGTTTGCGCAAACGGACTTTAAATCCGCGGGATTGCAAAAGTGCACCTAAGGCAGCTGAAGCCAGCCCTTTACCAAGTGAGGAAACCACGCCGCCTGTGATGAAAATAAAACGCGTCATGGGAGATCACAGTACATCAAAAAAATAAATTTCCAAAGAAAAAGAGGCGGTGTTTAAGCCCCCTCTTTTATCAAGTCAAGAAAACCGCCATTTACCAAAGATTTTAATTGGCAATCGGTGCCGTCGGAACGCTTGGTTCCGCAGGTTGGGTTACCGGCGCAGGTGCCGGTTGGTCAAGAATCGATTTTTCTTTGCCGCTTTGATTAGCCAAAATAGCCAACGTTAAACTGGTGGCCATAAACCCGGCTGCAAAAACCGCTGTCATCCGTGTCAATAAATCAGCTGTGGCCCGACCGGTCATTAAACCGCCCATGCCACCGCCACCGCCGCTGGCACCCATGCCTAAACCACCGCCTTCGCTTTTTTGTAAAAGCACGACTCCAACAAGGCCAATGGCTAAAATTAAATGAATGGTGAGTATGATTTGTGTCATGATGTTTCCGAAATAATCACTGTTGATTGGGTTTTACTGCCAATATACTGTAAACGCCACCTCTTTTTTATAGCAACTTAATTATTGCATTAAATTATCAACAACAGTTGGCAATGGCGATGAAATCCTCAGCCTTCAGGCTGGCACCACCGATTAAGCCACCATCGACATTTTCAAGTGCCAACAACGTTTTGGCATTGCCGGGTTTCATGGACCCGCCATAAAGTATCCGCATACGCGATGCCGTGTCAGCATTTGAAATTTGTTCAAGTTTTTTGCGCAAAGCCGAATGCACCTCTTCGACATCATCAAGGGACGGGATGCGCCCCGTGCCAATAGCCCAAACAGGCTCATACGCGACGACCAATTGATCGGCATTAATGGCGTCTGGCATGGAATGAGTTAATTGTGAACAAACAACGTCCAAAGCTTTTCCCTGATCGCGTTCATTTTCGGTTTCGCCAATGCAGATAATGACTTTTAATCCGGCTTTAAGTGCGGCTTCGGTTTTGGCTTTAACGTCTTTATCACTTTCGCCGTGATCGGCCCGGCGTTCCGAATGACCCAGAATAACATAAGAACACCCGGCATCTTTGATCATTTTAGCGCTTATGTCTCCGGTGTGGGCACCGGATGTGGCTGCATGACAATCTTGTGCACCTAATTCGATGGCAGATGTTTTAATGATCGCGCCGACGATATGGATAGTCATCGCCGGTGGGCATACTAACATTTCGCATTTAAGGTCATTTTTTTTTGTTAAAGCTGTTAGGGAATTTGCCAGCGACGTTGCATCTGCGACAAGGCCGTTCATTTTCCAGTTGCCTGCGATTAAAGGTCGTCGAAGCTGGGTCATTGTGTGTCATTCCTGTGTTTATTTTTTTAAAGAAAAAATTATTTATTATGAATGGCACATTCTTATCATATCCGCTCAAATGGTCCAACATTTCTACAATAACAAGCTGATCATTAAATTATCGCCCGGTATCACGGTTTAATGTGTTGCCGGGCGGTGTTTGCGCGCTTAAACTGCGGCCTAAATTTTTTATGGCCTTTCTCGTGTCTGGTCTCATTTTAAACGGTTTATAGGTTGATATGCTTTCTTCTATTCGTAAACGTAGTGGTTCTTTTGTTGTCAAAGGCTTTTTGCTTCTGTTGGTACTCAGTTTCGGCATGTGGGGCATTCAGGATATGGTGGCGCCAAATCTAGCCGGGCAATCGGTTGCCGAAGTGGGCGGTGATGAAATTTCACCAAGGCGCATTGAAATTGCCACACAAAATCAAATTTCGAGATTACGCCAAGTTTTTGGCCCGGGATTTAACCGCGAACAGGCTTTTGCCATGGGCGTTTACGACCGGGTTCTACGTCAAGAAGTGAATACTGAATTGTTACGTAAAGGGGCTGAGAATTTAGGGGTCGCTGTTAGTGATGATTTGGTTAGCAGTGAGATTCGTCAAGACCCGGCGTTCCGTGCCCAAGGCAGCGAAACCGGATTTGACCGCCAACGTTTCAGACAAATTTTATTAAGCAGCGGATTGACCGAAGCGGCTTATATTAATGAAGCCCGTAGGCGTATTGCCATGGGTCAATATTTAGGCGCGATCCAAGGTGGTGTCGTGGCGCCGAAACCATTGGTCGCAGCAATTTACCGTTTTAGGAATGAAAAACGGGTGGCTGAACTGGTTGAACTTAAACCCTCAAACGTGACGAAAACGTTTAATCCCAGCGAGACCGACTTAGAAGCTTTTCATAAAGCGAATGCGGCTCAATTTACGGCTCCTGAATATAGGAAAGTGACCGCCGTGGTGCTTAAAATCGCTGAGTTAGCTAAAGAAGTTGTTGTTGATCCGGCACAAATTAAAACGGCTTATCAAGACCGTATCGATGAGTTTACGGTCAAAGGTAAAAGACAGGTCGCACAAATGTTATTGGAAAGCGAAGAAGACGCTACCGCTGCTAAACGTTTATTGGATCAAGGCAAAGATTTTGCCGAAGTTGCCAAAACCATCACAAAACAAGATGCCGCTGAATTGGATTTTGGCGTTGTTACCAAAGCCGATTTGTTGCCAGAATTAGCGACGGCTGCCTTTCAATTAACGGAACCCGGTTATACGGAACCTTTGGAAACTGTTTTGGGTTGGCATATTTTAAAAATTTCCAACATTACTGCGGGCGGTACACAGCCACTTGCAGACGTTCAAAGCAAAGTCCGCGACGAACTGGCTTTGCAAAAAGCGGCTGATGTGATGTTCGATTTATCGAACCGTTTCGAAGACGAACTGGGCGGCGGTGCATCCCTTGAAACAGCGGCGCAAAATTTAGGTTTGGACGTGTTATCTATTGATAGTATTGATAAAAGTGGTTTCGATTCTTTTGGCAAAAAAGTCGTTGGTGTACCTCAGCAATCTTTCATTGATACAGCCTTTAATACAGGCGAAGGCGAAGAAAGTGCATTAACCGAAATCGCTGACAATGACTTATTTTTATTGCGTGTTGATACAATTACGGTTCCAGCTTTAAAACCTTTGGCGTCTATCAAACAAGACGTTGAAAATGCCTGGATTGCAGAACAAACGCTTAAACAGCTTGAAAAGCAGGCCAAAAAATTAGTTGACCGGGTTAATCAAGGTGAACTGTTAACGCGCGTCGCTGACAGTTTGTCTTTAAAAATTATTACCAGTGTTGAATTGGGACGCACGACCATGGAAGGCTTGAAACCAAGAGCCCTTTCAATCCCGAAATTATTTGAATTAAAAGAAGGCACTGCAGGTATGGCAAAATCCGAAGATGGGTACGCTGTAATTGTTGCTAAACGTATTATTGCCGCCAATCCAATTGCTGATGTCGATGGTGTCAAAGCTTTGAGCCAACAATTAACCGGTGGTTTTCAGGCTGATATTATTGGTGAATTAATCACGGCGTTGGAACAAGATATTCCAGTCACTATTAATCGTGATCAACTCAGTTTTTTGGCTTTGGGTAATCAACGGCAGCGTTAAGCTACATTTATAAAGACGCGGAATTAAACTTTGTCACATTATCCTGATTTTTCTGAATTCGATGCAACGTTTAATGCATCCCGTCCGCAAGTGGTTTGGCGTCGCCTGATTGCTGATCTTGAAACGCCCGTGTCAGCGATGATCAAACTCGCCCATGGTCGTGACAATAGTTTTTTGCTGGAATCCGTCGAAGGCGGTGCCATTCGGGGACGTTATTCATTTATCGGGTTTGACCCTGATTTGATTTGGCGCTGTGCTAATGGTATTGCTGATTTAAACGTATCTCCTGCAACATCGGATGAATTTATCCCCTGTCCGGTTGGTCAAATAGATGGCGTGCAGGCATCATTAAAAAAAATGGTCCGTGAAAGCCGTATTGAATTGCCGGACGGCTTGCCGCCTATGGCAGCAGGGCTTGTCGGCTATATGGCTTATGACATGGTTCGGGTGGCGGAAAAAATCCCCGATGATAATCCAGATGTGATTGGCGTGCCGGATGGGTTGTTTCTGCGACCCTCCGTCATGGCGATTTTTGATGCCTTAAAAGACAGTTTAATCATTGTCACGCCAGTTTGGGATCATTTAGGCACCGGGGCGGATGCAAAAGAATGCTTTGATAAGGCCATAGCAAAACTTGATCAGGCCGTGATTGATGTACATGCGCCTTTACCCGCATTGCATCCGGTAAACAGCCGCGATATCACGACGCGCGATCCCACTTCCAATATGGACAAAGATTATTTCTTTGGCATGGTTAAAAAAGCCAAAGAATACATCATCAATGGTGACGCTTTTCAAATTGTGCCGTCGCAACGTTTTACCATGCCTTTTAAACAGTCGGCGTTTACATATTACCGATCTTTGCGGCGCTTGAACCCCTCTCCTTTTCTGTTTTATTTGAATTTTGGTAGATTTTCCGTGGTCGGCTCCAGCCCTGAAATTTTGGTCCGTGTGCGTGATGGTGAAGTCACGATACGGCCGCTTGCAGGAACCCGAAAACGTGGGGAAACTACCGAAGAAGACCGCGAATTGGCAGCCGATTTACTCAATGACAAAAAAGAATGCGCTGAACATTTAATGTTATTGGATTTGGGCCGTAACGATGTCGGGCGCGTTTCAAAAATTGGTTCTGTCAAAGTCACCGAACAGTTCAAAATTGAATATTATTCCCATGTTATGCATATTGCATCTAACGTCACCGGTGAATTGGATGCGTCACGGGATGCCATTGATGCATTGTTGGCGGGGTTCCCGGCCGGCACCGTATCCGGTGCACCCAAAGTCAGAGCCATGGAAATCATTGATGAATTGGAACCGCACAGGCGCGGTGTTTACGGTGGCTGCATTGGCTATTTTGGTGCCGATGGGGATATGGATACCTGTATTGCGCTACGTACCGCTGTTTTAAAAGACGACCAGATCCATATTCAAGCCGGATGCGGGATTGTCGCCGACAGCGATCCTGAATCCGAATATCAGGAAACCATCAACAAAGCCCAAGCGCTTGTTCGAGCCGTTCATCAAGCCGTGGAATTTGATCAATAAACGATTTTCTGTGTGATTTATTGATTTTGTGTTTTGGCACTGTCTATGGCTTTAGTTTTCGGCCACGGTTTTATCAATGTGGAAATAGGAACCAGTTTAAAGCCTTTGCTTTCAATGGTTTTGATCCATGGCTCTAGTGCCCGGATGGTGTTTTCGCGCGGATGGCCAATGGCGATGGCGTAACCCTGTTTTTTGGCTAACCTTTCGACCTTGGCGAGTTGGGATTTGATGACTTTGATATTTTCATCGTGATCAATAAAAATATTGCGTGCGGTGAACGGGATATCAAATTCTTTGGCAGCCTTTCGGCCTTTGCTTTTACCGCTTGTAATGGAATCGAAAAACCATAAATTTTCCTTTTTGAGCTCATCCATTAATGTGCGCATGCCTTGTAAATTTGATGTAAACCGGCTGCCCATGTGGTTATTGACGCCTTTGATGCCTTTTAATTGGGATAAATTCCAACGAATTTTCTGGCGTAATTCGTTTTCGGGAATACCTGTCAACAATACGTTTGGGCCGGGATCCACATCCGGGCTCATCGGCTCCATCGGGATATGTAGCATAACTTCGTGCCCGGCTTTGCGGGCGGTGGCTACTTGGCTTTCTATTTTTGTGGCATAAGCAATATAAGAAGTGGTTAACAACCCCGGTAATTGCACGATGCGTTTTGACCTAGCTTTATCAATGCCCATATCGTCGATGATCATGGCGATGACCGGTTGTTTTTGCGGACTTGAGATGTTGGGCTTTTGTGTTGATTTTCTTTCAAGCTTTGTTGTCTTGGTATCGTGGTCACCTGTGGTCGGGGCTGTGACGGTGTCTTTGATGATCGGAGTGTTAGGTAAAACAATTTGTGGGTACGGTGCTCGGTTTTTTTCAAGAACACCTTCTTTCTGAACGTCCGGAAGCGGCTTAGCCTGTTCAGGGTCTTGTTTTGCTTCAGGTTTTTGTTGTTGTGTAACCTTTTCTATTGGGCGGTTTTCTTCTTCGATAAAAACTTGACGCTCAACTGTTTTTTTATCGATCTTGGCAACGGGTCGGCTGTCTGATTGTTGTTCGGGTGCCGATTTATCTTTTTCTACGAACGTTGTTTTTTTCGGTGTTGCAGGCTTTGTAACGTTTTGGTCTGGTGGTTTTTGGAAAACAAAACCCAGTCCATAGCCAATGGCAATGCCGAGGATGGCTAATGCAGCAAAAAATAACTGTCTTTTTGGATTAGGCTTGTATTTGAAATATTTTTTGCGTGATTTTCTGCTGCCGACTTTAAGCAGCCCTAATGGGTCCAACGCGCCCTCTAGATCATCTTCATCGTTTTTGGTATTGTTATTGAGGTGATGCTTTAGGTCCGGGTCGATCGCCACATTCATTTCTCCATAAAATCGAAGATATAATAAATAATCGTTGTAGCCGTTGAAATAAAGCACTTATGTGTGGTAGAAAGTAGTCAGGCAGAAAAGCCGCTGGATTTTATTTTTGTTCAGAATGTCTCAAATAATCCAATTTTGACAATATAGTGATTTTGCGTGTTCCTTTGTTTTTTTGCTCGTAATGGTGACAAATGCAGGCCTATGATATTTCTGGTTTAAACATTCTTGTTCTCGAAAAAAATCTGTTAATCCGCCGGTTATTAACAGAAGTTTTCAGGGAATTTGGCGTGCCAACAGTACAAAGTACGGCTAATGTCGATACGGCTTATCAAATGTTTTACCAGTTCCCCATTGATATTATTCTATCCGATTGGACATATGATCTGGATGGTATGGATTTTTTGAAAAAAATTCGCAATGACCCGGATAGCCCAAATCCGTTTATTCCGGTTGTCGTGGTCACGGCCAATACTGAAGTCCGCCATGTATTCGAAGCCCGTGATACCGGTATGACTGAATACCTAGCCAAACCGGTTTCGGCTAAATTAATTTATATGCGGATTATTTCTGTCATTGAAAACAATCGGGCATTTGTTCGCGTTAACAATTTTTTTGGTCCCGATCGCAGGCGCCGCGCCGTACATAATTACGTCGGTTCTGAGCGTCGTCATCAAATGATGCACTAAAATTTACGACATTTTTTACACAAGCTTGGACCGTGCTTGACGACACGGCCCCTCACCTGCATTGTTGTTAAATTATACTTATATCATTGCAGGCTCTCGTTTGAATTCCCATGATTTTATTAATCGATAATTATGACAGTTTTACCTATAACTTGCTGCACTATATTGGCGAGTTAGGCGTGGATGTCGCGGTTCACCGAAATGATCAAATCACAGTAGATGAAGCCATTGATTTAAATCCCGATGCGATTGTCATATCTCCCGGGCCCTGTGATCCGGATAAAGCAGGCATTTGTTTGGAACTGGTGGAACGGGCGGCCGAAAAAATCCCGCTGTTGGGTGTTTGTTTGGGCCATCAATGCATAGCCCAAGTTTTTGGCGCGGTAATTGGGCTTTCGCCACAACCCATGCATGGAAAGCTCAGCGCCATTCATCATCAAAACACCGGTTTGTTTGAAGGCTTGCCGTCACCGTTCCAAGCCACCCGGTATCATTCATTATCGATCAAACCAGATACAACGCCAGACTGTTTGCAGATTACCGCAAACAGCGATGATGATGTCATCCAAGGCATTCAACATAAATCGTTGCCCGTACATGGCGTACAGTTTCACCCGGAAAGCATAGCGTCGGAACATGGGCATCAAATGCTGCGTAATTTTTTAGATCAAATTTAACATCAGGACCAAGCCTGGAATGAAAAGATGAGCGATACGTTAAAACCGATCCTTGCCACCGTTGCTGACGGGGCGAGTTTATCCGTTGAACAATCTGAAGCCGCGTTTGACATTATTATGTCGGGCGAAGCAACGGCGGCGCAAATTGGCGCATTTTTAATGGCATTACGGGTGCGCGGTGAAACGGTAAATGAAATTACCGGAGCCGTAAGTATCATGCGCCGTAAAGCGTTAAAAGTATCCGCGCCCAAAAATGCCATCGATATCGTTGGCACGGGTGGTGATAATTCGGGGACGTATAATATTTCTACAGCGGCTGCTCTGGTAACGGCTGCTTGTGGCGTGCCTTTAGCCAAGCATGGTAATCGTTCGTTGTCATCAAAATCCGGGGCATCTGATGTATTGTCGTCCATTGGTGTCAATATTGATGCACCGTTGGACGCAGTTGAAAATGCAATAAAAAATGCCGGCATTGGGTTTTTAATGGCACCCCTTTATCACAGCGCCATGCGCTTTGTGGGGCCGGCCCGAGTTGAAATGGGCACACGGACGATTTTTAATTTACTGGGTCCTTTGTCAAATCCAGCAGGCGTAACACGGCAATTTACCGGGGTTTATTCCCGCCAATGGGTTGAACCGTTTGCTGAGGTTTTAAATAATTTAGGCTGTGCGCGGGCGTGGATTGTCCATGGATTGGACGGATTGGACGAATTAACCACAACGGCACCGTCATTTGTTGCTGAATTAGATAAAGGTGTCATTAAAACTTTTGAAATCACACCCGAAGACGCTGGATTACCACGCGCCCAACCCAAAGATTTAATAGGCGGTGATGGACCCCATAATGCAAAAGCTTTAATGCGTCTGTTGGAAGGTGAAAAAAATGCATATAGAGACGTTGTATTACTCAATTCAGCCGCAGCATTAATTGTGGCCGATAAAGTTAGCGATTTAAAAGACGGTGTTAGCATGGCTGCAACTGCTATTGATGATGGCCGTGCATTGGCTGGATTAAATAAATTGGTCGCCATCACTAATAATTTGGACAACGTCCCATCATGAGCGATATTTTAGCCAAAATCTGTGCCGATAAAAAAAACCATATCGTGGTCCAAAAAAAACAGAAATCCTTATCTGATCTGGAACATTTGATCACAAGGCAAACGCCGACTAGAGGCTTTATTAAAAGTTTGAAAAATAGTGTTGCGGATGGGCGATATGGATTAATTGCTGAAATAAAAAAAGCATCCCCGTCCAAAGGCTTGATCAGAGAAGATTTTGATCCAGAAATGTTGGCAAAAGCTTATGCAGTTGGGGGGGCGAGTTGTTTGTCGGTGTTAACCGATATCCCCTATTTTCAAGGCGATGATGCGTATTTGGCAGTTGCCCGTGATGCCGTAGATTTGCCCGTATTACGCAAAGACTTCATGCTTGACCCTTATCAAATTGTTGAGGCCCGGAGTTTAGGGGCTGATTGTGTGTTGTTGATTATGGCAGCATTGGGGGATGAGCAGGCCGCCGAGTTAGAAAACACAGCTATCGGATTAGGTATGGACGTTTTGATCGAAGTTCATAATGAGCAAGAATTAGACCGAGCATTAAAATTAAAAAGCCCATTGATCGGTATTAATAACCGTAATTTAAAAACTTTGGTCGTTGATATTGCCATGACCGAACAATTAGCAGCATTGGTCCCTGAAAACCGTCTATTGGTTAGCGAAAGCGGGTTGTCTACGGGTGTTGATTTGGCGCGGATGTCGCGGGTCGGGGCGAGATGTTTTTTAATTGGTGAAAGTTTAATGCGCATGGGTAATGTTGAAACCGCAACGGCTGAATTACTGCAATCCAAGGATACAATTTAATGGCTGAATTTACCCATATCGATAAAGACGGTAATGCCCGTATGGTTGATGTGTCGGACAAATCATCAAGCGAACGTATTGCTATCGCCAAAGGCCGAGTGTTAATGGCGAAACCCACCATGGATTTAATCACCGACGGAGATGTCAAAAAAGGAGATGTATTAAGCGTCGCACAATTGGCAGGCATCATGGGTGCTAAAAAAACGCCTGATTTGATTCCATTATGTCATCCGTTGATGTTAACGTCTGTGACGGTTGAATTATCCCTTGATGCAGAAAATAGTGCCGTTGAAATCACCGCCAAGTGTAAATTATCAGGACAAACCGGGGTTGAAATGGAAGCTTTAACAGCGGTTTCAGTAGCTGCATTAACCGTTTATGATATGTGCAAAGCCGTTGATAAAGGGATGAAATTAATGGACATCCGCCTAGTTCATAAATCCGGTGGTCAATCCGGCACATTTGAAGCCGAATAGGATACACATTATGATTTCCGTTGCCGAAGCCATTGAAAAAATAAAATCCGGGTTTGATTTGTTGACCGAAGAGCAGGTATCTCTGGATAATGCCCATGGTCGGGTTCTGGCAAATAATTTAACGTCCAGATTAAGCCATCCGCCTGTTGAAGTTTCGGCAATGGATGGCTATGCCGTACGCGCAAGGGATGTTGAAAAAGTCCCTGTAAAACTTAAACAAATAGGCATGTCCCAAGCAGGAGCCGGGTTTTCGGGAACCGTAGGTGCGGGTGAAACGGCTCGCATATTTACCGGTGCCCCGTTGCCAAATGGTGCTGATAGTATTGTTATCCAAGAAAATACCGAAGCCCAAGACGGTGTCATTAAGGTGCTTGAAAGTGTTAGCTCAGGGAAATTTGTTCGTGCCAAAGGCCTGGATTTCAACGAAGGTGATGTGTTGTTAAAAGCTGGCCGAGTTTTATCCGCTCGGGATTTAGGCTTGGCCGCCGCCATGAATTACCCTTGGGTTTCTGTCCGTCGCCGTCCGAAAATTGCGATTGTCGCTACTGGTGACGAAGTCGTCATGCCGGGTGAGACAATGACGTCTTCACAAATTATCAGTTCAAACAGTATCGCCGTTGCCGGATATGTTCGGGCTTTGGGTGGAGACGCGTTAAGCCTAGGCATCGCAAAAGACACACCAGAGCATTTAAAACAGGTCTTGGCTGGGGCCAAAGGCGCCGACATGTTAATCACCATCGGCGGCGCATCGGTAGGAGATTTTGATTTTGTGCGGGATGTGGCTGGTGATCAGTTAACTTTTTATAAAATCGCCATGCGCCCCGGAAAACCACTGATTTTTGGTCAAGTTAACAGCGTTCCTTTGCTTGGGCTTCCGGGCAATCCCGTATCGGCTGGGGTGACATCGTTTTTATTCTTGAAAACGGCATTTGACGTGATGTTGGGGTGTGGTGATGGGCAACGTCCAGTTGAATCCGCACTTGCCGGAATTGATATTCCTGCCAACAATGTACGCCAAGACTATATACGTGCCACACTATTCATTGATGATTTAGGTAATAGGGTCGCAACCCCGTTCCAAGGCCAAGATAGTTCCATGTTGGCCCGCTTTGCTCATGCTGATTGTATGATAAAACGCCCTCCTCATGCTGAAGCTGTTGAACAAGGTGGAAAATTAGAAATCATCGTTTTCCCCGAAGGCTTAATCCGGTTTTAAACAATAAACGAACGATTAAATAACCCTTGACGGCAAAAGAGAACTAAAGTAGAACATTTAAATGTTTGCGATTTGTTCTCACTGTTTAAACCTAATATTTGATGATCAATTTGCACCATTTAAAGCTCTAATTTTAAAGAGTTTGATAAAAAGGATGAATTGATGCTTACACGAAAACAATATGAATTACTTGTTTTTATCCATAATAAAATTAATGAAACCGGTTTTTCTCCGTCATTTGATGAAATGAAAAATGCCCTGAGTTTACGCTCTAAATCAGGGATTCATCGATTGGTTAGCGGCTTGGAAGAACGTGGTTTTATTCGTCGTCTCGCCCATAAAGCAAGGGCTTTGGAAGTCATTCGTTTGCCCGATAATATGACCATCCCAAAAGGTGCGAAAGCAAACGCTGAATTGACGACTAATGTTGGTCAGTCAGCCCCTACTGAACGACCAACAAACGTTGTCGAAGGACAATTTGGAAAACAACACCATAAAATACCGGAGCAAAGCGACCCTACTGTCATGCAAATCCCTCTTTATGGGCGCATTGCAGCAGGTACCCCGATTGAAGCTTTGCGTGATCATTCAACGCATGTTGAATTTCCGGCTTCAATGATGTCGTCAGGTGAACATTATGCATTGGAAGTCGATGGCGATTCGATGATCGAAGCCGGTATTTTTGATGGTGATACGGTGTTGATTAAACGCACCGAAATGGCGGAAAACGGGACCATCGTTGTGGCCTTGGTTGACGGAGAAGAAGTTACATTGAAACGTTTACGTAAAAGCGGCGCTTCGATTGCTTTGGAGCCAGCTAATAAAGATTACGATACGCAAATTTTTGGTCCTGATCGGATTAATGTGCAAGGCGTGTTAGTTGGATTGGTGCGCAGTTATCAATAATTATCGGCTTGTTTGGACATTAGGCTGCGGCTGAATAACCCATGGTCTGTTGCCGCGTGCATCATTGACGTTTCGGATGATGATCGTATCTGAATTCAACCACAATGCATGGGTTCCACCCTGTTGTAGATCATTTTTATCAATGACTGTTGCTGGTTTTTTGCCCTTGCAGTTTGTTGAAATTACAGTGGTTATGATTATCACGTCGGCAATGTTACAGTCTTCGGTAAATGCCGTTTGGTTTTGGATGATAGAAATAATTTTCTGATTGCGTTGTAAAATACATCCCATGACATCGCATCTGAATTGATTGTCGGGACTTTCTTGTCCAGGCTTTGGCCATTTTTCTGTATCTGTGAATAAAGCATAGCGTTTCAACCATTGTCGGCTTTTGAATTTTGATGCGCGCCGATTAGACAGCATAATTTGTCCGGTGGATGTATATAAAGCCGTTAATTTACCGTTTTTACCGATGATGATGTCAGGTGGTTGATACGTGAACGCAATGACCAATCCGGCAATTAATCCACCGGTGCCCATATAACGCGCTGGATGGCGGTACAATATTATGATCAACGTCCCGAATACGATTAAGCCCAAAGCTAAGTCGGGTAAAACTTGAAAACGAGCAATGGCACCCGGCCAAGATGACACGGTTATAGAAATGTTAATAATAACATCTATGCCCCACCCCATTAATTGAAAGGCCATACCATCAACGCCAAATGGGATTGTTAAAACACCGATTAACGCCCACGGCATCACCCAAAAGGCACTTATGGGTACGGCAATGGCGTTGGCAATGACGCTGTAAGTAGCAAGTTGGTTGAAATGATAAATGGCAAATGGCGCTGTTGCCAGACCAGCCAAAAACGACGTAATCAATACACCGCTTAAATATTTCAGTGGTTTGTTAATTCGGTTTTTTTGTGTTGTTAGCTGATCGTTAGGTTTAGTTCTAATCCATTCATATCCGGCGATTAAGACAACTACAGCTGAAAATGACATTTGAAAGCTGGGCCCCATAATACTTTCCGGGCGAAAAACTAAAACAATCAACGCTGCCCAGGCAACGGACCGTAACGATATCCCCCGACGGTCAAGTATGACAGCAATCAAGACCAGGGCAGTCATGATAAAAGACCGGATTGTTGGAACAGATGCACCTGAAATCAGGGCGTAGGTTAAAGCGCCGGGTAAAGCGATGGCAGCTGCCCATTTTTTTGTTGGATAGTAGAGCGAAACTCTAGGGATTAAGGCTAAAAAGCCACGGCTCAAAAAATAAATAAAGCCTGTGATTAAGCCCATATGTAATCCGGATATGGCGAGCAAATGCGCAAGCCCTGAATTTCTCATGGCTTCGGTTATATTTTGTGCAATTGATCCACGTTTGCCGGTAATCAATGCGGTCGCAATAGTCCCTGATGCGTTGGGTAGGGCTGATGTAATTGATGTAGATATATTGTTTCTTAAATTATCCAGTTTTTGGCGAAACAAAGAAAAACCGATGACGGTTCTTGCTGGCTTTTTTTTTGTAATATCACCATATGAAAATCCATATGCGCCAATATTTTTAAAATACGCATTAAATTGAAAATCGAATGCACCCGGCACCACAGGTTCTGATGGTGGGGATAACCGAGCCGTCATGGAAACCCAGTCCCCCGCTTGGTAGTTGGTTTTTAATGTCCGTATTTTTATCCGTGCCATAAGTGGTGTTTGCGATCGACCAAGCCCTTGGATATCGACTTTGTCCAAAGTCAGGCGAGCACCATTTTGCAAAATTTCACTGCTTGTAATGCGTCCTGTAATCCGCGCCCGGTCAATTGGAGATTTTAAAAAAACTGTTTCTTGTGATTGGCTTCTAATTTGTGCCTGAGAAAAACCTAAGACGGCAATAAATATGTAAATAACTGTTTTTTTTATAAAAAATTGTTTGCTACTGGTGATATTTGCGTTCTGATACAACGTTGCAAGTAAACTGAAAACAAAAATAGCAATAGCTGAATAAACAAACGTAGGTTCTGAATTAAGTTTAAAATATGTAATGATACCAATCCCAAAGGCCACAGGAACCCAGTAAAAACTGTTGCCCCGTAAAATCATGACCGGCATCATTCGTGTAACTTTCCTATGGGATGGTGAAACCAAATATGAAAAATAGTAATTACACTATAAAGAGTATAATACTATTTTAAACACCCTTGTTAAATTTCCTTTCATAACTATTTGCTGCAACTGCTAACAGGCGCTATGATAAACAAAACTCATGGCAGAGTCGCAGAACTTACGTGGATATCCAGTGGTGTCCAAGAATATGATGTTGTTTTTTAACTGAAAGCGCTATTTTAATGACGGTTGTTACTCGATTTGCTCCCTCACCTACCGGTTTTTTACATATCGGCGGTGCCCGTACAGCACTTTACAATTGGTTGTTTGCTCAACACCACCAACGGTATGGTGACGGTGGACAGTTTTTATTACGTATTGAAGATACCGACCGTGCGCGGTCTACGGATGCGGCGGTAGACGCCATTTATGATGGATTAAAATGGTTAGGCCTGAATTGGGATGGTGATGCGGTATCACAGTTTTCGCGCATTTCAAAGCACCAGCAAGCCGCCCGTCAATTGTTGGAACAAGATAAAGCTTACCGCTGTTATTGTTCACCCGAAGAATTAACCGAAATGCGGACCTTAGCCAAACAAGAAGGCCGTGCAATGAAGTATGATGGACGCTGGCGGAACCGCGACCCAGCGGATGCGCCAAAAGACGGTCAACCTGTTATCCGATTGAAAGCACAGGCTGACGGTGAAACGGTCATCAATGACCGTGTCCAAGGAGAAATTAAAGTCAGCAATCAAGAAATCGATGACATGGTTTTGCTGCGGGCTGATGGCACGCCGACCTATATGTTGGCTGTGGTTGTTGATGATCATGATATGGCGGTTAGCCATGTTATTCGCGGCGATGATCATTTAACCAATGCTTTCCGCCAAGTACAGATTTATAAAGCACTGGGATGGGATGTCCCAATATTTGCCCACATTCCTTTGATTCACGGGGCTGATGGTGCCAAAATGTCGAAACGCCACGGAGCTTTGGGAGCTGACGCTTATCGGGATCAAGGTATCCACGCCGAAGCTTTGCGAAATTATTTACTGCGTTTAGGCTGGTCCCATGGTGATGATGAAATCATTTCTACCGATCAGGCCATTGAATGGTTTGGTCTGGGTGCCATTGGCCGATCGCCGTCAAAATTTGATTTAGCAAAACTCAACAACATCAATAGCCACGTTATTCGTGAATTAGATGATGAATGTTTGGTTGATCTGGTGATGCCATTTATCGAAAAAAGTTTACATGGAGACATTGCGAAAGAAACTACAAATAGGTTAAAACGGGCCATGCCGTCATTAAAGGAACGTGTTAAGAATTTTGTTGAACTAGCTGAAAGTGCTCAGTTTTTATCTGTTAATCGGCCGATTGATATTGATGAAAAAGCAACTAGTATTTTGAATGATGAAGCCTTGGTGCATTTAAAAAATATTTACAACGAGCTAATGTGTGTTGATCCGTGGGCCCATGATGCATTTGATACGGTGGCTCGATCGTACGCTGAAAAAGCGGACATTAAACTTGGAAAAGTATTACAGCCTTTGCGTTCTGCATTAACAGGCACGACTAAATCACCGAGCATTTTTGATGTACTGGAAATACTTGGGCGAGATGAATCTCTCGCCCGCATTGATGATGTGTTATAATTAATTCATCATTGCATTTGATGGATCGGAAATAATTTAAGCTGATGATATAAATATCAGTTAACAACCAAAATCAGAGACTTAGCGCATTTTGCATTCAGTTTTTGGTTATTAAGAGGAGGATAGAATGAGCAATAAATCAAACGACAAATCATCGTTTACGTTAACCGATAACCGCAGTGGGAAAAGTTACGAGCTTCCAGTGCTGACGGGCACCACAGGTCCAGATGTTATTGATGTGCGTAAATTATATGCAGAAACAGATTGTTTTACTTATGATCCGGGTTTCACATCAACGGGTAGCTGCGAGTCGAGCATCACCTATATCGATGGGGATCAAGGCGTTTTACTTTATCGTGGTTATGCCATTGATGATTTAGCAGACCATTCTGATTTTCCGGAAATTTGTTATCTGTTGTTGTACGGTGAATTACCAACGGTTAAACAAAAAAAGAAATTTGAAAATGATATCACCTATCACACAATGCTGCATGAACAGTTGATGTATTTTTTCCGCGGGTTTCGCCGTGACGCCCATCCGATGGCGGTGATGTGTGGCGTTGTTGGCGCTTTGTCGGCTTTTTATCATGACAGCACCAATATTTCTGACCCAAAACACCGGATGGTCGCGTCTTATCGTTTAATTGCAAAAATGCCAACAATTGCGGCGATGGCCTATAAATTTTCCATTGGACAACCTTTTGTTTATCCCAAGAATGAATTGTCTTATGCGGAAAATTTCTTGCATATGATGTTTTCTACACCGTGCGAAGAATACAAAGTTAACCCAATCATAGCACGCGCTATGGACCGCATTTTAATTTTACATGCGGATCATGAACAAAATGCATCGACATCGACTGTGCGTTTGGCTGGATCCAGTGGAGCCAACCCGTTTGCATGTATATCCGCGGGCATTGCTTCACTTTGGGGGCCTGCTCACGGTGGGGCTAACGAAGCCGTCCTCAACATGTTAGAAGAAATTGGTCATGTTGACCGTATTCCTGAATTCATTGCCCGTGCCAAAGACAAAAACGACAGTTTCCGTTTAATGGGATTTGGTCACCGGGTTTATAAAAACTTTGATCCACGCGCTCAAGTCATGGAAAAAACCTGTCACGAAGTGCTTGATGAATTGGGTATTGAGGACGAACCGTTGCTGGATATCGCTGTTGAACTCGAACGCATTGCATTGGAAGATGAATATTTTATCGAGAAAAAATTATATCCGAATGTGGACTTTTATTCAGGTATCATTTTTAAAGCCATCGGCATTCCAACCAGTTTGTTTACGGTTCTATTTGCCGTTGCCAGAACAGTTGGCTGGGTCGCGCAATGGAATGAAATGATCGAAGATCCGTTGCAAAAAATTGGCCGCCCGCGTCAACTTTATACGGGGGAAACACGGCGTAAATTCTGTGCACTGCATAAACGCAGTAAATAGTTTATATGATCAACCGATTAAATGGGGGGCCTAAGGCCTCCCTTTTTTTGTAAAATTGATAATACTTTTATCGCCGCCCGGTGGCTTGGTCGTTGCTCATCCCCCCCCAGACAGGACAAAGCTTTTTTGTATTTTAATTTTTGCTGCTGGCATTTTTCGGGATCGTTTAACAGGTCAAGAGCACAGGATTTTAAATTTTTAACGGTACAGTCATTTTGTAGAAACTCAGGAATTGCTGCTTCGTCTAACAAGATATTGACAAGATTAGCGTATTTAACGCGGATTAATTTTTTTGCCAGCCAAAAAGTAATTACATTTAATCGGTAGGCAATAATTGACGGTGCGCCTGCCATGGCGAGTTCCAGAGACACTGTCCCTGATGCGGCAAGTGCCACGTCGGTTGCCGCAAAAGCATCAAATTTATCAGCGTCATTATTGATGCAAATAAGCGGCGTCGGCCAATTCTCAATAAAAGGTTTTAATGCTTTTTGTCGTCCAGGGGCCACCGGCATGACGGTGACCAAGTTATTAAAATCTTGGGATAAGGCCGCGATCGTTTCTTTGAAAACCGGTAATAGTTTTAAAATTTCTCCTGACCGGCTGCCTGGTAATACGGTTAATATTTTTTGGCCTTGGGTAATATTATGGTTTTCTCTAAACTGGTTGGCTTGGCCTTGGTTGGCGCCACCTTCGAGCACTGGGTGGCCGATGAAGGTACTTTCAAGACCGTATTTTTCAAAATACGGTGGCTCAAACGGTAACAACGTTAATAGATGGTCAACTAGTTTAGCTGTTTTTAATGCCCGGCCTTCGCGCCACGCCCACACTGATGGAGCCACCATATGCACCAAAGGAATACCAAGGTTGCATAGTTTTCTAGCCACCCTGAAACAAAAATCAGGTGCGTCTATCGTGATAACCACATCAGGTTTAAGGCGTTTGATATCATTAGCCGTCTGATGAATTCGTGATATTAATTGTGGTAATTTGGGAACCACCTCGGCAATACCCATAATACTTAACTCAGCCATGGGAAACAGGCTTTGTAAACCCTGTTCAGTCATTTTTTCGCCACCTACACCAAAATATTGTATGGATGCATCGCTGTTGGCGATAGACGTTAAAGCGGTCATTAAACGCCCGCCCAATAAATCTCCAGATGGCTCCCCGGCGATGACATAGACGGTATAAGGCTTAGGCTTGATCATTTAATTGTCTTTATCCGTTATCGCTGATGGCGGGATCCCACGTAAAAACAATGTATTTTCATTAAGCAACTGTATCACTTTATCACGGTCTAAAACAAACCCACCGCCGGTTTCTAGCGCAACACCTGATAATCCCGCGCGCTCGACGTTAATAATCGTCTCAGGACCGATTGCAGGTAGGTCAGCACGGCGTTCTTGTCCGGGCTTGGGCATTTTAACTAAAACTCCTGAGCGTTGCTGCGGCGCCTGTTTAAACAGCCTAAGCAGCATGGCATCGGTACCATCTTTGTCTTCTTTAGCAATAATTTGACCATTGCGTACTACAACGGCTTGTCCTAAATCCGCAGCCCCTAACTTTAACGCCGCCTGAATAGCCATTTTTATATCATCCATGTCTTGTGGGCTTGCTGATACAAGACCCTGTTCACCTTCTTCGATGAGTAAATGCTGGACAAGCTGTTCGGCACCAATGATGTTGAAGCCTTCATTTTTTTCAAGCGCGGTGATTAAGTTACGTAACAAACCATCGTCGCCTTTTGACCGAGCACCCGTTTTCATAAAAAATTTAAAAGCCCATAAATCAGGACGAAGCTGGAACAATGAAGGCCGTTTGATCGATCCGGCCATAACCAGATCTTTAACACCTTGGTCATGCAAAATTTTGACAGTTTGACCCGCCGCACCAAGCCGGACCCAAGAGTGAGGGAGACTTTCGACTAATGACGGCGGTGTATGGCCGTCAAAAGCAATGACGTGAAACGGGCGATCAGACTTTTGGCAGCTTTCAATTACCGCTTTGGGCAAAAAACCGCCACCTGCTAATATGCCAAGTTTTGGGCTATGAGCTGGCATTGTCCGCATCGGGTTGGCAAACGGATCGCGACGAATTGGTTTTGATGAAATTGACGATTTCCATAACCGCTTCATGGCTGGAAAAATCTTCGGCAACATCTTCTAATCTTTCAAGAATTGTTCCTTCAGGCGCAAAAATCAAACGGTATGCTTTACGTAAATCATGGATTTCATCACGAGAAAAATTGCGGCGTTTTAATCCAATAATGTTTAATCCACACAGCCGGGCACGGTTTCCAAGTACTGAACCATAAGGAATGACATCATTTTCAACACCGGTCATGCCGCCAATCATAGCGTGGCGTCCGATACGAACAAATTGATGCACCGCCGACAAACCTCCAACAATCGCCCATTCCCCGATAGTGACATGTCCGGCTAAAGTTGCGTTATTCACCAAAATTGCATTATTTTCTATGATGCAGTCATGGGCGATATGAGCACCAACCATCAATAAACAATGATCACCGACACGGGTTTCCATGCCGCCACCTTCGGTCCCCGGGTTCAATGTAACGTGTTCACGGATCGTTGTATTTTCGCCGATCACGAGCTTTGATTTTTCACCATGATACTTTAAATCTTGGGGCGGAAAACCTACCGACGCAAAAGGATAAATCTTGCTCCCTGCCCCAATTTTAGTTGTTCCGGATACAGCGACGTGAGACACCAGTTCTACACCATCAGCAATGACAACGTTGCCGCCGACATGACAAAACGGTCCGATTTTAACACCTTTGCCAAGCTCTGCACCGGCTTCAACAACTGCGAGCGGGCTGATATCAGTCATTATTCTTGTCTTCCACAATCATTGCTGAATAAGTGGCTTCGGCCATCTTTTTTCCTTCAACCATAGCAACACCTTTAAATTTCCAGACATTGCCGCGGTTTCTTATTTTCTCCACATGAAGTTCAACTTGGTCACCGGGGGTGACAGGTTTGCGGAACCGGGCTTGGTCCACGGTCATAAAATAGACAACACTTCCAGCACGTTTGCCGGTTGTTTCAATGACTAAAATAGCCGATGTCTGGGCCATGGCTTCGATGAGCAGGACGCCTGGCATGATTGGTTGTCCGGGAAAATGGCCTTGGAAAAAAGGTTCATTGATGGTGACATTTTTAATACCAACAGCGGATACATCGGGGACAATATTTTTTACCCGGTCAATAAGCAAAAACGGGTAGCGATGAGGGATCATGTCGATGATTTCTGCGTGTTCTATAACCCGTGTGTCATCATAAGTATTTGAATCCATTGGTTACGTCCTTTTTGATTTTGATAATTTTTCCAAAGTGACTATTTCTTTCAACCAGTCACGAATATTTTTAGCAGGCGATCCGCCAATTTTCATCCCCGGTGCGACATCGCGCATAACGCCGCTTTGGGCTGCTATTTGCACACCAGCGCCAATTTTCAAATGTCCCGCAATGCCAACTTGCCCGGCTACTATTGTGAAATCGCCAAGGGTTGTGCTACCCGATATGCCGACCTGACTAACAATAACAGCATTATTCCCAACCTTAACGTTATGGCCAATTTGCACAAGATTATCAATCTTGCAACCGGATCCAATGACCGTATCCGGCCCTGTACCGCGGTCAATTGTTGTATTAGCACCGATTTCAACGTTGTCTTTAATGATGACGCGACCTAATTGTGGAACTTTTAAATGGCCTTCGGGTCCCATGGCAAAACCAAATCCGTCTTGGCCGATGCGTACACCGGTATGAATAATGACGTTATGAGCAATATGGCAATAAGCTAAGGTCACAAGTGGACGAATGTCACAATCATTGCCGATAATAACACCATCGCTAATGACTGTGTTCGCCCCTACCCGGCAATTGTCCCCAATTTCTACGGCATGCCCAACGACAGCGCCTGCGGCAATGGTACAGTTCTTACCAATTTTTGCCGAACTGCTTATGTGCGCTGCAGTCGAGATGTCTTGGGCGACCTGTGGTACTGGATAAAAAGCTTGGGCAATGCGGGCAAAGGCATGGTATGGCGTCTTCGTCACCAATAAAGCCATGTGGGAGGGGGCTTGATCAATGTGCTTAGCATCGACGACACATAGTCCAGCATGACTTTTCCTGAACACATTAACATATCGTTTATTATCTAAAAAGCTGACGTCAGTACCCGTTGCGTTATCCAAAGGACAAACATCCGTGAACATATGTCCATGGGTATTAGCCCCGGCAATTTCTGCATCTGCGATGGTCGCAAGTTGGTCGATACTAAAAGGGCAGGAAACTTCATAAAACCGGGGCGATGGCATTTATTTTTTTCCTGGTTTTGCAACCTTGTGAGAAGGTAAAACTTTGTCGAGTTGGGCTAACACTGTATCCGTAATATCCAACTGTTTAGAAGACAAAATAACTTGGTTCTGGCGTATAATGATACCAATGTTTTGTTTTTCAGCAAGATCAGCGATTATTTTGCTTAACTCCCCTTCGACAACAAGCATTGCATCGCTTCGCGCTTTGTTTAAATCCTGCTTGCGCTTTTGAACCAAACGTTGCATGGCAACAACTTTTTGTTCGAATTTTTTTCGTTCGGCAACAAAAGCTTCCCGTGCAAGAATTGTGCGTTTCTGCAAAAGTTTTCCATTGGCTGCTTTTAAAGCTTTGTCCTCTTTTTGCACTTCCTCTTGGTAGCTTTTAGCAAAAACAGAAATTTGTTTGCTGATATCGACGACGACTTTTGCATTGCGACGAATAACGTTCAAATTAATAACGGCAATTTTAACACTATCAGGAAGTGCCGTTGAATTTTTTGTTTTTTGTTGGGCCATCACATTGCCCGCGCTTATGACAAGCAAGCCAATGAGTACAAATATTTTAATCATTGATTGAGTGTTGATGAGAGTTTTCAAGACAGGCTCCTTGTAGGTTCCATTAGAACCGGGTTGCAAAATTCAGACGGAAATTTTCCTCTAAATCATAATCTTCTTTTAACAAAGGAAACGCGAGATCAAAGCCGACTGGACCAAAAGGAGATACCCACGTAATACCAGCACCAACAGAAACCCTAAGTGATCCGTCGTCTTTGGTTGTACTGTTTGTCGGTGAAAGATTTCCAGAACTACCAAAATCGGTAAATGTACGACCAGAAATCCCTAGTTCTTTGGGTAGGCCAATGGGATATTGAACAGAAATGCTGCCTGTATATTTCCATTCGCCGCCAAGGGCGTCATCCGTTAAAGTGTCTCTTGGGCCAACACCATTGGTCTCGAACCCTCGCAGATCATCACCGCCTATGAAATAACGGTCAAGAAAACGAACGTCTTTGGTAATGCCCGTTATCAAACCAGTTTTTCCTTTAATTGACAGCGTGACATCATCCGTGATCGGCCAGTATTGAGAAGCAGATAAAGTATTTCTAATGTATTTTGTCGACCCGCCAACACCGGCTAAATCGGTTTTCAATCTAATATTATAACCTTCTTTGGGATTGTTGCGATTATCCAGTTTATCATAGGCAATGACGTGGCCAATTTGAGAGGAAAATTCTGTACCTTCGACTAATTTAATAAGTGTGGATGCACTATTATCCACATCTGTTACTTGTTGACGTTTAAAGGTGTAATTCCAGGATTGTTGCAAGTCTTCGGTTAACGGGTATCCGGCCCTAAAACCAAAACCGGTTGTCTTTGTATCCAATGAGCTGCTGTCTTGTAAGTCTTGTTCAACGTGGAAAATATCTACGCCTGCACGGATTTCCCGGTCAAGAAAATAAGGTTCGGTTAAACCTAAATCGACTTGGCTTTGTTTTGCGGCAACGGTGAGTTTCAAGTTAACTTCCTGGCCTTTACCGAGTAAATTTTTCTCTGATAAAGTGACTTCGCCTAATGGCCCGCTTGCCGTTGAGTATCCTGCACCAATAGAAATTGAACCGGTCGATTTTTCTTCGACCTCGACTTTAATAACTGATTTATCTGGTGTGCTTCCGGGCTGTCGTTCAACGTTTACTTTTTCAAAAAAGTCTAAAGCCCGTAACCGGCGCCGTGAACGGCGCAATTTTGAGGCATTAAATGCGTCACCTTCGACCAATCTGAATTCTCGGCGGATGACTTTATCTAATGTGCGGACATTGCCGGATATATCAATGCGTTCAACAAAAACCCTTGGGCCTTCGTTGACTTCGAATGTGAGATTAATTTTTTTGGCTTCGCGGTCACGTTTAATACGAGGGCGTACATCGACAAATGGGAAACCTAATTCACCAACGCGTTGGGTAACTTTATCAATGGTTTTTTCAATAACGCTGTTATCGAACCAATCTCCGCTTTCAAAATCGATAATACCATCTAAATCTTCGGTTTTTAAATTTCTAATGCGCGGGTTTAAAGCAATTTCACCAAATTCGTAACGTTCACCTTCGTCAACGGTGAAAGTAATGAAAAAATCTTTTTGATTAGGCGATAATTCAGCGTTAGCCGTAAGTACCCGGAAATCAGCAAAGCCTTCGCTTAAATAAAAACGGCGAAGCAATTCCCGGTCCAAAGTCATGCGATCTGGGTCGTAATTGTCATCGTTACCCAATATACGGTACCAAACAGTTTCTTTAGTGCGAATAATATCCCGTAAAACATCGTCATCAAATTGTTTGTTACCAACAAACTTTACAGAAGCAATTTCAGTAGGATCGCCTTCACGGATTTCAAAAACGAGATCAACACGGTTTTGTGGTAATTGAATGACTTTAGGCTCAACCGTTGCTGCGAACCGGCCTGAACGACGATAGACGGTTAAAATACGTTCAACATCATTTTGCACTTTTGTCCGGGTGTATATAACCCGGGGCCGTAACGTAACTTCACTACTAAGGGTTTCGTTGGTGGTTTCAAAATTGCCTTCGAATGCGATGCGGTTAATAATCGGGTTTTCAACAATCGACACGACAAGCACATTTTGGTTTCGTGTTAATGTGACATCAGCAAACAAGCCCGTTGCAAATAAGCTTTTTAAAGATTTATCAATGCGTGCCGGGTTGAAAAGGTCGCCTTCGCGAACAACCATATAGGATTTGACAGTCCCCGGTTCAACGCGTTCTGCACCGTTGACGATGATTTGTTGGATAATGTCATCTGTTGAAGGGGATGTGGTTTGTGCATAGGCGACTGTCAACATTCCGCCCAAGACGATGCTAAAAACTGGTAAAATTAACAAGTAACAGGCTATGCGCTTCAACTGGTTTCCCCTTGGATGAACTGTTATGTGATCAGTTCTTTAACGAATTCTATGACTTGTAATTGGATCAAGTCATTCCATGTAACGTAAACGAAAAGAATCAATAACAGAATCAATCCGAAACGGAAACCGTATTCTTGTGTATTTGCTCCTAAAGGTTTGCCACGAATAGCTTCAAACCCAAGGAATAACAAATGCCCTCCATCAAGAACAGGAATTGGAAATAAATTTATCACACCAAGGTTAATGGACAGCAGTGCCATCAGAAAAACGACATCAAGAAATCCATTTTGTGCCATTTGTCCAGAAACCTGCGCGATGCGAAGAACGCCACCAAGTTCTTTAGCGCTACGATTGCCAGAAATAATATCGCCTACATAGGAGACGATACGCACACTCAAAACACCTGTTTGGCGGATACCTGTCCACAGTGCCATAATTGGGTTTTGGCGAATATAATCAATCTGTTCTGCATCTGGTGCGACCCCTAAGCGGCCTGTTTCAGGTTGTCCAGCGCCATCGTTAGGAGATGTTGGTGCCCCAGCAATGGTTTCAGGGATAATTGGTATATTAATGGTTTGCGTGTTGCGCTGAATAGTAAAATTCAGCTTTTTTCCTGGGTTTTTACTAACGATTTTACGTAAATCTTCAAACCAAGTAATACTTTGACCATCGATTGCAATAATGCGGTCACCTTTGATTAGTCCAGCTTTTTCAGCAGCACTGGACGCCATAATTTCTCCAACGCCTGCCAAAGGACGTGCTGTACCAACGGTTCCGGCCATAATCGCCAATAAAAAGGCTGCGAAAATGAAATTGATCGCAGGGCCGGCAAAAATAATGGCTGCGCGTTGACCGACGGTTTTATGGGAAAAAGAAACGGCTTTTTCATCATCGGTTAATTCGCGTGGTTCGCCCTCTTCGTTTTCTTCGCCTTCGCCAAACATTTTGACATACCCACCCAGCGGGATTGCGCAAACTTTCCAGCGCGTATTTGCTGTATTGGTCCAACCGAACAATTCAGGGCCAAATCCAATAGAGAAAACCTCAACACGGACACCATTTTTAATGGCAACACGGTAATGTCCCCACTCATGAACAAAAACAAGAATTGATAAAACAATTAAAAAGACAAAGATATAATTGAAGGTGAAATTAAATATTTCCATTAAGTACGCTTTTCATTTTAGGACAAATTTGAGGGTGAAGAATTTATAATCCATATTTAGTTGAAATCAGACTTTCAGCAAGCTTGCGCGCATCCTGATCACAACTTTGAACAACATCAATGCTATTGATATCAATAATTTGGGCTTTTTCAAGGCAATCAGAAACTATTCCTGCAATATCCAGAAAACCTATACGCCTGCTTAAGAAATGTTTGACGGCAATTTCATTGGCTGCATTGAGTACAGTTGGCGCGGAACCCCCGGTTTTTAAGGCGTCTCGTGCCAGTTTTAAGGCCGGAAAACGTTCAATGTCTGGTGCTTCAAAGGTAAGTGTCGCAATGTTTTCGAGCCGCAATTTTTCTACGGGAACATTAATTCGATCTGGCCAAGCCAAGGCGTAAGCAATCGGTGTACGCATGTCAGGTGTGCCTAATTGCGCTAAAACAGAGCCATCGATGTATTCGACCATGCTGTGGATCACCGATTGTGGATGGACAACGATATCAATCTGATTTTCATTGACAGGAAACAAATGATAGGCCTCGATTAATTCTAAGCCTTTATTCATCATCGACGCACTATCTACAGAAATTTTTGCACCCATATCCCAATTTGGGTGGTTGACGGCTTGTTGTGGGGTAACGTTCTGCATATCATTCGTCGTGAAATTTTTGAACGGACCGCCTGATGCCGTCAACACAATGCGTTCAACACGGTTTGGATGTTTAAAATCAAAAACTTGAAATATGGCGTTATGTTCACTATCGACAGGCAATAATGTGGCTTTATATCTTTCAACCTCTTTGACAAAGACATCTCCGGCACAGACCAGACATTCTTTGTTGGCGAGAGCAATAATGGCCCCGCGCTGAACAGCATTGAGCGTGGGCCGCAGACCAGCGGCCCCGACAATTGCCGCCAGAACCCAGTCAGCTGGCCGCCTGCCCGCTTCGTTTAAAGCGTCGAGGCCGGACGCTGCCTCAATACGGGTTCCGGATAATGCGGATTTTAAATCTTTGTAATGGGCCTCATCTGCAACAACACAAAATTGGGCACCGGTTTTTATGGCGCTGGATGCTAATAATTCTGCATTGGAATTGGCCGTTAATGTGTCGACCTTAAATTTTCCCGGATTGCGCAACAGTAAATCAACCATATTTTGGCCAACGGAACCGGTGGCACCTAAAATGGAAACACTACGCTGTGGTGCTTCTGATGAATTCAAACCACCCATTTTGTTGGACTTTACATCCATCGAAGGATACTTTCGTTTCGATAAAGGTTTATCAAGCCAACGCATAAAGCGGCAGCTAATAATCCATCAACACGGTCTAACAACCCGCCGTGGCCTGGAATAAGCGTGCCTGAATCTTTCACATTAAAATGGCGTTTGATGGCTGATTCCAGTAAATCGCCAAATTGCGAAATAGCGCCAACTACAGCGCTAACGGTAATCAGTTGAATATTTAAAACCGCATTGTTATCCAGATAATAACCTACAATCCAACCAATTAACGCAGCCATCATAACGCCACCAAAAAAACCAGCCCATGTTTTTTTAGGGCTGATCCGGGGTGCGAATTTGGGCCCTCCGATCAAACGGCCAAAAAAATACGCACCACTATCGGCAGACCAGACTAAAACAAACAACCATGCAACGGCCATAAAACCAGCGCTGTCTTCAAGACGAATGTAGACTAATGATAAAATGGGCAAGGTAATATAAAAAAGGCCAACGCCCATCCATAGTTTTTTATACTGGCACAGTTTTACCCATTCGACAGCCAAGAATACGGCCCCCACGGCCATCAAAATGTCAAAATAAGGCGATCCAAAATAGATTGCAGCCATTACTGGCGGAATCAAAAACAACGCGGATAATAATCGGCGTTGTAATTCGTTTGATGGATTGGATTTAAGCGGTGGTGCCATAACGTCGGTCCCGGCCATGAAAGTCATCAACAGCTTTTTTTAAATCTGAGTGCGAAAAATCTGGCCATAAGGTGTCGACAAAGACAAACTCTGCATAAGCCAGTTGCCAAAGTAAAAAATTACTTAAACGCATTTCACCACTTGTTCTAATCAGCAAATCCGGATCAGGCACATCATATGTGTACAAAGCATTTGAAAATATTTCATTGGTGATATCAGAAGCTGACAATGAACCATTTTCAACCTGTTTTGCAAGTGTGCGTGCAGCCATGACGATTTCATCACGAGCACCATAACTTAACGCAATGGTCAATGTTAAGCGGGTGTTGTTTTTGGTTTTATTTTCGGCTTGCTCTATTAATTTAATAATGCTGCTGGCTAAGCGATTTCGATCACCAATGACCTTAAAACAAACACCCTGTTGATCTAATTCTTTGATTTCGCGTTTTAAATAAAACGTTAAAAGCCCCATTAGATCGCTAACTTCCTGAGCGGGGCGCCGCCAGTTTTCAGAAGAAAAACCATACAATGTTAAATATGAAATATTCAATTGAATGGCGCTTTTTACGGTTTCACGAAGCGATTCAGCGCCTTGTTTATGGCCGCTTACCCTTGGCAAACCACGCGCACGCGCCCAACGTCCATTACCATCCATAATAATGGCCACATGACGTGGGGGGGCAGATAATTCGCCGAGTTTGAGTGAACTTGCCTCCATCCTTAGACCTGCATAATTTCCTGTTCTTTGTTTTCCAGAGACGTATCGACTTTTTTAACAAATTCATCTGTTAATGTTTGGATGTTTTGTGAAAATTCGTGGTGTTCGTCTTCGGATATGTTGCCGTCTTTTTCAGCGGCTTTAAGTTCATCCATGGCATGGCGGCGTACATTACGAACAGAAACGCGGGCATCTTCTGAATATTTTGCGGCTATTTTCGCAAGTTCGGTCCGTCGTTCCTCGGTCAATGCGGGTATAGGAATCCGCACCATTTGTCCGTCAGTTGCCGGATTCAGTCCCAGCCCGGAATCGAGAATGGCTTTTTCTACAGATTTAACCATGCCTTTATCCCATACCTGAACGCTAAGCATGCGCGGTTCTGGAACACTGATGCTGCCGACCTGATTAAGTGGAATGTCTGACCCGTAAGCATTGACTGTAATGGGTTCCAGCAAGCTCACACTGGCGCGGCCTGTACGTAAACCAGAAAATTCTTTGGATAAAACATCAACAGCACCCTGCATACGTCGCTGGGTATCGGATGTCATGGTTTTTATATCAGTAAAGCTCATGCAGGATTTCCTTTTGTTATCGTCTTTTGGCGACCATAAGCCATTGTTGGTTAACGATTTATGACGGATCAGTTATTTTAGTATAAACACCTTGGTCGGCCAATACATTTGCAAAACCACCCGGTGTATGGATTGAAAAAACCAATATGGGCAGTTTGTTTTCGCGGGCCAATGCAATTGCCGATGTATCCATCACCCGCAAATCGTGGCTAAGTACGTCTTGATAGCTAAGATTATCATAGCGTTTAGCATCTTTGTTTGTTACCGGATCGGCATCATAAACACCATCGACTTGTGTGCCTTTTAATAAAGCATCACAATTCATTTCAACGGCGCGTAAGGCGGCTGCCGTATCGGTTGTGAAAAAGGGATTTCCCGTGCCGCCAGCAAAAATCACAACGCGCCCTTTTTTCATGTGGCGTACGGCACGACGGCGAATATACGGTTCACACACCGTAGCCATAGGGATCGCTGATTGAACGCGTGTTGGCACATCCATGCTTTCTAACACGCTTTGCACGGCGAGTGCATTCATAACGGTGGCTAACATGCCCATGTAATCGGCCGTTGTGCGTTCGATGCCTTCGGCGGCTGAGGAAACGCCGCGAAATATGTTGCCTGCACCAATGACCAAGCTTAACTGCACACCGGATTGATGGACATTTTTTATTTCCAAACAGATACGTTCAACGGTGTCGGGGTCGAGACCGAACTCTCTATCCCCCATTAAACCTTCACCAGATAGTTTTAAAAGGACTCTCTGGTATTTAGGTTTCATGGACATGAGTTCGCCTGTGTTTAGATATGATTTTTTAGTTTTTAACCGAAGCTTATCGTTCTCAATTTATATCATAAGCCCGGGCAATCGTTAAATATTTTTTAATTGCCCAGGTTATGCATAAACTTAGTCTATTGTCAGCCACCAGTTACAGCGGCAACTTCGGCTGCAAAGTCTTCTTGTTTCTTTTCAATACCTTCGCCGAGTACATACATTTCAAAACTGGCGACAAAAGCTTTAATTCCAGCGTCGTTAGCCGCTTTTTCAACAGCTTCGCCGACTTTGCTTTCGCCATCAATAACAAAAGTTTGATCAACTAAGCAGGATTCTTCATAAAATTTACGCATCCGTCCTTCGACCATTTTTTCGATGATGTTTTCAGGACGCCCTGAATCGCGCGCCTGATCAGAAAGAATTGTTTTTTCTTTGGCAACGACATTTGGGTCTAATTCATCACGGTTGACGGCCAACGGTTTGGCGGCGGCCACGTGCATCGCAACCTGCTTGCCAATAGCAGCCAAAGCAGTTCCGTCTCCATCAACGTTAAAGCCCACCAATACAGCAATTTTCCCAAGATTTGGAGCAATCGCATTGTGGATATAAGACGCAAGGTAACCATTTTCAGCATTTAATGTTTGAATACGGCGGATTGACATGTTTTCGCCAATTGTCGAAATCAAATGTGTCAGTTGTTCGTTCACCGTACGGTCCGTACCGGGATATGCTGCGTCTTTTAACGCTTCGACATCATCACCGGTTTCAAGGGCAACTTTAGCAATTGATGCTACAAATTCTTGAAACGTTTCGTTGCGTGCAACAAAATCAGTTTCTGAATTAATTTCAACAACAGCTCCGCGTGTGCCTTCGACAGCAACTCCAACCAAACCTTCACTGGCTGTACGACCAGCTTTTTTAGCAGCCGCCGCCAAACCTTTGGTACGCAACCAATCGCTGGCACCTTCGATATCTGCATTGTTTTCTGATAGCGCTTTTTTGCAATCCATCATTCCTGCTCCGGTTTTTTCCCGAAGCTCTTTGACGAGGGCAGCTGTAATTTGTGCCATAATAATCCTCAATACTTATAAGTAACGTTAACTCATTGAAAAGCAGATCAACCGAAGTTCTTTTTATGAAGGGGCTTCAGTGCTTTTTTCGCTTTCTGGTGCTGTTTCGGCCGCCGCTTCAACAGGAACCACTTTGACTTCGGCAGGTAATTCTTCAATCACAGGATCGACGGCTTCACCTAAATCAACACCACTTTGTGTGATTTCTTCTTGGATACCGTCAAGCACGGAACCAGCCAGCAGATCACAATAAAGCGTAATCGCGCGCAATGCATCATCGTTTGCAGGAACCGGGTAATCAATACCTTTGGGGCTGCTGTTGGAATCGATAAACGCGACCACTGGAATACCAAGTTTGTTGGCCTCAGCAATGGCAATGTTTTCTTTGTTGGTATCGATAACCACGATAATGTTCGGTAAACCACCCATTTCTTTGATGCCACCAAGCGCACGCTCTAATTTATCCCGCTCACGGGTCATGTTTAACAATTCTTTTTTTGTTAAACCGTCGGTACTGTCTTCTAATGTGGTATCGAGTTCACGCAACCGGCGTATGGAATTTGAAATTGTTTGCCAGTTTGTCATCATGCCACCAAGCCAGCGATGATTGACGTAATATTGGCCACACTTCCGCGCAGCTTCGGCAATTTTGCTTGAAGCTTGACGTTTTGTGCCAACAAAAAGCACACGTCCACCGCTTGCAGCAGTATTACGCACAGCTAACATAGCTTGGTGAAACAAAGGAACTGTTTGTTGCAAATCGATAATATGAATACCGTTGCGAACACCGAACAAATACGGTGCCATTTGTGGGTTCCAGCGACGTGTGCTGTGACCAAAGTGTACGCCAGCTTCTAATAGCTGACGCATAGTGAATGAAGGTAGCGCCATTATAGACTTTCCTTTTCCGGTTATGCCGCCGCGGACGTCGCCATCATTCAGAAATGAAACCGAACAATATAGAAATATTGAACGATCCTGAAATCCAGCACCGGAGCGATTTTCGGTGAATTTGCACCGATAACCGCAAGTCCGCGTGTGATGTGGAGCGTTGATAACGCTGGATGAGGTGGATTGCAAGAGCAAAAACGTTAGAATGCCATCTAATTTTCGAAAATTTCCAAAACACCGGGTAAGGCTTTAATCGCGAGTACAATTTCTGGCATCACCTTGTATTTAATTGGCAGCTCTACGGCGACGATCCAACCTTTGTCTTTAATATGGGCATTAATAATAACCTGCCCTCGTCCTTTCCCTATGTGATCAAGAATCTCTTTGATCGGTTTTAAGGCCTCATCGCTGTTGATTTTGATGCTTAATCCTGTGTCGTCATCAGCTGTGGCTTTTTCCAAAGACCGAAAACTTTGGGCTAGAAATTTGAGACCGTCACCTTGTTGATCGTTTTGCGCTGTGGCTTTTATTAATAACGAATTACCGACGTCTAATAAATCACCGGCTTCGCTTAATGTTTCAGAAAATGCGGTGATTTCAAATGAGCCGGAAGCATCGGAAAACTGTAAAAATGCATAACGCGATCCTTTTTGTGAAATACGTTCTTTTTTACCAATCAATGTTCCCGCTAAATTCACCGGACGGGCTTGGCCAAGGGCCGTGACATCGCTAAAAGTTTCCACCTTCATTTTTTCTAATCGTTTGCTGAAAGCGTCCAATGGATGGGCAGACAAGTAAAAACCAATGGCGTCGAATTCTTCACGCAGGCGGTCCAAGGGCATCCAATCGGGCACTTCGGGTAGTGTGATGTCTGGAGTTGGTGCTTTGTCGCCACCAAACAGGCCCATTTGATTGCTGTTACGTTCGCTAGCGGCTAAATTAGCATGCCGTAACAAGGCTTCGACGCCTTGATAGACTCGGCGCCGGTTCGTGCTGACAAAATTAAATGCCCCGGCACGGGCCAAATTTTCCAGTTGTCGTTTATTGACGTTTCTGGGGTCTATGCGGTTGATTAAGTCATTAAAGTCTTTAAATGGGCCGTTATCGGAACGTTCTTTGACAATGCCTTCCATCGCCCCTTGGCCTACGTTTTTAACGGCGGCCAAGGCATAACGAATAGCCGAGGTGTTATCAACATCTTCGACACTGAAAACGACTTTTGATTTGTTTAAATCGGGCGGCAACAATTTTATTTTCAAGCGGTCGAGTTCTTGTTTGAATACATTTAATTTATCCGTATTGGTTAAATCAAGTGTCATTGAGGCGGCTAAAAACTCAACCGGGTGGTTGGCTTTCATATAAGCCGTTTGATAAGCCACCAGCGCATAGGCCGCGGCGTGGGATTTATTGAATCCGTAGCCTGCGAATTTATTAACTTGATCAAAAATCAGATTGGCTTTTTTTTCCGGAACCCCTTTGTTTTTTGCCCCATTAACAAAAATTTGCCGTTGTTGATCCATTTCTTCCTTGATTTTTTTACCCATAGCCCGGCGTAATAAATCCGCCCCGCCTAGTGAATAACCGGAAAGTTCTTGGGCAATTTGCATGACCTGTTCCTGATAGATCATGATACCAAATGTTTCTTTTAATATGCCTTCTAGTGTTGGATATAAATAATCCGCTTCTTCTTCGCCGTGTTTGCGGCGGATGTAGCTGGGAATATTGTCCATAGGACCCGGACGATACAATGCGACGACTGCGATGATGTCTTCGAATGTATCGGGTTTCATTTTTTTTAAAACATCGCGCATTCCCGCACTTTCCAACTGGAACACGCCAGTGGTTTCACCACGTTCGATCATTTTAAATGTAGCCGGGTCGTCAAATGGCAACGCCAATAAATCAATTTCGATGCCTTTATCCCGGCATAGATTAACGGCTGTTGTTAAAACAGTCAGTGTTTTCAAGCCTAAAAAGTCGAATTTTACCAATCCGGCGGATTCTACAAATTTCATGTTAAATCCGGATACCGGCATATCGGATCTGGGGTCACGGTAAAGCGGAATCAATTTATCCAGTGGCCGGTCACCAATAACCACACCCGCCGCATGGGTTGATGCATGCCTGTAAAGGCCTTCTAATTTTTTAGCCAGTTCCATCAAATGTTTAATAACGCTGTCTTCGCGGATTAATGTCGCGATCTGAGGCTCTGCGGCAATGGCCTCTGGTAATGTCATCGGGCTTGCCGGGTTGTTAGGTACTAACTTGCATATTTTATCGACGTAACCATAAGGAATTTCCAATACCCGGCCAACGTCACGCAGTACGGCGCGGGCTTGTAATTTTCCAAATGTAATGATTTGTGCGACGCGGTCGCGACCATATTTTTTCTGCACATATGTGATCACTTCATCGCGGCGATCTTGGCAAAAATCAATATCGAAATCGGGCATGGATACGCGTTCCGGATTGAGAAAACGTTCAAACAACAAACCAAATCGCAAAGGGTCCAAATCGGTAATGGTCAATGCCCATGCAACAACAGACCCCGCCCCTGATCCACGTCCCGGGCCAACGGGTATGCCTTGTTCTTTGGTCCAATGGATGAAATCAGCCACAATCAAAAAATAACCAGGGAAACCCATTTGGTTGATGGTTTCCAGTTCGAACTCCATGCGTTTATAATAATGTTCTTCGGTTGTGGCTTTTTCTTCGGCTGACATGGTTTCAGTGATGACATGATTTTCAAGACGTATTTTTAATCCGGCCTTGGTCAAATCACGCAACTCGTCTTCTTCGCTGCGGCCTTCTCCGCAATCATAGGGCGGTAATAACGGGCTGATGGAATTGACCCGGTACGCACAACGTTTAGCGATGATAATTGTATTATCGATGGCTTCGGGCAAATCATGAAACAGTTTCCGCATTTCAGTTGCGGTTTTAAGGTAATGATTTGTTGTTAAGCGGGGGCGGTCATCTTGGGATACAAATGCGCCCGCCGCGATACATAACAGTGCATCGTGGGCTTCATACATATCGGGTGTTGAAAAAAACACATCATTGGTGGCGACAATCGGGATATCACGATTATAGGCCAAATCAAGAAAATGGTTTTCTGTGGTTTTATCCTGCTCCATACCATGACGCATAATTTCCATGTAAAACCGTCCGGGAAATGCCGCTTTTAACCGTTCCGTCAATTTTCCAGCGGCATCAAATTGGCTGTTTAGTAATAATTGTCCAATGGGACCGATTGGGCCACCGGAAAGAACAATTAAACCGTCACTATGGGATTCTAGAAATTCAAGGTCAATGTGTGGATCAGATACGTCTTCTTGATCAAGATAGGCGTTACTTAAACATTTCAACAGGTTTAAATATCCGGCTTCATTTTGTACGAGTAACACAAGTGATTGCAGCTTTAAATGCTGATTGTTTATGGCCACGGATGGGCCGGAGGGTTGTTCATCAATAACCGTGTTATCAGCCACATTGATGGCCATCAAACAGCCAATAATAGGTTGCACGCCGCTGGCCGCAGCGGTGGAAGAAAATTCTAAAGCACCAAATAAATTATTAGTGTCGGTGACGGCCACAGCTGGCATATTCATTTCAGAACAAAGTGACACTAACTGTTTGACCGGGATCGCGCCTTCGGACAATGAATAGGCACTGTGGACGCGCAGATGAACAAAATCGGCATGGCTCATAACGGCACCACCGATAAAATGTTATAGTATTGAATGTAATGTACTGCGCCCATATCAGGTCACCAAATGACCATCAACCAAGTTCACTGTCCGATCCATTTGCGCTGCTATTTCCGGGTTATGAGTAGCGATTAAAGCCGCCATGCCCGAACGCCTAACAAGTTTTAAAAATATTGAGAATACGTCGTGTGCGGTTTCCGGATCTAAATTGCCAGTTGGTTCGTCGGCCAATAACAATTGCGGTCCCGGTGCAATGGCTCTGGCAATGGCGACGCGTTGTTGTTCTCCACCGGATAATCGTGCCGGGCGGTGAAGTGCGCGGTCTTTCAATCCCATCCATTCAAGCACTTGTTCAGCTCGGATTTTAGCTTCATGGCGTGAAAAACCTTTGATGATCTGGCTGACGGAGATATTTTCCAACGCATTGAATTCGGGTAATAAATGGTGTTGTTGGTAAACAAAACCTAATTCTTCGCGGCGAATAGCCGTTCTGTCCCGATCATTTAACCCGACACACTTTCTGCCTTGGATAATAATTTCACCAAATTCGGGTGTTTCCAATAGCCCGGCCATATTTAACAAGGTAGATTTGCCGGATCCGGATTGTCCAACAAGGGCAATGATTTCACCGGCGCGAACGGTTAAATCTATGCCTTTCAGGATGTTCAAACTTTCACGGCCTTGATGAAAACTATGCTTAATATTTTGTAATTCCAACACGATATGTCCGGTGGCGGATGGATTATTCATAACGCAATGTCTCCGCTGGATCAATTTTTGCCGCCCGCCAAGACGGGTATAATGTGGCTAATAATGATAAACCCAAGCCCATTAAAACAATCGTGACGACTTGGCCTACCTCGACTTTGGCCGGCAGTTGAGACAGAAAATAAATTTCGGCGGCAAAGAGCTCTGTGCCTGTTAATCCTTGGATCCATTGCCGGATGGTTTCGATGTTGCTGGCAAAAGACATCCCTAAAACAAAGCCTGAAAACGTTCCGATGACGCCGATGCTAGATCCGGCTATAAAAAATATACGCATGATCATGCCGCGGGTCGCGCCCATGGTGCGTAAAATTGCGATATCCCTGCCCTTGTCTTTGACCAACATGATCATTGAGGAAATAATATTAAAAGCGGCGACAATAATAATCAGCGTTAAAATCAGAAACATCACATTGCGTTCGACCTGTATGGCATTAAAAAAGCTGGCGTTGGCTTGTTGCCAATCGTTAATACTGCCTTTTCCGCGCATGACTGAGGCCACATTCAAAGTCATCTTAGGCGCTAAATCCGGATTGTTTAAAACAATTTGTATACTGGAAACGGAGTCGGGAAATTTGAAATAAACTTGGGCGGCACCCAGCGGCATAAAAATAAATCCGCTATCATACTCAAACATGCCAATCATAAATGTAGCGACAAGTTTATATGCTTTGATACGCGGCACGGTGCCAAAAGCCGTAGTTGTACCTTTGGGTGATATCAATGTAACTTTATCGCCAACGCGCAATCCCATTTTCCGGGCTAAGCGTGCACCCATGATAATGTTGTTTTTGCCTTTAAACTGATCAAGGGAGCCTTGTTGGATATTATCTGCAATGAGTTTTTGTTGACGTATGTCATTATTGCGAATGCCGCGAACAACAGCACCTTGGGCAACGCCATTGGCGCTGACCATGACTTGGCCTTCGATCAAAGGAGTGACCATAACAACACCGTCCAAGCGACGAATGCTATCGGAAATCGTATCAAAATTTTTCATCACGGTTTGCGAAGCATTTACCGTTAAATGACCGTTAATACCAAGAATTCGTCCCAATAACTCAGCCCGGAACCCGTTCATCACAGACATAACAATGATTAATGTCGCCACACCAAGGGCTATTCCAAGTAAGGAAAACCAAGCAATAATGGAAATAAACCCTTCCTGCCTGCGCGCTCTTAAATAACGAAACGCGACCATCCATTCAAAAAATGAAAACACTGTTTTAATTCTTCCGATCCGAAGTGTTGAATTAAGTGTTGGTAAAGCGATTGATGACGGCATCAATCGGGATTTCTTCGCGTTCGTCTGTTTTACGGTTTTTTATTTCAACAACATTATTTTTAATGCCTCTGGGACCTATGATTATTTGCCACGGCAGGCCGATTAAATCCATATCAGCGAATTTTCCACCAGCGCGAATATCCCGATCATCCATTAAAACGTCAATGCCCGCATTTTGCAGGTCACTATACAGTTTATCACAGGTTTCACTGCAGGCGTCATCATTGGTTTTCAAGTTGATGATGCCAACATGAAATGGTGCAACATTTTCAGGCCAAACGATGCCTTTATCATCAAAGGTGGCTTCGATGATGGCCCCGACTAAGCGCGATACGCCAATGCCATATGATCCCATTTGGGCGGCGATATCCTGTCCATCTGGCCCGTTAATTTTGGCACCCATGGGTTCTGAATATTTGCTGCCAAAATTGAAAATATGACCGACTTCGATGCCCCGTGCGACCATCAAATTATCGCCCAGACTGGCGGCTGTTTTTTCATCTACCTGATCATCGGCTGCAGCATAAAGTGATGTCCAGTCATCGACAATCGGTTGTAAATCATCATCCCAATTGATGTTATCCGGAATCGGTTTATCCAATAATGCTTTATGGCATTGCACTTCGGTTTCGCCTGTTTCAGCCAAAACAATAAACTCGTGGCTCATATCGCCGCCTATGGGACCAGTATCGGCGCGCATGGGAATGGCTTTGAGCCCCAATCGGGCATAGGTTTTTAAGTAGGAGATAAAAAATTTATTATAGCTTTTACGGGCACTTTCTACATCAATATCAAAAGAATAAGCATCTTTCATTAAAAATTCACGACCCCGCATAATGCCAAACCGTGGCCGGATTTCGTCACGAAATTTCCATTGAATATGATACAGCATTTTGGGTAAATCTTTATAGCTGCGGATTGTTTGTCGGAAAATATCAGTAATTTGTTCTTCGTTAGTGGGACCGTACAGCATATCCCGGTCATGGCGGTCACGAATGCGTAACATTTCTGGGCCAAAGGCGTCGTAACGACCACTTTCACGCCATAAATCAGCCGGTTGAATAGTCGGCATTAAAACTTGTTGGCAACCCATGGCGTCTTGTTCTTCGCGAACAATTTTTTCAATGTTTTGCAAAACTTTTAATCCCATCGGCAGCCATGAATAAATTCCGGCGCTTGATTGTCTGATCATACCCGCACGTAACATCAGTCTGTGGGACGCAATTTGGGCTTCGGATGGATTTTCCTTTAATGTGGGTAGGAAATAACGGCTAAGTCGCATGGAATAAAAACCTTTGAATTAAAATAGTAAATAGATATGTTGAGGAATTTAGGCAAAGCGCCCCCTAATGTCCATGGTTGAAAACATGTCGAGCGCGTTTCACTGTTGATAAATTGACGACAGCCAAGTTGATTTACGGTTGATATAAAAAGCGGGGTTGCGTATCAATAAGCCAATGGGGAAATCAAAAAAGGAAAAAAATAATGCTTAATCGATTTTTTAAACTCGATGAAAACAATACGACCGTTAAAACTGAAGTGCTGGCAGGAATTACGACTTTCCTGACAATGGCCTATATAATCTTTGTTAATCCAGCAATTTTAGCCGAAGCCGGAATGGACAAAGGGGCTGTTTTTGTTGCAACTGTCCTGGCTGCTGCGGCGGGTACAGCGATCATGGGACTTTATGCTAATTACCCGGTCGCATTAGCCCCAGGAATGGGACTAAATGCCTTTTTCACTTATGGTGTTGTATTGGGTATGGGGCATCCGTGGCAAACGGCATTGGGTGCTGTGTTTGTATCTGGTGTATTGTTTTTGATTTTAAGTATTTTGCCGATTCGAGAGTGGATCATTAATTCCATTCCGCAAGTTTTGAAAATTGCCATATCTGCTGGTATCGGTATGTTTTTAGGAATTATCGCTTTGAAAAGTGCCGGTATTGTTGTTGACCATCCAGCAACATTGGTGACGTTAGGGGATTTGACCACTCCGACCGTTTTATTAGCATCCCTTGGGTTCATTTTAACGGTCGCCATGAGCGCGCGACAAATTCCCGGCGCCATGTTGTTGTCTATATTAATCGTTACTGTTTTGGGCATCGCATTTGGTGTGTCGGATGCAGGGGGCGTGTTTTCCATGCCGCCATCCATCGCGCCGACATTTTTACAAATGGACATCATGGCGGCTTTGGATGTGGGATTAATCAGCGTTGTGTTTGCCTTTTTATTCGTAGATTTGTTTGATACGGCGGGAACCCTTGTCGGGCTTGCTCACCGGGCCGGGATGCTTGACGAAAATGGCCGTTTGCCTCGACTGCGTAAAGCGTTAATGGCCGATAGTATGGCCACAGTCGTTGGTGCCGCTGCGGGCACGTCCAACACCACCAGTTACATCGAAAGTGCCGCTGGCGTTAATGTCGGCGGGCGGACAGGATTGACGGCTGTGGTCGTTTCCATTTTATTTTTACTGGCTTTATTCCTGTCACCCTTAGCTGGCACAATCCAGTCCTACGCCACAGCCCCTGCTTTATTATATGTGGCCTGTTTGATGATGCGCGGCTTATCAGAAATAGATTGGGATGATGTCACTGAAATGGCCCCTGCCGTGATTACGGCTATTGCCATGCCATTAACATTTTCTATTGTTACTGGCATTGGCTTTGGGTTTATCAGCTATGTTGCAATTAAATTGTTGTCTGGAAAAATTGCATCTGTTAACCCGGCCGTCATGGTTTTGGCCGCGGCATTTATCGCAAAATTTGCTTTTGGTTGATCGGTATTAATCACTCTGGAAAATGCGAGGTCGGGCGTTTTCCAGAGCGAGACAATAGTTTTTATAGCTGAATAAAATTCAACCTTCAGGCCGCAACGAAATCATGCCAGACGAAATAACCAAATAAACTAATCCAAACAAGACCAGTGAAATAACCGTGGTAGCGGCTAATTTTTTTAACATATTGGCTTTGGCAGGCGATGCTGGATCTTCGCCGGGCAACAGTTGATCTGGATTAACACGGGTTATGCCCCACGGTAAAACCATAAACAAAACCATCCACCATAAAATAAGATAAGTTACAATTGAGCCGCTAATGGACATTATTTTTCCTTTATTTGTTTAACATTGTTCAAGTTCAACAAGAGTGCCGCAAAAATCTTTGGGATGCAGGAATAACACAGGTTTTCCGTGAGCTCCAATTTTAGGCTCTCCGGTTCCAAGTATGCGCGCGCCGTTTTTTAGCAATTGATCGCGGGCGTTAAAAATATCATCAACTTCATAACAGATGTGATGCATCCCGCCGGACGGATTTTTATCCAGAAAACCTTGGATGGGTGATGCATCACCAAGCGGTTCAAGCAATTCAATTTTACTGTTCGGTAAGTTAACAAAAACCACCCGTACGCCGTGATCTGGCTGATCAATAGGATCAGATACAGTGCTGCCAAGAGTGTTTTTATAAAGTGCGCTTGCGTGTTCTACGTTTGGTACCGCAATGGCGACGTGATTTAGTCGTCCTATCATAATAATTTTCCCTTAAATTAATCCAAATCTAGGCGCATAAGATGGATTGTAGTAATTGGTTTTTTGTTTAAGGTTTTTCTGAAATAGCGCCTAACGGTCACGCGCAGAGCCTCGTTGATTTCTTTATCAGATTTTTTATGAATTTTAGAGATATTTTTTAAAACGTCAGGGATGATTTCATGGATATCGTCCAGTAAATCTTGATCATCATCGTCCAATAGTCCACTCGATGTAATTTCAGGTTCAGCTAACAATTGGCCTTGGGCATCGATGACTACGCTGATGACAATTGACCCATTCCATAACACACGGGTTCTCGATTGGAACAAAATCCCATCCGATGGGACCAAACGGTTGCCTTCGACGGCCAAGCGTCCGGCATAGACCTTATCAATGATTTCGACGCCATCATCGCTTATTTTAATAACATCGCCGTTGGTCACTTCGGTAGTATGGGGAACTTGGCAGCTTTTGGCTAAATTCGCATGTTCTCGAATATGGCGAAATTCACCATGTACTGGAATGGCAATTTTGGGCCGTGTTAATTGGTACATATGGCTTAATTCGTCACGTGCGGGGTGACCGGACACATGGATAAAATTATTTTTCCCAGTGATGATTTCAACACCGTTTTTAGCTAAGTTATTTTGCAGTCTGGAAATTGACGTTTCATTGCCAGGGATTTCTCTGGAAGAAAAAATAACAGCGTCGCCTTTACCTAACTTAACGTGGCGATGATCGCCCGATGCAATGCGCGATAATGCCGCCCGAGGTTCGCCTTGTGATCCTGTACATATGATTAAAATATCACTTGCCGGGTAGTTTGCTGTCTCGTCTTCGTCTAAAAATGGCGCAATGCCTTTTAAATAGCCATGTTTTCGGGCCGCACTATCGAATTTTTTCAATGACCGGCCCGCCAGAACAACTTTACGTCCATTGGCGGCGGCGGCTTTGGCAATGGTTTCAAGACGGGCCACGTTTGACGCAAAACAGGCTACGGCCACACGTTTTTTGTATTGCCCGATAATATCTTTGATGTTTTCAAAAAGGGCGGCTTCTGATCCGGTGTGGCCTGACGAAAATACATTAGTTGAATCGCAAACAAGGGCCAAAACGCCTTCGTCGCCCAAGGCTTTTAATGCCGTTTCATCGGCCGGTTCCCCGATCACTGGGTCGGGATCAAACTTCCAGTCCCCGGTATGGACAATTAAACCTTTGGGTGTGCGAATGGCGATTGCATTAGGTTCTGGAATAGAATGGGTAACTGTGACCAATTCTAAATCAAATGGTCCGACTTCGAACCGTCCTCCCAATGGAATTTCTATAATTTCTACGCGTTTTTCTAATCCGGCTTCTTTTAATTTTCCAATTAACAAAGTACGCGTGAACGGTGTCGCGTAAATAGGGCATTCAAGTCCCGGCCATAAATGGGCGACGGCCCCCAAATGGTCTTCGTGGGCGTGAGTTAAAACTAAACCTTTGAGCTGATGCTTGCGGTCCTCGATAAAGCTGGGGTCCGGCATAAATACATCGGCACCCGGTTCGGCAGGATTGGCAAAAGTAATGCCTAAGTCAATCATCATCCATTCAGCATGGTCAAGCGATTGCCCCCAACCATAAAGGTTAAGGTTCATACCGATTTCACCAGCCCCACCAAGCGGCAGGAACATAAGATTTTTTGTCATCTGTAATCTTTATTTTCAGTGTTACGTAGGAACAACGCGTAGAGACCGCGCAAGGTTAAATGAGTATCCACATGTTTCAATGAATGGATTGGGTCTATAAATAAATCTGCTAACCCACCGGTGGCGATGGCTTCGACTTTGCTGTTTAATTCATCTTGGATTTGATTGATCATGCCTTCGATTAATCCAATATAACCCCAGAAAACACCTGACTGCATAGCTTGTACTGTTGATTTACCGATAACTCTTGATGGTCTGGCAACCGCAATTCTTGGTAATTTGGCTGATGCCATATGCAAGGCTTCTAGTGATAAGTTAATCCCCGGTGCAATGGCTCCGCCACAATAATTACCAAATTCATCAATCACGTCAAATGTTGTAGCCGTTCCAAAATCGACCACAATTAACGGTCCGCCGTATTTATCAAATGCACTAACTGCATTAACAACCCGGTCAGCGCCTACTTCATCAGGATGATCAATTAAGACCTCAATACCTAATTTGAAACCATCATCTCCGACAATCATCGGGTTGCAGTCAAAATATTTTTGGCATAAAGATTTAAGTGTAAACACCACATTGGGAACGACAGAGGCAATGATAGCGCCGTCGATAGATGACCTAGATAATCCGGCGAGTTCAAATAGTCGTTCCAGCCAAACACCATATTCATCAGCCGTTCTATTCATGTGGGTCGATGACCGCCATTCACCACAAATTTTACCTTTGTTATCAAAAACAGCAAAAACGATATTGGTATTTCCGGCATCAATAGCGAGCAGCATTTATCTATCCTGACCAAAAAATACGTCGCCGGAATGAATGATTTCCGTACCTGTATCCGTTTCAAGTATCAAAGCCCCGGTTTCATCTAAATCAATGAAGCGTCCGTTTATTGTTTTATTGGGTAAACGGACAGTAATGGCTTTTTCTTTGCCTTTGGCGCGCCATAACCAGTTTTTACGAACCGGCTCGAAACCTTCTTCTAGCCAACGATTAGTCCAGTTTAAAAAGCTTTTGCTGAAACCGGTTAATGTCTCTTCGACGGTGCTTGGCCACTGTTCAAACCGTAAGCTAGTAGCTGGAAAATCTGTGTCTTCGGGGTGGCTCGTGATGTTTACGCCTATGCCTAATACTAACCAGTCAAGAAGATCGCCTTCGGGTGTTGTTTGTGTGTGCGATTCCATCAATAATCCAGCGACTTTTTTATCGTTGAGCAAAATATCGTTGGGCCATTTACAAAATATTTCATGACCTGCGGGGCTTAACCTGCCCAAACTATCCGATAAAGCCAATGATGCGATAAAGCCAAACTCCCCTGCTCGTTTCAAAGGGATTTCGGGACGCAAGATCAAGGAAATATATAAATTTCCAGGCGGCGAATGCCATGTTCGCCCACGTCTTCCCCGGCCTTGTATCTGTTCTTTGGCCCAAATGATAGTGCCGTCAGGATAGGCATCTTCGCCTTTTTCAGCGTAGGTTTTAGCGACTTTGTTGGTGCTATCTACTTGATCAAATTCAATCAGGTTATAGACCGTGGGCAGGCGAACAGAATTTTTAATCATCAGCCGGGGAAAAGCGAAGCCGCTGCAATGGCTGCATTATCAATAATCGGTTGCGGGCTTAAGAAAAACAGCACAATAATAGCCGCCATCAAAGCAGTGACAGTGGTTAAAGAGCGCGGCACATTTTTATCCAATGGATCTGTGGCATCATCAAAGTACATGATGCGGATGATACGCAGATAATAATAAGCACCAACTACGCTTGCCAAAACGCCGATAACCGCAAGCCCATACAATTCGGCTTCAACGGCCGATAAAAAGATATAAAGCTTACCAAAAAATCCAGCAAGTGGTGGAATGCCGGCCATTGAAAACATGAAAATAGTTAAACAAAGGGCTATGAGTGGATGGGTTTTTGAAAGTCCGGCCAAGTCATCTATTTTTTCAACCATACGGTCACTGCGACGCATGCATAATATACAAGCAAAAGCACCAACGGTCATAAATAAGTAGATTGCTAAATAGACCAGTACGCCGCGAATACCTTCGGATGTGCCGACGGCTAAACCGATCAATGCATAACCGGCATGTCCAATAGAGCTATAGGCCATCATACGTTTGATATTTTGCTGATTGATTGCAGCAAATGCGCCAAGGACCATCGAAGCTATGGAAATCAAAACAATGATTTGTTGCCATTGTTCGATCATACCAGCGAACGGCCCGACCATGACACGGATGAATAAACCAAGGGCTGCGATTTTTGGCGCGACTGCAAAAAACGCGGTGACTGGGGTTGGTGCACCTTCGTAGACATCGGGGGTCCACATATGAAACGGTACTGCCGAAACTTTGAACGCTAACCCAGCCAAAATAAAGACAATCCCAAATATCAATCCTGTTGATGGGCTTTCGCCACTGGTATCTGCAAAAATTTCAGCCAACACAGTGAAATCAGTACTGCCAGCAAAACCGTACACCAACGAACTGCCATAAAGCAGTAGTCCCGATGCCACAGCACCTAAAATAAAGTATTTAAGCCCGGCTTCGGTAGAGCGTTGATCATCACGTTGAAAGGCGGCCAAGATGTACAAAGACAGGCTTTGCATTTCCAGTCCCAAATACAATGAAATCAATCCATTAGCCGATAACATCAACATCATGCCCAATGAAGCGAGTAAAATCAGCACTGGGTATTCAAAGCGTGTCATACGTTCTTTTGAAATAAAGTCTTGGGAAATAATGATGGCAAAGCCCGACCCAAGTAAGACCAGTATTTTACTAAAAACGGCAAAGGAATCATTAATGAACATGCCAGAAAAAGTGATGGCCCGCTGATCGGAAAAGGCCACCATCAATAACATTGTCATACCCAGCGTTAATACCGATAACCATGATACCATGTTGAGGGTTTGTTGTTGCCCCGCATCGCTATCTGTTTTTTGAAAAACACCAAACATCAACAACGCTAGAATTGATAGCGTTAAAAACAGTTCCGGTAAGGCCGGAATTAAATTAGGCATGACAGCCATTCCCAAAAACTCCTTTACTGGCTAGTGACAGCCAGATCCAAACCACCACTTGCTGCTTGTGCAGCTTGTACTTGGTCAATCAGGTTAACGACCGAAACATGGATCACATCAAGAAACGATGAAGGGTAAATACCCATCCACAAGGTCAGAATAATTAACGGTGCAAAAATAGCCCATTCGCGGCCATTTAAATCTTTTATTTTCATCAGATTTTCTTTGGTTAATTGGCCAAAAATAATACGCCGGTACATGTAAAGCATATAAGCTGCCCCTAAAATCACACCGGTTGCTGCTAATGCGGCGACCCAGCTGTTGACTTGATAAGCGCCGAGTAAAATCAAAAACTCACCAACAAAACCACCTGTACCCGGAAGCCCGACGGACGCCAGCATAAAGATCATGAAAATCAGCGAATAACCGGGCATGCGGTGAACCAACCCGCCATAAGTCGCGATATCACGAGAATGCACACGGTCATAGACGACACCAACGATCAAAAATAATGCTGAAGCAACAATACCGTGGGATAGCATTTGGAAAATAGCGCCTTCGATCCCGGGGACCGTTAATGTGAACGTTCCAATGGTCACAAAACCCATATGGGCAATGGATGAATAAGCGATCAGCTTTTTCATGTCTTCTTGTGCCAAGGCGACCAGAGATGTGTAAATCACAGCGACGATGCTTAGGGTATAAATCAGCGGCGTGAACATTAATGTCGCATCAGGGAACATCGGCAAGGAAAAGCGCAAAAACCCATAGCCGCCAAATTTTAACAAAACCCCAGCCAAAATGACAGAACCGGCGGTCGGGGCTTCGACGTGGGCATCCGGTAACCACGTATGAACCGGCCACATGGGAATTTTGACCGCAAACGATGCAAAAAATGCCAGCCATAACCAAATTTGCATGGATGCAGGGAACGGGTATTTCAGCAATTGCACAATATCCATGGTGCCGGCTTCGAAATAAATAGCTAAAATAGCTAATAGCATCAAAACGGAACCTAGAAGTGTGTACAAAAATAATTTAAAGGCAGCGTAAACTCGGCGTCCACCACCCCAGACACCGATGATGACAAACATCGGGATCAAGACGGCTTCGAAGAAAATGTAAAAAACGATTAAATCAAGGGCGACAAACATGCCGATCATGAACGTTTCCAAAATCAGGAACGCCACCATGTATTCTTTGACCCGGTTTTGGATGGCTGTCCAACTGGAAAGGATGCAAATCGGCGTTAGTAAAGTTGTTAATAAAACAAACAATACTGATATGCCATCAACACCCATGGCATAGGATAGGCCAATATTTGGCATCCAATCGACACGCTCAACAAATTGGAATGCCGCCGTAGAACTGTCGAAATTGAACCACAAAAATAACGATAACAGGAAATTAAATCCTGATGTCCACAAGGCCACAGCCCTAGCGTTTTTAGCCACAACCGGGTCGTCACCACGGATGATGAGCAGGATAAAAACAACGCCGACCAAGGGCAAAAAAGTTAACAGCGATAATATAGGAAAAGAGTTCATAACCGAATTATCCTGCCTGAGTGAATAAATACATAGTAATCAAGAGAACGACCCCGATTAACATGGCGAATGCATAATGATATAGGTAACCGGATTGCATGGTTGAAAAGCGTCTGGAAATTACTTTTACAGCACTGGCGACACCATCCGGGCCAACGCCATCAATAACGGAACCGTCACCGCCTTTCCATAGACCGCGGCCAAGACGGAACGCAGGGCGAACAAAGATTGCATCATATAACTCGTCAAAGTACCATTTGTTCAACAAGAACTGATAAATGCCTTTGAAACGCGTTGCCAGACGTTCTGGAATACCGGAAGAGAACATATATAAATAATAAGCGAGCATAATGCCGAGAACGCCTGCGACCAATGGCGCTTCTTTGACCCACGTTGGTACAGTGTCTGCATTTTCAAGGGCTGGATGACTATCGAGGACAAAAATGGCATTGCCCCAGAATTCTTCGGCACCGCTGCCAACAAAACTCTCGTATCCAAGATAACCTGCGAAGATAGCCCCTGCTGCTAGAACTAACAACGGCATGATCATGATTTTGGGGCTTTCATGGACGTGAGCCATAACTTTTTCATCAGCCCGTGGTTTGCCATGGAATGTCATGATTAGTAAGCGCCATGAATAAAAAGCGGTTAAAAATGCAGCGGCAACCCCCATGATAAAGGCAAAACCACCAATTCCAGTGTTGGATGCGTAAGCGGCTTCTAATATAACATCTTTGGAATAAAACCCGGAAAACCCAGCAAGCCCCGGAATGCCAATACCGGCTAATGACAAGTTACCAATCCACATCAATGCATAGGTGACAGGGATCAGTTTCCAAATTCCGCCCATGCGGCGCATGTCTTGTTCGTCGGACATGGCATGAATGACGGCACCTGCGCCCAAAAACAGTAAAGCTTTGAAAAATCCGTGGGTCATCAGATGGAAAATACCAGCTGAATAAGCCGATACACCACTGGCAAAAAACATGTAACCCAATTGCGAACATGTTGAATAGGCAATGACGCGTTTAATATCGTTTTGGGTACAGGCCACAGTAGCTGCGAATATGGCGGTTAATCCACCAACCAAAGTCACTACAGTTAATGTGAAATCTGAGTATTCGAATAACGGCGAAAACCGTGCCACCATAAAGACACCGGCTGTGACCATCGTCGCTGCATGAATAAGTGCGGATACCGGCGTTGGGCCTTCCATCGCATCCGGTAACCAAGTGTGCAATCCAATTTGTGCGGATTTGCCCATGGCACCGACGAATAATAACAATGTAGCAACGGTTAGGGCATGTAATTCAAAACCGAAAACGTTGATGACTGTTGTTGATTGGGCTTCGGCACCAGCAAATATGGTGTCCATGTTGACACTGCCAAAAATCATAAAGACTGAGAAAATACCGAGTAAAAATCCAAAGTCACCGACGCGGTTGACCAGAAAAGCTTTAATCGCTGCGGCATTGGCCGATGGTTTATCGTACCAAAATCCGATTAACAAATAAGATGCTAAACCGACGCCTTCCCAACCAAAAAACATTTGCACCAAGTTGTCAGCCGTCACCAGCATCAACATAAAAAATGTGAATAGGCTTAGATAAGACATAAACCGTGGGATGGCGTTATCGTGGTGCATATACCCAACTGAATAAATGTGCACCATCGCGGAAACGGTGGTCACCACAATCATCATGACAACGGTCAACGTATCCAGTTTTAATGCCCATGACAGATTTAGGTCCCCGGATTGGATCCAAGTAAACAGTTCTGTTGTGCGTGCGTTGCCATCGATGGCGACATCTTTGAACAACATCCATGATAAAACCATAGATATTACTAATGCTGAACAGGTGACCCACTGTGCTGCTTTATCCAGTTTGGCCTGTCGTTCTGCATCATCGGTTGATGCAAAAACGATAAATCCGGCGATTGCTGACCCGATAAGCGGTATAAAAATTGCCAAGGCATCCATGAACGCTTAGCCTTTCATCATATTTACGTCTTCGACAGCAATCGAACCACGATTACGGAAGTAGACTACAAGAATAGCAAGACCAATAGCCGCTTCTGCAGCAGCCACGGTTAATACAAAAACAGCAAAAACTTGACCGACTAAATCACCAAGATTTGCGGAAAACGCAACTAAATTGATGTTGACCGCGAGCAAAATTAATTCAACAGACATCAAAATTACAATGATGTTTTTGCGGTTAATAAAAATTCCAAAAATGCCCAGCGAAAATAAAATCGCAGCAACGGTTAAATAATGTCCTAAGCCAATTTCAAACATCAGATGCCCTTCCCTGTGGTGACTTTGACTATTTCAATGGTATCCGACACTTTGCGGTCCAATTGCTCGGAAATGACTTGTTTGCGTACACCTTCTCGCTTGCGATGGGTTAAAACGATGGCCCCGATCATGGCCACCAGCAACACTAACCCGGCGGTTTGGAATAAATAGATGTATTGTGTGTATATGATTTGGCCCAAAGCCTCTGTATTGGTCACGCCTTCTGGAGTTGCGGCCCCCAATGTTAAATTTTCGCCATTGATCGCGTCCCATCCGCTAACGACTGCGATCAGTTCAATGAGCATAACGACTGCAACGGCCCCGCCAATGGGTAAATAACGCAAAAATCCTTGGCGCAATTCAACAAAGTCAATGTCCATCATCATCACAACAAACATAAACAATACAGCGACGGCGCCGACATAAACAATAACCAAAATCATAGCTAAAAATTCGGCGCCCAGTAAGACAAACAAACCGGCTGCATTGAAAAATGCGAAAATCAAAAACAAAACGGAATGAACCGGATTGCGCATGGACACCACCATTACCGCTGAAAGGATGGTAAAAAAAGCGAACATGTAAAATGCCAGTGCTTCGATCATTTTAACCTCTAATTCCCTATAATAAGGGGTTGTTTAACGATATGGTGCGTCAAGACGCAAACGTTCAGATAGTTCCGTTTCCCAACGATCTCCGTTGGCGAGTAGTTTATTTTTGTCGTACATCAGTTCTTCGCGGGTTTCGGTCGCGTATTCAAAATTTGGCCCTTCGACAATGGCGTCCACAGGGCACGCTTCTTCGCAATATCCGCAAAAAATGCATTTAGTCATGTCAATGTCGTACCGTGTTGTCCGTCGGCTGCCGTCATCCCGTGGTTCGGCTTCAATGGTAATGGCTTGGGCCGGGCAAACGGCTTCGCATAATTTACAGGCGATGCACCTTTCTTCGCCGTTACTGTAGCGACGTAATGCGTGTTCTCCACGGAAACGCGGTGACAGCGGTCCTTTTTCATAAGGATAATTTAACGTTACTTTCGGGCGGAACATATAGCGTAATGTCAGCATCATTCCAGATACCAATTCAGCGAGTAATACCGTTCCAGCGGCTTTTCTGATGAAACTCATTGGCTTTGTCTCCTGTTCATGAGCCCATCCCCGGCGCCAAATCAAAGGCCACTAATACACCCGACACAACAACAACGGCTAATAACGAAATTGGCAGGAACACTTTCCAACCCAAACGCATGAGTTGATCATAGCGGTAACGCGGGAATGTGGCGCGGACCCAAAGAAAAATAAAGAGGCAGAAAGCGATTTTAATAAAAAACCAGACCGGGCCCGGGATCCAAGTGAAAAGTGCGATGTCCGCCGGCGGCAACCATCCCCCTAAAAACAGCACGGATGTCATTCCGGACATCAAGATCATATTCGCGTATTCGCCCAAGAAAAATAAAGCAAATGCCATGGCTGAATATTCAACGTTGTATCCCGCCACCAATTCGGCTTCGGCTTCGGGTAAATCAAATGGATGACGATTGGTTTCGGCTAATGTTGAGATAAAAAAGATGACAGCCATTGGAAATAAAGCAAATACATTCCAGTTCAGCATGCCGTAGTTGCCTTTTTGCGCCATCACAATGTCTGTTAAATTTAAAGACCCAGCCACCAGTAGCACCGTTATAATGACAAAACCCATGGAGACTTCGTACGACACCATTTGTGCGGCAGACCTAAGGGCACCTAAAAAGGCGTAGCGTGAATTTGATGCCCACCCAGCCATTAAAATGCCGTAGACGCCCAATGAAGAAATGGCAAATAAATACAAAATACCGACATTGATGTTTGATAAAACCATATCATCATCAAACGGGATCACGGCCCACGCCACCAATGCCAATACGAAAGTCACAGCCGGTGCCAACAGGAACACCACTTTGTTAGCGTTGGTTGGTAAAATTGTTTCTTTTAGGAACAGTTTCAATCCATCGGCCAAGGGTTGCAGCAAACCAAAAGGACCAACAACATTCGGTCCACGGCGTAAATGCATGGCACCAATGACTTTGCGTTCAAAATACGTTAAATACGCCACTGAGATCAGCAGCGGAAGCACAATCGCCACGACTTTAATGACGATCCATGCCGTCGGCCAAATATACAGATCCCAAAGTTCAGCCATTGGTTCCCGTCTTTCCTAATTCAGGTGAAACAAACGACGCCATACATTCAGCCATCGTTGATGATGCGCGGCTAATGGGGTCGGTCATGTAAAAATTTTCAATGCTTTTGTTGAACGGTTCGTCTAAAACATCACCATCAGTTCCAAAGTTACCCCATTCTGCCGGTTTTGCCTGATCAATATCAAGGAATAATCCTTTCGTATTAACCATGGTGGCACGCACTTGACGCAAACTGTCCATGCCCAAATTAACACCTAATTGATCAGCCAGTGCACGGATAATCGTCCAGTCTTCGCGGGCATCCCCCGGTGGATAAACCGCCAAACGACCTAGCTGCACCCGGCCTTCGGTATTGATATAGGTGGCATTTTTTTCCGTATAGGCCGCTCCCGGCAAAATCACATCAGCCCGGTGTGCGCCTTTATCCCCGTGGTGGCCTTGATAAATGACAAAGGCGTCGCCTAATTTTGAGGTATCGATTTCATCAGCTGCTAATAAATACAAAGCTTTGATATCACCGTTGCCAGCGCCATCGATGATGCCCATCGTATCCAGCCCGCCGTCACTGGGTACAAACCCCAAATCCAACCCGCCAACACGGGCCGCAGCTGTATGCAGGACATTAAATCCGTTCCAGGCTTGGGTCGAATTGATCATATCGAATTTTTCGGCAATTTCTCGTGCCATGGCGTGAATTTGTGCGCCATCGCTATTTGTTAATGCGCCTTGGCCTAAAATCAGCATCGGCCGTTTTGCGGCTTTTAAAATTTTAGCAAACGGGGATCGTCCGTTGCTGATTTGTTTTAATGCTTTGCGATCATTTCCCAAATAATCTGTTGGATAGGTTAAATCGGCATCTTCTCCGATAACGCCAACGGGGAAATCACCTTTTAGCCAGCGTTTCCGTAATCGGGCATTGAGCACAGCCGCTTCGACACGAGGGTTGGTGCCAATTAACAAACAAGCATCAGCGTTTTCAATGTTAGCGATGCCTGTATTAAACAGGTAGCCTGACCGGTTTGTCGGATCAATTTTTGCACCATCTTGGCGGCAATCTATATTTGGAGAACCAAGACCGGTCATTAAGGTTTTTAATGCCGTCATCGATTCGCAATCGATTTGATCCCCGGCAAGAGCGGCGATTTGTGGTCCATTTAACGGTTTTAGTTTTTTAGCGATCATTGCGAACGCTTGATCCCAACTTGCGGGTTTCAATTTACCATTTACACGCACATATGGTTGATCCAAGCGTTGGCGGGTCAAACCATCACAGGCAAACCGGGTTTTATCAGAAATCCATTCTTCGTTTACCAATTCATTGATGCGAGGCAATACCCGCATCACTTGTCCATTGCGGCTATCAACCCGGATGTTGCTACCAACAGCGTCAAAAACGTCAACAGTTTCAGTTTTACGTAATTCCCAAGGTCTGGCGATAAAAGCATAAGGCGCAGACGTCAAAGCACCCACCGGGCACAAATCAATCATGTTACCGGATAATTCTGATGTTAAAGCTTTTTCAACGTAAGTACTGATTTCCATGTTTACGCCACGATTTACAGCACCTAATTCTTCGACACCTGCGACTTCGGTGGAAAACCGGACACAACGTGTGCAATGAATACAGCGTGTCATTACCGTGCGGATAAGAGGTCCAATATTTTTGTTATTAACCGCACGTTTAACATCCGAATAACGACTACGATCAACGCCAAACGCCATTGCTTGGTCTTGTAAATCACATTCACCGCCTTGATCACATACCGGGCAATCCAACGGATGGTTAATCAGTAAAAATTCCATCACTCCTTTACGGGATTTAATAACTTCGGGCGTATCCGTTTTAATCACCATGCCGTCGGCGACAGGCATCGCACAGGATGCGATCAATTTAGGCGCGCGTTCCATGAACACCAAACACATGCGACAATTGCCGGCGATGGACAATTTTTCATGATAGCAGAAACGCGGTATTTCTTTGCCAGCCTGTTCGCAAGCTTGCAAAACCGTATAGCCTGGATCAACTTCAATTTCTGTATCGTCAATGGTCATTTTTACCATGAAATTATTCCTTAGGCCGCTTTAATGCCGGTCGATTTGTCAGAAGACTTAAATGCAGCAATGCGTTCTTCTATGACGGGTCTGAAATTACGTATTAAACCTTGGATGGGCCAAGCTGCAGCATCGCCTAACGCACAAATTGTGTGGCCTTCGATTTGACGAGTGACTTCTTCTAATGTGTCGATTTCGGATACGTCCATATTCCCTGTGACCATGCGTTCCATCATCCGTCGCATCCACCCCGTCCCTTCGCGGCACGGTGTACATTGACCACAGCTTTCATGACTGTAAAACGCCGACAGACGCCAAATGGCTTTGATGATATCCGTCGATTTATCCATGACAATCACAGCAGCCGTTCCTAAACCCGATTGTGCTTCGCGTAAGCTGTCAAAATCCATGGTCACGGTGTCACACATTTCTTTGGTCAATACAGGAACCGAAGATCCGCCGGGGATAATACCTAATAAATTATCCCATCCACCACGGACACCACCGGCATGGGTTTCAATCAGTTCTTTTAAGGGAATGCCCATTTCTTCTTCGACGGTGCATGGGTTGTTGACATGGCCGGAAATGGCAAAAATTTTTGTGCCCGTATTGTTGGGTTTTCCAAGCCCGTCAAACCAGCCAGGTCCCCGGCGTAAAATTTCCGGGGTCACCGCAATGGATTCGACATTATTAACGGTTGTCGGACAACCATACAGTCCAACGTTTGCAGGAAACGGTGGTTTCAGACGCGGTTGGCCTTTTTTACCTTCCAAGCTTTCGATCAACGCGGTTTCTTCGCCGCAAATATAGGCCCCGGCTCCACGGTGAACATAAAAATCAAAAGCCCAACCGGAACCACAGGCATCCGAGCCAATCAACCCAGCTTTATAGGCTTCATCTACGGCGGCTTGTAATGCGTTGGCTTCGGCTATGAATTCACCGCGCACGTAACAATAACACGCATGAGCACCCATGGCGAAAGATGCAATAAGCGCGCCTTCAACTAATTTATGAGGATCACCGCGCATAATTTCACGGTCTTTACAGGTACCCGGTTCGCCTTCGTCGGCATTAATCACTAAATAATGCGGACGTTCGCCAATTTCTTTGGGCATAAAAGACCATTTCATGCCGGTGCCGAACCCGGCACCACCACGGCCGCGCAGGCCGGAATCTTTGACAGCAGCGACAATTTTTTCGCGCCCCATGGACAGTATCTTTTTAGTCCCTTTCCAATCACCGCGTTTTTTGGCGGCTTTCAGTCCAGAGTCTTCGAACCCATAAAGATTTGTGAAAATGCGGTCTTTATCATCCAACATGGCTATGCTCCCGCCTTTTCACTGTGTAATTTTTCTTGGGCGTGTAAACTGGTCAAGGCATTTTCCGGTTCGCTACGGTAACGGTTGTTTTGTGGCCCCGGTTTTGGAGTGTTGCCTTGTTTAAGATCATTTAAAACCGACACCGTCGATTTTGTATCCAAATCTTCATAAAATTCGTCATTGATTTGCATCATCGGTGCATTGGTGCACGCGCCCAAACATTCAACTTCGGATAATGTAAATTGGCCGTCGCTCGAAGTTTCACCAATACGGATACCCAAAGTATCTTTGCATGTTTCCATAATGTCATCAGAACCGCGTAACCAGCACGGTAAATTGGTGCAAACTTGTACATGATTTTTACCCACGGGGGCTAAATTATACATGGTGTAAAAAGTCGCAACTTCGTAAACCCGAATTTTCGATAACGATAGCATATCGGCGACCACGTCCATAGCCGCACGAGGCAACCAGCCATCATGTTGGCGTTGCGCTATATCTAACAACGGCATACAAGCACTGGCTTGCCAACCATCGGGATATTTTGCGATGATGTCTTTAGCCGCTTTAACATTGGCTGCCGTAAATTCGAAATGGTCGGGCTGTTCGACCTTTTTACATTGTCCGCTCATCGGTCAATCTCACCAAAAACTATATCTAAAGAACCTAAATTGGTCACAGCATCCGCAAGCATGTGGCCTTTGGACAGGAAATCCATCGCTTGTAAATGCGCATAGCCCGGAGCTCTGATTTTACAACGATACGGTTTGTTGCTGCCATCTGCGATTAAAAAGACAGCAAATTCACCTTTTGGAGCTTCGACAGCCGTGTAGGTTTCACCTGCCGGTACGTGAACGCCTTCAGTGAACAGTTTGAAATGGTGAATAAGCGCTTCCATAGACTGTTTCATTTCAGCCCGAGGGGGTGGTGTGATTTTATGATCATCAATGGCATGATGGCCGCTCGGCATATTTTCAATGCATTGGCGGATGATCTTAATACTTTCGCGCATTTCAATAATACGAACTAAATAGCGGTCATAACAATCACCGTGTTTGCCAATTGGAATATCAAAATCCATTTCTGCATAGGCGTCATAAGGTTGCGATTTACGGAGATCCCAAGCCAAGCCGCTAGCCCGTAAATTGGGTCCTGAAAAGCCCCAATCCAAAGCTTGATCCGCGTTAACGATACCAATATCAACGGTGCGTTGTTTGAAAATACGGTTTTCCGTTAGCAAGGATTCCATATCATCAACACATTTAAGGAAATTATTTGACCATTCGTAAATATCTTCGGTCAATCCATCCGGCATGTCACGGGCGACCCCACCAATCCGGAAATAATTCATGTGCAGACGGGCGCCGCTAACGCGTTCGCAAAACTCCATCATGATTTCACGTTCTTCGACACCCCATAACATCGGAGTCATGGCTCCTACATCCATTGCATAGGCACAGATATTGAAATCGTGATTAAGCACGCGGCCAATTTCCGCAAACAGCACCCGGATATATTGGGCACGCTTTGGAATGTCGATTCCTAATAATTTTTCAGCAGCCAAAACAAAGGCGTGCTCTTGGTTTTGCGGTGAAACGTAATCCAAGCGATCAAAATACGGCACCGATTGCGCATAGGTTTTATGTTCGATTAACTTTTCGGTTCCGCGGTGCAATAATCCAATGTGGGGATCCGCACGTTCGACAATTTCACCGTCCATTTCCATGACCATGCGCAGCACACCGTGGGCGGCTGGATGTTGGGGGCCGAAATTTAAATTGTAATTTTTGATTTCCATCTCAGCCATCAGCTTTTTCCCGTTTCAGAAGATGCATCATCTTGAACTGTCGTCGCTTTTTCATCGCCGGGAAGAACGGATGTCATGCCTTCCCACGGACTAAGGAAATCAAAGGTGCGGAAGTCCTGTTGCAGTTTTACAGGCTCATAAACAACGCGTTTCAAACTGTCATCGTAACGGACTTCGACGTATCCTGTTAATGGGAAATCTTTGCGTAATGGATGACCTTCAAAACCATAATCAGTTAACAATCGACGTAAATCCGGATGGCTTGAAAAATAAATACCAAACATGTCCCAAACTTCGCGTTCAAACCAACCGGCCGTGCTAAATAGGCTTGTCGCCGATGGGACAGGTGTATCTTCGTCAGTTGGTACATTAACACGGATACGCAGATTATTTGTCAGGCTTAACAGATTGTAAATCACACGGTACCGAGGGTCGGAATCGGGTTCGTCAACACCGCAAACATCCATTAATTGACGAAAACGACAATTGGCATCATCACGTAAAAAAGTTAAAACCTTAATCACGCTTTCTGGCGCAATAGTGATTGTTAACTCCAGGCGGTCTATAGATGTTTCTGAAATCTCATTTTTCAATGAACTTTTAAGAAAATCTGCAAGGTCTTTCAGGGCCAAATCCATCGTTTAATACTCAGTTGTCCTGTTACTAATTTATTGTTCTAAAGGGCTGCTTAACCGCTGTATCAATTCCCGTGCGCTAACGCCACAACTTTTCCCGTGCGCTAACGCCACAACTTTTCCCGTGCGCTAACGCCACAACTATTCCCGTGCGCTAACGCCACAACGTCCCAGTCCTTTGAATTTTTTTCTGTAACTGCATAACGCCATAAATCAACGCTTCAGCCGTAGGTGGGCAACCGGGCACATATATATCGACAGGTACCACGCGGTCACAACCACGAACAACGGAATATGAATAATGATAATAGCCGCCACCATTGGCGCACGAGCCCATGGAAATCACATACCGTGGCTCAGCCATTTGGTCATAAACTTTACGGAACGCCGGGGCCATTTTATTGGTTAAAGTGCCGGCTACGATTATCACATCCGATTGACGGGGGCTTGGCCTTGGAACGACACCAAAGCGGTCTAAATCATAACGACTGCAATAAGCATGAATCATTTCAACAGCGCAACAGGCCAAACCAAATGTCATCGGCCATAAAGACCCTGTACGCGCCCAATTGACAAGCTTGTCAACATTGGCAATAACAAAGCCTTTTTCCTGCAGCTGACCTGTGACCTGCCTTAAAATGGCATCTTGTTCAACGCCGGGGGCAATAGGATTGCCCGATGGGCCGTTGGGATCAATAATCACTCCCATTCAAGGGCTCCTTTACGCCATTCATAGACAAAACCGATGGTTAGAATACCTAAAAAAATCATCATCGACCAAAAACCAAATACGCCTACTTTTCCAAGGCTAATAGCCCATGGGAAAAGAAAGGCAACTTCGAGGTCAAAAATAATGAAAAGTATTGCGACCAGATAAAAACGCACATCAAATTTATGCCGCGAATCGCCGAAAGCCTCGAAACCACATTCGTAGGGGGAGTTTTTTTCAGTATCCGGATGTTGATTACCCAAAATATATGACCCACCGATGCAAACACCCGAAATGGCAACTGCAATACCAAGAAAGATCAGAATGGGCAGGTATTCGGTCAATATTGTGTCCACCATGGTCCCCTTTTCCCGGAGGAATACTATTTAGTAAAAAATGATATCAAAAGAATGCTTTTAAAAACATCAAATCATAACAAATGATTTAAAAAAATGCATCATGAATTCTACTTGGAACTAATATCAAATATTTCAAGAAAAGAAAGCGAACTTATTGATAAAATGTGAAGTAAGTAAAAAAATATAGCAGTTCAGAACAAATCTAAACTATTGTAGTGGTTATTTAAAACTTACAATGTGCTGATTTTTTGAGCTATGCGATAACGCATAATTGTACTGAAGCAACGCAATTATGTATAAAAATTTGGTTGATGGTATTTTGCCGGATTTTTCACTTCCATTAAATTTTAGGAAGTGGCGGGAGTGACGGGACTCGAACCCGCGGCCTCTGGCGTGACAGGCCAGCGCTCTAACCAACTGAGCTACACCCCCTCCGAATTCATCTAAATTGATGAAAATAGCAACAAAATTTGAAGCTAAATAATTTTGAAGTTTGATATGAAAAAGAATAAATTATCATCAAACGTCAACGTCGGGATGGGGACTAATAATCCCTGTTTCATAGGGTGTCAAGCAGACAAAAATGAAAGTTGACAATTTTTTTAACAATAGAAATTTTTATTAGTTTTAATGAAGATATTATAAAAATACTCTGAACGAAAAAAACATATCAAAATAAAAAAACACCAAATATGTGGTGAGTTTTAATTGATCGATTTTAAATTATTTCACCAAATAAATGGTGGGCGATGACAGGTTCGAACTGCCGACATCCACGGTGTAAACATGGCGCTCTACCAACTGAGCTAATCGCCCTTAATATACCAGTAATTAAAGAAAATACCGGTCACGCATAACGTAACCGGTATTCACTTTTAAGCAAGCTTAATTAACTGCAGTTTTAAGGCCTTTACCAGCTTTAAATTTAGGCTGATTAGAAGCTTTAATCTGAATAGTTTCACCTGTGCGTGGGTTGCGACCCGTTGTTGCGGCACGAGCAGAAACGCTGAATGTGCCAAAACCAACCAAGCGAACTTCGCCACCATCTTTTAATGTGTTTGTGATAGAAGAAAATACACCATCGACAGCTTTAGAAGCGTCGGCTTTTGACAAGCCAGTTTCATCGGCGACTGCGGCGATAAGATCATTTTTATTCAAGGTAATGCCCCCCTAATTTTCCAAGTTAAATACAAGTTAAATAAATGTAGTTTAGTAACTATGTGCAAATTATTTTGGATGTACAAATCACTTTGAACATAGTCTGAACTCTCTAATGCGTTGGATAGTACATTCTACTTTGTAATGACGTCAATCAAAGAACGATAGTTTTCCCCAGCTTTTTTGCGGTTTTTTGCTTAGTATCAGAAGTTAAACAACTAAATGAGTGAGTAGGCCTTGAACAACTATCAATAAATTGATGGAATTATGTAGAAACGGTCACAGATGGTGAGAAATTAAGGTTATCTGCGAATCCGTAACACCGTAATGATTTATAAATTACAGGTGATTATTTCATCTTATCATCAGTGCGTAATGATGTCTGCGACACCATCGTTTGATTGAGACGATGATATTGTTGCTTTATCCGTTTCCTGTTCTTCCCATTCGATGGCAACTAATGGTTCTACAAGTGCGTGTTTCAGAACATCTTCGACGTTATCAACGGGAACGATTTCCATGCCTTCTTTTACGTTATCTGGAATGTCGGCTAGATCTTTCTTATTTTCCATGGGAATCAATACTTTTTTAATGCCACCACGAAGGGCCGCTAAAAGTTTTTCTTTCAATCCGCCGATGGGTAAAACCCGACCCCGTAAAGTAACTTCACCCGTCATTGCAATATCTTTGCGGACTTTGATGCCAGTTAAAACAGATACGATCGAAGTGACCATGCCAACGCCAGCCGATGGGCCGTCTTTTGGTGTGGCGCCTTCGGGTACATGGACATGAATGTCCCGGCGTTGGAAAATCGGAGGTTTAATACCAAAATCTGTTGCTCGTGATTGAACAAATGATTTTGCCGCTTGGATCGATTCGGTCATCACATCGCCTAATTTCCCGGTGATTGTCATTTTGCCTTTACCCGGCACCATAATCGATTCGATGGAAAGCAATTCCCCGCCGACCTCGGTCCAAGCCAATCCTGTTGTCACGCCAACAAGATCGTCATTTTCAATTTCACCAAACCGGAACCGTTTAATGCCAGAATATTTTTCAAGATTATCCGGTGTGATTTCAATAGACGTACATTCATCCATTAAAATTTCTGTTACCGATTTACGTGCGAGTTTAGCCAATTCACGTTCTAAGTTACGTACCCCCGACTCGCGGGTGTAATAACGAATAACATCGCGCAGACCATCATCTGTAATCGACCATTCATCTTTTTTAAGACCATGATTTTTTATTTGTTTTGAAATCAAGTGACGTTTTGCTATTTCCACCTTTTCGTCTTCGGTATAGCCGGAAAGGCGGATGATTTCCATGCGATCCAATAGCGGACTTGGCATATTCAGTGTATTTGCCGTTGTCACAAACATGACATGGGATAAATCATAATCGACTTCTAAATAATGATCATTGAAAGCGCTGTTTTGTTCTGGATCAAGTACTTCTAATAAGGCGGATGATGGATCGCCGCGCCAGTCTTGTCCCATTTTATCGACTTCATCTAGCAGGAACAAAGGATTGGAAGACTTAGCTTTTTTCATACCTTGAATAACTTTGCCGGGCATGGAGCCGATGTAAGTGCGCCGATGACCGCGAATTTCAGACTCGTCACGAACGCCACCCAAAGACATGCGAACAAAATGGCGGCCTGTGGCTTTGGCAATGGATTTACCCAAAGACGTTTTACCCACACCCGGAGGGCCGACTAAACATAAAATAGGCCCGGAAACTTTGTTGGTACGTTTTTGAACGGCTAAATATTCAATGATGCGTTCTTTAACTTTTTCAAGGCCATAATGGTCCTTATCCAAAACTTCGCGAGCCACTTTTAAATCTTTTTTCATGCGTGAAGATTTTTTCCAAGGAATAGAAAGAATCCAGTCCAAATAGTTGCGCACAACCGTTGCTTCGGCGGACATCGGGCTCATGGATTTTAATTTTTTCAATTCAGTAAGGGATTTTTCTTTGGCTTCTTTACTGAGTTTTGTTTTTTCAATTTTTTCTTCTAATTCACGCGCTTCGTCACGGTCTTCGTCACTTTCACCAAGTTCTTTCTGAATAGCCTTCATTTGTTCATTCAAATAGTACTCGCGTTGGGTTTTTTCCATTTGCCGTTTGACGCGACCGCGGATTTTCTTTTCAACCTTCAAAACGCCTATTTCGGCTTCCATGTAGGAAAAAATCCGTTCGAAACGGTCGGTTAATGTGGGTAGTTCAAGTAATTCCTGTTTTTCGGAAATTTTTAAAGATAAGTGCGAAGAAATTGTGTCAGCCAATTTCGAAGGTTCACTAATCTGGTTGATTGAAACCAAAACTTCTTGAGGGATTTTTTTATTAAGTTTGATGTAATGTTCAAACTGGCTAACGACGGAACGTGATAAAGCTTCTAGTTCATTGTCGGTTTCATCACCGTCGGCAACACGTTCGGCATCGACTTCAAAATAATCTACATTGTCATGGTATTTTGCGATTTCCGCACGTTCGCCACCTTCGACCAGAACTTTAACCGTACCATCGGGTAATTTTAATAGCTGAAGCACCGTAGATATTGTGCCAACTTTATATATATCGTCTTTTCCGGGATCATCTTGTGATGCATTTTTTTGCGCAACAAGAAGGATTTTTTTGTCATTTTTCATGACGTCTTCTAGGGCTCGTACAGATTTATCGCGACCAACAAAAAGCGGAACGATCATGTGCGGGAACACGACAATATCTCGGAGCGGTAATGCAGGAAGTCGTTCGGTTTTTATAGTCACAGCAGCTGAGCCTTTATTTCTGTAGAGGTCTTTGTTCATAAAAAATTTATGAAAAGTGAGCCTGAAATCAACAAAACAGGTTCTTCTGTTCCGTAGGGTATTTAACTATATCGAAAATGGTCTTGATAACTGATTATTTCAAGTCTGATGTTGCGTATTTCGCACTAATTAAATGAAAGTTTCAAACAAGCTATGGAATTGTACTGTCGAAATTATGCGCTACTGCCAACGTCATCGCGACGTTCTGCATAAATATACAATGGTTTTGCATGCTGTTCAGCAACCTCTTTATTGATCACAACTTCTTCGACGCTGTCCAAACCGGGTAGGTCAAACATGGTATCAAGCAATATTGTTTCCATGATTGACCTAAGCCCACGGGCACCGGTTTTGCGTTCAACAGCTTTACTGGCGATCGAGTCCAGAGCACCATCAGAGAACGTTAAATTGACGTCTTCCATATCAAAAAGGCGTTGATATTGTTTGACCAGCGCATTTTTTGGCTTCGTCAAAATTTCGATCAAAGCACTTTCATCAAGATCATCCAATGTTGCTAACACAGGCAAACGTCCAACGAATTCAGGGATTAATCCAAATTTAAGCAGGTCTTCGGGTTCAACATCGCGTAAAATTTCACCGGTTTGACGGTCATCATCGGAGCGCACATCGGCACCAAAACCAATGGTTGTGCCTTCGCCTCGCGATGAGATTAGTTTATCAAGACCGGCAAAAGCGCCTCCACAAATAAACAAGATATTTGTCGTATCAACTTGCAGAAATTCTTGTTGGGGGTGCTTGCGCCCGCCTTGAGGTGGGACGCTGGCTACGGTGCCTTCCATAATTTTAAGCAAAGCCTGTTGAACGCCTTCGCCGGAAACATCACGGGTGATTGATGGGTTGTCGGATTTACGTGAGATTTTATCGACTTCATCAATATAGACGATGCCGTGTTGGGCCCGTTCTACATTGTAGTCAGCCGATTGTAATAATTTTAAAATGATATTTTCAACGTCTTCGCCCACATAACCTGCTTCGGTTAATGTTGTGGCATCAGCCATTGTGAACGGAACATCCAAAATACGGGCCAAAGTTTGCGCCAATAATGTTTTTCCGCAACCCGTTGGGCCAACCAATAAAATATTTGATTTTGCCAATTCCACATCGCTGCCGTCAGTCGTATGGTTCAAACGTTTGTAATGGTTATGTACAGCCACGGACAACACGCGTTTGGCGTGGTCTTGACCGATTACGTAATCATTAAGGACGGTGCAAATTTCCTGAGGGCTTGGAACACCTTCGCCTGATTTAACGAGACTGGTTTTGTGTTCTTCGCGGATAATGTCCATGCATAATTCAACGCATTCATCACAAATGAATACAGTTGGTCCGGCGATTAATTTACGCACTTCATGCTGGCTTTTGCCACAGAATGAACAATACAGGGTGTTCTTTGTATCGCTGCCGGTCGATTTACTCATGGTTCCTCCATCAAGGTGCAGTCAGTATGCAGTATGCAAACATTATGCAGGCGGTTTCTGGTCAAAACAATGACTGAATTTTTAAAATTAAAAACTTTGCCTTTGTGCCGCCTGTTTTGCACGTAATACCCTTTTAGGACGCCCGCTCCGGCATTTCCAGACAAAACTACGTTATTACAAGTAATCTAGGAAGGCTTTACAGGTGGCCTTGTAGATAATCAAAAACAAGTTTAGTTATTTGGGTTTTTGTTTTTCTGCATTGTCGTCGTCATCATTTGAAGGACGTGAGGTCACAACTTCATCAATGATGCCAAATTTTTTCGCTTCGTTGGCTTCTAAAAAGCGATCCCGATCAAGGGCTTGTTCAATGGTTTCCAAGGATTGCCCCGTATGTTCTACGTAAATTTCGTTTAACCGGGCACGGGTGCGAAGAATTTCTTTGGCTTGAATTTCAATATCCGTGGCTTGGCCTTGTGCGCCACCAGAAGGTTGGTGAACCATAACGCGGGCGTTAGGTAATGCATAACGTTTTCCTTTGGCACCAGCGCATAACAACAGAGATCCCATTGATGCGGCTTGACCAATGCAAACGGTTGAAACTTCGGGACGGATATATTGCATGGTATCATAGATCGCCATGCCCGATGTGACGATGCCGCCCGGAGAATTGATGTAAAAAGAGATATCTTTTGTCGGGTTTTCTGATTCTAAAAACAACAATTGTGCACAAATCAGGCTGGAAACACCATCATCAACGCCGCCCGTTAAAAAAATGATGCGTTCCTTGAGAAGTCTGGAAAAAATATCGTAGGCACGTTCCCCTCTGTTGGTGGTTTCAACCACCATGGGGACGAGTGAATTCATATAGACTTCTCTTGGATCGCTCATGGATGACAATTCCCTGTTTTTAAAAATTATAGTACTTAGTCTTTTTTCTTAGGCTCGGCTTTTTTGGCAGCAGGTTTTTTAGCGGTTGGTTTTTTTTCAGCTGTCGCTTTTTTCTTAGCGGTTGGTTTTGTTTTTTTAGCAGGTTTTTTTGCCACTTTTTTAGCTTCTTCGTCCTCAATGGCTTTCATCAGAGCGCTCATTGGGCCTTTTTTATCGGTGACTTTGGTTAATTCAAAAATGAAATCAACCACTTTGTCTTCGTATAAAGGTGCGCTCAACTGCTGCATAGCCTCTGGGTTTTTTTGATAAAACTCCATGACTTCTTTTTCTTGACCTGGATAACGGCGGGTTTCTTCCATGACGGCTTTATTCAAATCTTCTTGGGCGATTTGGATGTCATTTATGCGACCGATTTCAGCTAACAATAATCCCAAACGCACGCGGCGTGCAGCAATGGTTTTAAATTCAGCTTTTTGCTCATCATCACTCAAGCCTTCATCGTCAACTTCTTCGCCTTTTTCCTCGGCTTCTTTGCGGCTGGCTTCGAATTGTTGCCAAATTGTATCAAATTCCTGATCCGTTAATTTTGACGGTACTTCGAATTCATGACCGTCAGCCAACATATCCAACAATGCCCGTTTCATTTTCATTCGAGATACTTCACGGAATTCACGGCTTTGTTCTTCGGTGATGGCTTCTTTTAGTTGATCAAGATTTTCCATACCGAGTTTGGTGGCGAGTTCATCATTGATTTGAGCCGGGGACGTTTCACGTAATTCATTGACAGTTACGTCAAAGGAAGCTTTTTGTCCGGCTAATTCAGCAGCACCATATTCCTCAGGGAATGTGACATTGACTTCCAACTGATCGCCGACGTTTTTACCGACCAATTGGTCTTCGAAACCGGGGATAAAGCTACCTGAACCTAATTCCAGCGAATAAGCTTCGGCTTTGCCGCCAGGGAATTCTTCGCCATTGACGCTGCCAGTGAAATCGATAACAACGATATCGCCATTTTTACTTTTGCGTTTCTTGGATACGGGTTCAGATGTTTTTTGCGAAGCGGCAATGTTTTCAAGTGCCGTATTTAATTCTTCATCACTGATTTCCGGCACCCAACGTTCAAGTTTCAAGGTTTTAAAATCAACAGGTTTGATTTCAGGTAACGCTTGAACACTCATAGAGTATTCTAAATCTTTGCCATCTTCGAATGATGTGATCTCGATTTCTGGCTGCAATGCAGGGCGAATACCTTTTTCAGCTAATGCTTGTTGCGACGAATCGTTGACTGCGCGTTCTAGAATTTCGCCCATGATCGACGGCCCATATCGTTTGCGCAGCAATGCGACTGGAACTTTACCAGGACGGAATCCGGGCAATTGAGCTGTTGCTGCGATTTCCTTCAAACGTAAGCTTACTTTTTCTTCAATTTCTTTGGCGGGAAGCGCGACTGTGTATTCGCGGCTCAACCCTTCGGTTTTGGTTTCAGTGACCTGCATGGATATCCCAATCGGAAAAATTCTAAAATGACTGTTGCTAAGTGCATAACACCTATCAACAAATGACAATATAAGCCGCAATTCGGCCGAGACAATGAATTTTCATTCATAAAATTCAACAAAATGGTGCGGGTGAGAAGACTCGAACTTCCACGACTTGCGTCACAGGTACCTAAAACCTGCGTGTCTACCAATTCCACCACACCCGCATATTTTGCGTCTCGAACGCTCTACGACCGAGCGCGGCTGCACCCTATAGAAAAGTTAGGCGGTGTCAAACCAATCATGCACACAATTAGCTTTTGATTTATAAATTTTTGATTGTTGATGAAATAGCGACTTTGCCGGACGCTGAATAATTTTCATGATTTTCTTCGATACGTGCCAAATCATAATAATAATTGATCATTAATCCAGCAGATGAGGTAATGCCTTTTTCCGAAATATCGCCAAGCCAATTTAAACGTTGCATACGCGCGCCATTGGTTAAATGGAAATGCGCCACGGGGTCGATGACATTTTGATTTGGTCTGGCGACCAGACCTGTGCTTTTGTTATTCTTTCTTTCAACTAGGTAGGTCGCGCATAACCGCATTAAAGGCGTTTTTAAAGCCTGTTCTTGATGGCTATCTTGATACCAATGTGGGGTGACGAGTAATTGTTTTAAAGCGCCTTTGGCCCCTCCGCCCTGTCCTGCTGCCATACTCAATGATTTACGTTCGGACGGTGTTAATAACTTAGGGCGTCCTTCGGCAATAACAGAATTCAGCCAGCGGGCAAATCCGGGAATCGGTGACAATGTGGCAAAAGTTTTCAGGTTTTTGAATTCATCGGCCAATACGGTGACCACACGTTTGATTAAAAAATTACCAAAACTGATGCCCTGCAAACCCTTTTGGGCATTGGAAATAGAATAAAAAATAGCTGTATCTACAGTTTGAGGGTCCATGACGGGAGCGTTTTTATCCAACAATTCCTGAATATTATCGGACATGCCATCGACCAAGGCAACTTCGACAAAAATAAGCGGTTCATCAGGCATGCGGGGATGAAAAAACGCAAAACAGCGGCGATCCGTATCCAAACGGTTTTTTAAATCATCCCAGCTTTCGATGGCATGGACGGCTTCGTAAGCGATGAGTTTTTCAAGTAACGCCGCTGATGACTGCTGCCATGTTATACGTTTAAGCTCTAAAAATCCGATATCAAACCATGATGCCAACAGTTCTTTTAAATCATTATCCAAGCCTTTTAATGCCGGATATTCAGGTGTTTGTCGTTTTAATTTTAACAGCGTTAATAAATCAGCACGCATATCAACTAAAAATTTAACACCTTCTGGTAAGTCATTGAATTGACGTAATAGTATGACGCGGTTTGCTTGTAATGCGTGACGCAGGTTTGTTTCCGCGCGCTGCCTTGATGTATTATCTTTTGCAGATTTTAACGACGTGATATCGGCATCAACTTTTATTCTGTCGACATCAAAATCTTCGGCAAGTAATATTAAAAATCGCCCTTTTCCAGTATCATCAAGGGCTAAATAAACCCGTCCCAACGAAGCGGCTTTGGCCCGTGCTGAAACGTCTCCGCCTTTATTATTTAGGCAGTCCTGCATTTGTCTGCGGACGATTTCAATGTCGCCGCCGGGTAAAGCCGGGCGCATGCTTGCGGCTTCTGCGTCATAAGATGACCCCGCTATAGATTGCCATCCTAAGCGTAAATTTTTTAAGGTGCGGTCTAATAACCCGCCGTTGTGAGATAAAGGCATAGGAACATATTTCTCAGAGTTTGTATGTAGTTGCAAGTGACCGTTTTGTGAAAATTTTCGAATTTAATATAAACGGTATTTGTTCGGCTAAGTCTTCGGCAATTAATCCGGGGCCAAAACGGGTGGCGGCTTGGCCGTGGATCCAGCAACCCATTGCGGCTGCGTTAAATGCGGTTAAACCTTGTGCCATTAATCCCGCACATATTCCGGCTAAAACATCCCCAGAACCAGCGGTGGCTAACCAAGGCGACGCATTGTTATTGATTAAAACACGCCCATCCGGGTGGGCAATTACGGTATCCGGTCCTTTGAGCAGCACTGTGGCACCGGACATTTTTGCCGCTTGGCGCGCAAGTTCAACTTTGCTGCCAACCCGTTGCCCAAATATACGCTGAAATTCCCCGCTATGGGGTGTCATTAAAACGTCTGATGCAATGCTTTTGAATAGAACTTCAGGTGATTGGTGGAAACTTGAAAGCGCACCCGCATCCAAAACAACGGGTTTACGGGTTTCAAGGGCAGATAAAACGAATTGTTTTGTCGTTTCCCCCGCGTCTGCACCGGGGCCTGATAAAATGGTCGAAACGCGTTTATCCGTTATCAAGTCTTGTAAATCTGTGGCTGTTGAAAAGCTATGAACAATATCGCCGGGGGATGCATTTTGATAACGATTAAGGCTGCCATTTGGAACGGCTATACTAACCATGCCGCAACCGATCCGCCGACAACTACGAGCGGCTAAAATCGCAGCTCCGCTTAAATTCGCCCCGCCTATAATAACTGCAAACCCTCGGCTGTATTTATGGGCATTATTATCAGGGGCTGGGTAGTCAAAATCCCATTGCTCAGGAGTGTTTAAGGCTGTTAATGGCTGAATTGTTTTTAATACACTTTTATTGATGCCGATGTTTTTGATGATCAACTGGCCTGAATAGTCCCGCCCGGGCATCAGGTAATGCCCCTGTTTTGCTCGAAAAAAAGTAATGCTAAGGGTGGCTTGGATGGCATCCCCCATAACTTGTCCTGTTGTGCCATTGATTCCGCTTGGTAAATCGACTGCGACCACAGTTAAAGAACGGTTATTGATTTCCTGAACAATTTGTAATGCCGTTCCAGTTAAGGGTCTTGATAGTCCGGCACCAAATAAGGCATCGACAATTAACGGATCGCCATCCAGTAAATCGTTAGAAATGTGTTCCATTGAACCATCCCAAAAATCGGCAAAATGTGCTGCATCGCCTTGTAGATCGGGTAAATTTCCGAGCAACCCAAGTCGCACCGGCCACCCAGCGTTTTTTAACAATTGAGCAATAACAAAACCATCACCGCCATTGTTACCGGGGCCGCAGATCACGGTTACAGGTCGTTTTCCAAATCGGTGTAAAATTTCGTCAACAACGGCTTGTCCTGCACTGGCCATTAATTCAAGACTCGGCACGCCAGATTTGACTGCCAAACTGTCAGCTAGGCTCATTTCATCGTTTGTCAGCAGTTGATGATTTGCCATGGTCAATGTTTTATTTCCAAATTTACAGATGATACTTGGGTTATGGGTTTGGTAATGATATTTCAAAGTAGAACACTTGCCAATGATGAAACGGCATATAATATTTTTTGATAGTGGGAATAACGTAGTGAAAGTTGTAGTGCTAGGTGGCGGTTTAATCGGTGTTGCCAGTGCGTATTATTTATCTAAATCGGGCTTGAATGTAACCGTTATTGAACGCGGTCAAGGCGTTGCATTAGAAACCAGTTTTGCTAACGGCGGACAAATATCCACAAGTCATACCGACCCATGGGCAACGCTTGAAAATTTGTCGACGTTTATTAAACACATTGGACAAAAATCTGCTCCTGTACATTTACCATTGCAGTGGGATATGGATTTATTTCGTTGGTGCGCAAGATTTCTTGGCAATTTAAGTTCCGCTAAATCCCGCCTGCATACGGAACGGATGCTTAAACTGGCTTTGTGGAGCCGCGACTGTTTACGAGATATTCAAAATCAGCATCATTTTAATTACGATGTTGTGAATGATGGTATTTTGCATATTTACCACAATCAGCACCATTATGAGCGAGCGTTAAAACAAGCAGAATTGGTGACGTCTTTAGGATGCGATCGCCGTCCTGTTGATAAAACCGAAGTACTGCGTCTGGAACCTGCATTAACTCATCAAATTGATCAAATCCAAGGCGCGGTATTTTGCGGCAGTGATGAAAGCGGCAATAGTTATGTTTTCACAAAACAATTGGCTAAGGTCTGCATTGACCAAGGCGTACAATTTTTATTTTCAAATCCGGTGAAAGAAATTATTCACGACGACCTTAAAACAACGGGCGTATGTCTGGATAACGGTGAATTTATTAATGCCGATGCCGTTGTTGTTGCCATGGGTAGTTATTCGGCGGCCATTTTAAAACCTATTGTTGGTTACCTGCCGTTGTATCCGGCAAAAGGTTATTCCGTAACTATGCCGGTAATAAATGATGCCAATGCACCTACGGTAAGCTTGATCGATGACGAGAAAAAAATGGTCTATAGTCGGTTTGGCAAGCAGATGCGTGTCGCTGGTTTGGCTGAACTGGTGGGCTTTGATTTGTCGATTGATCCGGTGCGATCGCGCATTCCATTGGAAAATGCGGTATCGTTGTTCCCGGGCGCCTTTGACACAAAAAATGTTGAATTTTGGTGTGGTTTACGACCACTAACGCCTGATAATGTACCGATTATCGGCCCGGCCGGATTTGATAATTTATTTGTGAATACAGGTCATGGTACTTTAGGCTGGACCATGGCCGCTGGTTCTGGTCAAGTCATTTCAGATTTAGTACGGGGACATAATCCGCACATCGATATGTCCGGACTAGGGATCGAACGTTTTTAAAAAAAAGGGATAAGTTGTCTTATGGAAAAAGTTACTTTAGTTGCGATCAGCATTCATGTGTTATTAGCGGTGATTTGGGTTGGCGGCATGTTTTTTGCCTATATGGTGTTGCGCCCTGCTATGGGTACACTTGAACCACCGTTTGAACGGCCAAAACTATGGACACAGGTTTTTAAAAAATTTTTCCCGTGGGTGTGGATGGCGGTGTTATTGATGCCATTAACGGGGTATGTTTTGATTTTTTCACAATTTGGCGGTTTTAAGTCTCTGCCCGTATATATCAATATCATGCATTTGTTGGGAATCACCATGATTTTGATTTATATGTTTTTGTTCATGGGTCCTTATAAACACCTGCAAAAAGCGGTGGCTGCAAAAGATGGTGCCTTGGCGGGACAGCAGATTCAGGTTATCCGGCAAATTGTTGGTATTAATTTAAGCCTCGGTTTAATCACCATTGTTATCGCTGTATCCGGTCGATTCTGGTAGGTGGAGTTAATGATAAATTACAAATCTCCAAGCCAAGTTGATATCGTCAAAAAAGAAACGCCGTTTAAAGGATATTTTCAAATTGATCGATATCAATTACGTCATCAATTGTTTGAGGGCATTATGGGGCCAGAAATCGATCGGGAGGTTTTCGAACGCGGTCATGCTGTGTCCGCATTATTGTATGACCCGGATTTAGACAGGCTTGTTTTTATTGAACAGTTTCGTATGGGCGCGTTTGCAGCCAAATCTTCTCCTTGGTTCAATGAAGATTTTAATCCATGGCTGACAGAAATTGTCGCAGGCATAATCGAAGACGGCGAACACCCCGATAATGTCATAAGGCGGGAAACCGTTGAAGAAACGGGTTGTGAAGTCCAAGATCTAAAACAATTATTTCATTATTTTGCATCTCCGGGCGGTACAACAGAATCGGTTTTTTGTTATGTCGCACGCGTTGACGCCAGCAATGCCCACGGTGTGCACGGTATTAAACAAGAAGGTGAAGACATTCGGGTTTTTTCCGTATCTGTTGAAGACTCTTTTGCAATGATGGATGATGGCATGTTTAAAAACTCAATGACATTGATTCCCATGCAATGGTTTCGCAATAATCATGAAAAATTACGCAATGAATGGCTTGGCTTAAGTGAATAACTGGCTTTAATATGCCCATAGCAGGAGGAAATTAATATGGATATCCGCAAAGGATTTGTCGAAACTGTCGGGAATACCCCCCTTATTCGGCTGAATAAAATATCGGACGAAACCGGTTGTGAAATTTTGGGCAAAGCAGAATTCCTCAACCCCGGCAGTTCGGTCAAAGACCGGGCCGCGTTGTTTATTATCCAAGACGCTGAAAAACGTGGTGTTTTGAAACCGGGCGGATTGATTGTCGAAGGCACGGCGGGTAACACAGGTATCGGATTGACGTTAACCGGCAACGCACTAGGCTACCGGACGATGATCGTTATTCCAGAAACACAAAGTCAAGAAAAAAAAGATATGTTGCGGTTGTGTGGCGCGACTTTAAAAGAAGTACCAGCAGCGCCTTTTAAAAACCCAAACAATTATGTGCATGTGGCGACCCGTTTGGCCGAAGAATTAGCTGACAGTGAACCCAACGGTGTGCTGTATGCTAATCAATGGGATAACCTTGCCAATCGTCAGGCTCATATCGATGGCACGGTCCCTGAGATTTGGAAACAAACCGATGGAAATGTTGACGGCTTTATTTGTGCAGTCGGCACCGGCGGCACATTGGCCGGATGTGCGGCAGCACTTCGCCAATTTAATCCCGATGTGATTATTGGTCTGGCCGACCCACATGGTGCGGCTATGTACAGTTACTTCACAACGGGTGAATTAAAATCCAACGGGTCATCCATTACCGAAGGCATTGGACAAGGCCGTATTACCGGAAATTTAGAAGGTTTAACCGTTGATAAGCCTTATCAAATTCCGGATTCAGAAGCCGTGCAAATGGTGTTTGATTTATTACAGGACGAAGGTCTGTGTCTTGGTAGTTCCAGCGGTATGAATGTGGCAGGTGCCGTGCGTATGGCTCGTGATTTAGGTCCCGGACATACCATTGTCACTATATTGGCCGATAGCGGTACGCGCTACCAAAGCAAATTGTTTAACCCTGAATTCCTTCGGCAAAAAGAGCTGCCGGTACCAGAATGGATGGGAAAATAAAAATGAATTATAAAAACCCCGATTCATTGGTCGATACAGCTTGGTTAGAAGACCATCTTAACGCGCCTGATGTACGTATTGTTGATGCAACGATGTTTTTGCCAAATGTCGACCGAAATGCGGCAAAAGAATTTGCAGAATGTCATATTCCGGGAGCCGTATATTTTGATATCAATGATATTGCTGATAGTGATACGGACCTGCCTCATATGTTGCCGGAGGTGGAGAAGTTTTCATCAAAAGTCAGAAAGCTAGGCCTTGGAGATGGGTGTCGTATTGTTGTTTACGACAGCAATGGCGGGTATTTGGCCGCATGCCGGGTATGGTGGATGTTCCGCGTGTTTGGGCACAAAGATATTGCTGTTCTGGACGGTGGCTTACCCAAATGGTTAGCCGAAAACAGGCCTGTTACTGATGAGGTTACAGTACTTAAAGAAAGGCATTTTTCAGCCCGTAAAAACACCACTTTGGTACGAAGTGTTAAGCAAATAAAAAACTTGCTGAATGCTCCCAAAGAACAAATTGTAGATGCTCGTGCCCTTGATCGTTTTTTGGGTACCGCCCCGGAACCACGCGAAGGTATGAAATCCGGACATATCCCGGGCAGTATCAGTTTGCCTTTTACCCAGTTTATGGATATGCAAAACCACGCCGTTTTTAAATCGGCTGATGAAATAAAGTCGGCGATTGATCAGGCGGGCATTGATGTAAAAAAACCGATTGTTACAAGTTGCGGTTCTGGGGTTACAGCCTGTGTTTTGGCCATGGGCATGTTTTTGCTAGGTCATGAAAATGTCGCTATTTATGACGGATCGTGGTCCGAATGGGGCATGCGCGATGATACACCTGTAGAAACATGATGACGCATTCGTCGACGATAACCTATCTTGAAATGTTGGCGGCACCTGTCAAGCCAGCGCCACCAATGCCTATGCAGAAAATAGCCGTGCTTAGGGCTCATCTACCTACTTTATCTTTTTACCGATACTTGTACGGCGAAGTGGGTCGTGATTGGTTTTGGTATGAACGGTTAAGTATGGATGATACCGATTTATCGGTAATTATTCATGATAAGCAAGTGGAAATTTATGTATTGTATGTGGGGGGAGTACCGGCTGGGTATTGCGAATTGGACCGGCGCCACAAAAACGATATAGAACTTGCCTATTTTGGGCTGATCCCTGAATTCATTGGCCGTGGATTGGGTGCATATTTTTTGCGTTGGGGCATTGATATAGCGTGGAATTACCGCCCTAATAAATTATGGGTGCATACCTGTAGCGAAGATCATGTGAACGCCCTTCCCACTTATCAAAAAGCCGGTTTTGAGCCATATAAACAAGAAATAGTTGAACTGAACGACCCCGTGTTTTTGGACTGGATGAATAATAATTCACAGGGCTTAGGTTAATGGATATTGCGATCCCAAAAGAAATTAAAGCACAAGAAGGCCGGGTTGCTTTTTTACCTGAACAAGTGGCTACTTTAACAGCGGATGGGCATTCAGTTTATGTGGAAACAAATGCCGGGTTGTTATCAGGCGCATCCGATGATGATTATACAAAATCCGGAGCAACGATAATGGAATCGGCAAAAAATGTCTTTGATGCCGCTGAAATGATCGTAAAAGTTAAAGAAATCTTGCCCGAAGAATATGCATTTCTGAAACCTGATCAAATTATTTATACAAATTTACATGCCGCCAGTAACCGTGAATTAACGGATATATTGTTGCAAAAAAATGTAACCGGAATATCGGCCGAAAATACCCACGAATTTGGCTCGCCGAATTGTGCATTAGCAGGTGAAATTGGCGCGTTCGAAGGTGTGCGCTTATGTTTTTCCCACCATGGCGGTAGCGGTCGCCATTTCACCAGTCATTTTGGCGCTCCTCCGATGACGGCCATTGTTTTGGGTTTGGGGTTGGTCGGGCAAGGTGCATTGCGCACACTGTTACGCCTTGGCTGCAATGTAGTGGGGTTGGATATTCAAAAATCCAGTTTGTATCACGCCGGACTGCAATTTGATGGTGATAACTATAACTCTGACGATATATCGCAATTATCTGAATATCTACCGTATGCGGATTTGATTGTGAATTGTGTATTGTGGCCGAAACATAGGGAGGACCATTTGATCAATCGCCATATGATGCGGAATGTGATGAAAAAGGGTTCCGTCATTTGTGATATTTCCTGCGATACGGCGGGTGCCATAGAAACGACCAAAACAACGACTTGGAATGCACCGACCTATATTGACGAAGGGATGGTCCATTTTTGTGTTGATAATATCCCGGGCAGCGTTCCTGTTACCGCTTCTCAAGGCTACGGGCGCGCGCTCTTACCCTTTGTCAGTCTTGTTGCTAAAATGGGTGTCGTTGAATCCTGTCAACGACAACCTTGGCTGATGCGAGGCCTAACAAGTTTTAACGGTGAATTGATTTTACAAGAAGCCGGACGTGTACAAAAACGCGATGTTAAAACGCTTGATGAAGTTTTGTCTCAAACGCTATAAAATCCCATAAAAAAAACTGACCCAAAAGGGTCAGTTTTCATTAAAATCTATAACAATACAGGTGTTAGTGAGCCAAAATTTGACTTAAGAACAATTGTGTACGTTCGTGTTGCGGGTTTTCAAAGAATTCATGAGGCTCATTTTGTTCAATAATTTCGCCGCCGTCCATGAAAATAACGCGGTTAGCAACGGTTTTTGCAAATCCCATTTCGTGGGTCACACAGATCATGGTCATGCCTTCTTCGGCCAGTTCGATCATCACGTCCAGAACTTCTTTGATCATTTCTGGGTCCAGCGCAGAGGTTGGTTCGTCAAACAGCATGACTTTTGGATTCATGCAAAGTGAACGAGCAATGGCAACACGTTGTTGTTGCCCACCGGAAAGCTGGCCTGGATATTTCAAAGCTTGTTCCGGGATTTTTACTCGTTCCAGATATTTCATGGCTGTTTCTTCTGCTTCGGCCCGGGGGATTTTTCGAACCCAGATTGGTGCTAAAACTAAATTTTCCAAAATGCTGAGATGCGGGAATAAATTAAAATGTTGGAAAACCATGCCGACTTCACGGCGGATTTCTTCAATTTTTTTCAAATCGTTTGTTAGTTCTGTGCCTTCAACAATAATTTGACCTTTTTGATGTTCTTCTAGGCGGTTAATGCAGCGAATTAAAGTCGATTTTCCGGAACCGGATGGGCCACAGATAACGATACGTTCGCCATGATTAACTTGCAGGTTGATATCTTTTAAAACATGAAAAGACCCATACCATTTATGGACATTATTCATCTGGATCATGGTTTCTTCAGAAACCGTCATTCCAGATGGCTGTTGTTGTGCTTCAGACATAATTTTATTCTCCCTGATCCTTATTAGGATAGCCGTATCATTTAGTGACCGGTGTGTAATTTTTTCTCAAGATGCTGACTGTATCGTGACATAGAAAAACAGAAGCACCAATATATGAATGCAGAAAAGACATAGCCTTCGACGTTAAATCCAAGCCAATCGGGGTTTGTTCCGGCCAATTGAATAGCGCCTAAAAAATCAAACAGACCGATGATCAGAACTAAGGTCGTGTCTTTAAATAATCCGATGAAAGTGTTCACAATGCCTGGGATAACCAACTTCAAAGCTTGCGGCATAATAATGAAATACATCATCTTTGGGAAATTTAGTCCCAATGCCATGGCCCCCTCGTATTGACCTTTTGGAATGGCTTGTAGACCACCGCGGACGACTTCGGCCATATATGCGGCTGAAAATAATGATACCCCGATTAAAGCGCGGATTAATTTATCGAAATTAACGCCTTCGGGCATGAACAGCGGGAACATGACAGAAGCCATGAACAATACGGTGATCAATGGTACACCGCGCCACAATTCAATAAAACCGACCGAACAGGCTTTGATCACAGGCATATCGGAACGCCTGCCCAACGCCAGTATAATGCCTATGGGAAGTGACGTCACGATACCGACAATGGCGATGACCAAAGTCAGGAATAATCCACCCCAATATGGTGTTTCCACAATCGACAGCCCAAAAGAACCTCCATAAAATAGAAAGTAGGAAATGACCGGAAAGATAAACAGTAAAAACAAAGTTATCATTCCTTTAAATGGTGCTTTTGGGATGACTAAAGCTGCGATGCTAATAACCAATACGCCAGCTGGAAGATTAATGCGCCATAATTGGTCGGCGGGAAATTGGTAATAAAATATCACTTTTGCCCACGTGTTAACAAAAGGCCAACAAGCACCTGCTGCATCTTCACATGCTTCTCTTGTGCTACCCGTCCATTGAGCATCAAACAATGTCCATGATAAAAATGGCGGGATGACAAGATAAATGATATAAACCGCTACAATCGACAAAACGATATTCATCGGTGATGACATAAAATTGTGATAAACCCACCCGTAAATACCCACTTCTGATGCCGGTGGTGCCATATCAGGATGCGTGCCTGCTTCATATTGTTTGTTTTGATTTTCCATAATTATCGCTCCACCAAGGCCATTTTGTTATTATACCAGTTCATAAATGCTGATATAAGCAAGCTGATGGTCAAATACACAGCCATCGTAATGGCGACAATTTCTACAGCCTGTCCTGTTTGCATTAGTACGGTTCCATCAAAAACCAAGACTAAATCCGGATAAGCAATCGCGGCTGCAAGGGATGAGTTTTTAGTCAAATTAAGGTACTGACTGGTAAGCGGAGGAATAATCACCCGCAAGGCCTGCGGGATAACAATCAATCGGAGTGTATTGCCATTATTGACGCCTAAAGCATGGGCGGCTTCGGTTTGACCATGACTGACGGCCATAATTCCGGCACGTACGATTTCCGCAATAAAAGTGGCCGTATAAAGCGATAATGCCAAGACAAGAGCGACAAATTCTGGCGGAAGTTCGGAACCGCCTTGGAAGTTAAAGCCTTTTAATTCAGAAAACTCCCATGAAATAGGAAATCCTGCTATGGCTGCGAAAATGAGGGGTAACCCAAAGACCAAGCCAAGAGTTGTTAAAAAAACCGGAAAAGTTTGTCCTGTATCATTTTGGCGTTTTTTTGCCCATTTTTTGATCATTGTTGAAATGATAAATGCTACAATAATCGCGATACCGATAAGCCCGGATCCTTCTTCGAAAATGGGTTTCGGGGTAAACAAACCACGGTTATTAACGAAGAAACTGTCCAGAATATTGACGCTGTTTCGCGGTCCCGGCAAAGCACGAAGTACAGCAAAGTACCAGAAGAAAATCTGTAATAATAAAGGTATATTTCGTAGCGTTTCCACATACACCATAGCGATTTTGGATATCAGCCAATTTGATGACAAGCGTGCGACGCCAAGTATAAAGCCCAATATGGTGGCTAGGATTACGCCGACAAATGAGACCAGCAGCGTATTCAGCAAGCTAACTAGAAATGCCCGTGCGTACGTATTTTCCTCAGAATATTCTAAAAATGGACTGTAACCAATGGCAAAACCAGCCGTAGTGTTTAAGAAACCAAAGCCAGATGCAATACCTTGACGTTCAAGGTTGTCCATGGTGTTGCTGACAAGAACATACCCGCCATATAGAACCCCAAAAATAACAAGTGCTTGAAAGAACAAGGCGCGTATCTGAGGGTTATACCACAATGGTACTTTAACTATAGGCGCCAGTTCTGAACCCGATGTAGACGTTTCCACGGGCCGACCTCCCTTAATTTGTTTTTATATTATTTTTATTTTTTAGCATAGTTTTAGGTACAAGTCCGGAGCGCGTGGCCTGAACCACGCACTCCGTCTTGATTGATCATACGAATGTTACGTTGAACATTCGAAAAATCGATTAACGTACAGGCATAGCGTATTGAATGCCGCCATTTGTCCACAGATTGTTCATTCCGCGGGGCAGTTCCAAAGTCGTTTTTGGACCTAAGTGTTTTTCAAACAATTCGCCGTAGCTGCCGACTTGTTTAACAATATTGTAAGCCCAGTCTTTGCTGACGCCCAAGTTTTTACCTGTGTCGCCTTCTACACCGAGTAAACGTTTGATAACCGGGCTTTTGGAATTAGCTTTTAAGTCATCAACATTTGCGCTTGTGACACCGTTTTCTTCGGCTTCGATCATAGCATAAAGTGTCCATTTCACAAGATCGAACAATTGATCATCACCATGGGCCACAACAGGACCGAGAGGCTCTTTGGAAATGATTTCAGGTAAGATCATGTGCTCAGCAGGATTTTTCAATTTAATACGCTGTGCAGCCAGACCGGATTGGTCTGTCGTGTAAACGTCACAACGTCCACTGTCATAAGCGGCTACAACTTCATCAGCTTTTTCAAAGAAAACGCCTTTGAATTTCATGCCATTTGCACGGAAATAATCGGACAGGTTCAATTCTGTCGTTGTTCCCAAGTTTGTGCATACGGATGCGCCATCAAGTTCAAGCGCGCTTTTGACGCCCAAGCTTTTGCGAACCATGAAACCTTGACCGTCGTAGTAGTTTACACCGGCGAAGTTCAAACCCAAAGCCGTGTCACGAACCAAAGTCCATGTAGTGTTACGGGAAAGAACATCAATTTCACCAGATTGAAGCGCAGTGAAGCGTTCTTTGGATGAAAGAGGTGTGTATTTTACTTTATTGGCATCGCCGAACAATGCAGCAGCAGCGCCACGGCACATGTCAACGTCAATACCGGTCCAGTTGCCGCTGGTGTCAGGATTTGAAAACCCTGGTAAACCTTGGCTTACGCCGCATTGAATGAACCCTTTGGCTTTAATGCCGTCGAGTACTTTGCCAGCATTGGCAGTTGATGTGAAAGATGTTGCGGAAAGTGCAACTGCAGTTACTGCAGCTAAAGCACTTAATGTTTTTTTCATTTGGATAGCTCCCTGGTGAATTACTTAAAGTTTTATAAGTGTCGTATATTGAGGTACGGGTAAAATAGGTTACGATCCCCGAGCTCAGACAAATCCGTAACACAGCTGTAATTAAGGCTCAAGTGTTAAGGTCAATTTTGATTTCTTGACTTTTGAATAAAAGCAAGGAACTAGCTAATTCAATATATTTAACAATCATTTTATGGAATTAAATTGTTTTGAGACTATTTAGTAAAATAATTATAAAAATCAATAAGTTAATAGAAATTCAATAATATAAAAAATGAATATATGTTTGATAATTGTTGGTGCAGAAGGTAAAAATCATGACTAAAATCAATAAAATCACTAAACAAAAAAAAATAATTATTCACAAGGATAGCGCTGTCATAACGACGGGTCGTGACCCGGATAATAATTTTGGTGTGGTTAATCCACCAGTTTATCATGCATCAACGATATTATATCCAACCCTTGATGCTTTGGAAGAAGGAATAAAGACGCCCTATAATGGGACCCGCTATGGCCGTCGGGGGACGCCGACGACATTCGCCATAGAAGACGCCATGACAGAACTAGAACAAGGTTACCGCACGATTGCTGTATCCTCTGGATTAAATGCCATCACAACGACTTTATTGGCATTTCTTGAAAACGGCGATCATTTGTTGATGGTTGATAGTGTTTATGGTCCAACTCGTGCTTTTTGCAATGGTGTTTTAAAAAAACTTGGTATTGAGACGACGTATTATGATCCATGTATTGGCGATGAATTTACCGGTCTGATCCGTGACAATACTAAAGTCGTTTTTTGTGAAACCCCTGGATCCCATACTTTTGAATTACAGGATATGGATTTAATTGCGGGTATTGCTCATCAACATGATGTTGTTGTTGTCGCTGATAATACTTGGGCGGCAGGATATTATTATAGGCCGTTAGAGCATGGTGCGGACGTGAGTATACAAGCGGCGACAAAGTATATCGTTGCTCATTCTGATGCTATGCTGGGGACCATCACGTGCAAAGAAAATGTATTTTTAAAAGTTAAAAGAATGTCTGCATTGTTGGGGGTTCATGCCGCCCCTGATGATTGTTATTTGGCAAGCCGAGGTATTCGTACTTTGGCTGTACGTATGGCGCAACACAATAAATCGGCGTTCGATATCGCCAATTGGTTAATGGCCCGTGATGAAGTTGAAACCGTATTGCATCCGGCATTACCATCTTGTCCCGGTCATGCCATTTGGAAACGAGATTTTACAGGGTCGTCTGGATTGTTTTCATTTGTTTTGAATCCCGGCTATTCGCGTGAAGATTTGGCCCGCATGCTGGATGGAATGCAATTATTCACGATGGGTTTCAGTTGGGGCGGTTTTGAAAGTTTGATTATTCCCGGCGAAGGCAAAACCGAACGTACGGTGTATCAACCATCGTTCAAAGGCACGCCGTTACGTGTTCATATTGGATTAGAATATGTTGATGATTTAAAAGCTGACTTAGCAGCAGGTCTGGCCCGCCTTAAAAGCAGAAAAAGCAGCTAGAGCGATTATTTAGCTGGGATAATTTGCCCAATAATAAATAATATTAATGCGCTAACTACGATAGTAGGCCCGGGTGGCATATCCAATTGAAACGCTAAACCAATACCCGAAATAACAGCTATTATTCCTGAGAATGTGGCAAATATCGCCATTTGTTCTGGTGTTTTGGAAAGTTGCCGGATGCTGGCGGCCGGAATAATCATCAACGAAGTGACCAATAAAATGCCGACAATTTTCATGGCGATGGCAACAACCAAAGCCAGCATGATCAGCAATAACAGGTTCATAAAACCAACGGGTACGCCTTCGACAAAGGCAAGTTCTTCGTTGACGGTGAATGATAATAATTTACGCCAAAAATAGAGCAGCAATGCTAAAACCACGCCGCCACCGGAATAAAGAGTAATAATATCAGTATTGTTTATGGCTAAAATATCACCAAATAATGTGGACATAATATCAAAACGACGGCCTTCCATAAGGGTAATTGCCAAAATACCAATAGCCAGTGCACCGTGGGAAAAAATACCAAGCAAGGTATCGCTGGTAACGGTTTTTCTTTTTTGCAATGCGCTTAAAAATACAGCAATCATTACGGAGGTGGCAAACACCCCGACCATGGGCGCAAGTCCGAGCAAGTATCCAAGGGCAATGCCCGATAATGCTGAATGGGCCATGGTATCGCCAAAATAGGCCATCCGGCGCCAGACCAAAAAACATCCGATTGGTGCCGCAACAACGGCCACACCAATTCCTCCGATTAAAGCCTTAAATAAAAAATCATCCATCATTAAGTCTATTTATTGTCCAGTTCCAAATCGTGGCGATGGTCATGGTGATGATGATAAACAGCAATATTATCAGCCACCTGATTGCCAAAAAGTTTGATGTATGCGGGGTCGTCTTTGACTTGTTCCGGGTTTCCCGCGCAACAAACATGATGATTTAAACAAATAACTTTATCTGTTGATGCCATCACTAAATGTAAATCATGGGATACCATCAAAACACCGATTTTACGGCGATTTTTGATCGCTGTGATCAAAGCGTATAAATCGGCTTGGCCGGTTACATCGACGCCGCCTGCCGGTTCATCCAAAACTAAAACATCAGGGTCCCGTAATAATGCTCTGGCTAATAACACCCGTTGCATTTCACCGCCCGATAATGAGGTCATTTGATGATGGCCTAACCGCCCTGCCCCAACTTCATCCAAAACGCTTTGCCGTTTGCCTAATATGCGCCCTGGGTTCCGGTCTATTCCTAAAAACAAAAATCCGTTTACATTAATAGGCAGTGCTGGATTAATCTCCAACCGTTGTGGCATATAACCAATGCGTATACCGGCTTTGCGTTTAACCATACCCGTGTCAGGTTTTAATAACCCTAACATGATACGCACAATCGTTGATTTTCCCGCCCCGTTGGGGCCGATGATGGTCACGATTTCACCTGATTTAACGGATATATCGACGCTGGATAATACGTTTTTCCCTTGAAATTGATGACAAATGTTCGCGGCATCAAACAATACAGTATCTTGATTTTTTGATGTCACGGACATGGTATGTTTCCTGATTTTAACACTGAATTAAATAACATTAATGATGTTCGTGATCTTCACAATAAGCTATCTTGGAAAAAAGCTCATTAAATTTGAATATTTCAGAGGCATTGATGGCAGACAATAATTCACCTTTCAATATAAATAATAAAACGATGGATGAAATCCTGTCGCAATTAACTTTTAATGATAACGGTTTAGTGGCTGCTATAGCACAACAAGCCAGTACGGGTGACGTTTTGATGATGGCATGGATGAATGAGGGTGCTATTCGTGAAACTCTGGCAACAGGCCGGGTTTGTTATTATTCCCGATCACGAAATGCATTGTGGCGTAAAGGCGAAAAATCCGGACAGATCCAAAAATTGTTGGACTTTCGCTGGGATTGTGATGGCGATACAATTTTATTGCAGGTCGATCAAACAGGTGTTGCTTGTCATACAGGACGAGATAATTGCTTTTTCCGTGCGCTTAGGGATGGCAACATCAAAGTGATTGCCGATGTAAAAATTTCCCCGGATGAACTTTATGCGGCCAAAGATTAAACCCGTTAAGATGATCATTGTAAATTCGTGCCGGATATTGATTTTAACGTTGATTATCCTGATATCTTCTATGTTCAGTACAGATGCTTCCGCCAAACAGCATCTAATTACCGTGTTTGCAGCGTCAAGCTTATTGCCCGCTTTGACGGCAATAATTAAAATCTATCCTGATAAAGATATGAATGTACGGGCTGTCTATGCATCCAGTTCGACGCTGGCTAAACAAATTGCAGCCGGTGCGCCTGCGGATATTTTTATATCGGCTCATCCGCAATGGGTGGATTATCTTGAAAATAAAGATCTCCTTGTTGAGAGAAGTCGAAAAAACCTGCTCGGTAATCGTTTGGTCGTGGCTGTACCTGTTAATAATCGGGATGAATTAATAAATATCGAAAACTTATCAAAATTATTGGATGACGGTCGGCTTGCTGTTGGCAACCCGGCCTACGTTCCAGTTGGAATGTATGCGAAGAATTTTTTAATTCAACAAGGCCTATGGCAAAAAATAAAAGTAAAACTTGCACGCACTTCTAGCACCCGGGCGGCTTTAGCACTTATTGAACGCGGTGAGGTCCCGGCTGGAATTGTTTATAAAACAGATACGGTTAATCGCAGGGCGGTTAAAATCATTTATGAAATGCCAGAAAATAGCCGTATCAAAATTCGTTATCCGGTAGTACGAATTAAATCAAATGATAAAAATAAAGACAGGATATCCATAGCTAATTTCTATAAATTTTTATATTCTGTTGATGCGGCGAAAATATTTATTCAATATGGCTTTGATGTGTTGTTATTACAAAACTTTAAAAAGAAATGATAATGTTCGAATTATCACCATTTGAAATCGAAGCCCTGCTCCTTAGTCTGCAAGTCGCTATAGTCGCGACGGTGTTCAGCCTGCCTTTTGCTTTGGCTGTGGCTTGGTTATTAACTCGGTGCCGCTTTCCGGGGCAGTTTTTATTAGATAGCATTACTCATCTGCCGTTGGTGCTGCCGCCGGTTGTTATCGGTTATGTTTTGCTGGTGGTATTTGGACGTAACGGTTTTATTGGTCGCTGGATGTATGACGTTTATGGAGTAACGGTTGCTTTTTCATGGAAAGGAGCCGCCATCGCATCGGCCGTTGTTGCTTTCCCGCTGATGGTGCGTGCGATCCGGTTGTCTTTGGAAAATATAGACCTTAAACTTGAACAAGCCGCACGTACTTTGGGGGCAACGCCGGTTTCAATTTTCATGACGATTACATTGCCGTTGATTATGCCCGGACTGCTTTCCGGTGTTGTATTAGCTTTTGCCCGAAGTCTTGGTGAATTTGGCGCAACGATTTCTTTTGTGTCCAATATTCCGGGGGTAACACAAACCTTGCCTTTAGCGTTATATTCATCAATCCAATCTGTGGATGGTGAAAATGCTGCCATCCGGTTGGTGGTGATCTCGGTGGTGCTGGCATTTGCGGCGCTGTTGGCGTCAGAATTAGTGTCTCGCAAAGTATCGCGGTTTTTGAGTTCATGAAGATTAAGGCCTTGAATTTATGAACAATATACCAGAGGTCATTTATTTTTCGGCACAACAAAAATTCGATAATTTTGAATTCAATGTTGAATTTAAAGCCAAACCCGGATTGATGGTTTTATTTGGTCGTTCTGGCTCGGGGAAAACCACTTTAATTAATATGCTGGCGGGTTTGCAACGTCCGGATTGTGGCCGCATCGAAATATTTGGCAAATGTGTTTTTGATGAAAAAGCAAACATAAACATACCGCCTGAACACAGAAATATTGGTTACGTTTTCCAGGAAAGTCGTTTGTTTCCGCACATGACAGTCAGTGAAAATCTTAAATATGGATGGCGGTTTCTTGAACCGGAAAAACGGGTTTTAAAATTTGATGCCATTGTCGAGTTGTTACAGCTTAATTCTATCCTTGATCGCAAGCCACAGAAGTTGTCAGGTGGTGAAAAACAGCGCGTTGCCATCGGCCGGGCAATTTTAAAAAACCCGGCAATGTTATTGATGGATGAACCGTTAGCTTCATTAGATTCTCAATTGAAATCTGAAATATTACGGTACATAGAACGGCTTCGCGATGAATTATCATTAACGATTGTTTATGTTTCGCATTCCATCGAAGAAGTCGTCAGACTTGCCGATACAGTCATGATTTTGGACCATGGCGAAAAAAAAGCTGAAGGCTCCGTCGAAACTGTTATGAGTGACCTCGACCTATGGCCATTAACGGGCCGTTACGAAGCCGGTGCAGTTTTAGCAGTTGAAATTATTGCTCATGACCCGCAATTTGGCTTAACTGAATTATTATTTAACGGTGGTCGGTTGATCATTTCTAAACTGGATGCGCCCATCGGTCAAAAACACCGGTTGCGAATTCGTGCTCGCGATGTTTCGATTAGTTTAACAAAACCCGTAGATACGAGCATTTTAAACGTTTTCCACGGAACAATTGTTGGAATTCGCACACATTCAAATGACCCGCAAGCGGAAATTAAAATTGATATTGGATCGAACGTAATTGCCCGCGTCACTCGGAAATCTTTGGATGTTTTGTCTTTAAATGTGGGAAAGCATGTTTATGTAATGATTAAAGCTGCAGCTATTGACCGCCATGCATTAGGTCTTCGTGGTACGCGTGTTCGTCGTTAATTATTCACAGAAAAAAATGTGATGCTGAAAAACTATCTCAGATTTCTCGGGATTTGGGCCTGAAAAACTTTGCAATTAGAATAGCCTTGATTGAAAAAATGATAGGTATAGCCGGGTCTTGCTAGATTTTTCTTATCAATCAAATTAAACCCTAGACTGGCAATTCCTGTGATGCCTTTGCCATCGCGGCCATAATACCCAATCGACCAACGGTTATTTTTGCGCTGCAAAAATTCACGGCGCTGACAAGCGATGCTTAACGTTTTATCGTACTTACCAACATTCCAATAAGGGCTTTTGGAACTGGCGTATTCGCCTTTTACTTTTTGCTTCAATGCATAAGCATGGGGCATTAAAAAAAACGACACAAAAAACGCAGTCAAAAAATAAATAGTTAATTTCTTTAACATACTGTTAAACTATCAGATACTATGCAGAAAAGCAAAACTTGCGAAAGACCAATGCAAATAATTTGTAATTGTGGCGGATATAACTTGTCTCAGCGATGGTTTTATGAAAATTTATTTTCACTTAATTTTCTATTCTTGATGATACTTAGGAGCGTTCTTTGTCCGAAAATACCGACCTCGCCAAAACTACTCTCTTAGTGGCGGTCATGAATGCCAATTACCGTGAGTTGGTTGGTAAAGCTTTGGGAAACGATGAATACGTCGTAACCGAAGCCCAAGATGGCTGGGATATTACTGACGCTGTCGATAACAAAGTTTTTGATGTCATCGTTTTATCCAGCGATATTTTGGATGGCGCGTTAATCAGCGTTACGTCGTCCATCAGAAACTCTGAAAAAAATAAGAATACTATTATTATCTTGATTCAAGAACACGGCGAATTTGAACGTTTGGCGCCTGAGGATAAAAGCATCATTAATCATGTGCTTTCAGCGCCTTTTTCAGTGGGTACGTTTATCGATGTGATTTCATATATCCGTTCCCAAGAAGCTGAAAAAAAATGGGCAAAGTTAAATAATAATCAGCAAAAATTATTACGTGTGACAAAAAGTATGTTTGGTAAACACTTTGCCCCGGGCGATGACCATGAACCACTAAGCAAAGATGTCATGAAAGAAAGCGGTAGTATAATTGCTGAAGCCACAAAAAATGGCGATGTGTGGGATATTTTGGAAACGTTAAAAGCCCATGATAACTATACATTTGTTCACGCGTTGAAAGTTTCATCATTTATGACTTTGTTTGGTGTGATGCTCGGTTTGTCATCAAATGATCTGGAAATTTTAGCCCAAGCCGGACTTTATCACGACATTGGCAAACGCGAAACGGATGTGGATGTACTTAATTTCCCCGGTAAGTTAGAAGGTGATAAATGGGACGCCATGCAACAACACGCAATGCGTTCAGAAGAGATTCTTAAAAATTCCATGGATTTGCCAATTGAGATTATAAACGTTGCTGGACGTCATCATGAAAAAATTGATGGCACGGGTTACCCGCGCGGATTAAAAGGCGCTGAAATCGATGATTTGTCGGCCATTGGTGCCATAGCTGACGTCTATTCCGGGTTAACAGACCGCCGATCTTATAAACCTGCTTTTTCTATGGAAAAAACATTATCTATTATGGAATCAATGTCTGGAAATCATCTCGAAGCCGGTTTTTTAACCCACTTTATAAAAATGATCCGGGATAAAAATGAATAAAATTTAAAAATTTTGCATCATGTGTTTGCCATTTCGAAATTCACGATGTATGTAACACCAGTTCGGGGAGTGGCGCAGCCTGGTAGCGCATCTGTTTTGGGAACAGAGGGTCGCAAGTTCGAATCTTGTCTCCCCGACCATCTTACTTGTACCATGAAAAATTATATAATTTAGTCTTCGAAAAAACCTTTTTCGGCGGCTTTATGGCATGCGATGCAGTTCGAAATGCTGTTTACTTTATTCCTTATCATATATTTTTTCCAGTTTCTGCGATTGGTGTGTTCACCTTTAAACCAACGTAAATTTGTAATCCTCAATGGGGTTTCACTATGGCGGCCAGCATTGATCATTAAATAGTTCTTGATATGGGATTCTACATTTTTTTCAATGCTGGCATCTTCGCCAAAATGATTATCCAAGCCTAAAATTATTTTTTCCCAAGATTTTGCACCCAATAATTTTGCTGGATAAACCATATGGCAGGCACCGCATTCATTAATTGTTACCTGATCTGTTACGGGAGGAAGCCGTTCTTCGGCAAAAGCGAGCGTAGAAAAACTAATAATAAGGCCAGCGATTAAATATTGCTTCATCATATTTCCTTTCATTAAAAAAATTATTGCTGCGTTAAAAAGGTTAAATAGTCACCTTTTTCAACGGCGCTGCATTCTCGCCCTAAAACGCTTTTGCAATTCCGTCTGAACCACTTGGCAACTTTTTTGGGGTCGCTAAAGCGATTGGGAGTTTTTGATAAAGCCATGGGTTCGATTAGTTTCCCGGCGCGTGTTTTTCCGGCATTAACTGGCGATGTTGAGTGACAGGTCGTGCAGCTTGGTGTTGCTGGTTTGCCGCCTGTGTTCGTTGACATATAAAGCCGTTGACCGCGCTTGCTTGAAAACCCTTTGAAATTTGCATCGTTTTGTTTGGTTATTGCTGCTAATGAATTGATGATAGTGTCCACAGGCGATGCAGAGTGTGCGTTAGTGACCCAGAAAACTGAGGCGATAATGCCAGCTATCAAAAATGCTGAATATGGCTTTTTCATTTTATTTTTTCCTTTGGAATTTGAATATTTTGATCCAGAAACGCACCATTTGCGGTGTCACTGTGGCAGGCAGAACAATTACTTTTGGAGATAATATTGTTTTGTTTGAAGATATTTTCAGTGATGTCTTCGTGTTTTTTTACCCAATAAGGTGATCGGGAAATTTGTAACGGATTGGTGGTTGAAATCTGACGTAGTCTTACGGCAGCTTCTGTTTCCCACGCTTCGGATGCGTATTGTTGTAAAAACCTGCTGATATCGATGTTTGCGGATTGATCCAGACTTGCGTCTTCGCCAAAATGATTTTCAAGATTAGACATGATCCCTTGCCATGATGATTTTGGCAATAAACTTGGGTGATAGGCTTGGTGGCAATCACCACATTCGGTTAGGTAGTTTTCATTCTGAACCATGTAACTGATGCCAGTTGGCGGCAATTTGAATAGGACCAGCAAAGTTGCGGCGACAGGTACAATGATTGATCCGAAAACAAGGGATGCCAAAATGGGCCTTGGTTTTCTTTGTTCAGGTATGGGATTGTTTTCCTCTATTATTTTGCTGCCGGTGATCATTGATTTAACGAGGTTTTCTTTAGCAACCCAGCTTTCGAAGATCACACCGCCGACATGAATGGCAATCAAAAACATTAGAAACAGCGAAAAATAGAGATGATAAGTTTTACTGGAATAACCAAAATCATAGTGAATAACCCCGGCAAGTGGGCCTTGGTTTTCCTCACCTCCCAATACCACAAGTCCGGTGGCTGTGATCACGACAAGGCTGGTAAAAAGCACAAAGATCATCACCGCTCCCAACGGGTTATGACCCATGTAATGACGAGGTCGCAGCAAGAACAGCCCTTTGACATGGCTAAATGTGTTCTGGACTGAATAGATGAACGAGGAAATGCGGCTGTATTCAGGTCCGAAAAAGCCCCAGATGACCCTGAAAACAATCAACATAACGATAAAATACCCGGCCCAGACATGGACTGGCATCCACCATTCCGGCGAAATAAAGCCAGTTATCAACCCAACTGCAACCGATATGACCAGTGACCAATGAAAAGCCCTGGTCGGTAAATCCCATACGGTGATCATTTTAGTTCTAGGCTTAGATTGTGTTTGTTTGTTCATGATTTTAAATAACAAACGGTTACTGAACCGTAGATGAACAAAGATACTCCAAGTAATTTCTTGGAATATCGAATTAAAGCAGTATTGTGAATATGGTTAATAAGTAGATTTAAAAATTTACAAAATTATTTTGTTTTAACTAAATCCATAGAGAAACTGATGAGCGAAGTACGAATATATAAGCCCACAAAAAATGCCATGCAGTCCGGTAACGGCAATATGCGGTGGTGGATACTTGAATATGAACCGGAACAACCGTTAATACCGGATGCATTAATGGGATGGTCAGGGTCCGGCGATACGGGTCGCCAAGTGCGTATGAAGTTTGAAAGCAAAGAAGCTGCAATTGCTTTTGCCACAGAAAAAAACTTACCCTATCAAGTGCAAAACTTCAAAAAACGCCGTCCTGCCCCCAAAAATTATTCAGATAATTTTTCATTCACCCGGCGCGTATAATCCCAACGACCCTAACAACATGACAATGTATTGATTTTGCCTATGGTTCTGTTTAATTGGGCATGTTAATGATGGCCTATAATTATGGCCCCGTAGCTCAACTGGATAGAGCACCTGCCTTCTAAGCAGGTTGTTGCAGGTTCAAGTCCTGCCGGGGTCACCATTTTTGAAAGGCATTCAATGCTTAATGATAGCGGTTTTCTAGAACCTAACGTGTATCAATACATGCTTGATGAAGGCATTTCAGAACATGATTTGCTGAAAAAGCTTCGCCATGAAACATCACAATTACCCGAATCCGCTTGGCAAACACCACCTGAACAAGGGCGGTTTTTAGGTTTTATGGTGGCTTTAACTGCGGCCAAAAATGTTCTGGAAATAGGCACATTTACCGGTTATGGGACGCTTTCTATGGCACAATCTTTGTCTGATGATGGGCGGATTGTGACGTTGGATGTGGATGATACGTTCCCGTCCGTTGGACGACCATATTGGCAACAAGCCGGGGTCCTTGAGAAAATTGATTTAAGAACCGGGTTTGCTCTGGAAACATTATCATCCATGATTTCAGCTGGCGATGCGGGCAGTTTCGACATGATTTTTATTGATGCCGATAAAAAAGAATATGACGGGTATTATGAAAAATCTCTGATTTTGCTTCGTCAAGGCGGGTTGTTGATGGTTGACAACATGTTATGGGGCGGGTCTGTTATCGATCCAGAAGATCAAAGAAACTCGACGATCGCGCTTCGAGCATTACAGAAAAAAGCAAAAATGGATGATCGGGTTGATACCAGTTTTATCCCGCTGGCCGACGGTGTATTAATGGTGCGGAAAAAATAGGTCTCTAATTAAAAAACTTTGCCCACATAATCATGTAATATTTCTAATGCCTCATTGACCGTTAAAACACCTGTGTCTATGGTCAATTCTGGCATTAAAGGTTCGTCATAAGGTGCGGAAATACCAGTGAAATTTTCAATTTCTCCCGCACGAGCCTGTTTGTACAAACCGCCGGGGTCGCGCAGTTCGCAAATTTTTTGGCCGGGATTTAAATAGATTTCATGGAAATTTTCACCCGTAGCTTGCCGCGCGGTCATGCGGTCTTGGTGATTAGGGGATATGAAACCCGATAAAACAATTTGACCGGATCGCGCCATCAATGCCGCAACTTCCCCTGCTCGGCGGATATTTTCTGTTCTGTCTTGTTGGGAAAAGCCGAGGTTCGCGCTTAATCCGTCACGGAAATCTTTATTGTCTAAATCACAAACGGTATAACCTTCCTTCAATAAAACCATCTTTAATCCGGAGATTAAAGTCGTTTTCCCGGACCCGGGCAATCCTGTGAACCATAATACGCCGGATTTATGGCCGGTTTTTTGCCAACGATCAGTGGCCGTAACTTGATGTGTCATTCGCGATACGTTTTTAGATTTTCTGGGCATATCCAAACCTCATTAAGGTAAAGGAAACCAACGTAGCTGTTCTTGTTCTGGGTCAAGACTGTTTTCAGTTATCTGAATGTCATTATTGTCGAGATGATTTTCAAGCTTTGTTTTTAGACGTTTATCGGCCTCGATCAGTTGGTCTTTTAACGAAGGAGCATCCGACCCACATTTTTTTGTAGCAAAATTAAGCACACCATGATCATAACAAATATCATCAAGCCCGGATAAGGTGCTGGAGTTTTTAAACTGTTTATGAGACCAGCGACCCGATTCACTATTGAATTTGTAATCTTCCAGAAAATACCATCCATTATCAGCTATCCAGTCAACGGCTTTAATAATGTAATCAAAAACATCATCGGTGATGAAGTAATTAAAATTTACACGTACCCAGCCGGGTTTTAAAATTTCACAGCCCTGTTCAATGACTTCGACAAAACGTTCAGACGCATTTTGATCGATTTTCAGCAAGCGATGCCCATAAGGGCCCGCACAGGAACAACCGCCCCTAGCTTGAATACCAAACAGATCGTTTAATAATGAAACGACAAACTCGTGGTGCAAGAACATATCTTCATAACGGATAACAAAAGAAACAATGGACAATCTTTTGGCATTGTGGCTGCCAAGAATAAAAATATTCGGATTTTTTGACCAGCGGGCGATGGTTTTTTTAATGAACCGGGTTTCAAGCTGATGGATTGTGTCTTCACCCACAGCATTTTTTAATTGAAAAACCAGACCTGCACGAACAGATTCGATAATCGCAGGCGTCCCGCCTTCTTCGCGGTGGGTGCTGTCGTCCAGATATCGATGTTCAGTTGGGCTGACATAGGCGACCGTGCCACCACCCGGACGGGTGGGTATTTTGTTGGTCATAAGTGCTTTTTTAACAATCAGCACGCCGGGCGTTCCGGGGCCGCCAATAAATTTATGGGGGGAAATAAAAACGGCGTCCTTGTTTAGATTTTTGGCATTATCGGTTTCATTTTGAACATTCATTTCAATGGCAACGTATGGGGCAGCTGCGGCATAATCCCAGAACGACAGTGCGCCATGATCGTGAAGTATGCGGGTAATAGCACGGGTATTGGAATAAATGCCAGTAACGTTCGACGCGGCGGAAAAACTTCCTATTTTCAAAGGTCGTGAAGCGTAAAGCTCAAGTTGTTTATCAAGTTCTGCTAGGTCAATCTGACCTTCTTCGTCTTCGGGGATTTCGATGACATCGGCGATGGTTTCACGCCACGGCAATTCATTGGAATGATGCTCATAGGGACCGACAAAAATTATAGGTCGTTGATTGTCTGGAATGTAGCTTGAAAGTTTGTAGCGGGCATCCAGATTGCCGGGGAGACGGATATTCAAGATATCAACAAGTGTATTGATGGCACCCGTTGCGCCGGAGCCTGTGAAAATGATCACATCATCATCCGTTCCGTGTACGGCTTCTCGAATAATCTGCCTAGCGTCTTCTCTGAATTTTGAAATTTGCCGACCCGTACCGGATGATTCGGTATGCGTATTGGCATAAAATGGCATTACTTCATCACGAATGAAATCTTCGATAAACCCAAGACAGCGTCCAGACGCCGTGTAATCAGCGTAAACCAATTTTTTCGGACCATACGGCCCATCCAATAATTGATCATCGCCAATGATCGATTGGCGGATTTTTTGGATGAGGGGGGTGTTGCTCATTACCATATGGTCTTCGTCCTGTTATTTTGCATGTCAATTTTTAACATATTAAAACTGTTATTAAAACAATGGGCAGATTTTATTTTTAATATTTGACCCGATCGCCGACTTTAATGTTTAACTTTTGAGCCGTGCCCGCGCGGACTTCGATAACCGATCGAACCTGCCCGTTTGAAGGAATGATATCCAATGAAAAAGGCGTCGTGTTTTCAACAATCCTGCTGATGACACCCTGATCTGTAACGAACAACATGTCCAATGGAATTGCCGTGTTTTTCATCCAGAAATTGACGGGTTTTGTGGTTTTGAAATCAAACAACATGGCTGAACCAATGGGCAACGATGTTCGAAATTGTAATCCACGGGCGCGCAACCGGTTGGTATCGGCAATTTCAGTTTTAAATAAATACTTTTCCCCCGAAGCGTTAATAATTTCCATTTTTTGAGTTTCAAAAACGAAATCTTGTTCTGCTTTTACCCTAGGGCTAACTAAAACCATGATGGATAACATGATTATTGTGACGGGAATGAATTTAGTGAATCTAAAGTTTGTCATATTTTCTCGCCTTTATGGGTCGCAAGACCGTGTTTGATGATAAGCTAAAGCATTTATTATACTAAATTTGATTTTTTTAAGGCAAAAAAGCAAAAAGAGTTAGCTTCATCGCGTCTGCACATTTAATATCACTTTAATTGATGAATTTAGCCGTTAAAAACTAAAGCATCATTTATAAAGCGAACGCAAACATTTGCGCGATATTGATGGGAAGGTGATGTGATTCATTTCTTGGTTTTGGGAATATCTTTATCTATTGTCTGGTGGTTTCTTTCAGGCATGACCCTTGTGCTGATTGTGTCGCTAGGTATTTTTTCTGTGCTGTTGGTTTTATTTCTGTGTTGGAAAATGGATAAAGCCGATGGCATTAAACACCCGTCCGAAGTGATGATGCCGCGTGTTCTTTTTTATTATCCATGGTTGTTGTGGGAAATTATTAAATCGAATATTGATATTGCCAAAATTATTATTGCCCCGAGCCTGAATATTCAGCCACAAATTTTTAAAATTAATGCCTCTCAAAAATCTGATGTAGGCATAGCAATTTATGCAAATTCAATTACGTTAACTCCCGGTACGATAACTGTTGGTGTTGATGATAATCGGTTTGAAATCCATGCGTTAACGCAAAGCTCAGCTGACGGTTTAAATAAAGGGGAAATGGACACCCGAGTCCATGCTCTTGAAAAACGTGGTTTAGTGCGGTTTGATAACTATAACGCTGTTGATGAAACACCTCTTGAAGATAAAGAGATGAAAAAATGACCATTGTTATTGGCGCATGGGCCATCGTATTTGCAATGTTTCTGGTATTAATACGCGCCTTTCGTGGTCCAACTGTTTATGACCGTATTTTGGCTGTTAATTCTTTTGGCACGCTAACCGTTATCCTTATTACCTTTTATGGCTTTTTATCGGGTCGGCCTGATTTTCTTGATTTGGCGTTAGTTTATGCATTGATCAGTTTTATTGGCACTATCGCGGTTAGTAAATATATCCGCTATTCCCGATTAGGCGATAACGACCCCCATGACGAAGCAGGAGACATTTAAAGGCGATGGAAGCTGTTTTCAGTATTTTAAGCGGCGCACTTATTGTTACGGGTGCTGTTTTTTGCATTATCGGGGCGCTTGGTGTGGTACGGCTGCCGGATGTCTTTACGCGCATGCACGGAGCCGGCATCATAGATACTTTAGGGTTGATGTTAGTTATGGCAGGGTTTGTTATCTTGGCCGGGCTCACTCTGATATCCGTAAAACTTGTCTTGATTGTGGCCTTCGTTCTATTTACCAGCCCGATTGCTACCCATGCTTTATCACGCGCGTGCTTAAATGGCGGCATTAAACCCGTAACCAGCACAAAATCATCCATAAAACCTGTGCAAAGGACTGATCCGTGACTGGAATGACTGAATATTCGCTCATTATTGTGCTGTTGTTGTTTATGGCAGCAACAGCAGTTGCGCTAACGTATTTACGAAATTTATTCAGTGTTGTGATGTTGTCTGGCGTTTTTTCTTTTTTGGGTGCGGTCATTTATGTTTTTCTAGACGCTGTTGATGTGGCCTTTACCGAAGCCGCCGTGGGGCCTGGCATATCCACTGTTTTGATGTTGGCTATTTTAACCTTCACCAAGCGCGAAGAAAAAGAAAGCGGGCATAAAATATCGTTCCCGGCTTTGATCTTGGTAACAATGACGGGGGCTGCGTTAGTTTACGGCACATTAGATATGCCTCCTTTTGCCGATGCTTTTGCCCCCGCGAACGTTCATATTGCTAATTATTATCTGGAAAATGCACCTATTGAAACAGGCATTCCGAATGTGGTGACGTCGATCCTTGCCAGTTACCGTAGTTATGACACATTGGGTGAAACCTTTGTGATTTTTACCGCAGCTATTGGTGTACTGACGATTATTGGGCGGATTCCGGGAGGGAAGAAAATAAAAATGGCTAAAAAGCTTGACGATAATGAGCGGCATTCGTCCGATCAAATAAATAAGTCCCCGGAAATAAAAAAGGAAAGCGTTTGATGCGCGAAAAAACCATTCTTCGGGTTGGGTCGAAATTTCTAATACCCTTTGTTTTACTGTTTGGCTTGTATGTGCAATGGCACGGTGATTTTGGTCCCGGTGGCGGATTTCAGGCGGGCGTTATTTTTGCTGCCGGATTTATATTATATGCTCTTATTTTTGGCACCCATACGGTGCGCAAAGTCCTGCCGCCATGGTTAACCCGTTTTTTACTATGTTCCGGGGTTTTGATTTATGGTGGTGTTGGTGTTATCGGTATGATTTTGGGTGGAAATTTTCTGGATTATTCTGTTTTGGCGACAGACTCTGTCATCGGCCAAGAGCGCGGCATTTTATGGGTTGAGTTCGGCGTTGGCGTAACGGTTTTTGCGGCTATGGTGACGATTTTTTTAACTTTTGCAGGACAGGATACCGAGCAATGAATTTTCTGGGTCTGCTGCCGTACTGGATTGTTATTTTTTTAATGATGACCGGGTTTTATGTGGTTATCGCGCAAAGCAATTTAATTAAAAAAATTGTCGGTTTAAGCATTTTCCAAGTTTCCGTTTTTGTTTTGTATATTTTAATTGGTGAAGTTCCCGGTGGAACGGCGCCGATTATGGCAGATGGATTTACAACGTTTAATAATCCTGTCCCCCATGTACTGATATTGACCGCCATTGTGGTCGGTGTGGCGACGACTGCATTAGGGTTAGCATTGATTGTCCGCATTCAAAAAAGTTTTGGCACGGTCGAAGACGATGAAATAGCCCGTCATGAGGGATCTTGGTAATGACGTCGCAATTAATCATATTGCAGGTTATTGTGCCGATGTTAAGTGCACCGTTTTGCGTTTTATTGCGTAATGCACGCATTGCCTGGTTGATAGCCTTGGTCGTTACATGGGTGACATTTGCCATATCGATTGCCGTATTGATGATGGTGATTGATCAAGGCAGCGTTTCATATTTACTTGGCAATTGGCAAATTCCGTGGGGCATTGAATATAAAGTCGATTTAGTGGGCGCGTCATTATTGGTGCTCGTCAGTGGTATTGCCGCTCTCATCATGCCCTATGCCTTGCGTAGTGTTGAACGAGAAATAGAAGGCCCACGGATTTATCTTTTTTATACAATGATTTTGCTATGTTTGGCTGGCTTATTAGGAATTGCGGTTACCGGCGATGCCTTTAACTTATTCGTATTTTTAGAAATTTCTTCGCTTTCTACCTATGTTCTTGTCAGCATGGGCAAAGACAAACGGGCATTAACAGCATCGTTTCATTATTTGATTATGGGTACTATCGGTGCCACGTTTTATATCATCGGTGTTGGTTTGATGTATATGATCGTAGGCACATTAAATATGTCGGATTTAGCAACATTAATTCCAGCCGTTGCCGATAACCGAACAATTCAGGTGGCTCTCGCCTTTATATTAGTGGGCTTGGGTATAAAACTGGCCCTTTTTCCATTGCATGCATGGTTGCCGAACGCATATACCTATGCACCATCTGTCGTCAGTGTGTTTTTAGCCGCAACAGCAACAAAAGTTGCTGTTTACGTGTTGATCCGAATGATTTTCACTATCTTTGGCGATGTTGAAATTTTTGCAATTGTCCCTATTCGAAATTTGGTTATGGGTTTGGCAGTGGTGGCTATGTTCAGTGCCTCAGCTATTGCAATTTTTCAAATCAATTTGAAACGCATGCTGGCATTTTCTTCTTTGGCACAAATTGGCTATATCATTTTAGGATTAAGCTTTGACAGTATAACAGGCTTGTCCGCAGGAATTGTGCATTTGTTTAATCATGGTTTGATGAAAGGCACGTTATTTATGGTCGCGGGGGCTGTTTATTATCGATTTGGCGCAACAAACCTTAAACAAATCGAAGGCTTAGGGAAAACGATGCCGTTAACGATGGCAGCCTTTGTTGTCGCCGGCCTTAGTATGATCGGGGTGCCATTAACAGTTGGTTTTGTCTCTAAATGGTATTTGATCTCAGCCGCTTTGGAACAAGGCTATTGGCCGATTGCCCTATTAATAGTTTTAAGTTCTTTGCTGGCCGTCATTTATGTCTGGCGTGTTGTTGAATTGGCTTATTTCCGGGAACCCGCTGAAGCAGCAGCTCTAAGTGATGGCCGTTACCGGAAAGACCCACCTTTATCCATGCTCATTCCCATGTGGGTGTTAAGCATCGGCACCATTTATTTTGGTATTGATGCAACACGGACCATGGATATTGCAATTTTAGCCGCAAGCAGCCTTAAAGGATTAATGCCGTGACTGTGGGGACTTTGATTGCGTTGACGATGATTATCCCGTCAGTGGGGGCGGTGTTGATCGCACTAACGGGGCGCCGTGGCAATATTCGTGAATTTGTTACTTTGGCCACATCCGTTCTTTTATTCACGGTTGTTATCCAATTATTGGGTGTTGTAGAAAGCGGTGTACGGCCTGTATGGGTTTTAGGCGAAATGTTACCGGGGTTGGACATTAAATTTGCGCCGGAACCACTCGGTATGATTTTCGCAGTCATTGCCAGTGGTTTGTGGATCGTCACGTCGTTTTACGCCATAGGTTATATGCGCGCTCATAAAGAAATACATCAAACCCGGTTTTATGTCTGTTTTGCCATTGCTATAGCCAGTTCCATGGGCATTGCTTTGTCCGGTAATATGTTGACATTGTTTGTTTTTTACGAAGTTTTAACAATATCAACGTACCCGTTGGTGGCCCATGCCGGAACCCCTGCTGCCAAACATGGTGCGCGCATTTACTTGGGCATTTTATTAGGCACTTCAATTAGTTTTCAATTGGTTGCCATCGTTTGGACATGGGTTTTGACAGGCACCTTGGATTTTACAAATGGTGGCATATTGGAAGGCACAGCGTCGGGGGTCGTGATTTCTGTGTTATTGGTGTTGTATGTGTACGGCATTGGTAAAGCCGCCTTGATGCCGTTTCATCGCTGGTTACCGGCCGCTATGGTCGCGCCCACTCCGGTGAGTGCTTTATTGCATGCGGTCGCTGTAGTTAAAGCCGGTGTGTTTAGTGTGCTTAAAGTTGCGTTGTATATTTTTGGCATTGATTTATTAGGTCAAACAGCAGCCACAAGTTGGTTAGCTGCTATGGCTGGGGTCACAATTTTGTTAGCATCCGTCATTGCCATGCGTCAGGACAATTTAAAAGCACGTCTGGCTTATTCAACAATCAGCCAATTATCCTATATTGTTTTGGCAGCGATGTTGGCCAGTGGCACGGCATTTATCGGTGGAGGCATTCATATTGTCATGCATGCCTTTGCTAAAATTACACTGTTTTTCTGTGCCGGGGCAATTATGGTTGCCAGTCATAAAACCAAAGTAAGCGAGCTTAACGGTTTGGGACGAAAAATGCCAATTACGTTTTTTGCTTTTTTCATAGCAAGCTTAAGCTTAATCGGATTGCCACCGTTTGGTGGGATGTGGAGCAAGTGGATGATAGGGTTGGGTGCAGCCGAAACAGATCAATTGATTTACATTGCTGTTTTGATGATTTCCTCGTTATTAAATGTCGCCTATTTGATGCCCATCGTTGTCCGTGGTTTTTTCTATAAACCGTCAAATGCCGGGGCTGATGATCATCATCAAGGCGATTTATTTCAAAGTTCGGCCGAGGCTGATGCATCCAACCCCACGGCAAAAACAAACTGGGTGTTTTCAAAATTTGAAGAAGCGCCGATGTTGTGCGTATTAAGTTTAAGTTTTACTGCATTAGCATCAATTGCTTTGTTTTTTTACGCCGACCCGATTTATTCCTTTTTATTGCCCGTTATTCAGAGGTAACGCATAGTGTCTGATACCCCTCCTCCCACCAATTCCGAAAAAACCTACTGGCTCGATAAACCGGGCAATATCCGGAAACTGATCATAGGCATTATTATAGTTTGTGTTTTGTTGGTGCTAAGCGATTTGATGTATGTGCGCAAAAGCAAATACGCTATCGAAGGCTGGGTCGGTTTTTATGGATTTTTTGGCTTTATTGCGTTTACAGGAATTGTATTGGTGGGTAAATATTTACGCCGAATTTTAATGCGTGACGAAAATTATTATGACAAGGATTTCGGTGATGAGTGATTTAGCCCTGTTCAGTCCAGGCTTGATCCTGATCATCGGTGGATTACTGTTACCGCTGATCCCTAAATTTATACGACCGGCATTCATGTTGATGCTACCGATTATAGGTTTTGGCTACATCCTAGGTCTTGAAGACGGGCTTAGCGTAACCACAAACTATATGGGATTAACATTAGAGTATTTACGTGTTGACCGGTTGGCATTGATGTGGGGGTATATTTTCCATATCGCAGCGTTTTTGGGTGTTCTGTACGCGCTTCATGTCAAAGATGCCATGCAACAAATTGCCGCATTGGTTTATGCGGGTAGTGCTATATCCGCGGTATTTGCTGGGGATTTGATCACGCTTTTTGTGTTTTGGGAATTAACAGCTGTGTCCAGTGTATTTTTAATCTGGGCAAGCCGCACACAAAGTGCGTACCGCGCAGGAATGCGTTACATGATCATCCAAATTGGATCAGGCGTCATTCTGTTATCAGGGATACTGCTTTACGTTAACCAAACGGGTTCTTTAACGTTTGGCCCAATTGGTATTGAAAGCACCGCCGGTAAACTGATTTTAATCGCCTTTGGTATCAAAAGTGCCTTTCCCTTGTTACATAACTGGTTACAAGACAGTTATCCCGAAGCCACCCCAACGAGCACGGTGATGCTGAGTACTTTTACTACAAAATTGGCTATTTACGCCCTTGCCAGAGGTTATGCGGGTACGGAAATTTTAATATATATCGGCGCGATAATGACTGCGTTTCCGATATTTTTCGCGGTTATCGAAAATGATTTACGCAAAGTTTTGTCCTATAGTTTAAACAACCAACTGGGTTTTATGGTGACCGGCATCGGACTTGGTACTGAGTTGGGTATTAATGGTGCTGCAGCCCACGCGTTTGTTCATATTTTGTATAAATCATTGTTATTTATGTCGATGGGTTCGGTACTGCACAGGACTGGGACAATCAAGGCTACGAACCTCGGTGGTCTTTATAAATCAATGCCGTGGACCGCTGGATTTTGCACCATCGGTGCCATGTCGATCTCGGCTTTTCCTTTGTTTTCTGGTTTCGTTACAAAATCAATGATATTAACCGCAGCCGCGGGCGAAGGTTACTGGGGCGTTTGGGTTGTTCTTTTAATGGCCTCGGCAGGCGTTATGGAACATTCGGGTATTAAAATTCCCTACTTCACATTTTTTGCCCATGATAGCAAAAAAAGACCAAAAGAAGCCCCGTTGAATATGTTGGCGGCCATGGCCATTACCGCATTTCTAAGTATTGCGATCGGTGTTTATCCGGACCCTCTGTATGCATTGCTTCCCTACCCTGTTGATTATACGCCCTATACTGTGGCCCATGTTTTAACGCAGTTGCAATTATTGATGTTCTCTATCTTGGCTTTTGTCTTTTTAATCAAAAGTGGGTTGTATCCGCCGGAAATGCCATCATTAAATATTGATAGTGATGTTGTGTACCGAAAATTGTTGCCTAAATTCATTCAAAGATTTGGCGCTAAAATAATATTAATCGATAATGGCGGTCGTCATAAAGCTATGGCAATGATCAAAGGCTTTATTGATGCTGTTCGCATAACCCATGGCACGCAAAGTACACTCGCCAGCAACATGGCTGTTGGCTCTATGGTGGTGTGGGCTTTGATGGCATTAGCGGTTTATCTGGTTGTGTTGTTTATTGCGGCATAAGTAAACGAAGTATTGATAATTAATAATCAGTTCGTTTTTCCCAAATGGCAACGGATGTAGGATTGTTCTTATCCAAGCGAAATAAATTAAGCGAAACCCATTTCAACTCAATGAGTTCTGATTGATGGGAGTGTTCGATGAGAGCATACAAGTTTTGATTATATTTTTCTCTATCAGCAACACGTTGATGGTTTTTTGAAGAAACCGTATTTGTACGCGACTGAAACCCAAATGGTTCAAAGTGTACAACTGTAACCTTTGGGGCGAAGTCACATAGTTTTTTAATAAAATCGTCAGGTAAATACGGTACTTGTTCGATGGAATGACAGGTGAATAATAAAACATTCTGACAACCCTCTATTTCTGGAGGATTTGGGTTCATATGATCGTATTGAAAGCTAGAAAAATTAATTTCGGTTTCCATCTCAGATAATAAAGTGGCCAGTTTTTGCCCTGATTCTGTGATTTCTCCACCAAAGTATCGGATTGAATTTTTACTTGTTTGATAAAAAGTTTCAAATAACCGCCTAGCGAAACCACTACCAAGTTCAAAGACACAGTCATATTTTTTCTGATTGATCAGGCCAGATAATATATAGGCGGGTATTTCTTGCGGTGTGGCTTGGTCAACCCTATTGATGCCATTCCAAAGTAAAGATAAACCGTTAAAAGACACAGGTCGAGGTGGCTTTTTGTCTAGTCTTTCATAAAACTCGGCTTTTTCAGAAACCTTATATTCCTCACCGGTTTTCTTGTCTATGCAAATGGTTGAAAGAACTCTTAAAGCATGAACGCTTTCAAATTTATTCAAAGACTGAAGGGTTTGTTTTAAATTATGATCATTATCAATGGCTAACTGTTTGAGTAGATTAGTTCGACATTGCCAAGCTACTTCGTAATAGTCGCGACTATCCATGCAATTAATCTTCTATCCATTCAAAACTCGTTGATGAAATTTATTACCCGCCCAAGAACAATCTTCCAACATCAGGGTTTTCCAATAGTGCATCACCTTCACCAGCGATTGCTAATTCACCTGATACTAGTACGTAGCCAATATCAGAAAACTCTAAACCTTTTTTGGCATTTTGTTCAACCAAAATAATGGTTTTGCCGTCGACGTTTTGTAAATCATCCAAAATTTCAAAAACCATATCAATAAAACGTGGCTCTAAACCAATAGAAGGCTCATCAACCAACAGAACTTCTGGTTCCATGACCAATGCACGGCTGATTTCCAATAATCGACGCTCACCACCAGACAAAACCCCCGCAGCATGGGTCCGGCGTTTGGCCAAACGATCATATTTGGAAAAAATCTTTTCAGCTGCTTCTTTAGCCATATCAGGACTATCGAGTAAATAGCCACCCATCCATAAGTTCTCTTCGACAGTCATGCCAGGAAAAATGGATTTGTCCTGTAATATATAAGCAATTCCAGCATTTTTTAGTTTTTCGGATGGCGTCATTTTAGTGACATCAACGGCAGCGTCGCCTTTTCCGACCATAATATTTCCAGAGAAAATATTAGTGAAACCAAAAATAGAATGCAAAATCGTTGATTTTCCAGCCCCGTTCGGTCCGATCAAACAAAGCGATTGGCCGTTTGATACTTGCAGGTCAAGACCGTGCAAAATTTCCATTTTGCCATATCCAGCTTTTAAGTTCTGAATTTTTACATAAGGATCATTTTTAGCTAACTTTTCAATTGTTGATAACTCAACTGTTTCTGCAATGGCTTTGGCCTGTTTATTAACATCTTCAACAGAAATAACCGTTTCAACGTTACCGCCGTGATAACCGGAAGCACGGCTTGGTTTTTTATCATCTGTACTCATTAGTGTGCTCCCAAATAGGCATCAATTACATTTTGGTTATTTTGAATTTCGTCTGGTTTGCCGTGAGCTAACATTTCACCGTGGGCCAAACAATATACATTATCGGCCAAGTTCATGACGACGCGCATATTGTGTTCTATCACAAATAATGTAATGCCAAATTCTGTGTTGGCTTGTTTCAAACGATCGATTAATCCATTGATCAATGTTGGGTTAATGCCGGCTGTCGGCTCATCCAATAACAATACTTTCGGTTCATTCATCAACGCCATAGCAAATTCAAGTAATTTTTGCTGACCAAAAGACAAATCACCTGAAGCCAGTTTGCGTTTTTGATAGAGACCAACAAATTCAAGAAGATGTTCAGCTTTGTCCGTTAATTCCGCAGGGAATTTTTTGAACATGTCGAAAAAAGTAGAATTTCTTTGAGGGACAGATATCAACATGTTTTGAATGCAATTCATGTTGGAATAAATGCGTGTCTGTTGAAATGTCCGTAACATGCCAAGTCGTGCAATTTCTTGCACTTGCATATCGGATATTTCTTGGCCTTCAAACTTGATGGATCCTTCATCAACCGGATGAAAACCCACAATAGAATTAAACAATGTGGTTTTTCCTGAACCATTGGGGCCAATTAAACCTGTGATTTGGCCTTCGGGTACTTTTAGCGAAACCTGATGATTTGCAACAACGCCGCCAAAGGATTTGGAAACGCCTGATACTTCGATAATATTATTCATTATACGTTTTCCCCGCCTTTAGAAACCGCAGCGTTTGCTGGTTCAACCGACATACGATCATCAACGTTAATGCCAAATTTTTCAGGCCATTTTTCTTGCATCCAACCAACAATGCCTTGCTGGAAAAACACCACATTGACAACAATAATGACGCCGAGCGCAATCCATTGCCAACCCAGTAAATAGGTCCATGTGGTTTCTTTGATGACGTGGAACAAAATAGCGCCGACAACAGGACCCCATAATGTGCCTTTGCCGCCCAACAAACACATGGCTACCATGAAAATACCAAATGTTATCGTTGGAAAAGCGACTTCTAATGGTTCAATAAATCCAGACATATTACCGAATAATGCACCGGCAATGCCTAAGAAAAATGCAGCAATAGACCATGCGGCTGCTTTATGCCGGAACGTATATACACCCATAGCTTCGGCTTTATCTTCGTCATCTCGAATGGAATTAATGGCTAACCCAAAACGCGTAGAATATAACCAACGTAGGAATACAAATGCGCTAATAGCTAAAATGAATGTTAACCAATAAAACATTTGTGATTTTTGATCAGCTTCAAAAGGGAAAACAGGCATTGAAATACCGCTACCTCCACCAACCCAATCCCATGTGGCTATAATTTCAGAAACGGCTAAAGCTAACCCAAGTGTTCCAATTGCAAAATATGGTCCCCGCAGCCCAAAGAACATACGCCCTAATAAGGCTGCTGCTCCGGCACAAACGACAGCTGCCAATACCAGACCGCCGATAATACCTTGGAAATATTGAGTATCAGTAAAAGTTGAATTATCGCCGCCAAAAGCTGAAGTATAGGTGCCGACATCGGCAAAAAGACTAATTTGGAAAATCGCAGACACGTACATGCCAATACCAAAAAATGTAATGTTACCAAGGGAGTTATAGCCCATTTGTCCACCCAAAATGTCCCATGTGGTGGCAAATAAAATCATCATCCATAACAAAGTGATTTGTGAAATGTAATTTGGAAACAGAAACGGACTAATAAGGCCGAAAAGCACCAAGCATACAAAAGGAATACTCATTTTTTTACGCATAATTATTTACCTTATTTCAGAGCTTGGCGATGGCGGCGCAATAAAATTTGGCGCCAAACCAAGATTAAAAGTAACATTCCGACAACAATAGCTTGCTGAACTTCGGCACCAATAACAAAACCGCCATAGGATTCGACGACACCTAATCCAAGGCCTGCCATAATAACGCCGGGCAAATTACCGAATCCCGCTGCCGTCACGATGACAAACGAACGAATAGAATGGGGAACGCCGTAAAACGGTTGAATGTTCCAGATCATGGCGATCATGACGCCTGCGGCACCTGCAATTGCGGCATTCAGTGCAAATGTGAATGCATAAACACGTTCGGTATCAATGCCCATGACTTTGGCAGCGCGCGCGTCTTGAGCTGTGGCGCGGATAGCTTGACCCATGCGGCTTTTTTTCATGAACATAACAACAGCGCCAGCCAGTATAAGGCACAATATAAAAGCAACGACTTTGATATATGAAATGGTTACGGAATCACCTAAAAACGACTCGGTTCCGAAACCGGCTTCGGCGACTTGTACTTCGGGGCCAAAAGCAATGTTTAACGCCTGTTGAATAACAAACGCTATACCAAATGTTGCGAGCAATGATATAAACATATCTTTGCCAATAACACGGCTTATGATCGTTCTGTATAATATCCAGCCGAAACCAAACATAAGTGCAAATGCTATGGGTAACGATAAAATCGGGTGTAAACCTTTGGTGCTTAAAAACCAGGCAATATACCCGCCCATGATAACAAATTCGCCTTGGGCTAAGTTTTTGACATTCATAACACCCCAAACAAGAGCCAGTCCATAAGCTGCTAGAGCGAAGATCGAACCGACAAAAATGCCATCGAGCAGTAATTGAATATTGAGCGTGGGAGCGTTTATGAGCAGCATAATGTTGTTAAACATAACAATACGTACTTTCAAAAATTCAAACAAAGTTAATCAGCAAAGATAACATTTGCGCGTCATCATTACTGTTTATTATAAACAAAAAACGGGTGATGCATTGGCACCACCCGTAGTAATTTTTTGTTCTTATTATTTTGGTTGGCGAGGGTAAACAAGCTTGCTGGATGCCCATTTAGCCGGAGCCACAACTTTATATTCGCCATCTTGAATTTGACGCAACACCATCGGTTTCGCAATATTGTTACCTTTGGATGAGAATTTAATGCCACCATAAAAAGTTTTCATGTTGGTCGCGGACAACGCATCGCGAACTTTTTCCGTATCAAACGATTGTGCGGCTTCAAACGCTTCTTTCCAAACCAGAACAGCAGCAGATGCTTGTGCTGATTGGTAAGGGACGGTTTTATATCCGTCAAATGTGGATTTAAACAACTTGTCGTAGTCGCCAGCAGAACCGAAATATTTTCCACTGTAGCTTAATGTTTCTGCCCATTGTGTTGGGCATAAAAATCCGTCAACGGCACCACCGAATTTTTTAACAACTTTACCGGCTTCGCAGTGTGTCATTGCAACAATCGGCGTTTTAATTTTCATTTCTGAAATTTGACGTGCTGCGGTAACCGCACCTTTTGAATGGCCAGAAGCCAAGAAAAGATCAGGTTTTAATGCACGAACTTTGGTCAACGTTGCAGAAATATCAGCCAAATCGCGTGGGAATTTGTCATCCAACACAACTTTGAAGCCTAATTTTTTCATATCGTCCATTACACCGGCGCGAACGTCTTGTGAAAATGGGTCTTGTTCAAAAGCCATGGCAACTTTTACGTCGCTCATTTTTTTGCCTTGTGCTTTCATGGTTTCAGCAGTCAGTTGTAACGCACTGGCAAGATACTGTTCCGATGTTGAAAGGACTGCGAACAAATATTTATAACCTTTGGCGAACAAAGAGCGCGATGCGCCTTCGGCTTCGACCATTGGGATTTTGTATTTTTCGGTGATCGGTGCAGCCGCTTTTGTCGTGGCTGAACTATAGGGTCCAAGCACAAATTTGATGCCGTCCTGTTTGATCAGGCGTTCTAATAATTGAGCCGTACGTGCAGGTGTCGATTCATCATCGTAATATTTAACAGCTAATTTATAAGTTTTTCCGTTAACTTTAACGCCGCCCATTTCATTAATTTTTTTAACCGCTAAATCATAACCGTTTTTGGCATGAATACCGTTTGTGGAATATTTTCCAGTGAATGAAATTGCGGAACCCAGCGTAATGGTGTCGCCTTCGACCTTAGCCATAGCAGATGTCGTTGCCATCATTGCAACGGCTGCTACACCAAAGGTTAATCCATGAAGTAGTTTTTTACGGACAGTCATCGTTTGTAATCCTCCCATATCGTGTTCGATCTGTGTTTCCAGATCATTATAATTAGGCTTTTAAATAAGCCCGGTTCATAAATATTCTTAAATCAACGGTTTTCCTTTAATGGATTATATAAACCATATCATTATTGAATTTCAGTGTCGTCCCTAATTCAACACCACTCAAATCTATGTGCTTCGATGATCGCGGTCAAGATAAAGACGACAACAGGTCTATAAGAATTTTTTAACATATCTCTTGATCTGTGGAAAAATGTCACAAAAATCTGTGGAAAAATGCCACAAAAAGTAAATTAAACTAAGGTGTTAGGAGATGTAATTAAAACTGAATAAATGTATGTTCACGTGTTTCTGAATGAAAATTTATGATTTTTTACCCGGTTGCCAAGCTTTAACGATCACGGGTTTTCCATTCTGGGTCATCATAACTTTTGGTTTAACTACTTGATCGGTGCCCGGTGTGCCCTCAGCAGATGAAAATGATTCGATAATATTGATATAAGGGATCTCCGCCCTCGTTCCTTTTTTACGGAAAATTTTATAAACGCTATTCTCTGTACACATTTCTGTTAGTTTTTCCATTGAAAGGTGACCAAAACGGCGCCAAATGCGTTCTAGAAAGGTTTGCACTTCCCATGGCAGAAAAAGGTCGGCATCCACATCCGGTCGGCCTTTTGAAAAAGCCATGTGGATGTTTGGCTCAATTGGGCCTGTTTCGTCTGCGACAAAAACAGCAGGCATTAATTTTCGACCTTTATGAGCGATGCCGTAATAACCTTGAGCCAAATACAATAACCGTTGAAGTTTTTGCGGCTGCAAATACTCGTTTTCGCTAAGGGCTGTATCAGAGAAAAAGAAAGCAACATCAAATGCATTATTCACATCAGCGGGCATAATCAGGTTCCGGTTCGTTTTTGGACTTAGATTTTAAGTGTATTAATAGCGGTTATTGGGTCATATTGCGCATAAATTTGCATTGTGCAACGCTGATTTCCAGCGTGGCCTATGATTTATCCAATAAAACAAATAAAGTTGCTTTAAAAAATTTGATTATATACAGGAAATTACCGTTGCGATCACAAAGTTAAACTGACTTCTTGTCCTAAAGTCGGTAGCGTGCCCGAAATAACTTTAGCCGTGGTCTCGTATATGGATATAGCGTTTTTAGCAAATAAAACTTCATGTGTATTTGTATTTTTGCCTGCATCATCTTTGATGATTTCATCCAAGCCTTGTTGCTGTTCCACAAGTGAGGCAAAAGCCGTCGAGGGGGCTTTGAACAAACGGTCGCCGGTAAAAGCTTTTTCCTGAAAATTTTGCGTGCTGTCGTTGGCTGCGTTCGGTAGTGTTCCGTCGTGGGCGAAAGCGGCCGCATCAAACATAACACCTGTTCCGGATGATAGTTCTTCGATGGATGCTGAAGACGAGCTTGTGTGGCGACCACCAATGTTGGCTGGTCGCGACGCAGACACACTAGGTGTGTTGCTCACAGGTAAATTTTTCACAGCCTGAACCATGGCAGTGACATACCGGTCATTTCCGGAACGAACCATTCTGGCTCAAATTTCGGGATAAAAGATGCGTCCCACATTCTGGGGTCGCGATGATTGAGCGAAGCTTTTTTTGAGAATTCAGCGCAACGCTAAGATAATTTTAATCTTTTTTTGCAACGCCGTCAATTCTGAGCATTATTTACTCTTGTGCGCGAATAAAGTCCGCAATTTTATTGTATATTGAAAATTGGTATAAATCACTGTGCGCCCCGCCATCAACCCAAAAGGCAGATTTAGGTTGATTTGCTTGTTCGTATAGTTTTTTACCAAATTGTTGCTTGATGACTTTGTCTTGGTCGCCATGAATGATGAATAGACTCGTGCTAATGGATTTTATTTTTAAATTATTTTCAAAGCGGTCTTTTAATAATAAATTCGCGGGCACGATGGGATAACGGTTATTAGCAACGTCTATGAGCGAGGTATAAGGGGCTTCTAGTATTAAAGCTTTGACCGGGGTATTGGATTGCGCCTGAATTTTTGCCATCTCTACGGCAACACCTGTTCCCAACGATTCACCGTAAAAAATCCAGTCAGCTGATTTTATATTCTTTTGCCTAAGAAAAGATAACGCAGCCAAAGCGTCTTGGTATAAACCTTGTTCAGTTGGTTGACCCTGATCACCGTTGTATCCACGGTAACCGACAAATAAAAAACCAAAACCTTCCTCGATAAACATCCGTGCTTTATAGGCCCGGTCAGCAATATTTCCGGCATTGCCTTGAAAATAGATAATCGTTGGTAAATTGTTTTGAGGCTCTGCATACCATGCGAGGTTTTCTAAGCCATCAGAGGTTTTGACGCGAAATTGTTTGAATTGTGGAATATCCACGGCGTGCAACGATGGCCGCTCAGCAGAAGGATGAAATGTAATTTTTCGCTGAAAACTATAGAGTAAACCCGTGAAAATCACATAAACGGTGGTCGTTATAATTATAGTTTTAATAATCATGAAAAACCATCGGTTAGGACGACCCAACGGCCATCTGTTCGCTTACAGGCAACGCCCTCGCCTGTTAAAAATCTGTCTTCCAGAACAACTGTTGAACGGAAACGTCGGCATAATTGATTATTCGTTTTGTTAAAAATTTTTATAGTCCGGGTTATGCCTGAATGACCATTTTTTGGATTCTTCCAACTAATAACATCGCCTAACCGTGAAGAACTTAAGTCTTTTTCCAGCATTTTTTGATAAATAGAGCGGTCATCATCTTGTAATTGACCCCCGACAAATTTACCGGCTTTACCATCGGTTAGTAGACCAGAATCACTTTCAACAGGACGCTGACAAGCGGCTAGAACAAATATAAACAAAAGTGATAGATAGGCGATTCTCATTGAAAACATGACCTATTTGTTTTGTTTGTTATCCAATAGTAAAGGAAATGACGAAAACAAATCATATGGCGATGCCGTTTTGTTGGGCTGGCATGAATAGACAGCGGCAATGGGCGTGCTGGCCGGACAAATCGCTAATGATTGTTTGGATGGAATTGCTGTTTTGCCAAATTTTGAACATTCGTTTTTAGCGAGCGCGTTGATTTCATTGGGCGTTGTTGCACCTTTGGCATAACAGATGGTGACGTTATCCCGGTCTTTAACAGATTTGCCGAAACTGACGGAAGCCCTGTTGAATTCATTTGGCACGTAGACATAAGGTTTGCCTCCGCTACACGCGGCTACAAAAACCAAGACAGCCAACACCCATGTGGTTTTTTTAATAGAATTTCTATACATGCAAATTCTATAACGTGTTTTTATTGAGACCACAAATTAAACCGATAATTATTTATCTATTCGATCAATGACATTAATTCCGTGTTGCCACCTGTGGCTGCCGTGTTCGTTGTAATGGTTTGTTCTGTTACAAATTGGTTTAAATAATGTGGGCCTCCTGCTTTGGGGCCAGTGCCGGATAACCCCTGCCCGCCAAACGGCTGAACACCGACGACAGCACCAATCATATTGCGGTTAATGTAAACATTGCCAGCCCGGATGTGATCTGCAAAATAGGTTTGTGTCGTTTTAATACGGCTGTGAATGCCAAGGGTCAGCCCATATCCGGCATTATTAATTTGATCTGAAACGGCTTTTAAATCATTTGCCTGATATCGAATGATATGCAGAACCGGGCCAAAAATCTCGTTATTCAAATCTTCAAGTTTTTCAATTTCAAACAAATGCGGGGCTACAAATGTACCTGTTTTAGTCGCATCGTTTAAATCTAGTCGATGCAATAGCCGTCCTTGTTTTTGTAATTTTATGCAATGGGCCTCGATGACATCTTTGGCGCGTTGATCAATAACCGGGCCAATATCAGTGTCTATTACTGAAGGATCGCCTATTTTCAATTCATTCATGGCACCGATGATCATTTTGGTGGTGCTGTCGGCAATGTCATCTTGAATATACAGCACGCGTAATGCTGAACAACGTTGTCCGGCACTCATGAACGCGGACATGATGACATCGTCAATTAATTGTTCGGGAACAGCGGACGAACAGGCGATCATGGCGTTGATACCACCAGTTTCTGCGATTAACGGAATAATCGCTCCCGGTTTTAAAGCCAACGTTTGATTAATAGACCGTGCTGTATCTGTTGACCCTGTGAATACAACACCGGAAATACGCGGATCAGATATAAGCGCTTGTCCTATATCTTTACCGTTTCCGGGTAAGCATTGATAAACATTTTCAGGAACCCCAGCTTTGGCAAATAACTGTGAAACGAACAAGGCGATCAACGGTGTTTGTTCCGCAGGTTTGGCGATAACGGTATTTCCGGCAACCAATGCGGCTGCAATTTGCCCAGTGAATATGGCTAAAGGAAAATTCCAGGGACTGATACTTATAAACACGCCGCGCCCTGTTAAACGCAATTGGTTATCTTCGCCCGTAGGTCCGGGCATGGATTGGGGGGAAGAAAACTGCGTGACGGCTTGGTGGCTATAATAATTCAAAAAATCTTCGGCTTCGCGAACCTCGGAAATGGCATCGATTATCGTTTTGCCTGCCTCTGTCATTAATAAAGAGATCAACTGAAGCCGATGTTCGGTGAAAAGTTTAGCCGTGTTTTTTAAATACTCTGCCCGATTGCGAACATCTGTTTGCCGCCAATTGGTGAAAGCCAGTGACGCTTGATCAATGGCATGGATAACATTTTCAGGAGATGCCTCGATAATCGTGGTGATGCTATGAGCGAGGTTTTGTGGAGATGAAATACTTCGTTTTTTACCGCCTGAGACGTGACCAGTGAAATCGTATGTAGAACAGCTTTCGTTTTCTAGTTGATTAAATAAATCATGTAATTGTTGACGATTGCCCACATCTTGCCCTTTGGAATTTGGCCGTTCATTAAACATTTCAGTTGGTAATTCAATCATCGGGTGAGCAATAGAAGCAAACGATTTAACGGTATCAACCGGGTCATTAATCATGTTTTTAATGGGCGCTTTCTCGTCTTTCAGTCTGTTGACAAAGGACGTGTTCGCACCATTTTCCAATAATCGACGCACAAGGTAAGCCAATAAATCTTCGTGACTGCCTACGGGCGCATAAATTCGGCAAGGATGCGAGTTTTTAGGATCTTTGACGATTTGATCATAAAGCGCCTCACCCATACCATGTAAGCGTTGAAATTCGAAAGTCGGCGTTATTCCGGCTTTTTTGATGTCATCGACCATTGACAATATGGATGCCAATGTATGGGCATTGTGTGTGGCAAATTGTGGAAATACAGATGGCCCCGCATCCAATAATTTTTTCGCACATACTAAATACGATAAATCCGTTGACGGTTTACGTGTAAAAACCGGATATGACGCTAAGCCTAATTCTTGGGCGCGTTTAATTTCGGTATCCCAATAGGCCCCTTTGACCAGCCGAACCATAATTTTTCGGTTGTGCGAACGGGCTTGTTGCACGACCCAATCGATAACGGCGGTTGCCCGTTTTTGATAGGCTTGAATAGCCATGCCTAATCCGTCCCAGCCTTCTAATGCCTCACAAGATAATAAATGTTCAAACACATCCAGTGTTAAATCCTGTCGCCATGTTTCTTCGGCATCGATGCAAAGGCCGATGTTGGCATTTTTAGCGGCTATGGCGAGGTCCAAAATCCTAGGTATTAATTCGTCACGTACCCGGTCTATTTTGGCTTCTTCGAAACGCGGGTGAATGGCCGATAATTTGACCGAAATGCCGGGGGCTTCAATAATGTTTTGGCCCTTGCATTTAATTTTAATCTGTTCGATCGCCTGAAAATAAGCAGCCATATAGTTTTTGGCATCGAAATCGGTGCGTGCACCTTCGCCAAGCATATCAAAAGAATGACGATAGCCGTTTTTTAGGTCAGATTTTGCACGTTTCAAAGCCTCTTTTATTGTTCGGCCCATAACAAATTGGTGGCCTAAGATACGCATGGCTTGTACCATCGCTTTGCGGATAACCGGCTCGCCACTTCGGTTGACTAAGCGTTTGAAAAATCCACGTAAATTTTCTTTTTTTTGTTGATCGAAGTCCAGCACTTTACCGGTCAACATCATCGCCCAAGTTGATGCATTTACAAATTTTGACGGGCTGTGCCCCAAGTGTGCCGTCCAATTGGCATCGGTCATTTTGTCACGGATTAAATTATCAATGGTGATGTCATCAGGAATGCGCAGCAAAGCTTCGGCCAGACACATTAATGTCACGCCTTCGTGGTTGGAAAGCTCATATTCATGCATAAAGGCATCAATGCCCATTTTTTGCGAGCCACTTTTACGTACGGTATCAACGATTTGATAGGCTCTGTAAAACACGTTTTCTTTATCGGGGCTGTAGATCGCCGTTTCAGCTATTAGTTTTTCCACAACAGACGTTTCATCCATGTCATGCAAGGTATTTAATGTTGGACGAAATTTTGGCTGACAAATTTTGTGTGAGGTGTTTTTTTGCATAGACTGATCCTGTGTATGGTGCGGAATATTCACCTTTATAATCCATAATATGAAATATTAATTGCTGTTTTAATGTATATATTCTATTAATTAGTTCGTTTTTCTATAAAAAACGATAGTATCATCTGTTTTAGAAGGGTTCCAATAGTCATGAAAACAAAATTTCCTATGATGTTAGACGCCCTTGATCGGCGGATACTAGAAGAACTGCAAAAAGACGGGCGGTTATCTAATCAGGACTTATCAAAACGAATTAATTTAAGCCCAACGCCCTGTTTAACGCGGGTTAAACGGTTGGAAAAAAAGGGGTTGATCAAAGGTTATTCGGCTTTTGTTGACGCAGAAAAATTGGGGGCTGGTTTATTGGTCTTCGTTGAAGTCGTTCTGGATAGAACGACACCAGATGTTTTTGATGCTTTTAAAACAACGGTGATGGGCATGGACCAAGTATTGGAATGTCATATGGTGTCTGGCGGTTTTGACTATTTAATCAAAGCCCGTTTTCCCGATATGGCCCACTACAGGGATTTTTTAGGGCGATCACTAGCCGCCCTACCCTCGGTTCGGGAAACGCACACCTATGTGGCCATGGAAGAGGTGAAAAGCACGACGATTATCCCAATCCCTGAGATGACACGTTAAACATCTTTATCCCATGGTGATGACGGGTTAAATTCTGAATGTTAGATTAAAAAAGGATTGTTCTATGAGCTTGCCCGTTGTTGTTGCCATTACCGGTGCCACCGGTGTTATTTACGGTATTGAAACGCTACGTGTGTTGAAAACACTGAACATTTCAACGCAATTAGTGATTAGTGAAAATGGCGCGCGAACGATTGAACTGGAAACGGATGTTTCGGTTAAAGACGTCCGTGCTTTGGCCTCAGAAACACACAGTGTGCGTGATGTGGCCGCCAATATTGCCAGTGGATCGTACCGGACCAAAGGCATGATTGTGGCACCGTGTTCTATTAAAACATTATCCGGCATTGCCAACGCGTTCAGTAATAACCTTGTGATCAGGGCTGCTGACGTGACGTTAAAAGAAAGACGCCCATTGGTTTTGATGGTCCGTGAAACGCCATTACATAAAGGCCATTTGCAGCTGATGAGCAAAGCGGCTGATTTAGGGGCAATAATTAATCCACCGATGCCTGCGTTTTATAATCATCCTGTAGGTATCCATGATCAGGTACGCCATATCATTGGTCGTTCGCTGGATTTATTAGGTGTTGAAAATGATATTGTTGACCGTTGGCAAGGCCCTTAGTCTTGTTTGTGAATTTGCAATAATTGATCACAGATTTCACGGACGGCACCATAACCACCGTTTTTTGTCGTCGTCATATCAGCAACTTTTAAAACTTCATCTACGGCATCATTGACTGCGATGCCCAAACCAACGTGCTGCATTAATTGCAAGTCGTTGGTATCATCTCCCATATGGGCTATTTGGGATAAATCGATGTCTAAATCATTGGCCAATTCCGTTAATGTATCAAGTTTGTTGGCAACGTTAGTATAGGCGTATTCAATACCCAAGCGCTCGGCACGTTCCATAATACCGGATGGCATACCTGATGAAATTATAGTTACTTTGACATCGGTATTTTTAATGAGTTGCGCAATGCCCATGCCGTCTTTTGCATTAAATTTACGCATAACGGCACCGCCTTCAATATAATAAAGCCCGCCATCAGTTAACACCCCGTCCACATCTAACGATAATAAACGAATTTTTTTTAGTAATGCTGTGTTGGCCATGAAAATCCTTTAAATTAGTGAGTAATTGATATGGTGTTATTCGGCGAGCGCGGGCTTTACCATTCCAGATGAATGGTTAAAATGCTTTTTAAATATTAAATTCTACAGCTACTTTATAAGGGAATAAGTGAATGTCCAGTACCCCATCATTTGTCTGGGAAGACCCGTTTTTACTTGATCAGCAATTGACCGAAGAAGAACGGTTAATTCAAAACAGTGCACGTGATTATTGTCAGGATAAATTGATGCCTCGGGTTTTGGATGCTTACCGGGATGAAAAATTTGATCGGGATATTTTGCATGAAATGGGTTCGCTTGGGTTATTAGGGGCGACGGTATCAGAAAATTACGGCGGTGCGGGTGTCAATCATGTTTGTTACGGGCTTGTTGCTCGCGAAGTTGAACGCGTTGATAGCGGTTACCGGTCGGTTATGAGCGTGCAATCATCACTTGTTATGTACCCGATTGAGGCATACGGAACTGAACAGCAAAAACAAAAATTTCTACCAAAATTAGCCACAGGTGAAATAGTCGGTGCATTTGGTTTAACCGAGCCGGATCACGGATCTGATCCCGGGGGCATGAAAAGCCGGGCTGAAAAAACTGCTGATGGATATCTGCTAACGGGCACTAAAATGTGGATATCCAATTCACCGATTGCTGATGTTTTTGTGGTTTGGGCCAAACTGGAAGGCGTTATCCGTGGATTTTTACTGGAACGCGGGATGGCGGGATTAACAACACCCAAAATCGAAGGTAAATTATCCCTTCGGGCCTCGATAACTGGTGAAATCGTCATGGATAATGTATTTGTCCCAGCCGATAATATGTTCCCGGACGTCACGGGATTAAAAGGCCCCTTTGGATGTTTGAATAAAGCCCGCTTTGGTATAGCCTGGGGGGCGTTGGGTGCCGCAGAATTTTGTTGGCACGCAGCACGGCAATATACCATGGACCGTAAACAATTTGGCCGACCCTTAGCGGCTAATCAATTGGTACAGAAAAAATTGGCTGATATGCAAACCGATATCACACTTGGATTACAAGGTTGCCTGCGGGTTGCCCACATGTTGGATCAAGGCAATTGCCCGCCCGAAAATATTTCTATGATCAAACGTAACTCAACGGGCAAAGCACTGGATATTGCGCGCACATCACGGGAAATGCATGGCGGTAATGGTATATCTGAAGAATTCCACGTGATCCGTCATATGATGAATTTAGAGACAGTACTAACATACGAAGGTACCCATGATATTCACGCCTTGATCCTTGGACGTGGGCAAACGGGCTTACAGGCTTTTTGTTAATCTTTTATATTCATATTTTCCGTTAACTGCCTGAAAGTACAGGAATAACATCCACACCAAATAGCATTGAGTGCGCCCATAAAATGGAGCCATAAATGATGATGCTGAGGCTGATTTTTATCCATGACAGGTCGGATTTGTTCAAGCTATTGTGTTTTTGAAATAGAGCCTGAAAGGGGAAAAACGATGTAGTATTGGCGTAATTTTGCCAACTGTCACCGAATTCTGCTTGGCGTTTACGGTCAATGTTCATAGCCCCTAAAAATGACAATGCTGCCATGGCTGAAAACAGTAATAATCCACGTAAATCAGAATTCGCTAAAACGTGGGATATGCCCCAAAGGATGATGCCCCAAGAAACCGGATGACGGGTTATTTTATGAACCCCTTTGGCTGGATTTTTAAGCCCGGCTTGTTCCATGGCGAACGTTCCCGGGTTAACCGTTAACGCGCCGTGAATGATGAACAAAATTGCTAATAACATTAATGTTAAGGATAAATGCTTTAAACCCGTTGGCACGTCCCACATATCGGTACTGTCCATTTGTCCATAGGTTTGAAGAATGGCGTAAAAAGTCACAAATGAAATAATTGAATATACAATGGTGAACGGCCATTTGCCGATTTTGGCACGCAGGGGTGTTCGTATAAACGATGAAGACATCAATAAATGCGATCCAACGAAGGCAAATAAAGCCAAAATCAGGTTTAAAGTTGTATCGGTCATTGTTATCCCTATCAAATTTTTTAATTGTGATCTTAGTTTATAATGTTTTTTTTCAAGCTGAATTATACAGCCTAAGTAAATTGTGTATAAAGTAAATAGAATTCAGCCCAATGTAATCTTTAGGAACGACCTTTTATGGATCAGACTTTTCCCGTTGATCAACAAAAATGTTGGCAACAAATTCTTAACCATCCTATTGCCGTCGATCAAAAACTGCCTGCGATGTTTATTGATCGTGATGGCGTATTGATCGAAGAACGGCATTATTTGAAAAATCCTAATGAGGTCAAATTGTTACCCGGTGCGGCAAGTCTGGTAAAATTAGCCAATTCATTAAATATAGCGGTTGTTATTATCACCAACCAAGGCGGCATTGGTCGTCAATTTTTCGGTTGGTCCGATTTTAATGCAGTACAGGAACGCATTCATGATGATTTGGCAAAAACAGGCGCATTTGTAAATGCAGTGTACGCTTGTCCTCACCACGGCAAAGGGGTTGCACCATATGATCAGGGTGATCATATGGACAGAAAACCTAACCCTGGCATGATATTAAAAGCTGTTGAGGCGCTAAATATTGATATCAATCGGTCATGGATGATTGGCGATAAAGCTTCGGATATAATTGCTGCTGAAAAAGCCAAGTTAAAAGGTGGTGTGCATGTATTAACCGGGCACGGTAACGACAAAGGCGAGCGTTCGAGCGCTAAAAAATTAAAATCAGCTGGTTTTCAAGTCCATTGCCAAGACAATATCGAAGACGGAAAATCGATCATAGGCTTGTTTTCTTGAAAAATACGATTGCGTTAGATCAATGTATCTTAGAAAAATTAGTTTAAAATGACTTGAAATTTATTATTTAACAAAAATTTTAAAGGAACAATAGCATGGCGAAACAATCGTTTAACAGAAAAGATCGACGATTTGAATTGATGACTATGTTGGCAATTATTTCAACGTTTATCGCCATGTCTTCTTTTTCAGTAACAGCAAAAGCTGCCGATATAACGATGTATAAATCGCCGTGGTGTGGCTGTTGTTCCGGTTGGGCTGATTATATGAAAAAAAATGGTCATAATGTTGTTGTCAAAAAAACAGAACAAATGGAAATGATTAAAAAAATGGCTGGAGTTCCAGAAGACATGCAGGCGTGTCATACTGCTGTTGTCGGCGATTATATAGTCGAAGGACACGTACCGGTTCAAACTGTTGAACGCCTTTTGAAAGAAAAACCCAAAGCATTTGGCATCGCTGTTCCCGGAATGCCTGCCGGATCGCCCGGAATGGATAGTTCAGATCCAGAACCATACAATGTTATTTTATTCAAAACAGGCGGAAAACGGGAAGTTTACGAACGTTTTTAAAATAAGCTCGGTGCATAGTCTGTAGTTTAAATCAGGCAACGCGTTCTGATGGAAATAAAACGACGACAGATGTGCCTTGTGCAGGTGTGCTGATGATTTCCAAATGCCCGCCATGCATTTCTGTTAACGTTTTGCATAAAGGCAGACCTAGTCCAACACCGTCGTGGCTGCGTTGCAATACGTTTTCAACTTGAATAAAAGGTTCCAGAACTTGAGAAATATCGGTTTCCCGAAGACCAATGCCTGTGTCATTGATTTTAAACACCATATCGCCTTTGGAATTTAAATCGACGTTGATTTCAATTGATCCATCGGGGGGCGTAAATTTAATGGCGTTATCAATCAAATTGAGTAAAATTTGTTTAAGCCGGACACGGTCCGCTGTGAGTTCTGGCAACTTGTCAGGTATTTTTTTGATAATGTTCAATGTTGATTTTCGGGCGCGTTCTGAACACATTGTCATGGCTTCTTCAATGACTTTTAAAACGTCAAATTTTTCTTCATCCAATTCCAACATGCCAGCTTCGACCCGGGAAATATCCAGTATGTCACTAACAACAGATAATAAATCATTGCCCGATTTATTGATAAATTGAACATATTCGTCATAGATATCGTTACCAAGTGGACCAAATACCCGGTCTTTCATCATGCAAGAAAAACCAATGATCGCATTTAATGGCGTACGTAGTTCATGGCTAATATTGGCTAGGAAATAAGATTTTGCTTGATTGGCTTTTTCTGCTTCATATTTTGCCGTTAATAAACTTTTGGTCCGTTCGTTAACGCGCTGTTCCAGTTCTTCGTGAGATTTTCTTAATTTCTCAGTGGATATAAAGCGTTCAGTGATATCCGTGTATACACCAACATGCCCGCCTCGTTCCAAAGGAAATCGCCGCACATGTATATGACGCCCATCATTCATAATAAATTGATCATCAGAAGCCGAACCTGCTGACACTATTCTGTTATACTCATTTTGCACCAGTTTATTGTGTTCACCTTCTCCAAATAAGCCTTTATTGCTTAAATGGTTTAACAAATCATTCATGTGCATACCGATACGGATGATGTCTTTGGGGTTATACCAAAACTCATAACAGCGTTGGCTCCATAAAACCAAACGTTGATCACTGTTCCAAACGGCAATGCCTTGGTCGATGGTGTCCATGGTTAATTGAAACAACATTGAATTGCGCGATAGCTCTGCGGTGCGCTGATCAACAACGCTCGAAAACCGCAGGTTTTGCAGTAATAAAAAACCAATAATAATTGTCACCAATAAAGTCAGGATAGAACCACCGATTTGGACGAGCAAAGCCGCGCTGTCATCTGGCCCTCCTAGGTATCCGGGCATAATGTCCCAGTTTAATTCCCACCGGGCTTGACCGCTGGTAATTCGAATGGTTTCAGTAGCAGATACGTCGGGTGGTGCTGTCATTGTCCCAATAACAGGTACGTAAATACTGTTTGCGCTGGCGTCACTATAGCGTTCGACCAACCGAACTTTCATGTTTTCAGGCAAATATGATGACGTTAAGCCGCTAAAAAATTCGGCAAGGTTAATGCTGGCAACCAGAATGCCCGATTTTGAACCTAAATCTGTAACCGTCGCGATTAATGCGTGACGATCTCCGTCTGTGCCTTCGAATGCGGGGCCCAATACGACATTTCCCGGCGTTTGACGGGCTGTTTCAACAACCGTTTTCATGGCCGGGTGAGTGAGTAAGTTGAATCCAGGGCGCAAAAAAGAATTTGTATTCGATGACAATTTGACAACCATATAACTATAGGCATCGTCGGATTTCTTTGTAGGATTTTTTACCTCAACAATAGAGCTTTGCATTTGCTGCTCGAATTCTGCCCTATCGTCACGTAAAATGCGGCGAACATAAGCTGTTGATGAAAAGTTAACATCCGGGTCCCAAGTTTTAGCTTCGTCGATGAAAGCATTAAATTCTGCTGCTGACATATCATCACGACCACGAAGTTGTCCAGCAATGGCGCGTAAATTGACTTGGGCTTTGGAAATCCAGAAAAATACATTTTCTGTCATCCGGGATGCTTCGGTTCTACCTTTTCCCAGCCATTCATCGTACGCAGAGTTTTTGATGCGCTGACCCGTTAATAGTGAAAAAGTTATTCCGACTGTAAATAGGATGATTAAAATGACACCAACCGTAGATTTTTGAAAGTTAAACAACCTTCGCTCCAATTTTTAAATGCGACTTGTTTTATATGAACCCAAATTTATAGTTTAATAAACATGAACCTGATTACGACCATTTGCTTTGGCTTTATAAAGTGCCCGGTCAGCGGCCTCAATTAATTTTGCCGAAGATTTTATTTTCGGGAATTCCGCTAGACCGCAGCTTAAGGTTACATTTAACGGGCCATTCGACGTATCGTGGGTAATTTCTGCAAAAGACAAACGAATTTCATTTAGGATGGTTGCCGCTTTTTTTGCTGTCGTTCCGTATAGGACGGCTGCAAATTCTTCGCCCCCCATACGGCCGATGATGTCAGTGCTTCTTAATCGTTGTTTTAAAATACGCGCCACGGATTTGATGACTAAATCACCAACGGAATGGCCATAAGTATCATTTACATTTTTAAAATTGTCCAAATCGATCATAGCAAAAATGACGGTTTTATCGGCGCGTCTTGCGCGGCCCAATTCATTTTCTAGAAACTGTTTCGTCGTTGAATGGTTAAGCAATCCGGTTAAACTGTCCCGTACCATCAACGCGCGCAGGCCACGAAATCTTTTAACCCGGCTGATGACTGCAGATAACAGGTGTTCTGGATTAATCGGTTTTGTTAGAAAATAATCGCCGCCAAAACTTAACGCATTGATCTGTTTGTCAAAATCTTCTTCTCCAGACAGGAAGACAATGGGGATGCCAGCAAAACTATCTTCTTGGCGGACAAGTTCGGCAAGTTCTATGCCACTGCATGAAGGCATGTACAAATCAGTTAAAACCAGTTCAGGGGCAAAGGCATGCATTTCATCAAGCACTTTTGTCGGATCTGTAATGGCTTTGGTAATCATGCCGGCAGATTCTAGAATAGCCGTAGAGTATTTCATTAATAATGGATCATCATCGACAATTAAAATACGAAAAGGATGGTTTTCTTCATTGCCTAACAATTTATCAATTTGATCAACGAGCTGGCCAAAATTGATGGGGCGCGCAATATACCCATTGCCGCCTGCTTGCACACCTGCAATGCGGGATGGGAAATCGTCATAGTCGCCAATGATAATGATCGGTGTGTAAACATTTTTATCTGTGCGCAAGTGGTTTACCCAACTGGCACCATTATGTTTGTTTTTTTTAAAAGATAATGAGGTGATAATGATCGATTTTTTTTCCGGCAACGCCAGAACGGTGGTTTCAGCATTCTCTGGCGTGTCGAAATAGATGACATTAAAACCAAAATTTTTTAAATTTAATAAAATTGGTAATGTTTGTTCTTTATTACCATCAATGAAGACAACATTGACCTGATCATCAGAAAAAACGTAATCATTGCCTACGGTAAATACCGAAAAGTCAGTATTTTGTTCATCAACCGTATTCGAAGCAACTGATTTAATACCGTTCATATGATGATCATTCAAGTAAGCCAGTGACAAAATTGTTGAAAATAAGGTAAATAAAATATTTTCTATTATTGAATTGAAAACAATAAGAAAAGTATAAAATATGAGATTAATATAACACGTTTATATGCTTATTTCATAGCATTGAAAATTATTTATGACGTAACGGATATAAAACGGTCCCCTATTCCATAAATTGAAGCCCAGCCTAATCCTTGAAGCGTTGATTTTAACGGTTGGTACTCACATCCAATCCATCCATTATATCCAATCATATCAAGGTGTTCAAAGATTAGTGTGTAATTAAAGTTTCCTATGTTGGGTTCGTGCCTGCCGGGAACAGAAGCCATTTGCATATGCGCTATTTTATCAAGGTTAGAATTGACGGCATCAAATACATTTTCGCTGTTCATAAGCGTATGATATAAATCCAATTGCAAAAATAAATTGTGGTGATTAACAACACCCATAATGGCCCGCGCCATTACTGTTGAATTGAGTAAATATCCGGGCATATCAATAGGATTTATCGGTTCTATTAAAATTTTTATGCCGGCATCATCTCCGGCTTTTGCCGCAAATAATAAATTATCGGCATAAGTTGATAGAACGACCTCTTTGGCTACGTTTTCGGGGTTGATGCCGCTCATAACATGAATATTTGTGCACCCGACTGTTGATGCATATTCAATGGCTTGTCCTATGCTTGTTTGAAAACGTTCAATGCAGTCAGGCTGGCATGCCAAACCGCGTTGTTGATGATCCCAATTACCACAAGGCGCATTCATTAAAATCAGCGGCAGATTGGCCTCTGCCAATAAATCAGCAAACAGGTTTCTATCACAATCATAGGGAAACAGATATTCAACACCCTTAAAACCGGCTTTCGCAGCAGCCTTAAAGCGTTGTTCAAGTGGTATTTCTTGAAAAAGTGTTGATAAATTTGCCGTAAATCGGGGCATTAGGTATCCAGTCGTTTGATGATTTCGCTGGCTACATCGTCCGCTGAGTTAATGGGTGGACAAATGCCCGCATTTTTAATAGTTGATTGTGCGTGTTCAAGAGGTAAGGCGTACTTGTGTTTATATAAAAAATCTAAAAAACGTGTGTGTTTTCGGCTGATTAAAGGCTTTGGAGCGAAAATATGGACTTGGGCTTTACTGGCACAGGCTTCTGAGCACATGGAAACACTTTCACCGGTGACGACCAAATGATCAGCCCATGCCAATAGCCCCATATAGGGATTTTTGGTGTTGAGTTGCCAGTCGAATGCATAATCTGCATCCATAAAACCTGATAAAAACTGTTTACCAACGTCGCCACTGCGTGGACTTGAGCTAATCATTAGCGATCCATTGAGATCATTTTTAAACGAACGAACTTGATTGATAAATTGATCCGTCATCACGGATGTAAATTGCTTGTTTTTAGTGCTGCCACCCATCAATACAGCTATTCTCGGGCTGGGCAGCGGTTCAAAAACGGGGGCCCATTGTTTATATGCCGTTTTCAATGATTGCTTATTTATACGGTTGGGGGCCGTCATGATTTGTATTACATTAGGGCCATCCGGGACTAAGTCATGGCTTAAACTTGCTATGAGATCAAAATCGTCAAATCCTGATCTGCCGGGCGACATAATCTGGCAAATGAAGGTTTTATTATTGTTTGTTTTTTTTATATAGCGTGCGATCGGAGCTGTTCTGCGGCCTGCAGCTATGATTAAATCCGGCCATGGCGCTTTTATTTGTTGACGGCTTTCTGTTGTTATTCCTGATAATCTGGCACCTAAAATAAAATTAGGAAGCTTACCTAGAAAACCGTTTTGTAACGAGATGCTGTTAAAAGGCTTGGACAAAGCCTCAGCCACGCCTAAGACCTGTGAACGGTTCCCTGCCCGTTCATCAAGCAATGCCCATATCCGTAATGTCTGTTGAGGATCGGAGGCCACGCTCATTGTCTTTCAAAAAAAATAAAATAAACCGGAATAATTCAAAGAAATTGCTTATACTGTTTTTACAGGGGTATGAATAGAGGGTACGTGTAAAGTGAATGAATGAGACCAGTAATATGAGCGTAATATGAGCGATGAAAAGGCTAAATTTAGCGTCGGACAAGTGGTCATCCACCAAATTTTTGAATATCGTGGCGTGATTATTGATGTTGACGGCCATTTTTTAGGTACCGAAGAATGGTACCGAAATGTGACACGGTCTAAACCACCCAAAGACCGGCCATGGTACCACGTGTTAGTCGATGGAGATGATTTGAAAACCTATGTTGCAGAACGAAACTTAGAAGCAGATACAACGGGTGAACCGATAGCACACAGAGATATTCATCAGTATTTCTTATCTTTTGGTGATGACGGACGGTATCAAATGCGCTCAAAAAATAATTAATTTAAATTTTCACGGTTAAGCCCTTGATCTAGATTGAATAAATATTTTTCGTAAAATTGCCCACGGTTAACGGCCGTTTTGTATAACGGTTGTCTGACTTGCCAATTTGATGAGGTTAAAACAACACGGTCCGAGGCTTGAAAATTTAAACATGCTGCGTCCCAATCCAGTCCTAAATAGTCGATCAGTTTGCGGCTTTCGGTTTCTGGGTCAGCGACTAGTTCTTCATAATCAACATACATAATGTTCGCATCGGGTTGTGTTTGCCAAAAATCCATCAATTCATTAGCAGATGCCAAATAGCGCCCTAAATTATATAAATCTGTGGCCCATACATGCGGACTTAAAAAGTTTTGGAAAAAACAAGATATGGCAATGTCTTGAACGTGTCGGCGGCAAACAATAATTTTTGCATTTGGAAATATTTTTTTGATTAACCCGATGGATAAATAATTAAACGGTGTTTTATCAATGATATGGGAAATGGTTTTATCCGTTGGTAAAAACCGTTTCAGGATGGCTTCGCCAAGATGAGAGACGCTTTTATCATCAAGCCGGTCTAGTTGTGATGCATCCAAATCAGCAAGACCTGTGAGTGAATTAATTTCGCCGCGTCCGTCGACTTTTTTGTGGCTGGATAAAATTTGTTCAACCAATGTTGTGCCGGAACGGGGCGCGCCAACAACGAACACAGGGCATGTTGTTGTATCGGCACCCGCAAATAGTTGATTTTTAGTTTCATTCCATGATTTTTTCAATTGTTGGATATGGGCGTCAAATTGATCAGGGGCAAAAACCAAATCGTTGGCAGCATCTTTTTTCTGGCGTAATCTATTGGCCTCGTCAAAAGCACTAAAAGCATTGTCGTAATCATGTTTTTTATCGAACACTTCGCCTTTTGAAAAGAGTACAAGAATCCTGTTATTATCAGACAAATTATTTAAATTCAAAGCTTTGTCGAATTTTTCTATATCATCATCTGAAACTTTATCACCCAGTGCGGATGCTATATTATAGTGTGCTTCGCCACATCCGGGATCAATTTCAATAGCTCGCCTGAAACTGTCAACGGCATCGGATAATTTACCTGTAGACAACAAAACAACGCCCAACCCGGTATGGGCTGGTGCAAAGTTATCATTTAGCAAAATAACCTCACGGTAAGCTGTGATCGATTTATCGTATTGTTTGTTTTTGAATAAGGCTGCGGCTAAATTAACTCGGGCCTCGAGCAAGCCGGGCAAGCGCTTTAAACTTTCTTCAAAAGCTTCAATGGCCGCGTCCATGTGACCTTGGATTACCAATAGACTGCCGAGGACGTTATGGGCTTGAGGGTAACCGGGATTTATACGCAACGCTGTTCGCGCTTGGTTAACGGCTTCTGTGATTTCACCCAATTCGCGCAAAGCGACGGCTAGATTTGCTCGGGCAATGGCTAAATTCGGATTGTTTTCTAAGACTTTTGCAAAATATTCAACGGCAGTTAAATATTTTTCTGAACGAATTTGCAAATTACCCATAGTGATCAGGGCGTCCATGAATTCAGGATCATTTTTAACCACTTTCTGGCAAGCTTCGATGGCTTCAATGTTACGGTTTTGTGATTGCAGGGCAATGGCTAAATTATTACCTGCCTGACTGTTTCGCGGGCGTAAAGATAAAGCGTGGCGGCAAGCGGCTTCGGCTTCCATGAACCGCCCTGCTCTGTTTAAAATCGCTCCACAATCACTATGCACGTTGACGTCATTTTCATTGCGGGTAACAGCTTCTAAAATATAATTTACGCTGTCTTCCATTCTGTTTTCATGGGCAGCGATGGTGGCTAAATGATGGAATGCCCGGTGGTCCAATGGTGAAGTTTGGATTAAACCTTCTAAAATTGGTTTTGCTTGATCGATGTTGCCCGTCATTAAATATTTTTCGGCTTGAAGCAAATGGTCTTGATCAGGCTGTTTTAACGGTGCCGGTTTATTCAAGCGGTTTTGTTTCATGCGGCTGAGTTTGCTTTGCTTCATAACTTTGTTGTTCCACGGTTAAATTTTTTATGGGTGTTGTAGGCTAGTGCTTTAAAGATTAACTTCCTTAAAATCAATTTTTACAACATCTCTTTTAAGCTTAATTTAAGGAAATACACTATGTCGACGACAGATACGGCAAAAGAAGCCGCAAAACAAACGGCGCGTTTTTTATTGGATATTAAAGCCGTTAATTTTCGCCCTCAAGAGCCCTACATGTTAACAGCAGGTTGGGCTAGTCCTGTTTATGTTGATTGCCGTTGGGTGATTTCCTTTCCCGAAGCCCGCACCCGGATTATGGAATTGGGCATTGAAATGTTAAAAAATAAAGGCGCATTGCATGATATTGCATCCATTGCTGGTGGAGAAACTGCCGGCATCCCATATGCGGCATGGATGGCACAAGCTTTGGGTAAACCCATGCAGTACGTGCGTAAAAAACCCAAAGGCTTTGGCCGCAACGCGCAAATCGAAGGATCATTAGAGGTTGGCAAAAAAGCGTTGTTGGTCGAAGACATGGCAACGGATGGCGGGTCGAAAATCAATTTTGTTAATGCATTACGTGAAGCCGGGGCTGAGGTTTCTGATATTTTTGTTGTTTTTTTCTATGGGGCGTTCCCGAATGCACTACACACATTAGAAAAAGCCGGTGTCAGACTGCATTATTTAGCCACATGGCAGGACGTCTTAGAAGTGGCGCGCGAAGATAATTATTTTGATGCAGCCACATGCGAAGGTGTGGCAGATTTTTTAGCCAACCCTGTGGCTTGGTCTGAAAAACATGGCGGCCGTGGCGCGGAGCAATAAAGCGGGTTTAGTCAATTTATTGCAAAGACTGTTTTTGTACCTTTAACGCCCGCCCCCTGATAGTTTGGAATTGGCATCGCGTAAGCGCTGCATCATGGAGTTTAGTAATGCTTTAACGCCGGGTGTCGCGCTGTTAAGCATTTCAGTAATCACTTTACGATCGATAACACGGACCTGGGTTTTGGTTTTTGCTATGGCTGTGGCAGACCTGAAATCGTCATCTATAACACCCATTTCACCGATGATTTCACCGGCTTTTAATGTGGCGATTTTTTTATCAGGGCCGATACCTTGGACCATTATATCTATTTCACCGGTTTCGATAAAATAGGCTGTATCGGCTGGTTCACCTTGTAAAAATAAAGTTTCTTCAGGAGCGAGCTCACGCACCCCTGGCACATTTAAATTTAAAGCAGGTGAATTATGATAGGATTTGTTTTTTGTTGGAGCAACATGTTGGGCAGACATATCCGTGTTTTTTATGCCGCCAGAACGTGTGTATGATGTGACAGTCGAATTACGGTTAACTCGGGTCATATCATGGGCTCCTTTTGTTTAATCTAATTGTTAATGCAAAATGTTTAAATTTTTTATCAGAAAAGTTTAAACGAATCGTTATCATGAAACATAAACTATTATGGCTTCTATGGCTGTGTAATTTGTCACACACATTGTAAGTATTGAAAAAAACATGATGAATATCAATTATTTAGCGTTGACTGAAAAGCTATTATTGAACATGATCATTGGCATGAAAAAAATAAATTTAATTGTTTATGTCGTTTTGATTCTGTCTGTTTTGAGCTCGCATTTGGTTATGGCGAGTTCCAATGTCAACGTTCGGCCAACGATGAACGGATTGTTGCGGCCGTTTATCTATTTGAATAAACCGGACCCGGCCCCGATTACGCCGTTTTACACGGAAACGGGTGGGGTTAGTAATTTAAACCGATACCGTGGAAAAGTTGTTCTATTAAATGTTTGGGCCACATGGTGTGTCCCCTGTTTATATGAATTACCGATGTTGGATCAATTGGCTGTGAATTTCGACACACAAGATTTTGCCGTCGTCAATGTATCGATTGATGATAATGGTGTGAAGCCTGTGAAACGTTACTTTAAGCGTTTGAAAATCAATAATTTAACAACTTTTATCGATCCTTTGGCACGCATTGTTGATGCTTATTCGATCAAAGGTGGGTTCCCGTGGACTTTTGTCATTAACCGCGCTGGCGAAATAGAAGGATATATTAAAGGTGCGGCTGAATGGGATAACCCGGACGCCAAAAACTTAATTCAGTATTTCATTAATAAACGCTGATAAAGGAATTCCTGTGAAACGATTATTATTGTGTTTGAGTTTAGTGTCGGCCTTATTGCAGTCGGTTCCTGTAATGGCGGGCAACGGTAAAAATGAGCTGAGCATTGGAATAACGCAATACCCATCGACGTTTAATCCATTAATCGATGCGATGATGGCTAAATCATATATTCTTGCCATGACCAGACGGCCATTAACCGCTTATGACCAGAATTGGAAATTGATATGCATGTTGTGTGTGACGTTACCAACCATTGAAAATGGCTTGGCAAAACCCGAACGCACGCCAAAAGGTATGCGCGGCATTGCCGTCACTTTTAAAATTCGTCCCGAAGCCCAATGGGGGGACGGTGTTCCTGTGACATCAAAAGACATTGTGTTTTCTTGGCAAGTGGGACGCAACAAAAAATCAGGTGTCGGAAATCAGGAATTTTACCGAAGCCTTTATAAAATTGATGTGATTGATGACAAAACTTTTACCCTGCATTTCGACAAGTTGACGTTTTCTTATAATTCCATGGGCGGATTTGAATTGTTGCCTGCCCATATCGAGACCATTAATTTTTCCGATCCTTTGAAATACCGTTATCAAACGGCTTATGATACGGATACCTTCAACGAAGGTTTGTATAATGGGCCCTATGTCATATCGGCGGTACAAACGGGCAGCGTTGTGGTGCTTGAACAAAACCCTAAATGGTGGGGCAAAAAACCAGCGTTCAAAAAAATTACTGTTCGCATTATCTCTAATACATCGGCTATGGAAGCCAATATTTTATCCGCTGGCCTAGATATGATCGCCGGTGAACTTGGGCTGCCGCTGGATCAGGCTTTGTCTTTTGAGAAACGCAACGGCCAAAAATTTAATGTAGTATATAAGCCGGGCTTGATTTATGAACACATTGATTTAAATCTGGATAACCCGGTTTTGTCCGATCTTCGGGTTCGCCAAGCTTTAATGTATGGCATTAACCGGGAAATTATTAACAGTGAACTGTTTGATGGTCGCCAACCGACGGCTAACACGAGCGTTAATTCGTTAGATCAGGTCTATGCTGATGATATTCCCGTTTACGCATACAATCCGACAAAAGCGATTGCACTCTTAAAACAAGCCGGATGGAAAAAAATTAAAAAAGGTATTCGTTATAATTCAAAAGGCGAAAAATTAACCCTGACATTAATGACCACATCAGGTAACCGGTCGCGTGAACTCATCGAACAGGTATTGCAAAACCAATGGCGGGCAATAGGAGTCGATATTCGCATTAAAAATGAACCAGCACGGGTGTTTTTTGGTCAAACCTTAACAAAACGTTTGTTCACGGGCATGGCCATGTATGCTTGGATCAGTTCACCTGAAAATGTGCCAAGAACGGTCTTGCATTCGGCACATATCCCACGCAAATCCAATAATTATTCCGGGCAAAACTATACAGGCTACAAAAATCCTGTAATGGATAAGGTGTTAGAGAAAATAGAGGTTGAATTGGATTTTACGAAACGCAAAAAATTATGGCGTAAAATGCAACTAATGTATGCTCAAGATTTGCCTGTGATCCCCTTATATTTCCGCGCCAATGCTTATATTTTACCGCGCTGGTTAGGGGGCGTTGAACCTACAGGCCAACAAGACCCAACCACGTTGTGGGTTGAAAATTGGACACATACTGGCCAATGATACGGTTTTTGTTATCGCGTTTGTTACAAGCTTTGGCAGTACTCGCCGTTATGTCGTTTGTTATTTATGCTTTGATTGGTTTGATGCCCGGTGATCCCATTGATTTAATGATCAGCAGCAACCCTAAAATCAGTTCTGAAGACGCAGCACGCTTGCGCGCGTTACAAGGTTTGGATCAACCTTTATTAGGTCGTTATACAAATTGGGTGGTATCGGCTTTCAGCGGTGATTTTGGCTATTCCCGTTTGTTATCGAAACCTGTTTTTCAAGCCATTCGTCCGGCTTTCATCAATACACTACAATTGATGAGTGTGGTTTTTGTGCTTAGTTTGCTAATCGCCCTGCCTTTGGGTGTTTTGGCGTCCCGCAGGCCCCGTTCCAAGCTTGATTATAGTATTAATTTAGTGGCATTTGCCGGGGTGTCCGTGCCGCCATTCTGGTTAGCAATTTTATTGATTATTCTGTTTTCTGTAACTTTGGGTTGGTTGCCAGCAGGTGGTGTCGCCATGGACAACAATGCAGATTTTTTTGAGAAAACAAAGTATTTCATTATGCCTGTTGTCGCTTTAACCATAGCTAATATCGGATCACACACCCGGTACATGCGGGCATCCATGATAGAAACTCTTAAAAGTGATTATATACGTACGGCAAAAGCCAAAGGGGTGCCTGAAAAAAAAATAATGCTAGGCCATGCCCTAAGAAATGCACTAATTCCCGTTGTGACCATCATTGCCCTTGATTTTGGTAATATTTTTTCAGGGGCGTTGATTACGGAAACGGTGTTTTCAATCCCCGGTATGGGGAAATTAATTTATGATGCGATTATGGGTAACGATATTAATTTAGCCCTTGTTGCCTTGTTATTCGCCACTTTCATGACTTTAACGGGGAATTTTATCGCTGATATTGCCTATGTTGCCCTTGACCCAAGATTGTCGTTTTCAGGTCAAAAAAAATGATACATGGCCATCCATTAAGCGGCGGTTTTAAAAAACGGTTTTGGCGCCACCGATTGGCTGTTTTTAGCGCCATTTTGTTGGTTGTATTGGCATTTTTTGTTTTGTTAGCACCCGTAGTTGAATGGCTGTTGGGAACAGAAATGCAAACAACAAATTTGTTTCAACGATTTGCTTTGCCCAGCTTGGCGCATCCTCTGGGAACCGATGAATTGGGCCGTGATAATTTAATTCGGTTGTTATATGGTGGCCGGGTTTCATTGATCGTTGGCTTGTCGGCGGCTTTGACAGCAGCCGTTATTGGCACATTCATTGGTTTGATGGCTGGATATTTTGGTGGTTGGGTCGATGCCCTGTTAATGCGTGTAACCGACAGTGTTATTGCCCTACCTTTTTTACCCTTACTGATCGTATTAGCAGCGATCGATCTGGATAAAGTTGGGCTCCCGATATCGTGGGTAGAAAGTGACAATATTAGCTTGTTACGAATTGTTGTTATTGTCTCAACTGTTGGCTGGACAACCGTGGCCCGTTTGGTACGCAGCCGTGCCTTAGCATTGCGTGTGCAAACGTTTATCAAAGCAGCAGAAGCCGTGGGCGCACCGCCTTGGACGATCATGTTGCGTCACATTTTACCGAATTTATCGTCATCAATCATTGTTGCGACAACATTATCAACGGGTAACATCATTTTACTGGAAAGCGTTTTAAGCTTTTTGGGGCTTGGTATTCAACCTCCATGGCCAAGCTGGGGCAGTTTGTTGACCAATGCTCAAGAAACCATTTGGCAATCCCCTGAATTGGCATTTTATCCGGGTATATTAATATTCATCACTGTTATCGCTTTTAATTTTTTAGGCGACGGCCTGCAAGATGCTTTGGACCCAAAATCAGTGCGAAAATAAAACCGGTAGCGGCATACTTTCCAACAAATGCATGGTTACACCCCCCATCACCAATTCTTTGATGCGGGCATGACCATATGCACCAATGACCATCATGTCCGCACCTTCTTCAGCAGCTAAATTTAGCAACATTGTTGCCGGTTTAATTTCACTGGAAATAATATGCTGGGCTTTGGCATTAACGCCATGCCTTGATAAATGAACTGCGATATTTTGACCGGGCGGTTGGTCGTCCAAAATTTCGTTACTATTTTTCTTAACACACATCACAGTTGTTTTCTTTGCTGTTTTGAGAATAGGTAACGCATCATGAATAGCCCGTGTAGCTGTCCGGCTTCCATCCCAGCCAATTATGATTTTTTGCCCAAATACAGCATTTTTATAGATATAGGGAACAACCAGTACAGGCCGTCCTGAGGCTAATATCAAACGGTCGGTCATGTCTTGTTGATATTGAATAGCATTGTCTTCTGGGTTGAATTGTCCAAGGACCAATAGATCAGCGTGGCGTGCGTGCGTTGTAATGACATCAAGAGTATCGCCATTTTCATGAACCCATTGTCCAGACAAGTTATTGTTTTTCAATGTAACTTCAAAGGCTGTTTTAATTTTACCCACTTCGAGGTTTTGTCCATCGGCTATTTTAGTCCTAAGCGAACTATCGATTTGCGCGCTGATGTAGTTGGGAATATTGTTTCGGGGCGATACAAAAACACCTATAAGCCGCGCTTGATGGGAAAGGGCTAACATAGCTGCCGCATGCAAGCGTCCGTTTAATGATGAACTGTTATCCAAATGAACAAGAATATCTTTGTAGCACATGAGGCGTGTCCTTATTTATTTATTTAAATCAATTGTTAAACGGAAAATTCTATGTGAACCGTGATTACATTATTAATACCTATTAACTGATCTGCCATGACATACATCAACTGGATAATTTTTTTGTTCATAACATCAAAATTATTCCTTGTATCAATGGCTAGGGCATCTGAGAATATCAAGTCGTCAAATTTTAATAAAAAATATTTAAAGGGCCGAGCCAATGAAAACGGGAAACTCCCCTGCAAGTCGTGATATAGCCTTTCATGTGCATGGTTACACTAACCTTGATAAACATGAAAATGTCGGTCCGCACATCATGACCAAAGGGTCTGGTATTCGTGTTACCGATGATACGGGGAAAACATTTATCGAAGGGTTATCTGGGTTATGGTGCGCATCACTTGGTTTTGGTGGCGAAGAACGGCTTATTGAAGCCGCGGTAAAAGCCATGCGCACGTTGCCTTATTATCATGGATTCGGTCACAAAACACCGGAAGTGACCATTGATTTAGCTGAAAAACTCATTTCCATTGCACCAAAACAAATGAGCAAAGTTTTATTTGCGAATTCTGGCTCCGAAGCCACCGATTTAGCACTGAAATTAATTTGGTATTATCACAACGCCATTGGAAAACCTGAAAAAAAGAAAGTCATTACCCGGATCAAAGGCTATCATGGTGTAACCGTTGCAGCAGCCAGTTTAACGGGGCTGCCGCATTTGCATGCCGATTTTGATTTACCTATCGCTGGCATTTATCACACCGATTGTCCGCACTATTACCGATTTGGCAATGAAGGTGAAAGTGAGCAGGAATTTGCCACACGGTGTGCAGATAATCTTGAAAAATTCATTATCGACGAAGGACCGGATACGGTCGCAGCCATGTATTGTGAACCGATTATGGGTGCAGGCGGGGTGATTGTGCCGCCCGATACTTATTACGAAAAAATTCAAGCTATTTTAAAAAAATACGATATTTTATTGGTTGCTGATGAGGTGATTTGTGGCTTTGGCCGAACGGGAAACATGTGGGGCAGCCAAAGCTTAGGTTTAGAGCCGGATTTATTATCTTGTGCCAAACAATTGTCCGCCGCTTATTTGCCTATTTCCGCATTGATGGTGTCGGAAAAAATTTATCAGGCATTAAAGTCGCAAAGTAAAAAACTGGGACTTTTTGGACACGGTGGTACTTATGCCGGTCACCCTGTATCCGCTGCTGTTGCTTTGGAAACGCTTAAAATTTACGAAGAACGTAACATTGTTGATCATGTACGTGCCATGGCGCCGACGTTGCAGGATGGGCTTAGATCGTTATCGCGCCACCCAATCGTCGGCGAAGTCCGCGGCATGGGTTTGGTGGCAGGCTTGGAAATGGTGCGGGATAAAGAGTCAAAAACGCCTTTTGACGCCAAATCCATGGTCGGGGCCTATGCGCAAGCTCGTGCTCAAGATGGTGGATTAATTCTACGTGCAATTGGCGACACCTTGGCATTTTGTCCGCCGATGATTATAAACGAAGCTGAAATAAAAGAATTATTGACGATTACCAAAACAGCCCTTGATGAAACGTGGGACTGGGTTAATAAACAAGGTCATATAGAATAATTTCAGGAGCGGCTTCGTTGGACTACAGCAGATTTTTTCAAAACAGTCTTGATGAATTAAAAACCGAAGGGCGTTACCGGGTTTTTGCCGATCTGGAACGCCAAGTGGGGGCTTATCCTTCTGCTTTGCGGTATGCGTCTGATGGGAATGCGTCGACGGTTACAGTTTGGTGCGCTAATGATTATTTAGGTATGGGACAAAACCCGGCCGTTTTATCGGCATTACATGATTGGGCTGATAAATGTGGTGCTGGTTCGGGAGGGACGCGTAATATTGCTGGAACAAACCATGCCCATGTGTTGCTGGAAAATGAATTAGCTGATTTACACGCGAAATCATCGGCTTTGATTTTCGGCTCTGGTTGGATCGCCAATATGACGACGCTGAGCACACTCGGATCGTTGTTGCCGGACGCGATGATTTTTTCTGATTCCAATAACCACAATTCGATGATCGAAGGCATTCGCCACGCAACGTGTGAACGTAAAATTTTCAAACATAATGACTCCGAAGATTTAAATCGTTTATTGTCTGAAAATGAACAAAAACAATCAAAAATAGTTGCTTTTGAATCGCTCTATTCAATGGATGGTGATATCGCGCCGATTGCAGAAATTTGTGATGTGGCGAAACATCACAACGCGTTGACATTTATTGACGAAGTTCATGCCGTTGGGTTGTATGGGCGGCGCGGTGGTGGGGTTTGTGAACGCGAAGATTTAATGGACCGTGTCGATATTATCCAAGGAACGTTGGCAAAAGCTTTTGGTGTCGTTGGTGGATATATCGCAGCCAGCCATGAAATATGTGATTTTATTCGCTCGTATGGCACCGGTTTTATTTTTTCAACGTCCATGCCGCCATCAACCGCCGCCGCGGCCCGAGCGAGCATCATGTATTTAAAACAACACAATGAATTGCGTGTTCAGCACCAAGAACGCGCGGCGACTTTAAAAAATATGTTAACGGATGCAGGGCTGCCATTGATGGCATCGGAAAGCCATATTGTCCCGGTCTTGGTTGGTGATGCGGGATTATGTAAACTAGCCAGTGATCGTTTGTTAGATAAGCATAAAATTTATGTTCAACCCATTAATTATCCGACTGTTGCGCGTGGAACGGAACGTTTGCGGTTCACTCCAACGCCATTGCATTCGGATAAAGATATGAACCATCTCGTCCAATCATTAAAAGAAGTCTGGGCGGCATTAAATATTTCATAACAATATGTGGTTACAGTCAAAAACTGGACAGTATGCATCGTTTAGCTTAGACTATAGGCTAATTTAATTTTTACTTTGATAGGGTGCCTATCGTGTACGCTGATAACACATTAACTCCAAAAGAAGCGGTTCGCTTAACAGCCTTAGGGACGTTGGTTGCAGGCCCAATGGAATTGGCTGTTTTAGCAACGTCAATTCGCCATTTTATCAGTCATGTTTCGGGGCCCTCATTGGATGTTATGGGCGCGTCACTTGAACTATTAAAATACGAAGGTTTGGTCAATGAAACTATGAACGACACCTTGTCTGTGGCGATTCTAAGCATAACAGATAAAGGTAATGCTGAATTACATGACTTGTTAACGGCCAATATCCGTACATCGGCTACGGAATTAAACAAATTAATCATAGCTTTGAAATTTAGGTTTTTACATCTGTTATCAAGTGATGATCAATTGTTGCAAGCTGATTTATTAGTCGATGTGTGTGAAAATGAAATCGCCAGGCTTACTCATTTACGTCAGCACCATACCGGCGAAACCGGACATTTAATCCAATGGCTTGACCATGATATCCAAATGCTGGATCAAAGATTAAACTGGTTACAGGGTTTTTCTGAAAAATTAACACAGTAACTAATCCAATTGTTCACGATTTGCAGGTGTTTTCCTGTTTGTATTTAGTACACATTTTTTCTAACCCTTTTAATATAGATGCACCCGTGTCTCCACCCGTTCCTTCGACGCGGTCATGAATAACAACGCGCAAGGCATCGGCGTGTATAGCGATGATTTCCAACTCGCTTGGGCCGACGGATTTCATTTTTTCGATCAACTGGCATAAGCTTTGCCCAATTTCAGTCATCATGTCGTAACCAAAACTACCGCCTTGGCCTTTGATGTCATGGGCGACTTTATAGACATTTTGTAATAAGGCGTTGTTTTCAGGATTTGCTGATAGATTTTTATAGGCGATATCGATTTTATCCAGATCATCTTCGACCCAGTTCAAATAATCTTTTTTTAGATTCAAAATAGCTTTTTCGGCACGTTCAAGAACATCGGGGCTAATGGAATTAGGCCCGCCAATGGTTACTTTTTTTCGTAACTTATTGGGTAGGTTGATAATTTCAACCTTTTCGTTAGTCATCAATATGCATGCTCATCAAAAAATAAATCCAAAAACAACAATACTTTGTAGCAAAATTTTACGCTTATAATCACCATAACAGTAAAACATTGAAAAGTTAAAGCAATCCAAGATTTTTTAATTCTTCGGCCATGGTGTCAGGAATGTCTGCTTCGCCATTATGATCATTGATATCGTCTGGCGCGTCTTCGCATTTAAAATAACGCCAACCTTGAAAAGCACGGAATTTTCTAAGCTGTGTTTTGATTAACAGGTTTGATAAAATGATTGCACAAGCAGGCTTCCCTTGATCATTGACAGCGTCGTCAAAGCCCAGGATCGGTTGTCGCACTCGGATGAAACCTTTGATCACCCAATATAAAGAACCTCCGTCCAATACTTCCGCGCTGCGTCTCGGGTGATTGCGCGTTATGTGCCGAAGCTCGGGTTTTATACCCATTGATTTTTGCTTTTGAAACCGTTCACTTTGAAGCTTTGCCAAATGATCTACATCGTTGATACCAACACAAAGCTTAATAATGTTGACAGTCATGTTGATTTTTTGGCTTGGTAAATTTTTGCCAGACGGGATTGTGGCGAACGGCCAAGGGCATTTGAAATATAAAGACTGGCACCAATCAATTTATCTATATTAACTCCGGTATCTATGCCCAATCCGTTTAACATGTAAAGCACGTCTTCGGTGGCGACATTTCCCGAAGCCCCGTTCGCATAAGGACAACCCCCTAAGCCCGCGACTGAGCAATCGACGACGGCAACACCGGCATCAAGGACAGCAAAAATATTGGCCAATGCCTGTCCATAGGTATCATGAAAATGCACGGCTATTTGTTCGACTGGAACAACTTTACGGGTGGCAAGAACCATTTCCATGGCCGCACCCGGTGTACCACAGCCAATGGTGTCACCTAGTGAAATTTCATAACATCCCATGTCTAATAATTTTTTAGCGACATGTGTTACGCTTTCAAGCGGCACATGGCCTTGGTATGGGCAACCTAAAACACAGGAGATATAACCGCGAACTGGGGTGCCCAATTTTTTTGCGGCAACCATGACCGGCTCGAACCTTGTTATACTTTCATCAATAGAACAATTGATGTTTTTTTGAGAAAAAGCTTCTGATGCGGCGGCAAATACAGCAACTTCGTCCGCGTTGACGGTCATTGCATCATTAAAACCTTTGATGTTTGGTGTAAGGGCCGAATAGGTAATGCCTGAATGGCGAGTGATATTTTTGAACACATCACCGCTATCAGCCATTTTAGGGACCCATTTAGGGGAGACAAAAGCCCCGGTTTCAATGCTTTTTAAGCCGCTCTGAGAAAGTAAATTGATCAACTCAACTTTGACATCGGTGGCAATGAAGTTGGGTTCATTTTGCAACCCGTCACGGGGGCCAACTTCAATGATGCGGACAGATTTAGACCTCGTCATTTTGTGGCCTCATGGGATGTAAATTGAAATAACTGTACGCCATCGGTGACTTGATCCCCAGTGGTGTACAAAACTTCTTCTACAATTCCATCCGATTGCGCGATAATTGAATGTTCCATTTTCATGGCCTCGATGACCAATAATACATCTCCTGCTTCAACATGTGATCCGGATTTGACCAACACATCAACAACTTTACCCGGCATTGGTGCTGTTAGCCCGGTTTCGCTGTGACTTTGCCCTTTGGCAATTAAAGCATCATCAATGTTGGTGAAATTAAATGTTTCGCCTTGGATAAAAACGCTGATCTGATCATTTGTTGTATGGACTTGCGCTTTGATCAAACATGCATTTAAAGTAATGAGTAAATCACCATTAATTATAGCATAATTGTTGATCGATACAGGTTCATCCCCTACCCCTTCGATAATCAGAATGTTATTCTGATTTTTGATGGTGATGTGAATATCATTGTCGTGGTCTTGTAATTTAATATTTTGGTGACTGTCACCTAAAATGCGCCATCCCAATTGCCCACTCCATGGCGAATAGGGGTCCGAAGAAATGATGCTTTTGGTTTTATACTTTTCCGTCCGTGATGCGATCATGCTAATGGTTGCTGCAGTTAACGCATGTACTTTTAAAACAGTATTAATTTCTGCAGCCCAAGGCGGCATTTGATCAATAAACCCCGTATCGATATCAAATTTTTTAAACCGCTCGTGTTGGCTTAACATTTTTAAATAATCAACGTTAGTGGCAAGCCCTGCGATTTTTGTTGCCATTAAAGCTTGAGATATTTTTTTTAAAGCAATGTCGCGTGTATCACCATGAACAACGATTTTAGCAATCATGGGGTCGTAAAATGGTGTAACCTCATCCAAGCTTTGAATTCCGGTTTCAATGCGCAAGTCATCACGGGCATTTGGAAATTCAAGGTATTCTATTGTACCAGGGCATGGTAAAAAATCATTTGCTGGGTCTTCTGCGTAAATGCGTGCCTCTATTGCGTGACCTTTACAGGTGATTTGATCTTGGTTTAACGGCAGTGGTTGACCGTCAGCCACCAATAATTGCCATTTAACCAGATCAAGCCCGGTGATCATTTCCGTAACCGGATGTTCAACTTGTAACCGAGTGTTCATTTCCAGAAAATAAAATTTCTGATCTTCACTCAGCAAAAACTCAATCGTTCCAGCACCTACATAATTAACGGCTTGAGCCGCCCGGACAGCAGCATCACCCATTTGTTGACGTAATTTAGCGGATAAATTGGGTGCCGGGGCTTCTTCGATTACTTTCTGGTGTCGCCGTTGCAATGAACAATCTCGTTCAAATAAATGAACGGCATGGCCTTGGGTGTCGCAAAAAATTTGTACTTCCACATGACGGGCGCGTTCGAAATATTTTTCGATCAATAAAACGTCTGATCCAAATGACGCTTGGCCTTCGCGTTTAGCCCCGTCTATGGCAGCATCCATTTCAGATGCTTTGCGCACAATACGCATGCCTTTACCACCGCCACCGGCGGCTGCTTTTAATAAAACAGGAAATCCCGTTATTTTGGCTTCGGCTTTTAAGGTTTCAACGGATTGATCGTCACCATGGTAGCCGGGAATAACGGGAACTTTGGCCCGAATCATGCGTTTTTTAGCTTCGTCTTTTGACCCCATTTGACGCATGGCCGATGCCGGTGGTCCGATAAAGACTAAGCCTGCAGCATGAACCGCATCAGCAAAATCAGCATTTTCCGATAAAAAACCGTATCCCGGATGAATGGCCTCAGCGCCTGTAGTTTTAGCGGCATGCAAAATAGAGTCTATGGATAAATAGCTTTTGGCGGCTTCGGATGCGCCAATGTAGGTGGCTTCATCAGCCAAGTTGACGTGCAAGCTGTTAGCATCGGCATCAGAATAGACGGCGACCGTTTGGATGCCTATGCATTTGGCCGTTTTGATGATCCGACAAGCAATTTCGGAACGATTAGCTATAAGTATTTTGTTGAACACCGTATGTAGTCCTTATTTCGATGTTTTAAACGTTTTTAAGCCACGATGCGGGGCGTTTTTCAAGAAATGATGATAACCCTTCCCTCGCTTCGTCCGTGGCGCGTACACGGGCGATCCGTGATGCTGTTTCATTTAACAATGTATCATCAATTGTTTTATGACTGATATCTTGGATAAGCTGCTTGCATTCGTGGATCGCTTTTGGGCCTGCTTTTAAATATTCCCCGGCCAAGCGAATGACAACGTTATCTAGTTCTTCTATTTCACAGATTTCATGGATTAAGCCAATCCTCAATGCTGTAGCTGCACCGAAAAGTTCACCACTGACCATATACCTAGCCGCTTGGCGCTCGCCAATGGCTCGTAATACAAAAGGCGAGATGGCAGAGGGAATAATACCAAGCCTAACTTCGGATAATGAATATTTTGATTGTGACACCCCAACGGCCACATCACAGGCGGCTATCAACCCCACACCACCGCCAAAAGCCGCACCATTAACTCGGGCGATGGTTGGTTTTGACAACTTAGCAAGTACATGAAGTAATTTTGCCAAGCCTTTGGCATCAATAAGGTTTTCATCTGTCGAATAATCGGCCATGCGACGCATCCAGTTGATGTCAGCGCCTGCTGAAAAACTTTTACCCGACCCTGCTAAAACAACGACACGGACCTGATCGTCGTTGTCTAAATCAAGCAAAGCATGAGTTAATTGCTGGATAATGACATCGTCAATGGCGTTATGAATTTCGGGACGGTTTAGTGTGATGTGGGCAATGGCGTTATCATCCTTTGATATATCGAGGTAGGATGCGTTCATATTGGTTTTCCTTACATTCTAAACAGACCAAATTCGGTCTTTTTAATGGGTGCGTTCAGGGATGCAGAAATGGCTAGTCCTAATACCTGACGGGTGTCTTTGGGTTTAATGATGCCGTCATCCCATAACCGGGCACTGGCGTAAAAAGGATGGCCTTGGCGTTCATATTGTTCCCGGATCGGAAATTTGAAATTATTTTCATCATCTTGGCTCCACGCGCCTCCCTTGGCTTCGATTGCGTCACGCTTAACAGTGGCTAATACGCTCGCTGCTTGCTCCCCGCCCATCACTGAAATTCGGGCATTCGGCCACATCCATAAAAACCGTGGTGAATATCCGCGCCCGCACATGGAATAGTTGCCAGCCCCAAAACTGCCACCGATGACGACGGTGAATTTAGGGACGTTGGTTGAGGCCACAGCAGTGACCATTTTCGCACCATCACGGGCGATACCACCGGATTCGTATTTTTGACCAACCATGAACCCTGAAATGTTTTGCAGGAATACCAAAGGAATATTGCGTTTTGAACAAAGTTCGACAAAATGCGCACCTTTGAGAGCTGATTCTGAAAACAAAATACCGTTATTAGCGACAATACCGATCGGATAGCCATGAATATGAGCAAAACCACAAACCAGTGTGGTGCCGTATAATTCTTTAAATTCATCAAAATCAGAGCCGTCAACAATACGGGCGATGACTTCGCGCACGTCATAGGGTTTTTTCGCATCGTGTGGAATAATGCCACCTAATTCATCGATAGAATACAATGGGTCTATGGGTTTTTGTGCCGATAGTGGCATTTTTTTAACAATGTTTAAATGACGCACTACGTTGCGGGTTAATACTAATGCATGGCTGTCATCATCGGCCATATGGTCGGCAACGCCGGAAATTTTGCAATGCACATCAGCACCACCTAAATCTTCGGCGCTAACGACCTCGCCCGTTGCGGCTTTAACCAACGGTGGGCCAGCTAAAAATATTGTGCCTTGGTTGCGGACAATGATGCTTTCATCACACATGGCGGGAACGTATGCCCCACCAGCCGTACATGATCCCATGACGACGGCGATTTGAGGGATCCCTTCGGCACTCATACGGGCTTGATTATAAAATATGCGGCCAAAATGATCGCGGTCTGGGAAAACCTCGTCTTGAAGCGGTAAAAATGCCCCACCCGATTCGACCAGATACACACACGGCAAATTATTATCTTGAGCTATTTCCTGTGCACGTAAGTGCTTTTTGACTGTAATGGGTAAATAAGTGCCGCCTTTGACCGTTGGATCATTGGCTAACACCATGACTTCGGTCCCTTGGATGCGGCCAATGCCAGCAATAATGCCGCCCGCCGGAATGGGATCATCATACAGACCGTATCCAGCCATTTGTGAAAATTCCAGAAACGGTGATCCGGGGTCTAGCAATTGACGAATACGTTCACGCGGTAATAATTTTCCACGGGATAAATGTTTTTCCCGTGCTCGTTCCCCGCCGCCCATTTTAATGGATTGCACAACTTTTTCCAGATCTGCAATAACTAAATTCATCGCTTTAAGATTGGCTTTGAAGTCATCGCTATTGGTGCGCACTTTTGATTGAAGTACTGTCATCTATGAAATCCTGTATGACCCGTTTGGGCTGATCGGTTTATTTTTTTTCAGTGATAGGTCCACCGGCTTCTTTCCAATTTCGGAAACCGCCTTCGACGTGTTTGACATTGGTCATGCCCATTTCAACCAAAGACCTTGTTGCAAGTGCTGAACGCCATGCAGACTGGCAATAAAGTACAAAGGTTTTGCTTTCATCATCAAAAACCTCTTTGAAATAAGGGCTATCCGGATCGACCCAAAATTCAAGCATGCCACGGGTTACATTTAATGCATCCGGTACCATGCCCTCGCGTTCCAGTTCGCGTGGATCGCGGATATCAACAAAAACAATATCAGCTGTTCCATGGGATTTGATGGCCTCTTCAATGGGCACGGTTTCAATCATTGCGTTGGCATCTTTAACCAGTTGTTTAATTCCCTTTGTGATGGGCATATTTGTCTCCTGTTATTAAAAAATAAATTACCAGCCGCCACGTTTTAACCAGCGTCGGATCATCCATAATCGGTCAGCGCCCCAAAATGGTTCGCCATCTATAATGACGTATGGGCCGCCGAATACACCGGCGTTGATGGCGGCTTCGGTTTCAGTTCTAAATCTTTCTTTTTGCACAGGATCGTTGATGCATTGCTCATATTGGTTTTTATCCAGTCCCATTTTATCGATAATTGATAACACAACGTCTTGTTTAGAAATATTTTTGCCATCCACAAAGTAGCTATGAAATACGTTCAGAGCAAATTGTTTGGCTTGAGCTGGGCTAAGGTCGGATAAAAAATAAAATGCCCGTGCTGCATAGTGCGTTGCCACTGGAAATGGGTTTGGAAACGCCCACGGTACATCCATAAAGCGCGATAACCGGTCCCAATCACGAATACAATAGTCACCTTTCAACGGTTGTTGTACCAATGGAACATTACCGCTTTGTTTAAAAGCGGGGCCTAACATCATCGGTTTCCACTGAACAACGCGGTCAAACTCAGCGCATTCGGCGTCAATTTTTTGCGCCATGAAATAGCTGTAAGGTGATGAAAAATCGAAATAAAATAATATAGGGTCGGCCATGATCATGCCCATAAATTGTTTTGATAAAAAAATTATATATCTTTGGCAATAGCCCTTGCAATGACCATGCGTTGAATATCACTTGTGCCTTCGTATATTTGGCAGACCCGGACATCGCGGTAAATGCGTTCCAATGGAAAATCTTCGACGTAACCGTATCCCCCCAAAGTTTGTATTGCGTCTGAACAGACTTTTTCAGCCATTTCAGAGGCAAACAGTTTAGCCATAGATGCCTGTTTGAGACAAGGCTTGCCATGGTCGCGAAGCGTTGCTGCATTCATCACCAATAACCGTGCGGCTTCGATCTGTGTTGCCATATCGGCCAAACGGAAAGCCACGGCTTGGTGTTCTATAATCAATTTTCCGAATGTTTTACGTTCATTGGCATAGTTTAGAGCGATTTCATAAGCTGCACGCGCCATACCCACCGATTGCGCGGCGATACCAATGCGCCCGCCTTCTAAATTTGATAATGCGATTTTATATCCATCACCCTCTTGCCCTAACAATAAATCAGGGGATAGTTCCACAGCACCAAAAGTAATTTGTGCCGTATCTGATGCCCGTTGACCCATTTTTTTCTCAACACCAGAAACCCGGTATCCAGCTAAATTAGTTGGCACAATAAAAGCCGATATGCCTTTTTTGCCGTCTTCCGGATCAGTGATGGCAAAAACGATGACGATGTCGGCTTCGCGTCCTGATGTGATAAACTGTTTGGTGCCAGATAAAATATAATGACTGCCATTAAATTTAGCCTGACATTTTAAATCGGATGCGTCTGAACCGGCATGGGGTTCCGTCAATGCAAAGGCCCCTAGCATGTCACCGTGGGCTAGGGGTTTTAAATATTTCTGTTTTTGTTGATCGTTACCAAAACCTAAAATTGGCAGTTGTCCAACGCCGTTGTGCACACTGACTATGGTTGAAAGGCTGGCGTCGGCGGCTGCGATTTCTTCTAATGCTAATGCATAGGCCACATGACCGGCTTCGGCTCCACCCCATTCTGCGGGCGTCATCATGCCGAGTAAGCCTAATTCACCCAATGCGTTGAATGCGTCTCTTGGAAATGCGGATGTGCGGTCGCGTTCAGCGGCACCAGGCAATAATTTTTCAGCCGCAAAACGTTTTGCCATATCGCGAATAAGAATTTGTTCTTCGGTTAAATTCATCAGTTCATCCGATTTTATAAGGAAATATTACCAAGCAATGGGCGCGCCATCGTAATTATAAAAATGCCCGGTTTTATCAATTGTTAATCCGTTAATGACTTTATGCATTCCGGCAACGCTGGTTTTGGCATCAATCAATGCGCTTGGCCCGCCCATATCCGTTTGCACCCATCCGGGGTGTAAAACTGCGACTGAAATTTTATTTTCTAAAACATCTATGGACAAACTTTTCATAACCGCATTAAGGGCGGCTTTGCTGGAACGGTAAATATAGGACCCGCCAGAGGTATTATCGTGCATCGATCCCATTTTGGAACTGACAGTAATAATTTTTGCATTATGGCTATGGCTTAGGTGCGGTATAAACGCACCTGCGACTTTCAACGGAGCCATCACATTGACGGCAAACACTTGTGCCCATTGTGCGGTGTCGAAATCGGTTGGGCTGTTGGTTCGCGGCCCATAAATTCCAGCATTGTTGATCAAAACATCAATGCATTGACCATCCAATTCGGCAGCTAATTTATCAACTTGCCGGGTGTCGGTAACATCAAGCCCGTGAATTTCGATATTGCCTTGGGCTTGTGCTAAATCACCCAAACCCAATGGATTGCGACAGGTAGCGATAACCCGCCATCCATTAGCCGCATATTGACGCACAAATTCAAGTCCTAAGCCTCGATTGGCGCCGGTGATTAAAACGGTTGGCATTAGTGCAACCTTTCGATGGAAATAGCGCTGGCTTCGCCGCCACCAATACACAGTGACGCCACACCCTTATCAACATCATATTTTTGCAAAGCATTTAATAAAGTGACAATAATCCGAGCGCCCGATGCACCTACTGGGTGGCCGAGGGCACAAGCGCCGCCATGGACATTGATTTTGTCATGAGGGATATCCAAATCACGCATTGCGGCCATGGTGACGACGGCAAAGGCTTCGTTAATTTCATATAAATCTACGTCACTTGATTGCCATCCTGTTTTTTCCAAGACTTTTTCAATTGCGCCGACCGGGGCCGTGGTGAACCATGCCGGTTCTTGGGCAAAAGTTGAATGAGCATTGATTTTTGCAAGCGGTGTAAGGCCTCGTTTTTCGGCTTCGGACAAGCGCATGAGCACTAACGCGGCACCGCCATCGGAAATTGATGAGGAATTAGCAGCTGTTACAGTGCCATTTTTTGAAAATGCCGGACGCAAGGTTTTGATTTTGTCAAAGTTGGCTTTTAAAGGTTGCTCGTCTTGTTCAATGACCGTTTCGCTTTTGCGGCTTTTAACGGTGACGGGCTCAATTTCATTCATGAATGAACCATCTTTAATCGCCGTTTGCGCACGTTTTAATGATGTAATGGCAAAATTATCTTGATGGTCACGGGTGAATTGGTATTTAGTGGCTGTATCTTCGGCAAAACAACCCATCAATTTACCTTTATCGTAGGCGTCTTCTAAACCGTCATAAAACATATGGTCAATCATTTCGCCGTGGCCCATGCGCTGGCCACCGCGGGCTTTGGGCAGGATGTATGGTGAATTGGTCATGCTTTCCATGCCGCCTGCGATCATCACGTCGTGTGATCCTGCTATAATATTATCATGGGCCAGCATCGTTGCTTTCATGGCCGATCCACACATTTTAGAAATGGTTGTGCATCCGGCGCTCCACGGGATGCCGCCATCATGAGCCGCTTGGCGGGATGGTGCTTGGCGAACGCCAGCAAATAAACATAATCCCATAATTACATCATCAACTTGATCGCCGCTGATACCGGCTTTTTTTAAAGCCCCACGGATGGCGGCCCCGCCTAATTCCGGTGATGATAACGCCGATAAATCGCCTTGAAATCCGCCCATAGGCGTACGCGCTGCGCCAACAATGACAACGGGATCTGATGTGTTCATGGTTTATTTGTCTCCTGCAGATATAGGTGGATACGGTGTGCCGTCTTTATGATAAAATTGATAACGGCCATTTTCACTGATGGCGCGTAAATCAATGTCAGGATAATCGGCTTGGTCACCGACTGTGCGGTCGCCGATTTCTATGTATGATGCTGTTTCATGGCTTTCATTGATTATATGGTGGCCGTCGTTGTCACCAGCTGGAAAACCAACGCATTGTCTGGCATTGATGATTTGTTTACCAATATCGGTTACCAACGTTAATTGCCCGGATAGGACATAAATAAATTCGTCCTGATGGCTATGGTAATGACGATGTGACGACATGCCGCCCGGTTTGATGTGAACGATGTTAACACCAAAATTTTTGAGGCCTGCGTGATTACCAAGAGCCCGTTTTTCACGGCCATTAACCGGTCCATCAAAAGGTTCCGGATAGCCACTATTTGTACGCGGCGAAATATCCAAGGGATTAAAAATTTTATTATTTTTGGGAGACATTATACACCTAACTCGTTTCTTGGAATAATTCACGGCCAATCAGCCAACGCCGAATTTCTGATGTGCCCGCACCGATTTCATAGAGTTTAGCATCACGTAAAAAACGCCCGGTCGGGGCTTCGTTTGTGTATCCTGTACCGCCCAAGCATTGAATGGCTTCTAATGCCATCCAAGTGGCTTTTTCAGAAGCATATAAAATTGCCCCTGCTGCATCTTTGCGTGTTGCCTCTCCTCGGTCACAGGATTTGGCGACCATGTACACATAGGATTTGCAGGCTGAAAATGTGGTGTACATGTCGGCCAATTTGCCTTGCATTAACTGAAAATTGCCAATTGGTTGACCAAATTGTTTGCGGTCATGAATATATGGAATAACCACATCAAGGCAGGCTTGCATAATTCCGATGGGACCAGCTGATAATACAGCACGTTCATAATCAAGCCCGCTCATGAGAACGTGTACGCCTTCGCCAACTTTCCCCAGAACGTTTTCTTTCGGTACTTCGCAATTGTCAAAAATTAGCTCACAGGTGTTGGAACCGCGCATGCCAAGTTTATCAAGTTTTTGAGCCGTGGAAAAACCGGTCATGGTTTTTTCAACAATGAAAGCTGTGATGCCTTTGGCCCCGGCGTTGGTATCAGTTTTGGCATAGACAACCAACGTATCCGCATCGGGACCATTAGTGATCCACATTTTTGTGCCATTCAAAACATAATGATCTTTTTTTTCAACAGCGTTCAGGCGCATGGATACAACGTCGGACCCTGCCCCAGGCTCGCTCATAGCTAATGCACCGACATGATCGCCAGAAATTAATTTTGGTAAATATTTTATTTTTTGTTGATCGGATCCATTGCGGGAAATTTGATTTACGCACAGATTAGAATGAGCACCGTAGCTTAAACCGACTGATGCCGATGCCCGGCTGATTTCTTCCATGGCGATGACATGTTCAAGATATCCCATACTGGCCCCGCCATAGCGTTCATCAACGGTGATACCTAAAACACCTAAATGACCAAATTTTTTCCATAAATCTGATGGGAACTCATTTTTAATATCGATATCAGTAGCCCGAGGTAAAATTTCATCGGCTGCAAAATTTTGCACGGATGATCTGATCATATCGGCCGTTTCGCCAAGATCATAGTTCAGCATTGGGAATTCGTTTACAGTCATGGTTAACTCATTAATCAAAAAATAACGATTAATAATTTAGTTGACGTTTACGTTAACGTCAACTCTGTATTTAATAATAAACAGCTATAATTATTTGCGGTATAGCGAGCAGTAATAAAACAACCACGGTAGATAAAAAAGGTGTGGGAATTTGGGTTGCGGGAAAACAAAATGACAATCTCGCCAAATCGACAAATTTCATTAAAGCGATGATCACGAGACCGATGATGTAGGTGAATACAGGGATTTGTGGCAAATGAACTATCCAAAACTGAGGAGATAATTGGCCCCAGCCACCAGATAGATTTAAGCCAAGAAATACGGTCACAAAGTTTTTTAAATCATAGTTATGAAAGCCAATAAAAAAGATAAAATATGAAATAAAAATAGAGGCCACTAAGCATGAAACGATAGAGTGGAAATAGGATTTTATCTGAAAATTAATATTATAAGAAACAACGTAACTTAACCCTAACCCAGTAACGCTTGATAATAGTAACAACCATGACCGAGGTGGTGTTATGTGGTCAGCACCGAGTTGCCCAAGATATAAGGCAGTGAAAGTTAAAATCAAAGCAACAGGAAAAACACTTAAAAATGGGGCTAATAAACGAATAGACACGTTTTCAGTTGAACGTGATTTGGGTAAAACAAATTCAATAAATTGCCACAAACAAAAAACCGCAACGTACCAAAATATAGCGACGACAAAACTCAATAAAAAAGATTGATAAAACCCATTGGTCAAAATGGTGTGGGTAAATGATCGCGCCACATAAATTGGAACAAAAACCATAATTCCAAAACACGAAATGAAAGATAACAATTGATTAAATTTATTAAGTAGTTTGATTTCGCCTGTGACCATTAAAATTACAAAAATTACGGCAAGCGATAAATAGACGTCTAATAAAAATGTTGATCCACCAGTGAATGCGTTAACCAAAGCCGCAATGGGGAAAAAAAAGACAATAATAGAAACAACAGTAACATTAATCAGACGTATTTGATTGGCTTTTAACAATAACAACGTTGTAATTGTTTGTTGCCATTTGTGCATTGTTTTGTTGCCGTACGGCAGCAACAAGGCAAGTTCGAGACGATGAACTTTATTCCAAGCCCTATTGAGAAAAAAATGTAACCTTGTTTCGGATTCATTATGGTGTTTGGCAAAAATTATTATGGTGATTGCTGATAGAAATAAAAAACCTCCCGTTACAAAAAGAAAGTTATGTAAAAGATTATGGCTTGAAAAAATGGCCATTTTTAACTGCCTGAATTTAGATTGTGCCCTGAAATGCGCATCAACGTTTGTTGCATAATTGCAATTTGTTTTTCTTGATCATCTTTTTTAACAAAAATATCGGCCGTTGTAACGGTTAATGATTTGCCCGCTTTTAAAACGTGACCTTTTGCAATAAGCCAGTCCCCATCGGCCGGTGCGATTAGGTTAAGCTTGTATTCAACTGTTAAAATTTCATCTTCTGCATGGTATAATGTTGCTGCGGCGTAACCGCCGGCGGAATCGGCAATGACGCCTGTCACGCCGCCATGAAAAAAACCATGCTGTTGAGATAAAAAAATATTGAATGGTAACGAAATTTCACACATCCCAACACCAAGTGAAGTAATTTTTGCCCCTAAGTGAGCCATGATGCCCTGAGCTTCAAAACTACGATGTATGCGTGATGCATAGTCTGGATCACGAATTTTAAAATTATGAGGCATTGCCCTTGCTCTTTCTTGAAATCAAAATCTATGCGGAAAAAAGCTATGAATTAAAATAAAAAAACACTGTATGCCGTAAATTATGTATAATAATAACTGTTAAAGATTTTCTTTTTCAATGAGTAAGTCTGCACATTGGCTTTCTATCCGACTTAATTCTGCGAGAGTGTCAACAATGTCCTGATGTTGGCGTTCTAGTTGTTTTTTTCGTTGGTTTATTTTTCCTAAAAAGTGTTTTAATTGAGAAATTTCTGTTGGGTCACTATCATAAAGATCAAATATTTCCAAAATCTCATCTAATGAAAAACCTAGCCGTTTACCGCGCATAATTAAACGCAATCGGACGCGGTCGCGTGCTGAATAAATTCTCCTTTGACCGGATCTATTCGGGACGAGCAGTCCCTTGTCCTCATAAAAGCGAATGGTTCGAGTTGTAATTTCAAACTCTTTGGCCATTTCTGCAATACTATAAAAATTTGTCATAATTATACATACTTTACCTTTACGTAAACGTAAAGTGACGACGTTTAATTTAGGTAAGATGAATTTATTGGAAAGTAATATCTAAAGCTTCGAGAAGAATTCTTCCGGGTTTGCCACCATGACCGGTTATTTTTTTTCTTGATATAAGCAGCAACGCATCAATATATTTTTTAAGTTGAAGCAATTCATTGGATGTAATTTCATCTATTTGAGACAAAATATGATCAGCCTGACTCGCTATAAGTGTAACCAGATGATAACCAAATGACCCGCCTCCGCCTTTAATCATATGCGTTAGCGCTTTAAGTTTTTGCTGTATTTCATTATTTTTTGTATTGTTTGTAAACTCATTGTATAAATTGCTTAATTCGTCACATCGGGTAATTAATTGAGTTTCGTACTCTTCAACGAGTTGAGCAAATACATCAGCATCAAGGCCTTGTAAATTCGTTGCCTCGATTTCTGTTTCATCTAAATCAGCCAGTTGATCAACAATCGCCCCGATGCGTTTTAATACATCTTCGAAAGGTAAGTTTTTTTGATCGAAATCCCCTGATTTGTTTTTAGGTGGTTTACCTTGCTTAACTGGGATGGTCGTTGCAGACGGAATTGAAGTATGAATTTCTTCATCAAGCACTTTGTTGATGGTTTTTAATAAACTTGGTAAATTAACGGGTTTAACACAAACTTTATTTATGCCCGCGTCCAAATATTCTTGGACGTTTCCAGATGACACATCTGCGGTTAATGCGATGATGGGTAGCGTTGAATGGGTAGATTTTAGAGAGCGAATTAATTTAGTAGCTTGCACGCCATCTACAATAGGCATGCGAATATCCATCAAAACTAGATCAAATGCATTTTTAGAAACCATTCCAACGGCGGCTTTGCCATTGCTGACGATTGTTATGTGATGGTTAAGTTTTTCAAAAATGGCTAACAATAACTGCTGATTGATCATGTTGTCTTCGGCAATTAAAATGTCGAGTGGTTTGGAGGCAACCCAACGGTCCAAAGATTGCCTGCGGTCCGGCTGTGATACAGGATGAATTGGTTGCTTGCAAAGGACTGTGAAAGTAAACGTGCTGCCTTTGCCAACTTCGGACGTCACATTAATTTCACCATCCATCATTTCGGAAAGTTGTTTTGATATGGAAAGTCCAAGGCCGGTGCCGCCAAAAGTTCTGGATGTAGAACCGTCAGCTTGAACAAATGGTGTGAATAATTGATCACACGCTTCCTGTTTAATGCCAATGCCGCTGTCGGTTACAGAAATTTTTAAATAATAGCTGTCAGCAGTATGGGGGATGTGGTTAACCGTAACAAGAATAGTACCTTTTTCGGTGAATTTTAAAGCGTTACTCAATAAATTGGATAATATTTGGCCGACCCGCATTTGATCTGCGTGGGCACCAGATGGTAAATTATCGGCAAGTGTTATGTCTAATGACAAGCCTTTATCCAAAATGCTGGGTGCAAATAAATCGGTAATATCGTGAATAAATGATGGGACATGGAAATCTATGGGGTCTATATTTAGTTTTCCAGCTTCGAGTTTAGACTGGTCTAGAATTTCATTTAATATAACTAGTAAATTTTGACCAGATTTTTTAACATTGATGATCCAATTTAATTGTACTGGTGTTAATTCACTATCCATGAGTAAATCTGTCATGCCTATAATACCGGCCATCGGCGTGCGAATTTCATGGCTCATTGCAGCTAGAAATTCAGACTTGATTTTGTTGGCACTTTCGGCTGTATTTTTTGCGTCTTCCAGCTCGGTTAATAAATTTTGTTGTTTAATGACATTGTTTTTATGTTCGGTGATATCTGTTCGAATGGCGTAATATTGTACGGGTTTATTGTTTTTATCTAAAAATGGGACAATAGTAGCTCGAGCCCAATAGTATCCACCCGCCTTAGTTTTATTTTTGATCTCGCCATGCCAAATATGACCATTGGTGATGGTTTTCCATAAATTTAAATAAAAATCATCTGAATGTTCTCCAGATTTTAAAACTCGATGGTTTTGGCCGATTAATTCATAGGCAGAAAACCCGCTAATGTCGCAAAATAAATTATTAACATAGGTAATATTACCTTTAACATCAGTGATACTCACAATGACATGTGCATCAATTGTTTTTTTGTGAAAGTCCAATTCTATCAATTGATGTTGTAGATGATTTTTTGTGTTTTCTAGTTCTTTTGTACGTTCTTTAACTTGTTGTTCCATGTTGGCGTGGGCTTGATTGAGCTGCAACGTTATTTCTTGTCTTTTGACCATGTTTTTTTGGAAAATAAGCAAAGCATGGGACATGTCACCTATTTCATCTTGGCGGTCAATATCTGGAATGATGATGTCAAAACCACCGCCTGCGAGTTCAGTCATTGATTGGTTAAGGATTGAAATTGGGCGACCAAAATAACGTTTTATTAATACCTGACACGAGACGGCAACAACGATTACGAGAGCGATTGCAGCCATAATTAAATTAACTAAATCTAATTTGAATGAATCAAAAATTTTTTCAAGTGGCATTGACAAAGAATAGGCCCCGATTACGTCACCTTTGACTAATCCCATGTCTTTACCGTGGCAGGCAAAACACTTTATGTTATTGGCCAAACCTTTTCCTAAGATGACAGGAACAGTCAACCGATAATTATCATTGATGATACGACCAACGGGACGTTTAGTTGAAATGGCCTCATGATCTACTTTGTCAAGAGGAGGTTCTTCAACTTTCAAATTACGTTTTTGATAGGCAAGTACTTTTGGCCCCATTACCAACCAGACATTCATATCTTTTGATGTCTTGCTTAATTGATCCAATGTATTGTCTAAAATTGCGATGGCGGTATCGTTGTCAGCTTTATCCAGCCGCTTCAGCATGGATTGCACTTGAATGCTTTCGATGACTTGAAGCCGACCTTGGGCGCGTTCGCGAATATCCTTTTCCAAGGCAGAATAATGTTGAAATGCAAAAAGTGTGATGGAAATAGTAATGAAAACAAAAACGATTGCTGTCATAATAACAACAATTTTAGTCCCAATATCTATACGATTTAAAATAGCTTATCTCCTGAAAAACAGAAATGAATGCCAGGTAGCACATCTTTAACAAAACACAGTAGGTTTATTTTTGTTGCCTGTATAGAGTAATACAATTTTTAAACACGTTAAGGCGTCACAACATAATTGTTGCAGCTAATCCTAAAAACACGAAAAAACCGACAACATCGGTAATTGTCGTTAAAAATACACCAGAAGCCACCGCAGGATCAAACCCTAGTTGTTCCAATATCATTGGGATCATGGTACCGGAAAGCCCGGCAACGATCATATTGACGATCATTGCTAATCCAATAACCAGCCCCAACGTTTGGCTATCAAACCAAAACCAGACAATAATGGCCGCGATCACGGCAAATAAAATACCATTAATGAAGCCAACCAGAATTTCTTTGCCTACCACACGCATTGCGTTAGTAGTGGTAAGTTCTTTCATGGCTAATGCACGGACGGTAACCGTCATAGTTTGGGTCCCCGCATTGCCACCCATTGAAGCCACAATAGGCATTATTATGGCGAGAGCTATAACCTGTTCCAACGTTGCGTCAAATAATCCGATAACGACGGAAGCCAATATAGCCGTTGCTAAATTAACGAGTAACCAACTGAACCGGGCACGTGTGGTGTCCAACACAGCATCATATAAATCACCTTCTTGGACACCGCCCAAACGCATGATGTCTTGTTCATGTTCTTCGTCAATAACATCAACCACATCATCAATGGTGATGGTGCCTAACAACCGGCCAGCCATATTCACCACCGGAGCGGACGTTAAATCACGTCGTCTGAATAACAGTGCAACGTCTTCTTGATCTGTATTAACAGGGATCGGTGTGATGTCAATTTCCATGATGTCACCAATTTTAACCGGCCTTCGGGTTCTTAATAATTGATCAAGTGCTAAAATTCCCACAGGTTTATGGGTCGGGTCGGTGATAAAAATGTCATGAAAATGATCAGGCAAATTATTATCATCAGAATCCGCGCATTTTCGAATATAGTCAATTGTTTCACCCACATTCCAGAATGTTGGAACATTAACAACTTCGCGCTGCATTAACCGCCCTGCACTATCTTCTGGATAAGATAATCCCTGTTCAATGACGCTGCGTTCCGACGCCGGCATGGCGTCCAGTAGCTGCTGCTGATCATCGTCGTCCAGTTCTTCCATTACTTGAAGCACATCATCGCTTTCAAGTTCCTGGACGGCTGCGGCTGCGGCTTCGACCCCTAAATGCTCAATGACTTCATCGCGCACAGCATCATCGAGTTCAGTCAACGTATCCGGTTCGAAATTTGGACCAAGAATATCGAGCAGGCGCCCACGATTTTCAGTATTTAGGCGTTCCAACAAATCGGCAACATCGGCATAATGGGCCGGTGCCATTAAACTTTCGACAAGGGTGATGTTATCGGTATCCAGGGCCTCAACAACCGCATCTTCAAGTCCTGCTTCGAGTTCGGACACGTGGTCGGATAAATGATCTGTAACAGAGGTGTTCTGGTTGAATGAAGGTTGGTTATGATCCATAAATTCGCCCCTCTTGTCAGTATGTTCAACACTAAAATCACTTGAGGGGATGTATCATTAACCGGCGGTGTCTTCAAGCTGACATATTATTTAAGACACCAATTTTAGAGTCTGCTGTTAACTTATTCAGTCATGAACATCAGTTTACGAAGAGCGGATTTGTTTGATAAATACATCGACTTCATTTGATAACTTAGCTGACAAATCGCTCATTTGAGAAACTGCTGACAAAATGTTACCAGCCGCTGTCTTTGCTTCAGTTGCGGCAGTATTAACCGAAGAAATATTACTTGTGACAATACTGGTTTCATTGGCGGCTTGATCTGCGCTCCTTGAGATTTCGTTGGTCGCAGCGGTTTGTTCTTCGGCCGCCGCGGCAACAGTTCCGGCTATTTCGTCAATGCTTCTGATGGTTTCTCCAATTCCATGAATAGCTTCCATCGATTCATTGCTGGATTGTTGAATTCCAGAAATTTGTCCACCAATCTGCTCGGTTGCCTTGGCTGTTTGATCGGCCAAACTTTTAACTTCTGTGGCAACGACTGCAAAGCCTTTTCCGGCATCACCAGCACGCGCTGCTTCGATGGTCGCGTTTAAAGCCAGTAAATTTGTTTGATCAGCAATATCAGTTATTAAACTCATCACTTCACTGATTTGTTCTGCTGCTTTGGCCAAGCCGACGACTTTGTCATTGGTCACTTGGACCTCGCCAACAGCACTTCCAGCAATATCACTAGCACGTGTTATGTTGCCGCTAATTTCAGAGATAGAACTGTTTAATTGTTCCGTCGCAGCAGCCATAGAGCCAACACTTGATGATGCGCTGTCGGCCGCCGTTGAAGCGCCAGCGGCCATTTCACCTGTGGAATCGGCAACAGATACCATTTGATTGGCGAGTTCTTTGACTTCATCTGCCATTTTTAGAACTGAATTCAGCACACTACGGACGCTTGTTTCAAAGTCATCAGCCATTTTAGTCATCATTCGACGTTTATCGTCTTCGGTTTTTTGTTTTTGCTGTTCTTGATCGGCTTCTAACCGTTTAACTTCTTGTGCTTGTTCTTTGAATACTTGTACAGCACCTGCCATGCCACCGATTTCATCTTTTCGCTTTGTTCCGGGCACTTCTAATTCAAGGTTGCCTGACGCCAGATCACCCATAGTAGAACTTAAGGCAAGTATAGGTTTTGTAAACAAACGCCCTGAAAACAAAGCAACTCCACCACCCAAAATGAGGCAGACAAAGCCTGCTAACAAAATAGCGATCAATGCACCATCCCAAAGTTTGCTATAAGCAACAGTAGAAACAGCGATAACGACGACACCTTTGGTGATGCCAGAAAAATCTTTAACCGGGGCCACCATGGTTGCCATGTTCATGCCACCAATATTACGGTTACCGATGTATTTAGCAGCATCAACACCAGATAAAATACCGGTCATGAAATTTTCATCAAAAAAGTTGATGTTTTCAGGGAATGTGCTGGCTGATAATTTCATTGCTGTCTGTTGTTTTTCATCAAAATTTTTAACATTTTTATCCGGCAAAAGCAGAAAGGCAATATCCGCTCCTGTTCTTTTTTTAAATATATCGAAAAATGGTTGTTTAAATGATAATCCAAATTCGACAGACCCAATGTGTTTTCCATCATAAAATATAGGTGTTAAACCACGGGCACCTAAACCGGCTTTGCCACGTTCTAATCCAAAAACAGGTTTTTGAGATTTATTGGTTAGTAAAATAGTTTTTCGAAAACCGGAAAGGTCATCGCCAAATTTTTTAGGTTTATGAACCCGTAAAAAAGATTGAGCTGGTGGTAAATGAAATTGAAATTGCCCAACGCCGTATTTATTTTTCATAACCTTAAATCCGGGAACAAATAAATCGGATAAGGTTTTTCTGTCTTGTTCAGCTAACGCTTTCTGTACAATCGGCATTTCTGCGACCAAAGCACTCCTTGATAAAGCACTGTTGAGTAATGATTGAATGCTTGCCTGAAACTGAGAAAGTTGGGCTCTAAGTTCACGTTCTTCTGCTGTGCTAAATGCAACATTCAATTCACGTAGACTGGCAACAGAGGCGATAGCGATCGTTACAGTGACAACGGCCAAAACATTTAAAATGAAGCGTGTGGACATTTTCATAACAAACAATCCTCTAACAAAGCTATTAAAAAGAAAGAATTATTTTGATATTATAAACAACTATTGCATAGTCATCGATATCGTTGCAACTTATTTGAAATAATCAACTGTATATGGCGGGTATTTGGTATAATAACTTCCACTATTAACTTGTAATGTAATTCAAAAAAATCATTTTTATTTGAAAATACGGATCTAATGAATATGAAAGTGAAAAGCCCAATTGTGATCACCGGTGCCACAAGTGGTATTGGATTGGCCTTGGCTTTGCACCTGAAAAAGCTTGGCTATTTTCCTATCGCTACCGGACGTGACGGAAATAAACTATCATCACTCAATGCTGACTACGGTATGATTACAGAAGCCCTTGATATCAGTGATGAAACTATGTGCCGGGACGTTATTTCAAAAATTGATAATGATCACGGACCAATTAGTGGTTTAATCAATAATGCAGGGATTTGGTTAGAAGGCGATTTTTTAGACTATACACAGGATCAAATCAAAGCTGTCATGAACATCAATACGATGGGGACGATTACCATGACCCATGCCGTTTTACCAAAAATGGTAGAACGCGGTCACGGGACGATTATTAATGTTGTCTCCACAGGTGGGTTGTACTGTCGTAAAAATATCAGCGTCTATGCTGCCAGCAAATGGGCTGTTCGTGGTTTTACCGGATGTTTAACTGCAGAATATGCACCATGTGGTGTCCGTGTGATGGGTTACTATCCTGGAAAAGTAGATAGCGATATGTATCATAAAGCAGGAATTGATCGTAATCTGGATATCGCCATGAGCCCGAGCCAAGCGGCCCAAACAATAGAAATCATGTTGCGCGATACGGGCATTGTTTGGTCAGATGTAGTGACCCGGTCAATTGAAGATTATTAAAAAATAATGTTTAGGCTGATAAAATAAGTGATTCCACAATTGGCCAATACAATACCTGAGAACATCAACCCTTTTTCAAACTTCCGGAAAGTATAAGCTATGTATTTTGAAAGAACATTGATTAAGCTATGGATAACAAATGATAGCAGAACAAACTGCAAAAAAAGTAATGAAATAAAACCGAAAAATGTTCCCCAAGAAACGGTGAAAAAATCAAAAAAAGATAGATTGAAAACAATCGGAAATTCCAATGTGTGCAGAGCGATAACAAGGGCAAAAAACACCTGCAGTCGTTTGTTTTTTAATACATTGTTTATGTTATGCTCAATAAATTGAGATTGGGGACATAAACCAATTAAATTAAAAACTTCAGTTTTAGGAATTAATGCGATGACGTATGCCCTTTTGCTACTTGGTAGATGCCAATTAGTGTTAATACGATACCAGAAATAGTGATCATTGAAAGCTGTTCGCCATAAAAACTGACACCCATCCATAGGCCAAATATCGGAACAAGAAATGTAAATGCATTGGCATAACTAAGTTGTGTCTCTATTAAAACTTTACTCCATAACCAATAAGCGAGTGCAGTGCCCGCAAGACTTAGGCCGAGTAAGCTAAAGATAAATTCGGGCGTCCAGCGAAGGGTTGAAGGGTTTTCTGTTACCATAGCAATGATCGCAAGCGGGATGCTGCCAATGATCATTTGTAGTCCCATGGCGATCATCGGATCAATTTTATCAGATATTTTTTTAATCAACACGTTGCTGAATGTAATGCCCAAAGCAGCCACAACGATAAAACTGATTCCAATTTCAAATGCTATTATTCGATCAGAAACGAGTTGTGGCACAGATATCAGAGTTATTCCTGCAAACCCAAGAAATAGACCAATTTTTCCGCGTCGGCTTAACCTTTCGCCAAGGAACACGTGGGCTAGAAATGCGGCCATTAACGGTTGAGTGCTGGCAATGACAGTGGCTAAGCCTGGGGAAACAAATTCTGCGGCGTGGAACATGCCAAAAAATGCAAGTGATGTTGCGCCAATACCAATGATGGAAATTATGATCCAATCTTTTACAGTAGTTGGTAGTTTTTTCCCCAAATAAAAAGCAATAATCAGCAACGTTATCCCAGATAATGCAGCGCGAATAGTGGCGAATGTTAAATGCGGCGCATATTCAATGCCAATTGTGATTAATGGAAAACATATAGCCCATAAAAACATAACGACCAAGAGGCGAAGATTTTTAACCATTGCGGTAAGCTCTATCCGGGTGTCAAGATGAATAAGAATGTATCGTTATTAAATTAAGGAACTACAGCTTAGGGCAGAGCAATAGTTTAGAGCAAGCGTGCAAGAAAAAACCCCGTCCTGAATAATCAGTACGGGGTTTTTTGTGGTGCGGCCGAGAAGACTCGAACTTCCACGGGATTAACTCCCACAGCGACCTCAACGCTGCGCGTCTACCAGTTCCGCCACGGCCGCATTTTGTGCTGACAGCAATCTGGTAGTCATTGCCTAAGCGCGGAAATAACAAATTGAGCCCCCTTGATCAAGCGTTGTCATTGTTATTTTTAAAATAAATGCGATAATTTACGAAAGTTCACATAAAAAAAGTAATTCAGTCATTATGAATAATTTACCAAAAAATGCGATGATAATAGACAATATGAACAAACCCTCTAATTTCGATGATGTTGAGTGCAAAATTGATGATCATCTTGTTAATTATCAGGATGCCATCAATTTTATGGAGCAACGTGTCAATGACATTCACCAAGGGCGTGCTCGGGAATTGGTTTGGTTGCTAGAACACCCTCCTCTATTAACCGCTGGCACCAGTGCCGTTGCCGATGAATTAATCGATGCCCATCGGTTCCCTGTCTACAAAACCGGGCGCGGTGGACGTTATACTTATCATGGCCCCGGTCAACGGGTTGTTTATGTGATGCTTGATTTGAAAAAACATGGTCAGGATGTGCGTGCCTATGTACGAAACCTTGAGGAATGGATGATTGCAACGTTACAAGAATTCAACATTATTGGTGAACAACGCGACGACCGGGTTGGTATTTGGGTGCGCCGTGGTGCGCCATCGAACCCATTATCTCACGACGATAAAATAGCGGCCATTGGTGTACGCATAAGACGCTGGGTGAGTTTTCATGGCGTGGCGTTGAATGTGGAACCCGATTTGGAACATTTTCAAACCATTGTTCCATGCGGCATTACAAAACACGGTGTGACATCGTTATGGGACCAAGGGATTACTGCAACCATGACGGATGTAGATAGTCAGTTGATGGCCTCTTTCGAGAAAGTGTTTTCACGGAGGTTGGTCTTACTTGAAAACTAACGGTAAAACTAGGAAAACTTTTGATAACGATTGTAAAATCCTAATCATTGGCGGGTATGGTCATGTGGGCCGATTAATTGCCGAGCGGCTTGCTCCCATGTATCCGGGCCGGGTCGTTATTGCCGGGCGAAATATTAATAAAGCCAGCGTTGCCGCCATGGAAATAGGATATGGCGTTGACAAACGTGAAATTGATTTATTTTCTAAATGCTCGAGCGTCACCGCCCATGAAAGCCAAATGGATGATGTCGTGCTTGTTCTCGTTTGTATGGATCAGAACCAAAACCAGTTTGTCGAACAATGCATTAAACTGGGTATTAACTATGTTGATATTAGTGCTGATTATGATTTTATTTCACAAGTAGAAAAACTGAACAATCTCGCTGTTCAGTATAGTACATGTGTTATTCAAAGTGTGGGTGTAGCACCGGGATTGACAAATTTATTGGCTTCCTGGGTGACAAAAAAAATGAAAAGTATTGAACGTATCGACATTTTGTTGGAACTCGGTCTGGGCGACCATCACGGGCAGGCCGCAATAGAATGGATGTTTGATAATCTGGACAGCGTTTATGAAGTAAATGAAAATGGTCAAATTAAAACCGTACGCAGTTTTAATGAACAACTTGATCTTGCTCTGCCGACACAACCTTTTCCGCGCCCGGCTTACCGTTTCAATTTTTCAGACCAACATGTACTTGTTCGTACCCTCGGCATCCCATCAATATCGACTTGGTTTCGTTTTGATGACCGTGTTTCGACGTGGGTTTTGGCGAAAATATCACAAAAAGGGGGCGGGAAGCTTCTTCGTCGAAAGTGGTTTAGAAAGATTGCCGTTTGGTTGTTTTTAAATGTACATATGGGTTCCGACACCTGTGGTGTGGCTGTTCGCGCTGTCGGGGATAATAAAAAAACGCTAACATTCGGTCTGGTTGGCCGTAAAGAGGCATTAATGACAGCCATCGTAGCCACTGAAACAGTGCGGCAAGTACTATCCGGGAGCATGCCTTCGGGTGTTTATCACAGCGAACAGGTAATTCAAATGGATCCAGTGATTACAGCCCTCAAACATGAAATTAAGGACATGGTTATTTCCTTGTGATGATTGTATCAACACTATTTACAGGGGAACAACTATACTAAGCTGTCTTGATTTTATAGTGTAGATAATTGCTTGAACGTTTTGTTTTCAATGGGTTTTGATGCAATAGTTACGACAATAGAATTGACGATCGCATGTGGCGACCCTTGGTGCATTAACACGATCATTTGATCAACATCATTATCATCACCCGATAGCATGGCTTCGACGGTTCCATCTCGGCGGTTTCTAACCCATCCAGCAATGTTTAGCTGCGTTGCAGTGTCCACGGTCCAGCCACGGTACCACACGCCTTGGACGCGACCTGAAATGATGGCGTGGACTGTTTTCATGGTGTTAATTGTCCAATGATTAATAAAGTCGCTACGGTCCACATTAATAGGGCGACTAAACCATCCAGCAAGCGCGCCCCCATTGGTTTTCTGAAAAACGGCGCCAAGGCCACAGCGCCAAATCCCAATGAATAAAACCAGATAGCCGACGATGAAATGGCCCCCAAAGCAAAATATAAACGTTCACTGGCGGCAAATTGGGCGGCAATACCGCCGACCAAGACCAACGTATCCAAATAGACATGGGGGTTGAGAAAGGTAAAGCCAAGGGTTGTTAAAACCGCTGCTTTCCATCCTTGAAAACGCCCGTTTTCTGGTTCTTGCCAATTCATCAGGGTCGCTTGCACACACGATTTTGCAGCCATTCCGCCGTAAATGATTAGAAACACCGCCCCACCCCATGCGGCGATATCGCTGATCAATGAATTTTGAGCGATTAATGTACCGACACCAGCAACACCTAAGCTGATTAACAGGGCATCTGAAAAAAAACAGATGGTGGTGACTAAAAATATATGTTGTCCTTTAACGCCTTGGCGAATGACATAGGCATTTTGCGCGCCGATGGCGATGATTAATCCGGCCCCGATAAAAAAACCTTGGATATAGGCGGTCCACATTAGCCGATTTTATTCAAAATCTAAGATAATTTGATCGACCATTAAGCTTTGGCCCGGTTCAACATGAATGGATTTAATCACTGCGTCTTTTTCCGCACGCAACACATTCTCCATTTTCATGGCTTCGACAACGGCTAATTCTTCGCCTGCTTTAACTTCGTGTCCTTCAGTGACAGCCACCGATACCAACAAACCGGGCATTGGTGATAATAATAAATTGGATGTATCCGGTGCGATTTTTTCTGGCATTAAAGCATTCAGTTCTGCGGCTTTGGCATTTAACACCATGACGTCTGTGACCGACCCGCCATGGCTTAAACGGTAAGATACGGCTTGCCTTTCGACTTGTATGGCAACCGATTTTCCATTGATAGTGCCATGAAAAATGGGATCAATAAATGTCCATTTGGTTTGCACATCATAGTTTTTATTGTTGATTGTAACGCTAAACCCATGATCGTTTGTGCTGACGAGTACGGGGTGGTTCAAATCGCCAATGACAACCGTCCAATGTTTTGAAACTTGGCGGTTGTGCCCTGTAGTTTGCCCGCTAATCTGCGCTGCGCGTTGCTGATAAAGCATATGTATGCTGGCGGCGACAGAAATTTGAACGTTGATGTCTTCGGGTGGCAAATCTTGTCCGTGAAACCCGTCCGGGTATTCTTCGGCAATGAAATTGGTGGTGATATCGCCTTTAATAAACCGTTTATGAGCAAACAAAGCCGATAAGAAAGCCATGTTATGACTAACGCCGCGAATATAATATTCATCTAAAGCGCTTTGCATATACTGAATGGCTTGATCGCGGTTTTTACCGTAAGTAATCAATTTGGAAATCATCGGGTCGTAAAACATTGATATCTCACCGCCTTCAGTTACGCCACTATCAACACGAACATTGTTCGTTTCATCCGGCTCGCGGTAACGTACCAATCTGCCTATAGAGGGTAAAAAATTGCGGAATGGGTCTTCGGCATAAATACGGGCCTCCATAGCCCATCCCGTTATTTTAACGTCTTCTTGCGTGATTGATAATTTTTCACCGGCTGCGATGCGGATCATTTGTTCGACCAAATCAAGTCCGGTAATTTTTTCCGTCACCGGGTGCTCGACCTGAAGCCTCGTATTCATTTCCAGAAAGTAAAAATTTTTGTTTTTATCAACGATAAATTCAACGGTGCCGGCGGATACATAGTCAACGGCTGCCGCTAATTCGACGGCTTGTTCACCCATTGCTTTACGGGTATTCGCATCGATAAAGGGTGATGGTGCTTCTTCGATAACTTTTTGATGACGGCGTTGGATGGAACATTCCCGCTCACCTAGATAAATCACAGATCCATGACGATCGGCGAGTACTTGAATTTCAATATGACGGGGTTCTTCGATATATTTTTCGATGAAAACCCGGTCATCGCCAAAGCTGGATTTGGCTTCGTTGGTTGAGCGAATAAATCCGTCTTTGCATTCTGCGTCATTCCAAGCGATACGCATGCCTTTGCCACCACCACCGGCTGAAGCTTTTAACATTACAGGATAACCGATATCATTAGCTACGTTCACCGCTTCATCGGGATGGGATATGGCTTCGGCATGACCGGGTACCGTATTAACACCGGCTTTCAGGGCCAATTTTTTAGACTCTATTTTATCGCCCATCGATGTCATGGCATATGGATCAGGACCAATGAATGCGACTCCTTCGTCTTTTAACCGGGACGCGAATAAATGGTTTTCTGATAAAAAACCATAACCCGGATGAACGGCATCGGCACCGCTGTCTACGATGGCTTTAATAATATTATCAATGACCAGATAACTTGTCGCTGATGCTGCCGGGCCAATTAAAACGGCTTCGTCTGCTTGTTTTACATGTTCGGCGTCACGGTCTGCTTCTGAATAGACAGCAACGGTTTTAATGCCCATCAATTTTGCCGTTTTCATGACCCGACAAGCAATTTCTCCGCGGTTGGCAATTAGAATTTTTTTAAACATTCGTGTTGTCCTTATTTTTATTCTCATCAGGTTTGCCGAACAAACCCATCACATAAGCCACATGCAGGCTTAGCACGCTTCCCCAACCGACAAGCGGTAAAACAAACCATGTGCTTTCAGGTGTCAGCCAATAATTCAAAGGAATGATTATAATCATGAGACCAAAATAAATGGCTAAATGAATGGCAAAACCCCGTAACCTTGAATGGTAGTTTGTATTTGTTTTGTTTAAGGTCAAAGCGGAATATTCCCATGCTTTTTCCAGGGGTTATCGAGTTTTTTATTGCGTAACATGCGCAAACTTTGGCAAATACGGGCCCGAGTATTTCGCGGTAAAATAACATCATCAATGAAACCGCGGCTGCCTGCGATAAATGGGTTGGCAAAACGTTTGCGGTACTCCTCGGTGCGAGCTGCGATTTTTTCTTCGTCGTTGATATCTTTTCTGAAAATAATTTCAACAGCTCCTTTGGGACCCATCACGGCTATTTCAGCCGACGGCCAAGCAAAATTGACATCCCCACGTAAATGTTTGGAACTCATCACGTCATAAGCACCACCGTAGGCTTTTCGTGTAATGACCGTTACTTTGGGTACCGTGCATTCGGCATAAGCATACAATAATTTTGCACCATGTTTAATGATGCCGCCGTATTCTTGAGATGTACCCGGTAAAAATCCCGGCACATCAACCAAGGTTACCAGTGGAATGTTGAAACAATCACAAAATCTTACGAACCGTGCGGCTTTGATGGATGAGGATATATCAAGACAACCAGCTAAAACCATCGGTTGGTTGGCAATAATGCCAATGGTCGAGCCTTCCATACGGGCAAAGCCAATGATGATGTTTCCGGCATATTCGGGTTGAATTTCAAAAAAATCGCCTTCATCAATGATTTTGATGATCAATTCTTTCATATCGTACGGTTTGTTGGGATTGTCCGGAATCAAGGTATCAAGCGATTGTTCAATGCGGTTATGAACATCCGGTGTCGGACGGTAAGGAGGTTTTTCTCTATTGTTGGCGGGTAAAAAATCAATGAAACGGCGCAAATATAATAAACCTTCGGCATCATTTTCAAAGGCTTTATCAGCTACACCGGATATTGTGGTATGTGTTGTCGCCCCGCCTAATTGTTCTTGAGTAACCTCTTCATGCGTGACCGTTTTAACCACATCGGGGCCGGTGACAAACATGTAACTGGTGTCTTTGACCATGAAAATGAAATCTGTGATGCCCGGTGAATAGACGGCACCCCCCGCACACGGTCCCATAATCATGGATATTTGTGGAACAACACCCGATGCCATGACGTTGCGTTGGAATACTTCGGCATATCCTGCCAACGAATCGATGCCTTCCTGGATACGGGCACCGCCGGAATCGCTTAACCCGATTACGGGTGCGCCGACTTTCATGGCTTGATCGACAACTTTACAAATTTTCCCAGCATGGCTTTCGGATAATGAGCCACCAAAGACGGTGAAATCTTGACTATAGACAAAAACGACACGGCCATTAACCGTGCCATATCCGGTGACAACGCCGTCACCAGGGTTGGATTGTTCCTGCATGTCAAATTCAGTGCAGCGGTGCTCAACAAACATGTCCCATTCTTCGAATGATCCGGGATCAAGCAGCATCTCAATGCGTTCACGAGCCGTCAATTTTCCTTTTGAATGTTGCGCATCAATACGTCGTTGACCGCCCCCCATACGTGCTTGTGTTCGTTTTTCTTCGAGACGGCGAACGATATCTTGCATAACATTCCTCTGTATAGATGGATGATCAGTTTGACTTTGGTTTTATTGTTGCGAAATTATAGAATAAATCAATGAATTCATTTAAATTTTAAGTTGGCAATAAAGATAAAAATCGGTGGGCATCTAAGCAATCGTTTAATCGATTTTGGCGGTTTGTCTTGTATTCGTGATCTTCGCCCCACCTTTCGCTTTGCCAATCAGCATCAATCGCAGAATAATCATAAGCCTGTTCCGGGGATAAGTGGTTTTTAACCATGGACAACGCCAGTATCGCAGAACCAAAAATTTGCATGGTTTCAATGCTGGCTGTCAGCCAGAAATGGTCAAATTCGTTAAATACACGTATTAATTTTTCAATTTCCGATTTATTTTGAGCGCAAGCAATAATCCCGGTTGTCGTGTTCATTTTGATATCATAGGTATCCAATAACCAGTGGTGGATTTTACCCCAGTCATGTTTTTGCCGTTGACATAAATCATCGGGTGTATCGGCAAAGTAACAAATCAAATCAGTGTTGGCATAGTTTCTGATTTGATCACACATTTCTGTCATTGATGGCTGAACTCGTTCAATAGCGGTGCAACTGAGTTGCATCATCGGCATGGATAACGGATTTATTGTATCGGTTTGGTTTTGCCATTCTTGAGCGACAGCATCGGCCAAAGTATCCGTTGGTAACAATAAACTCAAACCCCCTGGCGTTTTAATCGCTTTGCCGTCAAGTTCAACAACAAACCCATTATTCACTTTTTTGAACGTTGCAGCTTCATAAAACCGTTTACGCGAATTCATTGATTAATTTCCAAACAAACTTTTTAAACCATTAGCGATGCTTTCCGCAGGGTTTTCAGGTGTGGATTGTTTGTTTTTTTCGTTAGGTACTGTAGTTGGTGGTGATGGTTGTGAATTCATTAATGTGACTTTCTCGCCAGCAAGGGCTGGTTTGCAATAGTTTGTTTGATCGATGTTGTCGTTAATTGTTTTTTCAACAAGCAATGAAGCGCCTAATGTAGCTATGGCACCGACAGTTTTTAAAGCCGTCCCTGCGGCGTTACCAACCAAAGCGGTTTTATCAAGCACGTAATCAGGTTTTGTTAATGTGCCGGTCACATCAACAGGAACCAGCGCAACTGATGCCAAACTATTCGTTAAAACTTTTGGTGTAATACGAAGCATTATTGTCTCATTTGATAAATCGATTTCGCCGGACCCTATTGCAGCGATTGGTTCGGTGACAAATACCATAGAACGAACAGAAGATTTTCCTTTTTTTATGTCAAAATCAACTACACCACAGCGTAATAATTGTATATCACCTGAACTAAAGCCGGGAATAATATCTGTTATATCGTTGGTTAAAAAATCCATACCGTTCATATTTAATTTGCTGTTTTCAGTCACTAAACGTAAACGACCATTGGCTGACGCCATGATTTTGGCAACAGAGACGCCGTTACCGGTAAATGTAAAAGTACCTTTCAATTTTCCAGCAATGTTGTTTTGTTGATTAATAAGCGCTAATGATTTTTCGAAATCAATATTTTTAATATCCATCGATAAATTAACATCTAAATCAGGGGTCGAAGTTTTTAAACCGATCTGCCCATTTACAATTCCTCCGGCAACACTTGTTTTAATAGGATTGATGGTGACTTTTTCATTAGCAACGATTAGCCGCATATCCGTATTCGTAACAATCAAATTATCAGCAATGATTTTTTTAGGCTGAAAACGGATGTCAATATCATATGGTTCCAAAGAAGGCAGATTTACCGGTTGGTTAGAAAAAAATTTATCGGATGCAATCTTTGGCTGTTTCGTTGATTTGAAGATTTTTGTAAAAGCCGATAAATCAATTTTTTCTGAAGCTAACAGACTACGTACTTTTATGGTTTTGTCCAAAATTTCTATAGACAAAGTGCCAGTTAAATCGCTGTCATTGAATTCCAAAACCATGTTTTCGGCGGAAACTGATTTCGACGACGCCAATAACCGGGTCGTCAATGTTAATTGACCCAATTCGGGCAAGGTTAAGGGATTTAAATCAGGCACAATCGATTGTACAGTCTGCAAGGTATCCGTTATGGATTTGATATCGATATTAATTTTTGCATCTAACGTACCCACCCCTGAAAAACCATTGCCAGATAAATTAATTCCCATTGTATCAAGATTAAATTGTACTGGTAGACGTTGATTGGACTGCCATGATGTAAAGCTGGGTATTTGTCCGGTCATTTTAAGGGCTTGTTCGTTTATTGATCCCTTTAACGACCAATTAATAGGCGAGGTCGGGGACGAAGAAAATAAATTTAAATAGTCAATTTTAATTTTTTTATCACCGGTATTTTGATCTGAATAAACCATTCGGATATTTGAGAGTTGTGCGTCTAAAATGACGGGCAGTTTGCTTTTGCTTGATGATGATTTGTTTTCAGCATTTTCAGCAGTAGCTTTATTATTAAAAACCCAGTTTTGTTTGCTGTCAGCTGCATTTTCCAGCCATATGGATACACCATCTAGTTTTAATTTGTTGATTTTTATGTCACCGGATAACAGGGGAATTAAATCAACTTCGGCAGATAAATCATCGACACGCAACATATCGGGATATTTTGCCCAAGCCGCATTGGAAAGTTTGACTCCACCAATTTTTATGGCCGGTGTTAATGAAATATCTAAATTCAAAGCACCATCAATGGTCACTTCGCGGCCTGTAGCATCAGCAATTTGCTGAGCAATATTTTCTTTAAATGGAGATAAATCCGTTGAATTTAAAATGGCAATTGCGGCAACAGTTAACGCCAACAATGAAAATACGGAAAATGATATAATTTTCACAACACTTTTAAAACTCATGTATTTTTCCAGTCATTCAAAAAAGTTAATAAATCTGCAAAGGTGTCTACGACTACGACCGCCCCTGCGGATAATAATGCGTCTTGATCATGATACCCCCAATTGACACCAACAGCTGTGACATTGGCAGATCGGGCCATGTCCATATCGAATGTCGTATCACCTACAAGAATAGTATTCTTTGCTTCACATGCGCATTCGTCAAGGGCAACATGAACCATTTCAGGATGTGGCTTGCCACGTGTCCGGTCTGCTGTTTGCAGCGTATGGAAACAGTCCAGTAATTGATGTGATGTCAGGGTTTCTATTAATCCTCTATGGGATTTACCTGTCGCCATGCCAAGCACCCAACCATCCGTATGTAAACGGCGCACAGTTTCATCAGCACCTGGATAAAGCGGTTCATCTAATGAATTGGTGTGGCGCAATTGACGCCAATGCTGACTGTATGCCTGACAAATTTTGTCGTAGGTTTCATCATCTACATCATCAATGATTTGGCGAACACCGTCATGTAGCGACAGTCCTACAGTGCGGCGAACGTCATTTTCATCGGGTTTTGGAAGGTTTACTTTTTCAAATGCGACTTGCATGGATTGGGTGATTGCATGTTGCGAATCGACTAATGTGCCATCGCAATCAAATAAAACTAGATAGTGTTCGGAGTGCATGAAAAAACCTGTTTGTTGCCGTCTGAAGTTTAATCAGACTACAACGCAATGCCGGTTAAGTCATGTCTTAGCGACAGGTAACTTTTGCATCATATTTAAATGGACGAGTAAACCATTCAGGTTGAACCCATAAACCAATTTCCAAACCGGTTTTAGCGGCTTTTTTGATTTTAAACGATGCTTTCTGTCCGGGTTTTAAACGCATGCGGCGTTGTGAAACCAATGTATCGGCATTGGTTCTATAGAGGGAGATTTTACTCGGTCGTGGCCATGTTTTTCCGTTATTTGTAACTTGGAAATAAGCATCACCATTTTTACAAATACTTTTAACGGACAGTTTTAAATTTCTAGCCGTTGACTGTGCCATCTGGACAGTTTTTGCATCAACAGTCGAAGGCGTAAACAGTAATGGGCCGGCGTTGGCTAAAATAGCAGCAGCTAAAGCAAATTTTATAGAACGGAATTCAAACATATTATTTAAGCCTGTAATTAAAAAAACATAGGTTAACTTAAGAATCTAACCATACGGTAAATATTGCACACAAAGCTTAAAATTTCCTGACAATGAATGATTAATATTCAAAGTTTCAGGTAACATATTGATTTATTTATGTTTTAAAATAAAATGACGATTGATGATTTATTGTTTCTATGTGAATTAATTGACAGTGTTCCATTGTGAGCGTCAATAATACGTTTGACGACTTCGAACTTCCAATAAGAAAGAGGTTCTCTGTTGTCCGTTCTGTTATCAATAGGGCCGTCATTGTTTTTGTTGGCACTGTTAAAAGTCGCATCCCATTCATCAATTGAAATAATTTTATCGAGAAAAATTGAAATTGATTGATCAACCGAAACTTCAACGTTAATTTTAGCACCCTTTGAAACCATTGGGATTGTTAACTCTATTAAATTTTGCAATGCGTGTTCAAGTACAGCGCTATTTGCAATTACCCATACGGGTTTTTTTTTGCTTACTAATTCGATTTTACGTTGGTTTTGTATAATCAAAGGAGCCAGTTGGGATAATGCATTTTTGCAAACACTATTGAGATCAGCTTTTTCATCGGGGACCGGATGCCAACCATCAAACCGAGTGACCATCAGTAACTGGTCCAAAAGGTTAGAAAAATCCATAACATCAGCTTGTAAAAACTTGGCGTTAACGCAATCTTTCAAATTTTCTAGGCTACTAACCAACGATGATAAAGGCGTTCTGAGTTCATGGGCCATGTCTGCGACAAACTGGCGGTGTTTGTTTCCCTTCTTTTTGATGAGGCGTTGAGTTTCTTTCAAATGGGTGATATCCATAGAAAACGTTGCAATTCCACGGTCTGGAAGCCGTTCTTCACTGACCAGAAAACATTGTCCATTTTGTCGGGTCAATTCAAAAGGTTTTTCTGGATTGTTGTGACGTTTAAGCCGGTCTTCAATCCACTCTTGTTCCCGGCCAATGGCATCGGGGACCAGTCCTTTATCAGCCACTGCTTTTAAGTGGTCGATGAATTTTGTTCCAAGTTCTAACGTTTCGGAAACGTCTTCGTTTAACCGCCTGAATTGACGATTTGCAAAGATCAACCGGTCATCTTTGTCATGAATGAATAAAACTTCGGAAATGACTTCAAATGCGGCTATTAATCTAGCTACATCACGCTCGGCTATTCGTTGCTGTGTAATGTCTTTGGCAATGCCACGTGTGCCGATATAATCTCCCGTTTCCGGATTATAGACCGGAACCGAGCTGATTAATAAAAAAAGAATTTGAAAATTTTTTGTTTCGCATTTGAACAAAACATCTCTGAAGGGTTTCGTCAAATCTTGTTGAATGGGTTTTTCGTCGTTATCGATAAATTGACCGATACTGGAAAAATTAGCTCCGATGAGCGTTAGCGGAGGTATATTTAAAAAATCGAATATACGGTCAGATACGTAAGTAAATTTTGACTCATTATCAATTTCCCAAACCCAATCTGATACAAGTCGCGACAAATCTTGTAGAAGACTGGTTTGATCTATGATGGTGTTGGGTTGAGTTTTCCAACTCATATTTTTAAAACCTTAAAAAAGATCATTAAACGATTACATTCAGAAGGCATTCATAAAACACATCTTCTTTAATGGCATAATTCAAATTGTTTGAGCTGGTAATGATAAAACTATGGATTTAAAGATGGTGGACGAACTCGGCGTATAGCATCAAGGTAATCGGCACCCCTACCCCACATTTTAACAACTTCGCATGCGGATTTAACCGGGATCTGATCATAAAATTTTAATAAGTTTGTCATGTTTGTTTTATCTTTTCTTTTACTCGCACGGGCTTTGCGACTAAGTGTGTAAAGTGTCGCAAAAACAGAAACATCAAAATCCACAGACTTACAAACAACGGCCAAACCTTCGCCGCCTGGTTCATATAAAACACGCATAAACAGATATTCTTTGATGTGAGTGATCTTGCTGAAAGCCGACACAAATAATGAAACCTCACCTTGTTGTAACATAGCTAACAGCATTTCAGAGGAAACTGTTTCTTTTTTATCCAACGTATTGGCTAAGTCAGAACTGCGATTAAATTTTTGTGAGTTGGCTACATTAACTTGGTCGCGACCAACCATTTCCATCAAATCGTCTATAATGTCACTGTCTAGCTCAAAGCGCTCGCAAATATGGTTTCGCAAAGCCGCATTAACCCATAAATACATACGTTTTGCCAAGTCTTCGCTTAATTCATTGCGATTTAAAATGGGTTCTTGAAAGCTGTCCACTCGTTTGGATTGTTCAACCAAATATTTAAGTGTGGCTTGAGAAATATCAGCATCTGAATTTTGCAATAAAGCGACAATCACACCTTCGTTACCATGTTCCACAAGTGCATCCGTGACGTCGCTCCCAATACCTTGGCGCATGGCGATGGCTAATTGGTGCTCAAAAGTTCGCATTTGGATAATTTCGATGAGATCACGGTCCATTAGCAATCCACATTCTTTAAGAATTGGGAAAGCAACATCGATTTCATCCGATGCAAACAGTTTGACTAATTCAGGAGGCAAGTCAGGGAAATGTTTAATTTTTTGCACGATTGTTTTGCGCAGTGAAATTTCAATGTCCAACACAACGTTGTGCAAAATAGAGTACATCAACGAACGTTCCCGGTCGCTAAGTGCGCCTTCGCTGTCATCAAAAAGTTCAAGGATTATTTGTGTTAATTCACGGCGTCCTTGTTTTGATTTATCACTAGCAAGTTTCAGAAGAAAATTTTTATTTACGTTAGTATCAGTCATTTGGCACTGTGAATTCATAAAAAAAATAAAAAACACAGTCTTTAATGATTGTCTCAGATTAAAAGTCTGCTTAATCCTGTGTTTCGCTTAATAGATAACCTACACCACGAAGCGTGTGAACGCTAACATTTGCTGCACTTTGTTTTAATCTTTTTCTAAGCCTTGAAATATGGACTTCTACGGAGTTTGAAGAAACTTCCTGATCAAATCCATAAATTTTATCTTCAAGCACGTCTTTTGGCACAACCCGACCGAAACGACGCATCAACTGTTCAAGCACGGCCATTTCTCGTCTGGAAAAATTCACAGGATTATCGTTTATAGAAACTTCCCGTCCGGCCGTATCAAATGCCAAGTTGCCAGATTTAAGAACCGTTCCAAGAACACCTTCAGGGCGTCTTAATAAAGCGCGCAACCTGGCAATAAGTTCTTCCATGGCAAAAGGTTTTTGCATGTAGTCATCCCCGCCGCCATTCAACCCTTTAACTTTATCGGAAATGTCATCGCGAGCGGTCAAAATTAGAACGGGCGTTTTATTGCCATTTTTCCGCCACGATTTTAAAAGTTGCAAACCGTCCATGTCTGGCAAACCTAAATCCAATACAACAGCATCGAATTTGACCGTAGACATGGCATCATCGGCTGATGTAGCTGTGCCAAACAAATCAACTGTAAAATCAGCTTTTTGCAGGCCTTCTTTGATGTGACCACCAAACCGAGCGTGGTCTTCGACTAACAGAATTCTCATTAGACTATCAAAACTTCATACAGATATAAATCAATAATAGATTAGTACAGTTTTACTCTAGTTCTTCTAAGAAGAAATCATTATTTTTTTGGTACTCAAACCCAAAAACCTGCATTAATTTATTAAAGTGATCGGGAACTGGTGCCGTAAAATCAATAATTTCACCATTTGGATGAGGGATGATGATCCGCCGCGCATGCAAATATAAAAATTGTTCAACGGGTATTCCTTCTGGAAAAGCTTGGCTTCCGCCATATTTACCGTCACCTAACAATGGCATGCCAAGCCCTGAAATGGCATGAACCCGTAATTGATGGGTGCGCCCGGTTAACGGTTCCATCGCTATTAATGAAGCTTTTTTGCCAGCATGATCAAGCACACGGTAACGTGTTTGTGATTTTTTCCCGTTTGTATAATCAACGACAACACGTTCGCCATCGTAACCGGGTTGTTTAATTAATGGTAAATCAATGGTGCCGGATTCAGGTTTTGGGATGCCTTCGACCATTGACCAGTATAATTTTGAGGCTTTATTTTGTTTAAATGATGCGGTTAAAGCGCGCGCGGCATTAGACGTTCGAGCGATCAACAATATGCCACTGGTGTCGCGGTCTAGCCTGTGAACAAGTTTTGGTCGTTCAGGCAATCCATAAGTTAACCCGTGCAACATACCATCAATATGACGGTGGGTTTTACTCCCACCCTGAACGGCAAGTCCTGAAGGTTTGTTAAGCACAATGACTTGGTCATCAATATGCAGGATCAAATTTTCAATAAATGTTTGATCTTCTGGGTTTATAAAGGGTACCTGACGTTTGCGGGACGATTGATCATAATTCGATAAGGGTGGAATACGAACCTGTTGCCCGGATATTATACGGGCATTGGTTTTAACCCGTCCACCATCAAGCCGCACTTGTCCCGTGCGCATCAATTTTTGTAAAGCGCCGTGGGTTAAATTAGGATAATGAGCACGGAACCAACGATCAAGACGCATACCGTCTTCATCATCGCTCACACTTATTAAATTTACTTTGTTCATGTTAAAATCAGTCTTAATAGTGACATGCCTATGATCAATGCGGCGACAGATGCAATGACAGAAACAACAATATATAGTCCACCAAGCGTGAAGTTGCCTCTGGTAAATAAGGAATAAATGTCTAATGAAAATGTTGAAAATGTGGTGAATGAACCCAATAATCCAACTACTATTAAGGCACGCATTTCTTCGGATGGAGACCAGACAAGGGCTGAGGTTTCTATTAATACACCTAATAAAAAACCTCCAATTAAATTAACGGCGATGGTGCCATAAGGAAACCCATGGCCAAGTAGATTGCCTAGTAACGACATTAAATAATATCGGCCAACAGCACCAATGGCACCACCCATGGCGACGGATAAAAACATATTCATATTAAAAGCTTTCCAATTGATTATTGTTTTTCATCACGGCGTTTTTTCCAATATTGAAGTCTTTTTGCAATTTCTTTCTCGAATCCTCTCCTTGCAGGATCATAATAAACAACGCGTGACATTTTTTCAGGAAAATAATCGCTACCGGAAAAACCGTCTTTCTGATCATGATCATATTCGTAACCATCACCATAACCCATTGATTTCATCATTGATGTCGGGGCGTTTAGAATGTGTTTAGGCGGCATTAACGATCCGGTTTCACGTGCTGATGCCGCGGCCAATTTTGAGGCTTTATAAATAGCGTTGGATTTAGGTGCCGTTGCTAAATAAATAACAGCTTGTACTAAAGACAACACACCTTCTGGAGAACCTAGGCGTTCGTACGCTTCCCATGCGGTTTTTGCTTGTATCATGGCCGCTGGATCGGCAAGCCCGATGTCTTCGGATGCAAACCGCAACAGTCGTCTGGCGATATATTTAGGGTCTTCGCCACCTTCAATCATCCTGTAAAACCAATAAAGCGACGCGTCGGCATCAGATCCACGTAATGATTTATGCAAAGCACTAATAAGATTAAAATGACCATCTTGGGATTTATCATAAAGCGGTGCACGTTTTTGGACCATTTCAGTTAATCTATTACCATCGTATCTCACATCATCCGCATCGTCAGAATCATAAGATAAAATGCTTTCAACCATATTTAGCAGATACCGTCCATCCCCATCAGCCATAACACGTAACATCGCACGGGCGTCGTCATATAACGGCAATGAACGATTCTCAAGTGCCTCAACACGTTGCAATAATTTTTCCAACGCTTCGTCGTCTAGGCGGTTAATGACCAACACATGGGCGCGAGATAACAAAGCTGCGTTAAGTTCAAATGACGGGTTTTCTGTTGTTGCACCAACCAAAATAATTGTACCGTCTTCTACATAGGGCAAAAATCCATCTTGTTGAACGCGGTTAAAACGGTGAATTTCATCAATGAATAATAATGTCCCCTGACCGACATCACGGCGTTGTTTAGCTCTGTCAAAAATTTTACGTAATTCGGCGACACCGGAATACACTGCAGACAATGGTTCAAAATAGAGATCAGTATGCTCGGCCAACAATCGGGCGATTGTGGTTTTCCCCGTACCCGGTGGTCCCCAAAAAATAATCGATGGTAACTTTCCCGTTGCCACAACTTGTGCAATGGGGCCGCCTTTTTTTAACAAGTGATCTTGGCCGACAACGTCAGAAAGGTTTAAAGGTCTCAGCCTTTCAGCTAACGGTTCTGGCGCTTGTGATGAAAACAACGTGTTCATGAACTAGCGGTTGACCTTTAATTTTAGATGCTGAGCACCACGTTGAATGGAAATGTCCCATGCGTTATTTTCCATTTTTAAATAATCGATTAATGTTTTAACTTTTTTGATATCCGTATTGTTAATTTTTCGGATGAAATCACCGGCCCGAATACCAAAACGGGCAGCAGGTGTATTGCCATTGACTTCAACAACAAGCACGCCTTTAAGAAATGGATTTAGGTTTAAGTCTTCTGCTAGTGCCGGAGATAAATTGGCCACCGTGCTGCCGGAAAGCGGTTGTTCACCAGATAATAATGTAATTTGGCTCGGTGGTGTTTCCGGGGCTGCTGTCAGTTTTATATAAATGTTTAGCATTTTATTTTTACGGAACAGCAAAACATCTGCAGTTTTACCGGTTTCAAGTGTTGCGATACGAAAGTCTAATGTTTCTGGAGCATTAACATTTTGATTGTTAACGGATAAAATAACATCGCCGATTTTTATTCCAGCTATGTGTGCAGGACTATTCGGATAAACTTGATTGACTAAGATACCGCTCGGGCTTTCCATATTAATGGAGGTTGCAATATCTTGGCTAACACTTTGACCACGAATACCGAGCCAAGGACGAACCAATTTACCATTTTTTGAAATGCCGGCGACAACAGCACGTACCATATTTGAAGGAATGGCAAAACCAATGCCTTGGGATCCTCCACTTTTTGAATAAATAGCCGTATTAATACCAGCAAGTTTACCGTCCATAGCGATTAACGCACCGCCGGAATTGCCGGGGTTAATGGCTGCATCAGTTTGGATAAAAGACGCTAATCCAGTTCCGGTTATTCGAGTTCGAGCTAACCCTGATACAATGCCACTGGTAACCGTTTGCCCGACACCAAACGGGTTGCCAATGGCCAGAACTAAATCACCAACGGCAAGTTGATCGCTATCTGACAATTCCAAGACGGGTAAATCATTTTTATCAGGATTAATACGTAAAATAGCCAGATCAGTTTTATCATCAGTGATGATGATTTTAGCGTCAAATTCACGTCGATCATTTAACACGACTTTAATTTGATCGGCCCCTTTAATGACATGGCGGTTAGTGACGATTAATCCGGATGATTTGATAATGACTCCGGAACCAAGTGAGTTTTGATAACGTTTTTGGGATTTTCCTGAGAATCCTTTGAAGCCGGGGCCAAAAAAACGTCTGAAAAAAGGGTCTTTAAAAATTGCACTTTGTTGACGTTGGCGGACAATAGTTTTTGTGAAGATATTGACAACGGCCGGGGCTGAGTTCCGTACCAAAGGTGCAAATGACAACTGTACTTCTTGCTGACTAGATGGAATTTTCCTGTTTGTCGTCTGCCCAAATACAGCATCAGTAATGGCAATAATAAAGACGATGGCCAATGACAATGACAACAAAAGCGTTATTGATCGGGTCAATGGAAAAAGTATGCATTTATGGGCGTGTAACGACTTCATATCGTTTTAACCTCAATCAATTGATAATAAAAAAAGGTGACCGAAAGGCCACCTTGATTCATAACACTGTAAAAAAAATTAAAAAGATTATTCTTCAGCGTCGTTAGCGGCTTCTTCGGCTTCGGCGCGCTCTTTATCTGCGGCGCCTTTGGCGTCTTGGTCGCGATCAACAAGTTCGATAAACGCAACAGGTGCATCATCACCATAACGAAAACCGGCTTTTAATACGCGCGTATAACCGCCTTGACGATCTTTATACCGGCCAGCCAAGGTATCGAATAATTTTTTGACCATGGCGTCATCACGCAGCACTGAAAACGCTTGGCGTCTTGCGGAAACGGTGCCTTTTTTACCTAAAGTAATCATGCGATCGGTAATGCGACGCAATTCTTTTGCTTTTGGCAGTGTCGTTTTAATTTGTTCATGTTCAATCAATGAATTCAACATGTTTGCAAACATAGCTTTGCGATGTGATGACGTACGATTGAGTGTTCTGTAACCGGAACGATGTTTCATTTTTAGGCTCCATTTTTTTATACACGCGTGCCATTTAACCCGTGCAATTTTTTCTTAAGGGTGTTTAATTTAAAGATGAATTAAAACGGTTCATCCAGTTTTTTGGCCATTTCTTCGATATTTTCTGGTGGCCATTCGACGACTTCCATACCGAGTTGTAATCCCATGTGCGATAGGACTTCTTTGATCTCATTCAAAGATTTACGACCAAAGTTAGGTGTACGCAACATATCTGCTTCTGATTTTTGCACCAAATCACCAATATAAATGATATTATCATTTTTAAGGCAGTTTGCAGAACGAACAGATAACTCCAATTCATCTACTTTACGAAGCAAGTTTTTATTGAATGGCAGCTCTTCATGAATGTCGGCACCTTGATTAACTTCGGGTTCTTCGAAATTAATGAACAATTGAAGCTGATCTTGAAGAATACGAGCGGCTAAAGCCACTGCATCTTCTGGAGATACAGACCCATTTGTTTTCAAATCTATGGATAATTTATCATGGTCGGTAATTTGACCAACGCGTGTGTTTTCAACTTTATAAGAAACCTTACGTACAGGTGAAAACAAACTATCGATGGGAATTAAACCAATCGGGCTGTCTTCAGATTTGTTCTGGTTTGCAGATACATAACCTTTGCCGTTTTCAACGATCAGTTCCATTGCAAGTTTGGCGCCTTTATCGAGATGACAAAGGACAAGTTCTTTATCCATAATGGTGATTTCAGATCCGCCATCAATGTCGCCTGCTTTGACCGTGCATGGGCCTTTTGCATTTAACGTCATACGTTTAGGGCCTTCGCACTGCATGCGCAAACCTAGTGACTTAATATTAAGGATAATATCAGTAACGTCTTCACGTACGCCTGGGATCGATGAAAACTCGTGTAAAACACCTTCGATTTGAACGGCTGTAACCGCAGCACCTTGCAATGAAGACAATAATATCCGCCTTAATGCATTGCCTAAAGTTAAACCAAAACCGCGTTCAAGGGGTTCTGCAACTATTGTAGCTGTTCGTTCTGGGTTTTCCCCAGGAACGATATTCAACTGTGTTGGTTTGATAAGTTCTTGCCAATTATTTTGAATCACTATGGTGACCTCGCGCTCGTCGCGTTGATACCGACTTTCGGTATTCCGAAAGCAATTAAAATCGGAAACAGATTATAAAAAAATGTTACCGACGTCGTTCGAACGTCCCATTAAATGGAACGTTATGCCGCGAAATTAAACGCGGCGACGTTTCCGTGGACGACACCCATTATGAGGGATCGGTGTCACATCACGAATAGCCGTAATCGTAAACCCTACGGCTTGCAGCGCCCGAAGTGCGGACTCACGTCCTGAACCCGGTCCTTTGACTTCAACTTCAAGCGTTTTCATTCCGTGTTCGATGGCTTTGCGTCCAGCGTCTTCACCAGCAACTTGCGCTGCATATGGTGTTGATTTACGAGACCCTTTAAAACCTTGAGCACCAGCAGAAGACCACGCAATGGCGTTGCCTTGGGCATCGGTAATAGTAATCATTGTATTGTTGAAGGTGGCATTCACATGAGCAACGCCGGCAACAATGTTTTTACGTTCCCGTTTACGTGTACGGGCTGTAGTTGGTTTGGCCATAATTTTAAAACCTTAGAACCTGAGAAATTATTTCTTTTTACCAGCGATTGCTTTTGCCGGGCCTTTACGTGTTCTTGCATTCGTATGCGTGCGTTGCCCACGAACGGGTAACCCACGACGATGACGCAGTCCACGGTAACAACCTAAATCCATTAAACGTTTAATGTTCATGGACCGTTCGCGGCGAAGATCGCCTTCGACTTGATAGTCTTGGTCAATTAATTCACGAATTTGAGTTAATTCGCTATCGGAAAGATCATTCACACGACGTTCTTCGGTCAAACCTACCGTTTGGCAAATTTTAGCAGCCGAAGTACGGCCGATTCCATGAATATAAGTCAATGCAATTAGTACCCGCTTTCCAGTGGGTATGTTAATGCCAGCAATACGCGCCAAAATTACTACTCCTTAAACTTAGTAATTATTTAAACAAGAATCCATTATTTCTGAAAGAGGCGCGATTATAGGGATTGACAAGGTCAAGTCAACAACAACAAATCAATACAATAAATCGACGCTTTCAGTTACTTAAGAATTCCACTCATTTCTTCTGTTACCTTATCGATTGGCGCCATGCCATCGACTGTTCTTAAAACACCTTTTGCTTTGAAATATTTTGCAATTGGTGCTGTTTTCTGGTGATATTCAACTAACCGTGATTTCACAGTTTCTGCATTATCATCAGATCGTCTTTTAAATTTTGTATGACCACATTGATCGCACACCCCTTTTGTTTTTGGGATGAGAAATTCATCATGGTAACCTTCACCACATTTTTCACATGTGTAACGGCCTGAAATTCTTTTAACCATAGCATCATCGTCAACAGTTAATTCGATAACATGGTCAATGGCTTTATTTTGGTTTTCGAACAATGCATCCAATGCTTCGGCTTGTGCGATTGTTCTGGGAAATCCATCAAGGATAAATCCATTTTCACAATCTTCGTCTTTAATTCGATTGGCAATAATATCAATAATAATTTCATCAGGGACCAATTGTCCTGTTTCCATCAATGATTTTGCCTTTAAACCAACAGTCGTTTCGTTTGAAACTTCGTGGCGAAGCATGTCGCCTGTTGATATCTGCTTCAAACCAAATGATTTTTCCAAGCGCTGAGATTGGGTGCCTTTACCCGCACCCGGTGGACCTAATAAAATAACGATCATCGACGCCGACCCCTAAGTTTTGATTTTTTGATCAAACCTTCATATTGGTGGGCGAGCATATGGGATTGCACTTGGGCAACCGTATCCATAGTAACCGTCACAACAATCAACAAACTTGTACCACCTAAAGCAAAGGGGACTGTGAAATTAGCGATTAAAAACTCAGGTAATAAAGAAATACCAGCTAAATATAATGCACCAACGACAGTTAATCTGGTTAATACACGGTCTAAATAGGCCGCTGTATTTTTACCGGGACGAATACCTGGAATAAAACCACCGTATTTTTTTAAATTATCAGCCGTATCATCAGGATTGAAAACAACAGCTGTATAGAAAAAAGCAAAGAAAATAATCATTGCACCATAAACGGCCATATAAACGGGTTGTCCGCGGCCAAGATAAGCGGCCATGGCTGTCATCCATTCCGGGCCTTGTCCGGCTGACATGCTGATAATGGTGATCGGCATCAACAAGATTGAACTAGCAAAAATTGGAGGAATAACACCTGGTGTATTTACTTTTAGTGGCAAATGCGATGTTTCCCCACCGGACATTTGATTGCCGCGTTGGCGTTTTGGATATTGAATAATGATACGCCGCTGCGCACGTTCTACAAAAACGATTAGGTAGATCAACCCGATGGTCATCGCCAATAGAACAATGATGAAACCTGCGGATAAGGCACCCGTCCGCCCCATTTCCAAGGTTCCAAATAAAGCCGAGGGTAAGTTTGCGACAATACCTGAGAAAATGATCAACGAGATACCATTGCCGATACCACGAGCTGTAATCTGTTCACCCAGCCACATTAAAAATAAAGTACCACCAACCAAAGTAACAACGACTGTAAAGCGGAAAAACAATCCGGGATCGGCTACGGCCGCGCCCTGACTAGAAGACATGCCTTCTAAGCCTGCGGCTATGCCATAAGCTTGTAGTGCGCTAATAAGCACCGTTAGGTAACGGGTGTATTGATTTATTTTTTTGCGACCTGCTTCACCTTCTTTTTTCATGGTTTCCAACTGTGGGGAAACCGATGTCATCAATTGCATGATGATTGAAGCCGAAATATAAGGCATGATATTAAGAGCAAAAATTGTCATGCGGCTTAATGCGCCACCGGCAAACGTATCAAATATACCAAGGATACCACCTTGGTTTTGTTGAAAAATATCGGCCAACACTGCCGGATTAATTCCGGGTAATGGGATGTAGGTACCTAAACGATAAACGATTAATGCGCCAAGAGTAAACCATATGCGTTGTTTGAGCTCTTTCGCTTTCGCGAAAGCACCGAAGTTCATATTTGATGCCATTTGTTCGGCGGCAGATGCCATTATTGTATTCCTTTAACCGTAGCGACTAATAAAAGATATAGTCTATTATTGGCTATCTGCAAAACGTGCTTCATGCTTTGCTATTGCAGCAACTTTAGCTTTTGCACGTTTGCCTTCAGTTTTTACAACGGCTTCGGGCAAAATAACTTTGCCACCCGCTTTTTCAACGGCTGCGATTGCTGATTTTGTGGCATGGGCAACTTTTATTTCCAAAGCGACTTTGATTTCGCCATTGCCCAACAATTTTACACCATTTTTAGCTTTACCAACAAGTCCGGCTGCAATCAGAGTTTTACCAGTAACAGCCTCTTTACCTTTGATTTTTTTATCATCAATGGCTTTTTGTAAATCGCCGATATTAATGATGGCATATTCTTTTGAAAACGGGTTTTTGAAACCACGTTTTGGCAAACGTCTATAAAGCGGCATTTGCCCACCTTCAAAACCTAATAGTGATACACCACTACGTGATTTTTGGCCTTTTTGACCTTGGCCAGATGTTTTGCCGGTACCAGACGCCATACCGCGGCCAATACGTTTACGATCACGCGATGCACCTGCATTGTCTCGGATATCGTTAAGTCGCATTTTCATATTCCTAATTCGTTGTATCAATATCAATCAATTGAACTGTTTTATAATGTCAATTAATTAATAATAATAAAATATTATTTTGTCGTTTCAACGACACTTACCAAGTGGCTCACTTTATTGATCATGCCACGAACGGATGGCGTGTCTTCGAGTTCACGTGTTTTGTGAAGTTTATTCAAGCCTAAACCAATTAAAGTTTGGCGCTGATCATTTGGACGACCAATTGGGCTTTTAATTTGTGTGACGGTGACTGTCGCTTTTTTATTTTTAGCCATGATCTATTCCTTTGGTGCCTGTGCCGTGATACCTTCTCGGCTAGAGATGATATCACCAACTTTTTTACCCCGGCGACTGGCAACACCGCGTGGTGATTGCGAGCGACGCAAAGCTTCGAAAGTGGCTTTGATCATATTATAAGGATTGGAAGTACCGATAGATTTAGCAACCACATCCTGAACACCCATGGTTTCAAACACAGCGCGCATTGGACCACCGGCGATAATTCCTGTGCCCGGAGGTGCGGCACGCATAACAATACGACCAGCACCAAAGCGGCCTTGGATATCATGGTGTAGTGTGCGGCCTTCGCGCAGTGGAACACGGATCATTGAACGCTTAGCTTGATCAGTGGCTTTGCGAATAGCTTCCGGAACTTCGCGAGCTTTACCAGAACCAAAACCAACACGACCCCGGCTATCACCAACAACAACGAGTGCTGCGAATGAAAAACGACGTCCGCCTTTAACAACTTTGGCTACCCGGTTGATGTGTACCAATTTATCGACGAGATCATCGCCTTCATCTTGGTCGCGACCACGACCGCGTCCGCCACCTCGACCTGATTTTTGACCTCGGCCTGAACCGTCACGTTTATCACGTTTTGGGGCGCGCGCTGTAGCTGTATCTGCCATAAAATTAACTCCTAGAAATTCAGACCGCCGGAACGGGCGGCTTCGGCCAGAGCTTTAACTCGGCCATGATAACTAACACCACCACGATCAAAAACGACGTCTTTAACGCCTTTTTTGGCAGCTTTTTCAGCAACAATTTTACCAACGGTCGTTGCCGCATCAACGGTAGCACCAGATTTTAGTGATCCGCGAACATCTTTATCCAATGTTGATGCAGAAACTAAAGTCAAACCCACTTTATCATCGATGATTTGGGCATATATATGTCGACCAGAGCGAAACACGGATAACCGTGGGCGTCCTTTGTTGGTCCGTTTGATTTGCAAACGGGTACGTAAAACGCGCCGTTTGAATAGTTTTCTCAAATTTGCCATGATTATTTCTTCTTGCCTTCTTTGCGCAGGATATATTCATTCTCATAACGTACACCTTTGCCTTTATAGGGCTCGGGCGGACGGTATGATCTGATTTTAGCCGCTACTTGTCCGACTTGTTGTTTGTCGGAACCAGATATTGCAATGTGTGTTTGATCAGCACAAACAATTTTGATGCCGTCAGGGACAATAAAGTCAACATCGTGGCTGAAACCCAATTGCAGTTGCAGATTGCTACCCTGCATTTGAGCCCTGTAACCAACACCTGTAATTTCCAATTTCTTGGTATAACCAGCGCTTACACCTTCGACCAGATTATTAATTACACTGCGGGAAGTTCCCCACATTTTTCGGGCAATCAAAGTATCTGTTTTTGGTGCCACTGAAATAACATTATCTTGTTGAGAAATAATGATTTCATCATGGATAGTCGCTGTTAGCGCACCAAGTTTGCCTTTGGCTGTGACCAGCTGTCCGGCGATTTCAATAGAAACACCATCAGGTACGTTGATAGCATTTTTTCCAATACGAGACATAGTACGTCCTAACCTAATTTTGGTTTAGAATACTTGACAGAGAACTTCGCCGCCAACATTTTCAGCACGTGCTTCCGTATCGGACAGCACACCACGAGGTGTCGACAAAATTGCGATCCCCAAACCATTGTAATAACGAGGTAAATCTTTGATACCTGAATACACCCGGCGACCAGGTTTTGATACCCGGCTGATTTCGCGAATAACAGGATCACCTTCGTGATATTTCAATTCAATTGAAATCTCTGCAATTCCGGGGCGTAGTTCTTTTTCAGAAAAGCCACGAATATATCCTTCGCGCTTTAAAACTTCGAGCACATTGCCGCGTAGTCGAGAAGCCGGAGACAACACAGAATCTTTCCGTGCGCGTTGGCCGTTACGAATACGTGTGAGCAAATCTCCTAAGGGGTCAGTCATCGACATTTTATGTCTCTCCCTACCAACTAGACTTGACCATACCGGGAATCATCCCAGCAGAAGCCAAATCCCTGAGCGCAATACGGCTCAGTTTAAATTTACGGTAATTACCACGTGGGCGTCCGGACAATTCGCAACGCAAACGTTGACGATTAGGTGCGGAGTTGCGCGGCAATTCAGCTAATTTCAGACGTGCATTAAAGCGTTCTTCAGGTGAAGCATCTTTATCAACAGCGATTGCTTTCAAACTTGCACGCTTGGAAGCAAATTTTGCAGCCAGTCGGACACGTTTGTTGTTTTTTTCAACAGAGCTTTTTTTAGCCATAATGAATTATTCTCCCGCCGATCAATTACTGAAAGGCATATCGAAGGCTTTGAGTAACGCTTTTGCTTCAGCGTCTGTCTTGGCCGTCGTACAGATGACAATGTCCATTCCCCGGATTTTATCGATTTTATCATAATCGATTTCAGGAAAAACGATTTGTTCTTTGATACCCATTGCGTAATTCCCGCCACCATCAAAACTTTTACCGGAAACGCCGCGGAAATCACGAACACGTGGCAGGGCCACTGTGATTAAACGGTCAAGGAATTCATACATTCTTTCGTTGCGAAGTGTTACTTTGCAACCGACAGACATACCTTCACGCAATTTAAATTGAGCAATTGATTTGCGGGATTTAGTCACCATTGGTTTTTGACCAGCAATCCGTGTCAGATCGGCAACGGCACCGTCGATTTTCTTTTTGTCTAGTGCGGCTTCACCAACTCCCATATTGATAACGATTTTTTCAATTTTAGGAATTTCCATCGACGATGAGTATTTAAATTCATCGGACATAGAAGCACGAATGTCTTTTTTGTATTTTTCACGTAAACGCGACATTTCTAACTCCTCTATCAAGTATCGATGATTTCGCCGGAACGTTTTGCAAAACGCACCTTGCGGCCATCATCAAGAAATTTAAACCCAACGCGTGTCGCTTTATCATCTTTTGGATCAATATGCGATAGATTGGACAATTGAATCGACGCTTCTTTTCCAACAATGCCACCGGCATCGGTTTGCGTCGCACGAGTGTGGCGTTTTATCATTTGAACGCCTTGCACGATAGCACGGTTATCGGCTGGAAGAAGTTTAAGTATTTCTCCCTTTTTGCCTTTATCCTTGCCTGTTAAAACGACTACTTGGTCGCCTTTTTTAAATTTCAAAGCCATTATAAAACCTCAGGCGCCAATGAAATGATTTTCATGAATTTTTTCGACCGTAACTCACGTGTCACTGGTCCAAAAATTCGTGTTCCGATAGGCTCGCCTTGTTTGTTGATCAGCACGGCCGCATTGCTATCGAAACGAATGGCACTACCATCCCCACGACGAATGTCTTTGGCTGTGCGGACTACAACGGCATTAAGGACTTCGCCTTTTTTTACCCGGCCACGAGGAATAGCTTCTTTGACTGTGACGACAATAACATCACCGACGGAAGCATATTTCCGTTTCGAGCCACCTAACACCTTGATGCATTGCACCCGGCGAGCGCCCGAATTGTCTGCGACCTCTAGATTGGTTTCCGCTTGGATCATCTTTAAATCCTTTAAAAGTCACCCTTGGGCTTATGCGCCTTCGGTGACAACTTCCCATTTTTTACGTTTCGATATTGGATTGCATTCACGAATGGTGACAAGATCACCCGTCTTGAATACATTTTGTTCATCATGCGCCGCATACTTTTTTGAACGACGAATGAATTTTTTATAGATTGGATGCATGACGCGTCTTTCGACTTTAACCGTCACGGTCTTCTCCATTTTGTCGCTAACGACAACACCTTGTAGTACTCGTTTAGGCATTTCGCCTTACTCCTTACATACAAATCCTGAATAAAACCAGCTAAAACTGGTGTTTATTTTATCAGGACTGGACCACTGCTTTTTGTCGCTCATTTTGGACCGTTTTGACCCGAGCAATTTCACGACTAACTTGACGAACACGCGCTGTATTTTCAAGTTGGCCACTGGCTGTTTGAAAACGTAGGTTAAAAGCTTCTTTGCGAAGCGTTGCAACCATATCTTTCAGTTCATCGTCACTTTTTGTGCGAACATCAATAGCTTTCATAATTTCTATCCTTCTTCACCAAATCGCATGACAAAGCGCGTTTTCAGAGGAAGCTTTGCAGCTGCCAATTCAAAAGCTTTTTTGGCAACGTCCAATGGAACGCCGTCAACTTCGAACATGATCCGACCTGGTTTAACTTTAGCAACCCAAAACTCTGGATTACCCTTACCTTTACCTTGACGAACTTCTGCTGGTTTTTGTGTGACCGGCACATCAGGGAAAATACGTATCCACACCCGGCCTGCACGTTTCATATGACGTGTCATGGCCCGACGTGCAGCTTCGATTTGACGTGCGGTAACACGTTCAGGGGTTAAAGCCTTTAGTCCGTAAGCACCGAAATTCAACGCTGTTCCGCCTTTGGCTTTACCGTGAATTCTTCCTTTGTGTGCTTTACGAAATTTCATCCGCTTTGGAGCAAGCATTGTATATATTCCTTAAATTCAAGCCAAAGTTAACGTTGAGGTTGGCTGTCTGCGGCCAATTTATCGATTGCCATTGGATCATGACCCATAATATCGCCTTTGTAGATCCAGACTTTAACACCGCATTGTCCGTAGGTTGTTTCTGCTGTTGCAACACCATAATCAACATTGGCACGTAATGTGTGCAACGGAACCCGGCCTTCGCGGTACCACTGCATCCGTGCAATTTCAGCGCCACCTAAACGACCGGCACAATTGATACGAATACCCAAAGCGCCCATACGCATAGCCGATTGAACAGCACGTTTCATAGCGCGACGGATAGAAACCCGGCGTTCCAGTTGTTGAGCTATATTTTCAGCAACCAAAGTTGAATCGATTTCTGGTTTACGAACTTCGACGATGTTTAAGTGAACATCAGACGTTGTCATCTTGGCAACATGACGACGAAGAATTTCGATGTCAGCACCTTTTTTACCAATAACTACACCAGGACGTGCCGTATGAATGGTAACACGTGCTTTTTTTGCAGGCCTTTCTATTATAACTTTAGAAACACCAGCCTGTTCCAGCTTTTTGTGTAGGAATTCACGAATTTTTATGTCTTCGTGCAACAATTCTGCATAGTTGCCGTCGGCATACCAGCGCGAATCCCATGTCCGGTTAATGCCTAAGCGAAAACCAATTGGATTTACTTTTTGACCCATTATGCCGTCTCCTCACGCTCGCGTACAACAAGCCGAATATTACTGAAAGGTTTAATGATTTTACCAACACGACCACGGGCACGTGCGCGCCAACGTTTCATGACGATGTCTTTACCTACACTGCATTCAGCGACGAACAAACGATCGACATCTAGATCATGATTATTTTCTGCATTGGCAATGGCACTTTCCAAAACTTTAAGTACGGCTCCGGATATACGACGATGAGAAAATTGCAGTTCAGCCAAAGCTGCTTCGCAATTTTTACCACGAATGGTTTGTGCAACCAAATTTAACTTCTGAGGAGATGTTCTCAAATGTTTGGCAAAAGCCATCGCTTCATTATCAGCAAGCTGGCGTTGCAATGATTTTTTACCCATGTCTACGTCCTTTTCGCTTTCTTATCGGCTGTATGGCCAAAGTATGATCGCGTTGGTGAAAATTCACCGAGTTTATGCCCAATCATGTCTTCGGTTACAAGTACAGGGATGAATTTTTTCCCGTTGTACACACCAAACGTCAGACCTACAAATTGAGGCAGAATTGTTGAACGTCTGGACCATGTTTTGATCACAGTATTACGTCCACTGGCACGTGTATCTTCGGCTTTTTTCATTAAAAAACCTTCAACAAACGGTCCTTTCCATACGGAACGAGGCACTATCGCTCTCCTTTATTTCTTGGCATGACGGCGCCGCATAATCAGGCGATCCGTCTTTTTGTTGCTACGCGTTTTCTTACCCTTAGTTGGCTTGCCCCAAGGTGTCACTGGATGACGACCACCTGAAGTCCGACCTTCACCACCACCATGTGGATGATCAATCGGGTTCATGGCGACACCACGGACAGATGGGCGTTTACCAAGCCAGCGATTACGACCAGCTTTACCAAGTTTAATGTTTTGTTGATCAGGATTTGATACAGCGCCGATTGTGGCCATACATTCGGCTAATACCAAACGTAGTTCACCTGAACTTAGACGAAGCTGTGCATATCCTTGGTCTTTACCAATAATTTGAGCGTATGTTCCAGCAGAGCGAGCCATTTGACCGCCTTTACCAATTTTCATCTCAACATTATGGATAATCGTTCCAACAGGAATGTTTTTCATGGGCATTGCGTTGCCAGGTTTAATGTCAACGCTCTCACCACTAATCACATTGTCACCTTCGCGTATACGCTGTGGCGCCAAAATGTATGATTTTTCACCATCGGTATATTCAATAAGTGCAATAAATGCGGTCCGGTTAGGATCATATTCCAAACGTAAAACAGTGGCTTGAACATCATTGCGTAAACGTTTGAAATCGATCAAACGATAACGACGTTTATGTCCACCACCCTGACGGCGTGCGGTAATGCGACCTCTATTGTTACGACCACCTTTATTTGTTTTGCCTTCGGTCAGACTTTTTTCAGGTTTCCCTTTCCAAAGACTGGACCGATCAACCAGAACAAGGTTTCTTTGCCCCGGCGTATTCGGCTTATATTTTTTCAATGCCATGCGTAATGATCCTTCGCTCAGATACCGGTGGACACATCGATAGACTGGCCTTCGGCCAATGTTACGATTGCCTTTTTATAATCGGAACGACGCCCCGGGCGACCTTTAAACTTTTTGGTCTTGCCCTGTTGAACGATCGTATTAACTTTAACAACCTTAACTTTGAATAAATCTTCGACAGCGGCTTTGATTTCAAATTTATTGGCATCAATAGCAACTTCAAAAGTGACTTGATTATATTCAGAAATCAAAGTGGCTTTTTCAGTAATAATTGGTTGACGTAGGACTTCTAACAAACGGCCATTACTGGCTTTTTCTACGTTACTCGCGCTATGCCTGTTCATTTCAAACGCTCCACTAGTTTCTCGACAGCTTCTTTAGTCAAAACAAGCGTATCACGTTTAAGAATATCATATACATTGGCGCCTACTGTTGGCAGTACATCAATATTATACAAATTGGTAGATGCTTTTAAAAAGTTGTTTTCAACTTCGGCACCATCAATAACCAAGACCCGTCCCCATGCTAATTTTTCTAATTTTTTTGATAAATCAGATGTTTTGGCCTTAGGTAGTTTGGCTTCATCAATAACAATCAATTTGCCTTCGGCCAATTTACAGCTCAGTGCAGACTTTAATGCTAAGCTGCGAATTTTTTTAGGCAATTTTGAATTGTGGTTACGAACAACGGGACCCATTGCAACACCACCGCCGCGCAACTGAGGAACTTTTTTGGAACCTTGACGCGCCCGGCCAGTACCTTTCTGGTTAAAAGGTTTGGCTGTCGTTCCGCGAATTTCTGCACGGGTTTTGACTTTATGTGTACCAGCGCGGCGTTTTGCCAACTGCCAGTTAACCATCCTTGCCATGATATCCCGACGGACATCAATACCAAAGATTGACGGGTCAAGGTCGATCGTGCCGACCTTTTTATTCGCCAAGCTTATTACATCGCTTTTCATTGCAATTATTCCTTCGTTTCTACCGATGTTTCTTCAGCAACAGCCTCGACAGCTGTTTCTGGAGCAGCAGCACTCGTTTCACGTAGCTTTGCAGGATACGGAAGATCAGCAGGTCGGGCGATTTTAACTGCATCAGTAATGCGGACAAAGCCCCCTTTTGACCCAGGGACAGCGCCTGATACAAAAATCAAACCTTCTGTATCATCCGTTGCAACCACTTCCAAATTTTGTGTTGTAATGCGTTTATTACCCATTTGCCCAGCCATTTTTTTGCCTTTAAAAACCCGGCCCGGATCTTGACACTGGCCCGTAGAACCAAGTGACCTATGGGAAATTGACACACCGTGGGATGCACGAAGACCAGCAAAACCATGGCGTTTCATACCACCGGCAAAACCTTTACCGATTGAAGTGCCGCAAACATCAATTTTTTGACCAACAACAAAGTGATCAACGGACAATTCAGCGCCAACATCAACCATAGCATCGTCAGCAATTCTGAATTCCATGAGTTTGCGTTTTGGCTCAACCTTTGATTTTGCAAAGTGACCACGCATGGATTTACTTGTATTTTTTACTTTTGCAGTTCCCCAACCAAGCAACAGAGCTGAATAACCATTCAGATCGACTGTGCGTTGATTAACAACTTGCAAATTATCAACTTTTAAAACCGTGACCGGGATATGACGTCCATCATCTTTAAAGACGCGAGACATTCCAAGTTTACGGGCAATAAGACCGGTACGCATTGTCTATACCTTTACAATTTGATTTCTACATCAACACCAGCTGCCAGATCGAGCTTCATCAGCGCGTCGACAGTTTGTGGTGTTGGGTCAACAATATCGAGCACACGTTTATGCGTGCGAATTTCAAATTGTTCACGCGATTTTTTATCAATGTGTGGAGACCGTAACACTGTGAATTTTTCAATTCGTGTCGGCAAAGGAATTGGTCCTCTGACTGCGGCGCCCGTACGTTGAGCTGTATTAACGATTTCCATCGTTGACTGATCAAGTACTCGGTGATCAAAGGCTTTAAGCCGTATTCTAATATTTTGTTGTTCCATGACAATCAGTCCGGTTCTTGACCAGCCCGGTTAAAGGCTGGTCTATATTAATAAATTATTCGACGATAGCAGACACGACACCCGCACCAACGGTACGTCCGCCTTCGCGAATGGCGAAACGAAGTCCGTCATCCATAGCAATCGGTGCGATCAAGTTAACGACCATGGAGATATTATCGCC